>Ga0265297_10000050_pt1 | contig 433161 bp, 462 predicted proteins | sample Munlanlwell13791_FD_192502 | JGI IMG/M metagenome (GOLD analysis project Ga0265297, IMG submission 192502) | Leachate microbial communities from a municipal landfill in Southern Ontario, Canada - Leachate well 137-91 | ecosystem: Engineered > Solid waste > Landfill > Unclassified | place...
TCCCCGGTGTCAAAGGGCTTAACGGCTTACTTAAAGCCGCCTATTACAAAGCCGGTGATGTCTCTGGTTTTACTGCAAATACCAGCAAAATCTGGCTTCAACTCGACTATAAATTCTAAGATTCTCATGCCCTTCGGGGCATAATGTGCAGGCAGCAACACTTCATAAAAAAACAGACCTCCTTAAGCTTGTTTATAAGAATCCTTACCGCTGCTTGCCCACTATCACATAAACTTCACACTTATTGTTTTACACTAATCACCCCTAAATTGACAACTCAGTTCAATCTATATTTCGAATAAATCGCATATTCATGTTTTCGCAATTCGTTTAGCTACAACACAAATTTTTTCTTGATTTTTTCAATTCCAATAGCAATTATTATTAGAGTTAGCAACCCCAGTAAAAGCGGTTCTAATAGGTAAATGGATAAATGCCCCTGAGTAACAATTAAGAAATTGGCACCCGCCGGAGGATGTATCACTTTAGCGAGATGCATGAGCATGATGGTTATCCCCAGCCCAGTTCCTATAGAAAACCATCCGCCATCCGTATACACAAGCACAAGCGTTCCCATTATTGTTGCAATAAAATAACTACCAAAAATATTCCATGGTTTTGAGAATGGGCTAGCAGGCGCGCTAAAAAGGAGAACAGCCGTTGCACCAAAAGGAGCAATTATCATCATCGTATCAGCTTTTTGGGCAATCAGTCCGATTAAGGACAAACCTATAAATGCCCCTACTCCGGCAATCATACTTTCCGTAAAATGGAAAAAATTTCTTTTTTTTATTGGGTGCATATTTCATTAACCTCATAGCACTTTTATTTATAAAATAATACTACTAAATAGTGGTATATATCTTTTATAAATCACATTAATTTACATGACGTACATGTATGTTGATCGATATAAAACCACAATCTCATAAATAGTCATGTAAAAAGCTCATACAAACCCTCTTTATTTAGGATCTGAAATTTTTTCCCATCATCACTGATAAGACCAAGAGTTTTAAGTTTTCTAAGTGTTCGAGAAAGCGTTTCATGGGTCATATTAAGAATCGTAGCAATTTTATTATGTTTCAATGTAAGATAGAACTTTTCGTTGTCATACAAAAATTTTGCAACGCGAGAAGTAGCGTCGAGAGTCAGATGGGTCGTAATAATATTCTCAAGAAATTTTACTTTTTGGGAAAGCGATTTAATGACTTCAAATGCGATAAGGGGATTTTTTAAAAAATTCTCTTCAAATACGAAGTAATCAATCTCTGCCACTGTAACATTTGTTTCACATTTAGCCGTTGCCGGAAAAGGAATACGATGAAGATTTGCCATCTCAGCAACCATTGAATAGGGATAAAAGTAATGTAAAACGATTTCATTTCCTTTCATATCCGTTTTATACGCTTTGAGTATCCCCTCAAGCAGAATAAAAAGCTTCACGGACGGATCTCCTTCATAAAAGACTATCTCCCCTGCGTTGTAGCGCTTTATTTTACTGATGTGACTAAGCTTTGTAAGATCATTCTCTTCAAGTTGTTTGAATAAAAAAATGTTCTTTAACTGTGTATTCATCCAAAGCCTTTTAATACATGAAAATTCATTATATTTTAGTTGATTTTAAAGAAAAACGTATTGATGTAAGTCAAATATCCGTTATGTAAAAAAGTTGATCTACATCAATGCATTCCGTTTTAGTTTAATAGTAAACTCTCGCTGATAATGAGATTGTAGACAAGGAGTAACGAAATGAAAAAAATTCTAAGTATAACTCTTGCTGGAGCTTTATTGGCAAGCATTCCACTTATAGCAGGCGAGTCCAAAATGGATGTTGCCAAAATGTTTGAAAAAGAGTGTCAAGGATGCCATGGTCCAAACCATGAAGGGGGAGTGGGAAGCAGTCTTGATCCAAAAATAATTGGCAAAAAGAATGCGTATTTTCTTGTAGAGACAATTATGGGAGGGCGAGCAGGAACTGCTATGCCTTCCTTTAAAGGAAAAATGAATAAAGAAGATGCCGATAAAATGGTCGATTATCTTCTCAAATACGAACATCAACAAATAAAAAATCTTACCCTAGATGATGTGGCAGCAACCCATCAAGTTCTACTGGATCGTGAAGAGCTGTACAAAAAGTACCCTGCCCCGACCGATGTCAAAAGTGTTCATGATATTGTTATCTTTACTGAGCGTGATGCTTCCAAAGTTGGGTTTATCGATGGAACAACAAACAAAGTTCTTTCGAAACATGAGTCAGGATTTGCAACGCACGTAACCGTGGTGAATAAGCGTATTCCTCGGTATGTGTATAACATCAGTCGTGATGGTTGGGTCAATATGTTTGACCTTAATGCTCCAGGGCAACCAATGATCGCAAAAATTCGTGTTGGTAGTGATAGCCGTGGGCTGGCGTGTACTCCAGATGGTAAATACGTTATGGCTGGTAACTACGTGCCTGGTGGAGCTGTATTACTTGATGCTATGACCCTTAAACCGCTCAAAGTTTATCCAACGAGCAGCGTCATTGATATGGATGGAAATCTTGGGACGTCGCGTGTTGCATCGATTGCGGATACCCCTTATGGACCGTACATTGCCTTTGCACTGAAAGATGCCGGACATGTGTATATCATCGACTACTCCAAGCCTGATTTCCCCATTGTAGGAGATATTCCGGGAATTGGGAAAATTTTACATGATGCATTCTTGAATGAAGGAGAAGAAATCGGGCGATATTACATGATCGCTTCTCAAGGGAGTGATGTCGTAGGAATCGTAGACTTTAAAACTAAAACGTTAGCAGGTAAAGTGTATACCGGTCCGGGCAGCAAACCTCATCCAGGACAAGGGTCAAGCTGGTATTCTGAAAAATTAGCTCGACAATTGCATGCAACGGTGAATATGAATCTTGGTCAAACAACCGTTTGGGATAATAAATGGAATGTTGTCAAACAAATTAATACTGAAGGGGGTGGATTATTTGTCGGAACCAACGAAAAAACTCCTTATGTTTGGGCTGATAATGTCATTGGCGGTGAAGCCAACTATAATAAAATTGATTTAATCAATAAAGAAACATTAATGGTAGATCGAATTATTGAAGCCAACAGTGATGGAACCATTAAACTCATCAATCCAAATACCCACAAGATCATCAAAGAGTGGTCAACAGGTGCACTTAAAAATGCTAAAGGAGAAGCAATTGTCCCACGTTTATTGCATGCAGAGCCTGCTATGCACGGTGAACATATGTACATCTCCGATTGGACAGGCGGACGGATTTTGGTCTTCAATGCCAAAACAGGTGAATACATTACCCAAATCGATGGACTAACGACTCCTACCTTTACCTATTCTATTGAACACCGGATGGAAATACCGGGTGCATAAGTTAAAAATAGGAACCTTTACGATTCTCTTAAGCATGCTGAGCTTAGGTGCGAATGACGTAACTAAAGGAGAAGTGCTGTTTCTGAAGCTCTGCTGGGGGTGTCATCATCCAACAGCCGAAGCTTTTGGACCCTCATTTCAAACTATTGCCCGTAAACGAACAAACAGTGAAATACAAGGACAGATAACGCGTCCTGATCTTCTCTATAAACAATTAGGTTACACCCGTAATGCCATGCCACCCTTTACCCTTACGAGCGAAGAGTTGCAAGACATTACAAAATATATACAAAGTTTTAAATAATATTTTTTCTCGGGGTTGTCTCATTATTCTCAAGACCTCCAACTCTTATAGTGAGACAACTCTGAGAAAGAATATTAGTATATTAAGAGCTTGGAGGGTTCTATGTTACGAGTTTCAAATTTAATTCGCGCTTCACTTCTAGGAAGCAAAGAGCGGGTTCTTGATGGCACAATTGCCATTTGGAATCTTACCAATCGATGTAATTTATCGTGCTTACACTGTTATTCCAAAGCGACATTGGAGAGTGCGGATGCATTAAGTACCGAAGAGATTTTCATAACTATGTCAGAGATGGCACAAAGCGGTATCAAATTTATTATCTTTTCAGGGGGAGAACCGCTGACCCGCAATGATATTTTTAAAATTGCCACCTATGCCAGAGAGCTTGGAATCATCACCTATCTCTCCACCAATGGACTCTATATTCACAAAAGCAATGTTGAAAAAATCGTCGCCGCATTTGATTATATTGGAGTAAGTATTGATGGTCGTGAAGAGACACATGACCACTTTCGAGGTCTGAAGGGCTCATTTAAACTCTCTCTCGAAGCCATCAAACTTTTACTCAAATATTCCGATCGTGTAGGTATCCGATTTACACTCACCACCCAAACACTTGACGACCTCCCCTTTATCTTCGAGCTTGCCGAATCACTGAGTATCCCCAAAGTCTATATCTCTCATTTGGTCTATTCTGGGCGCGGTCTTGAAAATCGTGCGATGGATTTGGGTATAGAACAACGTATGAATGCGGTTAAATTTGTCCTATCCAAAGCGTTTGAGTATTACGAAACCCATAAGCCTATCGAAGTGGTGACGGGGAATATGGAGATGGATGCGATTGCCCTCTTAAAAGAATTCTCACTCCGATACCCAGAGAATTCCTCCGCATTGCATAATCGTCTCCTCAAATGGGGAGGAAATTCAGCAGGACGGAAACTGGTTAATATCGACAGTCACGGCAATGTCAAGCCCGATCCGTTTTTCCCCCTGACCCTTGGCTCCATCAAAGAAAAGTCCTTTGGCGCAATCTGGAACAATCCTAATGATGAACTCCTTAGCGCACTGCGCACTCACCCAAGAATTCTTAAGGGGCAATGTCGTGAATGTGAGTATCTAAGTATTTGCAATGGCGGTTCTCGTGCCCGCGCCTATGCCGTACATGGCATATTAAACGGGGATGATCCATCGTGTTATCAAACTTTTCACAAGGATAGTGTATGAAATCTCTAAGTTTTTTACTTTTACTCTTAACGTCATTGTTCGGCAATGAAAAACTATTTGTAGTGGAGCGTGAGAACTCCTCTCTGGCAGTTATCAAAAACGGCATGCTCAATGATCGCATAGATAATATGCACAATATGAACCATGCCACTGTAAAATTTGAAGGAGTGGATGGATATGCTATTACACGAGACGGTTATGTCATCAAATTTGACCCCGAAAAGAACATAAAACTTGCCGAGTATCAAGTTGCTCATAGCTCCATCGGTTTTGTTGTAGAGCCTCATTACGTAGCAGTTGCCAATTACGATACGAAAACCGTTGAAATTCTCGACCGTAATCTCAAACCTTTACAAACCATCCAAACCGATTCTAAAAATGTCGGGATTAAAACCTATAAAGATAAAATGATATTTGCTCTGATGGACAAAGATGAGCTTTGGGTATTTCAAGATACTACTCACGGAAAAACAATACCTTCTTTTTCTTTAACCAAAAAATTTGAAGCGGTCGGAGAGATACCTTTTGATGCAATGATTAAAAGCAATCTCTATATTGTTGGATTTTTTAACTCTCCGTGGATAGGTGTTGTTAATTTGGACACAATGAGTTATAAAAAAGTCCCGATACATAAAGAAGAAAATAAACCTGTTTTAAAAGTTCCCCATTTCGGATTTTGGAGCATCGGTGAGCATACAATTTTTATCCCCAGTGTAGGCGAATCTGCGATAATGGCATTTGATAACGACTTCAACTTTCTCTCTCGAATCCCAACTGAAGGTCTTCCTGTATTCACATCTCTCAGCCCAGACAAAAAATGGTTGGCGGTGACGTTTAGCGGTAAAGATTTCCCAATTGTTCAGATTATTGATACCAAAACATTCACAATAGTAAAAACTCTTAAATTTGAGGGAAATGTCTTACATGTACGATGGAGTGAAGTAGACCCGCAGCTTTTTGTCTCCGTAAATACCGCGGATGAGATACAAATTCTCGATACGCTAACCTGGGAAAAACGAGGATCCGTCCCCGTCAAACGTCCATCCGGTATTTTTTTATACCAAACATCAAAGGAGCGTAAATGAGCGGTAAAGTCTATCTTACAGGTGCGGGTCCGGGTGATCCAGAGCTTTTAACCATCAAAGCACGACGGGCAATTCGTCAAGCCGATGTAATCTTATACGATCACCTTGTTAATGAAGAGATTTTAAAGGAAGCCAAAGCGGGAGTACTCCTCATCTATGTCGGTAAAGAAGACAGACGTCACACCATGCCTCAAGAAGAAATTAATGCCAAGCTCCATGAGTATGCGTTGAAATATCCCAAAGTTGTCCGTCTAAAAGGAGGTGATCCACTGGTGTTTGGACGTGGGGGAGAAGAGGCTCTGTTTCTTGCTAAAAATGGAATTGCATTTGAATTTATCCCTGGAATAAGTTCAGCAATAGCTGTTCCTACCTATGCAGGCATTCCGCTTACCCATCGAGGGATTAATACTTCATTTCGGGTAATGACGGGACATCAAGCCGCATGTCACAAATGCGGAAAAGATCACGGGTTTGATGCAGGGGTATTACGTGAAAATGAGACTCTGGTTATCCTTATGGGATTACACGGATTGGAAAAAATTATTGCCTCATTGGTAAAAAACGGTGCATCGCCCTCAACCCCTTGTGCCATTATCGAAAACGGAACCATGCCGACCCAAAAATGCGTTACCGCAACCCTTGCAACCATCGTAGAAGCATCCATTGTGATGAATTCACCCGCCATCGTGGTGGTTGGTGAAACAATAGGACTTCAAGAGCAATTGCAATGGTTTGGAGTCTAAGATGAACAGCGGTGATTTTTTAGCTGTAGTCCAAGAAGGATTTCCTCTGTGTATACGTCCCTTTTTGGAACTGGCTACACGGCTGAATAGTACGGAAGAAGAGGCTATTGAGCTGTACTCGCAACTCAAAGAAGAAAAGATAATCCGTCAAACCTCAGCAATTTTGGATACCAAACGACTAGGCTATCTCTCATCATTGGTCGCTTTCCAGGTAGACGAAGCCGAACTTGATCATGCAGCCGCATTTATTAGCACCCATCCGGGAGTAAGTCACAACTATAAACGTGCCCACGCTTATAACCTCTGGTTTACGATTGCTGTTCCTCCAGATTCAGCACTAGGCCTGGAACATACTGTTGATTTACTCGCACGCAAAGTTAGAGCAACACAATCAATGCTTCTTCCGACATTAAAAATGTTTAAGATATCAGTCAAACTCGATACCAATAACTCCAAAGAACTCAAAGAAGAAGTGCTCAAAAAAGAGATTGTCCCCATCGAGCTCAGTGCATTACACTATCAAATCATGGCTCAAATACAAGAAGATTTAACCCCCTGTGCCGAACCATTTGCACCAATGATTGACTTTTTAGGGATTGATTATTCCCTCTTTTTCGCATGTATAGACGATCTCTCACGTGGTGGATATATGCGTCGGTATGCCACTATCCTTAACCACAGAAATGCAGGCTTTATTGCTAATGCAATGGTTGTTTGGGATACTGACGATGCCGTAGCCGAAACCATTGGCACAAAAGCCGCTGAATTCTCTGCTGTATCACATTGTTATTTACGACCAAAATTCAAGGGATGGAATTATAATCTTTTTACTATGATCCATGCCTCTTCAAATGAAGAATTGGGATTAATAATTAAGAAAATGGATGCAGAGTTAGATGCACGTGATCACTTCGTTCTCACATCTTTGCATGAATACAAGAAAATACGAATCAAATATTTTACTCACGATATATATGCATGGGAATTACCCTTTAGAGGAAGAACTTTATCCTAATATATTTTTTTCAATGAAATTTTCATGTATTTAACGTTTTTTTAGCATATTCAGCCATCTGCTTCATATAACTTTGTGCTTCTATGTCAAGAAACTGCATTCGATCTTTTCCTTTGGGCATGGTTGCTCTCTTATCTCGCATTACTGCCAAAAAATTTCCAATATCAAGAGGAATGAGTTTCTCAAAAAATCGTCGTAAATATTTAGCAAAAGCAGGTGATGCACCTGACGTCGAAATTGCTACAATCAAATCCCCTTTCCGGATAACAGACGGGAATATAAAATGACAATATTCTGCCAAATCAACAGCATTACATAAGATTTTTCTGCGAGTTGCTTCATAAAAAATATCGCGCTGCAGTCCCAAATCATTTACCGCAACAATCACAATATCGATGGAATCCAAATCACTCATAGCAAATGCTCTATGCTCTATTTTGACACTGCTTTCGTCAGCCATCTTCTGCATAGAATCAGATATTTCCAACGCCACTATAGAAATGTTATTTGTCCATTCGCGTATACGGCTAAATTTTTCGCATGCTATAACCCCTCCCCCCACTAGGAGAAATGCTTTTTCTCGAATATCCATAACCATCGGAAAATAACATGGGTCTTGCATTCAATACTCTTTTTTGCTTAATTTTTATATAATACTACCATAAAGTAGACAAATATATTATCCAAAGAAAACTTTGCTAAAATACCCTAATTACAATAGAAGGACAGGTGATGCATTTTTCGAAAACTACCGAATATGCCATCCGGGTATTGTCCTATCTGCACCGATACCCATCAACCTCTCACTCTGTAAATGTATTGCATCAGAAATTAGATCTTCCTTACAAATATCTTACCAAAATGATGACCGAATTGGTTAAAAAGGGACTTGTCAATGCCTCTAGAGGACGGGATGGAGGACTAAGCCTTGCAAAAAGTGCTGAAACCATCCATTTATGCGACATTCTCGAGGCAATTGGGGAACCACTTGAGTCCGAGCGCTGTATTCTAGGATTTGAAAAATGTGATGCTTCCAATCCTTGCGCCCTGCACGATCAGTGGGCAATGCCAAAAGAGATGATTGAAACAATGCTTACAACCACTACCCTAGCCTCTCTTGTCAATAATAAAGAGACAAAATTATAATTTTTGCAATGGTAAATAATATGTCATAGCAACTGTAAATAATACAACAGTAAGCCAAACTGTTGGTATTATTCTGTATCTAAGTTCAACCTCTTTTAAACCCATAAAATAATCAATTACCAGTTGCCCTTTGATAAACGTACTTATCAACAAAACGAAAACTAAAAATGTATTTATCAGGTTTAAGTATCCTACGAAAAATGCAAAAGCGGTAAGTAATATCAAAATAGCCCAAACTCTTTCTGTCATCATTTTCATAGTAACAACTCCTATCGTAGAATATACACTAATGGGAAAAGAACAATCCACAGTAAATCCACCAAATGCCAGTAAATAGCACCTGTTTCAAGGCCTCTGTGATCCTCACGGTTGTACCCTTGTTTTTTTGTTTTTTGATACAAATTAAACAAAATTATGACACCCAAAAAAACATGCATAAAATGGAACATAGTCAATAATAGATAGAACATAAAGAAGATATTGGTACTGAGGGTAATTCCTTGACTAAATATATGGGAAAATTCTGTTAGCTTTAAAACCAGAAAAAGTATCCCAAAGAGCATAGCGGACAAAAGCCATTTTGAAGCGATAGTACTTGCTTCATAACGGCTCTCGTACGTCATATTTTTGATTTTTTGAATGGCTTTTACGATAAAAAAACTGCTCGTGATCAAAAGAAACGTATTGACAACTCCTATATTCTTGTTGAGTAGGAGTTGAGAGTCATTAAATAGTTGCAGATGAATTCTGCGAGAAAATGCGTACCCTATAAATAAAACACCAAAGGTGAGTAATTCCACATAGACAATAATCCATATCGCAAAATCACCCGGTGGGTAGGGCTCTTTTATGGAGAGAGTTTTAGGCATTTGAACTTTGGGGAAAATGAAGTGATATCAGCGTTTTAAGCACTTCGAGTACGTCCTCTTCATCACTAAGCGATTCGACAATCGAATGGATGCATGCCTGATAGGGATCAAATCCGTGGGCAATTAATTTTCCGGCATAAATGAGCAATCGTGTCGATACCGCTTCTTGGATATCGCTGTCGCTTAGTCGGCGGATTTCACCCGCAATAGCTACCAGTTTTTGGGCTATCGGATCCTGCACACCACTCTCTTTAAGGAGAATTTGTTTCTCAATTTCGGGCGCAGGATAATCAAAACTAAGCGAAATAAAGCGTTGTTTGGTACTGGGTTTCATCCCCTTTAACACATTCTGATACCCCGGATTATAGGAAACAACGAGCATGAAATCGGGATGGGCAGCGATCACTTCCCCGGTACGATCTATCGGTAGAACCCGTCGATAATCAGCGAGGGAGTGTAAAACGACCGTCGTGTCTTTCCGCGCTTCAATAATCTCGTCCAGATAGCAGATACCGCCGTTGCGCACCGCCTTCGTCAATGGTCCGTCTTGCCAGTAGGTTCCGTTTTCATCGATGAGGTGGCGACCGACTAAATCGGCGGCGCTGAGATCATCATGACACACCACGGTGTAAACGTCACGCCCCAACTCTTCGCCCATCGCTTCGATAAAGCGTGTTTTACCGCAGCCCGTAGGTCCTTTGATCAACACAGGGAGATTCATCCCCGCCGCCGCTTTGAAAAGCTCGATTTCATTGCCTTGAGGCACATAGTACATTTTAGACATAGTCATTTCCTTTTATTTGGTCAAATTCATGTAGATTTCGGGTAACACTTTGGGGAGTTTTTTGGCATCACGGATCACGGCATAGGAGTTTCGTCCGAAAAGATAAGGGAGGTACTCTTTCGCATCGATATCGATCGTAATGCAAAATGGCGTGATCCCTTTTTGTTTCACCTCTTCGATCGCTTTTTTCGTATCTTCAATCCCGTATCGTCCGTCGTAGCGATCAACATCATTAGGCTTTCCGTCGCTGAGAATCAGAAGAAGCTTGTTGGCACTTTGCTGTTTCTCTAAAATCTTGGCGCTTTCACGTATACCGGCCCCCATACGGGTGTAATACCCCGGTTTAATGGCATGAATACGACCGCGAACGTTGTCGCTGTAGCTCTCTTTGAAATTTTTAATGATATGAAAGTTGACTTTCGTGTTTTTGATCGATGAAAAGGTATAGATGGCAAACCGATCTTGAAGACGGTGCAACGATTCGGAGAAGACCATCAGGGCATCTTGTATCATGTCGATAACTCGTATCTCTTGGGTGATTCCCGCTTCGGTGGAGAGGGAAACATCCGCCAATATCAAGGTGGACATATCTCTCGTCTTTCGCTCAAACGTCTCGAAAAATCGCTGCGGATGATTGGAGCGGTTTTGGTGTCCTTTGTAATCGATCCATGTATCGATGTTGATCTCATCACCATAAGGAAGGTTATCTCTTTTGATCCTATCGAGTTCCATTAAATCGAGTTCACTCTGGATACGGCGCATCATTTTTTGCAGCCGCTTAGGCAATTCAATGGGTTCGGTATGGGGGGAAATCATGGGTTTTATACAGACATAGTTTTTGAGATAGACCTCTTTCTTGTAATCCCATTCATCGAGAAAATGCCCTTTGCCCAACGGATACTCTTCAACGCTATTTGCCGAGATGTCTAAATCCATTTTAATTCGTGCGGATAGGTTGGCATCTTTTTGTCCCAGCGTTATCTCATCTAAATCTTCGGCATTATAGAGGGCATCTTCATCAAAACTGTCGTTTTCCTGCCGATCAACCCGCACTTGCTCCATAAAACTCAGAATCGATTCGGGCAAAAAGAGGAGAAGTCCGTCCGTCTCTTTTTTATCATCGATCTGTTCGCTTTTTTTCTTCATTTGCAAGGTTTCACTCTTGCGCGGTTCGTCGTTTTGTCTTTCAACGTCCTCTTCATCCTCTGTATTCAGGAGCTTGCCAGAGGTAGAAAGAGAAGGATAAATCCACAAAGGATTGGGATAAGTATCCGCTGATGAGTCTTCGAATGAAGATTCAATCGTGGATAATTCAGGATAGCTACGCATTAAAAACGAGTCTGCATAGGCATAAAATTCGCTAAATCCAGCGTATGTTTCAATGAGACCATTGGCTGCATTGGTATTCTCGTGCTCTATATTCTTAGCTTTGATATTCACGTTGGCCAACATAGCGATTAACCAATAATAGTGCATTTCATTGTGTGCTTTGAGAGGAAAATAGGCTAAAGAGGCAGGAAGGTAAAGCCCTTTTTCATCTTGCCAGACAAGAAAAAAGGTTTTACCGGTTCCTGATATTTTTTCAAGCAGTGTTCGTGAGGTTTTAATCGATCTTTTGTCGGTAACATGAAGCTCTTTGGCTTTTTCACCCCCTAAGAGGTGATAAAAGAGTTTTAATCCTTTGGCAATGTCCGCAAATACAACGGTCTCCTCTTTAAAAAGACGAGACGCTTTTTGGGTGACATAGTGATCCCAGAACTTACCGACTTTTTCATCCATTACGCGTACACTTTCTCTTCTTTGACAAAGAAACTGTAAAAATAGGTCAACAGTCCCAAGAGAACCATTACCCCAAAGGCTAAACGAACCATATAAACTTTAGAAATAGCCGCTTGTGTTTCCATAAAGCCTAACGCATGAGCCGCGTCAGGAAGACGTTGCATCTCAATTTGCATAATACCTGCAACGGTTAATGCCAAGGTTAGACCGATCATACCGAGTACCATCATCCAAAAACTGGCGAGTTCCACTTTTTGCGACTTCGGTCCATTTCCATGAGGTCGTCCACGAAGGATTGGCATCGCATACGAAATCATCGTGAAACAGATCATTACATACGCACCGAAAAAGGCAAGATGTCCGTGTGCAGCGGTCAATTGCGTACCGTGTGTATAAAAGTTAACTGGTGCAAGTGTGTGCAAAAAGCCCCAAACGCCTGCTCCCAAAAAGCCCACTACGGCGGTTCCTTTTGCCCATGTCAAAGCAATTTTATTGTCATGCTGGATACGGCGATTTTTCGCCATATTGTAGGCAAAAAGGATCATCAAGAAAAACGGGATAGGCTCTGCAGCAGAGGCGATCGATCCGATCCACAACCAATAACCCGGAGTACCGATATAGAAAAAGTGATGCCCTGTTCCCGCAAGTCCGGAGATGAGTGTCATCGCAATAATCAAATAAAGCCATTTATCAATGTGCTCACGGTCAACTCCCGTTGTTTTAATAAGAACAAACGCTAAAAGAGCACCTAAAATAAGTTCCCACGTCCCCTCAACCCATAAATGGACAACGAACCACCAGAAAAATTTATCCATAGAAAGATTCGTCGGAACATAAAAGGCAAACAAAAAGAAAAATGCCAATCCAAACAGCCCCGTCAATAAAATGACCGAAATCGTCGTTTTACGACCTTTGATAACCGTCATCGTGACGTTTAAAATATACGAGAGTACAACAACAACAATACCAACCTTGGTAAGTGTCGGCTGTTCCAAAAACTCACGTCCCATGGTCGGCCAAAAGCTGTTTGCCAGTGACTCAGCCAATGTGGCATACGGGACCAATAGATAGCCGAGGATAGTTGCTACCCCTGCTGCTGCAAAAATCCAAAACGTGAGTTTTGCCAGCATCGGGCTCCAAAGTTCCCGTTCGCTCTCTTCGGGAATCAGGTAATACGTCGCACCCATAAATCCGAACAACAAAAGGACAATCAGCAAGTTCGTATGAACCATGCGCAATACATTAAACGGAATCGCCGGAAATAAAAAATCCCCAAAGAGGTATTGTGTTCCCATGGCAAGACCAAAAACAATCTCTCCAGCCAGGAGAATAAGTGCAAAAATAAAATATGGTTTTGCGACCATTTGAGATGAATATTTCATAGACTCTCCTTATCCTTTAATGTTTGGTGGCCACTCTTGATTGTTGACACGAGAGGTCCAAATCAAAAAGTCTGCAAGATTATTTACTTGTTCCGGCGTTAAATGAAACTGTGGCATTTTTCTTCTACCTGGAGCTTCTAGCGGTTGTGCCGCCATCCAACTTGCCAGATAGGTTTTAAATACTGCTTCATCTCCTCCACCTAAACGTTGAAATGAATTTCCAAGCTCCGGAGCATAATAAGCGCCTTCACCCATTATGGTATGACAACCGACACAGTTGTTGTTCTCCCATACTTTTTTTCCAAGAGCAACGGACTCGGTAATTTTGTCATCATGACTTAATTTTGGAATTTGCTTTACAGTATCAAAAGTAAGCCCTGTAAATACCAAAATGGCGAAGAGCCCTCCACCAAAGTAGATATTTCTGGCCATATTTTTAGTAATACGTTCAGTCATTTCAACCCCTTTTTATTATTCCACCATAAGGTAGTAATTGAAATAGTACCTGAATTTTTTTAATTCAACCTTTAAGTAGTAATTATTTATCTTTACTTTTTTCTTCCATATTCTTGATTTATATCAATCCTCTCTTCTTTCCATCGCGCTATACTCTTATATATTTATAAGGATAAAATCATGATTACCTTTTCAACTCACCCCCCTGTAAAACCAAAGAGCTATTTCTTATCCCAGCCTCATCAGCCATTTTTTCTCTTCGGTCTCCTTTGGGCAATATTGTCTATGGTTCTATTTATCCTCTCTCATAAGGGAATAATAATCCTCAGTATTCCCGAGAATGAGTTTCACCTCTATACCCTTGCCTTTATCGTTTTTGCCCAGTTGTTTCACGGATTTTTATTTACGACCTTTCCGCGCTTTTGTACCAGTATGGCGATACCTCGGGATGTCTATGTCAGAATTGTCTGGCTGTATCAGCTAAGTGCGGCGGCTTTTTTCATAGGTGCTCTGACCTCATCGTGGATCGTTTTGATTGCTATGATTGGAGTTTTATTTGCCCATGCTATGGCGCTATTTACGCTGCATTGGGTCTATAAAATCGGTCAATCACCTCTCAAACAAGACCCCTATTGGATACTTGTTGCACACGGTATCGGTATTGCGGCACACACTCTGTGGATTATCGCGTTTGGAATTAGGTTTCTGGGGGTATCGTATGAATGGTTATCGCTCATCAGTCCCGTTATTGTCAATCTCTTTTTGATTTTTCTCACCTTTTCCGTAGCACAGCGGATGATCCCATTTTTCAGCCACTCCATAGAGTCCAGAACACCCCGGTTTGTAAGCATCGTATTTGTCCTATTCGTTCTCAAAACACTTTTCAGTGTTTTTGCATTTTCGCTAGCAGAAGCAATTGTAAGTATATTTCTTTCCCTCTATTTGTTAAAAGAATTTTTGCGTTGGAAGCTCCCCCTCTTCCGTTCACCGGCCATTGTATGGGTACTTCATCTAGCTTTGTTTTGGCTGCCGATCGGACTGTTTATCGGCGCATGTGCACAAATCCTTGAAACTGTCTATGGAATTTCATTGCTATTTATGGGAATTCATCTACTCGTGTTAGGATTTTTAACAACGGTGCTGATTGGATTTGGAACACGAGTTACATTAGGTCATTCCGGACAACCACCACATGCCGATGCGCTAGCCATTAGCCTGTTTTGGTGGACCCAAGTTGTGCTCTTATCACGGATTGCCCTTTCCGTAGATACGGCATTCGGAAGTACCCATCCATGGATTTTTGACATTGCGTCTGCCACATGGATCGTATTGTTCATTGTATGGGGATGGAGATATGGAAGAATCTTAGTTTATGGAAAAAAATAATAGCATTTTCAATATGAAGTATAAAATGCCAATCCTTTACTTCTTGGATTTTTCTTAACATAATAGAAGGCTTCATCCGATTTTTTTACAACTTATTTGTATCCAGCATTATCTGAAAAAGCTAGGCGTAATGAAAATATTAAATTGATATGACACTTCTATAAGAGTTAAAGACAACTACATATACAAAATGTTATAATAACACTATTAAACATAGTGAAAAAAAGAGAATGGTATGGCAGACGATACGGTATTTGATAAGATCACGGACATTCACGATCAAACGATCGCTATGCTCAGAGCACTTCATATTGCCCCTTATCCCAGCCAGTACAAAATTTATTTTGATAAAATTTTTATCGAACAAGCAGATGAAGCCCTTAAAAATGCAAAGAAAGAGGATGAATCTCTTGTTCAGTTAAACTATGGAATCGGTAAATATCTTGATATTGCTCAGCGTTCTGTGATTGCATTTGTCGAAACTCATGCCGATATTTCACACGTCGCTCGTATGCAAACAAAATATCTCACACACGGGAGTATTCATCAAGGGGAACGTTGCGCTGATCTTGTAGGAGGACTGACAACTTTGGGTGAAGACATGTCCAATGAGCTTAAAAAAGCACAAGCAAAAATCGATGAACTTACGATTGAACTTGAAAAAGCAGCAGCTGAAATAACAACCGATCCCCTCACTCAGGTGACAAATCGCAAAGGGCTTATTGAGGATTTAGAAAAAGTTATTGATGCGGGTCAGTCCAAACAGCTTCCTGTGGTCCTTATGATGATTGATGCCGATAATTTTAAAAGCCTCAATGATACCCATGGTCATGTTGCAGGAGATAAGGTACTTTACTTCTTGGCACAAAGTATTAAATCCATTATTCGTACCGGAGATAAAGTATATCGCTTCGGAGGAGAAGAATTCGCGGTAGTGTTAAACCGGTGTGATTATGATAAAGTATTCGAAATTGCTGATAATATTCGCTCAAAAATCGAGCACAAACATTTGATTTATTCCGGTAAGACCATACATGTTACGGTTAGCATTGGCGTCACGGTTCATCATAACAAAGACAGTTTTGATGACTTTATAGCTCGTGCAGACAGTGCCCTTTATCGTGCAAAACAAGATGGTAAAAATAAAACCGTTTTAATTGATTAATTTTTTCAAAAGAGTGATATGAAATTTCCCCTTTGCACAGCTTCTCTGCTTGCGCTAACCCTTAGCGCATCCGAACAACCTATCATCGATTCATTAAATGAAGATATGGCAGAAGCAGCAAAAATGGCGACTGATACCAACTCCAATATTGACTATCAACCTTTTATACTTTCAATTTTACACGAAGATGACCTATCCAAACTTGGAGTAAAGACTTTGGGGGAGGCACTTATCCTCGTCCCTGGCGTCGATATGGCGACTAATACCATGAACAATCGCACCCCCATTTTTCGTGGTTCCAATTCCACCGCATATGGACAATCGACACTTGCCATCGATGGAATCGTCGTAAATGATGACCTTTTTAGCAATTATAATGCGTATCTCGATTTGCCAATCGAACTGATAGATCGGATCGAAGTCGTACGAGGGTCAGGAAGTTTTATCGAAGGAGTCAACGGTTACGCCGGGACGATAAATGTCATTACCCATGCCAAATCTGAACTGCAAAAAGGGAAAACAGGCGCAATTTTTGCCTCGGGTGGCAGCAGCGGTGCGGCAGCGCTAGGCGGATGGAGTCAATACCATGGAGAAACATGGAAACTCTCCCTTGATGCATTCACGCAGCAACATAATGAACAAACTCCCATCAGTGTCACAGACGCTTCAGGACGTTTAGGATATGCACAATTAGGTATGAAGCAAAGCGGTTTTGGAATAGCCTACGAGAATGGCGGATTTGATTTGCGCGGGCGATACAATAATTACCAAAATGATAGTGCTTTTGGCAATCTCAATATTCTTCCCAATCCGGAGGGGACAATTAAAGAACCCTCGTGGTACATTCAAGGCAAATATACCCTTCCTTTAGCTCGGGATATGAGCCTTATTCTCAAAACATCTGTAATGGAAAGCAGTTGGATGAGTGATTCGAGCCCTCTTCCTCCCAATTTCATTTACAATAAACTCACCTTACCGGATGGTTACTGGGCATCGTTAATGATCAAAAGTCGGCGTATCAGCAGTGGCGCATCACTTCATTACAATGGATTTGATGCACATAGTTTCACAGCGGGCATTGAATCAACATGGGATGAAGTCGTTGATTCGTACTCTCATACAACCAATAAAATTACAGGCATCGGAATCGTAGATTATACCGGTACGCCCCTTGCTTTTATCAATGCGGCAAGTGCAAAGCGCCAAACTACTAATCTCTATCTCACGGATATGATTACCGTCAATAGCACAACGGCTATTGCATTAACAGGAGGTATGATACGTACTTCCGATATTAATTCTGATGTGTATGGGCGTGCAGCGGTTGTGTATCAGCCAAACCACAATAATATCTTCAAATTCATGGCAGCATCCGGGCAAAGATACCCTTCTTTTCAAGAGATGTATCTTGCTCCTTCTCCTTACGGAACCGGTAATCCTAATCTCAACCATGAAAATGTCCGTTCCGTAGAAACCCAGTATCTTCGCAAACTCAACACCAATCTCACTGCAGGAATCAACCTCTTTTATATTGCCAACTCACAGCAAATTGTCCGCAACCAAACCGGAGTATTTCAGAACTATGGAAAAAGTACCATTCAAGGAGTAGAAGCCGAAACACATGGAAAACTCACCCAGAACAATACCTTCTCCCTTTCTTACAGTTACATCCATGGTGAAGTAGAGGACATCTTTAATAATGCAGCTTCTCTTCCCTATGCGGCTTCACACCTGGTAAAAGCAACCTACGCATATGATTTCGCTGAAGATTGGACATTGGGAGGTATTTGGCACTATATTGGAGATAAAAAACGCTACATTCCTGATACCCGCGATAGTCTAGCCGGTTATAATACCCTCGATTTAGCCTTAGGATGGAATATGAGTACCCATCAAGGCTGGTATGTTCAAGCAGCACTCAAAGATATTACAAATACAATCGTCCGATATCCCGCTCCGGCATCAACCTATAATGAGGATTATCCAATCTTTGGACGTACCTTTTGGATCCGTTCAGGATGGAAATTTTGATTCGTTTAATCCTGCTTTTCTCAAGTATAGTTCTCTTTTTGCATGCCGAAGATGCCGTTTTATTGAACACGCATATTCGAATGATTCCAAAAATCATGGCACTCGATACACAAGTTCTATCCCATAATCCATCTGGAAAAGCTGTTTTAGCCGTAGTTTATGATGAGCACAAAAACAGTGCTGTTCAAATAGCCGAAGCGATGAATACCTATTACAACGAAAAAGTGGGAGGGCTTCCCTTTATTGCTATTGCCCTCTCCATAGAAGAGCTCATAAATCACCATGATATTGCTTTCGCATATGCCACACAAATGAATTCCACTTCAATCGCCCACTTGGCAAAATGGGGAACTATGTATAATGTACCCACCTTTTCATATGATCCTTCCGAGCTCGAACATGGTATTTTAGGTTCCATTGTTATTGAAAGGAACACTATTATTTATATCAGTAAAAATACTCTTAAAGCGGGTAAATTCCGTTTTAATAATGCCCTATTTCAAATTGTGAGACTTGTAGAATGACCCATTTAAAAAACACCCGTATCTCGACAAAAATTATTTCTACCCTTGTTATTACAGCATTGGTTGTTTTTGCGACGGTCACATGGTCAACATTTAGTATTGTACGTGATTTGACCCTTGCTTCACAAAAAGAAAAAGCACAACTTTTAATTGATACGGTTGAGCCTTCTCTCGCTGTTTCCATGTTTTTAGAGATAAAGGAGATGGGGGATAAAGTCTCTGCAATTACCCGCTTAGATGAAGTTCTAGCCCTTAAACTTTCAGCAGCTGATGGGAAAGTACTCTTTGATTACCAACAATATCCATCACCATTTCCCGTTGAATCCATCAAAATCACCAAAACCATTATCGAACCCTCTTCTACTAAACCGATCGGTTATATCACCCTAATCTATTCAGGCGAAGAATTTACCAAGACGATGCATAGCTTTTATACGCTATACGCGTGGTTATTATCAGGGGTTATTTTTCTCCTTATCGCAATGCTCTTTTGGATTAATCGCCTTCTCCTGCCAATAAAACTTATTGCACGAAAATTGCGTAACTTTAAACCGGGACAAGATATTACATTCGATATACCCTACGCACAACGTGAATTTTCCCAAATTATCCATGCCTTTGAAATCATGCAAAAAAGTGTGGCAAATTATGCCCAGCAACTTCATCTGATTAACAATGACTTGCAAATTAAAGTTGCTGAACAAACCCATGAAGCTATCCGTCATCTTTATTATGACAATCTGACAAATCTTCCCAACCGTTTTAAACTCCAAGAAGACCTCTCTCAAACTCCTCGCAGCACCGTCGCAATTTTAAATATTGACGACTTTAAAGAGATTAACGATTTTTTCGGTATCGATTCAGGCGATTGGCTGCTTAGCCAAATAGGGCGATGGCTTCAGGAGATGAAATTGTCCCCTTATCGCATAGGGGGAGATGAATTTGCGTTTCGACTTAAAGAGGGTGTGATGCATGAACAATTTCGGCACGAGATTGAAATGATTCTCTCCCTGCTGAGTGAAAAATTATTTATGATATCCGAAGAAACCGTACATGTCCGGGCTACAGTCGGTATTGCAATCGATAGCGATAAACCCCTTATCCATGCCGATGTCGCCCTAAATCAAGCACGGTCCCTGAAACTACCCTATTCCGTATACGATTATTCAGAGGGGATCGAAGCCCAATATCAAGCCAATATCGCGATGTCGGCTCAAATACGACAAGCGTTAGTAGAGCACCGTATCGTTTGCCAATATCAGCCTATCGTATCGTGTACCACAGGTAAAATTGAAAAATTTGAAACTCTCGTACGCATACGTAATGAAGACGGCTCATTGATTGCACCGAATGATTTTTTACCGATCGCACAAAAAACAAAACTTTATCATCATATTACCCAAGAGGTTGTATATCAAGCATGTAACCTCTTTGCCGCACGATATGAACAATTTTCTATTAATCTCTCCAGCAGCGATATGTGTGATAGCCGTACCGTTACGACAATCGAAAACATACTGCGTCAAACCGGAACGGCGGATCGGGTTATTTTTGAGATACTGGAATCGGAAGGGATAGAAAATTTTGATGAAGTGGCATCCTTTATTAGCCGAATGAAGCTTTTAGGTGCAAAAATTGCGATTGATGATTTTGGTACCGGATATTCAAACTACGAAAATATCCTTAAGTTGAATGTTGATATCTTGAAAATTGACGGTTCGCTGATAAAATCAATTGATCAGAATTCACGCCATCGTATTGTTGTTGAAGCCATTGTCGATTTTGCACACCGCATCGGGATCGACACCGTTGCCGAGTTTGTCGCATCCGAAGAGATTCTTCAAAATGTTACGGAATTAGGAATCACTTATGCGCAAGGGTTTCATACGGGGAAACCGCAATTCTTAAATATATCCATGCTATAATTCGCAAAATTTTTACAAGGGCTGATCCATGTTAACCGATCGCGTCAATATACTCTCCGAATCGATTACCATTGCTATCTCTACGTTAGCGCAAGAACTCAAAGCACAAGGGAAAAACATCCTCAGTTTTTCCGCAGGTGAGCCCGACTTTGACACCCCTCAAGTGATCAAAGATGCTGCAATTAAAGCAATTAATGACGGTTTTACCAAATACACCGCTGTTGATGGTATTCCTGATCTTAAAGCAGCTATTGCTTTGAAACTCAAACGAGACAACGGACTTGAATACAAAGCGAACCAAATTATCGCAAACAACGGAGCGAAACACTCGCTTTACAACCTTTTTGCCTGTACTATCCAAAACGGTGATGAAGTGATCATTCCGGCACCCTACTGGGTTACCTATCCCGAACTGGTCATGTACTGCGGCGGCACGGTAGTAGAGATAGAAACCAATGATGCAAGCGGGTTCAAAATTACCCCTGAACAACTCAAAGCGGCATTAACCCCTAAAACAAAAATGTTAATCCTTACATCACCGTCAAATCCGACAGGTGCCGTCTACTCACGTGAAGAGCTTGCCGCTCTGGGTAAAGTATTAGAGGGGACAAACGTCATCGTAGCCAGCGATGAGATGTATGAAAAACTGATTTACGATGGTGAGTTTACCTCTGCTGCTGCGGTCAGTGATGATATGTTCCAACGCACGATCACAATTAACGGTCTTTCTAAATCCGTTGCAATGACCGGATGGCGTTTTGGGTATATGGCTGCAGCCAATACCGAAATCATCCAAGCAACCAAAAAGCTTCAAAGCCAAAGCACCTCCAATATCAATAGTATTACTCAAAAAGCGGCTATTCAAGGACTGAACGGTGCTGCAGATGCAGATATTGAAACGATGCGTCAAGCCTTTAAAATTCGTCGTGATGAAGCAGTAAAACTGTTTAATGAAATTGAGGGTCTTTCCGTATTATCACCGGCAGGTGCTTTTTATCTGTTTGTGAATATCAAAAAGATAAGCAATGATTCTATGGAATTTTGTAAAACTTTGCTAGAAGAACAAGGGATAGCGGTTGTACCGGGAGTCGGATTTGGAAGTGAGGGCTATTTTCGCTTCAGCTTTGCAACCGATATTGAAAGTATCCGCGAAGGAATCAAACGTATTGCTGCGTTTGTAGCTTCTAAAAAATAAACTTGATCTTCTTTTCACTCCCAAATAATTTGGGAGTGAAAATTATTTAATACTTTGCAAAGCCTCTACCAGAGCATCAATATTCCCCATCGGAATATGAACTTTCCACTCCGGAGTAGTATCCCCTGAAAGTGAAATACCGATGCTTGCAACGCTGTCACTCCCCGTCCCATACGGTTCATCAATTTTACTCACGGTAATCTGCCCTTTTTTCGTTCCGTCCAAAGGGATCTCTTTAATAATAGTTACTTCGTGACTCATTGTCTCTCCTAGATATTAATTATGATAGAGAGAAGAGTTTAACGAAAGCAATCTTAAAAAACTATTCCGAACCTTGCCCTTTTCCTTCATTACCATAAATATAGGCATACATTTTACGATAATAGATCTCATTACGCGTTCGGTCCGTTGCACTAAAGTGGTGATAACGGCCCAAAGTTTCCCAAGAATAGCCGAAACTTTTCACCAATTTGGTCAAAATGGCATTCGCTTGTTCACGGGAGGTTGTATCATCAAAGTATTCATGAAGCATAGGGTTGGGATGATACTTGTAATTAATTTGATAAGGTCCGAGATCAAGGTTTGTTATTCCTCCATCGATCAGCGCTTGTGCTTGTGCACTGCACCCATCAATAGAAGCGCATCGTATAAGATGGCCATTTACAGCAAATCCTGCCGCCTGCGCTCTTTGAGCATCTTCCATTGCATTGATACGGATGACATGAGGGTTACAGGCTCCATCTTCAATTAAACATTCGCAATGCTTAATTGCATCTAATACGATGTCGGGCATACGGATGTCAGTAGGTTCTCCATCTGCTCTTAATAAGGTACTTACTAATGCGAAACTAAGAATTCCTACTCTCATTTTCACCCCCAAACCTTCAAGATTCTAGTATTTTAGCGAGTTTTGCTTGAAATCGCAGCCATAATTTATGTTCCATTAACGGAAAGCCGCTGTAGACGCCTGCTTTTGTGATGCTCTTAGTGACACCCGAACGGGCTGCCAACGTCGTAAAGGGAGCAATACTCAAATGTCCGGCAGTAGCACTTTGGCCACCCATCACCACATTTCTACCGAGTATCGTTGATCCCGCAACACCGGATTGAGAAACCATTATTGAATGTTCTCCAATCACACAATTGTGTCCGATTTGAACCAAATTGTCAATTTTTGATCCCTGTTTAATAATGGTAGAGCCAAATACAGCACAATCCACGGTTGTATTTGCCCCGATTTCCACATCGTCTTCAAGTACGGCATTGCCGTTTTGGTAAAGCTTAATATGCTCACCCAATTTTGTATGCGCATATCCGAATCCGTCACTTCCGATCACACTGCCGGCATGTACGATTACACGGTTACCGATCTTGCAATCACGGTATACGCAAACGTTTGGATAAAGGGTGACATCATCACCGATTACGGCATCTGCACCGATATAGACACCGCTCATAATAGTACAATTATCACCGATACGTGCGCCGTTTTCTATATGTGCCGTCGGATAAATTATACTACCCGCTCCAATGATCGGAGATTCATTACTGCTGCAAATCGGTTTTACAAAACAACGCGACAGCTTTGCAACGCTCATATAAGGCTCATCCGAGATAAGTGCGATAACACCTGCAGGTAAAAGTGCTGCTTTTGCGGCAGGTAAAATCACAGCCGCCGCTTTCGTATCTAAAAGCTCTTTTTCGTATTTACTGTCTGACAAAAATGAAATTTCGTTACCGTTTGCCTCTTTGAGGGTATTCATTGAAGCAATATCAATATTCGTGCCGTTGTATTCAACACCGATCCATTCCGCAATTTCATGTAATGTCATATTCAACCTTATCGTTCGAGTGCCACAGAGCCGCTTCGAACGATCTCTTTGGGGTGAAAACGTTTAATCGCTTCCAAAAAGTGGCTAACCCGCATCGGATCATCCGCGACCATAACGATCAGTGTATCGCTGCCTACATTGACAATATTACCGTTGTATGCATGTGAAAGAGCCTCAATATCTCCGAGTGATTCACTCATCGGAAGCTTCACCATCACCATCTCTTTTTCAACTAGATCGGCATGTTCGTAAACTCTTAAAACCGGAATCAATTTGTGCAATTGCTTGGTGATCTGTTCAATCACCCGAACTGACCCTGCCGTAACGATAGTAATACGTGAATATTTTGACTCGGGAATCGGTGCTACCGTCAGCGACTCAATATTGTAACCTCGACCGGAAAACAAACCTGCGATCCGAGATAATACACTTGCCTCATTCATAACGATAACGGAAATAACGCGTCGTGCTTCTTCCATTATTTCTCCTTATACTCTAGCATCATATTAAAGAGCGATCCGCCCGCCGGAACCATCGGTAGAACATTTTCAAAACGGTTAACGACTACATCAATAATTGCAACAACGTTTTTCTCAACCGCATCGTGCAGTGCTACGTCGAATTCCTCTTTGGTGGTAACTCGGTAACCGATTCCGCCAAAGCTCTCAGCCAACTTAACGAAATCCGGTTGCATCGAGAGGTCAGTGGTTGAGTGACGCTTATCATAGAACATGGTTTGCCATTGACGCACCATCCCTAAAAAATTATTATTCAAAATAACATTGATAACCGGTAGCTTATACTCAACGGCGGTCATCAATTCTTGAATATTCATTAAAATAGATCCATCACCCGTAATATTGACACTGACACGCTCCATATCGGCACGTTTGACCCCTAATGCGGCCGGAAAACCATATCCCATAGTCCCTAAGCCACCTGAACTGTTCCACTGACGCGGACGGGTAAACGGGTAAAATTGCGCGGTCCACATTTGGTGCTGACCGACATCGGTAGAGATATTGGCACCATCCCCTAAAAGCTGTCCGATCCGTTCAACAACCCACTGCGGTTTAAGGCGATCGCCCTCTTCTTTATACGAAAGAGGATGAAGCTTATTAAAGTTGGCAATGGTACTTAACCACGGAGTGTAGCGTGCAGGATTGATTTGCTCTTTTGCCAACGGAATCATCGATTCGAGAACATTCTTCACATCCCCTACTATCGGAAAATTGGCATTAACGAGTTTCGAAATACTGGCCGGATCAATATCAACATGGATAATCTGTGCATTTTTGGCAAATTCCGAAAGCTTTCCGGTGACACGATCATCAAAACGCGCCCCCAAACCGATAACAAGATCGGTCTCAGACATTGCCATATTCGCCGCATACGAGCCGTGCATACCCAGCATAGAGATCAATAACGGATCATCGTAACTCAGTGTTCCGCGTGCCATAAATGTCTCAACGGCAGGAATTTGCGTCATTTTACAAAACTCACGTACCAATTCCGCCGCATTGGCATTAATGATCCCACCCCCAAGATACAACAAAGGACGCTTTGCATTTGCAATGGCTTCAATCGCCTTTTTGATTTGACGAACGTTACCTTTTACGGTCGGTTTATAGGTTTCAAGTTCAACGTCTTTTGAGTAATCAAATGTAGCAATTTGGGCAGTTACATCTTTGGGAATATCCACATGGATCGGTCCCGGACGTCCGGTACGTGCCAAATAAAAAGCCTCTTTCAAAATGCGCGGCAAATCGGCAGCATCCGTTACAAGGTAATTGTGCTTTGTACACGGACGGCTGATACCTACCGCGTCAATTTCTTGAAACGCATCGGTACCGATCAATGACATAGGAACCTGACCGCTGATAACCACAAGAGGTACAGAGTCCATATAGGCATCCGCTAATCCGGTGACGGCGTTGGTAAATCCAGGACCCGAAGTGATCATTGCCACTCCAACTCGTCCTGAAGCTTTTGAATACCCCTCTGCTGCATGAACGGCCGCTTGTTCGTGACGAGTTAAAATATGTTGAAATGAGCGTTGTTTGTAAATCTCATCATAGACGTTCATGATCGCTCCACCGGGATAACCGAATACTACTTCGACTTCCTCGGCGATGAGTGCTTCGATAACCATCTGTGCACCGCTGATTTGCATGTCGTCTCCTTTAAGTGTGTAAAATGTAAATATAATCGGAAAAAAGTAGGCAATTATAAAAGAAGGAAGCTATAAATTACGTTAAAAGGGATGAATTTCAGGAGAAAATCAGAAGCTGTACACCCCTTAAATACTCACTCTGTCCTCTAACGCTTTGGTTAATGAGAGAATATCGACATTTTCGAGGCTTACTCCGGTCGGAACTCCCTGTGCTATACGGCTAAATCGTACATTACAATCACCTAGTTTATCCTCAATATAGAGCATAACTCCTTGGTTCGCGATGGAAGGGGTTAATGCAAAAATGACTTCGCGTATTCCGCTTTTTACCACATTACGCAAATGGGTAATATCAAGCTCTTCGAGAGCTTCCAGAACAAAGTAGCGTCCATCAAAGAGGGCATTTTCTTCAAAGGTAAGAATATCTTTCGCATTTTCAACGATACACAATAGTTCGTGATTACGTCGTTCATCACTGCAAATGGCACATAATTCATCTTCACTAAGCCCCCCGCATGAGTGACATTTTTTCAGTGAAGTCAAGGCATTCTCTATCGCATGGGCAAGTTTTAGAGCACCGAAGCTGTCGTTCATTACCATATGGTAGGCCAAGCGGGTTGCGGATTTTTGTCCGATAGTCGGAAGTTGTTGTAGTGCATCGACAAGGCGATTAAATTTTTCTAGCGAACGTTTCATCTCAGTATTGTAGCGAACTCTTATAGATTAATACCTTAGTCCCAACGGCTCAATTAAGCTTACACTCTTTTTGATATGGTATAATTCGCAAAAAATATCTTTTTGGAGTTATCGCGTGGAGCAAATGAGCTATTATGAAATTTTAGAGGTAACCAAATCCGCCAACGGTGACGAGATTAAAAAAGCCTACCGTAAAATGGCGAAACTCTACCATCCTGACCGTAATCCGGGTGACCCTACCGCAGAACATAAATTCAAACTTTGTAATGAAGCGTATCAAGTCCTCAGTGACGATCAACAACGCTCGGTTTATGACCGTTACGGAAAAGAAGGTCTGCAAGGCGGTGGCGGACGTAGAAGCAGCGGCGGATTCGACGATTTAGGCTCTATTTTCGAGGAAATGTTCAACGGTTTTGCCGGAGGTGGGCGTAAACAATCACGTGCTGCAAGTGACAAATTTCCGCTCGATATGGGTGTTGAGATCCGAATTAGTTTTAAAGAAGCGGTATTCGGATGCGATAAAGAGGTCACATTTACCACTAAAAATTCCTGTAAAACCTGTAAAGGGACCGGAGCTAAAGAGGGTAAAGTGACCTCTTGCAGCCAATGCGGCGGAAAAGGGCAAGTATATGTTCGACAAGGGTTTATGACCTTCTCCCAAACCTGTCCTGGTTGTCATGGTGAGGGGACAATGGCGAGTGAAAAATGCCCCGATTGTAAAGGTAAGAGTTTCACAGAGACTAAAGAAAGTGTCACCGTCAAAGTCCCCGCAGGTATAGATACGGGAAATCGACTTCGAGTATCAGGACGGGGAAACAACGGTAAAAGCGGTATAAGAGGCGATCTATACGTCACATTCCAAGTCGAAGAGGATAACCATTTTATCCGAAACGGTAACGATGTTTACCTCGAAGTACCTGTATTTTTCACCCAAGCAGTTCTAGGTGAAGATATCTCAATCCCTTCTCTTACCGGAGAGTTAACACTCGAACTCGAAACCGGAACAAAAGACAGCCAGCAATACCGTTTCCGAGGTGAAGGGATAGCCGATGTCCATGGACGCGGAAAAGGGGATTTAATAGCTCAAATTCATCTCACCTACCCTAGCCGCCTGAGCGCAGAGCAAGAAGAGCTGTTAACAAAACTCCAAGAGAGTTTCGGCATCGAGTCCAAGCCTCATGAAAGTTTGTTTGAATCGGCTTTTGAACGTGTTAAAGGATGGTTTAAATAACCCATTCAGACAAAGGTTCCTTCTTTTGGGAGGGGATCATTTGAACAAAGTTTCGAACTTCCTTAATAAGACGGAGTTGCTGAGCATTCAGCCAATTGCGTAAAATATTTCCATTGTGCACGTCATAGTTGATCGCAAATGCTGCTTTCATCATTGAAGAGTCATCCAATGCAACCGTACTGAGCCACTCGGCATCAATTTCGATGCTTTCCCCTCCCAAAAACAATATTGCTTTTACTCTTTTACCGACCTTTGCTGAAAAAGCGACTAAGGCTGCCGTATCATCCGTTTGGATCGATAGCCCTTTTTCAGATACATCAAGTAACGATAATGATCTCTTTTTCCCGGCAATAGAAATTATCATGTGATCACCCTCTTCTGTTTCATACCGTATGAGATTACGTAAATGAAACCCTTCTGAGGTGATCGTAAGATTCTCAAGCCAAATACGATTAGAATTCAGATCATAACGACAAACTTCTCCGAACAGCATTGAATTCTTTTGGGATCCGATAAGCCATTGCGCACCGATTTGAGCCGCTATAAGCTGCTTATTTTCCACATTAAGTCCGATAATCCCATTATCGGCTTCAAATATCGAGCAATCCCCTTTAATTGGGATTCCCTTATACAAAACAATAGAAGGAAAATGCCCCTCTTCCCATTTTCCAAGAGCACGGCTTAATATCTCATGTTCATCCACACTAACAGTACCACTAAGAAGTTTTGGTTGACGCAGCATCCGAATGGAGCGTGTAGAATCAATAGCATCAATCACTTTGTCAGAGAGACGGGTCAATACATATACCGTAATGTTATCCACACTTTGATGTTCAATTTGAATGACACGATCGCGATATAACAAAAAGTCATTATGGGACAAAAAATTATTTAGATTCACATGTGAAGGATCTTCCAGCCCTACCATACTTCCGATAATCGTAATAATTTCATCACTGGGGAGATTCGCTAAGAGTAACGTGGTACGAAGATGATCATTCACAAAAAAGAGTTTCTCTTCTTTAAAAAACATCACCCCGACGGGGAGATGTTTATACGCGTTAAAAAGTTCTTTTAACGCATCTTTCATATTATCGCGTTATCCGCTTAGGGTATGCGGCGGCAATCACAAGTGCAATCACCGCATAAGTCCATGGTACAAAATCAGGTACCGGCACCGGATCACCCTTCGCATAGGAATGCATACCGGCTAAGTAATAGTTGACCCCGAAATAGGTCATTAATACGGAGGTAAATGCCAACAATGAAATAACACTAAAGGCATAATCACTGTATGCACCTTTGATAAATCGAATATGTAAAACAACTGCATAGACGAGAATCGTCACTAATGCCCATGTCTCTTTTGGGTCCCATCCCCAATAACGACCCCAACTCTCATTTGCCCATACTCCACCCAGAAAGTTTCCAACCGTCAAAAGTACCAAGCCGACAAGTAGACTCATCTCGTTGATCGCATTAAGTTCTTTGATAGCCAAGCTAAGACGTGCCTCATTTTCCGGTTTTTTTAGGATAAAAAGGATCAACGTAATCATTCCAAGCAACGCACCAAGACCCAAGAAACCATAGCTCGCCGTAATCATCGAAACATGGATGCTAAGCCAATACGATTGAAGTACCGGAACCAGATTCGTTACCTGCGGATCCATCCAATTTAGGTGTGCGACGAAAAGAATTAATCCTGTCATCATCCCTGTAGCAGCAAGGGTCATAGGTGATTTACGTGAGAAAATAAATCCGGCAAGTAAACTTGCCCATCCGATATAGATCATCGATTCATATCCATTTGACCATGGTGCATGACCTGCAATATACCAACGCATAGCCAATCCTGCTGTATGAGCGGCAAAAAAAGCTACGAGTAATCCGAACGTTATTTTTGTAAAAATTTCAAGCTTGAATGCGGGTTTCAAAATTTTTACAAACGATAAAAGCAAAAGGGTAAATCCAACCACAAAATACAGTGGCCATAATTGCTCAAAAATATTGGTTTGATTATAGAGAATTTCAACATTAACTTTCGTCTTGCTCGGATAAACGCTGGCACCGATAAAACGCTGGTATTTGTCGATGTGACTTAATGCTTCGTCCGCTTTACTCCAATCACCGCTTTTCAATGCCTCATCCACAGCACTAAAATAGGTTATTGCAAGAATTCGAACAATTTCGGCTTCTTTTGGCGGTAAAGACTGTAATGCGTCAATGGTCGCATCCCATTTATGATTTTTATCATTTGGTTTTGGCCACATACGTACCAATGCACCGGTATAGACCATATAGGCGACATTGACCCGTTCATCCACTTGCAAAAGAGTTTTGTCGAATTTGTCGCGTTTGCCGGGAGCTTTTCGTGTCGCTTCATCCACCAATGCCGCTAATTTATAGCCACCCATGTCATCTGGAGTTTCAAAAAATTGTGAAAATGCTGCCATTTTTACATTTTCAGGGATACCGAGAACCTTATTGATCGCCTTATCACTTGTGCGAATCATAGCAATTTCACGCCACGCATCGGGACGCAGCATCATCCCCAAAATAACTTGATTGGAACTCAAGCCCATTATTGTATCGTCACGATACAGTTTTGCCAAAATCTCATGAGAAAGGGTATCAAGCGGTTTCATACGCCCGCTGGCATCCTGAACAATCAGATGTCCAAATTTTTCTGCATGTGCTGCATCAAAACTTTTTGCCGTCCGAATCACCGGATTGTCATTATCCGAAGCTATCGCATTCGAACTCATAAAAGTAACACAAACTACGGCCAAGGCAGCAAGAGCTTTTTGAGCATTAATCGATTTTAATTTCTCACTCAATCCGTTAAAACGTCCATTTTTCACAATCAGCACTCCAAACATTCCGATAGCAAGAAGCAAATACCCCACATAAGTAACCCATGTCCCCGGATCATGATTGACCGAGAGGACCGTTCCCATCTCATCTTGATCATACGACGATTGAAAAAATCGGAATCCTTTGTAATCGAGAATATGATTCATGTAAATGCGAAACGGAATCACAGCCCCTTGAGGATCAATAAGAGTCACTTCACTCGCATACGATGCCGGTGACATTGAACCCGGATAACGCTCCAACTGAAAATCGTTCAAAGCAATAGCAAAAGGGAGTTTACGCTCAATTGAACCGTATGAGACACGTATCGTGGTATCTGCGAGTTTCGTTGTTTTGACCTCTCCGACTTGACCTACCGTCCCCATAACAACGACTGAAGCTTTTTTATCACCCTGTTCCAGACTAAAGGTCAATGCATCTTGTCCTTGCACCATAGGCCCTTTTTTACCCGGAGTCGAAACCAGTTTCATAGATCCTTTAGAGAAAAATTTGCGTAATACGAAACCGCTCTTAGGTGTTTGAAAAAGTGTTCTCATTGTCAACTCATGTTTCCCGACACTTAATTTGGCACTTTTTTGGGTATCCATACTTAGGGTTGCAACTTCAAATGGAGTATTTACGAAGGGCTTATCTTCTTCGACCCCTATTGCAAGAACCGGTTTATTAAAGGTTTTATTGGAATCAAAATCGATAACAACATCGTTGGCCTCGATAAATTCCCCTTTTTTCAGCGTTATTTGCTGTGCACCCTGCTCTCCTGTTACCATTAGGTTAAAAATTGCCTCCCCCTTGGGATCGGCAGCAGCTTCATAGCGAGCATCTCCCATATAATTGTCAAGTTTGATACGGATAGGTGTCTCACCTATAGCCAGCGTTTTATCAAAGGTATTAAGAGAACGTTTTGAGAGGTAGAGAGGCTCATTAAATTTCCGAGTATTATTCCCTTCCTCGACTTCAACCGTGACATACGGTTCACTGCTGAGCATGACATCACTGCTTTGTCCCTCACGAATATGCATAGACCCTTCGTAGCCGATATAGCGTGTTACCGCTGCACCCACAAGAATAATTAAAAAAGCAACATGGAATAAAAAAACCAATGTTTTTTCACGGCGAGCCATTTTAAAGCGGATAATGTTCAAAATAAGATTTACGGCTAACAAGCCTAAAAGAACTTCAAACCATCGGGCATTGTAAATATCCGCTTTTGCACTCATCGTCCCGTAATCGTTTTCGACAAATGTCGCATAGCCGATCGATACGGCAAAAATGAGCATGAGGGCAGCCATCGTTTTCATAGAGCTTAAGAGAGAGAAAAATTTATTCATGTCTAACCTATGTATATAATTTTGGTGCAATTGTAGTCGTATAATGGTAAATGTTTGTTAAGAGAATTTTGAAAATCAAACACCTTCAAGTAGCATAGCTTCTGCTACCCGTTTAAAGGCTGCAATATTCGCTCCATCGACGAAGTTTCGCTCAACTCCATACTCTTTTGCCGTCAATGCAACCCTCTTATATATTTGACGCATCAGCTCATCAAGTTTGCGATCTACTTTGTCAAAATCCCATTTCTCCATGGAAGCATTTTGAGACATCTCAAACTCACTCACAGCAACCCCTCCGGCATTGGATGCTTTCCCCGGCGAAAAAAGTACCCCCTCACGCTGTAACCATTCGATTGCATCGGGCAGAGTCGGCATATTTGCCCCCTCCACTACCGCAACGCATCCATTTTCGATCAGTTTTTGTGCATCGTTCAAGGTAAGCTCATTTTGGGTTGCACACGGAAATGCAGCGAAACACGGATACTGCCACACGGCATGAGCATCTTTGGGATAATCGGCTTTCTTCGTATATTGAGCAGTCGGAATTTGTTGGATATATTCTTCCAATGAATGTCGTTTCCCCTCATCTTTCAACTGTCTCAGCAATGATAAATTGATACCGTTTGAATCGTATACCGTCCCATCACTGTCACTGCAGGTCACTACAATAGCTCCAAGTTGCTGAAGTTTTTCAATGGTATGAAGAGCCACATTTCCCGCACCGCTTACCGTACATACTTTTCCCTCTAAAGACTCTTGTAACTCCTCTTTGAGCATTTCACGAGCGAAATAAACGACTCCGTAACCTGTCGCCTGAGGACGCATCAATGAGCCTCCGAACGCATAAGGTTTTCCGCTAAGAACTCCGTCATAATTATGGGTAATATGCTTATATTCTCCGAATAAATAACCGATTTCACGGCTCCCAACACCGATATCTCCGGCTGGTACATCGACACGCGCACCGATATAAGAGTGAAGTTCACGCATAAAGGCGTGGCAAAACTTCATAATCTCAAAGTCACTCTTTCCTTTGGGATCAAAATCGCTTCCCCCTTTGGCTCCGCCAATCGGTAAACCTGTCAAAGAGTTTTTAAAAATCTGCTCAAATGCCAAAAATTTTAATACTCCCGTCGTAACACTCGGATGAAAACGCAATCCCCCCTTGTAAGGGCCAAGAGCATTATTAAATTGGATGCGATACCCATTGTTGATATTGATAGTATTATTATCATCCAGCCACTGAATTTTAAACTGAATTATCCGATCAGGGCTAACTAAACGTTCTAAAATAGCGTATTGTTCATAACGAGGATCACTTTTAACTATCGGTTCCAAAGAGGTGAGAACTTCGCTCACCGCCTGCAAAAAAATATTGTCTGTCGCACAGTTGGATTTTTCGAGATTGGCTAAGATTTTTTCGATCATAAATACTCCTATCATATCAGTAATTTTTACGCCACTTGCAGTTTTTTAATCTTTTGAATCGATGTATATTCTTGCTTATACGCTTGATACAAATCAAAATTATCCTGTAACGTCATCCAAAATTGTGGAGTTGTTCCGAAATATTCAGAGAGCTTTAGTGCCATTACCGCACTGATACCCCGTTTTTGGTTATAAAGTTCGCTAAGTGTTTTGATCCCAACTGAGAGGTCTTCTGCCATGCGTGCTTGCGTAAGCCCAAGCGGTTCGGCAAATTCGAGTTTGAGGATGACTCCCGGATGAGTGGATGGTCGGATCTCTTTCATGATGTCTTTCCTTTATGAATACGTAAGCCCTAAATTCAAACCAGCAAGCTGAATACTTTCATCATTATCATATCTTGTGATTAATAAATTATGTTTTGTTTCTAAATCTCGACCTTGTAATAATCCCTGTATTTCAAGTAAAAAATCATTCTGTTTGTTTTGTACAACATATTTATCGTCTAAAACTACATATATATATTCTTTATTGTATTCATTAAGGAAATCTAATATTTCAATTAAATCAAATTTGATTATCTTATAAAGATACAAAATAATTATAGAATCAAGAACATCATTAATATTTTCAATTCGTACAAAATATTCTTTATTAAGCTCAATAACATCAAATTCATTTTCAATCCAAAGTTCGCATATAGTTTGTATAACTTTACCGCCATATTGAATTGCATTTGTTAAATCTTTTGAAACCAAAGCATTTATAACTTCCAATGTATCTTCAAATTTTTCGGTTAGTGGAATAGCATCTCTTATTCTTGATAAGTCCTCTATTGTAGATAGGTATAATAGCCTATTGAGTATGTATTTTAATTGTTGGGTATTTGCTCTATTCTCTGCAGAACTACTATTGTCATAATTAAGCTGTAAAAGTTTATTTAATTTGATCAAATAAAATTTTTGCAGATTTATTAGCTGAGTAACTATATATTCATTTTTTGCAAAATATATTTCAAACATACTATATCGTCTATGATTTTTCAATAAGCTTTTGATATAGGATATAAAACTTTTACTTTTTGCTTGCTTTTTAATTCTGCTCAATGGAATACTGCATCCTAAAGCTTTAATATCTTTTTCTAAACTATCAATTTTTGATGGATGCATAGATATATATGCAGTTATAAAATTTAATACTTCATTTAAATTACCTTCTACCATATCATGACTTTGATGAAGCAGTGACCATTCGGCAAAATTCAATTCATCTGTTTTTTTCTCATTTATATTTAATCTATCTGGCAAATTTGTTCGAACAAATTCAATCACACTTTCTTTGTCTGATTTATCACATATAATGATAATATCATCAACATATCTAAAATATTTTTTAGGAAACTTTTCAGCAAGCTTATAATCTAACTCTTCTAAATATACTTGTGCCATTAAATGGCTTAAGTCCATACCAATTGGTACACCTTTAAGTGATTGTTCCAAAATAGAACTTATTAAGTTTTTTGCTAATTCATATGTAGTGTTATCTGAAGTAGAATTGATTTTTTGAAAGAATAATTTTTTTACAATTTCTATATTTATAGATGGATAAAATTTTTCCAAATCAAGTACAACAGCTATTAAGTCTTTATCTGATTCTAAAACATTTAAAATATCATTATTTCTTTTTTTATAACCATCAAAGTAGTAATTATAGTTTCTTGTTGAATTAATCCGAAATGGCAGATTGTAACTATAGACATAATCTATATCATCAAAATAAAATTGTTGTGAAATAATTCGCATTAAATATGATTCTGCAATGATTCCAAACGGAGATAAAGACAATGTATCTCTATAAATATATTTCCCTGCATTTTTTTCTTTAAATAGCTTATTTTTTTTGGTTGACCAATGCTGTCTAACTTGAAGTTTTCTTTTTATAAAATCAGTAAATAAATTGTTCTTGACAGCTGATTCTGTAAAATCTTCAAAAAAACATCTGATAGCTAAATACATGATTGGATTGATGGTTTTTACTTGGTTGAGTGATCTCATTGCAAGATTACTGTAAATATTCATAATCATTTTCTCAAATATTGTTTTAGTAAAATATCACTTTTTGCGATATTCTCAGTAATTGGATCATACCATTCAAATCGAGCATCTTTTGCAATAGAAATATCAATAACTTTTGAAAGCCATGTTGTTAGTTTTGTATGTAATTTATGTATAAACTCTAAAAAACTGTTAGCTTCTTTCATATTTGGCTCAATATATAATATTGTCGTATTTAAATGTGATAAAGCTGTTTGCATAAAATCAAATGACTTATCAAACTTTTTGTAATTACTACTTCCTACACCACTAAATGCAGACATAAATATATAATGCTCTTCATAACTATTTTCATCTTTTAAAAAACGTCTTATTAATAGATTTGTTGACTCTGGGCTAGTTGCATCCCACTCATAAGTATCATATTCAATAAATATTAATTGATTTTCTAACTCTTTTTTTATATTTTTTAATAAATCACTATAAATATTTAATGCAGATGGAGAGTAATCACCACCTAGAATATTAATATGCAAAGGTAATTTTGGTAATTTAGAATTAATTCTTAGTTCTGCTAAATTTGATAATAAAGATAATATTCCCGCACCTGTTCCCGCAGGAATATCTAATATTGAGATTTTACCACTGCCAAATGTAGCTTTGAGATTATTTGAAACTATTGTAAAATCTTCTCTTGGGTCAATTACTACAAATTGAACTCTCGCAGATGATGTTAAAAATCTTTCAGCAAAATGCTGTTTTGTTTCATCAATGTTTTTGCCACCAGTAGCTCCGTTAGTTCCATTTTTATGATTTTTAGCGTGATCAAATATCGACAATTCAATCAATTTATTACTATAGACTTCTATAAGTTTTTCAGACTGATATAGAACATTATTTTTCCATAAATTTTTTGGTACCATTTTTTCCAAACTTTATTTTAAAAACTATTTCAACTCACCCCAGTGGTTCCCAATATGCATCGAGGTTTTTAGAGGAACACGGAGTTCCAAAATCGTTTCCATCACCTCGACAAAGCGTGCGGCATACACCTCGGCGACATCCTCATCCACCTCAAAAATCAGTTCATCGTGGATTTGTAACAGCATTCGGGCACGCAAACCCTCAGTACGGATCATCGTATCGATCTTGTTCATCGAGAGTTTGATGAGATCCGAGGCGGAGCCTTGGAACACCGTATTGACCGATTCGCGCTCGTATGCCGCTTTGAGCATCGGGGTGGCGGAACCGAAATCAAAATAGCGGCGGCGGTGTAAGAGGGTCTCGACATACCCCATCTCTTTAGCTAATTCAACGATACCGATGAAATAGCCTTTGACACTCGGGAAGGTCTCGAAATAGCGCTCGATGATCTCTTTAGCCTCTTTCGTCGTGATTCCGAGGGTATCAGAGAGCTTTTTCTGCCCCATTCCGTACAATAGACCGAAATTGACCGTTTTGGCGATGTTGCGCTTACTCGCCGCTTCCGCTTCGCCAAACAACGCTATCGCCGTTTGCATGTGGATGTCATGCCCTTCATTAAAAGCATTCACCAATACGGTGTCATTGCTAAAGTGTGCGAGAAGTCGTAATTCGATTTGAGAGTAGTCGATTCCGATCAATTTTTTACCCGCAGGGGCAACGAACGCTTCACGGATACGCATCCCGAGCGCCGTTTTGACGGGGATATTTTGAAGGTTCGGATTTTTGGAGCTGAGCCGCCCCGTTGCCGTTCCTGTCTGGACAAACGACGTATAAATACGAGATTCAGGATCGTTTTGCCCCAATGCGATCAGCGGTTCGATATAGGTGGAGTAGAGTTTGTGGTATTCACGGTATTGAAGCAACATCGGTATCACCGTATGCTCCGCTTTAAGCCCCTCCAAAACCTGTTCATCCGTGCTGTACCCGGTTTTGGTTTTCTTGCCGTGCGCCAGCCCCAATGTCTCAAAAAGGATAACTCCGAGTTGTTTCGGGGAATTGAGATTGAACACCGTTCCGCATGCACTGTGGATTTGCTCCATTAATGTCGCGATCTCGGAAGCCACCTCTTGTTTAAATAACTCTAACACCGCCGTATCAACGGCAATTCCTTCACGTTCCATCCCTAGCAACGTCAAGACAAAAGGAAATTCAATATCAAACGCTTCATCCAGTGCTTCCTGCCCCCCTTTTAGGGCTAATTGTTCACGAAGTACGTCGTAGAGGCGATAGGTAATGTAAGCATCTTCCCCTGCGTATTTACACGCATCTTCGATCGCAACGGAGGCAAAGTTTTCCCCTTTTTTGACGGTGTCTTTGAAATGGATCATCTCATGATGTAAAAGACTCTGAGAAAGGTTATCCATAGCGAGGGATCGTGCCGAGTCGGTAAGCCAAGCAAGAACCATCGTATCTGCATGAATACTCAAACGATCTACCCCTAAAAATCGGGTAACGAAATGGAGATCAAACTTAATATTATGTCCTATGATACGGTGGTTAAAAAGCTCTCGTATTGCCTGCCGTGCGCTCTCTAATGAGACTTGTTCGCCGACACCAAGATAACTGTGTGCCAGAGGAACGTAGTAACCCGTTTTCCCATCCGTGCTGAAACTAAATCCAACCAACGTATCGTTATGAGGGTTGAGACCCGTAGTTTCCGTATCAAAAGCGACCAATGAATTTTTCGGAATAGAGGCAATCAAACGGATCAAAGCTTCCTCAGTGTCAATTAAAACAGTACACCCTTCCTGCGGGGTAATGCATGCAGCAACAGGTTCCACTTTTGGAGAAACACTAAGCGGTATAGAGGATTCTTCAAAGAGTGCTTTTGCCTTTAGGGTACGCAATACTGCGTTCATCTCATAGTGCACTAAATCATCATAAATAGGGAGAAACGGATTATCAAAATGCATTGTAAAGTCATTGAAATCAAGACTCTCAAAAACATCGTCTCGTAAACGTACCAGCTCACGTGAGCGAAATGCATCGTCTCGATAGGTTTCTAATAATCCACGAATACGCGGCGGCGTCACTTCATCAAGACGTCCATACATCTCATCCAACGTCCCAAACTGAGCAAGAAGCTTTTGTGCCGTTACTTTCCCGATCCCTTTAACCCCTGGGACATTGTCGGCAGTGTCTCCGATCAAAGCTTGATAGTCGATGAACTGGCGAGGGTGAACACCGTATTTTTCGTCACAATGGCGTTCGTTCATCACTTTCTTGCTGATCGCATCGACCAATACAACCCGGTCATCATCGATCAGTTGATAGAGATCTTTGTCGTGCGAAACGACACGTACAATATGTCCCTGAGCACGGGCATGACGAACAACCGATGCAATCATATCGTCCGCTTCATATCCGCTTTGCATCAGCGATTTATACCCCATTTTCTCAATCCAATCAATTGCAATCGGAAGCTGCATAATCAGCTCTTCCGGTGCGGGGGAACGGTTGGCTTTATACTGAGGGTCAATCTCGGAACGAAAGCTAGGCCCCTTAGCATCGAGGGCGAAAATAAGATAATCACTGCTGTGATCTTTATGTAAAGAGGCTATAAAATTGATAAATCCGGTCAACAGACCGGTAGGAAAACCCTGTTTATTTTTCAGAGGAGGAAGAGCGTAAAAGCTACGAAAAAAAAAGCCGAAAGTATCAATTACCGTAACGGTAGACTTACCCATCGTACCCACGACTACAAACGGGAAGTTTCAGAGATTGCCGTAACTGCACTTTGAAGTTTATCCATATCGTATCCTGCAGCTTCTGCTTTTTTAAGCCCGAAAGCGACTCCGTGTTCACCGAACGGGTTATTGATCGGAATAATAGTTTTAACAATGTTAAGTGCCGTAGAGAACTCTTTGATCTCATCAGGGGCTTTGTCCGGCGCATCCGAATATTCGATCATTTCAACAAATTCTTTATCAAAATTCCAATGGGTAAAGATTGCAGCCGTAACAGTCGCCGTTGTCTCCTCAACATAGGAAAATTCAACTTTTGAGATATCGATAGCCATTTCGATATCGGATTTAAAATTGGTGGCTAAGTCTTCTTGAATAACATCACTGGCAATGATAATCTTTCCTGTTTCCTGCAAAAAGGCAGCCAAAAAAAGTTTATCCGCTTTTTGGCGATCGATCTGCGTGTACCATTTGTACATCAAAGCCGCCTGCATTGACGAAATTTCAGCAAATTTATCAGAGCTGACACCATAAGGTTCCATATCAACATTCAAAAGTTTGCGAACCGAATTCCCCAAACCGATAGAGCGGGTCATACTCATTCCAAACAATGAAACAGCCTGAGCGACATTATTGATTTCACGACGAAAACTATAGAGCGGAGAATTTGCCGCTTTTAATAAATTGGCAACGATCATCGGGTCATGCTCAACCGTTTTGACTAAATCCTGAATAGATGAGTTTGGATCGTTACAAACACGCTGCATATCAATAACGGTTTTCGGAAGTGGAGGCAAAGATTTAATACTATCAATAATCGAACTTTTCATTCTAATCCTATAAAAAAAGTTAAGTTTTGTATTATACCCTACTTAATTCGAGAGCCAAATATTTTCCGGTAAAACTTCCGGTTTTTTCCCAATCACGAGCAACACTTTCAGGGTCTCCCTCTGCAACCAGCAACCCTCCTCCATCGCCCCCTTCAGGCCCTAAATCGAGTATATAGTCGGCATTTTTTATCATGTCAAGGTTGTGCTCGATCACCAGCACCGAGTTCCCTAATTCGACAAAATTATGGAGTACTTTCGTCAAGCGATTGACGTCATCAAAATGCAATCCCGTTGTCGGTTCATCTAAGATATAAAGGGTGCTTCCCGTATCGCGGCGGCTTAGTTCTTTGGCCAGTTTAATCCGTTGTGCTTCACCGCCTGATAGGGTCACAGCGTTTTGTCCCAATGTAATGTAATCCAGTCCTACATCGCTCAGTGTTTGGAGGATTGCTTTAATTTTAGGAATCGGAGCAAAAAACTGCAACGCTTCCCCGACAGACATATTAAGTACATCGGAAATGGTTTTGGCTTTATACTCCACCTGCAACGTCTGAAGGTTATAGCGGCTGCCGTGACACGCGTCACATTTGACCATGATGTCAGGCAAAAAGTGCATTTCGATCTTGATTTCACCCTCCCCCTGACATTTCTCGCAGCGTCCCCCTTTGACGTTGAAGCTGAAACGCGACGCTGTGTATCCGCGAATCTGCGCTTCTTTGGTTTTAGCAAACAGATTGCGGATTTCGTCCATTACCCCCGTATAGGTAGCCGGATTCGATCGCGGAGTCCGCCCGATTGGACTTTGATCCAGATAGATCACTTTATCAAGTTTTTCCAACCCCTCAACTTCGACTCCGGCCACACGATTTACTTTACGTGCATGATTAAGAATCTCGCGGGTAACGGGGAGAAGTGTCTGCAAGATCAATGAACTTTTACCGCTTCCGCTGACTCCGGTGACACACACAAAATTGTGCAGCGGAATACGGACACTGAGGTTATTGATATTATTTAATGATACATTTTTGATGCTCATCCATTCCTTTTGCTCTCTACGGTAAAAATACTCGATTTTTTTCCGTCCGGATAGGTATTGTGCGGTGAGGGTATCGGATTTTTTCATCTCTTCCAAGGTTCCGGCAAAAACAACACTTCCTCCGAATTTTCCGGCACCCGGACCGATATCGACGATGAAGTCAGCATGCTCAATCGTCTCTTTATCATGCTCAACGACAATAACCGTATTCCCTTTTTCCTGCAACGAACGAAGGGTTCGAATCAATTTAAGGGTATCACGCTCATGCAATCCGATACTCGGTTCATCGAGGACATACATCACCCCCGTCAAACCGCTTCCGATCTGAGATGCGATACGGATCCGCTGTGCTTCACCGCCGCTGATACTACGGGCATCACGGCTCAAAGAGAGGTATCCCAATCCCACGTCATAAAGGAAAAAGAGCCTTTCACGGATTTCATTAAGAATCGAGGCGCCGATCATTGCATTTTGCTCACTCAAATGCTCGAACGTTTTAGGATCTGCAAACCAGGCATACGAATCTTTTAACGGCATCGTGATGACATCTCCGATCCCTTTATTGGCTATTTTAACCGCCAGTGACTCACGTTTCAGACGATGAGAATTACAAATATTGCACGGTTTTTCAGACATATAATCAGCAAGATCTTTTTCATCTTTGAAAATATCGTATGCAATACGGACGATCCCCGGCCAGGTTCGCTTTATCGGATGGTCTTGCCATTTAAATTCCACCTCGTTGACGCTTCCGTGCAGAATCGCCTTTTTCTGATGCTCTTCGAGGGTATAAAACGGTACGGTAATATTGATCCCTTCCGTAGCACAAAACGCTTTCAAAAAGGTAAAATAATACCCTTTGTTGAAGCCGTAGACGATTTTAATCGCCCCTTTTTCAACGGAAAGTTCAGAGTCGATAATCTTGTCGTAATCGAGCGAATATCGAATCCCCAACCCGTCACACTCACTGCATGCCCCTTTTGGAGAATTAAACGAAAATGAAAGGGGCTCGAGAGGGTCAAAACTCACTTTACAGTCAAAACAGGCACTGTGCTCGCTGTAGTGGATCAGCTTCTCGCTCATCCCGACCTCTTCGTGATTTTGGATCTCGATCTCCACTTCACCGTAACTCTCTTTGAGCGCTTTTTCAACATCTTGTGCTAGACGGTCATGATTGTCGGGTTTAATAACAAGACGGTCAATCACCGCTTTAAGGGTATGTTTTTTCGTTTTGGAAAGCTCTATCTCTTCATCCAGACGGACCATTACCCCATCAATAGAGGCACGGACATACCCTTTGTGGCGCAAGGATTCGAGGATATCGGCGAAGGAGCCTTTTTTCTCCCGAACCAACGGGGCAAGGATAACCACTTTCGAGTTTTCAGGGAGCTTATGCACCTGATCGATAATATCCTGTGCCGACATTTTGGATATCTTTTTGCCGCACAGATGGCAATGCTGCACCCCGATACGGGCATACAGAAGACGGAGGTAATCGTATATCTCCGTAATCGTTCCGACGGTTGAACGGGGATTTTTAGAGGTAGTTTTTTGATCAATCGCGATAGCCGGGGTTAGTCCTTCGATTTTATCGACATCCGGTTTGCCGACACGATCCAAAAATTGCCGTGCATATGAGGAGAGTGACTCGATATAGCGCCGCTGTCCCTCAGCATATAGGGTATCAAAAGCCAAAGTTGATTTTCCGCTCCCGCTGATACCGGTACAAACGATCAACTTGTTTTTCGGAATTTCAAGAGAAATATTTTTAAGGTTGTGCTCTCTAGCACCGATAATTTTGATCATGTCCATGGTTTACCCCGCTATCAATTTGTGTGCTGTTAAAATAAATATTACGATATAAAATACTACAAGAATTTGCTTGTAATGGGTCACTTTTATTTTGTGTAACAACCAAATCCCAAACCAAATTCCAATCAACGATGCAAATGCCATCACAAGCCCTGCATACAGATTGATCAACCCCAACCACACCATTGTCACAAACGCGGAAATGGAGGTAAACATAACGAAAAAAAGACCGACTGCCGAAGCTTTTTTAAGAGGAAATCCCATAAAACTGACCAGTATCGGAGTCAATAAAATCGATCCTCCGACTCCCAACATCCCCGAAAAAATTCCGATTCCACCCCCTATAACAGCGTATAAAGGGCGATTAACCACTTCTTCACGTGTCGGTACAGGATTCGAAAATGCCAATCGTCCCAGCGTAAAAGCAACGATTCCTAAAAATAACCATTCCAAAAATGATGCTTCGAGCATTTTGACCAATAATGCCCCTATAACAGCACCTACAATCCCCCCAAATCCAAAATATTTAATTTCATGAATTGAATAAGTTTTGCGTTTCTGGTGAAGCCATGCCGCCATTAATGATCCTGCAACCATCTGCATTATTGAAATGCCGATTGCTTCTTTAATACCAAATCCAAGGTACAGAAGCAACGGAACATTCACCGTCCCTCCTCCTATTCCGAAGAACCCCGACATTGTCCCGACAACAATTCCTAAAACAGCTAATTCGATCGTCATAATTTCGCTTTACAGTTCATATCGCGCGATTATACTCGCTTCCGGCTTTAGGGAAACTCTTTTATATCATTTGATTTTACGCTATAATCAATTCCCACAAGAATACCAATAGAGGGTGCGATGCTACCAATCATTATTAAAGCCGCTGAAAATTTTTGTCTTCATCAGATACGACTCCCCTATCAACTTATTCCTACGTCCAATAGCATGAGAACACTTCTTGCTTATATTGATATTGAAACGGAAGATGGAAGCGCTCACCGCGCATTTATCGGTTGCGATCCTCTTTTAATCCAAACAATCGCTGAGATTTTTTTGGGAGAAGATGCAAGTGATGAACAAACATTGGTCGATATGCTGTTGGAAACAACCAATATGATTGTCGGAAGTGCAAAAGTACTCGCTTCCGAAAGTTATAACACAACAATGAAAATAGCCACTCCGTTCTTTTTAAATGAAGTGAATTTAGATGCAGATGAAACCCGTTTTATCGGCGTAGAAAATGGCCATATGATGATTGCAATAAAAAGGTTATAACCCATGGACGAAACCCTTTCCCCACAAGAACTGACCGGAATCAAAGATCTTCATCCGTTCGATTCCATTAAAGAGCTTTCTTGGATGGACTATGAGGGATTACTCGATATGGAAGTTGAATTTGTCGCTGATTTGGGACAAACCACACTTAGCTTGGGAGAAATTCTAAAACTCGAAAAAGGATCGGTCATTGATCTGGGCAAGCCTGCAGGAGAGAGTGTCGAATCCTATGTCAACCGACGTATTATTGGAAAAGGCGAGGTTATGGTGTATGAGAAAAACCTTGCAATCCGTATCAACGAAGTGCTTGATTCAAGTGCCGTACTCTATTATCTATCAAAAGAGAGACTATGAAAACGATAATTGCCCTTTTTTTACTTTTATCCCCATTGCTATGGGGTTCTAAAGTTCTAAGTTACAATATCTATGATCGAAATGACCGTGTTGATGTCATGCTGACGTTCGATACTCCGTATGAGGGTGTCTTACGTCAAAATCGTCAAAACGACACCGTTATCATCAAACTAGAGGGGGCATATCTTGAAGCTCCAATTATTAAAAGTGTCAATTCAAAATATCTCAAAAAACTCTCCATTGCTCCGCAAGGTGAACAAATTGAGATAACCGCCAATACCTCTGCGAATGTAACTATGCAAGCCTCCAAAACATCGGATTCCTACGGATTGCGACTTCGTTTTATGAATGCTGCTGCAAGCAATCAATCAACAGAGACTCCGCCTATCGATGAGGCAACCGTCGGAGGATTACCGACCAAAAGTGACACTGAGTTTGAACGAAGCTATTACGTTGTTATTGCCATTTTAGTGATTGGTATCGGTATTTTATTCTGGCTAAAACAAAACATTGCCAAACGTACCGCAACCATGCAAAACGAACCGAAAAATCCATGGCTTTTTGCCAAAACACCAAAAACTCCTACAACGCCTCCCTCTACCCCACTACCCGCATCTACCGATATAGGAGGGGGCGTTCACATCCGCTTCCAAAAAACGCTAGATCCTTCTCATACCGTTGCAATGCTCGATTACGGGACACAAAGCTATCTGGTATTACTGGGCAACAATACGCTCTTGCTCGACAAATTTCAAGATAATATTCCGATTACCCAAAATGATTTTGAAACCCTTTTGCAGTCTAAACACCGTGAGCTTGATGGCTATTTTCAACTCGCCCCGGCACAAGACGAGCCGTTTGATTCGTATAAAGAGAAAGCTTCAGGAGGGTATTAATACCCTTTTTTATACGTTATGCAGCTCATAGCGGCTGTAAACGTCATACGCTTCTTCTCCGCCCGTACTGGCTAAAACCTCTTTGATCAATACCGCTGCCTCTTTACGACTCCCTCCGCCGTATCCTTTGGCATAAATTTCCCCCAATGTCACTTTTGCCGCCGGCTCTCCCTGAGCAACCGCCATTTTGAGATAATAGGCTGCTTTGTCAAAATCTTCCGGTACTCCCATCGCATTGGCATACGCAAATCCCGCACTCACCTGAGCCGGTAAAATTCCCGCTTCTGCAGCAATGGCATAATATTCTGTCGATTTGGCAAAACTCCGTTCTACCCCTTGACCGTTATAATAGAGGGTTGCAAGGGCATACGAACATCGTGGATCTTCGCTCCCTTTCATAAACCACTCATGCGCTTCTTCAAAACGTTTACCGTCAAAAGCATTCATCCCCGCATTGTAAAAATCAATATTCATATAGGATTACCTTTTTTTTGTGGCGATTGTACCCAAAGAGGCTAATGAAAAACTATGGTTGAAGGGTTACTTTAAAAGAGAAGCAAAGAGTTACAATAAAAAAGTTTTTTGTCTAAATAACGTTAACACATGTACCTTATCTTCTCGCACATTAAAAACAATCGTATACCCTTTATAAATCATATCTCTAGTATTTTCATCATCGGTATAAAAACTTTTTCTGCATCGGTAAGGCATGGTGGAAAGTGACGTGATAGCGTTTCTAAGTTCATTAATAAAATCGGCAGCTTTATTTTTGGAATCTTGTTCTGAGATATAGTGAAAGATATTTTTCAAGTCTTGAAGATCTTCAGGTTCAACAAGGATTGAGTAAGTCATCTAGGACTTCATAACCTTGTCGATGGCGGTATTGAGGTTCAACCCTTCATTGTTTGCAATATTGTTGATAGCACGTTCAACTTTTTGTTTTGCCTCGTCAAGAGAGATTGCAGGATATGTATTATGCTCTTCGACTATCTCAAGCTTGTCTTTGGGCAAAATCTCCAATAATCCCATCAGCTTATCGTAGATGGTATCGTGAATATTCAGTCGGATCGTATGCATCTTATCCTCCTATTTTCTATTTGTCATTATAACGAAAGATTTTTTCTTATACTCATCAAGAGATTTTCTTGTTTTAGGACATCCCCATTTTCTTAATACTTTATACTGTTTGATTTACTATACAACTTAGTTTATGATTTTCTATCATCCAGCGAGCTAGTTCACCTAAATCACCAGTAAAATCCTTAAATATATGTGCAGTTCTTGGACTTATAAAAGGATTAACTTTTGGGTAAGGCTCATTTGATTTTATTAATTCTGGCCTAAATTCATATCCCCAGTTTGAAATAGCAGCCAACGAAAGTGAAATATTAGTTTCTTTAACAAGTTCCCAAACTTCTCTTTGATGTTCTAATAAAGTTCTTTCACCCATTATGACCGATTTAATGCAATCGATAGGTATATCCATTACATATATTGGAAACTTATCCCCTTCTTTGTCTTTTATACAATCAGTAAGACTTCTCACCAATCTTACTTCAGCCTCATCTATCCATTGATCTGATTTTACGCACAATTCGGAAATTGGTATTGCTTCATTATTATTAAGGTATGTTCCAATGTCTTTTATTGGCCGCCTCTCATGATAATGGACCTCAATTTGCCCTTGGAAAAATTCATGTTCAGCATCAAACTCAATTACTGCACCTGAATAGTTATCAGCATAATGTGACCACATCAATAATGACTCGTGATTTTTTGACAAACATAAAATACCTATTGATTGATTTAATGATTTTAAAATTTTTCTAGATGTAATGTCACTACAGTAATCAGACGCGTAATCCAGCTTTAAATCGCCAATAGATGGATTTCGCCGTGGAGCAATTACATCAAATCTAATATTGATCTCTTTTTTATCGAAATTTTCTGGCACATAGAGTTCCGGTAACATTTCAAATGGATCATTAAAAGCTCCAGGTTGTGTAAAACGAATTTTTCCAGCGATTACTTTTTTTAGTATATCAATGCTTAAATATTTATAGAGACTCATACTTTTCCCTATACACTAACTATAAATATATACTTTACCATACGTATGAAAGAATTCTTCGATAATATATGTGAAGGTACAAAAACATTAGCTATCACCAATCTCCAATATACATCTTAGATCGAAATAATAAGAAGTGAATTTAACACTCACAGCTCATATCCGAGGCTTTGAACCCCTCCCCAATCTGACGGTGGGTAAGGAAGAACTCATCTACGACGGCTCGGAAGTGGATAGGGTCATCGATACGGTTGACCATATCTCGCATTGCCGATGCCCCCTCATATCCTTTTGAGTAGGTATGAACGTGTTTTCGGAATGTCACAACGCCGCGCGCTCCGTAAAAATTCACCATACTGTCCAAATGCTCCATAATGATGGCGTGCTTGAGTATCGGATCGACGGTCGCACTCCCCGTTTTGAGCTGGTGGAATATCCATGGAGCACCTACGGCTCCGCGACCGATCATCACACCGTCTGCCTTGGTATGATCCAGAACCCATTGCGCTTTTTCAAAGGAATCAATATCACCGTTGGCAATCACCGGAATACTTACTGCAGCTTTGATCTCTGCTATAGCGTCATAATCGACTGCTGCTTTGAATTTACCGGCACGGGTACGTCCATGCACCGCCAGAAAATCAGCGCCGCACTCTTGGACAAGCTTCGCAATCTCAATATGATTTTTTGACTCAAATCCAAGGCGTATTTTGACACTCAGCGTTGATTTATTCGAAGTCTTTTTGATCATCTCGATAATGCGAGCCATACGGGGTAAATCATTGAGAAGCGCACTCCCCGAACCGTGACAAACGATTTTCGGAACCGGACACCCACAGTTAAGATCGATAATGTCGATATCATCCTGAGTATTAAGCACCTCTACCGCTCTACGCACGATCTCTTCTTCCGATCCGGCAATCTGAACCGAATAGGGATCTTCATTCGGACTGCGTTCTAACATTCTAAGGGTCTTGGTTGAACCGTGTGCAAGTGCATTTGAACTGATCATCTCACTCACCGTCAAATCGGCACCGAATTTTTTGACGACGTTTCGAAACGGAAGATCGGTATATCCGGCAAGAGGTGCAAGGGCATATACAGGAGAGGAAAAGGAGAGTTTAGGAGTCATTATAGTGTGTACCTGAGGTAAAAATTATTATCGCCCTAAGGGCGAAGTTTGAAAGTATTAATTACAGCTTCTACGAAGAAAAATAGCAATGTCGTAATGTTTATTGGCACGTTTGAGATCGCGGTATGCTTTGAAAATTTGGTAATCATCTTTGGATGTATTATTGAGGATTTCGTTGGCGGTATCAATCATTTGAAGATCATACAACGTAAACAAATACCCTTCCATCGCATCATCATTTTTCTCACTAAGCATCTCAAACAGACGGATACGCTGTTCCGGAAGCATATTTTTTGACATAGCATCGGATACATCGATATAATCTTCATTCGTCAGTTTCAAACCGCTCAAGAGGCTTACAAGCTCTTCATTACCCATTTCAATACCGTTTTCCGCTGCATTGATACGCTGTACGAAATCGAGGAGTGATGATTTTGTAAAAAGGTGTTTGTATTTTAGGATCGATCCGACCGAAGCAGACTGAACATACGTTTCATACGCTTTTGCACTTACAATTTCACCGTAGCCCTCACTACGTGAAAGGATACGATCGGCATCAATATCACCCCGTTCAAAACGGTTCAAATTATTTTGAATAGCGATTGATGTTGTGTTGGACAAATGAAACTTTTTGATATCTACTTTTTTCTTCTCATTAACATCACGCATCAATTGAAGTGCTTCATCAATTTTTTCGTTTCCGATAGAGCGAAGGGTATTAAAAGGGAGGAGCAACGAATTGTCAATAAGCTTCCCTATCAGTTTATAGGCTTCGGTTTTATACACATAATTACGCTCACTTACACCCAGTAACGCATCACGAAGCGCATCGATCATTTTTTCATTATCTTTACTCAGACGACGAAGTTTAAAATTTCCGACCAACGCATAAATCATCATGTGTAACATGCTGGCAATATAAAGAACCAGGAGAGGAACAATTACCCAAAATGCGATCGGTAAATTAGGGAAATGCATTCCCAATAAATCAAAAGAGATTGAATCGTTTGAAATACTGTATGCTGCTATACCGACAAGCAATATCAAAATTAGCGAAGCGATCGTATAACGTTTTAACTGCATTAATTTTCCCTCTACCCTTTATTTTTTTCGACGATTGGTCGGCAAATAATGCAGTATTTTGCATGAGGTTTGACTTTCAGCCGTTGAAAACCGATATCATCCTCACACATTTCGCAAATTCCGTATTGTTTTGATTTAATTTTGAAGAGTGCCGCTTCAATCTCTTGGAGCTCTTGTGTCTGTTGTGCACCAATAGCATTTTCTACCATATTGTCATTACTGACCGATGCATAGTCACCTTCGTCATTGAGTTCGAGCTCACGTAATTGTTTCATCTCACTCTCGACGCCGGTCAGATTTTTAACAATCTGAATTTTACGTGCCAGTAATATCTCTTCGAAGTAGTGCAGCTCATTATCTCTCATCAATGCTCCTCATTTATGGTACGGATGGTTTGCCAACAGTGAATAGGCGCGATAGATTTGCTCCAGCAAAACAGCTTTTGCAATTTTGTGGCTCATTGTCATATCAGAAAGACTGATAACAGCGTCGCATTGATCCACAAAACTTTTCTCGAAGCCGTAAGCCCCGCCTATAAAAAATTGCAACGAAATTTTATCACTTATAAGCTTACTAAATGCAAAACTATCTATTTTTTTCCCCTCCGGATGTAACGCTATCGAGTAGTTTTTACCCAACATCGGTAATAACAGTTTCGAATATGCTATCTGAGATGCTTCAGGGCTGATAGTATGTGCCTTTACGACCTCTTTAGGGAACAATTCTATATCATCCACTTTAGCAAAACGGGAGATCATTTTCATCTGTTCTTGATAAAGAGGATCATACAACGAACGCTCTTTTTTTGCAATCGTAACAATAGAAATATTCACAGTAGCCCTGAACCAATTACATTATACGTCACATGTTGAAATCTATCTTCCAATCTAACCCCACCAATAGCTGCGACAGGATGCTTAGAACCTGATGCAATCGTATCTAAGCTATCCCCCAATACCTTTGTATCTGACTTGGTTAATGTAGCCCGGAATGCCCCTAAACCAATGTAATTGAGATCCAAAGTATTGGCGATTGCAATCTCGTTGGCGTTGTGGGTAGAAAGACCAATAATTTTATCTGCACCGATCGCCAATTTCAGAATTTTTATTGCACGTTCCGGATCAGAATCTATAGTGAGCAAATCCTCTTGACCGATATGAATACCGTCACAAAAAGGGGCTAATTCATAGTGATCATTAATAATCAAAAATCCATCCCACAATTGTCTCAAAAGAATCAAATCCCCTTTGATCGTAGCAATGTCTGCATGTTTGTTCCGGTATTGAAGTATCTCGGCGTCGTATTTTTTTGCTTGAGAGACGAAGGTGCCCAGGTCAACTCCGTTGGCACGGAGCATATCTATATCACAAAGAGCGTAAAGGCGCATTTAAGGGAGTAAAAGTTTGAGAAGATCACTGAGCGTCTCTTTGAGCTCGCTGCGTGCTACAACCATATCAATCGAACCTTTTTCGAGTAAGAACTCCGCACGTTGGAATCCTTCCGGTAAATCGCTTCCGATGGTTTGTTTGATAACCCGCTGACCTGCAAAACCGACCAATGCACCCGGTTCAGCAATAATAATATCACCAAGCGTTGCAAAGGAAGCACTGACTCCACCCATTGTCGGATCGGTAAGAAGTGAGATATAAGGGAGCTTGGCGTTGGCTAATTTTGCCAAAGCTGCAGACGTTTTAGACATCTGCATTAAAGAAAAGGTACTCTCCTGCATACGTGCACCGCCGCTGGCACTGACAATAATAACACCCATCCGTTTGGCTATGGCACGGTTGATCGCGCGGACAATTTTCTCCCCTTCAACTGAGCCCAATGATCCGCCCATGAAGTTAAAATCAAAAACAACCAGTTGAACGGGAACATCATTAATGGTGCATTCACCGCTCACAACGGATGAGTAAGTACCGTTTTTAGCATATCCCTCATCAATACGTGCAGCATAGCTTTTTTTATCAACGAAACTGATCGGATCGGTCGGTTTAAGATTGCCGTCAAACTCAACAAAACTTCCCTCATCTGCAATAAGGGCAAGACGTTCTTTAACGCCGATGCGGAGGTGAAAACCACATTTTGGACACACATGATTCTGTTTTTCGATCTCTTTGTAGTACATCAATGACTGACAAGAGGGGCATTTAACCCAGTGTGATGGTGCTTCGCTTTTCGTAGGTTGTTTCTTCTTTTCGGAGTCTCCGAAGAGGTTAAATAGACTCAAAAAATCTCCTTATTGTACAATCGCTCTGATACGCTCAAATACCTCAATATCCCGGCTAAGCAAGATAACATGATCGTTTTGAAACGTATGAAGATGGCGGCTTAAATAGAGACCCGCTTGGATATCGTATGGCCGCATTGTACCTAAAAATAGCACATAATTAACATAAGGGGCATAGGCTAAAGAGAGAGCAAGTGCACCCGGAGAGCGAAATTTCAGCTTTTCATCCATCAATACTTTAGCCAACTGCGGATGTTCAGGGGATTTTTCAAAGAGTCCAATTTTAGGATGAGGAGGTGCAACAATAGGGATTTTTAGTGTCAAATTATCCAATGAAGTTCGGTAATATTCCTTGGGAGTCCGGATAAATATATCTCCGTTTGCAAGATTGCAGACAAGTCCATCGGTCGTAACTCCCTCTATCTCTCTGGCAATTGAAACGCCGTAATAGGGAAAATGGGAAGCAAAATTATCACTTCCGTCAATAGGATCACAGATAATATTAATAGTACTCTTTGGACTTATCCAACCGCTCTCTTCGGAAAACAATGCCCCGTACGAGCTAAGATGATGATAGCAGATTGATTCGGCACGTAAATCAGCTCCGCTGCTGATATCGCCGCCATGTCCTACCGAATAGGAGGTAAAAAGCCCTTCATCACCGCTGCATACCGATGCGCGAATCTCAGTGCACGCATTAATGGCCGCAGCGATAAAATTATCGTCCATTAGCTTAGTAATGATTTAATAATTGAGCGTGCCGCTTCTCGCCCATCATAAGCGGCAGTTACCACTAAATCCGCACCACGGAAACAATCCCCTCCGGCATAAATCCCCGGCGTAGTTGTCTCGTATTTTTCATCAATGATGATACCGCCCCAGTTATTAACCGAAATGCCGTTTTCTGCCAAGAAGGGAGGGACAGCAGGGTCAAAACCGAGAGCCATGATAATAATGTCTGCGTTGACATTAAAATCACCCCCCTTAACCTCTTCCATCTTTTGACGTCCGCTCTCATCTTTAGCCCCGAGAACGGTTTTTGCCATATGAATACCGACTGCTCTGCCAGAATCATTTAAAATGATCTCTTTGGGGGAAGCATGAAAAACAAATTCTACCCCTTCTTCGATTGCATTTTTATACTCTTTAACGGATCCGGGCATGTTATGTGCGTCACGACGGTACAAACAAGTGACATTTTTTGCCCCTTCGCGTTTTGACGTACGCAAACAGTCCATTGCTGTATCACCACCACCTACGACAACCACTTCAAGGTCTTTAAAATCAAATTTTTTATCGTAACTAAGACCAAAATTCTTACGCTGTATTGCAGTAAGATACTCCATAGCCGGATACACATTTGAAGCATTTTCACCGGCAATTTTTGCACCTTTGCCTTTAGTCGCACCAATACCGATAAAGAGAGCATCGTGTTGATCAGCGATTTGGTCTAATTCGATATCACGACCCACTTCACAATTCACGACTAATTTCAAACCTGCTTCTACTAAGAGCCCAATACGACGTTCAACAATCTTTTTATCCAGTTTAAAATTTGGGATACCGTAGGTGAGAAGTCCGCCTGCACGATCACTTCTTTCATACATCGTTACCGCAATTCCAGATCGAAGCAGATAAGTAGCGCAAGAGAGGCTCGCTGGGCCAGAACCAATAACAGCTACCTTTTTATCCGTCGTTATTCCGGGAAAATACGGTTTAAATCCGTGTTTAAACCCCTCTTCATTGATAAACGTCTCAATGGATCCAATGGTAATGGCACCATGTCCATCATTAAGGGTACAATCTCCCTCACACAACCTATCATGCGGACAAACACGCCCCATCACTTCCGGAAACGGTGAGGGCTCATTGGAGAGGTTAAATGCAAATTTCAAATCTTTCTCGGCAACCGATTTTAGCCATTGAGGAATATAGTTGTGCAATGGACATTTATTAAGACAAAACGGATCTCCGCACTGAATACAACGGTCACTTTGAGACGAAGCATCATTCTGCCCCATCGGTTCATAAATTTCACTAAAATCTTTGAGCCGTTGAACGACACCTCGTTTTGTCGGATCAATACGCTCGATAGTTAAAAATTCTCTCATAATATTTTAGTCCCCTTTATCAGGATTAAGTGGCAATTTGGTTAAGTTTTTCGGGCGAACCAACCAGAAATTTCGAATCTCAACACGGAAATTTTTGAGCAAGCTTTGCGCCATTTCACTTTCCGTTTCTGCAATGTACTCTTTTAACAATCGCTTTAGATAATGACGTGCTTCATCCCCATCATCGGTATCAATGCGGAGTGCATCAATCAACTCACGGTTAACATTTTCGACAAAACTGTGATCACGGTCATACACAAACGCAAAACCGCCGGTCATACCTGCACCAAAGTTAATACCTGTTTTACCCAAAATTACCACAACACCGCCGGTCATATATTCACACGCATTGTCTCCAGTACCTTCAACAATAGCCAATGCACCTGAGTTACGTACTGCGAAACGCTCCCCTACTGAACCGGAGATAAAGAGCTTACCGCCAGTAGCACCATACAGGCAGGTGTTACCGCCGGCACTGAAACGCTCCCCTTGATTTTTGGATTTGATCACGATTTTACCGCCGTGCATCCCTTTACCGATGTAGTCGTTCGCAACCCCTTCGAGATGGATTGATACCCCGTTAATCAAGAAAGCTCCCAAGGCTTGACCTGCAATACCTTTGAGCTGGAGGCGAATCGTATCGGATTTAAGACCGCTATCCCCGTAGTACTGAGCAATTTCTCCACTGATTCGAGCACCAAAGCTACGATTTAAGTTACAAATGTCACGAACCATACGGATAGGACGTTCCGGATTTTTAATCGCATCCATCGCTTCGGAAAGAACCTCTTTTTCAAACTCATTGCTGTCAAACGGCTCATTGCTTGGAGCTTGACACGTATTAAATCCCTCTTCGCGGTGCAAAACAGAACTAAAGTCAAATTTTTTCGCGAATTCGGTATCAACGACTTTAAGCAAATCGCTTCTCCCGACCATCTCTTCCATCGTTTTATAACCCAATTGAGCCATGATTTTACGGACATCTTCGGCTAAGTAGGTAAAATAGTTGATAAGTTGCTCAACCGTACCGTTAAAATATTCACTACGCAATTTTTCGTTTTGGGTTGCAATACCCACGGAACATTTGTTGACGTGACAGATGCGAAGCATTTTACATCCGATGATCGTCAATGCACCCGTACCGAAGGCATAACTCTCAGCACCTAACAATGCCGCTTTAACAATATCTTGACCGGTTTTAAGTCCGCCGTCGGTTTGGACGTGAACCAATCCGCGAAGATTATTTGCTTTGAGAGCATTATGCGCTTCAGAGAGACCGAGTTCCCACGGATTCCCCGCAAACTTGATCGAAGTCAATGGTGCTGCACCGGTTCCACCGTCTCCGCCGGAGATGATGATTTTATCTGCGTATGCTTTGGCAACACCGGCAGCAATGGTTCCAACACCTGCAGAAGAGACGAGCTTAACCGCTACTTTTGCATTTGGGTTGACCTGTTTCATATCGAAAATCAACTGTGCCAGATCTTCGATTGAATAGATATCATGATGCGGCGGAGGTGAAATTAAAGTTACTCCCGGCATCGTGTAGCGAAGACGTGCGATAAGACCGCTTACTTTATGCCCAGGAAGTTGTCCCCCCTCACCCGGTTTTGCCCCTTGGGCTACTTTAATCTGAATCTCTTCCGCAGAACGAAGATACGCAGGAGTGACACCGAAACGTCCCGATGCCACCTGTTTGATTTTAGAGTTTTTGAGGGTTCCGAAACGTGCCGCATCTTCACCCCCCTCCCCTGAGTTACTTTGTGCCCCGATCGTGTTCATAGCTACAGCCACACACTCATGTGCTTCCGGAGAAATCGAGCCCAAAGACATTGCTGCTGACGCGAATCGTTTGAAAATAGCTTCTTTCGGTTCTACTTCAGAAATATCGATGCTTGGGCGGTCCGATTTAAATTCGAAAAAATCTCGGATAAATTTTTGTCCGCGACCGTTCACCAATGCACTGAGTTTATCAAAATCTTCCCGTTTGCCGGTTTTGGAAACACGATGGATCGCGTGAATTACATCCGGATTGAAATCATGGTGCTCTTGTCCGTTGTAAAATTTGTAATATCCCCCGATTTTAAGCGGAAAAATACGGTTAAATCCACCCACCTCAAACGCATCTTTATGATTGCGTTCCAAACGCGCATCAATATCATCATACGAAAGTCCCGGAATCATTGCATGGGACTCTCCGAAACACTCATGTACAATCTCTTTGCTCAAACCGATAACATCGAATAATCCTGAGTTACGATAAGAGGCGATAGTTGCGATTCCCATTTTGGACATAATTTTAAGTAATCCGGCATTCAATGCGTGGTGTACCGATTTAAAGGCTTCCGAACAGTTCACTTCATTGACACTGTTTTCTGCACGAGCGGCTACCGTAGCGAACAGAAGGCTTGGGTAAACCGCACTTGCACCGTACGCGATCAGTGTTGCAGCACCGTGAGAATCGATCACTTCGGACGTACACGCAACAATCGATACCAAATGGCGGATACGTGCATCCAACAGTGCACGACTGATTCGTCCAACCGCCATTGCCATCGGAATCGCTTTATGTTCTTTGTCAAAACCGCTATCATCAAGGATAACAATACGGACACCCTCTTCGCGGACTGCTTTGACCACGTGATCCACCAACGTTTCAAGCGCGGCTTTTAAGGCACCTTTATACGTCGTTGAAAATTCCTGATTCGTATAAAAAGACTGATATCTCGGAGATTTTTTATCCCCAAACGATTTAAGCACTTCGAGCTTTTCTCGAATAATGATCGGTGAAATCGCTTTGAGGCGGTTCGCATGAGAAGGGATCTCATCCAAAATATTATGAGTTTCACCAAAACCGGTATTCAAACTCATGACTACTTTTTCGCGGATAGGGTCAATCGGAGGATTGGTCACTTGGGCGAAACGTTGTTTGAAATAATCAGAGAAGTGACGTTGAACGCTGCTGAACGCCGCCAAAGGGGTATCATCCCCCATCGATCCGACTGCCTCTTTGCCATCGCGCATCATCGGTTCGATAACCTGTTCAACCACCTCTTGGGTAATATTGAAGTAACGTTGACGTGCAATCAAGTTTGTCGCATCGTATTCACAACGGGTTACGTATTGCTCATCCACATGTTCTTGAAGATAGATCATGTGGTCGTTGAGCCATTTCATATAGGGATTCGATGATTTTAGGTATTGGTTAATATCTTCATCTTTGAGTACTTTACCGAATTTCAAATCCAATCCGATCATTTGACCCGATTGCAATCGTCCGCGCTCTTTGATCTGATCTTCGGAAATATCAATAACTCCGTATTCACTTGCAATCAGGAGCGTATCATCATGAGTAATAATGTATTTAGAAGGGCGAAGACCGTTACGATCGAGTACACACCCGATATAGCGACCATCGGTGAGAGAAAACGCCGCAGGACCGTCCCATGCTTCAAATACGGTAGAGTGGTACTCATAAAATGCACGCAGTTTTGGGTCCATATGAGGAGCATTTTGCCATGGAGCAGGGATAACGGCACGTGCCGCTTTGAAGAAATCCATACCGTTGATGATCAAAAATTCAAAAAAGTTATCGGCACTTGCACTGTCCGATCCACCCGGCTGAAGAATAGGAAGAAGTCGTGCAATCTCTTCATCGGTGAAGACTTCACTTTTTATCGATTCGGACTTGACTGCAACATTAAAACGGTTCGCTTCCACCGAGTTGATCTCACCATTGTGTGCAACGGCGCGGAACGGCTGAGCTAAGCGCCATTTCGGAAGGGTATTCGTAGAAAAACGTTGGTGAAAAAGGGCAAAAGAGATTTTGAAATTTTCATTTTGAAGATCAGTATAAAATTCTTTAATATGAGTGGGCATAATCAGCCCTTTATACGAAATTACCCGTGAAGACATTGATGCAATATAAAAATCTTCATCATCCACCAAAGCATGTTCGGTCTCTTTACGGCTAAGATAAACCAACGCATCAAAACGTCGAGAAGCCATTAAAGAATTAGCGGTAATAAAAAGATGGTGAATTTGAGGCAACGATGCAAGTGCTTGTTCTCCAAGAGCATTCGTATCTACAGGTACAATTCGGTTCAAAACCACTTTCAAGTCATTATTGACACAAATTTTTTCAAAGGTTGCCAACTGTGAAGCATCGCGGGTAAAAATCACCGCAACAGCATACATTTCCGGAAGTTCTATCCCATTTTCTGATGCGGTTGAACGCATAAAATCATGAGGAATTGAGAGCAACAGTCCACTTCCATCACCGGTTTTGCCATCTGCTGCAACAGCACCGCGGTGCATCATCCGCTCTAATGCGGTTATCGCGTTTTCCAGATTCTCATGAGAGGGGCGGTTTTTAATATTGGCGATCAAACCAAATCCGCAGTTATCTTTAAATGAACGTAATAAATCTCGGTATTCCACTGGAATCGTCACCTTTCACCGGAAAGTTTTCGGCAAATTGATATTTTTTAATCTCTTTTTAAACATAAGTAGTCTAAAGGGAGATGAAATTTACTTATTTTAACGTTTCTTAGGTTAAAAATGATTAAAATGACAAAGATTATAAAAAAATTTCGCGTCAAGCGTGTAGAGTAGAACCAAATATGCAGGGATTTATCATAAAACTCAACCGCGCTCGCGATGAAGATATGATCGTCACTATCATAACCGAAAAAGACTTAACGACCCTTTATCGCTTTTTCGGAGCACGCCACAGCCCCATTAATATGGGATTTAAAATCGACTTTGAAGTTGAATATTCGATTAAAACTTCCATCGGACGATTGCGTGATGTTATCCATCTGGGATACCCATGGATGAACCAATATGACCGGATACGATTATGGCAGCAGTTTATCTCGCTGTTTTATCCTCATTTGCAGCAATCGGAAGAGATTGGATCGTTTTATTTTGAACTGCTAAACAATGCGGCACGTTTATGGAGTGATCAAAATCCAAAGCGTCTAGCCATTGAATCGTATGTCAAATTACTCGATTACGAAGGGCGGCTGCATCGTCAAATGGAGTGCTTCTTTTGTGATCAGCCTATCACCGATAATGTCTCGTTGATACGTGCTTTTTTACCGGCGCACAAAGAGTGTTCACACACCTTGTCCATCAATACTAAAGGACTCGAATGGCTCTACACTCATGCATCTACTCTGTTTTTAGATGATGCAGAAATCGAACGCCTGTGGTATGTAGTCAATGAAGGTCTATAATGGAACTTTATTTGCTTGTGATGGGAATATTAGAACTATTGGATAATTATGCGTAAAAATAAAGCTGCTGAAGCTATCTTTTCAAAATACTCTGAACCTAAAGCCGCTCCCATTGATATGTTTACGGCATACCGCTCTACCAAAAAACGAAAAGGGGGCAGCCTCAACGACTTTTACCATGAAGTTCATGCTGCCAATAGCAAAAAAACACAACATCCTTATAATAATAAAAATGCAACAGAAATTGAATCAATCATGGTGCATAACCGTCGTCTTATCGAAGCGTCAGGCACGTATAAACATTAAATTTCATAGTAATGCGGTTGATACGCCTGATCGAGTTCCGAAAGTTTCATTTCGAACAGTGAACGCATTTTATCTTCTATATCTCTCCAAAAGTATTCTAAGATAAGACTTGACCCCACATTACCCTCTATATTATAAAACGGCCCCTCTAACGCTTCTATGATTTCAATTACCTCAATCTCATTGGCAGGACGTGAAAGTTTGTATCCACCTGAAGCTCCTCGTAAACCAACCACCAAATGATTTCGACGCAAAATAGAGAGAAGCTGCTCCAAATAACCATGAGATATTCGTGTCATAGCTGAAATCTCACGTACCTGCATTGATCTTCCACGCGGTGCATGACACAACACATGCATCGCAGCAAGACCATAGATTGCCTTAGAAGATAATGCTGCCATTATCTAAATCCTTGTGGATAAACTTTCTTGGCAATATAATATATTTTACATGCAATACAATAACCGAAAAATAATTCTAAACTTGCACAAAAAAGATAAATAGCGGCAGTAGCATCAACAGCCAGCTTAATTCCGAGAAGATCAAAAATCACCAGAGCTACCGTAAATCCGACTCCAAAAAAAGCGGCTAATCGCTTGGCTCCCGCATCTTCCATTTTGGCAGGTATAGAAAACTTCTTTTGAATAATCAATGAAAGATTTTGAATCGGACTAAAATGTTTATATCCGTATAAACGAAGTAAAAAATCGATTATTAAGAGTAGCAAAAGACTTAACACACCGGTAACCAAATAAGCTGCTACCACACTTATAACAAAGAATGTATTGATACGAACCGTATTTGCATCAATTTGACGAAAAATCAATGGGCATTGCTGAGCCATCACATCTCCTTTTTTTATCACCATATTAAAATAACAATATCTTATTGTCAAGTATCCATACTAAATTACTATGGTATAGAGTTGCAGGTCAAAAAAAAAAAAGGGGGCTTACCCCCAATGCTAAAATCAATGACGTTCGTGAACCAATTCACGAACTTTTTTCTCTACTGCTGCCAAGGAATCAAACGGTTTTAAAAGATAATGATCTGCACCCACTTTATGTGAATGTAATACTTTATCCAAAGTAGAATACGCCGTCATCATAATCACAACGCATTCAGGGTCTTTGGTCTTGATCTCTTCAAGGACACTCAGCCCATCTTTATGCGGCATCATAATATCAAGCAAAACACCATCATACGCTCCGGCACGAAATCGTGAGAGAGCATTGATCGGATTATCATAATACTCTATTTTAAAATCTTTTGATCGCCCTAACGCTTTTTCTAACATCGTACCGATAGAAGGTTCATCATCCACAATCATCAAACGTATCATTTTAATCCTCCAAATAAATGCTCAATGGCAGTTCCCATCAAATCTTCTGTTTTTTCCGCAACCAAAAGATCCAATGCTGCAAAGACTTCTGTACTTGCTTCTTCAATCGTTTTAATACGCTGTTCAATTTGGGAACGTGAACACAATTTTTTTCCGTCACCGCAATCCGAGATTAGCGCATTAGCTTGCGTATGTACTTGTGCATGCGGTCCTTCAAGACGACCATAGGATTTGAGTGTGCCAAACTGCTCTTTTCCTACTCCGCCATCGTACCATTTGCCAAGGCGACAATTATGGTGATCAACTGCGTTGAAATTGCTCTCTTGCCCAAATAAGAAAGCGTACACATTGTTTTTGTAAATAACATGATCAATTTTTGCCAAATTGCTAAAAATATAATTGCTGATATCCATAATCTCATACACACTGCGAGACGCATTACGTTGAAAGATTGCCATTCGATCCGACAGCTGCGTAACCTCCCCTTTCGTACTCGAGACGATAGTGGAAAGCTCTTCGGTAGCGGTTTCGATTTCATTGGTGTCTTGTTCCATCGACTGAATAACTATTTCAATCTCTTTGGTCGCTTTTTGGGTTCGTTCCGCCAATTTTCGTACCTCATCGGCTACAACCGCAAAACCTCTTCCGTGTTCACCTGCACGTGCCGCTTCAATTGCAGCATTAAGGGCTAAAAGATTGGTCTGGTCCGCAATATCTTTGATCAATGAGACAACACTCGATACCTCATGTGAACGCGACACCAGAGCAGCTGTCGTCGAAAGAGTCCCCTCCATCAATTCTGCCAATTTATTCATATCGGCGTCCACGTGATTGGCAATTTTAAGTCCCTCATCGGATCCTTGTGCCGTTTCACGCGATTGTTCCACCATGTCTTTGAGTTTGTCGAGAATATCCATAAATACTTTTTGGGTAGCACTTAATGCACCGCGGATACTTTGTTGATGCATTTCCAAGAGATGGTTATCTTCACCTCCGACAATAGAGGCTTTGGTTAAGATAAATCCTTTAGTACCGTTCCCGAGGTTTTTGCTTATAACCGAAGCTTCGCACTCTCCGACAACAATCTCTTTTGCCTCAGTAAGTAATTCTCTAATAACCGCTTCTTTATTCGAAATCGCATCTGCTCGTGTATTAAAAAAGATCGCCTCGCCTCTTTCGTTTAAAACAACGACAGCCTCTTTGTCACTCAACGCAGCAATCTCTTTGTAAAGTTGTACTTCGGCGGCTAAACGATCACGTTCTATACGTAATTCTTCTGCTTCTTTCTTATATTTCTTTACTTCTGTACCAAAAAACATCTATTTGCTCTCCCCATACGTTTTCAAAATAATTTCGAATACGGCACCATGGTTTTCATTAGTGACGCGGATCGTTCCCCCATGTTTATCAATAATGGCTTTTGCAACATTCAACCCGATACCCATACTCTTTTTTTTCTCTCCGCTGATTGCGAAATCAAATATCCCATTCACAATCGATTCAGGTATTCCTCCCGCATTATCGATGAGTTGAATAACGATCTCTTCGGAATCACAGTGAAACTTGATATCGATATGACGATTCTCATACGCTATTGTACCTTTTTCAAATTCATCTAGAGCATTATTTAAAATAATAATCCACACTTGTTCAAGTCGAGTCGAGATTCCCATGGTCATACATCCCGATGGATCGTATACGGTAGCTGGTGAAAATATCTCACCGTTAATCGTAATAGGAACAACATGTTTAGCCCGATTCATCACAATGCGTAAAGCATAAATCAATGTCATATGGACATTACACGGCTTCATCTCCTCTTTACCCGTACCGGCAAATTCATACATAGAACTTACAATCGATTCGATCCGTACTATCCCCTCATCAATCGACTTGAAAAATTCTTCCGCATCACTCATTGCATCTGTGCACTCCCATTTGAGCAATTCCAAATTCCCTTTAATATAGGTAATCGGGGTATTGATCTCATGCGTAATCGCTGCAGCCAACCGTCCGACGGTAATCAGTTTAGCATCGCTTAATCGCTCTTCTTTAAGCCGTTCCAAATACGTGACATCAACAAAATAAAGGATATGATACTCTTCACTACGAATCATAGGGTTAGGCATAGAACTAATGTGTACCGTATAATAGCGTTTCGTCTGATTCGTATCCACTGAAACAATTCTGCCTGAAATATCACCGCTGCGTGTAAGGATAAAGATCGTTTCCAATATCTCTTTCTGAGAGTTTTTATGAGATAAAATCGGAGTCAGAACATCATGATCTTCTGACATCCATGTCCATACATCGCACGAAGCAAAAAAATCCTCACTGCTCTGATAACCATTAAGCTCTAAAAATTTGCGATTGACTAAAACAGGTTCATATCGATGGTTAAAAAGGATAGCGAGTGACGTATCATAATCAATCAGATGCTCCATACTGACCAAGATGGCCCGATTCATTTCACTGACATCCTGACCTATAAAAACAATCTCTTCAATCTCACCTCTTTTGTCACGTATTGCATACACGGTGGCATCAACGGTAACCGCCGCTCCATTTACATTAAGCAATTCAATAATCCCCCGATGGATCTCCCCTGCTTTAAGTCTTTCGCGTATTAAAGAACGTAAATAGACCCAAAATCGGCGTTCGACAAATCGCATCCAATGGGAATCAATCATCGATTCAGAGGGAAAACCAAGTAATTTGGTCAAAAGATCGTTCACTTCGATAATTATCCCATTCTCTTCCATACGTACTAAAAGAGAAGTTTTTGATATGGCTCCGAACATAAGATTAATTTGTTTATAGGCCTTTTGTGCCTGTTTGGCCTCGATTGAGTGGTGAATCAACCGTTCAGCTACCTTTTTAACGGCACTGGGTAAAAGGGGTTTGAGAAGATATTTATCCACACCGACATCAATCGCCTGTAAAAACAGATCACTGCCGTGTGCACTGGAGATCACTACTGTTTTGATATTGGGATTTCGGAATTTACTGATACTGATGGTATCAAAGACATCGGGAGTCATAGAAGTAGGATGTAAGATAAGCAAATCTATGTCATCAAACTGGCTGGGAAAATCCCCTCTGATGGTTACATGAGCATCAACCGTTTTTAAAATCTCATAAAATGGGTCTAAGACCGCACCCTCCTGATTTTTAAATACCCAATCACTGACATAAACGATTTGACTGACTTCTACCATAGTACCACATTGTATTTATTTATTTTATTGCTTAAGATTATATCCCTGTTCCCTTACACTGACGTTATAATGTATATTTTCATCTTTCTATTATTTTTTTCCGATACAATCCGCACCATAATTCAAGATATCACAAATGGAAGTGCGATGAAAAAAATATTATTGATCCTGCTCGCTTGCACGGCATTAAGTGCTGATGACATATATGAAGGGGATCTAACCGCTAACGAAGCGCATGAGATGCAAAAAAAAGGGGAAGCGATCATCGTCGATGTCCGCACAACCCTCGAGTATATCTATACGGGACACGGCGAGGGATTTATCAATATTCCCGCATACGAGTGGACCTACATCCCAAAATCGATCGAAGAGCGGGTAAAAAGTTCTGAATTTGAGTTAAAAACCGATAAACCCAAAGGGCACATTGACATCCAAAAACTCTATGACGCTAAAGAGGTCTTTAACAAAAATTTCGTCACCGATGTCATGAAGGCAATGAAATTGCGTAATGTTCATGCCGTCATTCTCGTATGCCGAAGCGGCCCCCGTTCCAGTGCGGCAGCCAATCTCCTCGCCAAAGAGGGGATCAAAGCCTACAATTTGGAAAACGGATTTATGTTCGGATGGAAAGAGGCGAAATTGCCGTATGACGGGTATTAAGAGTTCCCCCTCTTTTTATCAAAACCACTCTCGGGAGAAAGAAAAGCCAAATAACACTTTAGTGACAGACCGGTCATAATCGATCAAACTTTCTCCGTACCCATTAAAAAACTTGACATACCAAAACGTATTTTCTGAATTTAAAAATGGGTACGACCAGTGTAGATCGATTGCTCCCCTATTTTTTCCCCCAATACTCAGATTATTGCGAAACAATGCACCGATTTCATGTTTTTCGTACAGATATTTAATTGTGATATCGCCGTATCCGAGATAGTCTTGAATATTCGGATTGTCATCACCCGGATAGTTTGGCTCATACGTTCCCGATATTGGGTTAACGGCACCCTCATAATATCCGTTGTATTTTTTCTTTTCAGGAATTTTATACCACACACGGGTAGAGAGAAAAAGGTTGTCCCACTGCCACATCCCTCTAAGATAAAGGCGATTCCAAGAGCGTGAACGGTAACCGTCCTGCCCGTTTGATTCATGCAGAAAACCCAATTGCGCAACTTTCAGGCCGTATATATCATTGACTGCTCCCGATACAGGAAATTCGATAAAAATTTCAGGCGAATACAATGTCTCACGAAAAGGGGCCGAATTGCTGTAGCTCTGCCACCACACTTTTTGGGTGTAGGCAAAATTGAGATTTTCGTTCCAGCCGAAAAGATTATACATAAGCATTTTTGTCAGACTGATCTGAAATTCTGCTTCCGTGTTACTGTATTGATCTTGCTGAACGGCATTGTTATTAGGAGGGGTAGTAGATGAGGGATGCGGATACTTATGGGTCGAATAACCGATCGGCAAAATAAAATTGGTTTCATACGGACGCAGTCCGAAGAAGTCTCCGTAAAGAATTGAGTCCACTAAGGTAGCTGTTTCGGAGGTATTGGTATCTATATGACGCAATATATTGGCGGTACCCTCTTTGTTGGTAGCAGGATTCATCTGATCATGAAGACTCTCAAAAAAAGATTTTTTTTCTTTTTTTTCTTCCGTTTCTGCTGTCAAGGTATAGCTGTACTCTGAAGCAGCCTGCTGAAACCAAAATGCCGCTTTTTTATAATTAACCCCGACACCGAGGCCGTTTTGATACATATAGGCAAGACGATAGATAGAAGGCTTGATCCCTTTATTTGCTTCCTCTTCAAGCAACGGGAGTGCCTTGTCATACACATGTTCATTAAAATATTTTTCACCGCTGAGATTACTGTCCGCCACATATTCAGCGGCCTTTGCCCAATATGGATAAAAAATACACACGCAAAGTAAGATCAAACTTTTAATATCAGGAGATACCGTGTCTCTTTGACGATCCATATTCACTCCTTGACTTGATTAGTTTATCTTTTGATAACGTCGCTCTCTTTTACCCACAAATTCTCATCCTCACGCGTCGCTGTCCACACTCGATTGACAAAGTACCCTGTAATATGTACCCATCCGTTTGACGGACTTCCCGCTGTGAAAGATCGGCGTTCTTCCCATGTATCGACCTGAGCTCCGCCGGGAGCCGTGTATATCGGTGCATTGGTTGCCATACGATAGGCGGATGATCCCCTTTTTTTCGGAGCAGGAGGAGTAGAAGTTGACGCGATAGGTTTTGCTGAAACCGGAGGAACTGTTTTTTTAGCACTCTCCGGTACCGTAACACTTTTCGCCGTTAATTTCGTGGCAGTTTGAGGTGCGGCAACTGCGACTGCTCTAACAACTACCGGTTTAGGCTGAGGAGGAATTACAGCTTTAGCAAGCTTGCTTTTTTGACGTTCTAACTCCAAGGAAAGTTTATCGATCTGGCGGCGAGCGGATTCATCCACTTTGGTCACAATCTTCTCTTGAACAACTGGACGGTCTTTATAAACTACCTTCTCTTGAATCACCGGACGGTCTTTGTAAACCACTTTTTCCTGTGTCACAATGCGATCTTGATAAACCACTTTCTCTTGCGGGACGATTTTCTCTTTAATGACCACTTTTGCCGGAGCGTTTTTCAAATTGGCAATGGTCGTTTGAGCGGTGGCAAGTTCACTTTGCAGCGCTTTGATTTTCTCCGTCGGCTCGACCACTTTGGTCACAATCTTCTCTTGAACGACGGGACGGTCTTTGTAAACCACTTTTTCCTGCGTCACGATACGATCTTGATAAACCACTTTCTCTTGTGGGACGATTTTCTCTTTAATGACCACTTTTGCCGGAGCGTTTTTCAAATTGGCAATGGTCGTTTGAGCGGTGGCAAGTTCACTTTGCAGCGCTTTTATTTTCTCCGTCGGCTCGACCACTTTGGTCACAATCTTCTCTTGAACGACGGGACGGTCTTTATAAACTACCTTCTCTTGAATCACCGGACGATCTTTGTAAACCACTTTTTCCTGTGTCACGACACGGTCTTTATAGATCACTTTTGCACCGGAGGTACTCTTTAAATTAGCAATAACGGTTTGAGCAGCAGAGAGTTCACTTTGCAGTGCTTTGATTTTCTCGGTCGGTTCGACCACTTTCGTCACAATCTTCTCTTGAATCACCGGACGGTCTTTATAGACCACTTTTTCTGCTAATACGGCTTGGGTAGGGGCACTTTGCAATCGTGCTATTGTCGCTTGTGCTTTTGAGAGATCGGCTTGCATCGTTTGAAGCTTCACGCTGGCATCGGCAGCCGGATGCGCTGCAACGGCTTTATTCAACTTGCGCGTAAGTTCATCTTTCTCCTCTTTGAGAGTTGCAAGGGCACTTTTTAGACTCTCTCGCTCAATTTTACTTACTTTTACCGTATTAATATTTTGCCGTAAACTCTCGTTTTGCGTTACTGCTTCACGATACTGTTTATCACGTGATGTCAGCATCTGTTCCATATTTTTGATAATGCCGATTTTTTGGGAAAGCTCATGATTTAAATCACGGCTTTGTGTTTCAAGGCGCGTAAGAGCGGCATTGTTTTCCTTAATCTGCGTCTCCAACGAAGCTATACGGCTTTGATATCCGTTTAGTTTTCCGGTCGCATCTTTACGCTCTGCTTCGCATTGCTGATAAAGCTTCGGCTCAATACCTAAAACGGCACTCTGACCTTGCCGGCACTCTTCGTATTTTTGACGCAGTTTAGCGACTTCACCAAGAATGCTTTGAGGTTCTGATGCCCCGTACAGATACCCCGCTGCTAACACGCTGATAAACAATCCTCTCATGTCAGCCCTTTTCTAATAAGTTTTACGCCCATCTCTAAGTGATGAGTATAAGGAAATTGATCGAACGCTGCCATCGCCGCAACCGTATGGGTGGAGGAGAGCAATTCCAAATCCCGTAACAGTGTTTCTGGATTGCACGAAATATAGAGCACATGGTCAAACCGCGAAGCAAATGCACACGGCTCTTCTCCCAGTCCTGCACGCGGAGGATCGACAAAAAGGGTTTTGAGGTGATAATGGGTTACATCAAGCCCCTCTAAACGGCGAAACTCGCGAGTACCGTCAAGCGCTTGGGTGAACTCTTCTGCGCTGAGGCGGACAAAATCGATATTATGTACCCCGTTTAACTCCATATTTTGTTTTGCAGCAAGGATAGAGGCTTTGGAAATCTCCGTGGCCAATACGGAATCAAATTTGGATGCAAACGGTATAGTAAAATTCCCCGCGCCGCAATAGAGTTCGAGTAAATCACCCCCGATACCCTCCAACTGGGCAAGTGACCATTCGATCATCTGTTCATTTACTGAGGCATTGGGCTGAGTAAAACTGTTTTCGATATGGACATAACGGTACACGTGCCCATCAATCTTCAAATGTTCCGTAACATAATCTTGGGATAAAACCATCTTTTGTCTGCGGCTTCGACCGATGAGATACACCCCCAAACGCTCCTGCAATACTAATGCTTTGGTTTTCCACTCTTCATCCAATGGCCGATGGTACAAAAGGCTTACACATACTTCACCGCTTGATGAAGAGAGAAAATCAACCCCAAAAAGCTTATGCCCTATCTCCAAATCAGCCACTTCCATCAACAACCGCTCCATCACCGATACGATGAGCGGTGAAACAATCGAACATTGGTTGATCATCACAGCACCTTGACGATCCAGTCGGCTCATCGCGTAGGAAATGACCCCGTCATTGTGATAGATTTTAAATTCCGCGCGGGAGCGATAGTGATCTGCAGGAGATTGAGCAACTTTAATTTCACCCTCATAAAAGTGGGCGAACATCTCACGTACCGACGAAAGTTTACGGGACAATTGTCCCTCATACCCCTCAGCATAGTCTCGACAACTGCCACAAATCCCGAAATACTCACACTGCACTTATAAAACCTTGTTTTTTATTTTACGCTGGCGATCAGATTGCCGATCAGCAAATTCCATCCGTCCACCATGACAAAAACGAGGATTTTAAACGGCATCGAGATCATAACAGGGGGGAGCATCATCATTCCCATCGACATCAAGATGGAGGCGACAACCATATCGATAACCAAAAAGGGCAAGAAGAGCAAAAATCCTATCTCAAACGCCGTTTTAAGCTCGCTGATGACGAATGCAGGGATCACAATTGTTAAGGGGACCTCTTTAATGGATTGAGGATTTTCCATATGACGAATCCGTAAAAAGAGGGCCAAATCTTTTTCACGGGTATTGCGCACCATGAAGTTTTTGAACGGATCGGTCGTTTTCGTAAATGCTTCATCGTAGGAAATCTTGCTTTCGCTGTAGGGCTTGATCCCCTCATCATACGCTTTGGTCGCGACCGGTTCCATAACAAAGACGGTCAGGATAAGAGCGAGCATAACCAACAACTGCGTCGGGGGGACTTGCTGTGTCCCCAAAGCCTGACGCAAAAATCCAAATACGATAACAAATCGGGTAAAGGTAGTCATCACAAGAACGAGACTCGGAGCTAGAAAGAGAATCGTGAGCATAAGCAGCACATTCAGCGAGCTTACGACTTCCTGCGGATTTTCAGGGGCTGTGAGATTGAAATTCATCGCCGGAACCTGCGGGTCAGCGGCCCATAAAGCAAAAGGGATCATCAAGAGCAAAAATACTAAACGACCCAAACGAATCTCCATGCAAATATTTTGTAGTTTTAATGAGGCGATATTACCACAACCTAGGGGTGTATCTTGATTAAATTTCAAGAAAGATTTTGTTATTTTTTTGGGAATGCAATACATCCAGCCTCACTCTCTGTACGTGAAGCTTTTGCCAACGGTTGTATTTTAGGATCATTCCAAACTTCATTTAACCTACACCAAGACTAATTTTATAAAACTTTTTTAAAATATATAAAAAATTTAAAAAACGATATTATCTCTATTTAAAAATTTAATTTAACGTCACAACTGTCTAATAATATTTTAAATTACCAAGGATTTTTCATTAATGGCTTCTCTACAACAAACACTTTTTTCTGAAACTCGCCCGTTGCATCAACGTATAGAAGACAATCCATTTATGCATGCCATTATCAATAATGAATCTTTGGATGAACCGTACCGATGGCTCCTTGGAAATCTTGCACTTTTCAGCCGTTCAGGTGAAAAGAAACTGTTATCCGTGCTCGGCGATTCGTACGGATTTGAAATGTCACAACGATGCCGTATCCATTTGCTCCAAGATGATTTGATGGATTTAGGAATCACTCTCGAACCGACTGATACGGAATACTTCGAAGATTTTGACACTCTAGGTAAAGCAATCGGACTGCTTTATGTATTAGAAGGTTCCCGAAAGGGGGGAGCATTTTTATCAGCTCTTCTTGAAAAAAAAGCACCTCATCTGCCAATGCGATATCTAAAAGGCTATGGCGAAAATACCGAGATGCAATGGATTAACTTTATCGACTTGCTGGAGCAACATAACAATGAACCGATCCGCCAAGAAATTGTAACTGGCGCCGTACGTGCTTTTGAAATACTGGAGGAAATTTTCCATGACACTGAATAATCAAGATTTAAATGAATGTGACAAAGAGCCTATCCACATTCCCTCAGCCATTCAGCCTCACGGTTTTTTTCTATCCGTTGATATAAAGACAATGACCATTGTCGCGGCAAGCAGCAATATCGATCACTTTTTTACTTTTTCCACCCAACAGATTCTCTCACAGTCGCTATACACTTTTTTCCCTTTTCTGCATCAGTGGTTGCAAGAAGAGCAAAATGCGGCTAAACCTTTGCCGAAAATTTTCACCATTGAGTCGTCTCTTTATATCTTTTCTATGCATCGCGATAATACATCCCTTATTCTGGAAGCCGAACCCGCCTTAAATGCCGATCTCTTTCCCGACACACTGGCGCAATCTCTTGTCAATGAAACTATTGGCTTGACAAACACCTCTTCAATCGATGAATTATGCCTTTCTGGAGCACAAGCCTTGCAGCGCCTCAGTGGTTTTGGCCGTGTAATGTCCTACCGATTTGATAAAGATTTTAACGGATGGGTAAACGCAGAAGCCAATACCGCCCCTATGGAATCGTATCTCAATCACCATTTTCCGGCCGGTGATATTCCCGCACAGGCTCGAGAACTCTATCGAAACAATCTGATCCGTTACATCCCTAATGCCACATACGTTCCGGTTCCGCTCCAAAGCATTGTAAGTGAACCGATCGATATGAGTCAAAGCACTCTGCGCAGCGTATCGCCAATCCATCTCGAATATCTTCGAAATATGGATGTTGCGTCTTCCATGAGTCTCTCAATTATCGTCGATGGAAAGCTATGGGGTCTTTTTGCGTGTCATCATCCCTCTCCGCTGCCCCTTGCATATACCATACGACACTATTGCGAGATGTTTATAGGACTTTTTAACGCTCTCATTCAGGAAAGACTTTCCAATGAGTCCTCCCAACTGTTTTTCCGTCTTAAAAACCGTTATTCCGTTCTTAAAGAGGCTTTCCAAACACTCACCGATCAATCCGATCTTCATACAGCATTCACTTCCCTTGGCTCATCATGGCTCGAAGCGATGGAGAGCGATGGGGTATGTTTGCTTCAAAACAGCGAGTGTTCGGTATTTGGAACAGTACCCCCGCATGCCTATATCAGGGAACTTTCAAGCTTGATCGATCCTTTTCATGAAAACGATCTTTTTGTCTCTCACACTCTGGGTGATATTTTGCTTACAGATTCGATCAGCGGTGTTTTAAGCCTCATTATTACCCATAATCCTCGCACTGAAATTATCTGGTTTCGTCGTGAGTGGGTGCAAATTTTAAAATGGGCAGGCAATCCTGACAAAGCAGCTGTTATCAATCATTCACAACGTATCAGTCCGAGAAAATCGTTTGAAACTTTTACGATTGAGCAAAGAGGGAAAAGTATCCCTTGGAATCCCTCTCATCTTCTCGCAGTACAACTTTACAAAGAGTTAGGCTCCATAGTGGAACTCGACAATGTAAATCGTACTTTAAAACATCAAAATCAGCTTCTGATTCAACAAGGAAAAATGGCCATGATGGGCGACATGATCGGTGCCATTTCTCATCAATGGAAACAACCGCTCAATGCCTTATCAATCCTCATCGACAGCCTAAGCGTATTGATCGGCGAATGCGATAAAAATCCAAAAATGCTTACTGATATTAAACAAAAAAGTATGCAAAAAATAGCTTTCATGTCAGAAACCATGGATGCTTTTCGTAATTTTTTCAAACCCGATGCAACACAAAACTCTTTTTCAATTCATCAAATGATTCATGAAGTGTATAATGAGCTCCTGCCACAGTTACACACTCATAATATCGAGTTCAGAATGGATGGCGATACTGCACAGATTTACGGCTCCCAAAACGAATTCAAACAAGTTATTCTCAATCTGCTGGTCAATGCCTATGATGCCTTGATGGAACAAAATATTGAGTCTCCCTTCATACACTGTACACTTGAGCAAAGAGACACAGAGATATATCTGAATATATGCGACAACGGAGGCGGTGTCCCTCGTGAGCATCTCGAAGCGATATTTACCCCCTATTTTTCAACTAAAACGTATGGAACAGGGCGAGGGCTAGGCTTATATCTTTCTAAACTAATTGTGGAAGAACATTTCGGCGGTAAAATAAGTGCTATGAGCACCTCTAATGAAACATGTTTTATCTTAACCTTTTTAGCTGTACGTAATTTTTAAATGTCATTTGATCTCTATCTCTTTGCTGTATGTAAAATTAATTGACTATAATTTATCTTGCTAAACAGCTAAATAGGATGTAATCTCAAGTGATAAAAACAATATTAATCGCTGAAGATGATCGAGAAAGCAATGATTATCTCACTTTATTTCTGAGTAAGAAGTGCCAACAAGTGCTTAGTGCCTACGATGGGCAAGAAGCCTGGCGTTTGTATGAAGAGTATATGCCTGATTTGATTTTTACTGACATCGAAATGCCTAAATTGGACGGATTAAAATTGATTGAAAAAATTCGGCAACATGATCAGGTTACACCGATCGTTATCTTAAGTGCATATTCCGATATTCAATATTTGCTTCAAGCCATTCCCTTGCAGTTGGAAGAATACATTCTCAAGCCGATTACATTCGACAAAATAGACTCTTTTTTAAAAAAAATGAATACTAAAGAGATCAAAAAACACTCTACAAAAGTCGGCATCAATAAAGCAAAAGAAACTTTCTATGATTATGCCAGTAAAACTGCTCGTATTGGAGAGCACACCATTCCACTGGCTAACTTGGAGATTACGCTGTTAGAATTATTACTTGATAATCAAAGAGAGATCGTATCCTATAGCGAAATTGAAGAAGTACTCTACGGAACTGCTTTAAACAACCGTAATGCTATCAAATGTTTGGTGAAAAATCTCCGTGCGAAAATTCCGACGATGACTATTCGATCTATCCCAAAAGTCGGGTATTCTTTATCATAAAAGCCAATCACACGTTCTTATAAGTATCGATTAAGATTCACTACACTTCTTTTACATTCCTGCAGATAAAATAACCTTTACTTATTCAATAATTGGAATCGTTTATTTTATGCTTTGCATATTTTTCAGCGATAAACATAGGAGAAAAAAATCGATGGAACACATACTTCAAGATACCGATTTTTTGGTATCTCAGACCGATTCAAAAGGGAAAATTCTTTTTGCCAATGAAGACTTTTGCAAAATTGCCGGATACACTCTCGAAGAGCTGATGGGGCAGCCGCATAGCATCGTCCGCCATCCCGATATGCCCAAAGCGGCTTTCAGGGATTTATGGGAAACCGTCAAAAGCGGAAAAGTGTGGAAAGGGTATGTAAAAAATGCCACAAAAAACGGCGGATTTTACTGGGTTTTTGCAACCGTTTATCCGAATATCGCTTGCGGTGATGGTGAAGGGGGATATATGTCCTGCCGACGAAAAGCATCCCCGGCTGAAATCCAAAAAGCGGAAACGCTTTATAAAACAATGCGATAAGGCAGCAGCAGTATGAATAACGGTACAAAATTAATTATTTTATCGGGTTTAGGGATTGTAGGTCTACTATTAACACTAACCATTGGTTCTCCGTGGATTAGCGGAGGTGTTATTGTGGTTCTTATGGGGACAGCAATAGGTTTGAGCGTAGCTTCATCCTCAGATTCCAAAGTATTGGTACAGCAATTGAGCGAACTCGAAGAGTTAATGCAGTTTAAACGCAACCAAATGGAAGCGCATCCGGCAGAACCCGGCACTATGGAAGAAAAGTTGAACCATTTGGCTCAAACGCATGAAAAAGTTTTGGAACAGGACACCAAAGTCGCCGGTGAGATGGTACTGCTTGCCGATAAAGTTCGCAGAGGACATTATATGTGCCGTGTTGCGAGTGATTCTAAAACTCCCCATGTCCATTTATTGAAAAAAACAATGAACGCTATGCTTGATGCGACTGAAAAAAATCTCGACCAAGCAATCACGGTGCTAGAAGCCTTAAGTGAGGGGAAATTCTCGACACGCGCCAAGGTTGATGTTGAAGGCAAAATGGCTGAAATGTTGAAAAAAATCAATGCGTTGGGTAGCGCATTGCAATCGATGGAACAGCAAAATATTGAAGCCAAAGAGATATTGAATAACAATACCCAGCAGCTTAAAAATACAATTGAATCTTTACGTGCCAAAGAGTTTGTTGAACTTAACGGAATGATCAATACAACCGTAGAACGCATACAAAGAGTTGCTAATAAAGAGCATGAACTCTCCGGAAACCTTCAATCACTAGCCGGAAATGCGCAAGAGACTAAACAAATATTGACCACAATCGGCGATATCGCCGATCAAACAAATCTTCTTGCTCTCAATGCCGCTATTGAAGCGGCACGTGCAGGTGAACACGGTCGCGGATTTGCCGTTGTAGCGGATGAAGTGCGAAAGCTCGCTGAACGGACACAAAAAAGTCTAGCTGAAACATCGGCAACGATAAATATTTTAATTCAGGCAATCACCGATAACAGTGAATCACTTAATAAAAACATGGATGAGATGATGGATCTCACTACCTATGTAGGAAGCGTAGACAACAAAATGGAAGAGTTGCTTCATACAATGGATCGACTAAGTTAGAGAAATCTCCAAATACCAGCAATAGATTGGATAAATATGGTACTAAATGCAAAAAATAAAACATTTTTGTTGGTAAGTATTTTATTTACAATCTTTGTACTGATTTTAGTGGGCACCATCTACATTGATCAAAAAAATAAACTTGAAAATGCACAAAACTCTTTCCATAAAAATATGCATGAATCGTATAAAAAAATTCTAGCAAAGCACAAAGAATTCTATTACAACCGAACAATCGCAAATATAAATTCACCCGGAGTCAGAGAAACATTTGCTGCACACAATAGAGAAAAATTATATGATTTGACAAAAGGGAGATGGAAAACGCTCCAAAAAGAAAATCCTTATCTCATAATCATGCACTTTCACCTTCCTGATGGAACATCTTTTCTTCGGATGCATCAACCTGATCATTACGGTGACCGCATAGCTGACATTCGTCCGATGATAGCAAAAGTACATCATAGCAAAAGTTCGGTGAGCGGATTTGAATTAGGTCAAACCGGGTTGAGCTTTCGACTTGCAATCCCTATTTTTATGCAGAAAAATTATATCGGCGCCTTGGAGTTTGGTTCAAATCCTGAACAGATATTACGCGAAATGCGATACTTTTATGGCTTGGAAGGTGCTTTGCTCGTAAAAAATGCCCAATCAACTTGCTGTAAAAATAATTTATCAATACATAACTACCATCTTCAGTCCAATACTCTAAGAGATACATCTATTCTTGGGTATTTAAAAACAATAAATTACGATTTTACCATCACAAAAACCATCAACTATAATGACCGTATATACAATGTGTATGCTTTTAATTTATATGACTTTGCAGACAAAGTCACAGCCAAGGCTCTCTTTATTCAAGATATAACTATTTTGTACAATGAGTTTCAGCAAACTATATTGGAATTATGCCTTTTGCTCATTGTATTGTTTGTTTTGATTATGCAGGTGATAAATTATGGATTTCAAAAAATCCTTTCCGCATTGGACAAATCGAATGCCGAATTAGAAGCCATTTTCGCTACTTCCAAAGACGGAATAACCATAACGGATTTAGAAACCAATTTTTTATATGCCAATAATGCCTATCTTATTATGACTGGATTCAGTGTCGATGAACTCTATACTAAAAGCTGTGCAGGTCTTAGTGTTCCCGAAGATGTACCGCGTGTGATTAAAATAGTCGACGAAGTCATAGAAAAAGGGTTTGTGGAAAATTTCGAAAAAACCTGTATCGTCAAAGATGGGAAAAAGGTCATCGTCAATATGGCAATAGCATTGATGCCGGACAAAAAACGATTTTTAATTACCACTAAAAATGTAACAGAAGCTAAAAAGCTGGAAAATGAAACTAAAAAATATATCAAACTCATCGATGAAAACATCATAACCTCCAGCACCGATTTGAAAGGAGATATTACGCATACATCTGAAGCATTTTGTACCATATCCGGCTATTCAAAAGAAGAATTGATGGGACAGAATCATCGGATTGTGAAACATCCGGATATGCCGAAAGAGATCTACTCGGAAATATGGGAAAAGCTGATTAACGATCAAGTATGGGAGGGTGAGCTTAAAAATAAAAAGAAAGATGGGAGCTATTACTGGGTTTATTCAAAAATATACCCCCTCTATACCGAAGAAGGGACGAAATACGGCTACACAGCTATTCGAACCGATCTCACCGATAAAAAGAAAATAGAAGAGATTTCAATTACCGACGGATTAACCTCGATTTATAATCGACGATATTTTAATGAAGTTTTTCCTAAATTTATTAAAAGTGCCAAACGAAACAACGATATTGCCTGTTTCATTCTCATTGATATAGATTATTTTAAACTCTACAATGACACCTACGGACATCAAATGGGGGACAGTGCTCTCATTAAAGTAGCTGAAACGATTAAACACTCTTTACGACGGGCAGATGATTATTGTTTCAGATTAGGCGGTGAAGAATTCGGGATCTTATTCAAAACACAAATGCAAGACCACGCAATCGAGTTTGCCGAAACGATACGTAGTAATATTGAAAAGTTAACAATACCACATGAAAAAAATAGTGCAAGTCCCTATATTACTATCTCTTTAGGGTTATTTATTTCTAATAATTATCCACTTTCCACATGTGATCTTATCTATAAACATACTGATGATTTACTCTATAAAGCCAAGCAGCTAGGGAGAAATAGAGTTTGTACGCTCTAAGCTAATGAAGAATCTTATGGTAAAAAGGGATTAATCTCTATGGGATTCGTTCAACATGGCTTAACGGATCAATAACCTTTGTGAAAATTCTGATAAAATTACACGAATTAATCAGAGGAGTCGCAATGTCTCAAAACCTTTCCATCGTTATTCTTGCCGCCGGAAAAGGGTCCCGGATGAAATCGCCCAAAGCGAAAGTACTTCATGAGATTTGCGGACGCCAGATGCTCTACTACAGTATCAAAGCGGCGCGTGAGATCAGCGATGATGTGATTGTCGTCGTCGCACACCAAAAAGATGCCGTTATTGCAGCTATGAAAAACCATTTTGACAACCTCACTTTCATCACCCAAGATACCGATAATTTTCCCGGAACCGGCGGAGCCATGATGGGGGTCAAACCTAAATACGGCGACGTACTCGTACTCAATGGCGATATGCCCCTGATGACCAAAGCCTCAATTGATGCATTTATGAATAAGGATAGCGACATCGTCATGTCCGTTATTCAACTCGAAAATCCAAGCGGCTACGGGCGCGTCGTCATTGACAATAACCGAGTCCAAAGAATCGTCGAGGAGAAAGACGCCTCTGATGCTGAAAAAGGGATCAATACGGTTAATGCGGGAGTCTATGCGTTCAAACACCATGTCCTAGAAACGTACATTCCCCGTCTCTCCAATGCAAACGCCCAAGCGGAGTATTACCTCACCGACGTCATCGCCCTAGCCCGCACTGACGGGTTAAGTATCTCTCCGCTGATCGTCGAAGAGGTGGAGTTCAAAGGGGTCAACTCCAAAAATGACCTCGCCAACGCTGAAATAATCATGATGGATCGTCTCCGCAAGAGATGGATGGATGAGGGGGTCATTATGCAGCTTCCTCACACTATTTATATCGAAGAAGGGGTGACGTTCGAGGGGGAGTGTATCGTCGAAAACGGCGCACGACTGTGCGGTAACACCCTAATTGTAAACTCCCATATCAAAGCCCACAGCGTTATCGAAGACAGCATCGTTAAAAACTCCGATGTAGGTCCATTGGCCCATTTGCGCCCGCAGAGCGTATTGGAAGAGACGCATGTTGGAAACTTCGTCGAAGTGAAAAAATCGACCCTCACGGGGGTTAAAGCAGGGCATCTGAGCTATCTAGGCGATGCGACCATCGATTCGGGGAGCAATATCGGTGCGGGAACCATCACCTGCAACTACGACGGAGTGAAAAAATACCAAACGATCATCGGCAAAAACGTTTTCGTCGGCAGTGATACCCAGCTTGTTGCTCCGGTCGAAATTGCCGATAATGTCATGATCGCCGCAGGAACCACCGTAACATCCGGTAAATATGAGAGCGATATTCTCATCCTCAGCCGTACCCCGATCCGAAAAGTTGCCGGGTTTTTCACCAAATTTTTCGGAAAAGGGAAATGATGATTATCTCCCCTGATTTTCTCTCGGGTAAAAAAATCCTCCTAGGAGTGACAGGGTCGATTGCGGCGTACAAATCGCTCGAATTACTCCGTCTTTACATCAAAGCGGGAGCCGAGGTTCGGGTAGTTATGACCCCATCAGCGAAAAAATTCGTGGCACCTCTCTCTTTTGAAGCCCTCAGCCGTAATCGTGTTCTCGATGATGAGAATGAATCGTGGGCGGATGATTTCAACCATATCAAGATTTCCGCTTGGGCAGACGTAATGGTGATTGCCCCTGCCACGGCCAATACGATTGCCAAACTTGCCAATGGAATCGCAGACACGATCCTCACCCAGTGCGCGTTAGCCTTTCCGGGACTCAAACTTATTGCCCCTTCGGCGAATACTAATATGATCCAAAACCCGATGATCCAAGCCTCCCAAAAAATGCTTGCCATTGCCAACTATGAAATCCTCTCTACCCAAACCAAAGAGTTAGCCTGTCAGGTTGTCGGTGAGGGTGCCATGGCCGAACCTTTGGAAATTTTCTATCACACTGCCCGCATTCTCCTCAAAAATGATTTTTGGGAGGATCGCCGTGTTATCGTAACAGGTGGAGGAACCATTGAACGGCTCGATGATGTCCGATATATCAGTAATTTCTCCAGCGGAAAAATGGCATCGGCTCTCGCTACGGCACTCTTTTTACGCGGTGCCGACGTCAACTTGATCGCGACTCGATGGGAGAGTGATTTGCCCAAGAGTATCCATACGATCGATGTTGAAGGATCAGCGGAGATGAGTGAATATCTTACCGACTCTATCCGTATTGCCAAAAAAGGGAAACTCTCCAAAGCTTCCCTTATTCATGATGCACCGATTGCCTTGATTCAAAAAGAGCCCTTTTTGTTTATGGCGGCGGCGGTGAGCGATTATCTCCCGACTCATCCTCAAAGCGGAAAACTCAAAAAAGAGATGCTGGGAGAGAGTTGGAACATCGAAATGCATCAAAATACCGATCTTATCGCATCTCTTAATAAAGAGGGGATCAAAACCGTTGCCTTCAAAGCCGAAACCGATCCCGCCGTGGCACTCTTGAATGCCCAAAATTTATTGGAACGGAAAAAAGTGGATGCGGTATGTCTCAATGTCATCGATGAAACAAACCCTTTTGGCGGTGATTCCAATCTTATTGATTTTATCACCCCATCCCGAAATACACGGCTCCCTAAAGCCGATAAGCTGAGCGTTGCTTTTCACATCTTAGCGCAAGCCGAGTCGGTATGAGCAATCAGCCTCGCCATATCGCCATCATAATGGACGGAAACGGCCGATGGGCTGAGAGCAAAGGTAAAACCCGCACATTCGGACATGAAAAAGGGGCTGAAGTGGTTCGCACCATCACAACCTACTGTGCCACCCACCCCGAAATTGAACGACTAACCCTCTATGCCTTCAGTACCGAAAACTGGAAGCGCCCCAAACTCGAAGTCGAGTTTTTGATGAAACTTCTCGAAAAATATCTTAAAAACGAACTCCCCACTTATCTGGAGGGGAACATCCGTTTTGAACCGATCGGCGATCTATCCCTTTTCTCCTCGTCCCTGCGCAAAACCATTACCCATGTCCGTGAAGCGACTGAGCATTGCACCGGACTGGTTCAGAGCCTCGCACTCAACTACGGCGGGCAAGATGAAATCGTCCGAGCGGCGAACCAACTCTGCGAAGCAAATGCACCTATCACCACCGAATCGCTGACGCAAGCCCTCGATTGCCCAAGCGATGTGGATCTGCTTATCCGCACCGGGGGAGACAACCGACTGTCCAATTTTTTACTCTGGCAATCGGCGTATGCGGAGCTGTTTTTTACCGATACCCTTTGGCCCGATTTTAGCGAAAATGAGTTAAACGATATAATCAGAAAATTTAAAACCGTTGAGAGACGCTTTGGAGGAATCAATTGATGGAAATGATTGTCGTAGGAATCCTGGGGGCTGCCGTCGGGTCATTTCTCAATGTCCTCATACTCCGGACCCCGAGAGATGAAAGTGTCTCTTTCCCCGCTTCGCACTGTATGAGCTGTAACACCCCTTTACGGATTTGGCACAATATACCGATCCTCTCATGGCTTTTTTTACGGGGGAAATGCGCTTTTTGCGGAGAAAAAATTTCTATCCAATATCCAATCATCGAAGCGCTAAGTGCCTTGATTTTTCTCTTCAGTGCATTAAAACTCGGCATTAACCTCCAAGCCCTCACCGTTGCTCTGGTCTTTGACATGCTCCTTGCCCTCTCCGTTATCGATTTTCGATACAAAATGGTTCCGGACAGCATCAATCTCACCGCCCTCACCCTTGCCATCCTCAGTGTAAGCAGCTTGGGGCAGCTCGGGTACAATTTTACCAATGCCTTACTGTTTGCGGGGGGATTTACCCTCCTTCGTTTTTACCTCTCCTACGCCATCAAAAAAGAGGCCATGGGAGAAGCCGATATTATGATCGCCGCGACCATGGGGGCATTGCTTGGGGTACAACTCGCCCTCGCTGCCATTTTTCTCTCAGCAGTTTTGGCTCTTCCTGCACTGCTGCTGACCCGAAATGAGACCGATGAATCCAAACAGCTCCCGTTCATCCCCTTTTTAGCCATGGCAACCTGGATTATTTTGATGTTTGACACCTATGTGAGTGCTTATATGGCGGGGTTATATGGATAAATTACGCCACTATATCTTATCGAATTTATCGATACTCTTTTTCTCGATATTTTTGCCGCTGTTTTCGATCGCTTCGGTAATTTTTATGATCAAACTGGCTACCTACACATCGGTGATCCAACTCAGTGTTCTCGAAATGGGAAAACTCTACCTGTTTGTACTGCCGGAGCTTTTCTTTTATACCCTTCCGATCGCATTTGTCGTCGGAGCAGCACTGACCCTCTATCGATTGTCAAATGACAATGAAATGGTCGTCGTTTTTTCGCTCGGTATTTCACCTATTTTTATCGCGAAGGTATTAGCCAAACCGGCATTTATCCTCTCAATTTTGCTCTTTGTCGATTTCATAGTCGTAACCCCCTACATAAAAGTCATCTCTGCCAATTTTATCGATCAAAAAAAGGCCGAAGCCAAATTCAATCTCACCGCATCGGAATTCGGGCATCACTTTGGCGACTGGATGCTCTACATCAACAAAAGTGATGTGAATAACCGAATTTTCAGCGATGTCGTCTTGTATAACAAAGAGATGAAAGACGAAGTACTCATTGTCGCCAAACAAGCCGAGTTGGTCAATGCCGAAGGGGTGTTGAAGCTTCGGCTCACCGATGGAGAGAGTTTCAGCTATAACGACCAAAAGCTCAAGCAAATGCTTTTTAAAACCGCCTATATCAATGATATGCTCACCACAGATCTGACGGTCTATCGAAATACCATCGATTATTGGACGAATAACGAATTGCGTGAGCGTAAAAATCAGCGTATCGTAACCAATACCCTCCTTAGTCTCTTCCCTTTTATCTCTATCTTCCTGATCATTGCATTGGGAATCGTCCATGCCCGGCATCAAAAGCGGTGGATATACCTGTGGCTCTTTGTCTCAATCATTATTTTTTATTCGGCGGCCATTATTGCCTACCAAGCGATCGGCTTTCACACCATCTGGGTTGTTGCCCTTTTGTGGATGATCGGCACCTACCTTTTTTATCGTAATTTGGTAGGTAAACGGTTTTGAATCGAGTCAAAATCACTATGAGCTACAACGGCTCTGCATTTATGGGATCCCAACAGCAGCCCACAACGCACGAAACCGTTATAGGAACTCTTCTGATCGCCCTTAAACGGCTCAAAATCCATACCGCACCCAAAGGCTCAGGGCGAACCGATCGGGGTGTTCACGCCACCCATCAGGTGATGCATCTCGATCTCCCCCTTTATTGGCACGATTTACAGCGTCTCACCGAAATGCTCAATATGCAGCTCCCCGCCTCCATCCGTATCCGACGAATAGAGTTTGTAGAGAGTGAATTTCACGCCCGTTACTCTGCCAAAAAACGGGTTTACCGCTATATTATCAAAGAGGGAGTCGGTAACCCGTTTGAAGACAATTTTGTCTCTTTCATCCCCCAGCTCAACCGTGAGATCATTACCGATGCAATCGGGTGTTTCGTAGGGACCCATAATTTCGAACTCTTCAAAAAAAGCGGCAATGATATGGATCATTTCACCCGTATCATCTACCGCGCCTACGCTTACAGCCACCGAGGATATTTCATCCTTGTTTTTGAAGGTAACGGATTTTTGCGCTCCCAGATCCGCCTTATGGTCGGTTTTTTACTCCGCATCTCCGCAGGCAAAGCGACCAAAGAGCAGCTGATCGAACAGCTGAGCGGCATCAAGCGCCACTCCACCGATATCGCTCCCCATAATGGCCTCTATTTAACACGTATCAAATACTAGTTTAGTCTTTTTGACTCAACTATATTGATAGTGCTTGCATTACAAAGACTCTTTTGTTATAATCACACTTCAAAATATTACATCTAAAGGAATTAGTCACATGGCAAAACATCAGTTCCAGACTGAAGTCTCACAAATCTTGCATCTCATGATTCACTCTTTGTACTCCAACAAAGAGATTTTCGTCCGTGAGCTCGTTTCCAACAGCTCCGACGCCCTTGATAAACTTAACATGCTCGTCCTCACCGACGACGCCTACAAAGGGGTAAACTTTGCCCCTCGTATCGACATCGTGATCGACAAAGAGGCAAAAACCCTCACAATCAGCGACAGCGGTATCGGGATGAACGAAGCGGACTTGGTTGAAAACCTCGGAACCATCGCAAAATCAGGAACCAAAGCATTCTTGGAAAAACTAAGCGGCGATCAGAAAAAAGATTCCAACCTTATCGGTCAGTTCGGTGTCGGTTTCTACGCAGCGTTCATGGTAGCCGACAAAGTCGAAGTTATCTCCCGCAAAGCCGGAGAGGAGCAAGCCTATAAATGGTCTTCTATGGCAGGGTCTGAGTATGACTTAGAGCCATCAGAGCGCGACAGTCACGGTACCAGCATCATCATGCACCTAAAAGACGATGAGAGCGAGTTTTTGGAGACGCACCGTATCGAGAGCATCATCAAAAAATACTCCAACCACATCCCTTTCCCGATTTTCATGGACAAAGAGGAGTGGGTAGCACCGGCTGAAGGCGAAGAAAAAGGTCACAACGAAACGGTTAACAAACAGATCAACAAAGCCAACGCATTGTGGACGATCAGCAAAAGCGATATCACCGACGAAGAGTACAAAGATTTCTACTCCAGCATCGCCCACGATTCAAGCGAACCGTTACTATGGATGCACAACAAGGCTGAGGGTACGCTAGAGTACACCACCCTCTTCTACGTCCCAGCCAAAGCACCTATGGACTTGTACCGCGTTGATTACCAAAGCGGTATCAAACTCTACATCAACCGTGTCTTTATCACCGACGATGAAAAAGAGCTTATGCCGACCTATATGCGTTTCCTTCGCGGGGTGATCGACTCAGCCGACCTTCCTTTGAACGTCAGCCGTGAAATCCTACAAAGCAACCGCGTTATGGCGAAAATCAAAAACGCATCGGTCAAAAAAGTCCTCAGCGAACTCGCAAAAGTAGCTGAAAACGACACAGAGAAATACGACGCGTTCTACAAAGAGTTCGGCAACGTCCTCAAAGAGGGACTCTACAGCGACATGGGCAACCGTGAAAAAATCTTAGAGCTTCTCAAACTCAACACCCTCAACTCTGCCGAGCCGGTCATGTTCAGCAAATTCGTAGAGGGTGTCGATGCAGAGAAAAAAGAGATCTATTACATCTCTGCGAAAATGTCTCTCCAAATGCTCAAAAACTCTCCGAGCCTAGAGCGTTTCAAAGCCAAAGGGATCGATGTTTTAGTATTGAACGAAGAGATCGACACGATCGTATTCCCGATGGTAAGCGAGTACAACGAGTATAAATTCGTAAACGTCGTCGATGCCGTCCTCGAAGAGTCCGAAGAGGAGAAAAAAGAGCACGAAGAGAAAGCCAAAGGGATGGAATCATTCGTAGGTCAGCTCCAAAACGCTCTTGGCGAGAACGTATCAAAAGTCGAAACGACCTTTGATCTCACCGACTCTGCCGTCTGTCTGAAAGTCGATAAAGAAGACCAAGGGTACATGATGGCGCAGATGATGAAACAGTTCGGGCAAATGGGCGGGGATTTTCCGGCTCCGAAACCGATCCTACAAATCAACCCGAATCATGAGTTGATCAAAAAGCTCTCTGATAGCGCAGATATGAACCTCATCGACGATGCGGCGCACGTTCTCCTTGACCAAGCGAAACTCTATGAGGGTGAGACCTTAGCAGATACGGCTGGGTTTATTGCACGTCTTAACCGTATTATGGCTAAGGCTCTATAACATCTCCGTCATTCCCGACTTCACATGCCCCTTGTGGGTAAATCGGGAATACATTCTCTATCACTGATCACAAAATATTCATACTTGGTATATTTTTTGCTTATAAATCCATAATTATATTAACAATGGAGAGTAGTTCATGGATATTAATGCTCTGAACAATATTACGTATGCATATAACACACCATATAAACCTGTACCTGAACAATTGGATTCTCCAAAGCCTACAACAGGCCATCTCGATAATGTAACTATTTCAGATGAAGCCAAGGCACTTGCAGCGGCAGCAAATAATGCTGTTTTTACTCAGCAAAGAACTCCTGCACAGGAAAATTTGTTGAGAGCAGCAAGTTCTGACCGAGCAAGTGCAGAAAAAATTGCCAGTGATCTGGCTAAATCACCGAGTATGATAATGTGGGACATTAGCGGTCAACGAGGCGTTGGTGATGGTAAAGGTGAATTCGTTAGAAAATTATCCAGTACAGGAGAAATTGTAGACGACAATTATATATCAAAGTTTAACAAAGAAGCTTCTGTTATTGATGTGCAACGCCGTTCTATCTATGAGACAGAAAAAGCAAAAGGAACAGATCCATTAGAAATTTTGGGAAAAATGATTGATTTTACAAATATGCAATCTCAAACTTATCTCGATGCTACTGGTTGGGGAGGAAAAAGAAACAGTACTCCGACTTGATTCTATTTCTTTCTAAAAGGGGACAGGCTACTTTTTTAGTCCCCTTCCTTCACCCCACATTTCAAACCTTCTCTGTACTTTTCTCTTTAGCGAGAAAAGATACCAAAAGAGCATACCGCGATCCAAGAACGCTCGTTCCTCTCGGCACTACTGCTTCCGGAACGGCTCTAGGGTTTGGATCACGGAAATTTTCCACTATTTTCGCATTACGCGAAACTCATTCCATCAAATAGTTTTATGTCTTGCGACATTACGCAGAGCAAGGTCGTTCGCCGTAGGGCGAAACGTACCGCCAGCGATTTGTCGCAAGGCGATTTTCTTTTGGTACTTTTCTTATGAAAAAGAAAAGTATGATTAGACTTGCTAAAGAGATAACACCATAAACGCTATAATCTCCACACAACTTCAACTAAATACATATAGGTCCAGTATGAACAGCGATTACGATCAACGCGTATTAATCGATACCGATACACTCTCCTGGGAACCGACAGATCAAGCAGGGGTCTTCAAAAAACTCCTCTCCTCCCGAGACAATGCCGAGACCGCCCTCATCGAGCTAAAAGCAAATACGGTGTTAAGCCCGTCCTCCAAAATTAACAGTGTCGAATTGCTGGTTCTGGAGGGGAGCTATATCAACGAATTCGGTGAGTTCCCACAAGGAAGCTATCTGCGACTCAGCGCCGAAGACGAATCATCGGTCAGAACGACGCAGGGGTGCATCGTCTTTCGCAAAACCAACTATTTTGACACAGATAGCTCAGTGATGATCCACACCCCTACAACCGCTTGGCTGAGCGGACAGGGAAATCTGCAGGTGATTCCGCTGCACGATCAGACCGCACTCGTCAAATGGCCCAAAAACGAACGCTTCCTCCCTCATAAGCATTGGGGAGGAGAAGAGATATTGGTGCTGCGCGGAGTGTTTATGGATGAGCACGGAAAATACCCTAAAGGGTGCTGGATTCGAAGCCCGCACCTCAGCCACCATTACCCGTACGTTGAAGAAGAGACGGTCATTTTAGTCAAGACGGGTCATCTGTAAAAACGAACAAAAATTTTATGAGGAACAGTAATGAAAAAACAACCTGAAATGCTGGACGAATACGATTTCAGCAAAGGCATTCGAGGCAAATACGCAAAAGCGTACCATGAGGGTGTAAATATCGTCAAAATCGATGAAGACGTGACCAAAGTATTTCCTGATTCCAAGTCAGTTAATGAAGCGCTACGAACACTTATGCGTCTTTTGGATAAAACACCGCAATCGGCATGAAAACAGCTAAAGAATTTGATGAAGCATTTGACAACGGCGAAGATATTTCAGAATTCGTCGATTATTCAAAAGGGCGACGACCCATGCAAATTACCCCTGTTACCGAAACCAATTCCCCTATCTATCACAACCTCGTCCAATGCTACGAAGCCGAATTCTCACCTATCACGGGAAAGAAACCGAATGCTTCGGGTCTGTTCGAACTCGATACCCATCTAGGAGACGATACTCTGGGCTTTTTACTCATCATCGACGATACCCCTGCCGGAATCGCTGCGATCCGGTGCAAAGAGGCTCAAGCCTACGAGGTGTGTGAATTTTACGTTGTACCCTATTTTCGCAAAAACGGTATCGGAATGGAGTTTGCCCACGCCATCTGGAAAAGTTACCCCGGAGATTGGGAGATTAAACAGATTCAGGGAGCCGAATACGCCACCGCGTTTTGGCGTAAAACGATAGAACATTTTAATGAAGCGGCTTATACCGAAGACTCCTATGATGATCCGTACTGGGGAAGTGTTACGAGACAGAAATTTACCGCCCAATAAACTACCAAATTCTTACTTGCCACTTCTAGTTACAATAATTAACATTAAGTGTTATTTTAAATGATACAATTGTTTTAACTTATTCGTAAAAAGGGGTCACCATGAAACGTACACTACTTATCGCAACCGCATTACTGCTCTGCACAGGATGCTCGGCTACTTGGAAAGGGATGAAAGAAGATACTTCGAGTGCAACCACTTGGACTAAAGGGGAAGTAAACGAAGGGGCAACCTCCGTCAAAGCAAAAACGGAATAATAGAAAGGGGAGGAAATACTTGAGTGCACATTCGGGTCAAAGTGATTAAATCTTCACTTTTTCCACGTTATTAAGTGTACCGCCCAACTCTTTGATCTGCTCATCAAAAAATTGTTCCAGCGTTTGTTTATCGTCCTTGTTTAAAACGGCATTTTTATGTATCCAAAGATATTCGTGCTTTGGCATCATCTCATTAGTGATCATTTGTTTTGCACGCTCTAATCGTTCTAATTTAACTTTAGGGTCGATATTTGCCCAATTTGAAAAATCGAGTGCCTTGCGCCCTCGTACAATATGATCCGACATGATCCATGAGACAGGTGCAACATTCTGATACCAAGGGTATTTTGTTTCGCTGGAATGGCAGTCATAACATGAGGTTTTCAAGGTACTCATAACGTGCGGATCGGCGTTTAGCGTAACCTTCTCATCCACTGCGGGATTGTTAAAATCCGGTCTAATAAACTGTATCGCGATTGCGACAACTATTACAAAATACACTACTATCTTCATCTTTTGCACCTATATGTTACAAGTTTAACTGGAATCATACCCGTTTAAAGTAACCGACAGCACTCAAATTGCGATAATCACCCTTCGTCCCGCTAAATAAAATCATTTTCTAACCGATATGGCTTTTCTATTTTAAAAGTGAGCTGTAGAGATGAAAACAACCAAACTTTATTCCCGATTCACAACCTTCTTTTTACTTCTTCTTTTTGGCATTGCCCTTGGAGCCAAAACGGCCGGCTTGGATTCTTCCCGATTTATTATTTTAATAGCGGCTTTGGGAGCAGTCTCCTTGCTCCATTTTCAGATGATGCGCAGAAAATTTGCCCGTTACAACAACACTGTTGCATAGGTGTGTGTGGTATTTCCCTTTAGGCAATAGACGACAAGGATGCAAAACGCGCGTACAATGCGTTGTGATCTGAAAAATGCTTACTATCGATCACCGTATGCGCTTTTAAATGCAGTCCTCGGTAAAAAATATGATCCAGTTTGTATTTCATAAATGATTTAATCAAATGGGCTTGATCCATCTTAATCGTTTGAAGATCCAAAGCTCCTGCCAATTTCAGAACAACATTCATTCGCTTTCTGTTCCAGCTGTTAAAATCCCCCGTTACAATCATCGCCCCTTGGTGATGGCGTATTTTTTCAAATAGGGTTTCGATCTCTTTGTGATACACCCGGGTTGTACTGAAGTTTATCGCATGGAGATTAACCAGCAAAAGTATCTCTCCGTCGTAGAGGGGATAATACGAAAAGATTGCACTTTTATGGGTTTGTAGCATGCTTTCGCGATGAGTGGAGAGAAGGGAAAAGGTCTCTTTCTCACGAATGCGTGAGCCGTTTAATACCCCGTAGACATGATCAAAAAATTTAATGTTTGGGGCAAAGGCAAAATGAAACCGTTCAAAGGAAGCCGTACGGTTAGAATTAATTTTAACCTCTTGTAATGCTACGAGATCAATCGTATACCGTTCAAGCAGTTCCTCGAAATAGCGTTTAAAAGGGAGCATGAGATTTTGTTTGTGGATATTCCAGCATAAAAGTCCAAACTCATGAGGGAGCGTTTCATATCGGTAGGGTTCTGATGTGCTGTGAATCATTGTGCCAGGTGTTAACATGCGCTACCCATCGTTACAATTGAGGCGAAAATATTCGCATGAAATTTTCCAGAATCACCCGTTTAACAGACCCCTTTTTTATCCCTTTTGTCGAGTGTGTCAAAAGATTCTCCATCCACTCTTCCATACGCACAATGACCCGTTCCGAGTAGACAAAACTGACCACTTCGTAGTTGAGAAATAAACTCCGGTTGTCAATATTAACCGATCCCAGCATAACGGCATAATCATCAAATAAAATGGCTTTTGTATGGAGCATATTGCCATTATAAAGGAAAATTTCGATTCCACTTGCTTCGGCTTCACGCATATAACTGCTTCGTCCTAAATCCGATATCCAATTTGAGGTACGCGGTGCGATGAGTTTCACATCAATCCCTTTGTGTTTGGCAATCATAAGGGCTTTTAAAATCGTCTCATCGGGTACAAAATAGGGGCTGACAATCCATATCTTTTGTACAGCGGAATGGATAGCACTCAGAAGCGTTTCATACAGAGCATCATTGGCCATATCCGGACCCGAGGGAACCACCTGCACGGCATTTTGTTCAACACCCTGCGTCAGCCTTTTTTTTATGAGTATCTTTTTTTCCGTTGCATACTCAAAATCGGCGGCAAAAATCTCTACATACGAAAAAACGGCTTCCCCTTCCATACGAAACATCATATCAATCCACCGTTTCTTCATCGGATTCGGACCTAAATACTCCTCCGCGATGTTCATTCCGCCGGCTAAAACGATATGTCCGTCAAAAAGATAAATTTTTCGGTGATTGCGAAGGTTGATATAGTTTTTAAACGGATCTCGTAAAATCGGCATAAAAAATACCGCTTTCCCCCCCGCATTTCTCAATGCCTGAAGCGGACGTTGCCATAGGTATAGCAGATAGGACCCCGCAGCATCGATTAAAAGTTTGATATCAACCCCCTGTGACGCTTTTCGAGTGAGTGCTTCCAAAATTATTTTGGTGGTAGAATCGTTTCTGAAAATAAATGTGCTTATCCAAATCGATTCTTTCGCATTCAAAATCTCGCGCATCAATAGGGTGTAAGCCTCCATCCCCTCAAAGCAGAGTTGAATGTCATTATGCATCGTTACAGGAGAAATGGAGTGGCTTTCCAATAACGTCTCTATCGGATTAAGGGCACTTTGTGTTTGATATTGTCCATGAAGGATCAGCGCTTTTTTTTTGCTCTTTTGTCGTATCTTTCGATTACCAAAAATAAAATAGAGGATAAAGGCAGGAAAAGGGAATAAGAGTATGACCATAAACCATGCTAATATCGTACTATGGTTTCTCCGTAAATAGAGCATATGAAGCATTGTCACGACTTGCGCAGCTACAAGAAATACAATATAAAAGGTTATAGCGTTCATTCTCTACCACCCTCCCTATCCTATTGCTCTATTCTATCATCGATTATAGCGTTCTAAAAATTCCAGCGGTGTTAATTGTAATATACGTTTTCTATTGAGCAAGTGCATGGTCGAATTCATAAAATATTTTATTGTGAGGGTCTTGATGGATGAAATGATTGGCTTGTAACAACCGTTCACAAGCCGATTCTATGGTTTCACCTTTTTTCAAGATTATCAAACTCCCTTTTAAATGATATTGCTCATAACGATTAAGCAATTTTTCCAAGGCGCATCGGGCACCATTATGATCCACAAACGTAAATAAAACCGCTATGTAGTGGTCATTGATTTTTTTTGCGATATCGCTGTGTCTTACGCTTTCAATCAGATGTGCTTTATCAATATCGTAATCCGCACACGCTACTAAAGCCAAATTTGCCTCAATATTGTATCTATCAAGGGTGTAGAGCGCCATTTTTAAATCTTGCTCAAATGCGAGCTTTAAATCAATTACACTCAATTCTTTCATTTCATTCCTTGCATATTACGATTCATTAGTCAGTTAAAAAGATCACTATTTTAGCAAGTATCCCTATTTTTAGCAAAAATCATTACAATACGGTTATTAAACGGATACCAAGGATACCCTATCAAACCTTCATACACCAATCGAAAATCAGAACCTAAAAAAGCCTATTCAAAGCCCTCCCCCAATTTTCAACGCAAAGCTCCCCCGAAAAAAGAGTCTCTCGAAACCACACAGAAAAATGAGATCAAAACGATGTTCATGAACTGGTTTATAAGCAGCCGTGCGGTTGCAGGCCATATCATGACCAAGCAAGATGTCATCAATGCTGTTTTGAAAAAAATCGATTCCAAGCAAGATCGTCCCTTTAGTATTGCGATGGAAGAGTTGAAAAGCGATGGGATAATCGAAGTAAAAGAAGACGGAGTTACCTTGGTTTTGACCCAAAAAGGGGCAGAAAAACTGTAAAGAGAATGCGGCTCTTGCCCACATTCTTATTGCCCATTTGGTTATAATGGTGAAAAATAATCCAAGGCTTCTCATCTATGTCCAAACACCCTACCCTCTTACAACAATTTCGCTCCTTTTGTTTTCAAAATGAAGCCACGGATATCGAACGCGCTATTGAGTATTTTGCCGTGTTCGGAGGGATGGGATGGAGCGTCGATATGACCAAGTCGCTCGAAGAGCTGATCGAAGAAAAAATATTGGCAAATTACCGATACATCCATGGCGACTTAACCAAGATTACCCAAAGCAACAAAGCACATCATTCCCTCCTCACGGCACTTTCCCTCGGAGATCGACGGGAGCATTCAGCCTTTAGACGTGCTGCCTTATCCCGGAAAGAGGGGGAAGAATCGGCCGCATTTTTGATCAAATTCGGATTGCTGATTCGTGAGAAATCGCAAGAAGAGCCCGCCGATGAGAGCGAAGAGGTCTCCGATCGACTTGTCTTTAGTGCCCCATTCTTCCGTTTTTGGTTCTCCTCGGTCTCACCGTATTACAAAGGGATCAAAGAGGGTGATTTCACCGAGATGAAAGAGAAGTGGGAGAATACCAAACAGACGTTTTTCGATACCGTGTACGAGGGGCTCGTCATCGCCCTCGTTAAACAAAGCATCAAAGAGGACTGGGTGGCTAAAATCGGTTCCTACTGGGATAAAAACGGTGAGATAGAGATACTGGGACAAACCAAATCGGGCAAAGTTATCGCAGGAACGTGCAAATATTCCAAAGCCAAAGCCAATAAATCTGAACTCACCAAACTTCACGAGAAATGCCTCCACGCGAAACTCAATCCGGACATCTATGTCATTTTCTCGAAGAGCGGATTTTCAAGCGAGTTCAAAAAAGAAAAAAGCGATTTCTTAAAGCTCTACTCGCTCAAAAATCTTAAAACATTGATGGAGGATCTGAATGAAAAAGATCTTCTCGTCAATACGAACAAAAAATACTGATAATTTTAGTAAAATTCCAAACATATCAATCAAAAAAGGATTCTCATGGCATGGGCAACCGCACGACATATATTAGTAAAGACCGAAGCAGAGTGTAACACTCTGAAGCAAGAAATCGAAAACGGTGCCTCTTTCGCAGAAGTAGCGGCCGATCACTCACAATGCCCATCCGGCCGCAAAGGGGGAGATTTGGGGAAATTCAGCCCGGGTCAAATGGTAAAAGAGTTTGACAGTGCCGTATTCAACGGTGATGTCGGTGTATTATACGGTCCGATCAAAACCCAATTCGGCTACCACTTACTCGAAGTAACGAGCAGAGGGTAATCTTCTTCGTTCTAATGCTCCTATTTGGGGGCAACCACCCTATTCTTATTGGGAGATGTTGTGCAAAAATATATCCACTATGACCCCTCACCCGAAGAGATTTACTCTTTACATATGCAAGTGACCTCCGATAGCGGTCACCATTACTACAAAATCCACCTCAGTGAACTGACCGAAGGGCAACGAAAGCACATTGCACAACGATACGGGGTATCCCTCAATATTTTAGAAGGGGAACAATATCTGACATTTGTTAGAATCACCGATATTTAATTTAGTTTTCAAATATTATTATTAGCCTATTCACACTATTATTATTCCCTTTCGTTTATTTTTATATAGACTGGCCCTGTATAGCTTTCAGAAGGGAGAGCATATGGAAAATTTGGTTTGGCGCGAACTCGTATTTGCTACTTTTGTCGGTATTACAGAGGGGATGATTGTCTACCTCATAATGGGAACCTTCGGAATGTTTCAGTCCATAGCCATTTATGGATAATTTCCTTCCCGCTTTGATTTTCGATCACTGCACCGCTATAATCGCGCATGCAAAATTCCCAAAACCCTTTTACCACTTATGATCTGATTGTTGTCGGTGCCGGTGCGGCTGGCCTTATAGCGGCTATTACAGCTGCACGACACGGTAAAAAAGTCCTCCTCTTAGAAAAACTCTCCAAAATAGGCGCTAAACTCAAAGCTACGGGGGGTGGCCGCTGCAATCTTACCAATACCCTCTCTAATGAGGATTTCATGGCGCGATTTGGGCGTGAGGGGAAGTTTATGACTCCTGCACTGAATGCCTTCGACCATCATGCGTTGATTGCTTTTTTTGCTGAGATAGGAGTTGAGAGCCATGCCCCCGATGGGTATCGTGTTTTTCCGGTATCCCACAGCTCGGTAAGTATCATCGCTGCTCTCGAAGAGGAGATAGCACGACTGGGTATCACATTAATCTGTTCTTCACGCGTCGAGAGCTTGGAGCATGATGGTATACAGATAAGCGGACTTAAGACGTCTAAGGATATTTACCGTGCACCGAATATCATAATTGCTACCGGAGGTTTAGGATATCCCCAACTCGGGGCGGAGGGGGATGGTTTTACCCTTGCCGCAGCTGTAGGGCACAAAGTCACTGAACTTTACCCCGCCATGATGCCGCTAAGGGTCAAAGAGAGCTGGGTAGAACAGTGCCGCGCCGACACCTTACCCAAGGTGGAAATCCGTATTGATCTAAGCAAAGCAAAAAATATCCGAGCGCAGGGAGATTTGATCTTTACATCTAACGGTATACGCGGTCCCGTCGTCCTCGATGTCGCTCGTGAAATTACCCCTTTGATCGAAAAATACGGCTCGGTACCGCTGCTGATCAACATGACCAAAGGGCTGAATGAAGAGCAAATACGCGCACACATCAAAGATGAGATATACAAAAATCCGGAGCAATCTGTATTAACCCATATGATGACCCTTCTTCCCGAATCGGTTGCACGCGCACTATGTACCCTCGCCCAAGCTGATCCCGATATGGGGTTTAACAAGCTACCCGGCATCCAGCGTGATCACCTCATCAAACTCCTCGCATGGACACCGCTGAATGTTATCGGTCATGACGGTTTTAAAATGGCAATGATTACCCGAGGCGGGATTTCGCTCAAAGAGATACGTCCTGAAACGATGGAGAGCAAAATACGCAAAGGGCTCTATTTCTGCGGTGAAGTAATGAATCTAGACGGCCCTTGCGGAGGTTACAATTTACAATGGTCATTTGCCAGCGGGTACGTGGCAGGACATTTAGGGAATATAAGTATCTGATTAATAATAATCAAACTTTCCCGCCGCAATATCAGCTTTGATCTCATCCAATCCTTCTTGCATAATAGCAATCAAAATCTTAGCCGCTTCACGATCATTGACTTCAGGAATATCCCAATCGGTAATCGTCATATTTGCTTTAAAGAGAAGTTTCAATCCTTGCAGGATTTCAGACTTACGAGATTCAAACTCTTGTTGTATTGCTTCCATTGTTGCCCCTTTGATTTATTTGTCTTGCGACATTCTCTTAACACCATATTATGAGCTTGAACGGTTAACCGTTGGTCAATATACGTATTTACAAAAAGTAAAAGCGCTATAATCTTTTTTATGAAATATTCTCTTTTTTTTATCTCTTTGATCGCACTCTCAACTCTGTTCGTAGGGTGCACCGAAAAATCACCGCAAACCTATCAAGGCTACGCAGAGGGGGAGTTCGTCAATATCTCTTCCTCCCAAAGCGGTAAACTGGATAAACTTTTTGTCCGACGGGGAGATCATGTCACCAAAAACTCCAATCTCTTCGCGTTGGAATGTGAGAGCGAAGTGTTAGCCCTCAAGCAAGCCTCATCTGAACTCTCTGTTGCCCAAGCTACTCTGAAGGATTATCAAAAAGGGGTTCGTCCCCAAGAGCTGAGTGTCATCAAAGCCCAGTTGTCACAAGCACTCGCCAATGCTGAAAATGCAGCATTGCAATTTGAACGGAATCAATTGCTGTACCGTGCCAATGCCCTCTCAAAATCACAATTTGACGACTCAAACGCTTTGGAAAAAAGCACCTCTGCCAAAGTCGAAGAACTCCGAGATTCGTTGAACGTTGCCAAACTTGCCAAACGAAGCGACCAGCTTAAAGCTCAAGAAGCTCGAATCAAACAATTGCAATCCGCGCTCTCACAAGCACAATGGAAGCTCAACGAAAAGAGTCTTAAATCCCGGGGCAGTGCACTGGTCTTTGATACCCTCTACCGAGAAGGGGAGTGGGTAAATGCGGGAGGGATCATCGTACGGTTGCTCCCCCCTGAAAACATTAAAATCCGATTTTTTGTACCCCAAAAAATTGCGGAGCAGCTCTCAATCGGTCAAAACATCACTATCGACTCTCGCTCCGATGGAAAAAAACTCCCTGCGCGTGTCACCTATATCTCAACAGAAGCAGAATATACTCCCCCCATCATTTACAGCAATGAAACCAAAGATAAACTCATCTATATGATCGAAGCCTATCCCGATCTGAAATATGCACCCCTGCTGCATCCGGGTCAACCTGTGGAAATCTCCCTTGAACCCCTATAAGTATGCGATCGATGTTCAAGGCTTGAACAAGTATTTCGGTGACAAACACGTCGTCAAAGATCTCTCGTTACAAGTATCACGTGGAGAAATTGTCGGATTTTTAGGACCCAACGGCAGTGGAAAAACAACCGCCATTCGGATGTTGTGCGGATTGTTGACCCCAGACAGCGGAACCGGTCATTGCTTGGGGTATGACATAGCGACCCAAAGCGATGCCATCAAACGCGAAGTGGGATATATGACCCAAAAATTTTCCTATTGGGAAGATTTGAGTATCCGAGAAAATCTCGATTTTGTCGCACGGGTCTATGAACTTGCCAATCGCAAACACGTTGTTGACGAAGCCCTAGAGACGCTCGGTCTCACCTCACGATCGTCTCAGTTGGCACGCTCACTTTCCGGGGGATGGAAACAGCGTCTTGCCCTCGCGGCATGTATGCTTCGCCACCCAAGACTGCTCCTTCTGGATGAACCGACTGCAGGGGTAGATCCCAGTGCCCGAAGAGATTTTTGGGAAGAGTTGCATGAGCTGGCGGCATCCGGGGTTTCGGTGCTCATAAGTACCCACTACATGGACGAGGCAGAACGGTGTCATAAACTCGCCTACATCGCCTATGGAAATCTCCTCGCGCAAGGAAGCGCAAAGAGTATTATTCAAACGCAGGGGCTATACACCTACGAGGTCAGAGGTGAAAACCTGATGAATATTTCCAAATTTCTTGCCCAAAACGATGCAATCGAACAAACGGTCATTTTCGGCTCAACGCTTCATGTCAGCGGAAAAAATCCTCAGGCAATCGAAACGATATTAGAAGGGCATAGATACACCGCTATCCCAACTTCCCTCGAAGATGTTTTTATTTATCTGATGAAAAACTCCAAAGATAATTTTGGAGACGAGAATGTCTAGTGCTTTCAGCTTCTCACGGTGGTGGGGAATTATCATCAAAGAATTCTTACAGCTCAAACGCGACCGCATTACGTTTGCAATGATGGTACTCATCCCTATTATCCAGTTGGCACTTTTCGGCTTCGCTATCAATACCGATCCAAAACATCTCCCTACCGCTGTTGTTTCCTACGATGAAAGCGAGTTTACCCGCACATTGATATCGACCATGCAAACATCACAATACTATGCTATAGATACCCGCTTTACAACACCGAGCGAAGCTCAAGAAGCATTAAAACGAGGGGATATACTCTTTATCCTTACGATCCCCGTTGATTTTACTAAAAAGCTTCTGCGAGGTGAAAAACCGCCCCTGCTGCTCGAAGCCGATGCGACCGATCCGGTTACGGTTTCCACCGCATTGTTATCGATGGAGGGGATAGCGGCACAAATCGCTAAAAAAGATTTAAACGGTGCACTCTCAGCCCTTTCTTATCAAACAAAGCCGTTTGATATACGTGTACATCGCCTTTACAATCCAAACGGTATCAATCAGTACAACATCATCCCGGGACTTATGGGAACCCTCATGACCATGACGCTTACCATGATGACGGCACTTGCCATAACCCGTGAACGCGAACGCGGAACAATGGAAAATCTCCTTGCAACCCCGGCAAAACCGCTGGAAATCATGACCGGTAAGATCATCCCTTATGTCTTTATAGGACTTCTACAAGCGACTCTGATACTATGTGCATCATACTTTGTCTTTCATGTCCCCTTTAACGGTTCGATTATCCTTGCCTACGGAGTTGCGCTACTCTTTATCACGGTAAATCTCACCATCGGCATCACCATCTCTTCGTTGGCACAAAATATGTTGCAGGCGTTACAGCTCACGATCTTTTATTTTCTACCCAGCATCATGCTATCAGGCTTTATGTTCCCCTTCTCCGGAATGCCCTCATGGGCACAACATATTGGAGAACTGCTCCCTCTCACCTATTTCAACCGTCTCATTCGAGGAGTGGTTCTCAAAGGGAATGATCTGCCGACCTTATGGCCGAATATTTGGCCGCTCATGATCATTACCCTTGTGATGATGTTTTTTGCGGTAAAATTCTATAAAAAGACCCTAGATTAAATTCATGCAAAAACTTCTACTTTTACTCCTATTAACTCTAATCCCGACATTGGTGTTTGCAAAAATCAAACATACGATCCATATCCCCGAATTTGACGATAACGACACCTTTGAAACACTCAGTGTAGATGGCAGTATCACCAACTTTTTCAATAATCCCGGCAGCTTAAATGCTCGACCCGACCTTAGCGGAACTGCGTATAACCGTTATGATTTGGATGCCGAGTTCCAACGTGAAACTTTTTTTATGGAAACTGATATTGCTTGTTTGACCGACAAAGATTCCCCCAATTCCCTTAGTGCTCTAAGTGAAATTGATAAAGACTTCACTATCGGATACCGCAACGATGTGATCGATCTGTATATCGAATATGAGCATGATTCCCCCACCAATCACTCCATGATCCGTTCATACACCGGTATTGGGGGGAGATATAATGACAGTACGACTCTTATGGATTCTCAACTGAATTGGCTCATTGATATTGAAAAAGTAATTTCCAATAACCGATACGGATCACGGCCTGACGGCAGTGGCGAAGCCAATATGATTTATGATTTGCACATCGATCTCGATCTTCCGGATCAATTCTCTTTCTCAACCGAACAAATACTCTATACCGATAAACATGCGTATACAAAAGGAAGCGAGTGGGACAGACTCTTCCAAATAAACTACCAGATCAGTCCCGATGTGATCTTACTGGTGTATCAAGAGGTAGATAGTTTTGTAGATATCCACTCACCCCGTCAAGTATTTTGGGGAGCGGGGGCCGTGTACGAATTTTAACGCTATAATTCCACCAATTTTTATCGAAATGAACCGTATGAACAGACTCTTTTTCTTTCTCTTTTTTCTCTTTAACCTTACCCTTTTTGCCGATACAAACGGTATTTACGATATTCGAGGTTCTTCTCCCCAACTGGATGCCAATCTCACTACTTTTTTGGATATTTGGCGGCACGATACCATCACCCCTATCCAAGAGGGCAATTACACCAATGTCCGTGTCAACGGAAAAGCCGATGCTAAAAGAGTCGCGTTAACGTTTGATGATTCCCCGGATGAAAACAACACCGACAAAGTGCTCGATATCCTCAAACACTATCAAGTCCAAGCGGGCTTTTTCATGATCGGACAAGCGATGGAAGATCTCAACGCTACCGCGGTTACACGGGCTTCAAATGAGGGGCATCTTGTATTGAACCATAGCTTTACCCATCCGCGATTGAGTGCCCTTTCCTCAGAAGAGGTCGCTTATGAGCTCAATACCACCAGCGAGCGCATCAACACTCTCACCGGACACTATCCCCTTCTTATGCGTCCCCCCTACGGATCGATCAATCAAAAAACGGTAGATACGATCAATGCACAGGGATTCACTGCAATCCTCTGGTCGCTTGATTCTCTCGACTGGGCATTGCAAGATAAAAATGCGATTATTGAAAACGTCATTACCCATGTCCGCAACGGAGATATTATTCTGATGCACAGCGGCCGAGCCAATAATTCGAGCGTCGAAGCACTCCCTGAAATTATCGAGAAACTCACGGAAATGGGCTATAGCTTTCTCCGTCTTGATGAATTACTGGGGATTAGGGCATATCGCTAATTGCCATTTTTTTTGAGTATAACATCCTCTTTATGCTACGATACGAAAAAAATTACCGAAGGTACTCATGGCAATCATCTCTATCGCATCAACAAAAGGGGGAGTGGGCAAGACTTCTTTAGCATTTTCACTGGCAAAAGATCTGGGTTACCGCTACGCAACCAATGATATGTCGGTTGTCCTGACCAAATACAAAAATGCCCGTTATTACCCGAATAAAATCCCCCTCTATCCCGATACGGTATACGACTTCGGAGGTTTTGAAAATCCCCATGCCGATGAAATTCTCAGACAATCGGATATTATTCTCCTCCCCACAACCAACGACTTGAACTCCATTATGAAAAGCTTGATTTTTATTAAGGCTTTCCGAGAAAAAACGATCCTTGTCTTTGCAAACATGATCGATAATTCCAATGATGCCGCCATGATCCGAGAAAAAATACATGAACATTTTCCCAACCTTGCTTTTACCTATCTGCGCCGTACCAAACTCCTCAAAAATGCACTGGAAAGCGGTATGAGTGCTACTGAGCTGTTTGAGAGTAACAACCACACGCAGCATCTTTATAAACAAGCCTACGCCGAATACAATAAAATCCTTAAACTCTTCGCCACAGACGGGGAGTATTTTCAACGCAATTAATATATAGGTCTCCTAGGGTATAATGTCATTAATCAAAGGACTACCTATGCCATCAGCAACCCCCGCGCTTAAACGCCAAAACCACCGAATCCATCCGTGTAATAGTGCACGTAAAAATGCCCTTTTAACTCATTTGATCAATGAATATGCCGGAAAATCGATTCTTATTGTTACGGCAAATGATCCAACCACTATTTCTGTACCGGAAGATAAAAACATTACCCTCACTTCCGATGAGCTTCTGGCACAAATGGGTGAACTCACTTGCGACATCCTTATCAGCTATGATCTCCCTGATAAAGCGATCGTTTATATGTCCCGATTCGCACGGGCTCGCGAATACGCCCTGATTCTCTTAGGTGCCGAAGACCAAAAATTTCTCTACGCTATTGAAACTCTTCTTGGGCGCACTATCACCCAAGAGGCTATCAGCGGATTTGAACCGGATTTCGGTATCGCAGTAGAGCAAAAAAGCAAAGAAGAAGCCTCAGCACGACGAGCAGAGCGCGAAGCCAAAGCTGAGTCAGGCTCAAAAGATCGTCCAAGAGCACCAAAACGCGACGACAAAGCGCGCGGTGATCGTCCCGACTTCAAACGTGAAGAGAGAGGAGATTCCCGTCCCCCTAGAAAACCCTTCTCCGATTCAAAATCGGGGGGCTTTGAGAAAAAAGATTCCAAACCCCGTTTTGTAGGAAAAGATGAAAACGGCAAGCCTATTTTTGAAAATAAAACCCGCGAGCGCAATCACTACATCGATGGTAAACCTCGCACCGATGCGGAAAAAGCGGCACGAACTCCCTATGTAAGCAAGCCAAAATTTTTCGGCGATAAAAAAGATTCCGATAAACCTCGTACTGAGGGGGAAAAAACTCCTTTCTCCGGAGAGCGAAAACCCTACGATAGTAAAAAACCGTATGAAAAAAAGCCTTACGGAGACAAGCCCTCTTTTGGGGATAAAAAGCCGTATGAAAAGAAACCTTACGAAGGAAAAAAATCTTTTGACAACGGTGAGAAAAAACCGTATGAAGGTAAAAAACCATTTGGGGACAAACCAGCTTTCGGTGACAAGAAACCCTATGGAGAGAAAAAACCCTACGATGCTAAAAAGCCTTTCGGGGATAAGAAGTCGTATGGGGATAAAAAACCGTATGATGCCGCTAAAAAGCCCTCTTCAGGAACTTCAAAACCGACAGGCGAACCAAAACGTCCGCCACGCCGGATCAATGTCAAATCGTTAACACCTCCAAAAGAGAGTGAATAAAACCGTATATATTCGCCATTTATCCTCTTAAAAGAATTGAAGTGCTATAACATTACTATCTATAAATAGGAGGATCGGTGGTGGAAAAGCAAGCTGCCATTATTTCGTATCGTCGATCGCTTTTTATAGCATTGAGTATTTGGACTTTTTTGGTCGCCATGGCTGCCGTCTTCTATTGGAGTGATCAGTCTCGGCAAATTATTACCCTCGCAAAAAATACTGCCAGAACAGCTCTTAACAAAGATCTTGCAACTCGAAGCTGGACCATTTCACACGGTGGTGTTTATGTCCCTATCAATGCGATCACCCCCCCCAGCCCTTATCTCTCCCATATTCCGGAGCGGGATATCCAAACCCCTTTGGGTCAACATCTTACCTTGATGAATTCATCGTATATCCTACGGCAAATGATGGAAAATTATGGAACATTATACGGGGAAAAAACGCGCATAACTTCGCTCAAACCTCTAAATCCACATAACAAAGCTACCGAATGGGAATCAAAAGCCCTACGCTATCTACATAACCATCCGGACAAAACCGACTATGATGACGTGCAATACACCAAGGATGGTAGCTATGTACGAATGATGATCCCTATGTACACGGATAAGAGCTGTTTGAAATGCCATAATCCATCCGAAAACAAAATCGGAGAAATACGCGGTGGAATCGATATCTCCGTCCCGCTCAAAGCCTTTGAAACGATGACGTATCAGACCTTGATCCACACGTATGGTTGGCTCAGTTTGATGTGGATTTTGGGATCAGCAGCCATTATCACGGCATTTAGAATTATACGAAATAAAGCACTTCAGTTATACGACAAAGAACTTGAAAAAATCAAAAATTATCAAAGTATGATTTCTTTAGTCATTGATTTGATTGATAAACGAGACTCTTACACGGCGGGGCATTCACAGCGTGTTTCCCATTATTGTGAGATTATTGCAAGAGCTCTGTATCATGATGAATCCATTGTCCAAAAGATCAAAGAGGCATCTGTGCTACACGATGTCGGAAAAATTGCAATCCCCGATTCTATTTTACTCAAACCGGGGCAGCTTACCCCGGTAGAAAAAGAGTTGATCAACTACCACTTGATAGCCGGATATGAACTTCTATCCAAAGTCGATATGTATAAAGAACTCGCTGAGATTATGCGTCACCACCATGAACGCTATGACGGGACAGGGTATCCGGATGGACTTGCTGCAGAGGCTATTCCCCCTCTATCACGCATAATGATCGTGGCAGACGCCTTTGATGCCATGACCACGGATCGGATATACAAACCACGTAAAAGCGTTGATGAAGCACTCAAAGAGATTGAATTACTCAAAGGATCACAGTTTGACCCCGAAGTAGCGGATGCAGCAATCACTGTACTGAAACAAATTACCATTGATGCTTCTGATCAATTCCCAAAAACGGCAATTGAAGAGGAACGGTTTGCCTACTATTTGAAAGACCAACTTACAGGATTAAATAACCACTGGGCACTCGAATCAATTCTAACTATAAATCAGCACACGCGGGAGTTTCGATTTGCAACGGTAATTTCACTGGAAAATCTTATGAATCTAAATCGTCAAAACGGATGGCACAGCGGAGACATACTCCTCGAAAAATTTGGAGCTCTCCTCAAAAACCGTTTCAACCACCATCATATTTATCGTATTTTTGGAGATACCTTTGTTATACTGAGTCCTGAATACCTCGATCTTTCGGCGGAAAGTCTAAGTAAATCCGAATATTTTCAAAAAATAGATATCACGATTACCGTTACCGTCATTCACTTAATCGAAGCAAAAATCGACAGCATTAGCAAGCTAGAAGAGACTATCAGCAAGCAAAAATAGCTATGCTAATACGTTTTTCTTCTCCTCCAACCGATCATACATCCCAAGCATATTGTGATAATCTTGATGTAACGTCACATCAATTATGAATGTTTCTCCCCCTAAAATCGACAATGCCTGCTCCACTTTTTCTTGCGTATAGATATTACACAATGCCTCTTCATACTCTGTCCATTCCAGCTCAAGCTCTCGCATACGGATAAGCTCAGCGACGATATGTCCCATCTTATTCGTACCGAACTCGAGTAAGGCTAGTGCTTCGTCCATATTATCGGCCAGTAAATGAATTTGCGCTTTGAATTCACCCATGGTAAAATTCTTTTCAAAAATCACACCGATGTATTTTTCCATATTCAGGGTATCTTCGAGAGAATCGATGAGATCCAAAATCTCTTCGGGATCAAATTCATCGAAATGGAGTACCATTTCCCGAATCCACTTTCCGCTGTTTTTATTGTTGTAGGTCAAATCTTCGATCGGATAGACTTCCGAAACTCCGGGAACAATCATTTGGCACGAGTAAAAGCCCAAATAATCATATTCACGCACATAAAGCTCTTTATTCATAGAGCGGACGATAGCGTATAAATACGCATACTCATCCTCACTCCCCTCACCGGTATAACTCCATGAGGTAAAAGGAAAGCTTTTTTTACTGCTCAAAAATCCAAATCCCAGCTTGCCGTTAGAATCGATAAAATGCGATTCCAGATTAAAGCTGTCTGAGACCACGCTCATATCAAACGTCGGTATTTCAAACGCATCAAGATTATCCAATCCGCGCCCCTGCATCAGTTCCGTCATCGTACGCTCCAGTGACACTTCCAAGATAGGATGGGCACCGAATGAGACGAAGAGGGTCGCATTGTTCGGATTAATGAGCGATATAGCAGTAACCGGATATTTACCCCCCAAAGAGGCATCAAGCACCTCGATAATATATCCCGCTTCGCGAAGAGCCGTAACATCATGATACAATTTATCAAAGCTTCGGACAACTTCATCGGGGTAGCTAGGAAGAGCATAGCCGTTTTTAATGATCTCAATTTTGGCATACCGTTCGAAAATCTCACTCAATCCCTGTACCTGCGCTTCAAAAGGGGTATTACCCGTTGCCAAACCGTTACTGACATAGAGATTGCTCAAAATATTAAGAGGAATATAAACCTTCTCACCGCTGGAACGTTTCACAAACGGTAAGGCAACTATTTTATCCGTATAGTCACTGTTAAAGTCGATCAAATCTTCATCGCTCAGCATCCCATTAGGATCATATACCGCACTCAATTCGTCATTCAGATACGATTCTCCTACCTCAAATGCCACCTCATCAGGATAGTATTTACGCTCCGGAAGATGAAAATCAATAAAAAAATTATTCGTCTGCAACCGTTCAATGTATTCGCCCAGCGCACTTGCCATCGAAGCTTCAGAGATTGTCCCCTTGCCGTTGGAATAAATATGCTTCGGCGCTTCCACCGAAGCCAAATTGACGGAATAGCAATGTTCCAGCGGATGTTTCTCCTGCGAGAACGTCAGAGCGCATCCCATCTCGCTCAATATCGCTTGCATTCGCTCGATTGACTCTTCGACGGGGGCATTTTTGGAGACTAAATTCATATTGATCCACTTAAAATAAATTGTCGCTAAGTATAGCCAAAAGAGTTTACGTATTGTTATGATGAATGCACTACAAGTTCGCTAAAATCTTCTTTTCCGACACCGCAGACGGGGCATACCCAATCATCGGGAATATCTTCAAAAGCTGTTCCGGGAACAATACCGCCATCCGGATCTCCAATCTGCGGATCATAAATGTAACCGCAGACATTGCATTCATATTGTTTCATCTTCTGTCCTTTATTAAATGTATTTTTCCATTTCCTCATTAAGCCGCTCATAATCAATCTCATGCAGATACAACGGTCTGTTTCCTATGTGACTTTCATCCCGAAGAGCATCTTCCAACACAACTTTTTGCGGACTTTTATAAATAACTCCAATAGGAAACGGATGACTCTCCAGTGATTTTTCAAACGCCTTGACCTTATCCGTTGGGTCGTATTCACTCGTTAAAAGATACACGTTCTCTTTGAACCATTTGAAGGTATTGGTTTTATTAAAAGTGACACACGGCTGAAAAATATCGATCAGAACATACCCCTTATGCGCAATGGCAATTTTGAGCATCTCTTTGCAGTGTTCTTTGTTCCCTGAAAATGTCCGAATGACAAGTGATGCATCGAGTGATATCGCCGTCGCGATCGGATTAAAAGGCTCTACATGAACCCCCTCAGTTTGTACGGATGTCTTAAATCCCCGCTGGGATGTTGGAGAAGCCTGCCCTTTGGTGAGACCGTAAACCATATTATTATGGACAATGTTGATGATGGCGGCATTTCGACGAATCGCCGCCATAAAGTGGTTCCCCCCTTCGCCGTACATATCACCATCTCCACCTTCGGCAATTACGGTAAGAGAGGGATTGGAAATTTTCACTCCCTGTGCGACGGGCAATGCTCTGCCGTGGAGTCCGTTAAACATATGGACATGCATATATTGCGGTGTTTTCGCCGCCTGCCCTATCCCCGAAACAACAACGCTCATCAAAGGATCAAGCCCCATCTCCTCCAACGCCTCTTTTAAATGTTGAAGTATCGAAAAATTCCCGCATCCCGGACACCATGCGTTATCTTCTACGATTCGGTCAAACCGTGTGTTCATCGGATCTCCTTTAGCAACAGTGCGAGTTTCTCTGCCAGTTCATCGACAAAAAAACTTAGCCCGTCGGATTTTAATATTTGATCGTGTACGGTAATCCCATGCAGCTTTAAGAGTTTTGCAAACTGCCCCGTGGCGTTGTTTTCGACTGCGATAATGTGTTTGGCTTTTTTGAGCGACACGAGCTGAGATTCGCTAAGCGGATGAACCCAGAAAAAATGAAAACAGGAAACTCTCTCGTCCTTTAACCTTTCAACCGCTTCTTTTATACTATGTTTGGTGCTTCCCCATCCTATAACGGCGATATCGCCTTCTCCATCCTCATCAGGTGACATGGCTTCCTCGACAATCAACTCATATTTTTTCAGCCTTTTACCGTTTTGCTCGTTACGCACGGACATACTCTCAGTAATCAGCCCTTCTTGTGTGTGTTCATCCGAATCGACCAGCACCAGCCCTTCCCCATATCCCGGGATTCCTCGCGGGCTGATCCCCTCCTCAGTGAGAAGATAGCGTTTATACTGCGAATCGGTTTTGACAATCGTGCTAATCGGCTTTTTTTCATCGAGTTGAAAGCGCTCAACGTTAAAACAGCTGTCCGCCAAATATTGATCGCTCAGTACAATCACCGGAACCTGATACAAGTCGGCAAGGTCAAACGCATCACGGGCAAGTTCAAAACACGCTTTCGGATCGCCCGGAGCCAGCACGATCCGGGGGAACTCCCCGTGTCCCGTGTAGATGGCCAATTCCAAATCCCCCTGTTCCGTCCGTGTCGGAAGACCGGTCGCGGGTCCGGGTCGTTGTGCCAAATAAACAACCATCGGCGTCTCGGTCATCCCGGAGAGACTCATCCCCTCTCCCATCAGAGCAAAGCCTCCACCGCTCGTCGTCGTGATTGCCCGTCCGCCGCTATACCAGACACCCAATCCCATCTGAAACGCCGCAATTTCATCTTCCGCCTGCTCTACGCATACTCCACAGGTTTGACTCTGCTTCGCCAAAAAAGTCAAAACTCCCGTCGAGGGGCTCATGGGGTAACTGGAAACAAAATTGCATCCTCCCGCAATGGTTCCAAATCCGACCCCTTCTGTACCGCTCAAAAAAAAGTCTCTCTTAAGCTTAACAGAGTGATTTGGCTCGATGCAGTAACGGCAGTCCCCGTTATTTCGCACCAGCGCCGCTCCGACATCCAATGCTTTGAGATTAACCTCCAGCATCTCATTACTGTATAACTCCGCTACAATCTCTTTCAACGCATTAACATCGCATCCGAGCAATCCAAATACCACTGCCGCAGCTATTGTATTGGAGACGATGGGACTGCCGATCTCTTTCGCCAACGCGGCTAAATCATGGTCGTACACAATACATTCACACTCAATATCCCCTTTTTTGGCAATTACAAACGTCTCTTTTGTAATCCGCTTTTGCGCATGAAAAAAAGCGTTCGTATCCAACGGGACGAAAATATCGACGTTAAAATCAGCTGCATTGACAGGTTTATCGGAGATCCGTATCAGCGTCGTATTACTGCCGCCACGAACTCTGGACATAAACTCTTTGGTCGAAAAAGTATAAAACCCCGCTCTCTTGAATCCTTGGGTCAAAAGGGTTTCGATACTCGCGATCCCCTGCCCCGCACTCCCCCCTATCAATACCGAAACCGAATCTCTCATTGTCTTGCTCCCCAGGTGATTTTTCCGCCGTAATACCCGACAACCGTTATCGAGACAACCGTAATAAAAATAATAGTGTGATAGGTTATTCCGTCCATTCCCGTGCTAAAAGGGACATCGGGATTTAGCAGTTTCTGAATCAACGGAATCACACCGATGATGAGGGTAAACAAGGCACCGATCAGTTTGATGACAAACGGTTTTGAGGTCGAAAAATCATAATTGATCCACCAGCTAAAAACACCGGTGATTAAAGCCAAAAATCCCATACCGGTAGCGATCAAAAACGATAAAAAAACAGCCGCTTCATACTCACTAGAGGGATTGGCTAAAAATAAAATATCGGCGAATGCACTGAAATAATGCAATGCTATCGGAAAGTGAACCGCCGCGGGGTGTGGATGATATTTGATATACCATTGCCGATACCGCTCTTTTTTAGTTTCTGGGACTTTGTTGGATGGGGGGAGAAATTGACCGACACACGGATAATGTTCAAATACCTGATCGCTGTGAGGAGCATTCGCCATTTCGGCGCTCAGGTCACACCCCGCAAAATGTTTTTTAAAGTGGGTTCCCTCTTTCCAGAATTTGGACGAAGTAACATCGTATACTTGACCGTTGAAGGCGATATAGGAGGGCATACCATCCTTGCCGTTATATTTTAGAAGCTCTTCCTCTGTAAATTGTTGCATACATTCCTGCTTCCACCTTGTAAATGCTCATGCAAAACGAACATCTGATTGAATTTACACAATACTCCCTAACCCTCAGAGATACTTTAATGAATAATTATAAATTATAAAACATAGATACAAACTAATTCAAAATATCAAACTTGTTTTTTAGCTTCAATCGCACTCACTACCTGCCACATTTTTAACAACGAATCAGGGTTAAGAGAGATCGAATCGATCCCCTCTTGGACTAAAAATTGGGTGATTTCGGGATAATCCGAGGGGGCCTGGCCGCAGATACCGATATATTTTCCCCGCTCTTTACACGCGCGTATTGCCATCGAGAGCATCCGCGTCACCGCCTCGTTACGTTCATCAAACACCGCCGATACAAGGGTACTGTCGCGATCCACTCCCAGTGTCAACTGGGTCAGATCGTTTGAACCGATGCTGTAACCGTCAAAAATTTCTAAAAACTGGTCGGCGAGGATAACATTGGCAGGAATTTCGCACATCGCGTAAATTTCCAGCCCATTTTCCCCCTGCACTAATCCCGCTTCATTCATGACCGCAATCGCTTTGCGCCCTTCATCGGGGGTACGGACAAACGGAAGCATGACTTTGACGTTGTCCAGTTTCATATCATCCCGTACTTTTTTAAGGGCTTCGCATTCCCATTTAAACGCCTCTTTGTAATACGGCGAATAATAGCGGCTGGCTCCTCGAAAACCGATCATCGGGTTCTCTTCATCCCTCTCGTAATTTTTCCCCCCGGTCATATTGCGATACTCGTTGGTTTTAAAATCACTGGTACGGACGATCACCGGCTTGGGATAAAACGCCGCCGCAATCATCCCTACCCCCTCAGAGATTTTATCGATAAAAAAGCGCTTGGGATCGTCATACCCCAGCATCGCGGCTCGAACACCTTTCTCATCTTTGATTGATTTACCCTGCGACAATTCGACCAATGCCATAGGATGCGCATTAACATAGGTATTAATAATAAATTCCATCCGTGCAAGACCGACACCTTGGTTCGGAAGTTTTGCAAGTTTAAACGCTTGTTCCGGATCTCCTACATTCATATAAAGCTTGGTTTTGGGAGCAATCATGTGTCCTAAATCGTTACGGATGATTTCGAACGGTAATATCCCGCTGTAGACTTTGCCGCTTTCACCCTCAGCACAGCTTATACTCACATCCAGCCCATCTAAAAGCCGCTCAGTCGCATCAATCGTCCCCACAATGGTAGGGACACCGATCTCACGAGCCACAATCGCCGCATGACACGTTCGTCCACCGCGATTGGTGATAACGGCTGAGGCTTTTTTCATGATCGGTTCCCAATCAGGGTCAGTGATATCGGCAACAAGGACATCACCTGCATTAAAACGATCTATTTCATGTGCCGAACGGATTATTTTGACTTTTCCCGTACCGATTTTTTCTCCTATCGCTTTTCCGGTGAAGAGAATTTTAGCCGTAGGGGTCTCTACGAAACGGTATTGTTCGAGTATATTGCTAAAACTTTTTTGGCTTTGCACCGTTTCTGGGCGTGCTTGAACGATAAAGAGTTCATTACTGAGTCCGTCTTTTGCCCATTCGATATCCATCGGACGGTATTCACCCGCTTTTTGCGTGTAATGATCTTCAATGATCAGCGCATATCGTGCTAAGGTTGAAACTTCATCATCACTAATGGAAAAACGTCCCTGCAACTCGTCTGAAGTAGCAAGATTGATCGTCTGATGACGCTCATCGTAACGCATCGTTAATGCTTTTGTCCCCAATTGTCGTTTTAATATCGATGTGGTTCCCGCCTTCAGTGTCGGTTTAAACACATAAAATTCATCGGGATTTACCCGCCCTCCGACGATATTTTCTCCCAATCCCCATATAGAATTAATCAATATCAAATTTTCCGAACCGTTTTCGGTATCGATAGTAAACATCACTCCGCTGCTCGCTTTGTCACTGCGTACCATCTTTTGTACACCTACAGAAAGGGCAACACTGAAATGGTCATATCCGCGACTATGCCGATAACTGATAGCACGATCCGTAAAGAGCGAGGCGAAACACCGCTTAACGTGTTCAATCAGCATGGTTTCGCCACGAATATTGAGGTAACTCTCCTGCTGACCGGCAAAACTTGCATCCGGCAAATCTTCCGCTGTTGCCGAAGAGCGAACCGCAACATCGACTAAGGGGGTACCGTATTGTTGTGCCAATTCACTATACGCCAAGGCTATCTCATTTTTTAATACTTCCGGCATCTCTCCCGAGAGCATCAGACCTCGGATGCTATCTCCGCAATGCTTCAAAGCGTCAATATTCGTTAAATCGACTCCGAGTAGAAATTCTCTGATCTTAGGTTGAAAGTTATTGTAGGAAACAAAGAGGCGATACCCCTCAGCCGTTATAGCAAACCCATCCGGAACATTGACCCCCAGCTCACTCAACGAGGCTATCATTTCACCCAACGAAGCATTCTTACCACCGACAATGGCAATATCTTCTATTCCTAACGAACGAAAAGGACGGATTAATTTCATGCGAACTCCTCTGCTACTTATGGCACAAGAATAGCACAAAAAAGACTCTAAAAAATGTTTTTATCTGAAAGCAAGACTCGGTTTAAACTAAAATCGGCTATTATTTCGTTTTTAACATCGTCTAAATGAGGGAATAAGTGAAAACCAAAAAGATCAATAAAGTTTTGATTGCCAATCGTGGCGAAATCGCACTTCGTATCATCCGGGCCTGTAAAGAGCTCAGCATTAAGAGTGTTGTTGTTTTTTCAGAAGTAGACATCAATGGCGTTTGGGTACGCAAAGCGGATGAGTGTTATCCGATCCTTGGCGACCCGATCGCAGCATATCTTGACTTTGATCGCATTATCTCATTGGCCAAAAAAGCCGATTGTGATGCGATCCATCCGGGATACGGCTTCCTCTCTGAAAGTGCTGAATTTGCTCAAGCCTGTGAAGACAATGGTATTATTTTTATCGGACCAAAACCGGAACACATTGCCCTATTCGGTGACAAAATGGCTTCTAAAGTAGCGATGCGCGCGGTAGGCGTCCCAATGCTTCCGGGTACCGATGAGCCGATTGACAATATTGACGATGCAGAACAAATCGCGTGCGATATTGGTTTTCCCATTATTATTAAAGCAGCCTTTGGCGGTGGCGGACGCGGTATGCGTATCGTTCAAAATGCCGAAGAATTCAAAGAGATGTATGAATCGGCAACCAATGAGTCGATCCGTTTCTTCGGACGCGGCGAAGTATTTATTGAAAAATACCTCAAAAACCCTCGCCATATCGAAATTCAAATCATTGCGGATAAATACGGCAATGTCCTTCATCTCGGAGATCGTGACTGTTCGATTCAACGCCGTCACCAAAAGGTGATCGAAATCGCCCCATCACCATTGCTTAATGCAGCGGTACGCCGTGAACTTTACCGTGTTTCAACCAAAGCAATGTTCAAACTCGGATACGAAAGTGTCGGAACCATCGAATATCTGGTCGACCAAGACGATAACTTCTACTTCATCGAGATGAATACCCGTGTTCAAGTAGAACATCCGGTTACCGAAGTGATCTCAGGAATCGATTTGATCCAACGTATGATCGCTATTGCCGAAGGTGACCAACTCAAATTCTTACAAGAAGAGATTCACCTCAAAGGGTATGCAATTGAGTTCCGTATCAATGCGGAGAACCCTAAACTCGGGTTTGCCCCTTCACCGGGTCTTATCACCAATTACTTGGCTCCGGGTGGTCCGGGAGTACGTTTGGACTCTATGGCATATACCAACTACCAAATTCCTGCCAACTATGACTCAATGATCGGTAAATTGATTGTTTCCGCATTGACATGGGAAGATGCGGTGCGTAAAGCAACTCGTGCATTGGATGAGTTTCTCATTGAGGGGGTTCCAACCAATATCCCTCTTCACCGCCAAATCGTCCGTGACCAAGATTTCATTGACGGTAAACTCGACACCGGTTATCTTGATACAAAATTACAACATTTTAATCTTGACGCAATCCATAATATGGAAGATGAAGAGACCAAAATGCAACAAATTACCGGTATTATCAACGCAATCAAAGCCAATAAGCTTAACGTCCGCCACTAAAAACTTCAGAAAGAAGAGATTGATATATCTCTTCTCTCTATCCTCTCTTTCACTTCATTTTTTTCTTATTTTTACCGATAGTAGTATAACTCCAAACCATAGGAGGATTCACAATGGATTCTGTTAACTCGACGTCAAGTACCGGTGCTGGACTGTATGCAATGAAAAAAGCGATGGAGATACAAGGGCAAGAAATTTTAAAAGTTCTTGAAAGTGCTCAGGCCCCCGTTTCTTCATCTGCTACCAGTTCAGGTTCATCCGTAACCGGAATCGGTCAAACGTTAGATATCCGAGCATAGTCTATAGGGGTTTATCCCCATAGACTATCATTTTCGCACAGTAGAGAAAGCGTAAATAAGCTATACTTTCTCAATGACTTCTATACTCCTTACCACACTTAATGCACGCTATGCCCATACGGCACTCGGATTGCGATATCTTTATGCCAACCTCAAAGAGTTGCAAGAACATGCCAAAATCGTTGAGTTTACGATCAATGACCAAACACAAACCATTGCCGAGGATCTACTCCGATATTCTCCGCGTATTATCGGAATCGGAGTTTATATTTGGAATGCGGCAGAAACGGCTCAGCTGATCGAAATAATTAAAAAAGTTTCGCCGCAAACAACCATTGTCTTAGGAGGGCCAGAAGCAGGACACCTCCCTCATAGAGTTGATTTCAGCCGTGCAGATTTCATTATCAGCGGAGAGGGGGAGATAGCATTCTATGAACTGTGCAAGAATATTTTTGCCGGAGATATTCCGAATGAACGTTTCATCCGCCCTTCATTAATCGATCTTAAAACGGTTCATCTGCCCTACAGTGCCTACAGTGATGAAGACGTAGCACACCGTATGATTTATGTTGAAGCATCACGAGGCTGTCCGTTTGAGTGTGAGTTTTGTCTCTCCTCTATCGATGAAAAAGTACGCAATTTTCCGCTCGATCAATTGCTCGAAGAGTTTGAAATTCTCTGGCAGCGAGGAGCACGAAGTTTTAAATTTATTGACCGTACCTTCAATCTCAATATGACCTTCGCCAATCGTATACTCGATTTTTTCCTCTCAAAAGAACCCCCGTATTTCGCCCACTTTGAAGTGATACCCGATCACTTTCCCGATGTTCTTAAATCGAAAATATCCCTGTTCCCTGCAGGTTCTCTCCAACTTGAAATCGGGATTCAAACTCTCGATCCGGTTGTCGCAAAAGGGATAAATCGTCCGTTGCGGCTGGAAAAAATTTATGAAAACCTCCGCTTCTTAGAAACGGAAACCTCGGCACATATGCACCTCGATCTCATCGTCGGACTTCCGGGAGAGAGTATAGAAGGATTTGGACGCAATCTCAATACGCTCGTATCCCTAACACACAGTGAAATCCAGATCGGTATCCTCAAAAATCTTTCCGGTACGACACTTTCTCGTCATGATGAAGCGCATGGCATGGTATACAGCGATATACCACCCTATGATATTCTCCAAAATAATCTTTTGAGTTTTGAACAAATTCAGAAGATGAAACGGTTTGCCCGTTTTTGGGATATTTTTTATAATAGCGGTAATTTTACCGCAACGGTTCAATTACTTTGGAATGAAGAGAGTGTCTTTGATGGGTTCTACGCATTTAGCGAATGGATTTATACCCAGACCCTCTCTACCTGGAAGATATCCTTGGATCGGCAAATATCGTTGATCCATACCTATCTTGTCAGTAAATATACTACCCAAATTGTCGAAGAGGCATTAATCTCTGACTTAAGCCAACGACCGGAGAAAACAATCCCATTTTTCTTGAGACAATCGACCGTAGATAAAAAAAACCATGAGAACCGTGTCACCCCGAAACGGCAAGCAAAGCGATCTTAGCCTCTCTCTTAAAGCATTGAGCTAATATGTATATATTAATCGTTTAGAAATAAGATTAAGCTATAACTAGCACTACTCTATTTCAAAGGAACCTTATGAGAACACTTATTTTAGCCGGGTTGTTGCTAGCAAGCAGTGCATTTGCCGAATGTACCTATTATTCAGAAAACGCAAAAGTAACGTGGAAAGCGTATAAAACCTATGAAAAAATCGGAGTTGGCGGTTCATTCGATCATGCCGTCTTCTCGCCAAAATCGGCAAAAACAATCGAAGAATTCTTAACCGGAAGTCATCTAAACATCGATACGTCAAGTGTCAATTCCGGTAATCCCGGGCGCGATGCCACCCTCGTCGCCTCATTTTTCAAAATCCAAAATGTAGAGTCGATCGCCGCCAAAATCGTATCCGCCAAAGATTCAAAAGCGTTAGTGGAAATTACCATGAACGGGGTTACCAAATCAATACCGATGAGTTACGGGGTCCAAGAAGGAAAAATTGTGGGAAAAGGGGTAATTGATCTAAGCGACTTTGCAATGCTTAAATCGCTGCAATCGATCACTACGACATGTTTTAACCTCCACGGCGGAAAAACATGGCAGGACGTAGAGATCGGATTTGAAATCCCTATAGCAAATAATTGCTACTAAGTATCTCTCTAGAGAGATACTTACCAGTTACGAATGCGGATATGGCAGGATGTGCATTGTTTGAGGAGTTGGTTATAATCTTCTAACGCCTCATCCATGTGCCCTGCTTCGATCGAAGTAATCATATCATCTGAATAAAGACGGAGCATACTTGCTGTTTTTTGAGCAAATTTATACGCATAGACTTGATCTTTCGGCAATATAAACTTGATCTCTTCACTCTCCAAAACTTTCAACGTCCCCTGAAGCTTTTTAACACCGAGCTTCATCTCCTCTGTTGAGCTGTACAATCCACCGCGCTGAATAATTTCCATTGCCTCAAGCATACTACGCATATCTTTCATCAACATTGTGCGATGATCTTTCTCCGCTGCATTAAGTGATAATACCAGTACAGACGAAAGTCCGAGCATCATAAGTATTTTTTTCATAATGACCCTTTTAATATTGAATAACTTCTTTGGAAAACTCGCTCAGTTTAACGGTTTTAGCCGAAATAGAGACCAGCTGTTTCGCCTGTGCAATTCCGCCGTAAAACTCTTTTAGTTCCGGTTTGAACGATTTAAAATAGTCTTGAAACTTATCAGGGCCTAAAATACCGACTGCCCAAATAGTATCATCCTCAGCAACATTCAGCACGACAGCAGCCAGTGGCTGCGTTGCAGCTCCACCGAGTACTTTTGCACCTGCTGCCGCATCGTAAGCAGAAAGGTGCGATGAACAGACGATAATACCGCTTTTGCTGTAGGCCATAGTCGGCTTCGACTTCGGAACATACTGAATAAAACTGTCATTCGGAGTCGGATGGGTCATCTGATGAGCACAAATAGCGACATATGCAACAACGGTTCGATCTTTACCTACACCGTTTTTCCAGACATAGCTCTCTCCTGTCTCAGATTTCAATTCAACTTCTTGTTGTGTCGATTCCGGCAAGTTGATCAACATGCACGGAGTAGATGCATACGGGTAATTAAAAATATACGTCATCTCTTTTTCCAAAGAGGATGCCTTAATAGGGGTTCCGGATGCATCCACAATCTGAGCTTTTTCATACGTAACATACAATCGTCCGTCATCCGCATACAAAGTTCCTCGGATCAAAGAGGGATTAACTGCAACTACCGCAGCACCTGCGGCCATAATTTTTAAGAAATTTCTACGCTCCATTCTACCTATCCCAATTCAATGGCACTGATGCCTAATATAGTAATTTTTTTAAGAATAACTGCTTAGCCTACCGGTGTAACAGCCACTTTTTTCTGTGCTTTATCACTTTCAGAATTGATAAAATCAACGACAAGTTCTCCCGCTCCGGTTACTTTGAACGGAAACTGGATGACCGGATTTTGACTCGTGGCCACATCCAAATCAAAATGGGCAATAACCTTTCCGTTATAAGCCACATTGATCTCTTTCATATAGAAACGGGGAAATTGTTTACCGGATTCTTTATCTTTCGTAAAACCGGTATCCATTTTATGAATAACAATTATTTTTGCTTTAACAACATCGCCGACCTTGTAGCCTTCGTCTAAAATTTTAATGGTTCCGCGTAATTCCATCTCGTCTCCTTAATTAACCGCATCCGCCGAGTGCGACTCGGACAGATTTTGACGCTTTGTAGATTTGTCCTTTATTCGTTTTAGCCAGAACAACAACCTCTTGGGTTTGACCCATTTTTACATTAACATACAAGTAGGCCATTCCATTTTCAGGGGTTAAATCAAATGAAATTGCTTTATTGACTTTATTTTTTGTCGTTAATACCGTGATATTGCTAATGTAATTATCGGTATTCATCGGGTAATTAATAGTCACTTCGACAGGTACAACAGCACCGTTTTCAGGCTCTTCAGGTACATTAAGCGTCATAATCGAACTGCCATCAGTCGCTTTTTTTCCCGATAAATACTCTTCTATTAAATCTTTATAGGGCATCTCAATAGCCTCTTCAGCCGCTAAAGCGTGGTGGAAAAGGACAGGATTAAGCAATCCGATAGTTGCAAGGGCAAAAGTACCCTTCATGAAACTGCGTCTTTCCATTTCTTCCTCTCTTTCAAAATATATTTCTTGTATTTAACCACAAGACAAGTTCAAACAATCCTAGATTGCTTGAAACTATCTTGCACGGTATAAACCCGTGCAAATTAGAACTGTATTTAGTTAAAGAAATCTCGGTAAAGACCTTTGCCCCATTCCATGAGACCTTTTCCGGCATCAATACCTTTTTGGCTGTTCCACTCTTCCATGGTACTCGCATCCGCAAAACCGAATGATTTTTTAGTTTCATCGTACGCATATCCCGCATTCACCGAAATAGCACGCAATGGATTTGCATCAACCGCTGAATAACAGGTTGTATGCGGAGATGACCAGTTCTTCTGAGTGAGATCTACCCCAGCAAGGTGTTTCACAATGTTTGCCGCGACAATACGCCCTTCGGTATTAGCTGTATTTGCTGATTTACTGAAGCCCATAGGACGTACATCCCCCGTACAGAATACGTTTTTATCCCCGATAACTTGGTACGTAAATACATCGATATTGGCTTCCAGCTTATTGAATTGGCTGTCTTTTGCGACACCGGCAATTTCAAGAATTTTGTTACCGCGGACACGGCTGTACAATGCTGCATCGGCAAACTCGATCTCTTCGCCGAGTTCCGTAACAATTTTTTGTTTGTACGGATCGATACTGGTAATGGTGGTACTTGGCATATACGTGATGTAATCGCCGTACAATTTTTCAAAAGCCGAGTGAAAACCGTCCGCTTTAATAGTGATATTTGGATTTTCATCCAAAATGACCACTTTACCTTTGATTTTATTGCGTTTCATGTAGTTAGCGATCAAACAGCTGCGCTCGTACGGCCCAGGCAAACAACGGTAGTTACCGCCGGGAACGGTTTGAACAAACACACCGCCTTCAAAGTTTTCAATTTTAGATTTCAACGAAAGGGTTTCACTTCCTGCGATAAATGCACCCGGAAATTTAGTTTTCAATGCATCTTCAAGAGCGACATCCCCTTTTGACCATTTCGAGTAATCGTAATCAATCCCCGGAGCCAAAACGAGTACGTCATATTTAACCGTACCTTCATTCGTATAAACGATTTTAGACGTACGATCGATTTCGTGTGCTGTCGCTTGGAGAAAATGGTAACCGCCGTTGCGTGCACCTTCCAAAAAGTCATGAGTAATAAATTCTAGCGGGAGTATACCGGTCGCTACCAAGTTGCTGATAAAACCAGACATAAATACCGAACGTTTATCCATCAATACGACGTCAATGTTTGGATTACCTTTTTTAACGTATTTAGCAATGGTCAGACCTGAGGGTCCAGCACCTACGATAACAACACGAGGTCCTTTCGCCGCCGGAATCGGAGCGGGTGAAAGCAATACCCCTTTTGCTGCCGATTTAGGAGCTTCATCCCCTTTTGCATAACCGCTTGCTGCAGCCGTAACTGCCGCTAATCCGGTAAATTTCATCGCGTCTCTTCTTGATAGCGCCATCGTAAACCCCTTTGTTTTAAGTATAAGATTTTTGTATCGGTTGGCAGTGTAACAGCGGCAAGCTTAATTGGTTTTAAATATTAATAATAATTATCTTATCATCACTATTAGTTATTATTAAATCTCACAAATTAATCACCGAATAAGGGGTAAAATACTTAAAAACGGCCTTTTTGTCACATTAGTATCAAAAAATATTTTTTGATTTTTTTTCGTAATCAGCTCAAATCTCATCTATGGTATGATATCGCAATGCTAGCTATGAGGGAAACCCGATGAAAATAGAAGAGTGCCATTCATTAGAAGAAGTTCGTCATTATATAGATGATTTGGATGATAAAATTGTCGAGCTTATCGCAGAGCGAAACGGATATGTTAAACAAGCGGCTCGGTTCAAAGATTCAATTGATGATATTAAAGAAAAAGATAGGATGGAAGCGGTTATGGACCGTGTCCGAACACGGGCGATGGAATTCGGAGTGTCGCCGAACCTTTTAACGAAACTCTATACTATAATGGTCGATGCCATGGTGGAATCAGAAATTTCTGAATTCCAAAATGCACGCTCTCTTTAAAACCGTGTGATTTCTCCCGCGCAAAATGCCATGACCACTTTGCCCTCCAACACTTGGTTTTTATACAAACTGTGATGGTGAAGTACCGGTGTTGTACGGTTCGGATCAAATAAAACCATATCCGCTTTATGCCCATCCCTTATTACTCCGGCCGACAGCCCTACTTGAGCCGCCGGAGCTTGTGATGCCAACTCTATCAATTTAGCCATATTCATTCTACCGCTCTTAACCAAATGGGTATAGCATAACGGTAGATATTCTTCAATCGATGTCGTACCGTAGCTCGCATCAAAGAAAGTAATATCTTTATGAACATCTGAATTGGGTTGATGCAATGCAGTAAGTGAATTTATTTTCCCCGATTGGAGAGCGTCTATCAGATAACGCTGTTTTTCACGATTCACCAACGGCGGATTAATCTTTGCGTCGGAATCAAATCCCATACACGCCTCATCATTATGCAACAGATGATGGATAGAGACTTCACACGCTACTTTTATCCCTTCTGCGGCGGCTTGAGCGATTAACTCCACTGATCGCGGTTCAGTGACACTTTTAAAGACAATAGAGATCTCAAAATGGCGCGCAATTTCGATCATGGATGCAATATGGACCACTTCACTCAGCGGTGATATTCCCGGAAGGCCCAAACGGGTTGCAACGTTGCCGTCACACATTACACCGCTCTCAAAAAGACTTTTATCTTCCGCTTTATAGAAGAGAGGTTTTTGCGCCATTTTTAAATACTGAGCAATACGGCTCAAAAGATTATAGTCACTGATGGTAGAAGTGTGTACGGCCAGACACCCTTTTTTAAGCATGATAGCAATATTGCTAAGGGTCCCAGAGGCACTTAATGCACTGAGCGTTGTCTCAATGGTTGCCCCGTTAGGTAATTGTCGGTGCTTTTGAACAAATTCCAAGGTAATCTCATTGTCGATTTGTGGATGGGAATCACTGGCAAGCACCACCGTAGTCACCCCTCCCGCTAATGCGCGACGTGAAAGTTTTTCAAAATTTATCCCGCTTAGCTGTGAGTCTTTGAGCCGCACATTCGTATCTACCAATCCCGGAAGCAAATAGCACCCGCTAGCCGATATCACTTCCTCATCGGTAAGATTCTCTCCGATCTGCGTAATCACTCCCGCTTCGATTCTCACATCTCCTTTGCGTTCCCCTTGTGCATCACAGATAATGACATCAGAAATGACCATAATTAACTCCCGTTCGCTATAATTACGCCATTTTAGTCTAAGAATGTTTTGAAAAGGATTAGAGTGCGCAAAATCATACTGTCGATCGTACCGGTGATGGCACTTATGGCTTCTCCGTCGGCATACGATCAAGGTAAAAAACTCTATTTTGCCAAAGGGTGTAACGGCTGTCATGGAGTATCCGCCGCCGGAACCAATCTCTACCCTCCACTCGCCTATCGTCGCAAAGAATTTCTCATATACAAACTCAAACGACTTCGATCCAAACAAGGGGATACCCAATTGGCACAAATGATGATCCCTTTTGCCATGGCACTGAGTGATGCTCAAATCGATGCCGTTACAACCTTTTTAAGTGACTATCACGAAAACAGCAAAGAGAAGTATTCTCCTGATGATTCAGGTACGGGGGGAGGAAGTTCATGAAGCTTCTCATCAGTGCACTCGAACACTCTGCCAATGTCCATTTGAGTTATCTCGTCAAAGAACTCGGTTCAGACGTTGAACTCAGCGGTATTTTTGACGCATCGCTCGGAAAAAGCATCGTGGATCTCCGCTCCACCTCCGTCATGGGATTTGTGGATGCACTCAAAAAGCTCCCTTTTTTCTTTCGTCTAAAAGATCAAATGGTGAAGCTTGCGCACGATGCGGATAAAGTGTTGCTCATCGACTCATCCGGATTTAATCTCCCTCTAGCCAAAGCGATTCGCAAACGCTATCCGGAAAAAGAGATCATATACTATATTCTTCCTCAGGCATGGGCATGGAAGAAAAAACGTATCCCGGTGTTGGAAAAAACGATTACAAAACTGTGCTCTATTCTGCCGTTTGAACCCTCATACTATTCCCCTAACGCCCCTATCGAATACGTCGGGCATCCGCTCATTGATGAGATTACAATTCAAAAAACCGATCTTATCCCCAGCGGTAAAATCACCTTTATGCCCGGAAGCCGCCCCGGCGAAATTAAACGGCTCATGTCTGTTTTTCGCGAGCTTCGCAGTATGTTGACGTGCCAAGCCCTCATTGTTATCCCTCCCCACTTCACGCAAGAGCAAATCGATGAGTTGTACGGAGATATTTCAAAATTCGAAATTACCCATGAAGCGCACACCAGTTTAGCCCAATCCGATTTTGCTTTTATCTGCAGCGGTACAGCCACCCTCGAAGCAGCTCTGATCGGTACCCCGTTCATCCTTGTTTACATTGCAAAAGCACTCGATTATGCTATTGCACGGCAATTGGTAAAACTCGATTATGCGGGGCTGGGGAATCTCTTATTTTTTCATAAATACCAACGTCCCATTCATCCTGAATTCATTCAGAACGAAGTCAATGCCCAAAATCTGTATAATGCTTATATTCAAATGGACAAAGAGGCATTTTTTAACGATGCCGCACGTCTGCGAGACCTACTAGGGCATGGCAGTGCCGTGCGTGTCAGCAAAATTATCAAGGAAGACAATGTTTAGACTATTTTCATGGATGAATACCAAAATCAGCACCTTTACGGATGAGAAAATCATCCCCTATGTATTCTCACTGGGGGATGGACCGATGCTTTTTCGTGATCTCCTTAAAACCAATAAGATGTATCAAGAGGGATTGAAGTTAGAGGGGAAAATACCGGGATTTCGAATGAGTGTAGGGAGAAGCTATCTCGTATTTATCGGACTTTGGCATCTGGTTATTTTACCTATTTCGATTGCATTTCACCCATTTTTAGCCAAAATAGACTGCCATTTACTTATTATCATGGCAATTTTGTTTACCGGGATGTTTTTTGCAACCTACGCCATTTATAAAGAGTATCTCATCGATACAGTTGCATTGAAGATTATTAAAAGTGCATGGCAAAATCACTTTCCCCATTTTGATTATGATCTCCATGCCAAAGAAGTAGCAAAGATTTATTCCGAAGCATTAGAAAAAGAGGTACCGCATAAAAATATGCAGCTCTATATTTTGGATAAATTGGTCGAAAAGAAATAAGAATTATCGGCTCAGGGTGATTACCCGAGCCAAATCGCTATCCATGTTGAGCAAGTGAGTACGAAACCAATCCCCCAACCGATCCTGCACATACGCTTTGGCAAATATCAGCTTACCGCTTGATACTTTCTCCCTAAAATAGTTCATCTCATCGAGTGCTTTTTGATGCTCTTGTTTATGTTCGGCTTTGTTCGGATAAGCAAAGCGTTCCATGTCCGCCTCTTCTTCGGAAAAATGTCCAATCGTGTGGAGAACAACTGCATTAAAAGCCTCTAAAAACTCATTATCTGGGACATTTTTAAGTGTTTCGTAGAGACTATAAAATTCTTCGTGTCTTTGATCGATAGCGTCTACTCCGACTTTCAGAGCATCCGATAAATTGGACATAAAGAGCCTTTTTTATAAAACGTATTCAATTATCGTTCTACAACATTATTCTATTAGTTTTTCAATATCACTTTTCAAAGGTAATAATTTATTATTGATAATATCCCAAATCTCGTCTGCATCAATACCAAAATAATCATGCGCAATAATATTTCTAAAATCTTTTATTTTTTGCCAAGGGATTTCCGTATGTGACGTTTTGAAGGTCTCATCTAAACGTGAGATTATTTCACCAATAACGACGAATTGCATCATCGAAGCATCAAAGCTCTTTTGGTCATGATAAAATCCATCTGCATCTTTGAAATCTTGCGAATACAACTCTATCTTCTCAATAGACTCAATAAGAGCATTGAGATTAAAAGTAATGTTATTAGACATACAAAGTATCTTTTAAAATCTGTTCTCTCGCATATGGCTTTAAATATTTTTCACGAGCTATATCGACACTACGATTAAAAGAGAGAGAAAGAAATTGTTTAAGAGAATCTTTTAAATCATAAATATTTTGCGTCCCTTCCTCAAGCTCTATCAATAAATCAACATCACTATTCTCTTGTTGTTCATTACGAGCAAATGAGCCGAATAGCCCTATTTTAGTAACATGATATTTTTCTAAAAGAAGTTTGCGATTATTTTGTAAAAAATCGACTATTTCATACTGTGTATTCATGGCGTGTATTCTAGCATATTCGTAAAATATTTGCTCAAGTCTACTTTTTGTATTTCCCCAATATCCCCATAAAAGTCGGAATATTTGCCGCTCCGTCATAACGACCGATTTTTTTCCCTTTTGCATCCAGAAAATGGAATGTCGGCGTGCCGATATACCCTAATCCGCTGGGAATAGAGTCATTATGAATATCAATATGAACAGGGATGTACTCTTTCTCGATCATATCGGACACCGCTTTTTCTTCAAAAACAGTCTCTGTCATATATTCACATGCCGGACAATCCTCTTTTGAGAGCATTACCATGACGTTTTTCTTCTCTTTTTGCGCTTGAACTAATGCCGCATTATAGGATGGAGCCCATTTGACTTCGGCAAATGAGCACGATGCGATAAGCAAAAGAGATAAGGTTGTTTTTTTCATTTTATTTCTCCTAAATGATTTAAAAATTCTTTGGGTTCTTTAAACCCGACGATATCTTGATTTTTCAAACGGTTCCCCTGCTCATCAAAAAATAAAATGGCGGGAGGACCAAAAATACCGTATTTGGAACTGATTGCTTTGGCCGCATCGTCATTGGCGGTTAAATTTACTTGTACCATAACAAATTTATCCATTGCCCCTTTGACCTGTTCATCGCTAAAGGTTCTGGACTCAAACTCTTTGCACGCTGTGCACCAGTCGGCATAAAAGTCTACAAGAACCCGTTTCCCTTTATTCTCTGCCAATATCGCATTGAGTTGCTCTAATGAGGTAATTTTTTGAAAACTTTTATGGGCGGCTACCGTCGATTCGGCTGCAGCTTTTGAAGGCAAAAACGGATCGAGCGGATGGAGCGGATCTTTGGCTCCGCTCATTCCACCTAACAATAATGACATACCGTAGAGTAAAATAATAATCCCGAGTGCTTTTTTATTGGCACGCTGACATCGAATACATCGCCCACGAATCGGTTCCAATGCTCCGATATTAATCGCTACAAAAATCGCTAATCCACCCCATAACATCATCGAGATATTTTCATCGATAATACGGCTGATCATCCATATAGAGACACCGATGAGCATGACACCGAAGATCGATTTAATCGTATCCATCCATGTCCCCGGTTTAGGCATGAATTTTCCGGCCGTTGTCCCAACCGCCAAGAGAGGAACTCCCATACCGATACTAAGAGCAAACAGTGCGGCACCGCCAAGAAGGGCATCTCCGGTTTGACCAATGTAGATAAGCGCTCCGGCAAGCGGTGCGGCAACGCAAGGTCCCACGATCAATGCAGATAGAAAGCCCATCAAAGCGACTCCGATTACTCCGCTTCGCTGACCGCTGATTTGGGAAATACGAGATTGGATTGCATTGGGAATCTGCAATTCAAACAAATCAAACATCGACATTGCCAAAGCCACAAAAATAAGGGCGAAAAGGGTAATAATCCACGGGGTTTGAAACGCCGCTTGTAAATTTTCCCCGAATAATCCTGCTAAAACTCCGGCGATCGTATAAGCCACCGCCATCGATAGTACATAGACCAATGAGAGCCAAAAAGCGCGTCGTGTCCCCAATCCCGCCCCTTGAGCAACAATAACTGAAGAGATGATAGGAATCATCGGAAACACGCACGGGGTGAGAGCCAAAAGTAATCCAAATCCGAAAAAGCTTATGAGGATAAACCATAAGCTTCCCCCTTTAATGACGTTGGCTATTTGATCGGTTTCCGATTTTTTCTCCACTGATGTAGGAATACTCACCGATGCAGCTACGGCCACAGCCGGTGACTCCATTTCCGCCGCTTTAATCAACTCGGGTTTAGAGGCTACTTTGGAAGAAAATTTATCCGCATTAACACGAATTTCCAGTATTTTTTCTTGAGGTTCATAACACAATCCAGCCGAAGAGCACCCTTGAAAAGAGAGTTTAACCCGAACCGTTTGCTCTCCCTTTACTAGTTTATTCGGACTTAACTCAATTTGATAGGTCGGAGAAGTTTCATAAACTTTTTGACCTTCATGATCAACGCTCTTGGAAGTATTACGGATGGCTGTAAAATCGATCCCGTCTTTAGGATCGGCATCTTCCACTTTCAGTTTGTCCGCATACAGATAAATTTGATCACCCAAGGTAATTTCAACCCCGATCGTATCGTTATCTATTTGAGTGATTTTCGGCTTAAAAGCCTCTTCGGGCTGTAAAAAGCTTACACCCCATACATTCAAAGAGATCAGTAAAATAAAGAATAACTTCATAAAAACCCCATTTTTAATTTTGCTGCTTATTTTAGCGCATTTAGCGGTTAGCTTTATCGGACAGAAACATTGTTAATATACTTTTGCTTGTATATACGCTTTAAAAGAACAGTTCAATGAGTCGCGTTTTTATTTTTTGTCGAAAAACGGTATTCGAATTGCAAAAATAGTTTAGAAGCATTATTTTGTGCAATATTATTTTTACGAATAAAATCACCTGATTGGAAATACGAAACGATTCCCAACCACCCGAATGATTCGTTTATACGGTAATTTGCAATTAGATCAATTTCATCCCCAAGATGCGTATAACTGTTTCCATGTTTGTTTGTATATCCAAACTCATACCACTTATCATTAGGATCGGCAAGATTGAAACGGTGACATCCAAGTTCCACTCGTAAGTCCGGAACGATCATCGTACTAAAACTTGCCTCAACATCTCTTATATTACTCCATATTACTATATCAGCTCTGCCATAATAGGGTCCGTCATTCATACCAAATGGAGAAGTAAACGTCGTTATTTGAGCATCATACGGATTTTTATCACCGCTTGCATAGGTAATTCCCGCCATAACTTTCGGCGTATATCGGGTGTCCCATTGGTACCCTGCTTTCATCACATATCCATACGCATCAACGTGTTTGTCACCGGAATGACCAATTTCTTGCACCCCGGTCATGTCCATAATCCAACCCAATCCCTCTTTATAAACTCGACCGCCGCCGTAATAAAAATCTTCGTAAGGAAGCGTCGTATGATAAAGAGGATTTTTCCATGCTGCAAACGGCTCTATATTGAGTAGATCCCCTTCATAATGCCCATAAATCCCAACTCCTTGATAACGATGTTTTTCAATCAAGCTAAAGTCATCCGGGGATATTATACGCGTCTGTCCGTACCATCCATCGATAAAATTTTTTTCGTGTTTATACGAAAAATGGACAGCATCCCAAAGCCATCCCATTGTATTTTTCCACTCACCAGGACCAAATACACGACGGTCACCATATCCGAGCTTCTGCCGTCCTACTGTAAGAGAAATACCACTGTCCAACAGATTTTTGTACCGTACATACGCCGTAAATAGCTCAAGATGATCGTTATAATAATCCATTTTATAGGCATCAGCCGTACCGGCATTGATCGTAAAGTCCTCTCCTTTTAAAGAGGAACCCCATGCACGAGAATCATACATATAAAGTTTATATTCCCAATTATCGGAAGGAACATAGGTAAAACCGGCAATTAATTGCTGCAAGTAGAGCCGATCATTCGATTTACCTCGAACCTTTCCCTTTACATCGATAGATTGATCTCCGTAAGCCGCTTTATTGACTCCATTGTACATATCCAATCGTCCACGGTATTGACCATCAAAGGTGATCTTTGAAAGATTTTCCTCATCCGCACAAACACCCGAACTCAGAAGACACAGCCACAAACAACGTTTCATTTATTGTGCTTCATCAGCTTTTATAAGCAATTTAATGAAAAAGGGAGCCGTCTTGCCACCGATGAGAGTGGGTTGAATTATTGAGCCATCCCCGCGCACAAAATGAAAAACAGGGGTTACCTTGACTTGAAACTGCTCAGGCGCATCGTTTTTATGAATATCCAATGATACTGCAACATAATGTGCATTGAGATATTCAACTATTTGAGGATCGGAGAGGACATTTTTCTTCATATATTCACACGCACCGCATCCCGGTTGGTTCATGAATAATACCATCGGCTTTGACTCATTCTTGGCTTTCTCTACCGCTTCTTTATACGATGTTTGCCATACGATATCGCCGCCAAAAACACTTATAATCATGAATATTAACCCTAATATGGCTCTCATTCCTTCTCCCTTTCAAAAGTTCTTTTCAATCATATCATTTTACTGGATGGATCCATAGTGACGCATAAAAATGAAAGTCAAAAAGCAATGAGAATGCAAATTATTTTATGATTTAACATGCTACACTACCTCAATTTTATATGGAGTAGCTTATGTCCAATCGACTTGCACTTGAAGATTCACCCTATTTACAGCAGCATAAAAACAATCCATTAAATTGGTATCCGTGGTGTGATGAGGCATTTGAACGGGCAAAACATGAGCATAAAGCAATTTTTATCTCCATCGGCTACAGCAGCTGTCATTGGTGCCATGTGATGGAACATGAGGTATTTGAAAATGTCGTGATCGCTGAGTTCGTTAATCAACACTTTATCTGTATCAAGGTCGACCGTGAAGAACGTCCCGACATCGATAAACATTACCAAGAGCTGCATCAGCTCCTTAATCGTCGAGCAGGCGGATGGCCTCTTTCCATATTCTCCACTCCCGATAATAAACCGTTCTACGCCGCCACCTATATTCCTCCCCATAATCACAATCAGATGATGGGATTCAGCGAGCTCACCGCTATCATTGCCGAAAAAGTAGCTCATAATGATGAAAAACTGTTTCAAAATGCCGAGGAGATCAGCGGCTATCTCCGTCCCAAAAATAATCCCATACAAGCAACACCTCTCAATGAAAAAATCATCACCCAATTTACCCTTCAAGCCCAACACAATTTTGATCAAGAAAACGGCGGATTTTCCAAATCACCGAAATTTCCCCATGTCTCTACCCTAGAAACGCTAATGACGCTTGATCAACTGCAACACGATGATACATTAACCGCCATGGTAACTCATACATTGGATTCTATGGCGCTCGGGGGGCTGTATGATCTTGTCGATGGCGGGTTTTGCCGTTACAGCACCGATGAGCTATGGCTCGTTCCCCATTTTGAAAAAATGACCTACGACAATGCCCTCCTTTGCGCACTGTACGCACAAGCCGGAATCGTCTATAAGAACAGCAATTACCTGAATATTGCCGAAGAGACAGCACGATTTATGCTCCGTTTTATGATGGAAGACGATCTTTTCTACAGTGCAAGTGATGCAGACAGTGAAGGGGAAGAGGGAAAATACTTTGTTTACACCTACGAAGAAATACTTCTCGCACTCGAACAATGCAACGTTGAAAATCCCCGTGATGCTGCAAAGGCGATTGGTGCTTCCTCGGAGGGAAATTTTGAGGGACACTGTATTATACGCCTTGCATCATTGGAACGACCCGAATGGTTTGAACCGGTTAAAAAGAGTCTTGCCGCATTGCGAACGTCACGTACCTATCCTTTCATCGACCGAAAAGTAATTACCGCATGGAATGCTATGATGATTCGTTCCCTCTTTATTTTAGGAAAAAATAGATCCGAATTCAAAGATCAAGCTCTTCGGAGTCTTGATGCGCTTCTTTCGACCATGGATAAGAACGGATCATTGCAGCACTCTACTCTCATCCATAAAACTCCAAAAATTGATGCGTTTTTAGAAGATTATGCCTACCTATGTGTTACCTTGATCGAAGCCTATGAAATAACTCTCAATGAAGCCTACCTTGTCGAAGCACAACGTTTTGCCAATAAGGCACTGGAACTCTTTTATGAAGAGGGAAAATGGTATTTTAGCCGAGGAGCGTTCCAAACCGTAGGGGAGTTGGATGATGGCACCTATCCGAGTGCTATGGCAATGATGGTGGATGCCCTATTAAGTCTGGGAATTTTAGTCGATTCCAAATATCGCCATTTTGCTTTTAAAAGCCTCGAATACAGCTCTATAAAGTTGATGAAAACCCCACTCTATTACCCCAAACTGACCCAACAAACCATCCGTTATTTACGCGGGGATCGACTCGTAAAATCTAACTCGGACAATCTTCTCAAACTAAAACATATTACTTATCCGTTTACCTACCTGTACAATGATGAATCAATGGATGAAATTACTATTTGCGGAGAATCATCCTGTTTTACCTCAACACAAGACCCCATGAAGATAAACGATTTAATCCGAACAACGCTATAAATGCGTTACAATGACCAAAAGCAAGGAGTCATTTTAATGGGAAGTAAACACTCTATGGCTACAGCCGAAATAGCCGAAGCGGAAAAAATCGAAGATATTATGCATGAAGATCGACGGAAAGAGCAAGCTTTGCCTGCAGATGAAAAACGTAAAAACAGTTCAAAAGAAGAGCGCCTCCCCATTTGGGTCAAACAATCGGTATTGGAGTATGAAAAAGAGCTCAAAACACTTCAAATTGAGCTTCTTAAACTTCAAAATCACGTCAAAGACAAAGGATTGAAGATTCTTATGATTTTTGAGGGGCGTGATGCCGCAGGCAAAGGGGGGACCATCAAACGAATTACCGAGCATCTCAACCCTCGCGGTGCCCGTGTCGTTGCGCTGGATAAACCTTCCGACGTCGAAAAAACCCAATGGTATTTTCAACGTTATGCAGAATACTTGCCCAGTGCCGGAGAGATCGTCCTTTTTGACCGGAGCTGGTATAACCGAGGCGGAGTTGAACCGGTCATGGGGTTTTGTACCGAAGAAGAACACCATGAATTTTTGAACCATGTCAGTGAGTTTGAACGGATGCTGGTCAATTCAGGCATTATCCTCTTTAAATTTTACTTTTCCGTATCTAAAACGGAACAAGCACGACGGTTTAAAGAGCGTAAAACCGATCCGCTCAAACAATTCAAACTCTCCCCTGTTGATGCTAAATCCCAAGAGCTGTGGGACAAATATACCGTCGTAAAACACTCAATGCTCAAAGCATCCCATACCGGCACCGCACCATGGATTATCATCCGCTCCGATAACAAGAAAAAAGCACGAATCAATTGTATCAAACATATCTTATCCAGTGTTCAATACCCGACTAAAAATCCGCCGGATCTAAAAACGTCTAAAAAAATTCTAATTTGGGGAGATGAAGAGATCAAACTGATGGAAATCGGGATGGCGGCAAAAGATAACAACTCTCTTAATAATGAAGGGTAAAGAATAACCTACATCGAAGGGATACAATCCCTGATGAAAGAGAGTATCCGTAATCTGTTTGGGTAAAGAATAACCTACATCGAAGGGATACAATCCCTTCGGCAGTCACTTATAAAAATTTTAAAATTTCGTTTTCAATATTCTCTTTATCAATCACACTGTCTTGCACGATCGGCTTAGAAAACAACCCTTTAATCATATCCGGGATTGGTGTATTTGCACTTGCAGCAATCGATTCAAGTGCATCAATATCGCGTGAGTCCACCTCTCCGGTTAACGCATTGGCAATGGTCGGAGAAAATTTTGTCCACTCCGCCGTCGAATATACAATCGTTTTGATCGACTTCGTCGCGCAGCAGTCATACGCTTTAAAACACGTTGCCGTATGCGGATCCATCAAATAGCCTGCATCAAATGCCTCTTTGATGTACCCTTTCCCCTCTGCACCGTTACAATAGTCGGCTGCAAACATCGCTTGAAGTTTCATCGTCTCATCATCACTTAGAGCATAAAAACGCTCGCTCTCCAACCCCTGCATCAACTCTTTCGTTCGCTCATGACCAAATAGATCAAACAAAATACGTTCAACATTGCTGGAGATCAAAATATCCATGGCAGGAGAAGTCGTTGGAACCACTTTCTCACCGCGCAAATCGTAGCGCCCCGTATTAATAAGACGGGTTAGGACATTGTTTTCATTGGAAGCAATAATGATTTTTTCGACCGGAAGCCCCATTTTATAGGCATAAAAACCACCCAAGGCATTCCCGAAATTTCCGCTTGGAACATCGAGATACACTTTTTCTCCCATACTAATCGCATTTTTACGAACCAGTTCAAGATAGCTGTGAATATGGTAAATCGTTTGGAAAATAATCCGTCCGAAATTAACTGAATTGGCAGCAGAGAGAGAGATTTTTTTTGCTTTTAGCGCATCTTTGAACGTTACCGAACCGAGTAGACGTTTAAGTGCGCTTTGAGCATCATCAAAATCCCCTTTAATCCCAATAACTTTGAGGTTTTTGGCATCTTCCGTCACCATTTGAAGACGCTGTACATCCGAAGTTCCACCGTCAGGATAAAGACATACGACACGAACGTTCGCTCTGTTCTTAAACGTCTCTAGCGCTGCGGGACCGGTATCACCGCTGGTAGCAGCAAGAATAAGATATTCATCTCCCCGTTTTTGTGCAATAGAGGAGAGAACGACACCAAACGGCTGAAGTGCCATATCTTTAAATGCACGGGTAGGACCGTGGTACAGTTCGCTCACATACAAATCCTCACGTACCTTTACCACCGGTACCGGATTGGTAGGATCATCAAATTTGTCATAAAGCGACAATGCTTCATCAATAACCGAAGGTTCAATGTCAATACCAAGGGTTGTTAAAAGATCTTTGGCTAGCACCTTATATGAAGAGTTCAAATGCTTCGTTAAAAAAGACTCCCCTAAACTCGGAAGAGAATCAGGAACATACAACCCTCCGAAGGATGCGATAGGACTTAAAATCGCTTCTGAAAAAGAGATCTGCTCTGGATGGATTCCGTCATTTCCGCGTGTTTCGATAAATTTCATTGTGCCACTTTATAAAATTTTTGTGATTATAGCAAAGCCGCTATCAGGGCTTGCTTAGAGGGTGATTTGAGTCCCGACGCCATCCGAGGTAAAAAGTTCAAGCAAAATCGCATGTTCAATCCGTCCATCGATGATATGAGCCTTATGTACCCCTCCATCAACCGCTTCGAGACATGAATCGACTTTAGGAACCATCCCGCCGCTAATCGTTCCGTCCGCTTTGAGTTCTTCCACTTGTGCTTCGCTCAACGTTGAGAACAGCTCTTTCTCTTTGTTCAAAACACCCGGAGTATCGGTCATAAAAATAACTTTACACGCACCAATGGCTGCTGCAACTGCGGATGCTGCAAGATCCGCATTGATATTGTATCCCGGATGTCCAACGCTCTCGTCTGCTCCGATCGGAGCAATGACGGGGATAAATCCTTCACGTAAAAGATTATGAATCACATCGGCTTTGACGCTCTCTACCCGACCGGTAAGACCAAATTTTGCTTCATCTTTTGGTTTTGCCATAAGAAAATGGGCATCTTTACCGCTGATACCGATCGCTTTGGCACCGTGAGAATTGAGCAAAGAGGTGATCTCTTTGTTAATCTCCCCGCTAAGAACCATTTCAACAATCCGCATTACTTCGGGAGTACTGACACGCTCTCCGTCAATAAATTCAGTCGGAATTTTAAGATCCCCCAGCAGCTGAGAGATACGATTCCCTCCACCGTGCACAATGACCACTTTTACCCCTACCAAATGGAGCAAAACAATATCTTGGGCAAACTTGGCTTTCAGTGCATCCGAACTTTGTGCCGAACCGCCGTATTTAATCACCACAATCTCATCTCTAAACTCTTTGATGAACGGCATCGCGTCCATAAGGGTTTTAACGGTTTCAATTTTGCGCAGCATGTACATAATCCTTTACGGTAGTGATCAACGTTTTATCCAACTCCAGAGTAAGTTCCATAATCGAAAAGTTGATATTAAAAGATGACATTTTAACAAAGTCTTTCTGAGTTACCAAGAGACTGGTTGCCCCGCTGCGGACTATGATCTCTTCAAGCTCCCCTTGGGTAAAAAAATGGTGATCTTCATAATAAACTTTTTCCATCACATCCGGCAAATAGATATCCAGTCTTTCCGGTCGTGCAATTGCCGTAACCAAAACCATTTTCGGTGTTTCGTTTTGAATTTTTACCTTGCGGACAAACGTTTCATTTTCAATCGCATGAATCACTTTTTTTCCTCTCCATAGCCGCTCACGATAGGGACCACTGGGGAGACAAAAGGAGTTGGGGGTAATCACCTCAATCAAAATATCAAGTTTATCGATTTTATGTTTGCCGTAACCATCATCCAAAAAAACCATCTCGCATCCCATGGCTTTAGCTTCGGCGATCCCCCGTTCTCGTATTTCACTTACAATGACAACAGCATGCGGAAGACTCTTAGCATACAACATCGCTTCATCACCGCTCATGGCTATGTCGCATAAAATATCGCGATCCTTAACCACAATCATCCCGCTGCTTTTACGACCGTATCCGCGTAAAACGATCGCGGGTTTTGTAAAATGATGCGCCAACTCAATCACAAGCGGTGTTTTACCGCTTCCACCGACGGTAAGATTACCGACACTGACGACCGGAATTCCGACATTGATCGGTACACTCCAACGATATCGAAAAAAGGCAATAATACAATAGAGAAAAGTGAGGGGTAAAAGGGATAGGGAAAGAAGTTTTTGGCTCAGCGAGGGGTGATATAAATACCCCTCACCCCATCGTACGAATAAACGTTTCAAACGCGCGTAGAAGCTACATCCAAAATTGCATCACAAATCTCTTCAACCTCATCGTCACTTAATGCCGCATAGTTAGGGATCGATAAAACTTGCTGATAATTACGTAACGCTACGGGAAAATCATTTACCCGCAATGAGTATTTTGATTTATAATAGCTCAATAGATGAAGCGGTATATAGTGAAGTCCGCATTCAATCCCGTTCGCTGCGAGTTCGCGGGCAAATGAATCACGGTTTTTATCGACTTTTATAATATAAAGCGAATACGCATGATCTTGCTCAGCGATAGGCAGTTTAATATGCGGAGCACCTTCAAGACGTTCATTAAAACGCTCTGCAATCGCTTGTTGACGCTCAACCGTATCATCTTGCTTATCAAGTTGTACCAATATTGTTGCCGCATCAAGAGGACTCATCATATATTGACTTCCAATATCGGTAACGTCATAAATATACCCAAGGGCTTCATCATCAACAACCATTGCATGGTTTCGAAGCAGTCTTGCCCGCTCTATAATCTCTTCATCATCACTCACCATCATTCCGCCATTGCACACATTACGGCGCAAATGAGGACTAAAATCAAAACACGTGATATCTGCACCCGTAGAGCCTATTTTTTGGCCTTTATACGTAGCGCCGAGAGCGTCCGAAGCATCTTCAATGATTTTAACATCGTACAATCGTGCGATACCGTAGAGCCGTTCCAAATCAACACTTTGTCCGGCGATGTGCGATACGATTACCGCTTTGAGCTTTTTCGATTTATTTTCAGCAAGATATGCCTCTAATTTTTCTAAATCGATATTAAAGGTTGTTGCATCTATATCGATAAAAATCGGCTCCGCATCAAAATGACGAACCACTTCCGGAACAGAAGGGTAAGCGTTGATAGAGCACAAAACTTTATCACCGCGTTTGAGATCAATCGCCAACATTGCTAAATGCAACGCTGCTGTTCCATGTGATGTTGCAAGTGCATGTGCGGCACCTATATAAGATTCAAATGCTGTCTCTAAATCACTGATAATATCGGGAGCTTCCCCATCAAAGACCTCATCGATCTTTTCTCGTTCATCACCACCTACTTCTACACGAAAAAATGGAATACTCATACACTGCTCCTTTTATAGAGTTATATCTCTGGGATAATTAAAATCATGATTGACCGTACGTGAGGTCAATTTTGCAATCACTGGCATCTTCCGTTTAAACTGATTCTTGTATATTCTCGTCGTTACCATATCGACTAAATGGCTATTTTCTCCATCATTGATCATCTCTTCACACGTATGACGCGCTTCGACGTAACGTTTTAACACACGATCCAAATCTTCATACGGATATCCGATCTCGACCTCATCACTCTGCCCTGCCCATAAATCTGCCGAAGGTGGCTTGTCGATAATTGAAGCGGGTACCCCTAAAAATCGGGCAAGTTCAAAGACTTCGGTTTTATACAAATCACCGATAGGGTTGATGGCACTCGCCAAATCACCGTACAATGTCCCATAACCGAGCATAAGTTCACTCTTATTACTGGTTCCCAGTACCAAAGCCCCCTCACGCGCCGAAATATCAAACAATGTCGCCATCCGAAGCCGAGCTGATAAGTTACCGACCCTAAGGGGTGGCATATCGGATGTTTCATACGCACGCAGCATCGGTTCGATACTATGTGTTTCAGAACGGATACCGAATGCACCGCATAATTCATCCGCATCGTCTAACGAACTTTGAGATGAGTAGTGCGAAGGCATTTTGATACACAACAAATCATCTCCGAATGTACGATGAGCCAACACGGCTACCACTGCCGAATCCAATCCGCCGCTCAACCCGATAACCACTTTTTTCAAACCGGTTTTTCGGACTTCCTGACTTACAAATTCGCTCAGATATCGGCCAATAAGTTCGTATTTACCCACTCTAAAACCTTATGACTATTTTAACATTTTGCATTATAACTTAATTTGGTAACGTCGTCGTTAACATTTATCAAGAGAAATTCTTTCTAACTCATCTGAGTCAAAGCCGGCCGCTCGTCTTGCCTCGCAGTTTATAGCAACCCGGCGAGGAAAACTATGCGGATAATAGCGTTCTATGATATCAAAATAGACAGAGGGTTCTACGTGTTTATCGTTGCATGCTTCATTAAACCAACGGTCCCCTTTTCGAACATGCTCAATCTCTTCTTCCAAAATAACATGAAGAGCCGCAATAATCTTTTGTATCATCGGGTCTGCTTTAAACGATTCAAGTTTTCGTAAAATTTGAGGGGTCGCATCCAGCCCGTTGGCCTCAAGATATCGGGGAACCACAGCCATTCGCTCTATCAGTTCCAATGTCCGCATGGAAGCTTCAAACAGAGCATCATGCACCGGATACTCTCCGTAATAGCTTCCCAATTCTCGGAGCAGAGCCTCAATCATTTCGAAATGGCGTATCTCGTCGTCAGCAACTTCGAGCCAATCGCGTTCAAATGTTTCACCGCAGTCGCGAAAACGGTACACAGCATCAAGGGCAAGATCAATCGCGCTGTATTCGATATGGGCTATGGCATGTAATAAGAGAATTTGTCCCTGAGGGGTATTGAGTTTGGTCCGTCGAGGAACCTCTTTTGGATCGATAACGCTGCAGAAACCACGGTAAGAGGGCTGGTTGAAAACGGCAGGATATGCTGTTGTATCTCGTGTGAATGCACCGCGGCAATACGTACCGTAAAAATCTCTGAAGAGCGTTATTTTTTCTCTCGGATCCCAAGCAGTTAAAATGGTTTCAAGGGTGTTATAAAGTTCCATAAATGCCATTATATCGTATACTCTCAATCATGAAATCATCCGAAAAAGCCTACACCCTCTATATCCTAAAATGCAGTGACAATACCTATTATACGGGGATTGCCATCGACGTGGAAAAACGGCTCAATGAACACAACGCCTCGGACAAGGGAGCCAAATACACCCGTTCACGACGTCCGGTAACTCTGATGTACAGTGAAACGTGCAGTGATAAAAGCAGTGCATTGAAACGGGAACTCGCTATCAAACGGATGAAACGCACTGCCAAAGAGGGATTATGGAACTGTGGATAAAAATAGCGGTTATTCTCTTTATAGCTACGCTGGTTTACCGTGAAATAATCAAATCAGCAACTCAACACAGCAAACGCCCTATCCAAAAAACAAAAGCAAGTTTTATGAGTCTATTAAGTATAGCGGGGATAGTAGGACTATTCACGTATGCAGGAATGTCGATCACATTAATCGAGACACGCGATTTACGCCCCTATTCTCACCCCTCATTATCCTCTCCGCAATTTGTGAGCTTGTATGACAAAGGGGTTATCGAGTTCAACGGTATGGTGATCAAAACCAATCTGGCACGAGAGGAGGAACTCGCCCCTCTCGCCGAACGGCTCACACAGGGGTGCAACGGTGATGATGGATGCGAAGCTCAAAAACTCTTTGACTACGTCACCGCTATTCCCTACCGCACTGACTATACAAGTAGAAACGCCCTCACCGTAGTAAAAAGCAACTGGGGAGACTGTGACGACAAATCAAATCTGTTCGCGTCACTGCTTAATGAAAGAGGACTTGAATACCGTTTCGTCTATGTCCCCCATCATGTTTTCGTCGCTGTTCATCTCAATGATACCAAGAACATCCCGTTTCTAAATGCGAAACTCACGATGGAAGGAAAGAATTTTTATTATGCCGAGACAACGGCAAGCAGAGCGAAGATCGGAGAATTTAACGGACAATTTCCGTATAGTTTTGAGGGGATATACGATATACAAAAGAATCGTCCCGAAGAACTCAGCAACGTCAAGTTTTCGCTTGGTTAATTAATCATTAGACTGTATTAGAATTTTTTTGTCTTGATTATTCCATTCAATTGCAGATTCAAAAAATTCCATTACTCTCAACATTAAGCTAGAGCAAAATAATGCTGTTGGATTCATTTCATTAGTTGAATTTATACTTTTTAAATCATGTAAAATATTCATATCTGGATTATCAATTTGATTTTCCATCTCATCAGCTAAAAGACGAATTTTATCAATCAAATCAAGCCAATACAATCCACATTCAGGTGATAAGTTTACGGCTAAAGTCAATAAATTTTGAAAATCAAAATATCGTGAATGTGCTGTTTGCATAGTAATTTTTAATTGTAAAAAGTCAACTTCTTTATCTTTAATATTTTGAATTGCTTCTTGAATCTTTTCATTAGAAGATTTCATCTCGAATTTAATATGTCGAATTGACTTTTCATGCTGAAAAATATTTGGTAAAAAAAATCCTTCCACTACTGATGCGATTGCTTTATCAAGAACATATAAAGCTTTTTTTTCTTTTTCATATTTAGGTTTAAGCTCTACAAAAATATACAAAACATAAGCAGAAACAATGCCACCTGAAATTGTTTTTATACCATCTGACAGAAATATGATTTTCAAGACTTCATGGTGTATACATTCACAAATTGGAACTTGAATTAGCGAAATGACAAAAACAATGAAACTGAAAATAAAGAACAAAAAGATTGGTTTTTCACCCTTGTTGAAAAACATCTTATATAAATATTTGATCATTCTTTTTATCTCCATATCCATTCAAATAAAATAAATTATAGCGAATTTGATTTATGCTACAATCCGACTAAAAAAAGAGTAACTTATGGAAATTTTAGTTCAACCGATGGGAGCATATCAGACTAACTGCTATATTGTTAAAATTGATGGCAAAGAAATCATCATCGATCCGGGTATTGGCGCGACTGGGTGGGTTATGGCAAATGTCACCAATCCGGTAGCCATACTCAATACTCACGGTCATTTTGACCACGTTTGGAGCAATCAAGAGCTCAAAGAGGCTCTAAACATTCCGCTCTATACTCCTAAAGCAGATGTTTTTTTACTTCAAAACAGTACCTTTATGCCCGATCTTCCTGCATCCTATCCTGATGTGGAAGTGGAAGGAGATAAAATATTTGCTATAGCGGGAATCGAAGTCAAATTTCACCATTTTCCGGGGCATTGCCCGGGATGTTCGATGATCGAGATCGGCGATGCGATCTTCAGCGGGGATTTTATCTTCCACAATTCCATCGGACGCTGGGATTTCCCCTACTCCGATGGAGAAGCGATGAAAGAGAGTTTGCAAAAGTTTGCAAAAATGCAATCCACCAAAACCCTCTATCCGGGTCATGGGGGATCGACTACCGTTCCGGCGGAACAGCGAAATATCGACTATTGGATTCGATCTATTTAGGTTCGTCAATATTCTTCATAAGATCGAGTCGCAATACATGCCGCTCGGTTACAACCGTTTTAAATTCACCCTCAAATACTTTAATGGTACTGACATATCCTTTTACGGTGACATTACGCTTTCGTCCCTCTTTTTGATGCTCTACCGCTTCAAAGACTACCACGTCTCCCACCCGTACGGGTGCCAGAAATAGACAACTGCACGATGCCAATACGACATTGGGTTCATTCACTGCTGCCATTGCCGCAAAATCGGCAGAGCTGAAAATAAATCCACCGTGTACGAGCCCTACATCATCCGCACGCATTACTTCATTTGTTTCCAATACAATGCGCGCATACCCTTTCTCTAACTTGTCAATATCCCCACTGTATACCGTGTTTATTTTCTCATGCGTATTTAATGCAACCTGCGGATTAAGTGCTACTTGTAACTCTTTTTCTTCGATCTCGTGTGATTGTTTGGCCAAAATTACCCCTTCTTAAGTCGAACATATCCCCGAATCGGCGCAGGATATCCCTCTACTGTTTTGCTACTATCGTCCGGATCGAGAAAATCTTCAAGGCTTTGCGATTCTATCCAGTCTGTTTTGCGCTGTTCATCGGAGGTCGTTCGTACTGTTCCGAGGACTTCAAACGACTTAAAACCGGCACGCAAACACCAATTTTCGAGTGCTTTAAGCGTCGGGACGAAATAGACATTCGTGATTTTAGAATAGCTCTCGCTCGGACACAATGCATACGCTTCGTCCCCTTCGATAATGAACGTATCAAGATAAACTTCACCACCCTCTTCCAAACCTTGACGGAGCGTTTTAAGCATTGCTATCGGATCACTGCGGTGGTATAAAACACCCAAACAAAAAATGACATCAAATTTTTCTTCATAAAAGGGGAGATGCTCTACCCCAAGCAATTCATACACGATGTCGCTTTTGATGTAATGGTTAATAAGATCAAACTGAGACTTAAAAAGTGCGGAGGGATCAAATCCCACCACTTTGGATGGAGCATCTTCGAGAAAACGAAACATATAGTAGCCGTTATTACATCCGATATCGGCTACTTTTTTCCCGTGTAGATTGAAATGAGGACGCAAAAAATTATATTTAAGATTGCTTTGCCACTCCGTATCAATAAAAAGACCGAAAAGGTCAAACGGCCCCTTACGCCATGGCATCATCATTCGGGCCACATTTTCTATGGATTGTATATCCACCTTCTCATCGCTGCTAAGAGTCACGACATCGGATAGGGTATAGGTGGTATCTACCGAAGGTAAAGAATTTAACGCGCTACGAACCGGTGCAATATTTTTCCACTCCATCCATTTCAACCGTTCTGCTCTAATTGCGTTCAAATCCATCTTCTCTCCTAAATCTTTGGAATCCAATTTTAGCGATAATAGGCTAAAATGGTGCCATGCGTATAGAAAAAAAAGCCACTCTTGTCTCCAGCTCTGTAGCCCTCATACTGGTAGCCTTTAAACTCTCCGTCGGAATTATCAGCGGTTCGGTTGCCGTTTTAGCTTCGGCAGTCGATTCTCTGCTCGATATGGTCGTATCGGCATTTAACTATTTTGCTCTTCATAACTCAGATAAAGAGCCGGACGAGCGATTTAACTTCGGTCGCCGTAAACTCGAACCGCTTGCCGCAGTCATCGAGGGGACCATCATCAGCCTCTCTGCCTTATTTATCCTGTATGAAGCAATCTCAAAAATGGTTCAAGGAAGTGTCATCACCCACCTTAATGCCTCGTTGATGGTTATGATTGCATCTATTATCATTACCGCTGGACTTGTGCTATTTTTAAATTACGTTGCCAAAAAAACCGGCAACATGGTTATTCAAGCAGACGCGTTGCACTATAAAACAGACCTTCTTAGCAACGGTGCCGTACTGGCGTCCTTGGCTTTCATCGCCTTAACGGACTACACGATCATTGACCCCATACTCGGAATCGGAATCAGCGGCTATATGATTTACTCGGCATTTCCCCTGATTCGCGACGGAATCATGATGCTTCTTGACGCGGCTTTGGAACCTGAAAATGTTGCTAACATTAACACCCTATTAAACAAGCAACTCGATATCAATTCATACCATGATCTTCGAACCCGACGTTCAGGTTCCGAAATTCATATAAGTATCCATATCGTCTTTAGCATCAGTACTTCTTTGTATGATGCCCATCTTGTCGGGGATCGAATTGAGCTTGCATTACATGCCCTTTTCCCTGACAATACCGTTTATGCCCTTATTCACCTTGATCCCTATGATGATTCTGAAAACAACCATTTAGAATAAATCCCCTGCAAATCCATCAATAAAATTCTGTTAATATTATAGATATTATCAATCAAGGATATAGTATGGGTCGCTCTTCTCTCGTTTTACTTTCATTCCTCTCATCTCTATTGGTAGCCGAGCCGCTGACGCAAGATCAAGCTATTCAAAAAGGATCGGCTCTCTCCAGTGCATTGGTTCAAAAACTCAGTGGTGAGTTAAAAACTCAAATGCAAAGCATCGGTGCCGTAGGAGCACTCCATTTTTGTACGCAAAATGCTCTTGTATTCACTGCTCAAATTGCCCAAGAGTCAAATACAAGTATTAAACGGGTAAGTGCCAAAAACCGTAATCCGATCAATGCAGCGACACCGGACGAACAAAGTATCTTAACTCAATGGGAAGGGCTACTGCACACACAGCAGCCGCTACTGGCGTATAAGATTCAAACCAGTAGAAACGGAGAGTATACGTATTACAAACCGATCGTAATTACGAATGAAGCGTGCTTGAAATGTCATGGGGATATTGCCGCCGATTCACCGCTCTACAAAGCGATAAAAGCAACCTATCCAGAGGATAAAGCGACAGGTTATAAAATGGGAGATTTACGAGGAATGATCGTTATTACCATGCCTAAGCAAAATTAAACGAAGCTTCCCGCTTGGAGGGCAAACAATCGTCTTTCTAAGCGTTCGATCGTTGCAATTAATTTTTCAGATACTACTTTGAGCTGATTGTAATGCTCTTTTGCAATATCTTGATTTAACGTAGAAACTTTTTTACGTGTACCGAAAAGTTTTGAAAGAATGGAGCGATCTTCATCGCTGAAATAAATTTTAAAAATCTTCATATAAACATCATGTAACTCATAATGAAGTATCTCAATCTCTTTAAGACAATCCATACTCGGCATCATCGCTAGCTGCTGCCCCTCTCCGTAAAACCATAAACCGAATTTACACTCGGTACAGCTTACGGGGACTTGCTCTTTTTCTATCGGTAACCCTTCGATAAGGGCATGAGCACGCTGTACCCATGTGATATGGGCTTTTTTAGCGTTTCGCAGATGCGTTAAGGTCTCTTCTTTATTCATTGCATTCACCTACTTATTCTTAATTTCAAAAATGAAATATTAGGAAATAATCAGTAATGATACCCAGTAAATATCACAACGTTATAACATTTACCTATGAAATAAAACCCATTATATTGAATTTAACGTGCGTACTCGGTCACACGGCTTTCACGAATCACATTGACTTTAATCTCACCGGGAAACTGGACTTTTTGAGAAATTTCATCCGCAATTTCACGAGCTATCAAAGCCGTTTCATCATCGTTTACACTGAGAGCACTGACAATAACCCGTACTTCACGTCCGGCATTAATCGCATACGCTTGTTTTACGCCCGCTTTTTGCGTCGCTATCTCTTCAATTTCACTCACACGGCGTAAAAAGCTCTCCAGCACTTCACGTCGTGCTCCCGGGCGAGCCGCAGAAAGCGTATCGGCAGCACACACAGCCGCACACTCGATACTTTTAATCTCTTCATGCCCATGATGGGCATAAATGGCATTTATAACTACCGGATCTTCGCCGTAACGTCGGCAAAGGTCTGCCCCGATATCAACATGACTTCCTCCGTTTTCTTGAGTAAGTGTTTTACCGATGTCATGCAGTAATCCTGCACGTCGTGCCAATTTAGAATCTCCCCCCATTTCAGCAGCCATAATACCGGCTAAATGAGCCACTTCTAATGTGTGGGCAAGGGCATTTTGACCGTAACTTGAACGGTATTTTAATCGTCCTATTAATTTAACCAATTCCATGTGCATTCCGGTAATGCCCAAATCGAAAATGACATCTTCACCTTCGCGTAATATTGCCTCTTCAAACTCATCGCATACTTTTTGATATACCTCTTCAATCCGCGCAGGCTGTATACGCCCGTCTTGAATCAAAAGTTCAATCGTTCTTGTTGCAATAGCACGACGGTAAAGATTAAATGAACTGACGATAATAGCATTAGGGGTTTCATCAATAATAATATCGACCCCGCTCACCATTTCAAGCGTTTTAATATTACGTCCCTCTTTGCCAATGATCCGCCCTTTAAGCTCGTCATCATCCAAATGGATAACACTAATTAGCCGCTCAGCCGCATATTCACCTGCAAACCGCGATGTAGCTTGTGCAAGAATATAATAGGCTTTGCGTCTGAGTTGTTCTTTACTCTGTTCTTCAAGCTCACGAACCTCGCGGGCTAGTTCTAAGCGGGCACTTTCGCGTGTCTGCTCCAACAAAATCGTTTTAGCTTCTTGTACCGATAAACCGGCACGATGCTCTACGATCACTTTCATTTGTTCACTTTTTTGGCGATAGTCATCTTTTAATTTCTCTAAAGCACGCTCATTACGCTCGACATTGAGTCGTTTGTTTTCAACTGCTAAACGCTCATTCGCTAAACGTTCTTGCTCATTTTGTCGAAAACGCTCATAGTCATGTTCAGACTGCTGAACTTTGTTTTCTCGGTCAATAAGATCTTTTTTGACTTGTTCATAAGCTTCATTGTATTTCTTCTCTGCCTCTTTTTCGATCTCACGTGAACGTATAGATGCACGTTCAAGCATCATTTGGGCTTCGTTATCAATTGCTTTTGCTTTTGCTTTTGCTTGCTCCAAATACAGATCAAAATGGGCGGATGAAATCTTTTTTGAAATTAAAAAACCGACTACTCCGCCAAGGGCTGCGACGCCGCCCCCTACCAGTAGTTCGTTTAACATGAAAATCCTCTAAGCCATATATTCCCTGCGGCGTAATCAGCAGATCACCCAGCACGTCATAATCATCACACAAATTTTTTGTTGTCTTACATTCGCATGATTGCACAAATATTGTAAACGGTTTCGTCTTCAGGGTCGGGAAAAATCGGTCATACATCCCTTTGCCGAAACCTATTCGACCGAGTGAGCCGTCAACGCCTACCACAGGAACAATAGCTATATCTATTAAATTTATCTTTTTACGTGAATCCCGAGGCTCATAAATCCCAAAAGCTTTACGTTCCAACGGGTATCTTAATGGTACCATTTTGAAACTGACGCCATCCATAAACGGCAAATAAACTTCGCCCCTTTGTCGTGCAAGAGCAATATTTTTCCGAATATCCGCTTCAAATCCCATCGGCCAAAACGCCAAAATACGCTTTGAATCCAACGTATTCAGCACTTTTTGCAATAATCGCCGCACACTCGCATCTCGCGCAATTTTAGTATGCTTATTGGAACTTTTAAGTCGATTTAAGCACTGCGTTCTAAAATCACTTTTGGTCACTTTTTACCTTTGCTTCGTTATAATCTTCATAATTTTACTCTAAAAAGGTTTTGTATGCGTTTTTCAACTTTTTTAATCCCTTTATTCTCCCTCGCTATAGCATTCCAAGGATGCAATAAAAAAGAGTCCTCCGAAGAGGCCTTGGTCTCTACTGCTGAATTCACCCTCATGGACACCCAAGGGAAATCCTATACTGTTGAAAAACGGGGCACCAATTTTGCCCTCGATGCCGGTAAAGACAAAGTGGTCTTGTTTGATATTTTTGCTACTTGGTGTCCACCTTGCCGTGCTGAAGCCCAACATCTCGGAAATCTTCAAAAAAAATACGGCGACGACTTGATAATCATGGGAATTACCATTGAAGATGACAAAAGTAATGCCGATCTCGAAGGATTCCGCGAAAAATACCGAGCAGGCAATTATCTTATCTCAAATAAAGCGGATAACCAAGGGCTCTCTCGCGCTATGGCTTCAACTATCGGCGTAGGTCAACAGTTTCCGATTCCGTTGATGGTGCTCTATAAAAACGGTGAATATGTCACCCATTATGAAGGTGCAACCCAAGAAGAGATTATTGACCACGATATCGCACAGGCTTTAGGTAAATAAGCATGTTTTCATTTATCAAAAAAGGTCTCCAAAAAACGGTCGAAGCCATCAGCTCTATTATTCCGGAGAAGAAAGCAACGATTTCTAAAGACGAGCTCGAAAACATCCTCCTTGAAGCGGATGTCGAATACGCTCTTGTCGAAATTATTCTCCGTGAACTCTATCAAAATGAGATAACCCGTGATCAGCTTCGATCCAAACTTTTATCAACCTTGAATTTTGCTCAAAACACCCTTCCCGACAACCCTAATAAACCAACCGTTAGCCTTATCATCGGTGTCAACGGTGCCGGCAAAACGACTACCATTGCAAAACTTGCGCAACGTTACCTTGATAACGGCGAACGGGTCATCCTCGGCGCAGGCGATACGTTCCGTGCCGCCGCCATCGAACAACTCACGAGATGGGCCGATAAACTCGAAATTCCGATCGTCTCTTCACGCCAAGGGCATGACCCTAGCGCCGTTGCGTATGACACTATCGAGTCAGCCAAAGCACGCGGATTTGAGCAAGTTATTATCGATACCGCAGGACGGCTCCATACCCAGACAAATCTTGGAAATGAGTTGAAAAAAATCGTCCGCATCTGTGACAAAGCCCACACCGGAGCACCCCATCGTAAAATCCTGATTCTTGATGGGACACAAGGCTCATCCGCCATCGCGCAAGCCAAAGCGTTTAATGAGATGGTCGGAGTCGATGGTATCATCATCACTAAACTCGACGGAACGGCAAAAGGGGGGTCGGTATTTAGTATCGCCTACGCACTGCAGCTTCCGATCCTCTACATCGGTGTCGGCGAACAGCCGGAACATCTGATACCGTTTAACAAATACGAATTTGTGGATGGAATTTTGGATGCGATTTATGGGGAAGAACCCAAATAATCATGGCCAAGAAAAAAAACGTCCTATTCGAATGTCAACACTGTGGCTTTACCACCCCTAAATGGATGGGAAAATGCACCAACTGCGGTGGATGGGATAGTTTTGTTGAGCTGAACGAACAGCAGCAAGAGATGATCAAACTCACCTCTTCATCCTCTCCATCGGCAGGTGCAAAAGCCAAAGAGATCACCCAAATCATCGAAGAGACGACCGAGCGCTACACCAGTGATGACGCCGAACTTGATATGGTACTCGGAGGAGGGATCGTCCCCGGTTCATTGGTACTTATCGGCGGAAGTCCCGGGGTAGGAAAATCAACCCTCCTTCTCAAAATCGGTTCCAATCTCGCCAAACAAAACCGTAACGTCCTCTATGTGAGCGGTGAAGAGAGCGAAGGGCAGATCAAACTGCGTGCTAACCGCTTGGGTGCCAATGTCGACAATCTCTATCTACTGGCAGAAATACGGCTAGAACAGGTTCTATCCGAACTTCACGAACGTCCGTACGAGTGTATCATCATCGACTCCATTCAGACCCTCTACTCAGAAACCATCGCTTCGGCTCCCGGATCGGTGACGCAAGTGCGCCAAATTACTTTTGATCTAATGCGAATCGCAAAAGAGCGCCGCATTGCCATCTTTATCATCGGTCATATCACCAAAGAGGGGTCCATCGCCGGACCGCGCGTATTGGAGCATATGGTTGATGTTGTCCTCTATTTCGAAGGGGACAGCTCTCATGAATTGCGCATCCTGCGAGGATTTAAAAATCGTTTTGGCCCTACGAGTGAAATCGGGGTTTTTGAGATGCGTTCGGAAGGGCTGATGTCTGCCAAAGACCTCTCTTCACGCTTTTTTAACCGCAATAAATCCCAAAGCGGATCAGCCCTTACCGTCATTATGGAGGGATCACGCCCGATAGTTCTCGAGGTGCAAGCATTAGTGAGTGACACACACGCACCGAATCCGAAACGTCAGGCGACGGGATTTGAGAACAACCGCCTCAATATGCTCTTAGCCCTTCTGGAGCGGAAACTCGAAATTCCGCTGAACAGCTATGATGTCTTCATCAACATCACCGGAGGGATCAAGATCACCGAAACCTCAGCCGATTTGGCTATCCTTGCCGCTATCATCAGCAGTTTTCGCAACCGTGCAATCTCCAAAGAGACGGTATTTATCGGTGAAGTATCCCTTGTGGGTGATATTCGCGAAGTATTTCAGCTTGATCAGCGGCTAAAAGAGGCGGCTTCCCAACACATCACCAAAGCACTGATTCCGAAAAAACCTCTCGAAAAAACCACCATGAAATGCTATGAAATCGATGAAGTAAGCAAACTGTTGGAGTGGTTTTAATTTTAGAAAGGTTATAATAATCATTCTATACCATACACTAAGGATCTATTCATGACTGAAAATACAATAATTGCAGATCATAAATCCGAAGAACGCTATTGTAAACTTTCTCTTGCCTATTCAACAGAAGAAGAGAAACACAAAATTGAAGAAGCTATTGATACCTGTAAAGCCGCATGCTCTCTTGAGCCGATTATCTACGGTGGAGATGTTACCGGCGGTAAAAAGATGATTACCATCGAGTACCATGATGATTGTGACCGCGAAGGTGGCGAAGTATTCGAACAAATCATGTGTCAGTTAGGGATCAAAGAGTGCCATTAAGAAACACTGCTCCGGGACAAAGCGTCCAACGGCTTAAAGATTTTGCCGCCGGAAATGAAACCTTTCAGCAAACCTATTTTAAAAAACATGAGACACAATTGCTCAATCTTGTTAAAGAGGGGCAAAATCCACGCGCTCTGTTTATCGGATGCTCCGATTCACGTGTCATCCCCGATTTGATCGTACAATCGTCTCCGGGTGACCTTTTTGTTGTCCGTAATGTAGGTAATTTCGTTGCTCCCTACAAGCCGGACGAAGATTTTCACTCCACTGCAGCGGGAATCGAATACGCGGTTTGGGTTTTAGAAGTTTCCGAAATCATTATTTGCGGACATTCCCATTGCGGCGCGATCGAAGCACTTTATAAAACATCGTGCGATACATCGATGATTCATACGGCTAAGTGGCTAACACTCGGGGAAAAAGCCAAATCGATGGCTACAGTCGCTCTTGGTGATGATGCACCAAAAGAAGAGCTGCTACGGGCTACCGAGCGTCTCTCAATTGTTACTCAGATCGAGAATCTTCTCACATACCCCTACGTTAAAAAACTGGTCGAGGCTGAAAAACTATTTATACACGGATGGTATTACGACATTGAAACCGGTGCAATCGAGTACTACGATCCCGATACCTATCAATTTCGCCCTCTTAGTGAGCTTGGGGAGTAACGATTCTGCAAGCTCATAGCGACAAAGAATCTACTGGCTTTCCAAAAAAGTAGCCTTGAAAGTATTTACATCCCATGACTTTCAGCTGTTCGTATTGCTCATGCGTTTCTACCCCCTCAGCAATTACATCCAATCCAAATTGCTGCCCGATTGAGATTATTGTCTGTACTATGATCCTATCATTCGGATCCTCTACCAGATCACGGATAAAGGATTGATCAATTTTAAGCTCATCAATCGGAAGTTTTTTCAAATACGAAAGGGATGAGTACCCTGTACCAAAATCATCAATAGATATGGTTAAGCCAATCTCCTTAAGACGATGTAGCTTTTCCAAAGCTTCCTTTGTATTCTTAATCACTAGCCCTTCTGTAATTTCAAGTCGAAGTTTATTTGGATTAATATCAAATTCTTCAATAAATGCTTCAACCATTGCTACAAATGTCTCTTTTTCGAATTGCTTGTAACTTACATTGACCGAAACACGCCAATTATTTTTTATAGGGTCACATTCCCACGACTGAATCTGTTTCATTGCTTCACGCAATATCCATTCACCCAAAGGGACGATTAATCCGCTCTCTTCAGCAATGGGGATAAAATGTCCCGGAGATATCATTCCCCTCTCCAGATCATTCCATCGAATCAATGCTTCAACTCCCACAACCATATTGTGTTCATCTACTTGGACCTGATTTTGGTAATGAAGTTCCATAGACTGTCGCTCTATAGCCATCCGTAATCGTTCGATCATATAGATTTTTTCTTCAACAATTGTTTGTAATATCGGATCAAAAAAGCTAAAAGTATTTCTTCCGCTATCCTTAGCACAATACATAGCACTGTCGGCATATTTCATTAAATCACCCAGCGTATATTCTTCTCCCAAAAATAAAGCGATTCCGGCACTCCCAGTCAACCGGAAGTCACTATTGTCAATCAAATAAGGCTTTTGTAATTCGTAAAGCAGTTTATTTGCAATTATTGCAATATCCGCAGATGCTCTTTTCTTGTCTGTTTCAAATGTATCGACCAAAACAACAAATTCATCACCACCCAAACGAGCTAATATGTCACTTTCTCGGATAACAGCTGAAATTCTTTTTGCTGCTTCAACCAAAACCATGTCACCCAACATGTGCCCTTTAGAGTCATTGACTGCTTTGAAATGATCCAGATCAATAAACAATAATGCACCATAGTATCCGCTTCGTTTACTTTTTTTAATGGAATCATCTAACTTTTCACAAAAATGCAACCGATTAGGGAGATTTGTCAATGAATCAAAGTGAGCAAGCTGTAAAATCTGAGCCTCTTTTGCCTTAATATGGGTGATATCCATAACAGCCGATACTCGAATAGATTTACCCGCTAAAACGATATCTCGTCCCCGAAGCAGTGCCGGAAATACACTTCCGTCTTTACGATGCATACTAGCTTCATACGGTTCTTGATCATTGTTTTGAATCACATTTCTCACATAATCCTTAGAATCAGGAGCGATAAACTCCAATGCATACCGACCAAGCATCTCTTCGTCGGTATATCCCAGTAATAAAGGGGCGACTTGATTGACACGCATACATCGTTTATCTTCATCAAAAATGATTAACCCCTCTATCGTTGCATCTATAAGTGCTTCAAAAGAACGTATTGCTTCTTCTCGCTCATCCGCTAGTTCATGTTCTAACCGTTTTTGATCTGTGATATCAATACCAATTTGAATTTTGGCCTTTCTCCCATTTTTCCATTGTATGATCCGATCATTAAAAAGATAATGCCGACCATTGAGAGAGTTGCAATTTTCCCATTCGAAATTAGCTCCGATCGGATGTAAAAGAGGATTATCCGTTTGATGAATAGGACAAAAAGTACATGGAATTATTTGATCTTTTTGCAGTTCCTGATAACACTTTTTTCCCTCAACGTTACCGAAAACTTCTCGACAGCGATCATTAATAAATAAAAGCTCATAGCTTTCCAAATCAATAACATAGACTAATGCACCGGTACTATTGACGATCATTTCCATCGTATCAAACGTATCTTCCAATACTCTTTTTTTCATACTTTAACGCTCACTAGGAAGCTTGTCTAGTAATACAAACAGTTCTTGACTGGCTGCTTCGGCTGATTTAAAATTCTGAATAATTTTTTCGGATTCCGTACATAAACCGGTTTTGATACACTGCACCGCTTCAATAATATTGCGATGTACCTCAGCATGCGGTCGCTCCATCGTCTTAAAGCTTTGTGTATGTCCAAATCGTTCTCTTCCGATCCCAGTATCGTACCATTTACCTAAGCGACACGATTTATGATCGGAGAATTGCGCGGTAGCATCCGTATGAAGTACTGAAATATAGGCATTCGTCTTAAATAACAAGTGGTCTAATTTAACCAATCCGACAAAAGTATTATCAAGCACATGGTCTATCGACGATGCCATAATTTCACCATCTTCGGCAAATGCTTGCAATGTTGATTCAAAATTGGTGGTTAATCTCTCAGATTCACGGGCAATCTTGGTCATATCCTCTGAAGATTCTTGAATATTAGAAGACTCTTGCTTTAAGGAGTTAATAGTAATCTCAACTTCTTTCGTCGCTTTCTGGGTCCGTTCGGCAAGCTTACGTACTTCATCGGCGACAACAGCAAATCCTCGCCCGTGTTCCCCTGCCCGTGCGGCCTCAATTGCAGCATTGAGTGCTAATAAATTTGTTTGATCAGCGATATCGTTAATAAGCATCATCAAAGAGGATACATCATTAATTCCGCTTGACAATCTATGAACCCCTTCATTCGATGCACAGATCGATTCCATTAACTTTTGTAAGTTAACAGATATGTCTAAAATGCTCTCACGAGAACCTAATGAGGATGTTTTAGAATGCAATTGCATTTTATGCAAATTCTCGATACTGCCGGAAAAATCTTTTTGGATGATCGCAACATTCGTTGTACAGCTGCCTAACAAAAGATCAATAAGAATTTCTTTTAAAGAAGACTCTTTTAAAGATTTTTCTTCCTCGGACATCTTTTGTTTTAATAAACGATTAGCTTCCTCTAAATCATCTATTTTTTTTATGAATATCTCTTTTTCTTTTTCAAGTCCCACAATATTAACTTTGAGTTCAGCCACTTTTCTTCCCCAGAACATCACAAACCACCCAGCAATCTAATTAAATAGATTATTTTTTATTAGATATACATTACAAGCAATAATATTTGGCAAATACTATAGAAACAAAGCAAACAATTGTTTTATTTTATGATTAAAATAAGTAAGATGCATAAAATGAGTAGAAAATACACAAATAAAAAATAAATGAGATAAAAATGAGATAAAATAATACTGAAAGAGGAGATTTGGATTATCTTAGCGTGCTTTTTTTTTACCAATCCAAATACAAAAAGAGCGATGAGAGAAAGTAGTTCGCTACAAAAATTGCAACAGCCGAATAGACAACCGCGTAAATCGTCGATTGTCCTACTCCGCGAGCACCTCCACTCGTGTGATACCCGATATAACTTCCGATTGAACTCACAATAAATCCAAAAAACGCTGCCTTGATAACCCCGGTCATAATATCATCAAATTCACCAAGACGCATCAGGGTTTCTTGATAAGCGATGGGATTAATCCCAAGAACATGTGTCGAAATCATATAGGCAGATCCTACCGCAATAAAGTCGAACCATATTACCAACAGAGGCAAAGAGATCACCGTAGCAACAATGCGAGGGGTAATAAGATACTCTTTGGAATTGACCCCTAAAATATCAATAGCATCAATCTGTTCAGAAACACGCATAGTACCGAGTTCTGCGGCCATTGCACTGATAGAACGTGAGATAAGCATCAATGAGGCAAAGACCGGCCCCAGTTCTTTGGTTATGGAGAGAAAAATGGTATAGCCTATAAAACTTTCAATACCAAATTGATGGAATCCGCTGTAAAGCTGAATTGCTTCTACCATCCCCGTAAAAAGCGCCGTCAAGGTAACAACACCCATACACCCAAGACCGATCACTTCAATTTGGGTCAGAACTATCTTTGGACGTTTAAAAACTTGGGGATAGAGCCGAAATAGATGGGATTGGAATAATAAAAAAAGACCGAATTTTTCAATACTTGCAAACATAGTGAGAAACGGACGACCAATAGCACCAAATAATCTCTCAACCATATACCGTTCCTCATTTTAATCTTCTAAGTTTACTCAAAACAAACCAAATTTCAAAGGTTTCAAGATACAATAAACAATTATTTTTACGTGAAGGAGCAATGGATGGCTGAAAAAGAAAAAGAACACCACGACGAAGCAACCCCAGAGGGTGGTGAAAAGAAAAAATCGGGGAATATGCTTCTTATCATCATAATCGTTGTTTTAGTTTTGGTTTTAGTCATCGGCGGTGTTGTAGCGGCACTCATGATGGGAAATCATGATGCCGAAGCAGAAGCCGGCAATGGAGCCAAAAAAGAGGCTTCCGCAGGCGGTGCAGAGAAAGCTGCTAAAGGGGATTCATCCGGAGGGGAAGCACATGCTTCTGAAGGGGGAACAGAGGTAGGACTTATGTTCCCGCTTGAACCATTTACCGTCAATCTCTTGTCTGAGAGCGGCCGCCGTTATCTCAAAGTTGAAATGAACTTAGAAATGGAAGGTGAAGAGCTTAGCCCTGAGTTGGAAGAGAAGAAACCGATATTCCGCGATATTATCATCCGACAACTCTCCTCAAAATCGCTTGAAGAGATTTCTACCCTTAAAGGGAAAGAGTCATTGAAAGAGGGGATTGTTAATGAGCTTAATACCCGTCTAAAAGACGGTAAAGTCAAAAATGTCTACTTCACCGACTTTGTGGTGCAATGATCGGAATCGACTTAATTAAAATCGATCGGATGAAGCGTCTCATAGAGCGTTTCGGTGATCGTGGCCTGCACAAATTTTTATCCGAAGATGAGATTTTACTCATTAAAACGCCTCGCAATGCTGCAGGATTTTGGGCGGCCAAAGAGGCATGCGCCAAAGCCCTAGGTTGCGGCATCAGCAGTGAATGCGGATTCCACGATATACGCCTCACTAAAACTCCAAAAGGGGCACCGAGAATCACACTATCTCCGCATGTCATCGAAACATTCGGCGTTACTGGTATGTCGGTATCTATCACCCATGATGGAGAATATGCTATCGCCGTCGTAGCAATAGAACACTTAAAAAGGTAACATCTTGGAACTTATCAGTATTCAAAAATACGCAGCAAAAAATCGTCTCAGTATTCACACCGTCATCAAAAAAACTATGAACGGTGAACTCCCGACTCATCTGCAAGAAGAAAATGGTAAAGAGGTCACTTATATCATTTTATCAAAATCAAAACAGCCTCTTTCACCTACAGCTCAGAGTGATGAAATTGATTATAAAAAAGAGTATGAATCACTTCATAAAGAATATCTTATCCTAAAGACTAAATACGAAAAACTTCTTCAACTCCAACACAGCTAGCGCTTGAGATTTGCGGAGACAAACTCCCAATTGATTACTTTCCACCAATTTTCAAGGTAATTCGGACGCATATTTCGGTAATCAATATAGTATGCGTGTTCCCACACGTCACACGTCAATAACGGTTTTTCTCCATGCCGCATCGGGGTATCTGCATTGGATGTCGCAGTGATCTTGAGTTTACCCTCTTCGCTCAGTACAAGCCATATCCATCCCGAACCGAAATATCCTGCAGCCGCTGCGATAAAAGCCTGTTTAAAAAGATCCATCGATCCAAAATCACGCTCTATTACTGTGGACAGCTCATCCGATGGATGGCTCTGAACACCGCTCAATCCTCTCCAATAAAAATCATGATTATAGACTTGTGCGGCATTATTGAAAATAGCATCTTTGGCATCTAAAATAATCTCTTCTAACGACATATCTGCATACGCGGTCCCCTCTATGAGAGCATTGAGTTTATTAACGTAGGCGGCATGATGCTTACCGTAATGGTAGGAAAGTGTTTCAGAAGAGATATAAGGTTCCAGTGCAGACTGCGCATAGGGAAGTGCCATGAGTTCATGTTTCATTGTAATACTCCTAACAAAGAAAGTCTTGTCAACTATAATAACTCATAATAATAAAATAGTATAAAAAAATATCTGAATGGAATTTTATCTCAGGAGATGTTCAGACTCAGAGAGAAGTTCATCCGCCACCGACAAAATCGAGGAGTTCTATCGTATCACCTTCATTCAATACTGCATTGCCCCATGCGTCTTGTTTAACGATCTCCATATTAAGCGCTGCCGCCATAACACGCTCTTCCAATCCCAAAGATCGAATGAGATCAAGCAGCGTTGATCCCTCTTCGAATTCTCGTATTTCTCCGTTTACTTTGAGCTGCATACTATTTCCCCATCATATAAAGTTTTATCATTTGGGCTACAATCAGATTTTTCTTTGCCATGGCAAAATCATACGGTGTCGCTCCGTCATTATTTCGCGCTTGTGTATCAGCCTTAGCTTTAAGCAAAAAGTCGGCCACCTCTTCGTTACCGCTAAATGCCGCCTGATGCAAAGGGCTGATCCCATCCTTATTAGCAAGATTCACATCCGCACCGTGAAGAACGACAAACGTAACGAGCTCGATATTTTTTTTCTTAACAGCCAAGATAAGCGGAGTATTGCCCTGCAAATCCTGTGCATTGATATCGGCTCCCTTATCCAATAGGAGCTGTGCAATTTTCAAATCTCCCATCTTGATCGCAACATGCAATGCGCTCAGTCCCGCTTCATTTTGCTCATCGACATTAGGGTGAGTTTGGATGTAACTTTGGATTTTTTCGATATTCCCCTCATACGTCGCTTCATGTAAAACTCCTCCGAAAGCCATCACACAGTAGCACCCTAAAATAACTATCCCTCTCATCTCTTATTCCTTAACAAACCGAATCATTTTAAACCGTTCCCCCATTAATGATGGGGTGATCAATATTTTCACTTTTTCAAGTTCTTGGGCATAAATTTCATCCCCTGCATGTTCTTTGAGTATTGCCAAAAGGTCCAAAATCCCCATTTCTACCAATGCCACTAGCTGAGTAGCATATTGGACACATTGTACTCCCTGAGCTTCGTATGCCTCTTTGACGTGGGTAAAATTAACGTCATAGGTAATATCGCACTTTCCGTAAGCCTCTTCAAGCTTTAAATTTTCATCAAAAAGAGGATACACCTGATGATTTTGATATACACGAATCGAAAAATCACTCCGTGCTTCAAGCTCTCCGTAATCAAAACTCATAAATTCAAATTTCTTGGATGTTTGTGCCATCGCTTCTGCAAACGATTCATATCCGGTCGCTATTTCTCCGCGATCTTGCTTGTATTTTCCGGCTAATGCACTAATTGCCGGAGATTCGACATCAAAGATCACTTTATGATTTTCTACGCGCCCGATTTTCCCTTTATAAAGCAGTTCACATCCGAATGCATCAAAAATTTCGTTTGCAATAAAAAACACACATTTCTCATCCAACTCGGAAAGATCACTGTAATGTTCCAAGCATACAGCATTGCCGAACGATTCATCAAAATAGTTTTGCTGTGCCTCTCGCAGTGCACCGAAACGCTCTACGATCCCAAAACGAAGAGTTTGAAGTAACGCCGGACGGAGTGTATGAATAAATTCGATGATATCGGCAAGAAGATATCCGTGATGGGCACCAATTTCACAGATCAGTGCATCGGGTGTTAAAAAACCCTCATCGATACGGGCAAGAATATGCTTTGCAATGGTCCCTCCGAAAAATTTGGAGGTACTGACCGCCGTATAGAAGTCCCCTTTTTTGCCAATGGGATGATAAGAGGCATAATAGCCCTCCGCTCCATAGAGCCAATCGTTCATATAGTGACTAAAATGCACAGGTTCCCTTATAGCGTCGCCATCGCTTTTTCCAAGCGTGCAAACCCCTCATCAATGTCGGCTTTCGTAATCGTAAGCGGAGGGAGGAAGCGGAGGGTATTACGCCCTGCTTTGAGGACAATTACCCCTTCTTCGCGTGCGGCATTAATAATCTTACCCAACGTATCACCATCCACAACACGTAAACCGCGCATCATCCCCAGCCCTACATGCTCCAAAAAGATTGCCGGATGAGACAATGCGAACTTAGCTAATGAGGTTTCAAAATAGAGAAGATGTTCATCCAAGGCACCGCTTTGTTTTAACTCTTCGAGAATATCAAGGACTTCATTTGCCGCAGCGGTTGAAAGATAATTCCCGCCAAATGTCGATCCGTGATCACCGGGAGCAAATATATCTTTTTTGCTTGTCATCACCACACCGATCGGAACACCGCCGCCAAGCCCTTTTGCCAACGTAATGACATCCGGTTCAATGCCGTACAGATTAGAGGCTAAAAATTCTCCCGTACGATAAATTCCCGTTTGAACTTCATCGATCATCAACAATACATCGCGGGATTTTAGCAGTGCAGCTAACGCTTGCACTTTGACACGATCCTGTGGCTGAACTCCCCCCTCCCCTTGAACGAGTTCGATCATCACCGCAATCGTATGTTCATCGATCAGGGATTCAATCTCATCGATATTTTTGGCGTACACAAATCCATCCGGAAACGGTCCGAAATAGTTATGCATCGACTCTTGTCCCGTTGCTTTGAGTGCGGTTATCGTTCGCCCGTGAAAAGAGTGATCGAGTGTAATAATTTTATAACGCTTCGGTTCTCCCTCAACCTCTCCGTATTTGCGAGCAATTTTAATTGCCCCCTCATTCGCTTCAGCACCGCTGTTACCGAAAAAACATTTCATATCATAACCGCTGAGTTCTACAATTTTTTTAGCGCATTCAGCCTGCGGCTCGATGTAATAAAGATTAGAGACATGAATCACTTTAGAGACTTGATCACAAATCGCTTTCGTTAAGCGCTCATTTGCGTGACCTACACTGCACACAGCTATACCGGCAGCAAAATCAATATACTCTTTCCCCTCACTGTCCCATAAAAGGGCATTTTTCCCCTTGGTAAAACTCACATTTTGACGTCCATACGTCGGTAATACATAATTTTCAAAATTTTTTGTCATTTTTTTGTTACCTTTAATTTAAATTCCTGATAAACAGCGCTATCACCCTCATAACTCAATATACTTGGGGTCAAATTATTGACTCCCGGTGTCCCTGAATAAATGAGGATACAATCGCACCTTAACCTCTCATCCCATCGTACTTCCATCTCCACCGAACCGCTTGGTGAGGATAGTACGACCTCTTCCCCCTCTGCAAAACCGCATGAAGGGTGGATATAGGCTCCGTAAGGGCGCCTGAACTGTGAATTGAGCGATTTCGGATATTTTGCGCTAATAAGAAAAAAATCTCCGTCCGCATCAATATTCAGATCAATCTCATCAATAAATTCAAACTCTCCCGTATCCGTCATAAACCCCTCTTTATACGGAAGTGTTGGGCGATTGCGGCGATATCCGATACCTTCTATCATTTCAATCTGTGATTCCAAAAACTCCAATGCCTCTCGTTCGGAGGAAATAGGCTTTTTAAAATGTTCACATAAATACGCCGCAAGCTCATATTCGCTTATTCCGACATCACTCTCCCGAATTTGCGGCATCAACTGCATCGTATAATCCCCGTACGAACTGCGGATATCGTTTTTTTCCGTAAAAATTTTTGCCGGAATAACCAAATCTGCCGCCTTTGATGTCTCATTTTCATGCAGTCCGAAATAAATACTAAATCCTGTTCTAGCAAACTCTGATCTAATTTTAGCGGAATTCGGCAATTGAGCCAACGGATTTCCCCCTTGAATAAATACACACCCATAACGGGAAAAATCGACTGTCGGTTTCGGAACACGTTTAGAGATGGTATTAAACGGTAATTCAATACCGGATAATGAATCCCCCAGATAACTCACGCCGCTTCCGATTTTACCGAATAACCCTAAGATTGCCCCAAATCCATCAATGGCGCGAAGAGCATCTGAGCCGTTACGGTATTTTTGAACCCCTACCCCGACCATAATCGCAGTCTTTTTCCCCTTAATCATCTCCAATACCGCTCCGATTTCTCCCAGCGATACATCAATCATATCCAGTGTCGCTTTGATCCGAACCGTCTGTGTCAACTCGTAAAAATCGTTATAACCGCTTCCTAAAGCCTCTAAAAAGTCGGTATCATGCAGCCCTTCGATGATCGCAAAACGGCTCAAAAGCAATGCCAAATGTAGATCGCAATGAGGTTTAATCTGTATATACACATCAGCTTGTTCGGCCATTTTAGTCTTAATCGGATCGATAACAATAATTTGTTTTCCACTCAGAAAAGGGAGGAGATGCGAATGGGTGACATGGGGATTCCGACCCCAAAAAATGATCACTTCCGATTCTGCAAGCATTTGCGGAGCTAAGACATAATTGACTCCTCTCCCAAGCAAAACTCCCGCTTCACCCGCTCCATCGCATAACGATCCGTGTGTCCCGACAGCATCTATTTCTGCAAAAAAATGCTCAACACTGCGTTGCATAATACCGACATTTCCGCTGCCGCGATAATAGAGTGTTTCTTTACTGCTGTTCAAAGCATCATTCAGGAGAGTCAACGCTTCCTCCATCGTAATTGGAAGCCCTTTGTACGTTGGTTCCAAAAGTCGCGGTGTTGATTTATAATGATTAAGATGAGGGCATAAAAACCCCTGCGTTATAGGGTGTTCTTTATCTCCTCGAAAACGACCGCTATTATCCACGCTAATGCGACATGCATCATAGCAATCTAAAGGACACGCCGTGATTTGATTCATTAATACTCTGCTCAACTTTCATTTAACGCTTTTGGTCGTATTTTACAGTCCACACCCTTTAGAATTTAGTAAAAAAACTCGCTGATTAGGATATGATTAAGGAACATCTAATATTGTAACTAATCCCCACAATACGGGGCTTTCAAATCACCTATTATAGGGTACTTAGTCGGTCGTTGACAATTAAAAATCGACAAGTATGGCAACGGTTGCCACGAAAGTTGCCACATGCTTTTTTATAAAATCACTTTCAAACAACTCTCTTTACCTATATTTTTGAACAATTTTACCAATGCTATCCTCCTATACCTGCATATTTGAATATCTCCTTTAATCAATAAACTATCTTAGTTAATAAACGCATAAGTAAAATCTAAATAAAATGCAATATTAACTAATTTTTAAAGTTAGTAGAAAGGGATATCAATGAATAAACATATGGTTGTGAGTACACTATTGTTGGCTAGTATAGTTAGTGTATTTAGTGGATGCGCGAAATCAGTAACATGTCGAGCTCCAGATAATTCTGAGATCCGAGTATCTGTATTAGAAGATAGTCTTGATCCAACAATAATTACATACCGTTGGAACCCTTTTATTGGAGGTTGGTTCACTGGCGATGTTACATCTGGCAAATCGTTATTAAATGATACAAATGTAATAACTGCAAATATGACTGCACCCGCTCCATTTACAATTTTTGGAGCAAAAAGAATCACACTAAATGGTGATAACGATACCGTTTATCTAGGAGAAGATTCTTACACATGTAATAATGACCTTTCAGTTTTGACAACGCTAATACAAAAAATAAATCGCGCATCTACTGATGATAGCTTAAGAGGTTTAAAAGCTTTAAAAGATAGCAGAAAATATTGATACAGTAAGTGTCACACTTCATCATAATTAAAGTCTCAAAAATAGCTTGAAATGCTAAACATAAGTATTTCAAGTAACCTAAAAGAGGTACAAAGTCAGTTACTGGCAAACTGAAAATGTACTAATATAGCAGCTTTCTTCTTTTTTTAAATACTATGCATAAGCTAATCCGAATTCAAAAAATATCGTAAATACCGTCTTTATCATGAAACTGTGACAGAAATACTATACATTATTAACACCTTATAGTAACCATGATATAAAAAATATCCCAAAATATGCGTAAAATTGGGGTTTTTGGATATGATTAAGGAATACAAATATTTTGAGGTTATTATGTCCCTTTTGGAAAATGTCGATTCCGCCACAAATCTTGCAAAAAACAATGAAGTTCAGCTATTGGTTTTTAAAATCGATGCTGCCGAAGAATCCCCTTATTATGCGATCAATGTTTTTAAAACGCGCGAAGTGGTTGAAGCAAAACGGCATCATCTCACCCTAATTCCCGGCACTCATCCGCTTTTAGAAGGGACAATCGTACTCCGAGAACTCCAAATCCCTATCCTTAATCTTCCGCGATGGCTTGGGGTTGAACTGGATGAGAAAAAGAAAAAGTTATCCAATCTTTTAATCTGCGATTTCAACGGCATTATCATCGGAATTCGGATTATGTTCGCATACCGTGTTGTGAAGAAAAATTGGAATGAGATGCATGCACCCGATTCGTATAGCATTGGGGATGAGGGATTGGTTATCAATGATACCCGCCTTGATGACGGAAGCCTCTGTTTAGTTCTCGATTATGAAAAACTCTTAGCCGATGTCATTCCTCAAGCTATGGTTAATATAACTCACTCCACAGACGCACTGAAAAATCTCCGCCTTCCGGATAAACTTAAAAACGGTGTCGTACTCATCGCCGAAGACTCTAAAACAGCGCAACGTCATCTACGCCAAATATTTGAACACGCTCAAATTGCATTTCAAATGTTCAACAACGGTAAAGACTTGGTTGATTTTATCGCGAAACATCCCAATCCGGCTTCCATTCCGGCTATTATTACCGATATCGAAATGCCCGAGATGTCAGGTTTTACCGTTCTACAGCGTTTAAAAGGCAATCCTCTTACCAAAGCAATTCCGATTATTGTGAACAGCTCTATGACAGGAGATAATAATAAACGCGAAGCAGCAGGATTAGGAGCAGATGGCTTTATCGATAAAACAAAAAGCGAAAATATTTTACCGTTGATTATTCAAAAAATGGAAGAAGCCGAGCAGAATTTACTCCCTCACTAAGAGGGAGTTCATTTAATTATTCAACAACCGCTAACGCTTGTCCTACTTCAACTTTATCATTTGGCTGTACCAGAATTGATGTTACTTTTCCTGCGCGCGGTGCAACCACATCAATTTCCATCTTCATGGCTTCAAGAATCATGATCTTATCACCGGCATTTACCGAAGAGCCTACTTCCGCTACGATTTTAAATACGTTAGCCGGAAGCTCTGCACAAATTGCATTCGCGTTTGCTGCCGGAGCGGCTGCTACTACCGGAGCAGCTACTGCTGCAGGTGCCGCAGCTACGGCTACAGGCGCTGCTTGTTGAACACTGGCGTTTCCACCGATGATTTGTACATTGTATTGTTGTCCGTCTACTACTACTGTGTAAGATCCGTTTGCCATAAATTGATTCTCCTCTAATGTGATTGTTGGTAATTTTGTTTCCGATTTTGGGGCGTTTTTGCGAACATTAACCGTCGCTTCCCCTTTTAAAAATGCAATACCTTTAACGTCGCATGATGCCGCGATAAAAATGTTTTCATCCGTTGCTTCAATGCCTTCTTGTTCAAGACGTGCAGTCCAATAGGCGATTGACTTCGTTTCGTCACGATCGGCAATATCGATCGCATTTTCAGTCGTCGGTTCAAGTTTTAACTGCTCTGCGGCAATATGAACAATTTCGGCATCCGGAGCCGTCGGAGTCTTACCGAAATAGCCCAATACCATTTTGCCATAACCCGGAGCAATTTTTTTCCATGGCCCCATCAACGCATTGTTAAGGGCTTGCTGGAAGTAAAATTGTGAAACCGGAGTAACGGAGGTACCGTATCCCCCTTTTTCAACCACTTCGCGCATCGCACGAATAACTTCCGGATAGCGATCCAACATATTGTTGTCACGCATCATTTGGGTATTAGCCGTCAATGCGCCTCCCGGCATAGGAGAAAATGGAATTAACGGTGAAACTTGTGTCGCTTCAGGCGGGATAAAATAGTCGCTCAAACAATCTTGAAGGGTATCTTCATATTTCAAGATTTTCTCTAATTCTAATCCACCGAGATCGAAATTCTTACCCTTGACCGCATGAAGCATTGTCAAAATATCAGGCTGAGAGGTACCGCCGCTCACAGGGCAAGCAGCCATATCGATACCATCAACTCCGGCTTCGAGTGCTGCAAGATAACACGCAACACTTACCCCTGCCGTTTCATGCGTATGGAGTCGTAAGTGGGTCCCCTCAGGAACCAAACGACGTGCCATTTGAATCGTCTCATACACTTTTTGAGGACTGGATGTTCCGCTTGCATCTTTAAAACAGATGGAATCGTACGGAATACCGGAATCCAAAATGTCTCGTAATGTTTTTTCATAAAATGCTACGTCATGCGCACCGACACAACCCGGAGGAAGATCCATCATCGTAACCACGACTTCGTGCTTTAAACCATGAAATGCAATTCGTTCACCTGAGTATTTTAGGTTTTCGACATCATTAAGTGCATCGAAATTACGAATCGTCGTTGTGCCGTGTTTTTTAAACATTTTGGCATGAAGATCGACCATTTCACGGCTTCCCGTGTCAAGCATAACGGTATTCACCCCGCGAGCAAGCGTTTGAAGATTTGCATCCGGTCCTACGATGGCACGGAATCGGTCCATCATATCAAATGCATTTTCATTTAAATAGAAAAAAAGGCTTTGAAAACGTGCCCCTCCTCCAAATTCAAAATGCCGGATTCCCGCTTCTTTGGCCGCTTCTACCGCAGGGAAAAAATCTTCCATGAGTACTCGTCCGCCAAAAACTGACTGGAACCCGTCACGAAAGGTAGTATCCATCACATCGATGTATTTTTTTGCCATTTACGTGTAACCCTTACTTCTTTAGATTATTATGGTGGTGTATTGCCGCGATTACGGCAGCTACACCGAGCATCCCACCGTTTTGAGCATTCTCAAGTTCATGGTGGTGTAGTGCAGCCGCTATTGCCGCTACTTTTGCTCTTACGTCGTCATTTTCCTGAGCGTGGTGATGAAGTGCCGCAGCAATTGCTGCTACTTTGGCACCCTCATGACGCTGAGACGATTGCGTGTCGGAAGCTCTTACGGCACCCTCATGAGATTCCGGGAGATTCTTGGATTGAAACATTGAAAAATATTTCATTACTTTGGTCAGTAATTCCACTTCTTGCTATCCCCTGTTTAATTTGCACGCGTAATCTTTACACGATGCGTGATTCTAGTATAAAGTTCATTAAAAAAGATTTACTGCATCCTCTTTCAATGAACCTTTTAGGTTCTTTCGTTACAATCCGCCTCATTATTTTATACACGAGGGGTATCTTATGGATCTAAGCAAAATCGGCTACGGCGAAAATCCCGATAAAGTCAAAGCAATTATTGAAATTGCATGCGGTTCAAACATCAAATACGAAGTTGAAAAAGAGAGCGGTGCTTTGGTACTTGACCGTGTTATGCACTCGGCGATGTACTATCCGGCGAACTACGGCTTTGTAAATAAAACCCTTTCACAAGACGGCGATCCGGCGGATATCTTAATTCTTACCGAATATCCTATGGTAGAGGGTTGTGTAACCAACTGTCGTTTAGTCGGTGTTTTGATTATGGAAGACGAAAGCGGTATCGATGAAAAACTTCTTGCTGTTCCGACATCTAAAATTGACCCTACCTTTGAAGAGATTCAAGATCTTGGTGACATTCCTAAACATACTTTAGCGAAAATCAAAAACTTCTTCGAAACCTATAAAATGTTAGAACCTAATAAATGGGTAAAAGTAAAAGGATTTGAAGACAAAGCATCCGCAACCAAAATCCTTGAAGACGCTATCAAAAACTATAAAGAGTAATGAGTGATGATGGATCTATCAACGCAAGATATTTTTGCCTATGCTATATTCGGGTTGATCTTAAACTTTGTCTTTTCGATCGCCTTTGGCCTCTATCTGAGCAAAAACATCGGTGTTGAAGATATGATCCTCACCAAAGGGGAGAAAGAACAACCTTGGTGGATGGGTCTTTCCCTCGCGGTTCCTTTTGCCAAAATGGCGATTACCCTTTATCGGGTCGCTATTTTGCAAATCTACTTTCTGGATCAGGGAAAAAGTCATAAAGAGTTTTGGATTTATCTCACCAGCGACGATTAATCTCTCTGCTCATTTTTCTTCTTTAATACAAAATTTTCGTATCAAGGTTCCGTGCAATCCTGTTGCATGCGTTTCTGAACCTTTTTGGGCATTCTTCAGCCTTATATTCCACTCTACATTATCAAACTTCGGATCAACAATCGCGATACCGTTGCTAAGCAACATTTCACTGTAGGTTTCCAAGCCGTTTGCATAGAGCACGCACCCCCCTTTTATCTGCTCAAAGTGGTACGATTGAGAGATAATTAAATGCTCTTTTGCAAACGCTTTATCATGAGGAGAAGAGCGATACAAGGATTCAATTCTACTCGAGCACTCTTGCGGATTCACGGCTGCGCTCATCATATTTTCCAAAGGTATAATGCCAAACGGTTTGCACACTATAGGTTTACTGTTATACAAAAGATTGACCTTTGCATTATTCTCTATTGAGCTTAATATCCCTATCGAAATTTCACCGTATAACGGCATAATAATAAATGCAAGTCCGATCAACTTAAGAAAATATGTTTCTTTTTTACTCACAGAGTGTTTTTTGACCGATTTTTTTTCTATTTTTTGCCAATTTTGCAGCCTCAACCTTAAAGTAACAGGTGCATTTATAATATATTTTAACATTTTAAATCCATTATATCTTCTAATCTTAATGTACTCTACCCCTGCCTCATGGTAGCTCACACCGCTTTTCTATTACTTTTTCTTAACTGATTCATTTAAAAAGGCGACACCATTGTTGCAGCGCAACTTATACCCTAAAATTTCACATCTAAATTACGAGGTGCAAATATTGAGATTTTTACTATTGATAATCACTATGACTCTATCCCTTTTGGCATCGGATGTCACCCAAAAAATGACTCCGAAACAACTGCACGTTCTTCAGGCAGTTCGAGACGTTGCTAAAAGTATACCTGACAAAAACGGCAAGACATATGAAAATGACCTAAGTGCCATCTGTCTAACTGAAAGCAGCGCGGGCGATCATACCATCGGTGATTTTCGACATAAAAAGTCTTTTACCAAAGCCTCTCTCGGAGCGATGCAGATTCAAGTTGCAACAGCTCGCCATGTATCCCAAAACGTCAAGAAACTGCACTGGCTTAGTACCCTTAGTGATGTACAGCTTGCCGGACGTTTGCTTGGAGATATAAAACTTTCCGCAAATATAGCAACCCATTACGTTATTTTGCTACATGAAAGACGAATCGATCATCTATACGCTATCAGCGGCTACAACGGTGGATCGGTTAACCGACCGTACTATGAACGCGTTATGAAAAATAAAGACATAGTAAATCGTCTTGTCTTATCCGGTAAATTATCCTAAAGTGAATTCTAAAATTTCGTTATAATACTCCTACAGTATCAATGGAGGAGCATTACGATGGATGACGATAAATTAAAACTCATTCTCGCTGTATTAGGCGGAGTCGTTTTTAGTTTGATATTTGTCCTTCTCGCTTTTGTCCTCCCTATTAAAGACTCTATGAGTCAAGAAGAAAAAGTACAACAAACTCTGGAAAAAATTTCTAAAGGGATCAAAGAGGGTGAAGTGCACCCTCCTCCCGGTGAAAAGCACTGATGACATTAGCAGTATCCGCCTGTCTGCTCGGTGAAAGAATCCGTTTTGACGGCGGACATAAACACGATCGTTTCATTACCGATGAGCTTGGAGCGTTTGCCGAGTTTGTCCCCTTTTGTCCTGAACATCTTGCATTTAATACCCCGCGTCCTTCCGTTAGGCTCGTCAAGATTGCCGATGAGATACAGGTCCATTCCAATAAAAGCGGAGAGGATCTAACTACTCCTTTAGTGCAGCAAAGTCATAATGAACTTTTTCGACTCCGAACCCAAAAACTGTGCGGCATTATTTTCAAATCCAAGTCTCCCAGCTGTGGTCTCAAAAGTGCCAAACTTTATCTCGAAAACGGCTACTGTGAAGGGAAAGAGGATGGCGTCTTTGCCCACCTGTGTCGTGAACATTATCCACTCCTTCCGATGGAGGAAGAGGGGCGGCTTGAAGATGCATGGTTGAGAGAAAATTTCATTATGCAACTCTTTGCCTATGATCGCTTTGAACAACTCAAAGCCTCTAATCCTACGTTTAATGATCTCATCCATTTTCACACCATCCATAAATTTATGCTACAAGCCAAAGATGAGCAGCTCTACCGTGCTTTAGGTAATATTACAGGTAACCATGACTCCCTTCCGCTTGAAACGATTTTTGGGATGTATGAGTTTGGATTTAAAACCGCAATCGGACGTAAAAGCTCCATTAAACGTACCCGAAATGTGTTGGAACATATGGCAGGATTTTTCAAAAACGATCTGGACAAAAGCGAAAAAGAGATTCTTCATAGCCATATCCAAGACTATACCGATAAAATCGTCCCACTCATACTCCCCCTCTCTACGATTCATCTGTATGCCAAAAAATACGATACACAATACCTTCTGAACCAAATTTTTCTTGATCCCTACCCCAAATCGCTCGCCTTACGTTCAGCTATTAACAGCGGAAAATAATGAGACGAATTTTATGGTTCCGACGTGATTTGCGCGTTGTTGATAATCCCCTCCTATCTTTTGAAGGAGATGCCCTTCCTATCTTTATCTTTGATCCCTGTATTCTAGATTCGCTTCCATCTAATGATCGGCGAGTAACCTTCATCTTTAACACACTTACACAGCTTAGAATCGCTTTAAAGGCACGAGGACTTAATCTCGCATTATTCTATGGAAAGCCGACCGATGTCTTTAAATGGCTCTTAAAAACCGGTTCCTATACAGAAGTTTGTGCTTCAGGGGATTATGATAAATACGCGCAAGAACGAGATCTAGAGATATCTCATTTAATCGAATTTCATACGCTCCATGACACCTATATATTCCGCCCTGATGAAGTGCTTAAAAATGATGGTACCCCCTATCTCGTTTTTACCCCTTTTTATAACCGTTCAAAACTTCACTTCCGCCCCGAACATATGGCTGAATATTCCCTTGCGGTACAACGTTTAATCCATTTTGACTATGACACACTCCATCATGTTTCCGATGAAGAGCATACCCCCTTAGATATTGCCCTTGAATCAATCAACTTTATCCCTCAAACGCTCTCTTGCCTCTATCTTACATCGCCTCAGGAAAAACTAGCACAATTTACCACGAAGCTTACTCTCTACCCAAAAAATCGAGATGTTATGGCTCTGCATGCCACTTCCGGTCTCAGCAGCGATCTACGATTCGGAACGATATCGATTCGTGAAATATTGAGGTGGATTACTCAACAAAAAAGTCTTGGTATTGATACGGAACCTTTTTTTAGACAACTCATCTTTCGTGATTTTTATGCCATGCTCCTCTATCATTATCCGCATCTTAGTTCTCAAAACTTTCGCTATCCGTTTAAAGGTATTGAAAATGAGAGCTATTTCGAAGCTTTTTGTGCTGCACGTACAGGGGTCCCTATTGTCGATGCGGGGGTCAGAGAATTATTAGAGACCGGCAATATGCACAACCGTGTACGTATGATATGTGCCTCATTTTTTACCAAAAATTTACTGCTCCCGTGGCAATGGGGTGAACAATTTTTTGCAGCACATCTAATGGACTATGATGCAGCCAGCAATATCCTATCATGGCAATGGAGTGCGGGAACCGGGGTTGATCCGCAACCTTATTTTCGAATTTTTAATCCGTACACCCAAACGGAAAGATTTGATAAAGAGGGAATCTATATCAAAAAATACCTTTCTGCGATCAGAGATGTTCCATCAAAGATTTTGCGTGATGAACAGGGATTAAAAGAGTATTCTATAAACAATTATCCGCACCCGATCGTTGATCATAAAATAAGTTCAAAAAAAGCATTGGACTATTTTAAAAGCACGCTTTAAGGGGATGTATTACATTTTTCTCACCCCTTATTATGCACGCTGTACTTGATTTCTCCCATTGGCTTTGGCCTCATACAGAGCCGAATCTATTCTACCGATACATTCATGGACGCTATCGGTAGATAAAAATTCCCCTATCCCGATGCTGATCGTAACCGAATTACTATCTATGAAAGGATATTTTTCTACCTTGTGGCGGAGATTTTCAGCTACATTCATAGCCTCATCCATATTCGTGTGAGGCAAAATCACCATAAATTCTTCACCACCCCAACGTCCGACAATATCGATCGAACGAACATTGTTTTTTAGAACTTCGGCCAACGCTTGAAGAACTTTATCTCCCGTTTGATGCCCCTGCGTATCATTCACTGCTTTGAAAAAATCGACATCAATCATCATCACGCTACAAGAATATGCAGGATAGCGATGCACTTTTTTCTTCTCTTCAATAAGTATTTCATCGGTTTTTTGTCGGTTATATAAACCCGTAAGCTTGTCGGTAGTCGAAAGTTCCAACAATTTAGCATTGTAACGCTTGAGCATAGAATAGCGCCATAAAAACAGTATAAGGAGTGCACTGAGAGCTACAAGAACTTTCCAAACCACTGCACGGTCTATCCATGACACTTCTTCGACTGTCGACACCCAGCGGTTATAAATCTTCTGCATTGTCGGCTCATCCAGATTTTGAACCAATTTTTCAAAAATATCATGGAGAAGAGGTTCATCCTTGCGGGTTCCTACACCGAGGTCAACCTTGTCATCAAGGCGTGATGAGACTTTTAAAACTCCCGGATACTCTTTTTGGATATACGAAGAAATAACGATCAGATTATCAATATAGCCATAAAGCTCTCCGCTTTCTACCCGTTTCAATCCATCCGTTATCGACTGGACCTCTACGATATTCAAATCAGGATTTTGTGACTTAAGTTTCTCGGCAATTGCATACCCTTTGACCACTCCGAGTTTTTTATCGCGTAGCGTCGTAATGTTTTCAGTAAACGGTTTATCCATAGTCGTCGCCATTACAATCGGAAGCGTTACGTACGGTGAAGTAAAATCCATATACACGAGACGTTCAGGGGTACTGGAAGCAAGAGAGAATATATCACACTCCCGTTTTTTGGCCTGTTCAATCGACTCATCCCATGAATCTGCCAATCGAAGTTCAAAAGGAATTCCCAATTTATGTTCAAAATTTTTCATCACGTCGGCTGCGATTCCAATATGTTTCCCCTCACGAATTGCTTCAAACGGATACCACTCCGGATCAACACACACCACTATTTTTTTCTTTTGAAGAAGATACTCTTTTTCCTTCGATGTTAATGAAATACCGCTAGAAGAGGATGCGATGACATCTTTGAACATAAAATGACCCAATTTTTGCCCCGGAAATAAAGAGCCTGCCTGTTCCAGTTGCTTAAAAGAGCGGATGGTCAACTCCTCATTGGCTTGACCGATTGGATAGAAGTCGGTCATCATCAACTTTTTGGTCACTTTTGCTTCATACATGAGTGCATCACGCGATTTTTGTACGTGATATTTACGAAGGAGAAGGGTAATAATTTCATTCGGATGCGCAAGCGCATATTCCCACCCTTTATTGGACGCATTGATAAATTTTTGGGTCTGTTCCGTATGATCCAGTGCCTCTTTTTGTGACGTAAACAAATTAACCGCACTCATGACAAAGCCGTATTCTGCCGGATCAATGACTTCATAAGGAATACCCGCTTGATCGAGAGTATAAAGCTGATTTGAGAGAAAGGCACTCATAACATCTACTTTCCCCTCCATAAAGTCTTTTGAATGGAATGTATGATCTTTAAAACGGGCATTTTGAGAAGAGATGCTGAAATGGTCCAGCAATAGAGCCAATGAACTGTATTTAAGCTCATCCGTTGTCCCCATAATCGTTTTTCCGAGCATATCAATCGGATGTTTTATCCCCTTTTGAGCAACAAAAACGAGTGGTGAACGCTGAAAGTAGGTGGCCAGTAAAACAATCGGCTGAATACGTCCCTCTTCAACAACAATACTGGAATTATAAACACCGTAGGTCGATTTTTGGTTCAGAACATCCGCAACAATATCGGTACCGGCTTGGTATTCGCGTAATTGGACATCCAAGCCGACATCTTTGTAAAATCCTTTCTCTTTTGCAGCAATAAAACCTGCAAATTCAAACTGATATTTCCAATCCAGCTGGAGAGTCACTTTTTGTAAATTACTTTGTCCAAACAATGGATAAATAATAATAAAAATAAAGAAAATAAATTTCATTAATAACCTTTTAATCGCACAATAATTTTACCTACATATCTTTTAAAAACAGTTCTTTAATTTTTCATACGATATAATTATATTAAATTATACTATGGGAATTCAAATGATTAGATTAGAGACTATTAAAGGGAAACTCAGTGCATTGATGGCACTCAGTTTAATTACCTACGTAATTCTCATATACTTATCGTACACCAATATTCAAGAAGCAGACACAACCATTGATAAAATGGTTTTACTAGCCGATATTCGTGCTAATACCAACGGTGCCATAATGGAACTTCGAGGCTATCAATTGCATGCAGGAGACGCTGCCTATTTATCTCGCTATGAAGATCGAAATCAAAAGCTTTCCAAAGCTCTGGAGAAGTTATTAGCCATTACGATCTCCAAAGAGAACCAATCGTCTCTCAAAAATTTAATCTCTCAACATCATGCATGGATGGAGGGGAATGCTCCACGTATCGCAATTATTCAAAAATACGGTAAGAAAATTTTTGATGAAGCGTTTGAAAATTCAACGGAGGGGCAAAAGTTAAAACAGCTCGGAAAAGCAGCCGAAGCATTGCAAACAACTTATATCGATGACTCTATAAAACTCAATACAGAGATGGAAGAATCCAATAAAAATCGACTCAGTAACAATGCAACATGGATGAATACTATCATTCTCCTCTCGGCAGTCATCATATTAACCATGTTTTATCTTCTTATCCGGAATATCACGGCTTCTATCTCCCGTTTAGAAGAAACCATAGAAACCATTGCCCATAATCGTGACTTTACTCGAGACACCAAAATAGAAGGGAATGATGAGCTCTCCCAAATGGGACGTAAACTCAATGAACTTGTAAGTATGCTGCGCCAATCATTTCAAAGAATCCGCTCTGCATCCAGTGAAAACCTATCCGTAGCCGCAGAACTCTCTGCAACTACCCTAAGCATTGGTAAGCTTGCAGAAGAAGAGGCACAAATCGTTGCCCAAACAACCTCTGAATCCGATCACATGAAAATTACCATGCAAAATTCGGCACGCGAAGCACAAAGTGTTCGTGAAAAAGCCCTCAATGCTCGTGAAAACCTCCAAGAAGCTCAAAAAGCACTGCATAATACCATTGAGCAGCTCTCGCTCACCGTTCAAATGGAAGGGGAGATCAACGAGAGACTCAACGCGCTCTCTCAAGAGGCATCTCAAGTAAAACAAGTCCTTACCGTCATCGCCGATATCGCCGATCAAACCAATCTTCTCGCCCTCAATGCTGCAATTGAAGCGGCACGGGCAGGAGAACACGGACGCGGATTTGCCGTTGTTGCCGATGAAGTACGCAAACTTGCCGAACGAACTCAAAAAAGTCTCGTAGAAACCAATGCAACGGTCAATGTCATCGTACAATCGATCAACGATATTACCGATCAGATGAACCATAACACTAACCGTATCGAACAACTAGTAAGTGCCTCAGCCGAAGTGGATAACCACACTGAAACTGCGGTTAATGCACTGGCACACACAGTCGATGCTATCGAAAAACTCTCTGAAGATACGCAGACCAATGCCGATACGACCGATGCAATTATCCGTAAAATCGGTAAAATCAATGAACTCTCAACCTCCAATGCACGAAGTGTTGAAGAGATTGCTTCGGCAGCTGAGCATTTACACCAAATGACAGAACGTTTAACCGATCAGGTCTCCGTATACCGCACTTAGGTGTGATATATCACACCCCGTTCTTTTCGCATTGGAGTAAATAGCTCTCGTGCTTGGATATGATCATCTGCATGCCCTAAAATCAAAAATCCCTCTAAATGATCCCGAAACCGTAGCAGCAATTCTCTATTTTTGGACTTGTCAAAATAAATCATCATGTTACGGCTAAAAATAATCTCAAAATTCCCCAATTCATTCCACAGATACGGATCAAATAAGTTTCCCGAGAGAAATCGGACACTCATACCTTCTAACGCATTAATTTTAAATTCCTGATTTTGCATACGGAAATAACGTTGCACTATTTCCGGCTTTAACGCATGAATGGAACGCTTTGAATAAACCCCTTCTTGTGCACGCCGAATCATCTCAGGAGAGATATCAACTCCAATGATCTCGATCGCTCTGGTCAATCGTAGCGACGATTCCAGAATACGTAATGCTATCGTATACGCTTCTTCACCACTGGAACTTGGGGCACAGAGAATTCGTATCGGCTTGGAGACACCGCTTCGATCGATTTGGGGCAATATCTCATCTATCAAACGGTCAAAATGGTGAGATTCTCTCTCGAAATAGGTCTCATTGGTAGTGATAAGATTAAGCAGAGTGTCGGGGAGCGGTTCATGCGTTTTGGGAAGTATGCCGCCATTATCTAGATAGCGTGAAATACGGGCGCGATCGGTAGCACGTGAAAGGACAATTCCGGTCTCCTGTTGAATCCGCTCCAAAATAGCGCTAATAGTCTCTTCTCGCATACTCTACTGCTTCCCAAACTGAATCATTGCTTCAATCATCTCAACAGGGGAAAGAATATAGCGTGCACCGCCCCTCTCTATTGCCTGACGCGGCATACCGAATACCGCGGAACTGGCTTCATTTTGACAAAGCGTCATCCCCCCCTCGGATGCGATCTTAACCATCCCCTCCGCACCGTCATCTCCGATTCCGCTAAGGAGGATTGCCATGATAGATGAGGGTTCGTACACCTCTAACGCACTTAAAAACATCTCATCGACACTGGGTACAAAATCTTCCCGAGCCCCTTCATGAGCATTTTTGTGGCTCACTATAACCGTCTCTCCCTTCGTACCAAAAGAGAGATGATTTCCGCCGTGAGCGATTACGATCATTTCACCGCTTAGGATTAACCCATCACTGGACTCAACAACACTATTGGCCGTACACGTTTGGAGTCGTGTCGCAAACGAATGGGTCAATTGGGCAGGAAAATGTTGCACGATACAAATGGGATGGGGATAATGTTCCGGCAATGCACGGATAAGTTGCTCAATAACCCCCGGTCCTCCGGTGGATGCTCCGATAAGGACAATTTTAGAACGATACTGTTTCATCGATACCATAACCTCATAATTGCCGCCCCGACAAGGATATAGGCCAATTCGTTTATCCCCCCCATCCATGCACTCATCGCCCCTAAAGATAGGATGAATGCCATAATGATCGGACGCAGAGAGCGTTCAACACTTTGTTTTATACTCTCCAGTTGAAGAGGGGAAAGTTCAACCACTAACTCCCCTCTGCTGGCGCGACGAAGTGTCTCTCGGGCAGCATGTACGTCATCGGGGAGATGCTTAATCTCATCGATAATGCTCTCAAGCAAAGAGTCTTTCATCCCCAACGCACGCGGGATATTGCGTTGTAATATCGGAAGAATATCCTTGATTCCATTAAAATTCTCGATATAGGTCGTCCCAAGACCTTCAATAATTGCACTTACCCGCAAAATATAGATCGCCTCTTGGGGGAGTTTAAAAGGGAGATTACGGGTCTGTTCCAATACTTGAAATGCTAATTCTTGCATACTGCTGCTATCAAGGGCATCGTTGGCAAATATCTCAAACATCCGTTCGGTAAATTCGGCAAGTTCTGCCGTAGGAGCATCATAGGCAACGGTACCTAACCGCTTAGATGCACTTACATAAGCTTCATAATCTTGCTCATTGGCAGCGCGTAAAAGCTCAATAATCGCAATACGGGTCGGGTTGGATACCCTCTTTACCATCCCAAAATCAAGCAATACCAGCTGAGCATTCGGTGTAACGAGGAGATTGCCCGGATGTGGATCGGCATGAAAAAAACCTTGTACAAGCATCTGATCGGTGTAAAAACGGACCAGTTTATCGATAAGGGGGATAATATCAATACCACTTGAGAGAATTGCTTCACGCTCATCAAACCGCCATCCCACCTCATAACTCATTACCAAGGCATCATCACAACTGTACTGAGGATAGGGACGGGGGAAAATAACCCCCGATGAAGCGTACATATGAGAAAATTTCTCCAAATTAGCACGTTCATGGTTGAGACTGCACTCTTGAACAATCATGGTGGAAAATTCAGCAATAACCGACTCGATTGAGTGACGCGTCGTATGGGAAAAAAGGGGGTTAAAAAGGATATTAAACCATGTAACAATTCGGATGTCGGCACGAATACGCTTTTCGATACCGTCACGTCTAAGCTTTACCGCAACTTTGGTATTCTCATCCAGCCACGCTTCATGCACTTGACCGATCGATGCGGAAGCGATAGGATTGGGATTAAAGCGAATAAAAGGGAGTGACGGAAAGGCTCGATTCATCACCCTTTCATACGCATCTATCGGCATCGGAGGAAGGTCATCGTGAAGGGTTTTTAGAGAATCAAGATAGTCAGATTCAAAAAAATCGTTACGAGTAGCGAGCACTTGGGCAAGTTTAATAAAACTGGCACCCAAATCCGTAATGGTATGAGCAAGTGCTTTAGGTGAAAAGGGGGTAACCCCTAAAAAACGGCTCTTTTTTTTGATCAGAAGATAAAATGACAATAGAAGCCGGAATACACTCCACAATCGAGCGGGCGAATAAAGACGACTCACGATTTGAGCGCTTCGATATCCTTTTTAGTCGCAAGTCCCAGTTCTTCAATCACCTCTTTAATAGCGGTTTTAAGTTCCTCTTTGAGACGAGTCTCCTCATTTTCACCGCGTGTCTTTAGGTTCTCCAAAAAACTTTTGGATTCATCGGCATTGAGTTTCCCTTTTTCTTCAAGCTTTTTAAGTTCCTCTTCGACTCTCTCTTTGAGCAATAACGCTCCCCCCATACCTGTGTACAATAACTCTTTTAGCATGACAAACTCCTCTCATTGATATTCCTGTATTATAGACATAAATCGAGAAATATCGCTACTCTATTTTTGTCTCTCTTCGCTTTTAACATCCATAGAGTTCTTCAGAATGTTCCCATCCCCCCTCAACCTCTTCAAACCATGCCAAAAATTGTTGGGCAAATTCTCCTTGAAACACCGATCCATGCTGCGGAGCAATCATATCTACCTCATTAGCTCGGACACATTTTACCCATGCACGGCAAAAACGGTTAGCCGCCATATAACGTCCGTGAAAACTCTCCAAAAAAGGACGATGCTCTTCGAAATTGTCAACTTTTTTATGAAGATTCTGAGGAGAGAGAACCGCTGCACCGATATCACCGGAAAAAAGAATTTTTGATCGGCTATCATAAAGTGAAAAATTGCCCGGAGAATGAAGGAAATGGGCCGGTATAAATTGTAAAAAATCATTCCCGAATTTAATCTTTCCACCGTGATCTTCAAGGGCGACTATACGCCCCATATCCATCAAGCCATAATGTCCCATAAATCGAGTCCAGAGTTTTGATACGACCAACTTCGCCGTTGTCGAAACACTCCATTCCGCAATGGCTCCCGCAACGTCAGGATCTTGGTGTGAAAAGAAGATGTATTTAAGTTTTGAGGGATCTATATGGCGAGCGACTGCATCGTACAACTCACCAAATACAGCTCCGCTCCCAGGATCGATCAAGACGGCATTATCGTGCTGAATAATCAAAAATTGGTTCACCGAGAGAGAATAATCTTGATGGTCTTCATCTTCAAGACTGAACATCACACATTTGTGCATTCCATCATCATACAACAGAGTTTCATTTTTCACTTTGCAATCCTTTAAATTCTCGAATCAGCACCATTTGCCGTTTCGCGACGTAGTCGATCATATTCTTTTGCGCTTGCCCGTGTAACTCATACGTGCAAACCACCTCATAGTTGTGTCTCCCTTCGTCAATTCGATACACCTCCGCACTGGTATTGATAATTATCGGTCGTAGCGCAGTCGATAAAACGATATCAATAACAACCGAGTGTTTTAACTCAAATCCCGATGGAAGGGTTGAGAGTTGAAGCCGAATTGCTTTGATTGAAATATCTAAAATAACAATATCCGTATCAAATTTTCGTCCCTCGTACAGCAGAGTAACTTTTACATCGTCATCCGGTACCACACGAATCGCTTGCCGACGGGTTGGAGAGGTTTGTACCATTTTATAATGGACAAAAGTGACACTCTGCGGATCAAAATCGATCCGCTTGATCGTATTGCAATATATCGCCATCGGAAACAACTCCGAAGAGAGATAAAACTCCTCTTCATGCTGCATCGCTTTGAGCTGAACATAAGGGGTTTTGAGGACAACCTCTTTTTCCCCGACCGCTATAATGATACCGTCATTGGTAATACTAAGCCCCTTATAGAGGTTATGGACACGAATTTTTGCACCGCTGCGCATCGCCATCTCCAATAATCCGCGAACCACTTTTTCATCTTTTGCCAAACGTTCACGTTCCACTGCACTGCTGTCATAAAGTTTTAGCAGATTTAATTCGCTGACGTCATTGAGCGATAAAACCGCATACCCCTCTTTTTCGGGAATACTTTGATAATTGAGGACAAAATGGTGTGATATCCCCTCCGTATCTGCTATCTTGACATTGAACAGTTTACCTTGATGGTGAGAAAGATGATCAAACCACTCCATATCATCGTGATTGTATAAAAAACCGTTGTGTTCCAGCAACAGCTCTCCAAAAGAGACAAATTGTTTACGAAATATCTCTGTACTTGGTACCCCGAAAAAATCGAGACAAGGCTGATTCGCCATCACCACATTCTGTTTGTACAAGAGTAAAACCTGATTGTTTTGATAATTGAAGATGGTATGGAGATTCGTGGTAAAAATACGGCGATGGAGCTCATCTCGAAGCAGCTGAGAACATCGTTCAAGGGTTTCAACAAGGGTTTCAATCCGAAGCGGTTTGACTAAAAAATCAAAAACACCGATCCGAAGTGCGCGATGAAGCAATTTGGGGTCATCATTGGCACTGGTAATAATGATTTTTGCATCGGGATTGATCCGTAAAATAGCTTCCGCCATTGTCAAACCATCCATTTTTGGCATGCCGTAATCCGTAATGACAATATCCGGTCGATGCTGTGTAAAGAGATTTAACCCCTCTTCTCCATCGTATGCCGAGTAAACGGTGTCCACTATTTTTTTAAATAATACACTTGCTTGAGCATTCAAACCACGATTATCTTCAACGTACAATAAAGCATAGGACTGTAATGATACATGCAACTGCTTTAGCGTCTTTGACTCGACCATCCAACCCCATCCACATAAGAGATATTGACTAAGAATATCGAAAAAAATCTTAGGTAAAGTCTTAAAATGAAAAAAAAATGGCTAATTTATCTATTTATTTGTTTTGGTCACAACTTAGTCATTATATAGACACTTTGAAGACACTTTTGGATTACAATAAGGCTATGAATACTCATCACACCCTCAAACTTTGCGATCGATGTTATTGGGATGCGGCCTCTGAAACCGTTAAATTGCATCATGAGATCGTACCGTTAACCTCTAATATGAAAAAGCTTCTTAAATTGTTGATCGGCAATTACAATAAACCGATCAGCAGTGTTGAGATTTTTTTGCATATATGGGATACCTATGAGCAAGAGTATACCCCCCGAAATGTCCGCAACTTAATCAGCAATCTGCGTAAACGTCTCCCATGCCTCACTGTCGTCAACTATTACGGCGGAAGCTATATGCTGAAAAAAAATCGCGAAAGCCATCCTGTCTTTACCGATCATCTCATCGATATTCTCGACCAAGCCAAAAACGGCATCACGATCTCTGATCCCAACCAGCCTGACAATCCGGTTATCTATATCAATCACGCTTTTGCCAATGCCTTCGGCTATTCTCCCGAAGAGATCATCGGAAAAAACTGCCGTTTTTTACAGGGGGATGATCGCGATCAAAGCGCCCTTGAAGAGATACGTCAAGCGATGAAAGAGCAAAAAGATGTCACCGTAATCCTTCGTAATTACCATAAATCGGGAGAACTTATCTATAACGAAGTAACCATCAGCCCGATCTTTGATAAAAATACGGGAAAACTAAAATATTACGTAGGGGTGCAAAAAGATGTCACCTCTATCCAACAATTAATCCAGCAAATCAAAGGGATGGTCTAAACCTTGACGCTTAAAAATTACTCTCTTTTATATCTCGAAAATAATGATGGCGATAGAGAGACCTTTATACGTCTCTTTGAACACCATTTCAAAACTATTTTTATTGCAAAAACCCCGGAAGAGGGACTTCAAATTTTTGAAACCTCCCATCCTGATATGCTCCTGAGTACCCTTCAGCTTCCCGAACTTAAAGAATTAGAGATGATAGCGCGTATGCGAAAACATTCTCCTCATCTTCCCGTGATCATCAACTCTGCCATCGATGATTCCCAAGTACTTCTTAAAAGTATTGCGTTGCACATCGATCATTACATTCTAAAACCTACAAATCCCCATCTTATGCTCCAGGCTTTATACAAAGCGGCAAAAGTATTAACGCTTGAAAAATCGCTAACCCATTCTCGTATTATGATGCAAACCGTCATCGATGAGATTCCTGACCCTGTTTTATATATTGAATTGGATATGAGGGTGAGCATGATGAATAAAGCGGCCAAGGATCTTGGAGGAGAAGGGGTGAATGAACTTTTTCCAAAATGTTACACCGTTTCAAGTCAAACCAGCGGTGCATGTTCCGACGGCACCCATCCCTGCCCGGCAGAATACGTTTCCAAAACCAAAACCCCCTCTACCCTGCGTCATGTCCACACCGATCAAAAGGGCAAGAAACATCATGTCGATATCCACACAAGACCCATTTTTGATCCAGAAGGGACTATGATTGCTTATCTCGAAATTCGGCATGATATCAGTGCTTATCTCGACATCCAAAATCAGCTGCTGCATGAGACCAAAAAACTGACCCATATTTCGATGCATGATCCCCTCACCCGTCTGCCGAATCGTCGTCTGCTAGAGGATCGGATTAATCATGCCATAGAGAAAAAGAGTCGCTCCGGTCAACTGTTCGCACTCTTTTTTATTGACTTAGACCATTTCAAAGAGGTGAATGATTCACTGGGTCATTTGATCGGAGATCAGCTGTTGGTGTACGTTGCTAAACGGATACGGAAAGTAATTCGAAAAGGAGATACCATTGCACGTAATGGAGGGGATGAGTTTGTCCTTATTATCGAGAATGAAGCTTCCGAGGAGCATCTTATAGCCGTTGCCGAAAAAATACAACAGCTCTTCAATGATCCTTTTATCATTAACGGAGAAGAGATCTTCACTACCTGCAGTATCGGGATCAGTATTTTTCCAAAAGACGGAAAAAAAGCAGAGCGTCTACTCAACAGTGCTGATTCGGCGATGTATGCTGCAAAGCAAGCGGGACGCAATCAATTTGGATTTTATTCTGATCTATCGACCCATTAAAGTGATCTCTTATCCCGATGTTTTTTAGGGGTTTAACGTTTGCTTCGTATCTTGATTTATGATACACTCTGCACAACTTCGGATGACACACCCCTCAAAGAGTGTCACCGCATACACGATACTGTGCGGCATAAGGGCAATGAGCGCTATGAATGTCAAAAGATTAATCGATGCGTAATCTAGAACTGCGTGTCACCTCACGTGATTGGCTCAGTATTTTACTGATCGGGATATTGTTTTCCACATTCTTGTCCATTTTAGAATACCATCTCCTCGAATTATCCCTCATAGAGGGGGGGATATTCGGTATAGTCCTCGGATTTTGTATCACCTTTTTTTCCCTATTTTTTATCACGACCATGAACCGTTATCTTCTACCAAATATTTCTCAATCTTTGTGGAATACGAGTGCAGCCCTGTTTTCCTTTTTGTCCGGCTTTTTAGGAACGTTATTTACTTACGGTATCCTTCATTTCACTGCCATCACCTTCATAGAGCATTTTGATACACACCCGTATCAAACGTCATCGATCATCGGTAGTCTCACCTATCTGATCGGTTTGCTCGTCTACCGTTTTGTTAAAATTCGCAATGAAAAAGATCAGAGCCATCGTCTTTTTATCAAAAGCCGCCTGAGCTCTTTAGAGACACAGCTCAATCCCCATTTTCTCTTCAATGCGCTCAATTCTCTCACGGAATTGATCCATCAAGACCCACACAAAGCAGAAGAAACCATCGTTAAAATCTCAACCTTTTTACGCAATACCATGGGTGAAAAATCCCTTATACCGCTGCGCGCAGAGTTGAAAAAGGTTCGTGATTACATCGATTTGGAAAATATCCGTTTTAACGGAGCTATTGCTCTGTCTGTTGAGGTGGAATCGAGTGCTTTAGTGCTCATGGTTCCGAAATTTTCAATCCAGCTTTTAGCCGAAAATGGGATTAAACACGGTTTACAAAGCCCCTCTACCGATTTTACCATCTCGATACACATAGTCCACATCCATAATTCTTTGCACATCCGCGTATCCAATAACGGCAAACCTATCACAAAACCCTCTTTCGGCATCGGTCTTTCCAATCTTCAAGAACGTCTCTCTCACCTCTGTGAGGGTAAATTGACAATAGAGCGTACCGATATCCCAACCTATCTGATCGAACTAAAGGATTGTAATGCGCATTTTGATCGTTGATGATGAGCCTCTCGCCCTTACACGTCTGCAACGTCTCCTCGTTAACTTGGGCTATACCCATATTACCCAAGCATCCAATGGATATGAAGCGTTAAGAATTTCGGCCAAAAAATCTTTTGATATTGCATTTTTAGATATAGCAATGCCGGATATGGACGGGATTGAACTGGGGTATTGCTTACGCTATCAACACGAAAAAATGGCTCTCATCTATCAAAGTGCATATGAGCATTACGCGATAAAAGCTTTCGACGTAGGGGCTGTTGATTATATCCTTAAGCCCTATACTGCCGAAGCTGTTGAACGTTCTATCGAAAGAGCCTTAGCAAAAGAGAGTTCCAAAGAGTTGCGCCTTATTTCAAAGGCAGGAGAAGCCCATTACCTCCTCGCTCCCAAAGATATTCTGTATGTCAAAGCCGATCTCTCCGAAGTGATACTCCGTACACGGGAAGGATTTTCCTACTATCCCAAGAAAATATCCGATGTCGAAGAGATGCTGAAACTGCACGGATTTTTACGAGTCCACCGCTCTTATCTGATCAATCTAAACCAGATCAAGGAGATGAATACCGTTGATCAAAGTCGTCTAAGCTTTATATTTGAGGGGATATCTGAGACGATTGAAAGCAGTAAAGACGGGGCTAAAAACTTTCGAAACCGATTTAAAGTAACGTGATGTATCTCTGATCTCTTTTAGATACAATTCCTCCTACCTCACAGAAAGACTTTGTATGGAAATAAATCATTACGACACTCTTGCCGATTTTTTTAACACCGTTTGGCATTTTTCCGACGAATACAAAGAGTTTGTCCATTCGCATATCATGTCTGATCTTGCCCTCACCAGTACCGATATATTAGTCGATATCGGGGGGGGAACAGGGACGTTTACCAGTAAATTGGCCTCCGATGCAGATCTTAAATGCGCCTACTGTATCGAACCCTCAAAGGCAATGTGTGATGAGGCTTCCAAAATTGATAATATCATATCAATTTGCACCGATGCCTCTGGATTTTGCGCATTGAATCTCCCCTACACCAAACTCTTACTCAAAGAGGTGATTCACCACATTAGCGATAGAGAACCCTTTTGGAACAATATATATCATCAGCTTCCCCCCAATGGCAAACTCCTTATTATTACCCGCCCTCAATCTATTGATTTCCCCTTTTTTGATGCGGCGAAGGAAGCTTTCGCACGCAATCAACCACCGTATGAAGCACTCGAATCAGAGCTGCATGAGGCGGGATTTTTTGTGGATACACAATGCCGAAGCCATACCTTCACCCTTCCAAAACAGCAGTGGTACCTCATGCTGCGTCACCGTTTCATGTCCGATTTAAGCTCTTTCAGCGATCAAGAGATCGACGAAGGGATAGAAGAAATTGAAAAAAATCATCCTGACACTATGGTCAAGATGGTTGATAATCTTATCTTTATTACTGCCACCAAAAAGAGTTAATTACCACTCTAAAGAAAGGTATTTAGTAAAAAAACGATACAATTAAAATTACTAAAATTAATAACTATAGAAAGGTTTTCATGCCAAACTTTTCTCCCTTAAATGATCGAAAAAGCATCTTCTACAACGGATGGGCGGCAGGTCTGTTGATTTTCTTAACTACCGCCCTCACATCAGCAGCCGTAATCTGGCATTTAGAAGGGATGCACTCGGAAAAAATGCATGCCGAAGCAACTGCAATCGCGCATGATTCCGTCAATCTTTTACGCAAAAAGATTGACCAAAAACTCGCACTCACCTATCCTCTTGCCGCGATGATTGAGCAAGAGGGGACTATCCCGAACTTTGAGTCTATCGGGAATAAACTTATAACATTTTATCCCATGATCTCCGAAATTGCACTCGTTCCGGATGGGGTTATTCGCCGTGTGGTTCCCCGTTCCACCAATAAAAAAGCGTTGGGGTTCAATCTGTTCACCGATCCAGAACAGCAAGCTGAAGCCCTATTGGCACGTCAATCGGGGAAACTTACCCTCGCCGGTCCTTTGAATCTCGTTCAAGGAGGCAAAGGAATTGTCGGTCGCTTACCTATTTTTACCAAAGAGAATAAATTTTGGGGATTCGTTCTTGTCGTCATCCGTTTTCCCGATATTCTCAATGCTACTGCCCTTAACACACTGAAAAAAGAGGGGTATCAATATACCCTAAGCCGTATCAATCCCCAAACAAAAAGAGAAGAAATTATTGCGGCATCGGGTAAAATGAGTCTAACGCTTCCGGTGGAACAAACCATCGATCTCCCCAATGCCATATGGATGCTACGTATTGCACCGATCAATGGGTGGCATCATCATTGGTTATTATCCTTTGAGATTGCGATCGGCCTTCTTATGAGTATACTTTTGGGATACATTGCAAAACAGTACAGCGAACTTAAAAATTACCGTTTTTCACTTGAAAAACTCGTAGAACAGCGTACAGCCGAGATCGCACAAACGAAAAATCAGCTCCATACCCTTCTAGACACAATCCCCGATCTGATATGGCTTAAAGATAAAGAGGGGATTTATCTGCTCTGCAACCCGATGTTTGAGCGTTTTTTCGGTGCCAAAGAGGAAGAGATCGTCGGCAAAACCGATTATGACTTTGTCGATAAAGAACTCGCCGATTTTTTCCGCCGCAATGACCGTGTTGCCATGGAAGCCCACTCCCCAAGTATCAACGAAGAGTGGATTACTTTTGCCGACGACGGACATGCAGCCCTCCTCGAAACAGTCAAAATCCCAATGATGGATGAAAATAAGAATCTCATCGGTATCTTAGGGGTAGCGCACGATATCACTGAACGCCATTCCAATGAAAATCGTATCCATCAACTCACTCAAACGTATGCTACTCTGAGCCAATGCAATCATGCTATTGTCCACTCCGACTCTCCCAAAGAGCTTTTTGACAAGATTTGCAAAAGCAGTGTGGTTCATGGGGGGATGAGTATGGCATGGATCGGACTCATTGATCCGGAAAAACATCATATCTATCCAACCGCATCGTACGGAGATCATCTGCAATATCTTGAGGGACTTGAAATCTCCACCCAAGAAGATCTCCCCTCCGGCAAAGGTCCTACCGGTACATCCGTCCGTGAGAATCGCCCTTTTTGGTGTCAGGATTTTTTAAATGACCCCGCAACAGAGCTTTGGCATGAACGGGGCAAAGCCATGGGCTGGAGATCGTCCGCCGCCCTTCCGATTCATTTATACGATGATGTGATCGGTGTTTTTACGATCTATTCTCAAACCCTCAATGCGTTTGAGCCGTTAATCCAAGAACTTATGATAGAAATGGCAATGGATATCAGTTTTGCGATGGAAAATTTTGATCGTGAAACCAAACGCAAAGAGGCAGAAATTCATTTACTCCATACCGAAAAGCTCCTCGAAGAGATGAGTTCCATGGCACATGTCGGGGGATGGGAATTTGATCCTGAAACAGGATTGGGACACTGGACGAAAGAGGTGGCCCTTATTCACGATGTAGACCCGAATGATCCGACCACAATGACACTGGGACTCAGTGTCTATGAGGGCGAATCACTCGAAAAAATAACCACAGCTTTGGAGGATACAATCCACAGCTTTAAGCCCTACGATCTGATACTTCAGATGAAAACCCCGAAGGGAAATCTAAAATGGGTACGTACTATCGGTGCACCGGTTATTGAAGAAGGAAAAGTCGTTCGGATACGGGGTTCCATACAAGATATTACCGCTCAAAAGCTTGCCGAAGAAAAAGTACAATGGCTCGCGCATTATGACCCCCTTACCGAATTGCCAAACCGTATCCTCCTTAATGACCGGATAAAATACGCTATCAGCATCGCCTATCGTGCAAAAGAGTCCATCTCCTTCCTCTTTTTAGATCTGGATCATTTTAAAAACATCAACGACTCGCTGGGACATACCATCGGAGATGAACTTCTCATTGAGGTCTCGAAACGGATGCAATCGGTTATTCGCGATGAAGATACCCTCTCTCGACAAGGGGGAGATGAATTCATCATCATACTTCCCGGTGCGGATGCCGACGGTGCGGCCCACGTTGCCGAAAAACTGATTGATACTATTTCACAGCCCTATCATATTCATAACCATGAGTTCAGTGTCACCCCATCGATCGGAATTTCCCTCTATCCCATCGACGGGAATAAGGCAGAGACACTGCTGCAAGCTGCCGACGTCGCCATGTACCGCGCTAAGCATGACGGACGAAACTGCTACCGTTTTGTCACCCCTGAAATACAAGCGCGCTCTGCTCGTAATCTTGAACTGGAAAGTGCCCTTCGGTATGCACTCAAGCGTGATGAGCTTGAAGTGTACTACCAACCGCAAATCTCCATCGAAAGCGGAGATATTATCGGTGCTGAAGCACTTTTACGCTGGAATCATCCCTCTATGGGCATGGTCTCTCCCGCAGAATTTATCTCGATTGCCGAAGACAGCGGACAAATTGTTAGTATCGGAGAATGGGTACTCCGCCGTGCCCTTGGACAGCTAAAAGTATGGATGAGTGAGGGGATGAAACCTTTTATTATGGCGGTCAATCTCTCCGCCATCCAATTTCGCCATCCAACCTTGGTGTCAATGGTATTAGGTATCCTCGAAGAGCTCGACCTTCCGGCAGAGTATCTCGAACTTGAACTTACCGAGGGAATTGCCATGGAAGATCCTCTCCATGCCATTGAGCTGATGGAGGAGCTTTACAGTCACGGTATACGGATGTCCATTGATGATTTTGGAACCGGATACTCTTCGCTCAATTATCTTAAAAGATTCCGTGTCTATAAACTCAAAATTGATCAATCCTTTATTCGCGATATTACCGAAAATACCGAAGACCAAACCATCGTCAATACCATTATCAATATGGCACACTCTCTTAAAATGATAACCATCGCAGAGGGTGTTGAGACGGCCGAGCAACTTGCTTTACTGAAGGAAAACGGCTGTAATGAAGTGCAGGGGTATTATTTTAGCAAACCGCTCCCCCCGAAAGAGTTTGAAGCGTATGTACACCGATCCCTATAATTCAAGGGAGTCTTTAGAATTCATTTGCATCAATATGAACACTGCTCAATTCCAATGCATAGATTAGAAGGGTAATATCGATCTTATCAAAGTTATCGCATAAGAGTTTTTTTAAATAGGTTCTCTCCAAGTGTTCGGCTCGTCTAAAGCTTGATATAAATTTCCCTTTTTTATCAAGGACAAGGTCCGTTACGTCCTTGTCCACTTTAATCCCCTTCATGACTTCTTTAATATCCGTATCAAAAAGGGCATCCAGCATCGAGAACATACCTGACATATAGGCTTTGTCTTTTTCACGCGGTGCAGCTTCAGCCTCCATTTTTTCGGCTCTTTTAGTCGCGACACTCATCATGGCTTCCGATACCGGATTATTCGACATTTCAGCGTACAGATATAAAAGGAGCCAACGTAAGAGTTTATCCCTTCCAAGCAGCGTAATGATCTGTGAAATCGATTCGACCTCCGTATCAAATCTCGCTTGGTTATTAATAAACTTAATCAATTTATAGGAGAGATCCGCCCGTTGTTTGATATAAAATTCAATTTCGGAGGTAGCCCCATCATTTTTAATCAATTTTATCAGGTTTAAAATAATGAGCTGCGTTGCATCTTTATACCGGTCAATTTCAACCACTTCGGGCTTATGGAGATAATATCCCTGAAACAGATCAAATCCCATTTCAAGATAACGGTTATAATCTTTTTCGGTTTCAACTTTTTCAGCCAGTACTTTTATCCCCAATTTTTTAATTTTGGCCATGACATTTTTTAAATTCTCTTCTTCCGCCGCCAAAACATCCATTTTGACTATATGCACATACTTCAATAAAGGGGTAAACTTTTTAATCATTTCAACACTGCAATCGAAATCATCAATGGCAATTTTGAAGCCTCTTTTGTGATACCGCTTTATATTGGCAACAACTTTTTCATTCAAATCCGTTGTCTCTAAAATCTCTAAAATAAATCTGTTTTTATCTAAGATATCAATGATTCCGGATGTCAGTGCATGCTCATCCAGATTTATAAACGCAATCCCCTCATCTCCCAACAATTCATTAGTATCCACATTGGTAAGCGTATTTAAAACCACATGGGAAGTGGCCTGAATATTTGAAGGAAATTTTTTTATTCCAAATTCATGGTCTCGAAAAAGCAGTTCATAAGCAAAAAGCTTGCCATGCCGATTAAAAATTTTTTGTTTGGCTAAATAAACCGCATTCACAATCAGATTCCTTGTTTATAATGTATCAAATAACTCATATCAATTTTCCAAATTAGCGTTGAGTATACATTCTTTGTTGTATTGTATCGTAACCATAGTACACCAACCGGTCACATTACAACGCATTATTGTCCATTTAACGCTACTATTGCATTTACCTTTTAACCTATGAGGATACTATGAGTCAACTGTTACTTGTCGCCGTTTTATTCGCCGTTTTTTATTGGATCAGCAAAAGCTATTCGCGTTATGAAAAGAGTGAATACTCCCCAAAACAATTTCGAAGTTTTGTCTTAAACAAAGAGGCTTTAGCCAACAGTGAGTTGGGACTTTTTGTCGCCTTGGTGGCAAAAGTGGCAAAAGCTGACGGGCGTGTCGATGAGCTTGAAGCCGAACTTGTCGGAAACATGTTTACCGATATCAGTACCCTCTTCCCCGATCCTGAAGCAACTAAACAACTCCTAAAAGAGATTTTCAGTATTGAAAAAGAGATCAGTACCAATGTCGATACCGTAGCTCTGGCACTCAATACACTCATCAAAAACGATCCGCACAAACGTATACAGATGATGCAGTTTATGGTCAATCTTGCCTATATTGACGGGACGTTGAGCAAATCCGAAGAAGCGATGCTCCATAGAATCGGATGGTATTTGCAGTTTAGCGATGATGAATTCACCGAAATGCTCCACCAATTTGATTCTATGCATCAGAAAAGTGTTAAAGAGAGTTCCATTGATCAAGCCTACATGCTGTTAGGAATCACCCAAGAGGCCTCGGTAGATGAGATCAAAAAAGCGTACCGTGCCCTCGTCAAACAATACCATCCCGATATCATCAAAGCCCAAGGGGCAAATGAAGAGTATATCCAACTCTCCACCGCAAAAGTCCAAGAGATCAACGGTGCGTATGAAATGATAAAAAAATCGCGAGGGATGTAAGGTAAACCTTACGCGCTGAAGCGTTTTAACATTTCATCCAGTTTACTTGCCGTCTGTTTCAGATGTTCGGCAGAGAGCGTAATATCATTTATATCTCGTGCACTCGTTTGTACACTGCTAACCATTTCGTCCATTCGTGTTGCAATAGAATCGACCCCTTTTGCATCTGTATCGGCATTGGCAGCAAGATTTTCAATCACAGAGAAACTAATCTGTATCGTATCAACGGTTATCGCAATCGCATCTTCCAGCTTTTGTGAATGATTACTGAGTTCTTTAATACTTTTCGAATTAATCCCCATTTGTTCAACCGCATCATTGATCGATTGAACAATCGTATTGATCGTGACATTCGTTTCGACCAAACTGTTTTGCGTACGTTCAGCCAACTTACGTACTTCATCCGCTACAACCGCAAACCCGCGCCCGTGCTCACCCGCACGAGCAGCTTCAATCGCAGCATTCAATGCCAATAAATTGGTTTGGTTGGCAATATCCCCAATAACGGAAAGAACCTCTTTTATGCGCTGTGCATCATCCGTCAGATGACGCAACCGTACTAAAAATTCCTCTTCGACTTCTGCGCTTTCTTGCAAAGAGGTAATCATCCCTTGAATTTCAATTTGGGCTTTTTGAAGTGTTTTATTTGCTTCCTGTGCACTTCTTTGACTCTCTTTGGTCGTATTTGCAGATTGACGGATATGAGAACTAACCTCCGTTGCTTCAACCGCTGTATTTTGGGTCATAGTCACTTCATGCCCTATTCTATCGCTCATACTACTGGCTGTACGTGAAAGCTGAACGGCCATAACAGCATTCATCTGCGCAACCTCTTTTGTCTCAAGCACAATCTGCTCAGTCACCTCAATAAACTCATTCATAGCACGCGTTACGCCCGATAATTCATCATTCCCTAGAACAAGAATCCGTTTACTCAAATCTCCGCTGCCGTTACGAATCGCCTCGGCAAAAGAGGCAATTTTAGCCATATTATCAACGGAACGCAAAATAGAAAGAGTAACCATAATAATCAACCCGCTGACAGCGGCAATGACACCAAAAGCCGATAGGATGATAATCCAAGTCAATGTCTTTTGACGACTTTGGATCTCGGCTTCGGCTTTCCCATACTCAGCTTGCACCTCCACGACAATTTGATCTAAATCTTTGGTAGGTTGCCGATCGATCCCTTTTACCGCTTTATCTCCCACTTTATATTTATCCGCAGAAGCATTTTTATAGCTGTTCATACCGCTGCGGTATTGTTCGCCCATACGTTTGTGACTTTCTAAAAAATCATCTATTTTGCCCTTGATAGTTGTATTGGACGTTAGATTTTTGAGTTCTTGAAGTGATTTTACGACCTCGGCTTCCTCTTCAATAAATCCTTTTGTGTAGTGTGCTAATTTTTCGGGATCTTCCCCTCGCAACAAAATATCTTTCCATTCTTGAACCTGTTTTTTAAAAGATACTTGTGCTGAACGGGCTGAATCAACGGCAGTTATTGTTGCCCTAGATTCTGAAAGAATATCTCTTTCAAGAGAGGTGTAACCGTAGATCGCCAGTGAAATTGCAATCACGATACCTATCAATGCAATTATATTGACCGTAATAAGACGGGCTTTAATGGAGTAGTTCATAAGTAATCCTTTTTCAGATTTAAAGATCATGAATCAAGGGAGAGGAGTGCTATAAAAAAATATAATACAACAATTATACGATAAAATCATTAGCACCGTTGTTTTTGCATTATTTTAATTTTTAATGTATCGGAACTACTCAAAAAAAATTTAAAACTCTATGCTATAGTACCAGTATGATAAACGTAACGACCGATACACGGCTCAGTATTGTCCTCCCTAATACCAATAAAGCGCTGGCCGAGGCGATCAGAACCGCTACCCCCGAACAACTGACTCAGCTCAAAGAGGGAAAGGACATAAAATCGCTCCTTAGCGGCGTCTTTCAGGACAAAATCACCGCATCAAAATCCGATCAAACCCTCCTCGATATTCTCAAAAATGGAGCGGCCTTTAAAAATATGGGGAATTTTACGGAGAATTTAAAATCTCTCCTAAGCGAATTAAAAAATGCCCCGCTCCTCACCCAAAAAGTAGAGAGTATCGAGGGATTTTTCAAAAATATCACCTCTATGAATACCGCTACGCTCAAGTCACAGCTTTCCAACAGCGGCGTATTTATGGAATCCAAAATTGCTGCTGCCGTCCAAATACTTCCTACCCTAAAAGAGACATTGACCTCACTCCAAAATCTCCTCTCCAAGAGTCCCCTTCCCGAGGCCAAAACATTGAGTAGCACAATAGGTTCACTTATAGAGAGTTCGGCACTTACTCATCCCCCTCAGGATATTAAGGGTGCCGCAGTCATTGCCGATACCTTAAAACACATTACCGACTCCCTAAAAAATATTGTTGCCAAGAGTGATGTCCTCTATTCCAAAGAGATCACCCAGTTTTCACAGAAAATCGATCAGCTTGCTTCTGCACCCCAAGCCGCTGTTGCAGAGATAAAAACAACCCTCTCACAGCTCTACGGCGCACTCCTATCCAGTAAAGCCGATGGGGTTAACCCCTTACTCGATTCCATCGAGCTGCTTCTTAAAAATATCAACAATACTACCCAAGATCCCATAGTACCGCTAAAAGAACTCTCCAATCAGCTCCAAGAGGCTATCAGTTCGGGAGATGTTATGGTTTCTCATGAAACCTCGGTACTGATTGCTAAACTGGATGAATTCACCAATCCAAAGTCGCTACTGCTCGATCATGCTCTCCAAGAATCCATGAGTGATGATCTCAAATCGGGATTAATGAACCTTTCAGAATCGTTGCAGGAGAGTAGTGATCCCTCCGCTAAAGTACTCTTAGAACATGTTGATAAGCTCCTCACCCAAATTGATTATCAACAACTCGTATCGCATCTAAATCATTCCAATTCAATCTATTTCCCCTTCGCATGGGATCAGCTTGATGAGGGATCTATGACCTTTAAAAAAAACAATAATAAAAAGTTTTACTGTGAAATCAATCTCCGCCTCAAAGAGTATGGGGAGCTCGATTTGATGATGGGTCTTTATGAGGGAAACCAAATCGAGATTCAGGCGCATACACAACTGCCCCAGCTAAAAGAGCTGATACAAGAGAATATCGCTCAATTACGCACCCTCCTTATCAATGCGGGGCTAACTCCGCGTTCCATACGGGTCTATGAGACAAAAGAATCACCCCAAAGCATATCGGATTCGTACGGTTCACAGGATTTCGGCTCGGATCTGGGATTTGAGGTAAAAGTATGAAAAAAGCGGTTGCACTGCGCTATAACCCCGACCAAGAAAATGCACCGCGTGTCGTCGCATCCGGAAAAGGGGCTACCGCTGAGAATATCATCAAAGTCGCCGAACTGCACAACCTACCGATCCAAAAAGACGAAGATCTCGTCGAACTGCTGAGCAAAGTGGAAATAGACCGTGAAATCCCCGAAAAACTCTATACGGCCGTCGTCGAAGTATTTAGCTTTGTGTATAAAATCACCAATACTATGAAAAACTAATTATTTAAACAACCCTTTTTATGCTATAATAATTTTTTATATTTTTTATATTTATATCACTAGAAGAAAGTATCTTTAATGAAAAAAGTCATTATACTCTTCACACTTCTTTTAGCCTTGAGCAGTGTCGTAGTATGGATATTTTTACCTAAAAAACTCTCCGTTATTCGCGTCGGGATATTGCATTCACTCAGCGGAACCATGGCAATCAGTGAAAAAGATGTAGCCCAAGTGACGATGGCCGCATTTCAAGAAATCAATGCACAGGGGGGCATTTTAGGGCACCGAATCGAGCCTATTATCGCCGATGGAAGATCCGATCCGATAATATTTGCACAACAAGCAAAAAAACTTATTGAACTCACGGGTGTACAAGCCATTTTTGGATGCTGGACCTCCTCAAGCCGTAAAGAGGTAAAACCGGTTATCGAAGCACATAAGTCTCTTTTATTTTATCCGGTACAGTATGAGGGATTTGAAGCATCCCCCAATATCATTTATCTGGGTCAAACCCCCAATCAACAAATCCGTCCGGCGATCAAATACGCTATTGACCACTTCGGCAAAGATTTTTTTCTAGTAGGCAGTGACTATATTTTCCCGCGTGCCGCGAATTTATACATCAAAGATATGGCCTCGCTTTTAGGGGTAAGGATAAAAGGGGAAGCGTATATACCGCTAGGTGGGAGCGATTTCAAAGCCATCGTGCACGCCATCAAAACCCAAAAACCAAATGTCATTTTAAATACTCTCAACGGAGACAGCAATCTCTACTTTTTTCGTGAATTGCACGATCAAGGAATACACCCCTCGGATATTCCCGTTATCTCATTTAGTATTGCCGAGAGTGAAAACCAAAAAATGGGGAAAATTATCCCTTCTGATGCCCTGATAGGAGATTATGCTGCTTGGAGTTATTTCGGATCACTCACATCACCCGAAAACACTGCTTTTAAAGCATTCTTGAAAAAATACCAGATTAATGCACTTCCAACCGATGCTATGGAAGCGGCGTATAACGGTGTCCATATCTACAAACAAGCGGTTGAAGAATGCGGAAGTTTTGACCCACAAATTGTCATGCGATGTATCCCTATGCAAAGTTACAACGGTGCAGGAGGGATACTTTACATCGATCCGAATAATAACCATTCATGGAAAAACAGCCGCATCGGGCGTATCAATAACGCACTTGGATTTGATATCGTTTATGATTCCATGACCCCTATCCAACCTGAAAACTATCCTGCTTACAAATCGGTGCAGGAGTGGAATGAGCAAATGCAGTTGTATCACCCCTTATCAACTCCTGTTAATAGCGATAACCGATGAAATATTTTTTTCAGAGTATTACTACCCGTATTGCACTCTCCATGATATTCATTGCGATTCTCCCCCTATTGGTCATCGCCTACAGCCTCCAATATCAAAAAAAAGAAGAGATTTCAGCGCAACATCTCTCCCATTTGCAAGTCATCTTCAAGCAAACTATCAGTACGATCAATACCAATGTCCAATACCAAAAGCAACTGTTGGTCAATATTGCTTCAATGCCAAAAATTATCGAGAAGCTAAGAGATCGTCATCCCAATCAAAAACTCCACCTTGACCCTTCTATTCAAGCGTATGTGACTAATGTCATCTATAAATACGGTTATTATGATTTTTTTATTATTACCAACACCGGAGAGGTTGTTTATACCTTTAAAAAAGAGAGCGATTACGGTAAAAATGTCAACTGCTCTCTTTTAAAAAACACTGGATTAGCGTACGTCTACGATCAAGCCTCAAGTCTCCTCGATACCTCTATAAGTCCACTTGAATATTATCTCCCTTCCAAACGTAAAGCCAGTTTTATCGCCACACCCATCATTGTCGATCATAAAATATTAGGGGTCGTAGCCGCCCAACTGAATGAAAATTATATTTTCGATCTGATCAAAAATTATAACGGGTTGGGTCAAAGCGGTGAAGTGGTCGCAGGGGCGCTAATGAAAAATGGACAGGTACTAGCCGCCATACCACTCAAATACGATCCTGATGCTTTTAAAAACGAACGAGTGCTTAATGTAAACCATTATGCCACCGGAATGGTCCAAGCAGTAAAGGGACATGCCGGAAAAGGTGAAATTATCGATTATAGAGGGGTGAAAAGTTTGGCCGTTTGGGGGTATGAGCCAACGCTTAAATGGGGAATCGTGGTCAAGACGGATGAGGCGGAAGTCTTCTCTGGGATTTTAAAAGATCAACAAAACCTCTACCTCATTTTATTTTTTGTCGCTTTAGCAGTTATTGTAGCCATCATACTCACGGTCAAATCAATCACGGGATCCATCAATAAACTCATACTATCGATACGGAAATTTCGCACCGAGGGGGAGTTTGATTTGGATCAAATCGATTGTTCGGGTGAGATATGTTATCTCTCTGAAGAGTTTAACGCGATGGCCAAAGAGATTGATTCCTACAATCGAGACCTTGAAATCAAAATTCTTGAACGGACTCAAGAGCTAGAGATTGCCAAACAAACACTCGAAACCCTTGCCATAACCGATCAACTCACAGGACTGTACAACCGACGCCATTTAGACTCTGCACTAGAAACAAATGCTGAGCTTTTTGAACGCTATCACACCCAATTTAGTGTATGTATTATCGATATTGACTATTTTAAATCAATCAACGACACCTACGGTCATCAAGTTGGAGACCATGTTTTGCAAAGTATCGCCGAAATTTTCAAGCAGCAATGCCGATCCATCGATATTATAGGACGATGGGGAGGGGAAGAATTTTTAATCATCTTCCCCAATACCGATAAAAATGAATCCGCTGCGGCGGCGGAAAAACTGCGTATCGCTATCGAAATGTATCCTTTCGACGTCATCGGAAACAAGACCGCCAGTTTCGGAGTAAGCGAATATCGTACTGGCGTACAAGAGCTTCTAAAAAACGCAGATGATGCCCTCTATCAGGCAAAAGAAAAAGGGCGTAACCGGGTTTGTGTTCTTTAACATAATTCAGTATGTCCCCTCACCTACCGTAATGACATAGTTCTCATCCACTTCTACAACGCCGAACGAATGCTGGCCGCAAAAACTCTCGTTCAGTTCTTGCGCCCATGCGCGGGCAATTCGCAGTGCATTTTCTTTATCATCGAATGTTTTGATCTGAGGCATACCTTTACGGAGTGCGCATTTACAGAGTTTTTCAACTACAACATGATATTCCATAATTTACCCCTTACAGCCGCAGCCGCCGACCATCCCGATGACATAATTGTCGTTTACTTCGACAAGCTGAAATTCGTGTTTACCGCAAAAATGTCCCTGCATATACGCCAATTGGGTTTGTGCCGCTTCATGTGCAGATTCTTTCGCATCATAGGTAGTGATTTGAGACATCTCCTCTTTTTTTGCACAGCTGCAAAGTTTTTCGATAACGACGTGGTGCTCCATGGTGTTTCTCCAAGATTGATTTGAAAAACATCTGCATAAGATGTTCTAGAACGATCTTTTTGATTATCCCTTTTAATTCACTAGTATTAATAATAAGAGTGTTATAATATTCTTAGCTTGCAAAAGAGGGTGAAATATGGGAATAAAAGATTCACAAAGTTTTAAAAGTGCTTTGAAAATCTCTGTTTTTTATCTCATTTTCGGAATGTTATGGATTTACTTTTCCGATATTGCAGTAGAACTCCTCTCGTCAAAAAGTTCTCATGAACTCACCCTGATTCAAGATTATAAAGGTTGGTTGTTTATTGCCATTACCGCTTTTTTTCTATTCCTACTATGCTATCGGTTTTTGCACAAAGGGTTTATTGACTATATAGAACGTACCAATGAACAAAAAACGGCACAAATGCTTTTAGAACAAAAGAATGCTTTATTAAACTCGATCATAGACAGTTCTTCCGATGCCATTGTTATAAAAGGGCTGGATAGACGATATATCCTTCTCAATGATGCGGCAGCAAAACTTTCAGGACTTCCAATACTCGAAGCTCTGGGAAAAACAGCGGATCAGATTTTCCCTCCGGAAACGGCGCAGATGATCAATACTGATGATACGGAACTACTGGAAAAAAAATCTTTTGCAGAACGTGAAGAACTCATGGTAATGCCCAATGGATCCAAACGGATCAATTGTGTCACTAAAGGGTTGCTTACAACCGAAGACGGTGAGGTATTCGGTACCTATGGAATCTATCGCGATATTACGAAAATCAGAGAAAATGAGTTAGCAATACTCAAGGCAAAAGAACATTTTGATTATCTAGCCCACCATGATCCTCTGACCAACCTCCCAAATCGGCTCAGTTTAATTGAAACATTAACCCAAAAGACCTCCACAACACAAAGGGATCCGTTTGCCCTCTTCTTCCTCGATTTGGATCGTTTCAAAGAGATTAACGACTCGTATGGTCATCGATTCGGTGACACACTTTTAATCCGTATGACCCATTTACTGCAAACGGTTTTTCCACCCGATACCTTTATTGTCCGTACGGGAGGGGATGAGTTTGTAATGCTCATGTCGTGTCACCAAGACAAAAATGAAATTGACCGAATTATGCACCGTCTTGTCAATGGGCTCAACCTTCCGTTTCATATTGAGAAACGAGATGTCTATATCACTGCCAGTATCGGTATCGCTATGTATCCAAGCGACACGGATAATGCAGAAGCTCTGCTCCAAAAAGCCGATGTAGCGATGTACAATGCAAAAAATATGGGAAAAAATACCTACAGTTTTTACGAATCACGATTTACCGAAAGATCACTTCAACGGACAACACTCTCTACCCAACTCAAAAAAGCCCTTCAGAATAATGAACTTGAACTCTATTTTCAACCTCAAATTGATATACATTCAGCTGCTATTATCGGGGTAGAAGCGCTCTTACGATGGCATACACCTGAGGGGATGGTCTCGCCAACCGTATTTATCCCAATCGCTGAAGAGAGTGGATTAATCCTCGAAGTGGGTGAATTTGTTCTACGACAGGGATGCTTAATTGCAGCAGAGTGGTCCAAGGAGGGATTATGGCCGGGAAGAGTTGCCATCAATGTATCGGCTCGTCAGCTGACCCATATTGACTTCTTAAAAACTCTGGATCGAATCATTCTAGAGACCCATTGCAATCCATCCTTAATCGAACTTGAAATAACAGAAAGCTCCATTATCGACAATCCGACCAAAACAATTCTTCTGTTAGAGACCATAAAAACAAAAGGGTTCCATATTTCCATCGATGATTTTGGAACAGGATATTCCTCACTTTCCTATCTCAAGAATCTCCCCATCGATAAACTCAAAATCGATATCTCATTTGTCCGCGATGTGACCCATGAACCTAAAAATCAGACCATTGTTAAAACTATCATAGCATTGGCTAAAGGATTAAACATGGAGGTATTGGCTGAGGGGGTAGAATCGCAAGAAGAGCTGGAGTTTTTACGCCAAAACGGTATTGATTCCATTCAAGGATACTATTATCACATGCCAATGCCGCTTGCAGCAATTGAAGCCCTGTTCCGTAGAGAGTTCTAAGTCTCCCTCTTTTATCGCCCTTGATATCTCAACCAATCTTCCCTATAATGCCGCCCATTAAAAGAGGCGGTGAACCATGGATTTAAAACAGCAACTGATCGATTTTGGATGCGGATTGGAATTTGTAGATATTGCTTTAGGATATGCCCCGTTTTATAAGCCTGAGCAAGAGATCGAAAAATTTATAGAATACGTCGAAGAAGAGCATGCCAAAGTTGAAGAAGCAGAAGAGTTAAAAAGGAGAGAAGAAGAGGTTGTAAAACCATCGGATCTTACGGAAGCATTTAAAGTTTTTGAAGACGAAGATACCCTTTAAGGAAAAGAGTCCCTCTACGGTTTAGTAATTCCGATAACGTGCTATAATTATTGCACATGCTATTTCAACAATTTTAATCCTAAGAAAGAGTCAAATTGTGAACGAAGAGATGATCGATAAAATCAAGTACGCCCATCAAGAGTGGTTGTGCGCTTTAGATGCTGTTTCATCTCCGATATTTTTACATGATAAAGACTTTCGTATCCTCCGCTGTAACAAGGCGTACAGTCAATATGCCGGCATCCCCTATGCCGAGATTATCGGCCGAGCATATTATGAACTCTTCCCTAAAAACGACGGTCCCCTTCCCCACTGTACCGAAGCGCTCGAAGATCCCCTAAGTGAGGGAAGCGAGGAAGACGTTAAGATAGAAGATAAACTTTTTCATTCAAAAGGGTTCATCATCAAAGATGAGCACGGCAATTATCTTTACTCTTTACACATTCTCGAAGATATCACCGAACAACGTCAAATTGAAGAAGCCCTTCGCACAAGCGAAGAAAAATTCCGTGCCCTTGTCGAATCTACGAATGACTGGATATGGGAGATTGATCGAAACGGCAACTATACCTATGCCAGTCCAAGGGTAGAATCACTGCTTGGATATACACCCGAAGAGGTAGTGGGGAAATCTCCTTTTGATTTTATGCCTCTTGAAGATGCACAACGACTCAGAGGTGAATTTCAAAAACTGATTACTAAACACACCCCACTGTTTGGATTAGAAAATACCAATGTGTGCAAAGACGGAACCATCAAAATTCTTGAAACGAGCGGTCTCCCCTTCTTTGATAAAAATGGGGTATTCGCAGGCTATCGCGGAATTGATCGGGATATTACCGAACGAAAGCAATCTGAAGTATCGTTACATCAAGCCAACCGTGCGCTTAAAACCCTTTCTGCTGTAAATACAGCACTCGTACGTGCTGCCAATGAGGGCGAATTGCTAAAAAATGTAACCGACATTATTGTTCAGCAGGCAAGCTATCAACTCGCGGTTGTTGTCTACGCGGATGAAAACCCGCAAAAAAGTATAAGACCTGTATCCGCTGCAGGGATGGATATCACTCATTACTGGGCAGAAGATATCACTTGGGATGACACTGAAAAGGGGCAATTACCTGTCTGCGAAGCGATTCGCAGCGGAAAAACACAGATTTGCCATAATATAGCCTGTGCAATCGGTTTTAAGGGGTGGAAAGAGTCCACCCTCTCTAAAGGCTTTGCTTCTAATATAGCTCTTCCACTAAATAATACCCATCGGACTTTTGGAGCATTGTGTATCTATTCTACTGAAGAAAATACGTTTGATAAGGAAGAGATTCGATTGCTCGAAGAGCTGGCAAATGACCTCGCATACGGTATTATGAATCTCCGTGCCCGTGTCGAACAAGAGCAGCATGCAACACTTCTTCGACAAAGTTTGGAACAGTCCATTCAAACCATTGCCGCCACGGTAGAAGCACGTGATCCTTACACTGCCGGTCATCAGCATCGTGTCAGTGAATTAGCAACAGCGATTGCTCGGGAAATGAACTTGAGCAAAGAACAGATTCAGGGGATACATCTCGCGTCCATCATTCACGATTTGGGCAAAATTCATATCCCTGCAGAAATTCTGTCCAAACCCGGTAAACTGAATACTATTGAGTTCATGCTGATACAAACACATCCGCAGGAGGGGTACAATATCCTCAAAGAGGTCAAATTTCCATGGCCGATTGCCGACATCATCTTGCAGCACCATGAAAAACTCGACGGATCCGGCTATCCGCAAGGGCTAAAAGGAGATAAGATACTGCTCGAAGCAAAAATTATCTGCGTTGCCGATGTCGTTGAAGCGATGTCATCGCATCGTCCCTATCGCGCTTCATTAGGAATTAAACCAGCCCTTAATGAAATCAAGCGTGGACGGGGAAGCTGGTACGATCCTTCGGTTGTCGATGCCTGCTTAAAATTATTCGAAGAGAAACGATTTAAATTCAGTACGACACATTCGTAAATCGGCTTGAACCATACCATTACGATAACGGTGTCGTCTGTACTACAAAATAGAGCTCGTCTTTGAGAATATTAAGATGTTTAATAACATTGTCTCGACGGGTCTCATCCATCTCAAAATGCTGCTCAATCGAATCGTAAATCCGATCGATATTGGCATACACTTCCACCAATAATTCCGCTTTGATTTTATCGTGAACAGCCGCCATAAATCATCCTATTTGTTTGACTAAGTCTTTCGTTAAAAACTCAACCAAAAAAATCTCCCATCCGGGAGAAATTGACGAGAAACAATGAAGTTTGCCCCCGCAAATGGGGACAGATTCTGCCTCTAAGAGGCAAGCTTTAGTGCCATAGCGGCAAGCGTAGCCAAGCGGGGCTTTTGCTCCGTTGGCGTTTGAATCAAATAGTTAGCGAACGAGGTCGAAGAAGTAATCCGTGGTTGCGATACCTTTGGTATCTTCATCCAATTGGTCAAGAACTTTGTTCGTGATCCAAGTAAGAAGATTCAACGCTCCATCGTATCCGCTGATAGAGTAGCGGTGTAGGTGATGACGGTCGAAAATCGGGAATCCGATGTAAATCAACGGAGTACCGGTGTCGCGCATCAACTCTTTACCGTAGCTGTTACCGATCATGAAATCGACAGGTTCCGTAAACAAGAGTGAACGCATGTGCCACAAGTCTTTACCGGCCCATACGTTTAAGCTGTCTTTAGCCGGAGATGTATCAAGCAATGCTCTCATCTCAGCTTCCCAACCGTTCGGTGCATTGTGGCAAAGAACGTGAGTCGGCTCAGCACCCATCTCAAGAAGGAAGGATACGGCACCGATTAGGAAGTCAGGATCGCCCCAGATTGCGAATTTTTTACCGTGCATATACGGATAGCTGTCTTGCATAGCATCGACAAGGCGACCGCGCTCAGTTTTAAGTTTTTGTGGAACTTCAGTTCCAGTAAGTTCTGCAAGTTTCATTACAAACTCATCGGTACCTTTAAGACCGATTGGGTTGCTATGTCCACCAGCATGTTTCCAACGTTTTTCTACCATTTTCATAGTTTTAGACGTTGCATATTTTTGCAAAGAGATCGTTGCACTGGAGTTGATACAATCTTTTGCATCTTCGAGTTTTGTTCCGCCTTGGAACATTTCGTAGTTACCGGCCGGCATATCCCATTGATCAGAGTGGTCACCCAACATGATATAGTCTGTGCCGAACGCTTCTACGATGCTTTTTACGGAGCGGAGACTTCCGATATACGTTTCAAAACCGGGAATGATATTGATACGTTGTTTCGTTTCGCCTTTGTTTCCTTCGGTTAGTTGAGACATGATACCGTGCATCATGTTGTCATAACCTGTGATATGGCTGCCTACGAATGAAGGAGTGTGCGCATAGGGAATCGGATAATCCGCAGCCAAATACTTTCCGCCATCCTCTTCTTTTGCAGCAAGGATAAACGCCATCAAGTCGTCACCGATAACTTCTGCCATACAGGTAGTAGAAACCGCGATCATTTTAGGTTTATAAACCGCAGCGCAGTTTTTAAGACCCTCTTTCATATTTACCAAACCACCGAATACCGCAGCATCTTCAGTCATAGAGTCAGAAACACAAGGAGTCGGCTCTTTGAAGTGTTTGGTAAAGTAGGATCGGAAATACGCTACACATCCGTGGCTTCCATGAACGTAAGGCATAGTACCCTCAAATCCGAGTGCAACCATAACAGCCCCAAGAGGCTGACATGCTTTTGCAGGGTTGACGGTGATCGCTTCACGAGCAAGGTTTTTCTCACGGTAATCCCATGATTTGGTCCACTCAGCGATCTCTTCTACTTTCGCAGGATTAATTGCGAGCATTGAAGATTCGAATTGTTTTTTGTTTGCGAGTAACTCAGTGTACTCAGGGCGTTTAAACAGGTCTTTCCCGTTTACAATTTTTTCTACTTCTTGCATCGTATTATCCTTCCATTTCCCATGGTGCTTTTGAGTGCGCCCATACTGGTGAGTTAATTGCTAAATCCATATCTTGTGCGAAAATCGCGAATCCATCGTATCCGTGGTATGGACCGCTGTAATCCCATGAGTGCATTTGGCGATACGGAAGACCCATTTTTTGGAATACATACTTCTCTTTGATCCCTGAAGCTACAAGGTCAGGTTGAAGTTTTTTAACAAACGCTTCAAGCTCATACTCGTTGACGTCATCGTAGATGATCGTTGAGCGGAAAATCTCTTCTTTGGTACGTTTGTAGTCATCATCATGAGCGAACTCATACCCTGTTCCGATTACTTCCATACCCAAATCTTCATAGGCACCGATAACGTGGCGAGGGCGAAGTCCGCCGACGAACAACATGACGGTTTTACCTTCAAGACGTGGTTTGTATTTTGCGATAACCGCATCGATCATCGGCTGATACTTCGCGATAACTTCTTCACATTTTGCTTGGATACTTTCGTCGAAGAAAGCAGCAATTTTGCGAAGTGATTTGATCGTTTGGCTCGGTCCGAAGAAGTTATACTCGATCCAAGGAATCCCGAACTCTTTTTCCATATGACGGCTGATATAGTTCATTGAACGGTAGCAGTGAAGCAAGTTCAATTTTACTTTCGGTGTCAATGCCATCTCTTTAAGCGTCGCATCACCTGACCATTGAGCTACAACACGAAGACCCATCTCCTCAAGGAGGATACGGCTTGACCATGTGTCACCACCGATGTTGTAGTCCCCGATGATCGCTACGTCATACTCAGTGGCAGTAACATCAGTCGTGTCGATGTGGCTAAGATCGCCTTCAAAGATGTAGTCACGAACCGCGTCATTAGCGATGTGGTGACCGAGTGATTGAGAAACCCCACGGAAACCTTCACAGTTTACCGGAACGATCGTTTTACCGATCTCTTTTGCTTTGGTTTTAGCAACCGCAGCGATATCATCCCCGATCAAACCGATCGGACATTCTGATTGAACCGTGATACCGTTATTAAGTGGGAAAAGAGTTTCGATTTCATCGATACACACACCCAATTTTTTGTCTCCACCGAAAACGATGTTGTTTTCTTGGAAATCCGAACAGAAGTTCATCGTAACGAACGTATCAACACCGGTTACACCGATATAATAGTTACGACGACCTGCACGACTGTATTGACCGCATCCGATAGGACCATGAGAAATATGGATCATGTCTTTGACCGGACCCCATACAACCCCTTTAGACCCTGCATAGGCACAACCGCGTTGGCTCATTACACCCGGAACGGTTTTTTTGTTTGAACGGACATCGCCGCACGTTTTTTGATTTTCATCATTGGGAGACCCGACACCGAGGTGTTTTTCACGGCTTTTTGCCGCTTTTTCAGGATATACTTTTAAGATCTCTTCAATGGCCGCTTTTTGTTTGGCTTCTAGTGTTTCTGGACCCATAATACACCTCTTCCTTACGCGATTTCGATGCGGAATTGTTCCATCGAATCTAAATTGTGACATAATTTCATTGTTTCATCATCTGCCGCGTCAACGCGTTTAGAGATAGCGGACATTTGGTAACGGTTCATGTAGATCATGTACTTTTGTAATTTCTCAGGGTTCTCTTCTTTGAAATAGTGGATCAAAGCTCTGAACAAGAAAGTCTCTTTGTTCGTGTAGCTCAACCACTCTTTATCTTTGTCTTTTGTACCCATCAAAAGTTTGATCTCTTTGACATCGCTGATATCAACGCCGGCAATTTTTTCTGCAACCAATTCGTCTGGAATGATATTCCCCATTGAAGCTGGGAAGTGAAAACCTAATACAAACATCTAATCTCCTTTTTCTGTTCTTTTCTTTTCATTATTAACAAGATGTTAAACGTCACAGTCACCCATGACAGCCATTGAAGATCCCTCCAAAGAGGAACCTCCGGGGTTAACTAATTAGGCCTCGTGAGCCGCTTTACCGACTTGTGACTCATCGATTTCATCTTCAAGACCGAATGCAAGAAGTAACTCTTCAAGCTCATCCATACTGATCGGAGTAGGGATAATTTTCATGTCGTTGTAAACGATTTTACGAGCGAGCTCTTTGTATTCGCGAGCTTGGTCAGAATATGGGCTGTACTCAACAACCGTCATACGGCGAAGTTCAGCATGCTGAACGATGTTGTTACGTGGTACGAAGTGGATCAATTGAGTTCCAAGGCGTTGAGCAAGCTCTAGTGCCAAATCGTACTCTTTGTCTGTCATACGAGCGTTACATACAAGACCAGCAAGACGAACTCCACCGGTGTTTGCGTACTTCAAGATCCCTTTAGAGATATTGTTAGCCGCGTACATCGCCATCATTTCACCTGACATTACGATGTAAATTTCTTGTGCTTTACCTTCACGAATCGGCATTGCAAATCCGCCGCAAACAACGTCACCAAGAACGTCATAAGAAACGAAATCCAAACCTTCTTCATCGTAAGCACCCTCTTCTTCGAGGAAGTTAATCGCTGTAATAACACCGCGACCTGCACAACCTACTCCTGGCTCTGGTCCGCCTGATTCTGTACAGTTGATCCAACCGCCCGGAGTTTCTTTATCAAAAAGACCTTTACCCCAAAGACGAGCTTGTTCCATCTCAACATCTTCGATGGTTCCAAGTTCCGCTGCAAGAGAAAGGATAGTATCTTGTGCTTTCTCGTGAAGAATCAAACGAGTTGAATCCGCTTTCGGATCACATCCGACGATCATAATATTTTTATCGAAATAGTGTGCCATTGCTGCCAATGTATTTTGAGATGTAGTAGATTTACCAATCCCACCTTTTCCGTAGAACGCGATTTGACGCAAGCTAGCTGCTCCAGCCATGTTAACCCCTTTTTGTGAACTTCACTTAGGTTGGTGCAAAGGGTGTTCTATCCTTTTTGGGACATTTAGCAAATGGGGTGCGACAAAATGACACGTGAGCAACAAATTTGTAGGAATAGGGATTGCAGGGGTATACAAACGTTATGAAACAACATAAAAAACATCTTAATATTTAGAATGCTAAGTTTTATGAACGAATGTACGTTAGCCGCTAACCAAGCAGTTCTTCGAGAGCTTCTATGGAAACCGGTTTATAATAATAGTATCCTTGTATTGAATCGACATCATTCATACGTAAGAACTCCATCTCTTCATGCGTTTCTACCCCTTCAGCGAGTACTTCCATATCCAAACCTTTTGCCAAAGCGATGATTGTTTTGACAATAGTCTGGTTTTTAGGCTGGTGCATAATATCTCTGACAAACGATATATCGATTTTTAGTTTATTGACCGGGAGGTTTTTAAGATATGACAATGATGAATATCCGGTTCCGAAATCATCAATCGATACATGAAATCCTTTATTACGCAACTCCTCTAAAATCATAATCACTTTTTCAGGGTTAGAGAGAATCGAACGCTCCGTAATTTCAAGTTCGATCCATTCAGGTTTACAGTGTGTATTTTCTAAAATCCGTTCAAGCACAGCCATAAAATTGGTATGGATAAACTGATGCGCTGAAACATTGACCGCTATTCGTCCCTTGAGAAGATTAGCATCAGCCCACCGTTTAGCTGTTTTAAAACTCTCCATCAAAACAAATTCCCCAATTTCAATGATAAGTCCGCTCTCCTCGGCAATAGGGATAAAATCGGACGGTGAAATTGCGCCTTGCGGAGAAAACCATCTCAGCAAGGATTCGAATCCTATAATCAAGCCGCTTTTGGGATCAACCTGAGGCTGAAAATAGAGTTTTAATTCATGATTTGGTATGGCTTTTTTGAGCTGAGTCATTATTGTCATTCGGTAAAGCGTCTGTTCGGTCAAATCACGATTGTAAAAACTAAAGGTATTTTTCCCCAGATTTTTCGCATTGTACATTGCGGCATCCGCACATTGTAATAGCTCCTCCGTCGTCTGCGCATCTTCAGGAGACATGGCGATACCGATACTGGCAGTAATATAAACATCCCTCTCTTCTATCGAAAAAGGGTGATTAAACATCCCTGAGAGTCGCTTCATCGCTGTATTAATCAGATTTTTTCCTTCTTTACATAAAACAACAATGATAAACTCGTCTCCTCCGCTCCGCACAATAAATGAGTCTGCAGGGAACGATTTTTTGAGCAACAGAGTTACGTTAATCAATACTTTATCTCCAAACCCATGTCCGTATGAATCATTAATCTCTTTGAAGCCATCCAAATCAAGAAACATAAAGGCCAATTTGGTATTTTCAGAGATTTTTTTCTCCATAAATTCATTCAAACTGAGATGGTTGGGCAGACCGGTAAGTTCATCATGGTGTGCCAAATGATCATATCGCTCTTTTTCCATTATGATCCTAATTTGATCCTCTTTTTGTCGTGTTATATCTTGCATGACCCCTTGGATTTTGATCACTTTTCCTTCATCTATGACCGGAGAGCCAACGGTTCTTACCCATTTATGTGTGCCTATTGCCGTGATAATTTCGAGTTCTAAATCATACGGTTTAGCAAAAGTAATAACATCATATATCGCTTGTTCTATAATCGGTCGTGATTGCGGCGCATAGAATTCAAGCCCCTTGCTTACGTCTATGGTCGCCCCCGGAGAGAGCTCATGTATCCGAATGAGCTCATCCGTCCATTCCCCTTTCATGGTTGCAATATCGAAGCTCCATCCACCGATTTTAGCAATATGATTCGTTTGAGACAGGAGTTGTTCATGCGCTTTTTTACGGTATTTTCCCAATTTGACCGCACCGTCGACCCTGGCGATCAATTCACCGCTGTGAAACGGTTTTGAGAGATAATCATCTGCGCCTGACGTCAATCCTTCAGCCTTATCGATCTCTCCTGCACGTGCTGAGAGTAAAATAATCGGCAAGGAATACGTATATTCGGCCGAGCGGATTTTCTTTAAAAATTCAAAACCGTTTAACCGGGGCATCATGACATCACTAATGACCAAATCGGGCAAACTCTTTTGACACATCTCCCATGCATCTTCTCCATCAACGGCCAATGAGACACTGTATCCGGCATCTCTGAGGAGTCTAGCGATGAATTCTCTCATATCCGCATTGTCGTCTGCGATAATAACATGACCTTTGGTATTCTCGTTGGGCTGTTGAATCTCGGATATTTTAGTGTCGTTACTCCAACGTGCCGCTTCGGCAAGATAGGTTTGTGTATGAAGCGATTTATTCTCCGTCCCCTTATCAATACGCTTGGTCGGTTTAATATCAGAATCCGTTTCGTGCATTCCAAGCGGCATAAAAACCGTAAACGTTGTCCCCTCTCCCACTTTACTTGTGACCTCGATACTTCCTCCTTGAAGTTTCACAAGCTCTTGAACCAGCGAAAGACCTATCCCCGTCCCCTCATACGATCTTCCTTGAGAATTTTCAACCCGATAAAAGCGTTCAAACAATTTTGGAAGCTCCTCTTCCTCTATCCCTATTCCGGTATCGTGCACTCTCAATACCGCCTTGTTGTTCTCTGATCGGGTCGATACCGTAATGGATCCGTTATGGGTGAATTTGAACGCATTTGAGAGGAGATTCAAAACGATTTTTTCCCACATCTCTCGGTCGATTTCGACCCATTCAGGAAGAGGTGGACAATCGACGACGAGTTGCACATTAGCAAGTTCCGATGCCGATGAAAAATTACTCGCCAAATCGGCTGTCAATGCCGAAAGATCTGTAGCTTCATACGCCGCTCTCACCCGTCCCGCTTCGATACGGGAAAAATCGAGCAAAGTATTGACCAATTTTAATAATCGTAAGGCATTTCGATGAATAATCGCAATATCAGCGCTAAATCTATCCGTTGCGAGATTCTGGCGATTGGATAGCAACTCTTCCACAGGGGCTATCATGAGCGTCAATGGGGTCCTGAATTCATGCGAGATATTGGAAAAAAATTCTGTTTTAAGTCGATCGAGTTCTTTGAGTTTGTCGTTGAGAGCGGCAACCTCTTTTTCTCTGGCTTTAATCATACGGTTGGCGTCTTTGACCTCATTCGCCCGTTTCAATACCTCGGCTTCAAGTCTGTTTGTTTTCAAATCCGATGATTGGCCGACTGTTTTATTAGCTTCTTTGAGCAAAACAAAATCGGTGACATCTTCAACATGATGAATAATATACTCTACCTTCCCCTCTTTTCCGAATATCGGTACATTTACAGGACTCCAGTATTTGACTTCAAAGCCGTCACTGCCGTCTCGAAGGGGAATATCATATTTTTGCACTCCCATAGTATCGGTTTGAGCGTATCGAACGACACTGTCCAATGAGATATGCAGATCACTTACACCACTGACAGAAGCATCCCTAGGGTTATCCGGAAAAACGTCAAAAAGCGGTTTTCCGATGACAATATCCCTTCGAATTCCCGTTGCTTCCAGATAATAATCGTTAACCGCAACAATCGTGTAATTATCATCGGCAGAGAGGATGAGATAAGGGTGAGGGCTTGCTTCAAACAGTTGTTGAAAAAAAAATTCAGAGTAATGCATTGATGCCTCCAATGAAACTGATTTTATTTCATTTAATTATAACAGCAAATAGTAACTTTGTACCTCTCAGCTCTTTTAGTGCTTTATAGATGGTAACATTTCAGAAATTTTAAGCGTTCCAACCTGTTCTTTTACCGCTCAATACAGCTTAAAATATTATAATAAATCATAATTCTTTATGCGTATTACGTATAACCGGAGCACCTATTGCACTTTATTGACTACATCTATTTTTTCTACGGTCTTGCTTTTTTCCTGTTCGGATTTAGCATTCTCCACTATCCGATGGAAAACTCTATTTTTAAATTTGTCCGTGAATTAAAGTATCTGGGAATTTTCGGAATTCTTCACGGCGTATCCGAATGGCTGAGCATGTTTGCATTGTTGGACTCAGGATCAGGCAAGGGACTACTGAATCTTGCCAGTATTATTACTATGGGACTATCCTATATAGTACTTCTCTATTTCGCTTTGCGTATTATATGGAGTCGAAAATTGGCAACGAAACTCCTTGCCCTAATTATGCTAGGATCCCTTGCTCTGCTGATAACTTTTCATGATCTGTCCTTGAATAATGTCAATATTACAATTCGTTATTTTCTCGGAGTTCCGGGAATTTTCTTGTCCGCTTATATATTTGCCAACCCTTTCTATCTTGTCCAAGGATCGGTTTTTGACTCTGTCAAACGGTGTGCATATACCCTTTCGGTCACTTTTTTTCTCTATGGTATCTTCGCCGGATTCATTGTCCCCTCAGGAACATTTTTTCCTGCATCCGTACTCAACGGAGACTCCTTTCAAGCATTAACCGATTTGCCTGTCCAGTTATTCCGGGCTTTGTGTGCCATTATCGCCAGCTACGCCATCACACAGATACTTAGAGTATTTAAGCATCAGACAGACTACCATATTCTGAAACTTTCCAAAGCGCTTGAAGAGAGCGGAGACACCGTAGTTATTACCGATATCGAGGGTAAAATAGAATATGTCAACCGTGCATTTGAACAGCAATCAGGATTTCTGGCTCAGGAGGTTATTGGTAATAAACCCAATATTCTCCGTTCCGGCGAACATCAGACCCCCTTTTATGAATATTTATGGAATACGATCCTCGCAGGGAATACCTATCGGGGTGTAGTGACCAATAAACGAAAAGACACAACCCTGTATCATGAATTTAAAACCATCGTCCCATTGAGAAACAAACGCCAAGAACTCACCAATTTTATCTCTACCGGTAAAGACATCACCTCCCGAGTCGTCTTGGAACATGAATTAGAAAAAGCGGCAGCTACCGATCCTCTGACCAATGCAGCAAACCGCTTGCAGTGCAACCAATGGCTTAAATTGGCAATCGATCAGGCCCACCTCTCCAATACTCCGGTTACGTTAATACTCTTTGATATCGACGATTTCAAAAAAGTCAACGATACCTTCGGACATAACGCAGGAGATGATGTTTTAGTCCAAATCGCCGACATTGTCCGTACTATGGTGCGCAGCAGCGATATGTTTGCACGATGGGGTGGAGAAGAATTTGTCATTCTACAAATAGACACCCCTTATGAGGGGACAATAGCCCTTGCGGAGCGACTGAGAAAAGAGATTGAACAAAGCGTCTTTAAAAATGTCGGTCAAATTACCATCAGCATCGGTGTCGCACAATACGATAACATTGGAAGTATCGAGGCGTTTGTCAAAAAGGCAGATGATGCGATGTATGACGCAAAAGTAGCAGGAAAAAACAAAGTTGTAGTACATAAAGGGTAATCGATCACTCGATGATTCGATACATCAACCCCATGTTACTTGTCTCAAATCCAAACGTTCGATAAAAAGCAAGTGCCGAATCATTTCGTCTGTCGGCCCCGAGGCTAAGCCTTCTATATCCCAACCGCTCACTTTCTTCAATCATTGCACTCAATAATAATCGTCCGACACCCTGCCCCCGAAAAGGGGCCGTGACAATCATATCCTCGATTAATCCTACCTTTGCTCCGATAGCGGTAGAGATCAACCCTTGCATCGATACCATTCCGATCACGCAACCGGATATCTCAGCCACCAAGAGTGTCGCATCGGCATCTTGAAGAAGTAAGTACAAGGCATGTAGTTGTTTCTGCTGATCAATCGCAAAATCATCCTCGATAGTAAAAAGTTCCGAAAGCAACCCTGCCATGGCAAGTGTATCACCACTATGAGCCTTGCGAATATTAACCTTATCGTCCACTCTTCATCCTCTCAAGAATTTCTCCGAGTTTGTCGTTACGAAGCTGAATTAAGCGATCAATTTCGTCATAATCAAATTTACCGAAATAAGTCATATCGAAAATACGAATAAGAGCCGCGCGACAGCAGTTTTTATCACATTCGGTAACCAGCTTCTTCGCTTTTTTATAAGGTAAATCGGTCTCTTGAAATATCTTGATCGCATCGGCGACGCTTTTGCCGCCGCATTCGCATATTTCCATAGATAACACGTCTTCTTGGGTCGGCATGATAGCCCCCTTTTAGAGAGAATGTTCTGCTTTGTAACGGTTTGCTTTCTCGACCGCATTGTAAAGTTTTTCAGCCAATTGCGGCATTTTAACATGATTCGTCCAAACCGTATCTTCAACGATATCATGGATCTCAGAGGCTATTTCAACGGCTAAGCGTTTGAGTTTTGCCAACTCTTTTTTGTGGTCTTGTTCAGTCATTTCGGACATAATAGATTCCTTTTTTTAGATTTATTTACAAATTTTATTCACAGAGAAAATGCGTAGATGTTCTCAAATTTGACGTTACGCTGCTCACCGTATGTCATATGTAAAAACGTCCCTTTTTGCTGAAAGTGATACCGTTCAAACAATTCAACGGCTTTGGTATTTCCCATCGGCACATCCGCCATCACTTTTTTCAATCCGCGAAAATAAAGGACCCCCTGCATCATTTTCTCCGCTTCCTCCTCAAACCCTTCACGGCACTGCCACGGGCCCAGATAAACCCCTCGTGCATTGATGACACTGGAGTGTTGAAAAGAGTTTGGAAGAGCAAATTTGAGAGAGCTGTTGCGCTCCATCTCATCAAGCATGAAATCCATTCGATCTTCTCCGAACGTCTCTAAATCTATTTTGCGGATAATGGCATCAAAATTACCGCCGTCAAGCTCTTTTGCCTGAGCGTTGGTAAAACTAAACGGAGGAACTTTGCCGACATTGAGATATCGCCCTACCTCCATCACAGCCTTAAAACCATTTTGTTCAAAAAAAGATTTTAGCTGCGGATTCGCATGCAGATAAATCGATGGGTGTTCATCTTTTATGACACCGAATAAGGTATTGAACAGCCGTCTGCCGATCCCCTGTTTTTGGTGCGTCGGTTTGACCATAAAGTACTTGATCATTGCCGAGGTTTCAAATTCGATAGCCATAACCGCTCCGACCAATACCCCCTCATCGTAGGCACCGTAGCACAAATGGGGGGCATGCATCATCATGAGTTTTACATGGTACCCGTCCAGCAGCCATCCCGTCTCTTCGGCAATTTTAACGAGTTCAGGAACATCAACAAATTTCAGCCACCCTATATACATGCCGCATCCTGATAGAGAGATTTTAACTCTATCGAATCCAATACCCGCTTGCGCGAGGTGACGATCTCTCGTATTTTGGGGAGAAGATCTCTCAAAATACCAGTATCCGCACTGATCCCCATTCGTTTGAGATGATAGCGGATAGTTGCACTGCCGGAGTGTTTTCCGATAGGGTAAGAACTTTCCAACCCCACTTCACACGCTTCATACGGTTCGTAGGCATGGGAATTTTTCATCATTCCATCGGCATGTATGCCGCTCTCATGGGCAAATATCCGTTCGCCCACGATAGGGGCATTGGAAGCGAGCGCCATATTGGCCGCTCCTGCAACCGTCTGCACTAAATTCCGGATCAAAAGAGGATCGATGGGGCGTGCCTCACCGTAAAGATGTTTCAATGTCATAAGGATCTGCTCAAACGAGGCATTGCCTGCCCTCTCTCCCAATCCGATAACAGTGGTGTTCATACTGATTGCACCTGCATCGATACCGCTGAGGGCATTCGCGTTAGCCAGTCCAAAATCGTTGTGCGTGTGCATTTCGATTGGGAGGAGATTTAAGTCCGTCAGCAACTTGACCGAAGCATACGTTTGCGTCGGTGTCATGATGCCGATCGTATCGCAATAACGAAAACGGTGCGCCCCGCATTCACGGGCGAGTTGCATCACATCCCGGATGAATTCATAACTTCCTCGCGAGCTGTCTTCACCGCCGATACAGATAAAAAGCCCCTCACGCGATGCAGCACTAACAACCCGTTCAAGTTCTTGCAATACCTTGGTTTTGCTACCGCCGAATTTAACATCTATCAAAATATCCGAAATGGGAATTGAGAGATCAACCGCTTTAATTCCGCACGACAATGAGGCCTCTAAATCGTCCATCTTCATTCGGTTCCATGTCATCATCCGAGCTTTCAAACCAAGAGAAAGGAGGGCTTTTATATCCTCTCGCTCTTTGACACCCATTGCCGCAATACCGATTTCGAGTTCATCTGCACCGCACGCATCCAGAAGTGTAGCGATACGGAGTTTTTCCTCGGTATTGAACGCGACATACGGAGCCTGCTCCCCGTCGCGCAATGTAGTGTCGTTAATGAGTGCCATAGTCTTAATTCACTTCCGCGTTTTCATCCATACCAAAATATTTACGAGACGCTTTAAGAACCGAAATCTCGATCGGCTCATACGCATAGCTTTGATCGGCGATGATGCCGGCAGCCTTAAGATCATCTTGCGGACATCCACCGATTTTTGCCGTTAGGATCAACTGCACGTCTTTGAGTTTTTCTAAGATCGGAGCGAGTGGATTCGTCCCATCCGGTCCTGCGCAGTATTCCGCTTCCACTTTACGGTGATGGATAAATCGGATTCCCTTGTCCCCTGCTTCATAGATCAAAAATTCTCTCACACTTCCGAAGTGTTGGTTGATCATCCCCTCACCCGCAGTCGTTACTGCGACAAGGATTGTTACACCCGTAGAGCTGAGTTCTTCTTTCTCTTTTCTCACACGATCGTTTGCACGATCTAAGAAGAATCGGAACTCTTCGATTTTTGCCTGAGCCGCTTGACGTGCTTCCAAATCGTATTTGATTTGCAGCTCGTCAAAACTGAGTCCCGCAAAGGTGTCTTTGGTAAACTCGGCTCCACGATCTTCACCGATAAGTCCGACCGCATCCGCACGGCATTGGCGACAGTGCTGCATAAGCTTCATATCCATACCGCACGCTTCTTGAACCGCCATCTGCTCTTGATCCGTTGCACTCGGTACTCCGGCTAAGGCAAATGCTGTTCCGAATTCGGGTTCAGAGAGGATCGGCATGATGTTATGCAAGAATACACCGATCTCTTTGAGTTTTTTCGAAACTTCTTGGAGATGTTTATCGTTGATTCCCGGGATTAAAACCGAATTGGCTTTAATCAATATCCCTTTTTCAACGCATTTTTTCATCCCATCGAGCTGATTTTTCAAAAGGATTTGTGCCGCCTCTTTTCCATAAATACGTTTGTTGTTATGAAAAATCCACGGATAAATTTGACTTCCGATCTCTCCGGTCTCATCCACACTGTTGATAGTGACGGTGATATGATCGATGTTGTATTCCACCATCTCATCGATGAAATTCGGTAGTTCCAAACCGTTGGTCGAGAGACACAGTTTCAAATCCGGTGCGAATTCACGAACCAGTCCAAAGGTCTCAAAGGTTTTTGCAGGATTAGCTAATGCATCGCCGGGACCCGCAATCCCTAGGACACTCATACGTTGTACTTCACCGCCGACGAGAAGCACTTTTTTAGCCGCTTCTTCCGGTGTCAGGCGCTCAGAGGTTACACCGGGACGGCTTTCATTCGAACAATCGTATTTACGGTTACAATAATTGCATTGGATATTACACGCCGGAGCTACCGCAACGTGAATACGGGCATAGTGATGGTGTGCCCCCTCAGAGTAGCATGGATGATTGTGGATTTTTTCCTTGATGTCATCGGGCATAAAAGCTTCGGTTCCGCTAGACGAACAGCTCATAATAGTCTCCTATGTAGTTTTATTCATGATCCTGCTTCATCCAGCATCAACCATTTTCTAGAGAGTGTTATGCAAATGACGTTCTAGTGATTTAAGCGATTATACGTGTGTGCATACAGACAAAAAGAGACGTTTTTGTCGGAATGCTACTAAAAAAGGGGAAAAGGGAAGGAGAAATTAGACGTTAATACTCGGGGATGGTTGTGAAAAGAGATACCCTTGAGAATACTCAATACCCAATTCTACGAGCGTTTTGAAAATTGCTTCATCTTCGACAAACTCCGCAATTACTTCAATCCCTTTTTTACGGGCGAAAAAGAGGATACTCTCTACCGTCAAAAGATGATCGGCATCGAAATTAATGTTTTTGATGAGTGAACCGTCGAGTTTAATGTAGTCTACGTCGAGTTTACTCAAATAACTAAAGTTCGAATATCCCGTACCAAAATCGTCAATAGCAATTTTGCAACCGTATCCCTTGAGCACTTTAATAAACTTTGCAACCTCATCAAAATTTTCGATCCCCTCAGATTCTACGATCTCAAAAACTGCACGCTTTGCAGCACTTGAATGTTCCAGTGTTTCATATAACAGTTGGCGCGTTTTCTCAGAGACAATATCCTGTAACGTCAAATTGATGGAAAACTCATACTCTGTATCTTCAAACACTTTAAAAGTCTTAGCAATCATAATGCGGGTTAATTTATCATAGAGCTTTGAGCGTTTTGCATGTTCCAAAAAGAAAAAAGGGCTAATAACGCTTCCATCCGGGGTGATCAAACGGATCAGGGACTCATACTTTACAATAGCACGCGTATCATTATCTACGATCCCCTGAAAATAAGGGACAATACGATCCTCTTCGATCGCCGATCTGATTTTATCAAACATCAAAATATTATTATGGGTTTTCTCTTTCAAGGCTTTATTATCATTAAAAAAGACTACTTTAACCCGCTGTTCTTTTGCTTCTTTAAGTGCAATATGGGCGAGATTATACACTTCTGCTTTATCCGCATGCGCCAAACCGCCGGAGACGTTCACGGTGATATCATTAATACCGATCTTAAACTTCTTTTTCTCCAAATTGCTGACATGATCATTAATCCGCTCGACAAACTGATCATCAAACTCTGTTGCAATACAAATAATAGCAAATTCATCCCCGCTGATGCGATAGATATGATCATGCCCGAACTCACGGCTGAGCATTCCCGAAAATGCTTTGAGCAAACTGTCTCCCACCTCATAGCCGAAGTAGTCGTTGATATTGGAAAAACGGTCAATATTAAACAAGACCAATGCAACTTCATCCCCGCCGTTTTCAAGATCACTCACCAGCGCCGTACGGTTTTTCAATCCGCTCAACGTATCGATCAGCTGACGCTGGATAATCTCCTCTTTGGCGATAAGCTCGGTTACATCGACACGTGAAGCGATGTACTCGACAATTTCTCCCTGATCATTAAGAATCGGGACAATCACCGTTTTAACATAATAGGTCTCACCGCTTTTCGAGAGATTTTTAAACGTCTCTTTCCAAATATGCCCTGCCGTTATAGTGCTCCAAAGGTCTTTGAAAAGCTCCTTCGGTGTATCCGGATGACGAATAACATTATGCATTTTACCGATCAACTCATCGCGCGAAAATCCGGATATCTCGCAAAAAGCGTCATTTACATAAGTAATAAATCCCTTTGCATCGGTCTTAGAGACAATGGAACTTTCATCCAGCGCTACTTTATATTGGTCAAGAAGCCGGATATTATCGTCAAGCTCATCTTGAGTCACATTGATAAGATACGTAAGCGATTTGAGCATCGAATGACGGTATTCGTCGGCGCTGTTCTTGTCCGGAGAAGCGAGGACTTTCATCTCACTCAAAGAGAGGGTTGTCGTAGTGATATTGAGCAATTGATTGTTCGAAGGGGAGTGAAAAAACTCTCCATACGTAAAAAATCCTACCGTCGGGGCAATTTCATTGATAAGTCCAAACTCATAATTAAGCTGTTCTTGGACAAAGAGTTTACGCACCGAGCAGGAGTAAATATAGGTGGCTTCTACCGGAGCGGAAGCAACACTATCTCGGATATCAACCGCATGATTAAGAATCTCATCGATATTTCCGATCGCAAAGCGAACCGTATCCCCCTCATGAAAGTGACCCGCATACACAAAACCGCCATCCTCCGTCTTAGCAATAATAGAACGGGCGATACGAACGCCGTCTTCAACCTTTACGAGAGGAAATTCAATAGCACTTGCCGGTACCCGAGCAACCGTTTCAGCACCCAGATAATGGGTATACAACTCCCTCACCGGACGTCCGTCAATCTCGTAAATGACATTTTTGTCCGCTTTGGTAATATGCATCTCTTTACCCACAGAGGTCCAGTTGAGCGAATAGGCATTATGCACCTGAAGCACATCACTGTCCAATACAGCAATAACGATCCCCTCATCGTAGATCGTATTCTCTTTGATGACATAAGTACGGGTAAATGTCAAATCATCTCCGGCATTACCACCGGCAACGATCACATCGTTTCGAACCGACGTAAATCCGTCCAGAAACGATTCCGAATCACTTTTGAGCCCTTCGCTAAATGCGATGCACACTTTGGTCCGATCACTTAAAATCTCTTGCGCCGTACGAACGCCGTGTTCAAAATCCGATTGAGGATAAAAATAGGTGGAAATATCAGTTGCTTCAAAAAGGGAAAAAGAGAGGATAATTTGCGACGAGCTCATAACCCCGTCCATGATCTCACCCGCCGTTGTGGCACCGATCATTGTGGCATTCGGAAGAGATTCTACAAGAATATCCAATATGGGTTGCAAGACTTTTTTGTCCATAACACCGCTAAAAAACTGAATCAAAATAGAATCAGATCGATTAGGAAAAATCATCTCATTTAAAAAAATTTCAAGCTGATCTTTGTTTTCGTAGCGATGATTAATTAGCTGCATCCAAACTCCCGACGTCTATATTGATTTTTTTAATTCTCTATAAGTTTAACTAAATTTTAGTAATTAATGCATTTTTGCATATATTGTTCACAGTTTATACTTTATCATAAAAATATTACAGAATACAAATTGCATTGTCAAACCAATACAAGGAGTACATCATGATGGTTGCCATACCCATGGATGCAATGATGCGTGTCTATCACCAAAACCCGTGCAGTGCAACCCTGTTTGCCCTCTATCGACTTACAGGGGATCGTACCGATGTGCGTTATGCCCATGTGGAAACGAAACTCAACCCGTGGGAAAGATCCGGAGGGGAGATGGTGCGTGATCTAAACGTAAAAAGCTGCAGCTGTGACACTGAAAAAAGCAAAGATCCCCATCACATCAGCGAACACTACGCCCTCCTTGAAGTGATCGGAAAATGCAATTACCTCCTCGTCAATAAATACTGTCTAAATACCCTCTATGCCATGCGCAATGTCGGTATCAAAATCCACAAACTCCCCCCCTTTATCAAAACGGCGCATGAAGCGATGGCACACTTTATCATCGGTTCGGAAATCACCGACAATCTGCGCTGTATCCATCCTGCCTCGTAATCTTTCCCTCTTACAAGAACACTAAATGCAATTTTGATGACAATAGCCTACCAAGGAGTCTGTTGTGCAGATCATCTATAACTCTTCCACCCTCACCCTCGAAGATATGCCGCTCGATGTCGGATACGCCTCGGAAAGAGTAACCCTAAAAAACAATGCAGGAGAGACCTTTATCATCGGGGGGCAAAATGGGGCAACCCAACTCCTCATCAGCGTCCCCTTTATCGATGATCCCCTCATCACTCAGTTGCGCAAGATAGACACCCTCCTCTCCCTCAACGCGCTCGGAGGAATCACCCAAGCCCTCATCGTCGCAAACGATAAACATGAATTGCCTGCACTGGAAGAGTGGCTGGTCGGATATGACTATGACGAAGCATTCGGAGACTACTACGGCATCCGCCTATCCAACAAAGAACTCGCCAAATCGCTCTTTATTATCTCTAAAGATGGAGCGGTGTTTTACCATGAGATTTTAAACGATCTAAACGCACCGTTTAGTTTTGATAAAGCACTTGTCAAGATTTCTGCTGCGCAAAGTTGTTATACGGGAAAAGGGTGTCACGGGTAAGTAGAGATGACATTTTTGTCTCTTTTCTCCCCCCTATCTCCACAATCCTACAAATAAGACTAAATTACTCCTATTTAATACAAGAACGCAAAATGCAATCCTCTATCTAAAGTTCCAAAAGGGATCACGATGGACACACGAATAGAGACGATCAAAAAAGAGTTGCGCAACCAAACGACCATCCCTTATTTCGGATTGGGCGTGTTTGAGGGAATAATGACCAAAGAGGGTGAAGCGGTGCCGCATGACAGTGATTCACTCATCTTGGCGATGAACGGCGGTCGGGCAATGGCTCCGAGACTGATGTTTGAATATTCACGCGCCGCGATGCATTTGGAACAACGACGCGGTGTCGAGTACATGACACAGCTGATCAACCATATCTATACCAAACCGTTCGAGCCGACACCGCTTCACAAAGCGATCGTCGATATGTCACCGCGCTATATCATCGATACCAACCGTGATACCAAATTACAAGAGCTATTAGCCTACACCCCCCACGTACTTATTATCGGTAAATCGCGCATCATGGGTCATTTAAACCGCTATGAAGTGTACGAGTACGATGTCGAAAACCAAAAATATTTTCTCGTAGAGGATGAAGTGCTCGACAATGCCGAAAAAATCCTCTTTAAACCAATGGGCTCACCGTTCCCCAATCCGAGCTTCGTTATCAGCGATGCCGATTATGTCGATTGGCTCACCGAAGCGATGAGCGGATTTGCCGTTCCAAAAATACTCAAAACCTACCGTAAAGCGAAAAAATATCTCTTTTTAGGAACCTCATTCGACCACGATACGGATCGTATGGTTGCCAATGAATTGAGTTTGGATTTGGAAGGCGGTTACGTCATTACTGACAAAGAGCTGGGTAAAAAAGAGAAAAAGTTCATTGAAAAACATAACCTCGAAGTGATCCCTATGTCACTTCCCGAATTCATCAAAGCATTTGTCTAAAAGGAGAATTTCATGCCGTTTATCCCAACCGTCAAAGATGTTTCACCGCGTGGAGAGCGTTATTTTGATCTCTTCTCCAAACTCCTCGGAGACCGTGTTATCGTTATCACCGAAGCGATCGATGACCAGATGATGGGAGTTATCGTCTCTCAGTTGCTCTACCTCGAAGCGATGGACCCTGAAGAGCCGATCCACATGTATATCAGCTCTCCCGGCGGCTCAGTCATGTCGGGGCTGGCGATACTCGATACGATGAATCTGATCAACGCCCCAGTCTATACCTATGCGATGGGACTTGTCGCATCGATGGCGGCAGTGTTGTTTACCTGCGGCGAAAAAGGGCACCGTTACATGCTCCCCAACGCCGAAGTGATGATCCATCAACCCCTCGGAGGGTATTCGGGTCAGGCGAGCGACATCGAGATCCACACCAAACATATCCTGAACCTCAAACGACGGCTGTATGTGATCCTCTCCGAGGCTACGGGCAACAGTGCCAAAGTGATCGAAAAAGAGTCCGACCGTGACAATTACATGGAGGCCAAAGAAGCGATAGCGTTCGGCCTCGCTGATGAGATTCTCACTAAATTCACCGCTAAGGATGTCTGAGATGAGTACCGAAAAAACCTGTTCATTTTGCGGTCGTAAACAAAGCGAAGTGAAAAAAATGTTCTCCTCGGAGACGACCCATATCTGTAACGAGTGTGTCACCACCTGCTCTAGTATTTTGCAAAAAGAGGTACGTTTTGAGCAGCGCTCCGCCATGCAGCAACAGCTCCCTACCCCTGAGAAGATCGTAGAGTTTTTGGATAAATACATCATCGGTCAGTATGATGCGAAAAAAGTGCTCGCCGTCGCCCTCTACAACCACTACAAACGGATCGAAAATCCGGTCTATAACAACGTCGAGTTGGAAAAAAGCAACATCATGCTCGTAGGGCCAACGGGGAGCGGTAAAACTTTGCTCGCCAAATCGCTCTCCAAGATCATGCAGGTCCCCTTCGCCGTCGCCGATGCGACCGCATTGACCGAAGCGGGTTACGTCGGTGAAGATGTCGAGAGCATCCTCAGCCGCCTCCTCGCCGCCGCTAATTACGACATCGACCTCGCACAGCGGGGGATCATCTATATCGACGAAGTGGACAAAATCGCCCGTAAGGGTGAAAGCTCGACGATGGGGCGCGATGTCTCAGGTGAGGGAGTACAGCAAGGGTTGCTCAAAATCCTAGAGGGTGCCGAAGTCTACGTTCCCGTCAAAGGGAGCCGTAAAAACTCCACCACCGAGACGGTGCTCTTTAACACCTCTCACGTCCTCTTCGTCTGCGGAGGAGCATTCGTCGGTCTCGTCCCCGACACCCACACGAAAAAAACCAACAAAGTGGGATTCAGCAAAAGTGCCTCTGCCGATGCGAAAGTGAAAAAAATCGATGCCAAAGCGCTCGTCCATTACGGGATGATCCCCGAGTTTATCGGGCGTATCCCCGTCGTCGCACAGCTGGGTGAACTCACAAAAGATCAAATGATCCAAATCCTCCAAGAACCGGACAACGCCCTCATCAAACAGTTCCAAGCATTGTTCGATATGGACGGTATCGAGCTGAATTTTGAGCACAAAGCGCTCGAAGCGGTGGCGCAAAAAGCGATTGATCGCGGTGTCGGAGCGCGGGGATTACGTGGGATTATCGAAGAGGCGATGCTGCCATTGCAGTTTAGCTGTCCGTCAAAGAAAAACTTACAGAGTCTCACCGTCACCGAAGCGGTGATCGACGATCCGACCAATGAAGCGATCTATGTTTATAAAGAAGAACATGCGGAAGGCTAACTGGCACACTCTCCCGAGTGGGAGTGTATAGCTATACTTCAATTCTCATCAAATCAATTAAAATCTGACTGATCCAAAAGTTCAATTTTTGCTTTTAAAATCGGAAGTTCCTGCGTCGTCAAATCCCATACAATTCGGGGATCAACTCCGAAATATTCGTGTACGATAAAATTGCGGAAATCTTTTACCAATCGCCATTCATAATCGGGAAAACGTTTTTCTAACAAATCGATGATCGCGTTGATCGCTTCGCCGATAACGATATATTCACGCAGTGTCGCACTATACGTTTTTCGATCATTCAAAAATCCCTCAAAATTGAGTCCGCTCACATAACTTTCTATCGCTTCCATCGATTCGAGCATATCACTCACGTAAAGATAATAATCACGTTTAGACATAAATGATTTCTTTACTCACAAACTCTTTGGCAATGGGTTTTAGGGTACTTTCGATTCCGAGGTCAATTTTGGGGTAAAGATTGGTTTCCAAGTAATGTTTCAACCCGAAAAAGCTTCTAAATTTGTTGGGTGCATCGATCTCGACGGCAATATCCACATCGCTCTCTTCAGTTGCTTCGCCTCGTGCATAACTGCCAAATAACCCGATTTGTGTGACTCCGAAACGCTCACGTAATGTCTCTTTATGATCCAACAGAAAAGTGAGAATTTTCATTTGTGTGATCATAGTGCACTCCTCTATCCAAGATTTAGAAATTATAGCCCGATTTCGTATCACATATTATAGCAATATAGTTTTAAACCTATTTTTTATGACAATCTGTCATTTCTATCCCCTTCTCGAACAAATCTTGCATTCTCTCCTCATAATAACCTACATTATGAGGACTATCTATGAAACGCGTCTATTTAGATAACAATGCCACCACAAAACTCGATCCTATCGTAAAAGTAAAAATGCAGCCATTTTTTGAAGAGCTTTACGGCAACCCGAACTCCCTCCACCAGTACGGGATCGAAGTACGCCCTTATCTAAACGAAGCGATGGGATACATGTACGACACTCTTAATGCCCCCGATGCGGACGACATCCTCATTACCTCATGTGCGACAGAGAGCAACAATACCGTCCTTAAAGGGGTCTTTTTCAAACACATTCTCCGCGACCCATCCAAAAACCATATCATCGCCTCTGCTGTCGAGCACCCTTCTGTCCTTGAAACCCTCCACTTTCTCGAAGATAACGGTGCGGAGATCACGTTTGTCGATGTCGATGCTTACGGTTATGTGAGTGCCGAACGTGTCGCCGCGGCGATCACCGACAAAACGATCCTCATCTCTATGATGTGGGCGAACAACGAAACGGGGATGATCTTCCCTGTCGAAGAAGTCGCGCAAATCGCGAAAGAGCGGGGGATTTTGTTCCACACCGATGCGGTTCAAGCGATCGGAAAAGTCAAAGTCGATCTCACCGCTACACCGATCGATTATCTAACATTCTCCGCCCACAAATTCCACGGCCCAAAAGGGATCGGCGGATTGTACGTCCGCAAAGGCTCTGAACTTCCGAATCTCCTCCACGGCGGGGAACAAATGGGGGGCAAGCGTGCCGGAACCCTCAACGTCGCTTACATCATCGGAATGGGCTTGGCGATGAAACAATCGGTCGGCCACCTGGAAAAAATGAACAGCGATGTACGAGCGTTACGTGACCGTCTCGAAGATGCACTTTCCCTCATCCCCGACACGATTATCGTCGGAGACCGTGCACGCCGCACCCCAAATACTATCCTTATCTCACTTCGCGGTATCGAGGGGGAATCGATGCTGTGGGATCTCAACCGTGCCGGTATCGCCGCTTCTACTGGAAGTGCCTGTGCCTCCGAATCGCTCGAAGCGAATCCTGTTATGACCGCTATCGGCGAAGATCCCGAACTCGCCCACACGGCGATTCGCCTCAGCCTCAGCCGTTTTACCACCGCTGATGAGATTGATTACACGATAGACGTCTTCACCAAAGCGGCGGAACGTCTACGCTCTATTTCCTCAACGTATGCCTACACGAACGAAAAAATGGCTGGATAAGGCCATTTTTCCTTTTCAATATGTTATCATTATGCGATACACCTACTAAAGGGTTTGAATGAGTCTATCAAGTGATGTTTTGTTTATAACTGAAGACAATGTATGCAGCAAGCTTTTTCAAGCGGCTATTGATACCCAAAAGAATTTAATTATCCTTCTTCACAATAATATCCCTATTCTTTTTAACAAAGCATTTCAAGATTTCACTAACCTTCCAACGGTTAGAGAATTTCTCCGTGAGTTTGGTTCACTCCCCAACCGTTTTGTCCCCCATGACGCCTATTTTCATGCCGGAAAAGCCGAAAATCCCGATGAATGGATAACTGCACTTGCAGCTCTTCCCGAACAAGACAGAATTGTTAGTATGATCAATTTTCGTGCGGATCCTTTTGCCTTTTCCGTCTCTCTGGATAGGGTTGAGGAGTACACTATTGTCTCATTTACCGATATCTCACAAGACCTTATCAAACGGATTATGATCGAAAACGATGTCAGTATCGACAAAGAGAGCGGTGCATACAACAAAGATTATTTTATTCATACCGCAAAAAGCTTTCACGATGCGGCAGAATTCAATGAAAAAGAAATCGGTATCACCCTAATCGAAATGATGTCCTCCGATGCCGATGCAGATAAATACCTGCATGATTTTTCATCCAGCATCAAATGCAATATCCGACAAAGCGATATGCTTGTCCGCTGGGGAAAAAAGATTTTTCTATTGGCCTATCTCATCGATACTCCCGATAATGCCATGAAATTCAGCCGGAAACTCCTTAGCGTGATGCGAGAAGAACCGTTTGAAGATCTAAACACCATCAGTATGCGGATAGGAACAACCGTCCAAAAAAATAAAGAAGATACTGCCAGTATTATCACACGCGCAGAAAATGCCCTCAAAGAATCTTTAAGTTCCGAAGTTACCCTTCTCTAACGTATTCTAGAACCGTATATGCATGTATTTTTGCAATAAATGCATATACGGAGAAGTTATCTATGCGTCCTTACCGTAATATCACTGACAGTGAACTCGAAACGCTCGGAGCAATGCGTGAATGGAACTCCCAAAAAGCGCTCACTCTCCCTATCCCATCAACTCTTTTATGGGTCCATTCATCACGAGAAAAATATCATCGCCTTGATCCCATGGACGCATGTTTGATTAAAACCATCACCATCCAACGGATACAAGGGGACGTTATCAAAACCAATTTCGGGAGCTATTCGCTCGATACAGGGAAAAATCTCTTTTACGCTTGCGGGTGCAAAAAATTCTGCGACTGCTACGGGCAGCTTTATCTACCGATTGCCCTTAATCAACACGCTCATGAGGTTGGATAATCCCGTCTTCTTTCCTCAGATTACGACGCATCGTCTCACGGACATAATCCATCCCATTGTAAAACTCCCGCATCATCACGGAAGAGAGGTACGATCCTGCGGCGCTTACTTTTCCGTTGCGATATCCGCCAAAAAGGGCTAGAAGGGTGTTTTCAAGCCACAAATGCTCTGTTGCAGCGGAAAAACCGAACAGCTCCACCATCATACGATATTGACGAATGGCACGAAATGGAAAGGTAATTGTATGGGTGATCGGCAAATCTCCTTTGAACAACATCTCAGTGTAAGTGGGTAATGAAAAGGTATTGGCATAGAGGGTATCGCCGATAAAACTGAATGCGCCGCTCCCGATACCGACGTATTCGCTCCTCTCGATCACATACTCATCGATAATCCCCTCTTTTTCAAGCGACCATGCCCATGAGGAGCGTTGGATATAAACACTCCGCATACGTTCCATGATGATACGGTAAAATTTAGCCTCTTTGGTATCGCTGAGCATTCCCCATCGCTTGTTCAAAGACTCTCGGATTCCCGGAGCGTACATCAGCGGATAAAAAGTTACTTGAGGCGGTCGAAGTTTGAGTATCGTATCGATCTCGCGGTGCAGATCCTCTTCGCTTTGGTTTGGGAAATTGTAAATCATATCAATATTGACGATAGAAAAATGGGAGATGGCCTGTTCTATTTTTTTATACTGCGCTTCACCGGAGCCGTATTTTTTGTATCGAGCGATCTGTTTGAGGGTATCATCGTTAAAACTCTGTATTCCGATGGAGAGGCGATCGATTTTACCAATCAAATGGGCATCTTCAAGATCATTCAAATGTTGAGGGTCACTCTCACACGACACTTCGCGGATAGCAAATAACGATTTTGCCAAATCGATCGTCTCGCCTAATTCATAAGGGAGAATCGTCGTCGTCCCCCCTCCAAAATAGATTGAATCAAACCGATACCCCAGTGCATGTACCATCCGCATCTCCTGATGCAGCAGTTCAAAATAGCGCTTCGCACTCGGTTCATCAAATCGAAATTTGTGAAAGGAACAATAAGGACACAGCGTCAGACAAAAAGGGATATGAATATACAACAAGCGCGAAGTTTGATCGGGTGCGCTAGGTAATGTTTTTTGAGTAGGTTTTAGATGAAGATACCTCTTTACCGCCCATCGCATTGTTGCCGAAGCTATCTGTTCAGCAATGCCCCAACGGATATCTGAGATATCATGGTAATCAATCATAGATGCTATACCCCTCTCATTGGTCATATTATAACATGGGCGAGGTGCTTAGTTGACTCAAAAAAACCTCAATCAAACTCCTGCTATACTTTCACCACTTTTATCAAAGATACCTCTATGACCTTAAACGATTTACAACAACTATTACTAACCAATGCGCACAACTGCACCGAGGAGTATACCCGTCTCTTTCACGGTCGGGGCAATACGTATGAGGAATACCGCTTTCTCACCGTAGACAGCGTCGATAAAGTTCTTTTTGCCGTATTGTTTGATGAGAACGAAGAAGAAGAATCGATTGTCTCGATGTTACATGATTTCTATACTGCCGAAGCCAAATGGAAGGTATTAATAGTTCAACAACGCTATCTTCCATCATCCCCCTCTACTATCCTTGCTGGAGAATTGCCACAGGAAACTTTTGCTATCGAAAACGGGCTCAAATACCATGTCAATTTCCTCAATGCACAGAACATCGGTTTTTTCCCAGACATGAAAATAGGACGTGACTTTATCCGAACGCAAGCAAAGGGCAAAAACGTCTTAAACCTCTTCTCCTATACCTGTTCTTTTTCGCTCAGCGCTATCGCAGGGGGTGCAGCCTCAGTTGTCAACGTCGATATGAACAAAAACGTCCTCACCGTCGGACGGGAAAATCACCGCCTCAACAGACTCGATACCAAAAAAGTGGAATTTATGCCCTACAATATCCTCAAATCGTGGAGTCGCATCCGCAAATCGGGACCGTATGATCTGATCATCATTGATCCTCCCAGCTTTCAGAAAGGATCATTTGCGGCGACGTCCGACTACGCCAAGATTATTAAAAGACTCAATGAGTTCGCAGCAAAGGAGTGCACCGTCTTATCGGCACTCAATGCTCCCGAATTGGAGAGTGGGTTTATCAAAAGACTTTTTAGCGAGAATGCTCCCGAATTTCATTATGTCGAGAGGCTGGAAAATCTTGAGACCTTCCCCTCTAATGATGCAGAACGAAGTCTTAAAAATTTAATTTTCAAGAAAGAAGCTTAACAAATTCAACCATATTTGCAATTTAGATAGATAAGATGAATTTATCATACCTACCTCCATTTTCAGCCAGCAGATCATTTAGCATTTTTTCAGATGCTTTTATACCATCATATTTTTCAGCGTTTAGTAGCTGTTTATAAAGCGGTTTTATAATATCAAGTGCTTTTTGTGATGGACTTCTTCGAACAGAATGGTATCCCACGATATTCCCTTGATTATCAAAAGAGGGTGTAACATTTGCAAAAACCCAATAATAATCACCATTTTTAGCTTTATTAATGACATACGCATAAATTTCTTTACCTTGGCGCACTGTATCCCATAGCAATTTGAAAACTATTTTTGGCATATCCGGATGACGGATGATATTGTGCGGTGCATTAAGTAACTCTTTTTCTGTATAACCTGCTAGTTTTAAAAAAAGAGCATTGCTGTATGTTATTTTTCCTTTTGTGTCTGTTTTGGAAACAATTATTTCATTGTTATCAAACGTTAGTTCTTTCAAAGTTTATCCCTTTAAATTAAACTTTCCGAGCCTTATAGAACACAATCTTAGCATTCATGTATCATCGGTTTATCATCAGAATTAACAAATTAATATCAAATTTAAGAGTTATCCATTTTAAACGTGGAATCGAAAGCTTGTTATCCTAGTGCAGTGTCGGATAATCCAAATACCCCTTTTTATCCTGCGTATAAAAGCTATGAGGATCAGGAGTATTGAGTTCGGTGTTGCTTTTAAAACGTTCGGGAAGATCAGGATTGGCCAAATAAAGAGCTCCAAATGCTACCGCATCGGCTAATCCGCTTTGTATTACCAAATTTCCTTTCTCAAAAGTGTACCCACCATTCACGATCAAAATACCCTTATACGACTTTCTAAGCGTACTCAGCTCAACAACATTCGCACCGTGTCGAATATCTCCGTCCAAAGCATCGATAATATGCAAATAAGCGAGATTGTATCCATTGAGTCTTTCGCATATGTAGGAAAAATGGTTTTGCGGATCGGAATCTTTCATATCATTAAACGTTCCGCTTGGAGATAGCCGGACACCCGTATTTTCTGATCCGATAGCAGCACAAATTCCTTCGATAATCTCAATAAGAAACCGTGCTCTATTTTCGATAGAACCTCCATATATATCGTCCCTCTGATTTGTCCCATCGCGCAAAAACTGATCGATCAAATAACCGTTAGCTCCATGTATTTCTACTCCGTCGAATCCAGCTTCCATCGCATTCTTTGCACCCATGACATACTCTTGTACAACACGTGAAATCTCTTCTATACTAAGAGGATGTGGCGTAACAAACTCTTGCATCCCCTCATAAGTATAAATACTCCCTGTGGGTTTGATAGCAGATGGGGCAACGGGTAGTTCGCCGTTATGAAATGCCGGATGAGAAATTCGCCCGACATGCCAAAGCTGTAAAAAAATTCTCCCCCCTTTATCATGCACTGCTTTGGTCACTTTTTTCCACTCTTGCACTTGCATAGCGGTATGAATTCCCGGGGTATAGGGATAACCGATACCTTTGGGTGAAATTTGAGTAGCTTCGGTGATGATTAAACCGGCAGAAGCTCTTTGCCCATAGTATTGAGCCATCATTTCATTGGCAGCATTACTTTCTACACTTCTGCACCGTGTCATCGGTGCCATAAATATCCTATTTTTCAAAAGGTAATTGCCGATTTTAATAGGAGAAAACAGATCCATATCATACTCCTCTAGCGAGATAATAGGATCATTGTTCCACAATCCGATTTATATAATAATGAATAATTTTTAGTAATATTAAAAAGAAATGAGATATCGAGATTTAAGGCTTTGCCGCAATCTTCATGGCCAACTTTCGAGCAAATGGAAACACGAGAAGAATGGTCGGAAATGCAATCGCATACGCCACCAGCCACGCATGAAGCCATATCGAAATAAACCCCTGCACAAATCCGAGATTAATAAAGGTAATCGCCCCCGACATAATAAAGCTCATAAACCCCGAAAGCAACGCCGCCTGTACCTGATGAAGATATTTAACTGAAACCATATTTTTTCCTTTATTTATTGCCGCAGGCAATCGTAATCTTGTTATCCTGCGCATACACCAATCCCCACTCGATCATCTGATCGAGTATTGGGCGGAGTGCTTCACCGTGCATCGTGAGACTGTACTCGACCTTTGGCGGTACCTGCTCATAAATTTCACGGTTAATCAGTCCATTCTCCTCCATCTCACGAAGCTGTTGTGTAAGCATCTTTTGGGTGATACGGGGCATAAGACGGAGCATCTCTCCGTTGCGCAATACTCTTTTATCGAGTAGATGCCACAAAATTAGCCCTTTCCACTTCCCGCCGATCAGTTCGATGGTGAGTTCAAACGGACAGTTAAAACGTACTTCATCCTTCTTCACATAGTTACCTTTTAGTATGTACATTACTTTTTAGTATGTTCTTGACAGTTAATACCGTATGCTATAGAATCTCACCTGATAAAACCCTAAAGGAGCCTTTTTATGCGAAACGATTTTGAAAAAGCAATGCACTTCCGTCATGCATGCAAACTGTTTGATACCACCAAAGCAATGAGTTCGGAAGATTTGACCTTTATCCTCGAAGCGGGACGCCTCAGCCCAAGTTCGTTCGGGATGGAGCAGTGGCAGTTTTTTGTCATTCGTGATCAAGCAATGCGCGAAGAAATTCAAGCCGTAGCATGGAACCAGCCTCAGATCACAACATCTTCGGAACTGATAGCAATTGCCTATAAAAAAAATGTCCGCAGTACCGACAGCTACATCCAAAACGAATTTGACAAGTTTCACTACCCAGAGGGACTTCGCGGAATGTACAGCCAATGGGTCGATCCGCGTGATCAAGAGACATTAGAGTGCTGGTCATCACGTCAGGTTTACATCGCTGCCGCCAATATGATGAGTGCCGCCGCATCCATTGGGATCGATTCGTGTCCGATGGAGGGGTTTGATCGTAATGCGGTAGAGAAAATCATGGGAATCGATACCGATACCTACGGTATTGTATTATTACTACCGTTTGGCTATCGTGTCAACGAACAGCCATCGCTACACAGATCCGAATTAAGTGATATCGTAACGTATATTTAAAAGGAACCCAATGAACGCATTTACCTATTACAATCCGACCCGAATCGAATTCGGACGGGACAAAGAAAACAACATCGGGCAAATGATCGCCGAGCAAGGCGTCAAAAAGCTTCTCATCGTCTACGGAACCGGTTCGATCAAAAAAAACGGTTTATACAACCGGGTAATCGAGAGTTTAAAATCAGCAGGGATCGCCTATGAAGAGTTAGACGGCGTAGTGAGCAACCCTCTCCTCTCACGCGTACAGGACGGAATCGATCTCGTCAAATCGCATAATCTTCAAGCGGTTTTGGGTGTCGGCGGAGGCTCTGTCGTCGATTCGGCCAAAGCGATCGCGGCAGGGGCACTTTACAGCGGAAATGTATGGGATTTTTTCATCCAGAAAGCCTCTATCACGGCTGCACTCCCCGTCTATACGATCATGACCCTCGCAGCAACTGCCAGTGAGATGAACGGTAACTCGGTCGTGATGAACGATACGACCCACCAAAAATATTCGATCGCATCCGTTTTGGTCAACCCAAAAATATCCATTATCAATCCCGAACTGATGATGAGTGTCCCCCCGGAGTATCTCGCCTATTCGGCAACCGACATCATCGCCCATACGATCGAAGTCTATTTCACGGCGACTGACCATCCCCATTTTCAATCCCGTCTAGTCGAATCGATCATCAAAACCGTCATCGAAACGACCGAAATTCTCCTCAAAGACCCCCTCAATTACGATGCACGTGCCGAATTCGCATGGGCCTCTACCCAAGCGCTCAATGGCCTGACAAACTCGGGAACGGGAGGAGGAAACTTCCCGAACCACATGATCGAACATGCCCTCTCGGCACTCTTTAACATCGCCCACGGTGCAGGTCTCTCCATCGTCATTCCGGCATGGATGAAATGGTACAAAGCAAAAAATACGCCTCAGTTTGAGCGGTTTGCCAAAGAGGTTTTCGCCCTTGACACTGCCGATGAGGGGATTGCCGCGTTGGAACAATGGTTTCGCTCCATCAAAACACCGACCACTCTGGCAGAAGCGGATATCCCGCGAGAGCGAATTGCCGAGATTGCCGAAAACGCACATGGATTGGCCGTATTGTGGGGGATGGGGGAAACGTATTCTGCTGCAACGATCGCAGAGATACTCCAAAATGGCTAGAGTCTGATCTTATCTCCGTAGCGTGCCTTACGCTCGGCGGTATAATCCCACCAGACACGCGGCTCTCCGCCATCCATAAAATCGGTGATCGACATCAGTACATCAAGCATACACGGATCTTGCTTCTCTCCAAACGCTTCGCAGAATCGGACATAAAGATCGTAGGGATCTTCCCCTCGCAGCTGATCGGGACGGGTAATGCCGATACGTGTAAGATCATGAGCCACTGTCTTGCCGATGTTGGGAAGATCGGTGAGTTTTTCGATTTTTTCTCGGATCACTTTTGAGGGATTCATGAAACGACCTTTCTATCAATGTTTATTTCGGACGTATCGAATAACGGCCCCGTTGCTTTTGTATTTCAAGCGACGTATTAAATATCTCCGACAAGTTTATACTATTGAGCACTTCATCTTTGTTTCCCGATGCATAAATAATCCCGTCTTTGATTAATACGGCTTTTTGTATCTCTTCGAAAACCTCTTCAATATGGTGTGTTACCAAAATTACTGTCGTACCGCTCTTAGCAAGAGATCGCATCATCTCTATAAAATCGAGTTGCGCTTTGATATCCAACCCCACGGTAGGTTCATCGAGTAATATCGCTTTTACGGGATGAACAAGTGCTCGTGCCACGATGCATTTGCGCAGTTCTCCCGTCGACATTTGATCCACCCGTTTATCGTGCAGATGGTGAATCCCTAAACGCTCCATCGCGCCCTCAGCCGCATTCATCTGATCCGTTGTATTCTCTAAATGATCGAATAACCCTATCGTTCCGTTAAATCCGCTCAATACCGTTTCAAAACCGCTTAGATAACTCCCATCGAGTGAAAATCGGGTATGCAGATCATTCGTCACAACCCCTAAATGTTTACGCAGTTCTGTAACGACCCATCGCTCGTTACCCAATATCTCACGTTTAAACAGCTCATCTTTGTAGGATGGATAGAGTTCACAATTGATGAGTTTAATGAGTGTCGATTTCCCAGAACCGTTTGCTCCTAATATAACACAATGTTCCCCTTGCTCAATCTTGAGTGAAATATCTTTAAGGACAGGAAGATTATCGTATCGAAGTTCAACATTTTCAAAAAAAACTATCGACTTTCTTAGCTCTTGCATGCACATCCATTCTCATGATCATTGACCATCCCGCACGCCTGCATAAACGCATAGAGGGTTGTCGACCCTATAAATTTAAATCCCCGTTTTTTGAGCTCTTTGGTCATCGTATCGGAAATCTCTGAGGTGCATGCTGCCTTTTTATAATCAGAGACATCATTAACAATCGGACTTCCATCGACTTTTTCCCAAAAATAGTTATCCAAAGAACCGAACTCTTGTTGAATTTCTAAAAACCCTTTCGCATTTGCAATAATCGCTTCGATTTTCGGACGGCTTTTAATAACCGTTCCGCTCTGTACAATACGATCGATATCCGCCTCGGTATACAAAGCTACTTTCGAGAGATCAAATCCTTCAAACGCTTCTCGATATCCTTCCCTCTTTTTCAGTATCGTCAGCCAACTCAAACCTGCCGACTGTGTTTCCAAACAAAACAGTTCAAAAAGAGCTCGATCATTATGCAAAGGCTTGCCCCACTCTTCATCGTGATAGGCCACATATACAGGATCACTCAATTTGACCCATCCGCAACGTGAAACAGACATTATTATCTCCACTTTTTACATTAAACTATCATAGCATAAACCGTTCAACAACACTTTTTTATGACGAAGTGAAATACTCTCGTCTTATTGAGAAAATATCACTATAATTTATACATGAAAAGCTATGTTCGTCTCATCCATACCCCCATCGGCAAAATGATTGCAGCTGCCGATGAGAACGCAATCCTCTCGCTAGATTTCACCCCTTAGTCTGTGCTAGTCCAAAACTCCGATACCCCTCTTCTGATCCGCTTAGAAGAAGAACTGCGTGAATACTTTGAGGGAAAACGGAAAATATTTACCCTCCCTCTCGCTCCGGATGGAACTCCATTTCAAAAAAAAGTTTGGGAAACACTGCGGATAATCCCCTACGGCGAAACGATCTCATACGCGGAAGAAGCCAAACTATTCGGCAACGCCAAAGCCGTCCGTGCCGTCGCCAGTGCCAACGGCCGTAATCCTATTTCTATCCTTATCCCCTGCCACCGTGTCATCGCGACGGGAGGTGGACTCGGAGGATACAGCGGAGGGCTGTGGAGAAAAGAATTTTTGTTGGCAGTAGAAAAAAAAAGTGACTAAAAAAGTCTAATCTACCAGTACGATTCCCATCGATTCGAGTAAAAACAGTGCCTCATAACGATTGAAAATCGCCCCCTTGAGGTGGTTGGAACGTATATCGATCATGGTATTGTTCGCATCGGTAAAGTTGGCACCTTCAAGGTGGGTATTGCCGAACAATGCCCCCTTGAAATCGCTAAGGGTAAAATCGGCTTTTTGAAACATCCCGTTACGAAAATCAACCTCTTTCGCTCGGCATTCTCTCATTACCATTCCCTCTAAGCTCAAACCGAAAAAATTACTGTCGTTGAGAATACACTCACGAAAGTGGAGAGGATCGGCATTGAGCAAACTCTTCCAATCCGCCATCGTCCAATCGATACCGATCATCTTGCACGATACAAATTCGACATCGCTCATTTTGGTATTGGTCAGCTTTATCAGGCTCAAATTACAGTTTTCGAAACGGCATTCGGTAAATTTGCAGGAGGAAAAAAAGGTTTCACTGAAATCACAGGAGACAAACGTACAGTCATCAAATTCGGCTTTGGTGATCTTTTTGCCGTGCAGATCAATGCCCTCGAATTTCTCGGCGAATACGTCCATGGCGTCGGTGATGGGATCGCGAGTCACGGCAAATTTTCCCTATAGAGGGTCAAAATCCAAATCTGATCTTTTTCGAGTGTATAGATTATCGAGTACCCCTGATAAACGAGTTTGCGCGAACCGCTAATCAACTCTTCCGAACTTCGCCCCGCATAGGGAAAAACACTCAATGTGACTACGATAAACTCGCGAAGACGTTGTAAATACTCTCGGGTAAGTTTTTTGGACTTCGTCTGCTCGTAGATGTATTCGGCGATCATCTCCAACCGACTATGCGCTTTGGGAGAGAAATCAATCCGCATATTTCGCGATCACCCGATCAAACGCCTCATCGATCCCCATGTATTCACCCCGCTCGATCTGCTCCATCGCCTCTTTGACTTCACGTTTGAGCTGTGCATGGGTGCGGTTGTATTCATCAAGCGACATAATCACGACGCTCTTGTCATTTTTGGTCGTGACAATCACCTCTTCATTATTATCACACACTTCATCGATAATCGTTTTGAGAGAGTTGCGCGCTGTAGTGTAATTTAATGCTTGCATAGGATACCCTTTATGACAGCTTTCTGTCATTATAGCAAAATATTACAGAAATTATTTCATCGCCATCATTAAAAAGCCGGTAAATCCGGCATTATCTTGACTGATCATAGGAGATACCTGTGATTTCATCTCTAAGAGTACCTTTTTATACCGCGTGTAAAATGCATACGTCGGTTTAGGTTTATATTCCAAACCGCTGATTTCAAAGAACTTGATAATGTCCTTTGTAGTGGTCGGTTTGATAAAAAAGTCTTTGTCCCTTGCGTAATAATAGGGGATCAGCGTCACAATCGACCATTTTGCGAGTTTATAGGTCGATAAAATATCTACCAAAATTTCAAAACCTTTCTCTTGATTCGCGTGCAAGAGTTCAAACAATCCGATGGAGAGCATATCTTGTTGCTCCATACTCAATTGCTTTACCATGTCTCTTACTTTGGGTTTTTCGAAAAGCGATACCAGTGAGGATTTGGAGACAATTTTTGCAAAACTCTCACAAATCTGTTCAGTTTTAGCAAAATTATCGGGAGCGAACATCTCCCGTACACTTTGACCTATTTTTGCCGTATTGTGCCGTTTGATGATCGGCAGAAGTGCTTCGTCTTCGAACCCTTTGGGATAAAATGCGAAGAAACTTGCCTCGGCTTCTTTTAGTTTATTTAGATTCATTGTCTCTTTCTCCTTATATATCTATTTCTGATCAAGATTCATAAACCGTTGCCAGATTTCATTCGGCTCCCATGATGGAAGTATCGCTTTTTGTGCCTCTGTTACACTAAAACCTTGTGATTTATATAAGTAATGGTATAAAAATGCCGATGCTCTGTAGTTTTTCACGCAATGTACCCAGACTTTCTGATCCGAAAAACTCTCCATGATTTTTATAAATGATTGTAGATGAAAAAGTTCGGGTACATCAAACGGAATTGGAATATGAATATAAATCATGTTATTAGCAGTAACCAAATGACCTTCGGAGGGTATTGCATTTTCCGAATTTGGCATAGCGAGATTGATGACTACATTATATCCGGCATCTGTGATTACAGCGAACTCAGAATCACTAGGCTGTCCCGATGAAGCTATGCTCTCCGTAATTTGCATATAATTTAGAATCTTATTTAACATTGTAAGTATCAGTTAGCATGTAATCACACTTTTTTTCTTATTTTACCGTTTTATCCTCAACATATACGCTCCATTCTTTTGAAACTCAAAGCCGACTTTAACGATCTCTCCGCCAAATTTTTCTGCAATCTGATATGTAAATGGACTGAGATTATCCGATTCATCCGCGCGGGAGTTTTTATAATCGACCAAAGGGAAAATGCGTACTTCTCTCCCGATCCGCAGCATCTCGGTTATCGATGCTTCATGAAATGTCAAATTCAGTCTATCGTCATAGACAAAAAGGAGATGCGAACTCAGCACCAGATCAAAACTATCATCCTTATATGGCAATTTTGGAAGTTCAGCGAACCAATAATCCGTTGTGTTGTAATCTGCATAAAATGCTTCTAATGCACCCACTCGGTGCTCTTTATGTCTCTCTATTGACTGATAAAATGCAAAATTATTATCCACCATCCAGCTCGTATCAGCATAGATCTTTTCGATACTTTTTTCCCCTTGCACACGCAACGCATCGCGATCATAACAGTACAAAATATCGCACCCTGACGCCGCTATCCCTCTGCTTTTGGCTTCGGCTATAAATGAACTCGCTCCGATTGGGCAGTCCAAAACTCTCATATTTTTCATCGTCTCGGCATTCAAATCGAAAAATGCCACATACTCCTCAAAAGTACGACCCGTAATGAGGAAATCGTCTAATTGCAACGACATAGGTATCCTTATGGTGTGTAGTAATAAATGTTATGGGGTTAGGTTAAAAAGAAAGTGTTATGGCAGACGCCAAAAGAGAGCGACTCGGACAAGAGGGGTATTGTCGATAGTGCGATAATGTGTCATCTGCTCTCCTTTGTAAAGTTGTGGAAGTATAGCGAAAGATCGGTTACAAAAGTTTTTTCTCAAATAAACATGCATCCGCTAGAGCATAATGATCGGGAAGCCCTTCTATAGAATCCAGTTTGAAATACCCAAGATACTCGAACCCACATTTTTTATAATACTCAATCAGTCCTCTGTTCTCACCGATTGTATCCATCCGAATGTATTCTTTGGCATTTTCTCGCGCGTATTGTTCCGCCCACGCTACAATTTGAGCGACTAAATTATTTCCTCTAAAATCGGGATTGGTCGCGATGCGATGGATATAGAGGGCAGAGTCACGGTCACCCCATATCTGAGGATCGCTAAACGTCGTCGCCCAGATACAGGCTATACGTCCATCGATCATCATTTTCCATTGTCGGTTTTTCATTATCTCCGTCTCTATCAACTCGCGTTTAAACTCCGGCCAATGGACGAAGAATTTGGACTTTTGGAAATCGGTCGCTATTTTGTAGAATCGGAAAATCTCGTCGATGTCATTTATAGTGCTCTTATGAATATTTATTGAATTAATCATGATGCCCCATACGCTAAAAGAGCGAAAACCAATCCCATAGATAATGCAAACGGCGTATAGAAACGGGTATCATAGTATGCAAATTCGGATGATTTTATTTTTTTGAACAAACCGACCGCATTAAACTCACCGATACCTCGAAGGGTAAATATCCCCGATAGTATCCATCCGGCATTTAGTATATAATCACGATATGACGTCAATTGTAAATCATAAAAATACAATAAATAAGCAACCGAAGCAAATCCGAACAAAGCTACCCCTACGATAACTGTTGCAACTTTTCCCGGATTAATTAATGGCTTGCCATCCTCTGTCGGTACAGCGATATTCATACCGATCACTCCACCCAATGCCCAATAAAAATGGAGCAATCCGATCAAACTCAACGCGACAATAGCAAGAATGGTTATAACACTCATTTTTTCTCGCTATGTATAAATTTTTCTTTAACCATCCAAAGAGGAACTAAAAAAAGCAATCCAAGCAAAAACGCTAATGGAAGGATTAACAGTGTCGGATTTGAGATAAATAATAAAGGTATTTTAACAGGAAGTATTAGCTCAAACAGTGTTCTCATTTCCCATATTAACCCTTGTGAAATTCCATAAATCCATGCGCTTCTCTCATCAAAAAGCAACCTTTTTGAAAAATAGATAGACAATAATCCAAAAACACTGAGACAAAGAGCGATAGAGAGTGAACTCAGAAAGAGTAGATTCATATAATCCGCTGATAAATGCACATATTCGCCCGTTTTTATCAGCTGAAATGGCCAAATGAAGTGAAGAATTCCAAGAAAAATTTCAACCAACCCTCCTATCAACATTAATTTACTGGCTAATTGTTTTTTGTTCATTTAATATCCATTTTTTCAATATCCGGAAAATGCCCGACCATTTCAGCATAATTTTTTCGGGTTCTTAGAGCTTCGACAACAACTTCCAAAGGTTCAGCATAACGTTCGGACAAATCGTATTCATTCTCACCCAGTTCAAATGCCAACTTCTCATGCGGCGGGTTAAATTGCGCATCCACTCCCTCTTTGTTTCCCCTTGCGTCAATACGATACCAGCCGAAATCTGCCAGATACACCGCATTGAGTCCATGAAGACAATAAATACCTTCGACGTATTCCGAACAGCTGAGCCGCTGATAACACAATGCCGCAGGAATTCCGTTTGCACGGAGCAATGCCGCCAAAAGATGACTTTTTGCATAGCACCACCCGCTCCCCTGTTCGAGGACTTCACTCGCTTTGAGCGTCGTGATCCCCTCACCCGCATCGCCCGTGTGGCGAATCTCATCACGGACGAATTCAAAACAGCGTTTAGCAATCTGCGTATCGTTTATACATCCATCCGCTAATTCACGCGCTTTTTCCGCAACACTTGGATGGGTATAATCGATAATATCAGTGGATTCTAAAAACGGCTTCATCGTTTAGAATAACTCCAGAGCAAAATACTCTTTTAACGCTCTCTCGTAATCAACTTCGAGTTTTTCCAATCTCCCCTCTTCGATCAACTTCAACTCATTATCCACGAGAATCATTCGCCCGTTAGGTGTTTGCATAACGGCAAGTCTCTTTTGGGTGAAAATGGTGTCGGGATGCGTAGCATTAAAATAGTTTGCGAGACTAAACTCGATCCACTCCTGAGGTTGCAGAGCAAAACCATATTGTCGCTGCCACTCCTCCTGCACGAGAGAGTTGAGCACGTATTCCCCATCGATCAACTCCAGTCGAAATCGATCACCGTCTTGAGTCACTTCGCCCTCTTCTATCGCTATCGGAGCGCGCAGAGCGTATCCGCCGAATCCCGTATCACAGAGATAGTCTTTCCCTTCGATACGCACAACTACCACCATGTGCGTTTTAGGTCGGCGAGCAGGATAAAACATCGGTCGCGCCCCTACAAAATACCACTCGAACCCGATCTCTGTGAGTGCCATCGCGAACAGACCGTTGACTTCATAGCAATACCCGCCGCGAGCGTTTGTAACGATTTTCGTATAAATATCCTCTGGGATAAGCGAAGGAATACGACCGGATTGCACCTCGGTATTTTCGAATGGGACACTTTGCAGCTGTTTAGCGACAAGTTTCTCCAGTGTCGCTAAATCATTTGAAACCGCACCTTCATATCCGATACGCGCTAAATACTCAGAGAGATTAAAATTCGTAGCTTTCATTATTTTCCTTTTAATTCTTATTCTCTCAAAAACGTCAATTCAGCTACTGTCATCGTCGGAGTAAATTCAGTGATCTCATACTCTGCTGCACCATGCCGATAAAACGGATCGAGGCTGATAATAGTCTCAACCTCTTCGCGAGATTTGATATAGGCGAGTGAGATAATAAACATTGTTACGCCTCTTTATCTTGGTTAATCTGTACAATTCATAGTCATTTATAATATCGACCTATGCATTCTACAATATCGATTCTTATGACTGCCGTTCCGTTAATCATAGGAACAGGTAACTCTTTTTCCATCAGATGCGGTGTAAATTTCTCCACAATACTAGATAACGCCTCTCTCTTTTCGTCAAAATCATCCACAATACTAGCCGTTCCGTAAAGGATAATACTATTAAATTCGGTGTTAACGTCACAAGGATCTTCAATCCCTTCACTAATTAATGAAATCATTTCATCAATCTCAAAACATACTTTTGGATTTGCCTTGATATTGTCAATCTTTTTTCCTTTCGGTAATCCATGCAAATATACTTTTGAATTAAAATATACAAAGTGCATCGGTAAAACATAGGGGTAACCGTCTTTATTCAAAGTCGCTATTCTCCCGACTTCGGCTCTTTTAAACAACGCTTCTATCTGCTCTTGTGTCAGCAGATGGTTCTTGGTTCTGTGTCTCATGATTCATCCTTTTTTTTGGTGAATTCTAGTTCAAAAAATAATCAAAAACAATCCAAAAATTGCTCAGTTTCTCCTCTATTCAGCAAGATTTGGATTGCCAATATCTACTCAGAGAGATAAACTTTGACGAACCATTCAAAAAGGAGACGCGATGAGTTTTATACGTGAAGAGAGTTTATCGGTTGCGGATTCGGAAGTTTTCGCCATTATTGAAAATGAGTTCGACCGACAGTCAACGCATCTGGAAATGATCGCGAGTGAGAACTTTACCTCTCCTGCTGTTATGGAGGCAATGGGTAGTATTTTTACCAACAAATACGCAGAGGGGTATCCGAACAAACGATACTACGGCGGATGTCAATTTGCCGATCAGGTAGAACAGCTAGCAAAAGATCGACTTTGCGAAATTTTCGACTGTCGCTATGCAAACGTACAGCCCCATTCGGGCAGTCAGGCAAACGGAGCCGTTTATGCGGCGTTGCTGAATGCCGGAGATAAAATATTGGGGATGGATTTACGCCACGGAGGACATTTGACCCATGGTGCAAAACCCAACTTTTCGGGAAAAAACTATCACTCCTTTACCTACGGTGTAGCATCTAACGGCCGCATCAATTATGATAATGTCTTAGAAATCGCAAAAATAGTTCAACCCAAAATTATCGTGTGCGGGGCTTCTGCCTATGCTCGCGAAATTGATTTTGCCCTATTCCGAGAAATCGCCGACGCAGTAGGTGCAATACTCTTTGCCGATATCGCCCATATCGCCGGATTGGTTGCGGCGGGAGAGCACATGAGCCCGTTTCCCTACGCCGACATCGTCACCTCCACGACCCACAAAACACTTAGAGGTCCTCGCGGCGGTATCATTATGACAAACAACGAAGAGATCGCTAAAAAAATCGACAGCGCCATTTTCCCCGGAACACAAGGGGGACCGCTGGTGCATGTTATCGCCGCAAAAGCGGTGGCGTTTAGAGAAGTTTTGCACCCCTCGTGGAGAGAGTATGCCAAAGCCATCAAATCCAATGCAAAAGTTTTAGCGGAGGTGCTGATCCAACGAGGCTATGAGCTCATCAGCGGAGGAACTGATAACCATCTGGTACTCATATCACTGATGGAGAGAGATTTTTCCGGCGAAGAAGCAAGTGTGGCATTGGAAAATGCCGGTATCACCGTCAACAAAAATTCTATTCCCTCAGATCCCCGCCCTGCTTCGTCTACGTCAGGAGTACGCCTAGGCTCTGCGGCGTTGAGTACATTGGGGATGAAGGAAAAAGAGTTTATCCTGATCGCGCATAGAATCTGCGATGTTTTAGATGACATACAAAACATCCCTCTTCAAATACAGATTAAAGCGGAGCTCGAAACTCTTTTGAAGGGTTTTAGAGTCTATAATTATGCAACCTATTAAAGGTGATCGTATGCAAGATATCGAGATATTAAATCAGAATTATCAGCTTATTGCCAAAGCCATTACCTATATCGACACCCATTTCAAAGATCAGCCCTCGATCGATGAGATAGCTCGAAACATAGGGATGAGCAAATACCATTTTATGCGGGTGTTTAAAGAGTATGTCGGAGTAACGCCTAAACAGTTTCTCCACTCAGTGACGCTGAACTACGCCAAAGAGCATATCAAAGAGTCCAAATCTCTGCTAGACAGCACTCTGGACATCGGATTATCCAGTTCCAGCAGACTGCACGAACTGTTTGTCAATCTCATAGGAGTTACCCCAAAAGAGTGGCGCGAAAAAGGGAAAGACGTCACCATCACCTACGGTTTCGGTCTCACACCTTTCGGTGAAGCACTGATCGCCTATACTGACAAAGGGGTCTGTTATTTAGGGTTTATCGATAAAAACAAAGAGGCTATTTTTACACGATTTAGTGAACTGTGGGAAAATGCAAATTTGCAACACGATGATGAAAAAGCGCAAACCTACTTGGAAAATATTTTCATCAAAAACAAAAAATACAACCTGATGGTCAAAGGGACAAACCTCCAAATCAATGTGTGGAAAGCCCTCATCAATCTCCCAGATGGTGCGGTAACAACCTATCAAGATATCGCAAATACTATCGATAATCCTAAAGCGGTGCGTGCAGTAGCCAGTGCAATCGGGGAGAACCACATCGGCTATCTCATCCCTTGTCATCGCGTCATCGCCAAAAGCGGTGCTATGAGTGGATATCGCTGGGGGATTGAGCGCAAAAAGATCCTCATCGCCTATGAGTCTGTCTCTAAAGAGACCCTAATCACGTACCGAACGGCAACACTAGAGGATATTCCGAGACTTTGTCATCTTTTAGATCAGCTCTTCTCCCAAGAAGCCGAATTCACCCCCGATAGTGCAAATCAGACGAAGGCGTTGAAAAAAATCATCGACGATGAGAATATCGGTGAGATATACGTTGCATCCAAAGAGGGCGAGATTGTGGGGATGGTGAATCTGCTCTACACCGTTTCAACGGCATTGGGAGGAAGAGTCGCCATTCTCGAAGATATGGTTATCGATGAGAATCACAGAGGAGAGGATATCGGCTCATCTTTACTCGAATATGTTCTCACAATCAGCAAAGAAAAAGGAGTTCAACGACTTACCCTCCTCACCGACGGAGACAATATCGCCGCTCACCGCTTTTACGAGGGGATGGGGTTTGAAAAGTCCTCCATGATTCCGTTACGAATTCAACTCTAACCTAAACAACGCAGGAGCGTATTATGACAATTTGGCAACATGTACCGTTTGAAAACGAAGCGGCAATCGGTGAGTGGTCGCGTAGTCGCGGTATCTCATACCGCATCATCCGATGTTGGGAAAACGAACCCTTGGAAGCGGATGATTTACTGGTGGTATTGGGCGGATCGATGAGTGCGTATGATGATCTCGATTTTATCCGTAACGAGATCGAGTTTCTACGCCGACGTATCCGTGAGGGTGGCAAAGTATTCGGTATCTGTCTGGGTGCGCAATTGTTGGCAAGCGCGATGGGCTCACGCGTCTATTCTTCCGGAACACGCGAGGCAGGATGGAGAAATATCGAACTATTGCCTCATCCACTCACCGATTTACTGGATAAAACCCAATGCGTCTTTCATTGGCATGGGGATACGTTTGATCTGCCAAATAATGTTGTCCGTATCGCACGTAATGATGCTTATGAGAATCAGGCATTTGCCACGGAGAATGGACGGATTATCGCTACCCAATTTCATTTTGAGACGACAGCGGAGAGTATGGAAAAACTTTTAAATGCTGATGGTGAGTATCTTCGATCTGACTCTGTGTACGTTAGCGACCCCCAAACAATACGCCAAGGGGTATCCAATATCTTTAAAAGCAATCAAGCACTATTCACTCTTTTGGATAAGTGGGTAAAAAGCTAAAATCATACCCTCAAATCATACCCTCAAATCATAAAACTCAGCCGAACAGACTATTTTTAAATCATTCGGCGAGAGTTCTATCTCCAGCCCTCTTCGTCCTGCACTCACATGGATCGTAGGAAAATTTCATACCGTTGTTTTCTCCCAAATAAACAGCTAAATTTATATTGATTTTCATCATACTCGATATGCCAAAGTAGCGAAAATCAATCCCATAGATAATGCAAACGGGGTATAAAAATGGGTATCATAATATGCGAACTCAGATGATTTTATTTTTTTAAACAACCCAACCGCATTAAACTCACCGATACCTCGAAGTGTAAATATCACCGATAGTATCCATCCGCTAATGATGAAATAATTCCGATAGTGTGACGAAGACAAATCATAGAAATAGAGTATATAAGCGACAAAAGCGAAACAAAATAAAGCTATTCCTACCATAACGGTAGCTATTTTTCCTGGGTTAATTAATCGCTGTCCGTTCTCTGTCGGTATCGCTTGTTCAGCTGCGAATTTTCCGCCAAATGCCCAATAAAAATGGAGCAATCCGATCAGGCACAATACAACAATAACAAGAATTGCTAGAATACTCATATTTTTCTAACCTGCTTGAGTCTGTACTTCACCATTTCTGAACATTTCATCATATCACTTGTGTTGCAAAGGCTAAAACATACCCGTTGATGTCACGGATATAAAATTCTCGCATCCCATACCATGTTGTCTCTATAGGTTTGATAATCTCCACTTTGAGTGCAATCGTCTCATACCATCCATCGACATCATCAACACGGATGTAAAACGTCACCGATGCACCGATGTCTGTAAAAAAGTCACCCACATCTTCACGTAAACTCTCATCTTGCTGGAGCATTATTTCCACCCCGCCTGATTGTACCATTGCAAAAAGGTAGCGTTTGCCCTCTTCCAACTCAGGGCTAAAACTGCTTTTATCCTCAGGAACCGCCATAATGGGGGTAAATCCCAAAATATCTCGATAATACGCGATGCTTTCACCTATATCTCTCACTGCTAGATTGACAATCAAGTTTTGCATGGATTCCCTTTTTTCACAATTATAATACAGATTTAATGTGACTTTAGTCACAGAACTCCCCCACCATTCTGTCTTACAATTCAACTGCATCAAAAATGCTAAATTCAAATAGGAGGGGTACTATGAACCTCAAAATGTTAATGACGGGAATGTTGGGGATGATGTTGGCGATTTCAAGCGCTGAAGCAGGTGGATGTAATACTGACGCGCCAAAGAGTATGGTAATCACCATTACTGAGGGATCAATCGTTAAAGCCGGATTTGGTTTAGCTGTCGCTAATGCCATGCAAGATGCGGGGGTTCAAAGTACTGTTTTTATCGCAGCCGATGCGGTCAATTTCGCTCTCAATAAAGGAACTCAGCCTAAATTTGCCGGTGCAACGCCTAAAGAACTTATGACCGGATTGATTCGCAAAGGGGGGCACGTCAAAATCTGTGAAGGTTTTGTTAAACTAGGAGGAATCAAAAAGTCAGATATTGTTGAAGGCGTTGAGATCGCTGCTCCGGCTGATCTTGCAGGTGCTTTATACGCTCCAAACGCACAATCAATGACATTTTAATCACACTAAGCTATACTTTTTCAAAGTGAAAGGGGAAATCATGGAGCTGGATCATTATCAGTTTTTTCAGTCATTAGAGCCTGAATCGCTTGAAAAAGTATGCTCAGAAGCCAAAAAAGTCTCTTTGGGTGTCGGAACGTTTCTCTATTACCAAGGCGATATTAATCAAGGGATTCTTTTTCTGACAAAAGGGTGTGTTAAAGTCTTCCTCCATGCCGACGAAATCGGCAAAGGGGAAATTACTCTTTACTACATTACACCTGGGGAGCAGTGCTTAGTTAATACACTCAGCACCATTTCCCAAACTCCGGCCACTGCTACTGCTATTGTCGATGAGAGTATCGAAGGATGGCTTGTACCTACCGACACAATCCGCTGGCTCATCAATAATTCTCCTGCATATCGTGATTTTAAAATCTCATTTTGTGCTGAACGGCTTACTCAAATCATGCATCTCGTCGAAGAACTCCGATTCAAACGGATGGATCAACGTCTGCTTAACTGGCTGTTCGTTCAGGGTAGAGACACGATTCGCACGACGCATGAACAAATTGCTCAAATACTTGGGACATCACGTGAAGTGATCAGTCGTATTCTGAAAAATTTGGAAAAAGAGGGAGTTATCTCCATGGGGAGAGGCTTTATTAAAATAATTTCATCCTAAAGGATATACAATGAAACAAACCTTTGAAGTTCTTAATGTCAAATGCGAAGGGTGTGCCAATACTCTGATAAAAAGTTTGGCTGACGATTTTGGGGAAGTCAGTGTCGATCTTCAATCACAACCAAGAAAAATAACTCTCAGTATTGAAACCGATCAGCTTGAAAAACTAAAATTAACACTAAGAAGTCTTGGATATCCGCTCTCTACTGATGAGCTCAATACCCTGCAATCTTTTGCCACCAATGCAAAAAGCTTTGTATCGTGTGCCATTGGAAAAATGGATAAATAGATGTATGCCAAGTACTTTTAATTTCTGTAAGGGTAATTTGATAATTACCCTTGTGACTTTATTTTAACAATAAATCTGCCGGAGAAATAGTACTCACTTCCGTGATGGTATCAAACGGTAATCCGACTCTTTGGTGAACTTTAAAAACCGCGTTGATACTTGGTGCCATGTTTAGACAAAATGCCCGTCCTTCATTAAATCCAACATGAATTTTGAGCGAAATCACCCCCTCTTCTTCACACGCTTTTTCGTACTGTTTATAAAACTCTGCTAATGCTTCGGGGGTGATCCCTTCCGGGAATGTACCATTTGTTTTATCATGGGTATCCATGTAAAAATGCATTGCTTGACTCATTGAAGACTCCTTATTTGTGTATGTGAACGTACCGAAACGCTCAGCATTCATAGTGTAACTGTTTACACAATCTCATATCTGTGACTTAACTCACACAACGCGTTAGTTCACTGTCTATTTTTATATTTCCAAAAAACAAGTAGTACAATGAAATGTCCCAATAAAATGATGATAGCAGAACTGAATATCTCAAATGTCACTATCATCATCTTTCAGTGAAATTTCATTTTTCTGAATCCACAGCTTTTAGAAAAGCAACTATGTGAGAAATTTGCTTTTCGCTCACTTTTGAGCGGCTTTGATAGGTCACCATAATTTGTACGGCCTCTTCGAGTGTTTTCACGCTTCCGTTGTGAAAATAGGGAGCGGTGCGAATAACATTACGGAGCAAAGGTGCACGAAAATAACGCCCCGGTTTGTCTTTACCCAGAAAACCTCCCGTATTTTTAAACGCAAATGCTTTTTCTTTTAATACCTGTTTATTAACGCCGAAGTTTGGTTCGGTATGGCATATATAGCATCCTTGCGTACTCATTACTCTATATTTTTCAGGTGCAGTGTATGCTTGAAAATAGCCCTCACTAAGTAATGTAATCTCTTTTTCACCCAATGATTTCATCAAGTAAGCATAACGTTCAATTTCATCTTTAAACGTTTGAGTCCGCTTTTCATTAGCTAAAAAATCTAGATATGAAATTCGGATTTTATTAATTGTTTTTTGATCTGCCATACTCCAAATAGGATGATGAAGCAATGGAAATTTACGCATCTCCTGTCCACCCAATCCGATTCCGTTGTGACAGCCAATACATCCTTTGTCAATAAAGAGTTTTAGTCCCTCTTTTTCCACTTGATTCAATGCACTCACATCTCCTTCCAAAAATCGGTCATATCGTCCACTGGTTGTGAGGGTATGCTCATACGCACCGATTGCCTCGGCTGTTCGTTCAAAAGTGATATTGCTATCTCCGAATGCTTTGACAAATAAGCTCTTGTATCGACTATCGGATTTAAGCCTCTTTTCGATCAATTCGGGAGTTGAAGCCATCTCAAACGGTGCTTGAAGAGGTCCTTTAGCCTGATCTTGCAACGATTTGCTCCGCCCATCCCAAAAGAAATGTTTAGAAAAAGCGGTATTGAGGACTGTCGGTGTATTGAGATGACTCGGATTTTTTTGTCCTCGATCACCCACAGCCGTAGATCGGCCATCTGCTCCACCCTTGTTTACCGCATGACAACTCGCACAGCTTATATCCCGGTTTAGAGATAGCTTTTTCTCAAAAAACAGCTTCTCCCCTAGTTGAATCATCTCCTTTTTGTACTTTTGGCTCACTATGATAGACGTCATAGGTATAAGCCCGTGTTTTAGTGCCTTTGATCGTAATGTTTCATTTCCATACAAAGATGAGATGAGTACCAATGTACTAAAGATGACGATAGCCCTCATAGTTCACCTCGTGAGCATGGAGCACATACGTTATTTTTAACGAGGGTGTTACAGATAAGTGCACCTGATGCTATAAACACAAGATTTTTGATGATGTATTGACCAACAATCGTCAATCCTAGCGGTACAACTGTAAAGCAAAGTTCGGGAAATAAGAACAGAGGTGAAAACGTCAAAACCATATGGAGCATAAAAATGCGCACAAAGAATTTGGGGTACATTCCTATAATAAATCCTGTACCAATCAAAACCTCCCATATCGCCAACAACTTTATCGATATGTGAGGAGCTATAAGCCCAAACGTTAACTTTTCAATCGTCATGATTGCCAGCGATTCAGCCGGGCTCATCCCGGGAAACATTTTAAGCATTCCAAACCAAAGGAAATTTATCCCTATTGCGATCTGAATGATTCGCACCATTTTTTCTACTTTCATACTATCGCCTCCTTTTTAGAGACAATTGTAAAAAAAATGACTATGACACGTATGTGACTTTGATCACATAAAAAAGTTTCTACTCTATTTTTATTTCAATGTCGGGAAAATGCCCGACCATTTCACCATAATTTTTATAGGTTTTAAGTGCTACAACGACAACTTGCAAAGGCTCGGCATACAAATCGGGTAAGTCATATTCATTCTCTCCCAATTCAAATGCCAGTTTTTCATGCGGCGGGTTAAACTGCGCATCTACTCCCTCTTTGTTCCCTCGTGCATCGACTCGACACCAGCCGAACTCTTTGAGATAAATGGCGTTTAGCCCATGCAGACAATAAATACCCTCGACGTATTCCGAACAACTGAGACGTTGATAACATAGAGCCGTCGGAATACTGTTAGCACGGAGTAACGCGGCTAGCAGATGGCTTTTGGCATAGCACCACCCCTGTCCTTGTTCGAGCACTTCACTAGCACGCAGTGTCGTTATCCCCTCACCCGCATCGCCCGTATGGCGTATCTCGTCACGGACGAACTCGAAACACCGCTTGGCGATCTCGGTGTCGCTATTGCACCCTTGAGCCAGTTCTCGGGCTTTTACGGCTACAGACGGATAAGTAAAATCGATGATCTCCGAAGAGGCTAAAAATTCTTCCATATTATTTCCCCGTAAGCAGTCATAAGGATTTCTATATCTGATAATGGGAAATTGTCCTCTTTTTTCGCTTTGCCTGCTGTTAAAGCGATTACGGAAATGATTTTAAGAAAAACGGTGTAAAATGTTTAAAAATATGTCAATTTGTAAGATTTTTTCTGGATGTTTCTAATATCAGGACATTTTTAATGTCTGCTTATCAGAGGAATTCCTGGCAAAATAGTATATTTTGGGTATAAATAAACAGTTATGCATAAGGTAGAAAAGTGATAACGACCAATGTAATTCAAAGAACATTCCATATTCGCATAGGTGATTCTATAGGCACCTGCTTTACGATAGATGTTGATGGCAGACAATACTTGGTAACAGCTAGGCATGTAGTTTCAGCTATTATTGGAACGCAACAAGTGTCTATATATCATGACAATCAATGGAAAAATGTACATGTAACGTTGGTCGGTCATTGTAATGGCGAAATAGATATATCTGTACTCACTACCAATGTACGTCTCTCTCCAAATTACCCATTACCACCTACAATGGCAGATATTGTTTATGGTCAAGATGTCTATTTCCTTGGGTTTCCCTATGGAATGACAGGTGAAATTGGCCAAATAAACCGTGATTTTCCTCTTCCTTTTGTCAAAAAGGCCATTGTTTCTTGTCTTCATACTACACCTACAAATGCACAATTATTATTCCTTGATGGCCATAATAACCCAGGCTTTTCCGGTGGCCCTGTTATTTTCAAAGAGCCAAGTAGCAACGAATTTAAAGTTGCAGGTGTTATTTCAGCATACAGATATAATGAAGAACCTATATACCAAGGTGCTCAAGAGTTACCACTAGCGTATCGATACAATACGGGAATCATTATTTCTTATGGTATTATGCATGCAGTCGACTTAATCAAGTCTAACCCTATTGGCTTAGAACTAAATGCATAACAAATCAGAGGAGCCAATCAGTAACCCGCGTGCGGGTTGCTGATTGCTCATTTTAAACGTTATCCTAATATAACTTCAACACAAATATATACTAAGGAGTATAATGATTCAGAATAAATCAGTACTAGAAAAATATTTATATATAATGAATGATTTAAAAAATAAAACTATTTCTGCTGAAGCATTATCAAAAGAAAGAAATCAAATTATGGTTGAATCAACATCATTACAACTCAGAATGATATTAGAATTAATATCATATTTGTTCGTAGTAGTTAATCAAGATAAATTTAATAGCAAACAAAAAGGAGAATGGAGTCCAACTAAATTTATTGAAAATTTACAAGACAAAGTTTCTATATATTATCCAACCCCTTGTTATCTTGTAGAAGATGAAACAGGAGAACCAACAGTTATTCCAAGAGGTTTTCAACATGCTTTAAATATATCCGAATTAAAAGAAGCCTACAAAAACTACAATAATGCTCTTCATGCCTTTCATCCATTCAAAACAAAGAAATTGACTAATGATGAATTATGGGTACTTAATACAAATATTCTAAGACAAGTCAAGGAGTTATTAGCTAATCATATTATAACTATAAAAGAATCAGACAACCTATATAGTTTTTTACATACTGAAATTGATTTTAATGATAATGAAAAAGTAAAACCAATATACATGAAACAATATAAAGTCAATATTACTAATGAAGAAACATTATTAAAAATATTTACTCATCAATTAAAATAAATTTCCATCGTTCCAAACGTCCTCGTTGGGAATGCAGACTAATACATACAAAGATCACAACGCTAAATCCATCGCCTTACCAATATGAATTTTCATTGAATCAAATATCGGATACTTCAACTCTTCAGGAGAAACAATCAAAGGCAGTTCGGTATTTGCCAAAACAATTCCCTCAGCTCCCATAGAGATCATCTCTTCGATAATTTCAACCATTTTTTCTTTGGAAGAAGCTCGGATTTCACCCCGTGCTAGTTCATGATAAATCATATTATGGATAAATTCTCTTGCTTCTTGTGAGAGAATCAGAATATCGATTCCTGCTTTTTCCAATCTCTCTTTATAAAAACTCTCTTCCATCACAAATCGCGTCCCCAAAAGAGCTACGGTAGATATTTCTGCCTCTTGGATAGTTTTTGCTACGGCATCGGCGATATGTACAATCGGAATACTCAATCGAGATTCGATTTCCGGCACAATTTTATGTAGTGTATTCGATGCAATGAGTATGAAATCGGCTCCGGCTGATTGTAATTTTTGGGATGTTTCAAGGATGCAAGAGGCGATTTGATCCCACTGCCCTTCATGTTCCCACTGAGAAATAAGCTCAAAATCCAAACTGTAGAGGATTAGCTCAGCCGAATGGAGACCCCCTAAACGTTCTTTTACTTTTTGATTGATAAGACGGTAATATTCTGCCGATGACTCCCAGCTGACACCGCCGATAATTCCGATAACTTTCATCACTCCTCCAACATCAAAAGTAAATTAATTATAATGCGCCACTGCTTTAAAAACCTTACCATTCTCATCGAAAAAGAAAACCTCTACCGCCTTTTTATCCAACACCGACGTATACGTGAGGGCGATAGAGTCCGCCCCGACAAATATACTATCCAATATGAAATGCAGATCGCTGAATTTCTCCAATGCCGCTGCCCAATAAGCACCTACCGCTTCTTTGCCTCTGAGCGTCCCACCCGATTCAGGACTGAATGCGATGATAAACGGCGAACTCATCTCGAAATCATCACTGTAATGCGATAGTACCGCTTCCAAATCGTGACTATTCCACGCCTCTACCCACTCATGGGCGAAGCGCTCTGCAAATACGGTATCAATCATAGTATTCCTCCTGTGTTAAATAACCGAAAAAAGCATTTTAATACTTAATATTACCGCCAATAGTCCAAAAACCTTTTTAAGTATGTCGGTCGGAAGCTGTGTCGCGTATTTAACCCCAAGAGGAGCTGTAAATGCACTGCTAATCGCGACCAATACCACTGCAGGTACATAAATATACCCGATAATGTAATGATTCCAATCGGTAAGGCTCCATCCGTTAATCAAATATCCCATCGTCCCTGAAATCGCAATGGGAAACCCTATTGCCGCTGACGTTCCGATAGCGCGTTTAATATCGAAATTTTGATGCATCAAATACGGTACGCTAAGTGAGCCTCCTCCGATAGAGACCAGTGCCGAAATCGCTCCGATAAATGTACCGCTGGCGATGTTTCCAACGATGCCATGCGGATTTTCATTATGGTAATAGTGTGCTTTTCTGAACATTTTGTAGGCGACGTAACTCATAAATGCACTAAAAAAGAGAGCGAGATAGACCCCCTTGAGATACGATGCAACGAACGTCGCTGTAAACGTCCCCGCAAAAACGCCGATTGCAATCCGAAGAGCCATCGATACCTCGATATTATCCTTTTTATAGTGCGCCCTCATGCTCGAAAACGAGGTGAAGATGATCGTTGCCATTGACGTCCCTAGTGCCATGTGCATGATCACCTCACTTGTAAACCCCTGCATCGCAAAAAGCATGGCAAATATCGGCACCATGATCCCACCTCCGCCAACTCCCAGCAATCCAGCCATAAATCCGACCAGTAAACCTAAAGCGATGTAATCAATGATAAAAATCGTTTCCATACTTATCCCCTCACCGCTTTAACTCTCAACCTGACATAATCAACATGCCAACCGTCGTTTTCATCATACAATGCGGGTTTCACTATCGCTCTAACTTCCTCTTTAAACACACTAAACTCTTCGCGACTCAAATGAGCCGTTACACCGTTCGCGAACAAATCAAGCCAGTTGGCGATATCATCCACAGGGGTCGGTCGAGGGATTAATTCGATGTATTCGACTCTAAAACCGCACGACTCCAAGAGGGTACGATACTCTTCAATACTCGGAAAGTACCACGGGTCTTCAAACACTCCAAATTCAGAGTGATTTTTAAACACCTCTTTCATCGCATCGACGGCTATTTTACAATTACCTGCCCCTCCAAACTCTGCGACAAATCTCCCATTAGGCTTCAATGCTTTATAAATGTTTCTAACGGCGGTTTCACTCTCTTTGACCCAATGAAGCACGGCATTAGAAAAGACCGCATCAAATCGATTTTTAAACTCCAACTCCGTAGCGCTCATTACCGTTGCATCAATCCCTTTGTTTCTTGCATTTTTCACCATCTCGTGACTCAAATCGACTCCCGTTACTTTCGCACCGCTCTTTTGGATTTCAAGTGCCAATGTCCCCTCACCGCATCCCAAATCCAATATTTCCTCCCCCTCTATCGGAGCAAGTAAGTCAACGACGGGCAATGCCAAATTTGAGACGAACGACGCATGTTTGTTGTATTCCTGCGCATTCCAACTGTTTTCATGACGTTTCATCATCCCCTCATAAATCCCAAGCACCTCGTCACTGCTGATTTCACCACCTCTTTTTTGCGAAATACGTTTTACCTCTTCAGCAAGCTTCGTCTGCATCTCACTAGGAACTTCGATGCCGTAGATCTCTTTTAACACATACGCCACTCCCCCTTTACCCGATTGGGAGTTGATGCGGATCGAGTCTTTGTACTCTCTGCCGATGTCGCGCGGATCGATCGCCAAATACGGTACTTCCCAGATAGAACTGTTTTTCTCTCTATGATGCTCCATCCCTTTTTTGATCGCGTCTTGGTGAGTGCCTGAAAATGCCGTATAGATCATCGATCCTACATAGGGATGACGCTCGGCGACACTCATCCCTGTGATGCTCGTGATACGTCTTAATATCTCATCCACTTTGTCTACCCTCAAACACGGATTAATCCCCTGCGAAAAATAGTTGAACGCCAACGTGATCAAATCGACGTTCCCTGCCCTCTCACCGTTTCCAAGGATCGTCCCCTCTACCCTTTGCGCCCCTGCCAAGACCGCCAACTCCGCACTTGCTACCGCGCATCCTCGATCATTGTGAGGATGGACACTGATGATAACGCTCTCACGGTTTTTTATATGCTTGGACATCCACTCGATACGATCGGCATAGATGTTCGGTGAACATGCTTCCAACGTATTGGGTAAGTTCAAGATCATCGGATGCTCCGATGTCGGTTCCCACGCGCTAATCACCGCATTGGAGATATCACGGGCGAAATCCAATTCGGTCTGCGAAAAGCTCTCCGGTGAATACTCGAATACCACTTCTCCCTCAGACCTCTCTGCCTCGTTTTTGATGCACTCGACCCCTTGCAATGCCAACTCAATGATCTGCTCACGGCTTCGGCGAAAGACGACACTGCGTTGATTGGCTGCGGTGGGATTGTACAAATGCATCGTGATCCGTTTCGCTCCGCGCAATGCTTCAAAACTTCGCACGATATGACGCTCTATCGAAGGGACAAGCACTCCGATGGTGACATCCTCAGGAATCAACCCCTCTTCGATCAAACGGCGGCAAAAATCAAACTCCGTCTGCGATGCGCTGGGATAGGCGACTTCGATCTCTTTGAACCCGAACTCGACCAATGCTTTGAAATAGGGAATTTTTTGTTCACACCCCATCGGATTGGCAAGTGCCTGATTCCCATCACGTAAATCGGTACTAACCCATCGCGGGGCAACTGTGGCAGATTTATCCGCCCACTCTCTTTTATCCAATTTTACCGTCGGATACGGTGTGTATTTTGTATGCGTATGCATAGAGATATCCTTAATATGACAATAGTAATGAAAATGCCGATGTGCGGACGCATTGCGCCCGATGTGGCAAAACTAAAAATGTAAAAAAGAAAACGAAAAAAGGAAAATTACAGCAGGTTCAGCAGGAGGAGAGAGAGGCTCGCGATACGGTTATCCGTAATGGGTTGTGAAATAGGCATAGTATGACTTTTCATGGTCTCTCCTTTATATGTATTGTTGAAATTGTAACGGATAATGATACGGAATGCAACATCATTCGATATATTATTTTCCTTGACACCCTCACCAAAACAGAGTACACTTTTATCAAACCATCGTTTGGATAAATATATGCCCATCATCAAAACCGACAAAGAGACGATTCTCAAAGACTCCATCGCCCTCTTCAAACTTCACGGCTACCACAACACGACGATGGCAAAGATCGGTGAAGCATGCGGACTGATCAAGGGGAGTATTTACCACTATTTCAAAAGCAAAGAGGAGTTGGGATTAGAGTCACTCCGATACATCCACCGCTATTTCGAAGAGCATATTTTCTCCATCGCGTACCGTAACGATCTATCCGACCGCGAAAAAATAGCCCTCTTCGTCCAAAAAACCGATGAATACTTTCTGAACAGTGCAGGAGGGTGTCTACTGGGTAATCTCGCACTCGAAGCGTCACATGATCTACCGTTGTTCAAAGAGGAAATACTCGCTTACTTCGACAACTGGGAGAAGGCAGTGAGCCACATCATGGAAAATCGCTACGGAGCAGAAAAGGCAAAAGAGATTGCCGTTGAATCGGTTGCGTCGGTTCAGGGGGCGATTATGATGATGAATCTCTATAACGATTCGACCCTTTATCTGAAAATCGAACAAAAATTGATCGCTTTGCTCGATTGATTTTTTTTACTTATCTTATCAAACAACCGTTTGTTTAGTAAATATACAAAGAGAATTCTAAAGTGGAAAACCAACATACCAAGGAGCTATCGTGAGAAGCTATTTTCAAAAGTTTAGAGGAGAACATGCACCGCTTGCAACCAAAGCAAATATCAACGAGATTGCATTCGCATGGGGCGGAGGATTTATCGCGATTGCGCTGATCGGTTATTTAACTCAGTCATTACACCATCCGCTCGTGCTCGGCTCATTCGGTGCCTCATGCGTACTGTTGTTCGGATTTCCAAAAAGCCCATTTTCCCAACCGCGCAATGTTATTGCAGGTCATTTTCTCTCGACGTTAATCGGTTTGCTATTCTTCCACATCATCGGAGATATGTGGTGGAGTATGGGATTAGCCCTCGCTACCGCTATCGCCGTCATGCTTGCAACCAATACCGTCCATCCCCCCGCTGGATCAAACCCCATCATCGTTTTCTTGCTGGGCGCGCCATGGACGTTTTTGATCACACCGACGCTAATCGGAGCCGTGATATTGGTGATCTTGGCGCTGTTTTATCTCAATCTCAAAAAATCGCTGGTGTATCCGTCGTATTGGATTTAACCCAAAGTATTATTCTCGTAAAAATACCAATTCATTAGTAGTCATCGTCGGACTAAATTCGGTGATTTCATACTCTGCCACATGATGCCGATAAAATGGGTCAAGGGCAATAATCGTTTCAATCTCTTCGCGAGATGCCCCTCGTGCCAAAATTATCCCTCCAGTTCGGGGAACTTTACGTCCTGATGCGAGGAAATTTCCAAGAGAATACTGCTCTTTGAGATAGTCAACATGATCTTCTAACAGAGTGTCCACCTCCTCAAGCGGTTTGATGTAAGTTAATGAAATGATAAACATAAGTGCTCCAATTTATTTTTATCTCACATAAAAGTGTCAGGCACTTTTAGTAAGCTTATTTAATTTATAAATTTTTTGCCATTAAGAACTCATTCGTACTTAATAAAGCACCAAAATGATGAACAATATTTTTCTCAACAAACTCTTTTTGTTCTTTTGTAAAAGCACTTGTCGCATCACTTATAATATAAGTGTTATACCCTTTGTCATGTGCTTCTCTTAAAGTCGACTCAACACATACATGAGTGGCATACCCTATTAAAAATAGATTTTCTATTTTATTGTTTCTTAGTATCGCATCTAAATTTGAACCAGCAAATCCACTAGCTCCAACTCTACCGCCTATTATAAACTCATCTTTTTCTGGTTCAAAATCTTTATAAAAATTTCTACTCTCATCTTGCCATGTTTTCACTTTTTGAATGACTGCTCTAAGCCCTAGTTTAGCTTTATCTTTACCAAACTCTCTATAATCATTATTAACAATTAACGGAATATGCACAATGTGAATATCATGTTTTCGAGCATATTCTAAAACCAATTTAGAGTTTCTTTTAGAATCTTCAAATTGGATTTTATCTTCCATTAAAGCGTTTAATTTTGCATTTTTTCCTAACCACTCATTTTGATACTCGATGAGGATCAAAGCACTTTTTTTAGCATCAATTACCATCATTAAAAACTTCCTTAGCCACAAATAAAGCATTTAAAGCACAAGGAAAACCTCCATATACTGACATTTGCATGATGATTTCAACAATCTCTTCTTTACTACATCCTACATTTAAAGCCGCATGTATATGTACTTTTAGCTGTGGTGCAGCATTTCCCATAACTGTTAATGCTGCCACAGTTGCGATTTCTCTTGATTTTAAATCCAAAGCATCTCTTGTATAAATATCTCCGAATGGAAATTCTATAAGTAAATCTGCAAACTCCGGTGCTATATCTTTTAAAGAATTAATCACATTCTCTCCAGCACTACCGTCTACCTCTTTTAATTTCTCCCAACCCTTTTTAAATCTTTGAGATTTCATTTTATCTCCTTTGTTTAATGTGTTAGGATTATAAATGAAACGAAGATTTTAAAGTATAAGGAAATTGCCTTTTTTTATAAGTTTTGTTTCCTATATGATTGTGGTGTAATTTTATGATATTTTTTAAACTGAGAGATAAACCAAGACACACTTGAATAACCACACATTGTTGCTATTTGAGAAACACTATCTTCACTATTTTTAAGTAAAGCTGTAGCTTGAGAAAGTCTCTTTACATCTAGCCATTCTTTTGGATTTTGCTTATAAAGTCTCAACATCTCTTTTCTTAAAGCCTTTGCATTGAGCCTTGTTATTTTACACATATCTTCTAGACTACTTATAATATCAAGATTTGATTCTAAAATGTATTTGATTCTCGAGGATTTTGTAGTGATGATATTGTTTAAAAAAGTACCAAATTGCTGTTTGTCTTTTTCAAGCGAATATAAAAAAAGTTCATCTAGTTTTAGTTTAACCAAATCAATGCCGTTTTCCATATTCACCTTAAAATACCCATCTATAGTAGTGATACATGAACTTATAAAAGCGTCCCTTTTTAGAGCTAAGACATCCTTTTCTTCTTTGGTATTCAACTCTATTTTGTATCGCTTGATAAAGTCCAAGATATATTCATCATCAAAAAATATCAAAATCGATTCAAAGTTATTTTTATCTCCCATAATTTCACTCATAAAATAGTTCCCTTGAGACAAATACAAAATATCGCTTGTATCTATACTCACATCGCCCTCTTTTAAATGAAGAACTTTCCCGCCTTTTACAAGTAAAATAACAAGATGCAAACTATTACGCAGCGATAACATATCTTTTTTAAATCTTGAAGATTTAGACACTATTATCTTATCATCGTTTATGATTTGATATAACTCTTTATTGTCAAATATATAATTCGGCAAGTTAACGGTCATATGTTTACCTCTTTTAAGTTCATTTCATCAATGCATTATGCTCAAACAAAAACATCAAAGTCTCGTGAGTATAGTATTTTATGGCATCGCGTGTTGGCTTATCTAGCATATAGATTTTTTGCCCTCGTATGGTCTTGCCTTTTCCAAATAGCAGATTGTATTTATCGTCTATATGTCTGCCTCGAAACCAACCAATGTGGATATAGTCATCTTTGACTCGTATGTAGCAAAATCCACCCTCTTTTGAGTACAAGGTCGTAATGTTTTGCTGTACTTCTCTTTGGCATCGTTGTCTATGCAGATCTTTATGAAGTCTCTTACATGTAAGAAAAGTTCAGCATATTCGCCAGTGCTATCTTTTTCAAAAGAGGTTCTCTTCATTTTTCTACCTCGGAAACGAACCGTTATTGATATCGATCACACTTCCGTTAATGTATTCAGGTGATTCGGTGGCGAGCCAGACCATCGTTTTGGCTATCTCTTGCGGATAAGCGAAACGTTTGGTTATGACCGACTTTAAAAATGCTTCTTGCCGCTCTTTGGGTATTACATCAAGCATATCGGTTTCAACGGGACTGGGCGCTACTGCATTAATGATAATTTTACCCTCAAAGATTTTCGAAAAACTCTTGGTAGCATTGATTAGAGCCGCTTTGGTCATCCCGTACCAAATATCGGGATGTCCGATTTGTCCGGCAATCGAAGCATTATTAACAATACGACCGCCAAGTGGCATCTTTTTGGTAACCTCTTCGATCAGTTTGATGGGAGCATGAAGATTTAACTTCATTATCGAATCGATCTTCTCCGCACTATAGCTGTGATAGGGGATCGAATACATTACCCCAGCATTATTGATCAGAATATCAATGGGAGGAAGCGATGCGATAAGCGTGGGAATTTCATCCACTTGTGTTAAATCAAATATAACCTTCCGTATCGCCGCATGATCTTCAAAACTGCTAAAATCTCGTGCCAAAACAATGACTTCGTAGCCTAATACCACAAAAGCTTTGGTTGCTTCTAATCCTATCCCTTTGTTGCCACCGGTTATCAAAACAGTTTTTTTCATCTTTAGTCCTCTTGTACATTACTTTTTTTCATATTAAACAAGATGACTGCAGCAAATGCCAACAGACACCCTATGAGCGTCGAGAGAGCCAGTGCTTCGCCGTACACAACCCAACTTGACACAATCGCCCCGACAGGGACAATAAACATAAACACTCCCGTCCGGTGCGCACCGACTTTACCGGCTGAGACAAAATACAAAGCGGTACTGAATGTTCCGGGAATGACCCCTATAAAAAGAATTGTCCACCAAAATACCGCATCATATGCCCCGAAATCAAACGGATGGTGCGGCAGGGCAAAAAGCATATTGATAAATGTCGTGATACCGAAAACGACCAAGGTATAAAACATCAGATGAGCCCGTGCCGCCGCTTTTTGGGAGACGACCGTGACCAATGCCCACACAACCGCACACCCGAGAAAATAGGCACTATCGACGTTCAAGAATGCGAACCCTTCTAACGGTACACGAAGCAGTATCAACGCTCCGAAAATACCGATGATGAGTGCCCCGAGTTGACGGGACGAGACCTTGGTTCCCAAAAATGAGATTGAGAGAATGTAGGTGATAATCGGAGCAAGTGAGGTTACCATCGTCCCTCCATACCCCGCATTTCCGTGTGAAAGTCCCGCGAAAAAGAGATAATTAAACAGCGATGTCAGCACCCCAGCGATCACCATATAGATTAACCCCGTTCTATCGGTGATGAGAGGTGTTTTCATATACCAAATCACGGGGATAATACTGATAAACGAGATCGCATAACGCCAAAAAGCGGCAACTTGGGCATTGGAGTGCTCCTCCGCGACTTTACCCGCTGTCCACGCAACCCCCCAAAAGAGCATCGCGATAATCATCAAAATAATATACTTGTTTGTATTCTTTGTATTATTCATGTTTGTAACTTTCAATGTAACTGATCAAGCATTCCACACAATCGAGATAGTCTTGAGGCTCCCCCGACGCTTTCGCCGAGAGGATTGCCCCCTCTAATGTGGATGTCGTAAAAAGGGCAAGTTTGGCCGTATCACAAGATCGCAATTCGCCGACACTCACCGCTTTATCGAAAATGATTTTTACACTTTGACGAAACTTTGCGTATATCTCCTTCATCGCCATATTAAAATCTTCATCGATATTGGACATCTCTTGAACGATGTTTGCGACCGGACATCCGCGACGAAAATCTCGTTGTTTAAGATCCCGCAAACCCTCAAAAAAATGCACTAAATAATCGCCATCCCCTTGGGCTATTGCCAAATAACGGGTTCCGAACCGCTCCGCAATCTTCTCTTTTATCGCGGAGAGTGCCATCTCTTTTTTGTTGGGGAAAAAGTGGTACATAGAGCCTTTATGCACCCCCGCATTGGCAAGTATATCGGCTAGTGCCGCACCTTGATAGCCGTGAGAGTATACCTCTTCATACGTGGCATCGATCAGTTTTTGTCGTGTATTTTCTTTCATTTTATTGCTATCACCTAAACGAGCAAAGCCCGCTTTGATGGCAGGGACATTCTTGTCCCTTGCATCCCCCTAAAGCTTTCCGCATGAATGCGGAAGATATATAAATGCTATTGTATCACAACCTCTTGACTATTCGGTCAAATCGTTTTATAATGCCACTTGACCAAACAGTCAACATCATCCAAAAGGATTCTCATGCCACTCATTCAAACCATAGCACCCGAAGAAGCAACCGGTGAGTTAGCCAAACTCTATGAAATTATCACGACCATGCGCGGGAGTGTCGGCAACAATGCCAAACTTTTCAGTATTAGCCCTGAGTTGTTGCGTCAGCAGATGGATTTCATCAAATTTTATATGAACCACCCGACCCTATCGATGCCTCTGCTCGCCGCTATCCGCATTATGGTTTCCAGTGGCGAAGAGTGCCAGTTTTGTATCGATTACAATACGGGAATGTTGATAAATCTAGCGGGATGGACGTTTGATCAAGTGGCAGAAATGCGCAAAGATCCAACATCGGCAAACTTGCCTGAACGTGAAATTGCCATGCTGTTATTGGCGATCAAAGCCATTCGTAACGCACACGGTGTCACCGCGAATGATCTCGATACGTTGCGTGAGATGGGATGGAGTGATAGTGATATTCTCGATGCGGTAAACCATGCGACGCGGATGTTGGCGACCGATATTATTTTTAATACGTTCAAGATTGAGAATAACGGATGAATCGCAGAGATGCACTAAAAATAGCGGCACTGTTTGCCGCGAGCGGTGTCATCGCCGATACGGTTCCGATCAAAAGTCAAAATAGCAAAAAGCGAGCATTACTCGTCATCGATGTCCAAAACGAATATTTTACGGGGCTTCTCCCCGTGACCTATCCGAAAAACAGCGCTTCCAACATCGTCACGGCGATCCAAGCGGCGACGGATTCACGTATCCCCATCGTCATGGTACAACATACATCAAAAGCGAAAGCGTTTGTAAAAGGGACACACGGATGGGAATTACACGAGAGTGTGAAAAATGCCAAAACGGCACATACGATTGAAAAAACGATGGCGAGTTCGTTCGTCGGCACCGATCTGGAAGCGTGGCTACGCAACAACGGGATCGATACCATCGTCATCAGCGGCTATATGACGCAACACTGCTGTGATACGACGGCGCGATACGCTCATCATTTGGGTTTTAACGTCGAGTTTTTATCGGATGCGACAGGAACGCTGGCATTTGAGAATGCAGGAGGAAAAGCTACCGCAGAAGAGTTACACCGAACCACGCTTGTGGAGCAAGCGTTTCGATTTAGCACGGTTATGAGTACGCAAGAGTGGATTGATACGATAAATTCCTAAACTATTCGTTCCCACTTGGGAGAGTAGGAGCGATAAAAAGACTTCATTCCTTTTCTGCTAAATATTTTTCCATTTCTTCTTTTGTTAATAAAGACATATGAGTTGGCTCTCTATCTCTTAAAATACGATCATAATGATCTTCTAGCTTAGTTTTATTGTTTTGAGGATATCTAATATCAACACACGTTAATATATTCACTTTTCCAGTAAGTTTATTTTCATCATTAGCATCCTCCAGACTATCTGGCGTATATTGTTCGTACACTTTTTCTAAAGTGATCGGTGCAATAATTCGAAGATCCTCAAGATTAGTTAAGATAATTTTCATAACAGCATCACCAAATAATGTAGCTTCATCTTTTGTTGGTATATATCCATTGTGAATCACATTATTTCTAAATGGAACTTCCTTGTTTGAGTTAAGTAATAAAGCAGGCTTCCCTGTGAGTAATAATACGGCAGTTGAGTACGCACCAATTTGGCGTTCAGACAACTTAGACATTGGTTTCCAAGTTTGTGATATATCTTTTATATCTTGATCGAAATGTATCATCGTTACATGCCAATAAAATTCATAAAATCGTTCAAGCGAGGAAGCAAATGATGATACAGCTTCTCGATAATAACCATCAATTAATGCGTTTGCTCCCATTTCAAATAAGAGTTCTAATTTTATATTGTCTAAAATTACCTCATTTATATGACCAGCCTCACATTCAACCAAATATTTACCATCATCTTTGATTTGTTCAATAGGGACGGGGACATCAATAGTTATTTTACTGTTTAGAATTTTTGATGCTTCATATGCACAAGAAGGACAAAAGAGTTTTATGATCATATGCGTGTTACCTTAATGTAGAAATAAATAAAAATAGACACTTTAGCCTCTCTTATCCATTGGCGACCTATTTAACTTTGATGTTGTTCCCAATAATATTTTGATAACAAAGAAACTGCAATAAATAATACCAGTAATACTTATTGCATACAAAATTGAAAATAAATATTTAATACTATTTATATTAGAAATAACTGAGCTAACTGTCCAAAATAAAACTATTAGTAATAAAGAAAGATTCTAATCTCTGGTACACTTCTTTTCTGATTAGCTGCTATTTAATCAAGCATTATGCTCTTTCTTATCCGTTTCAGTACATACCGTATTAATCATCAATTCCAAAAGATCAACACTCTTTTTATTCGAAGAGTTGAACGCACTCTCTTTAACGCTTCCAAGAATATCTGCTGTTGAGAGAGCCGGCGACTCTGAAGTTTTTGCGTTTTGAGCTTCTTTTTTCTGTTCTTGTTCTGCTTTTTGCGCTTCAATCATCTCTTTGAGCAAGAGTTTTCGGTAATCGCTTACCATCTGGTTTATGTCCATTGGCTTTTCAGGATTTGCCTCTTTTTCCTTTAATAACTTTTGGCGATACGCTTCGACAAGGGTCTTTATTTTGTCTTCATTCAGATCATGCAGAAACTGTGCCGCCCCTTTTGTGGATATATCTTTTTTAAATTGTCCCAATGCCGCATCGTTACTATTGATCTCATCACGCGTCTGAGCAGCAACGAAAGGATACGATTTGTAGATAGAATCAATATACTCTTGGGAGACACTGGTATCTTTAAAGGCCGTCGGGGCAATGGTGCTTGCCGAGTTTAATGCAGCTGTTACATTCATTACGATTTCCTCCTACACAGTAAAAACTTTAATAAGCAAAAATCGTTCTCTAATAGGGTCAAGGTTCTTGATCTATGGTCTGTCCATCGGTACATCAAACAAGATCAAATGGGCATCTCTCTCTACCGTAATTTCAAAGGCTTCATCCCCAATCACTTGCAGTTCATCCCGGCGCTTAAGTGTATGCCCGCATGCATTTACTTCGCCATCAATGACCAACAATAATCGGCCATGTCCTTTTTTGATCGGATCGGAAACAAGGGTATGTCCCGGATACAGACGCGCCGTCTTAATACTCGCATCCTGAGAAATTTGCATCGATTTTTTCCGTCCGTCACCGCTCACAATAAGCGACCAGCGGTTAATCGTATCCAAATCATTACAGTCGCGTTGTTTATAGCGCGGTGGAAGCCCTTTTGCATCGGGAGTAATCCATATTTGAAACAGTTCGACACGCTCATGCGAGGATCGATTAAACTCAGAATGTTCTATACCGCTCCCCGCCGACATATACTGTATTTGCCCTGCACTGATAATGCCGTGATTGCCTTCGGAGTCTTCGTGTTCAAGCGAGCCTTTCATGACAATCGTAATAATCTCCATGTCACGATGGGGATGCATTCCAAATCTCCCATCAGGTTCAATAATATCATCATTTATAGCACGCAGAGCACCAAATCCCATTCGCTCCGAGTTATGGTAATCGGCGAAACTAAAACTAAATTTACTGTGCAACCATCCGTGTTCAGCAGATCCGCGTTGATCGGCTTTATGAAGAAATGTTTTCATGTGAACCCCCTTTTTGAAAAGAGTCTATTCTCCTTTCTCTAACTATGAATTGGTTATTTTCTACACAGATTTTATCATACTTGTTTTAATTCATTCATGCAAAAATCAATTGAAAGTAACCGTTTATCTCAAAATGTTACAATATGAGCATAACAATCAAAGGAGTTGCCTATGCGTCTTTTATCTCTTATGACAAGTATCTTTTTGGCAGGTACAACCTCGCTTGGAGCAGGAGAATTTACCCTTCAAAGCAATGATCTTGCCGGCCAGTTAACCAAAACACAGGAATTTTCCGGATTCGGATGCAACGGGCAAAACATCTCTCCCGAACTGCACTGGAAAGATGCCCCAAAAGGGACAAAAAGCTTTGCCGTGACCGTATACGATCCGGATGCTCCGACGGGAAGCGGATGGTGGCACTGGGTCGTTTTTAATATCCCCTCCTCTGTGACATCCCTTCCGGCTGATTTCGGAAATATGGCAAAATCGCATACGATCAGTGCCTTGCAAAGTATGACGGACTACGGCAAGGCTGGATTCGGCGGAGCCTGTCCTCCCAAAGGAGATAAACCTCATCGATATATGTTTACGGTTCATGCTCTCAATATCGAGCACCTCGATCTGGATGACAAAGCCTCCCCTGCTTTGGCGGGATATATGATAAATGCCCATTCGCTAGGGAAAGCGGCGATGGTATCGTATTACGGAAGATAAAACTTATACGTCGTATTCCGCACCCAATTCTGATCGTGTCAAGCGAAGTCTCTCTGCCAGTACGGTAGCAAGACTTTGCATAAAATGGAATGCGGCCTTTTTGTGATGTATTGAAAAAAGATCAAACGATTCTCGTGTAATCGCATATAAATCGGTATCGCTCCCCGCTATAGCATCCGTATAGTGTGGACTCCCTTCCAAAAATGAAAATTCTCCGAAAAAGTCATTCTGCCCAAGTGTACTCAGATGTACACTCTTTCTGTCCGGAAAAGGGAGCATAATCCGCACAGAACCCCGTCGTATTAGAAAAATTTCCCCTTGCGATGCCCCTTCGGAATAGATTATTTCCCCTTTTTTAACCGATCGGCTCTCCACAAGGCTTTGGATCTCTTGTATGGTATCTTCATGACGTTCTTTGAACAGATCAAAATCATGAAGTTCAAGCAGACGTTCCCCATTTTCTTCAAGAAGTCCCTCGTTAATGATAAGATTTTCCGTCCATTCGATTGCATCGTCAAGGTCATCAAATACCATGATAGGACTTAAGTGTTTAAGGAGTCCGACGTGGTTGAAATAACTTTCCAAATCATCTCCGGTAGGGAGTTTATGCGGCAATCGGCATACCATCAGATATCCCCCTCTATCATGAAGGATGTCTTTGATCTGAAGAAGAATATGGGCTGCCGTCAAATCAACGGTTTGGACACGCTTCATATCCATGATAATGTATTTCTTCTGCTTTAAATCCTCTTGAAGTATCGAATAGAGTTGATTCGCCGTTCCAAAAAAGAGGCTGCCGTGTAATTCATACACCGAAAAGCAACTCCCCTTTTCACGTAAAAGAGCGCTCTCTTCTCTCGTCCGTACTATTTTACTTTTTACTTCCGTCCCATCCATATGACGATACACTACCGATGTGCCGATTTGCTGAACTATATATAATACGATAGCTAACATCAACCCCACTCCGGCTGCGGCAATAAGGCTTACAAGGATTGCAGTCAATGCAACGGCTATAATAATGAGAAAATCAAGTGCTGTTTTACGGGATTCGAGAAGCTCAATACTCCGCTTATCTATCATACGAACACCGATTACAATCAAAATTCCGGCCAATGCGGCAACCGGTATCCATGCAATAAAATTCCCTAAAACAACAAAAGCGATAATGGCCATTAACCCTTCAATGAAACCGGATACTCGGGATGAAGCACCGCTGGAGATATTGACCATCGTCGCCCCCATCATCCCCGAACCTGGCATCCCTCCAATTAGGGCGGAAGCAATATTTCCAGAACCTTGCGCGATCAGCTCTTTATTCGGATTATGGTACGAACGGGTTATCGAATCAACCACAACACAGGTTTTAAGGGTATCAATCGATAAAAGTGCCGCCATCGTCAATGCAGGAAACAGCAACGTAGTCACATTTTCCCAAGAGAGCTTTGACAACTCTTCAAAACGCCCTGTAAATATTTGAAGAAAATCAACTCCTCCGCTTCCTCCAAGCTCACCGATGACATAACGATTATTCGGATGTAAAAGAGAGGGATCGATCAAGGCTAAAAGAAAATAGATTCCGATACCGATGATTAATGCACCGATCACCGCAGGGATAAATCGAAATATTTTATCGGCAAAAAGCATTGCAAGTATGGTGGAGAAACCGACAACAATACTTTGCCATTGCCACAATATCGGGTTCTGAAGGCTTTCCCAAAAATGCAATTCGGGGGATACTCCTAAAAACTTAGGGAATTGCGAAGCTATAATATAAAGACCCACCCCGCTGAGGTAGCCACTGACAACCGGAAAAGGCATATATTTTATCAACCGTCCCAGTCCGATAACGCCAAATGCTACCTGTATCATACCCGACAGCAAGGCAACCACCATCAATAAGATAAAAACGGTATCCGCGCTGACTCCTCTCGTTATATATTCGAGTGCAAATGCCGACATAACTGCCGCAGCGGGTGCACTCGGAGCCGAAATCAATTTATTCGTCCCCCCCATCAAGGCGGCAATGATTCCGATAGTAGCAACTCCTAAAATACCGGCTATTGCACCATAAGCACCGTAATGTCCTCCAATCGGAGCATATATCGTTACCCCAAATGCAATAGCAGAGGGTAACGCCACCAACATGGCTGCCGTTCCGCCCCAAAAATCCCCTAATAAATTATCCGTTTTAAGCATATAAACAATTCCCAATATTATTCATCATATCTGATTTCTCCATTGTATCTAAAAATAGGATTGTCATACCAGTAAAAATCATTGCTGAGAAATATCATGCTACAATCGTATTTATGATTATCTCCCCTTCCCACATAACCAATACGCAACGCGGTATTCTTTTGATGCTCGCAGCGTCATTTTTATTTTCCCTCACGATGCTTACCGCCAAACTTCTCGCCGGTTCGATGGGTGCGGTCGAGGTGACGTTTTGGCGCAATGCCGTCGGACTGGGAGTGCTTTTTGTATTCCTTTATCGTAAACCGATCCACAACATCGGAGGACGCCCCTATACTCTCATCTTTCGAGGGGTGATCGGTACTATAGCTCTGCTCACTTTTTTTTACACCATCAGTGCGACATCTCTGTCCAATGCTATCATTTATGCAAAAACCGAACCCATTTTTACGGCTATTCTCGCATTCGTCTTACTCGGCGAAAAACTCAAATTAAGAGCTGTTTTTGCCATTATCATCGGATTTATCGGAGTTGTTACTCTCAGTGGATTAGAGATAAGTTATTTGCATATCATGGGAATTCTAACCGGTTTTTTATCGGCACTCGCCTATACCAGTGTCCGAAGTCTAAAAGCCCATTACGATGAACGTACCGTTGTCCTCTCGTTTATGTTTTTTGGGGTACTTATCCCCTTATTGCTGATGATCGGTGCAGAATTTATTACCTCAGAAGCATTTGCTTTTGCCCTCAACGTATTTGTGATGCCGCATGGACTTGCATGGCTTTGGATTGTCTTGATGGGATTTGCGGCAGCGTTCGGACAACTGTATATGACACGCGCCTATTATTATGCCAAAGCAGGACTCGTAAGTACAATCAGCTACTCCGTTATCCTTTTCGCCTCCTTTTTTGGAGTACTACTAGGAGATGTATTACCGAGTCCGTTGATCATGGCAGGCGGATTGCTCATTATAATGAGCGGCATCCTCCTTGCAAGAGAAAAATAAGAGCTAGAGTTTAATGTGTTTAGACAAATCATCTCCTAATTTATCCAAAGGCATCTCTTCTTTGGATTTTTCAACACTTTTTTCTTTTGAAATCGGTGGTACTGTTCCCGATACAGATTTTTCTTGCGTCACCTCAACCGAGTTATTTGACTCAGATACCCTCTGTTCTTTCAAATAAGAATCTAAAAAAAATGCTTTAAAAATCAAAAAAGCAACCGCAAAAATTACAAGATATACAAATGGACGCATAACAACTCCTTTTAATAAAAATAAAAATTTATATAACCTATAGTATCGAAAAATTGTGAATACTATGTGAACACAGCTATAATCGGTTTCTTATGAAAATACTAAAGCTTTCTATCCCAAATGGTTAAATATAATACAGCTCGACCTACAGCACCGTGATATTGAATGCTATAATAGGATAAAGATTAAAAGGTTTCTTATCACCACCCATATTTGCACGCTCAATCGTGCCGAATACATCATCTCGATCGAATCAATACTCGACCCTGAAAGCCGCCGCTTTGCCGATCAGGCACTCGCATGGTGGGATCGTCATTTCAGCTGGAGCGCACAGGGATGTGATGTGTTGGTAAATGAAGAGGATACCCATCTGTGTTATCTGTTTTCCAAAATCGACCGTTACAGCGAGTATCTCACCGTTTATAATCTTTTTACTCCGTTGGATGAACGTCGCCGTGGATACGCCCATAAATTGCTACACTTGATCATTAATCGTGCAAAAAAACATCATGTGAAACGAATCAATTTTTCCTCCGTATCGGATTCCCTCGATTTTTATCTTGAACTCGGTTTTGTTTTTTGGGGTGTCAATAATATCGGCGACTATTATTGTGATCTCCCTATCCCAACTCAAGGGTTGGATGGATTTGAAGAGATGATACAAACAGATACCTTGGAGACTTTAATCGGAAGAAACATAGAAAAAATCTATGCCAAAGTACACGGTAATGCCATCAACTTCACGCCAAAGCAATTGGTACGGTATGAAAATGATCGAATCAAGCTCCTCTCTAAATGCAATTTTGAAGCATTATCGGCACTACGGACTTAATAGCGATACGTCAAGGTCAAACGTGCGGAACGCGGTTCGCCCGGATGAACCATATGATCCATTATCGGAGTACTTTCAGCCGCTAAGCGTGACGTATAATAATACTCGATGTCGTACGTTTTACGATCAAATAGGTTATACACATCAACACTCAGATCAAGATTTTTAGCCAAATGACGCCCCACTTTGAGATTAACAAGCGTCGAGGGTTTCGAGCGGACCGAGTTATCCTCGATTAAAGCACGACTGCCGAAATATCGGAGTCTCAGCCCCCCGAAATAATTATCATACTCTGTAACCGCTGCCCCGATCGATACCGTCTGTTCAATCGCTTCAGGGACATAGACTCCACCCGATAATACTGGATCTTTGTACCGTGCACGAGAGAGTGTCATATCAGCATCAAGAATAAACCACGGTGTCGGTGTCCAATAATTCGCCCATTCTATTCCTGTTCGGCGTGATGGTCCGGTCGGCTCTGTCCCCCCCGTATCACCGGCGAAAACCAATTCTGAATCACTGTCCATCATCCATAATGCCAGTGAGCTTTGCAGATGATCCACTGCACGTGTCCGTACACCGATCTCTCCCCCTTTGGTTCGTACTAACGGTGTCGCCGAAGAAATCGCATGGGCTATCCCCCTCGCATCATTGCTGTGAAAACCGTACCCGCTGTTTAAAAACAGCTCCGTATCTGCCCATGGGCCGAAGATAAAACTGAGTTTTGGGCTGGCAATAGCAGCCATTTTTACCGCTGAATCGGCCGAATTGACATCGCTTATAACATCAAACCGATATAAATCCCCGCGTATTCCGGCAATCAAGCGGACTTTATCGCTTAAGGTCAGCTCATTTTGGTAATAGAGGGCACCATCGGTGACATTGACCCGATCCGAACTAATTGTATTGAAACGGAACCTATCTTGTGTATTGTAAAGCCCCACTCCACGGATCGCATCATTACGCAGTTGGAAACCGTACGATTGTACGGAATTTAATCCCCACACCGATACACGCCCTACATTACCGCCTATAACCGTACGGGCATCATTTTGCTCAAATTGATCTCCACGGACTGCATCATTGAGATAATAGGTGAAATTGGAAAATAAATCGAGTCCGTAATCAATCATATAGGCATTTGCACATGTCGTACCATCATTATCCCGATGGGTATATTCCCCGGATAGACTATAGCGATGGGTATTGCCTCCATCACTCGGATCAAGCGAACCGTAGGTTCCGATGATGCCGCTGCTAATAGCACGTAGTGGCACTTGGTTCGTTGCCTCCCAATTCCCTTTATATCCCATTGCAGTGATTTTATAACTATCACGCCCCTCCTCTTTGGCATAGCTTACGACACCGTTGAGCCGCTGATACCCTTCAGGGTTTTCCCACGGGCCGTCGTTATGGAAGTATTCAAGGGCGTATAAAAGTTTCCCCCCCTTCACATCAAATGCATTGGCATTAAGGAAGCGTTTCTGGCCGAAACTTCCCACCGTGACACTGGCGATTCCCGACGACAAACTATCGGCGTAATGGATATGGGCGCTCCCCGTCGAAGCAAAATCCCCCTCGGTCGCATAATAGGGCCCTTTTTTGTACATCACGCTTGAAATCAGTTCGGGTATCAAGAAATTAAGATCGTTGTACCCCTGCCCATGGGCATGGGTGGTAAGGTTGGTCGGCATCCCCTCTACCGTCGTGTAAAAATCGGTCCCGTGATCGAGACTGAATCCGCGTAAAAAATACTGATTGGCTTTGCCGTCACCGCTGTGTTGTGTAACAATGAGTCCCGGAACACTTTCCAAAACTTCGGCAGGACGAAGCAGCGGTCGATTAGCCAACTGGCGTGCCGTGACTGTACCCTCAGTTGCCGCATCGGTTATATCCGAGTAGTCCACTTCCCCTTCAATACTGATCGGCGAGAGGGTTACCTCTTTAAGCGTTTGTTCACCCCCTCCATACACGGAGGAGGATAAAATCAATCCGATCATCACGTTGTTGAACGTCGGATAGTTCATGTTTGCCCCCTGATAATCATCAGTATTACTTTTTTACTTTTAGTATTATTGCTGCATTGGTTTAAATGCTCCTTAAATTGAACGATTATTCATTTCGTTTTTATGGTTAGGGAGAGGAGAGATAAAATTTTGGATAAAATAACAGATATATCTCCAGAGGAAGCCCCATGGCCAATGACGCGATCATCCGTTTCAGTATCTCACTCCCCGAAGATCTTTTAGTTTCGTTGGATCATCAGATTATCAATCAAGGGTATGTTTCGCGCTCAGAATTTGTCCGTGATTTGATTCGCGAACAATTGGTAGAAGATCGGTGGAATAGCAGTGAAGAAACGGTGATCGGAGTATTGACTCTCATTTACGATCATCATCAGCGGGATCTGTTGCAGCGGATGACTGATCTACAGCATGAGGGGGATGCGCAGATACTCTGTAATACTCATGTCCATATCGACCATCATAACTGCCTAGAGACGATCATGATCAAAGGGACACCATCACAGGTCGAAGGAATTGCGAGTAAAATCGGCGGACTCAAAGGAATTAACTTCTCCAAGCTGACCAAAACGGCCTCTTTTTAACCCACTTCTTCTAAATTTTCAGGCTCTTCTTGGACGAGCTTCCCGATACCGCGATCGGAGAGTGGAATATCTTTACGATATTTTTTCTCTCGGAATGATGGCGATTTAGGAACACCGTTTTTCTCTCCGAGTTTATAGATCTCTTCGTTTAAAAAGTAGCCATCAAACTCTTTGGTAAAAGGCATATCCCATGTGATACATCCGATACTCGGACAAATCGCGGCACATTGCGGATCATCAAACACACCCACGCATTCGATACACTTCTCAGGCTGAACATAATACCGTTTGTTACCGGTAGGATTGTTCATATCATCCACGATCGCATTAACAGGACATTGTTGCAAACAGGCATCACACGTGATGCAGGTATCATCGATAATTACAGACATTTTTTAAATCTCCCTATCTTTTGAAGTGTGTACGATTCTGAGTAACCATGGCGGTGGATTTCCCAATAACAGCTCTTGAAGTTTTTTAATCGCTTCATCGATCCGTTCATTTTCAGCCGAGCGCATCGGATATATTTTAGCTGCAAGAACCAACTTTGAGGCCGTCGGTCCGATTTGAGAGCAAAACATGATGTCTGCCTCTTTTACGGTGCCGATTTTATAGGCGAGTTTTTCGTGTTCGTCTTCGATCGCATCCTCTGAACTGTCCAGAGTTTTTACATATTCGGCACTGTGCTCATGTACACGATAGAGCTCGAATTGTTTCGACCACCCAAAGTGCTGATTAACATGAATGCCATCCGATGAAGCGAACGCGATTAGCACCCTCTATCCTTTAAACTGCTACGGCTTCGCGAGATTCGCGGGCAGCAATAGAGATATCATCACGGAAGGTTTGCGGAGAAACTTCCGGAGTGAGAACACCGCGTTTTTTGCTTGAACCGATCACATACTCTGCACTGTTGGCATAATAGTCATTGAATTCCGCCGTATATGGCATATCCCAAACGATACACCCTTCCGTAGGACACGCTGCAGCACAGGCAGGAACTTCGGCATGACCGACACACTCGATACATTTTTCAGGTTTGACGTAGGTATATTCCCAATCATCACGCGGTGAATCACCCTCACTCGCGATCGCGCTTACAGGACACTCGTCAATACAAGCATCACAGTTAATACAAGAATCAGTAATCATTACGGCCATAATTTTCTCCTTAGTTGGCTTGATACAATTTGTCTTTGCATTTTTCATACGAGGTTGAATCGATTATCGGTAGTAATTTGATATCCACCGCTTTGAGCAGCAATGTCACGGCGCACCCCTCGCATAACTCCATCCGCTCGAAAGCATCAGTTGTTATCAGTGAATTGAGTACACCGCAAGGGGTATCGACACTTACTTCACTTAAAACCAAACCCTTACGAAAATGTTGCAGTTCTCCGCCCAGATGGTTCTCAATCGAAACATTCCCCTCATGGACTCCCGTGCAGATCGCAATCGCCGCTTCTTGAATACGGCACTCCACTTCATCGCCGATTCGGAGCCATTTAGGTGTTTCGGTTTTAAGAAGCTTAAACGTCATATCTTTTATCCGTATCGTAATACAAGTGAAAAAATCATCGCTTTTGATATCTTCAACCTGTGCTGCAAAAGCATTCATATGAAACTCCTATTACCAGAGATAAATCACAATTCTTTTATCAATGACATTTTCAAACTGTTCTAAAATCATCCCCGCTGTCGAAGTCGGTCCGAGATGGCATCCCGAACATGCACCCAAATAGCGGAGCCATATTTCGGGAGTATCGCCGCTGAGATAATTGACCAATTCAACCCCGCCCCCATCGCTCGCTAAAACAGCCGAAATATTTTGTTCGATGATCGATTCAACTTTTGCCCGCTGCGAAGATTCATCCATCATCCGAAATGTGACATTTATGTCGGATGCGTCATTTTGATTGCTCACATAGGTCAATAAAGAATGGGCTTGTGCTTCTCCCGCATGCGCCGCTTTGATCATCCATTTCATAGAGGTTAAGACATCGTCATTACGAAGCAATATCCCCAGTTTTAACTGTGCAGAGGCCATATTAGCCTCAGCCGCTATCGTATAGTGACGGACAGATTCATTTTTATCCGCACGCACACCGATCCCGTTTTCATACATCCCCCCCAGATAAAACGAGGCTACTTCATGCCCCAGTGATGCCGCACGTTCGAAAAGAGAAAATGCGGTGCTTATATTTTTAGCGACGCCGAATCCTTTGGCATACATAGTTCCGAGATTCACCATCGCATCGGAATTCGAAGAGCTAAGAGATTCCCAAATAGATTTTGCACTCATAAAATCTTTTGCATCATAAGCTTTGATTGCCTGTTGCATCATTGTCTCTTCTTCCATCTTTTTCCCCTCATTTCGTTTCAAATTTACTCGCAAATCCGACATTGCCTCTTCATACGTTTCTCCGAATCCTTTTACATCGGGAAAATCACAGCTATAAATTTCATAGCCATCCCCCTCTTCATTGCTGAAATAATGATAGTGGGTACGCAACTCTTCCATGTTCGCTCTTTTTAAAACGACTGGTGCAATTGCCGTTCTCAATGAGAGAATAAAAAATGCATAAGAGATGGAAAGAACCTCACATAAGGAAAAGCGATGATAGCCACGACTGAAACCATCACTTCCGAAATGGATGAAATTCGTCATCTTATAGCCGAAACCGTGGTCAAGCGTAATTTTTTGAAGCTTGAAATGGAGAAATGGTACGAAAGCAATACCCAACGGTTTGATCGAACCAATGAACTCATTACCGTTGATTCAACTTTATCCGAACTCGATAGCCATTACAAGCGGCTATGGGACTATCATAACATTAAATCAAATGCATCTTAAGGAGTTAACATGAATGAAAATTTACGAAGCGAAATAGTTAAACACGCCAAAGCGGCCTTTGAACGAGCCTGTACCCTACGGGAAAATGAGCGGATTGAAGTGTATTTGTATGACGGGTCAGTTAAAACGTCCGATGTGCTGAACGAAGATGAGAAAATCGTCTACAGTCCGAACCGTATTTTATGTTACCAAGTGTGGGGGCATGACTATCTCGAAGAGGAGATCCGAGCGTGGATCGATCACGCCCGGTTGGAAGTGAGTCCCAAACCCCTCGAAGAGAGCATTATCGAAACACTGAATAAAGTAGCCGCATCCAAAGGGGTAACCCCGGAAGAGATCACGTCGTATGAAGTATTCGCCAATCTCAAAATGGATCAGCTCGAACAAATTGAACACGCTATCATCGAATACTGGTGGGATAACAAAGAGGTGGAAAATGCAAAATCGCTCGCATTGGTACAAATCAATGAAGCCTTAGCGAGTATGGAGGGATGATACTCACCCTCTGTTCCGCCACCGAGACGGTTCATATCGAAATCAGTGCCGATCAGTTTATGCAACTTCGTACTCCGAATGTCAGCAGTGAAGTGATCGAAAAAATTGCGTCCGCATGTGGAGTTTCAAGGGATTTGTTGTCAAAGTATGTGGAAGATTTAAAGAAAGAGGCTCAAGAGATGATTGAAATAGACGGATTGTGCGATTACAGCGATCATCTCTAAATCATATATCCGCAATCAATCGATTGCGTCCGCTCTTTTTAGCTTCATACAATACCGTATCAACCCTTTTTAAAATCTCTTCAAAACTCTCATTTTCTCTGTATGCAACCACGCCTAAACTAATGGTAGTATTTTCAATCATTTCAAAAAAGTAGTTTTCGATACTTTTTCGTATCCTATCTCCAATTTCAATGGCAGATTCAAGTGTCGTTTGAGGCAAGATAATTATAAATTCTTCTCCGCCGATCCGGGCAAAAATGTCGCTCTCCCTCAAACAACTGCTAACGATATCAACAATTTTTCGTAAAACATTATCGCCGACATCATGCCCATACGTATCATTTACCTGCTTAAAATGGTCAATATCAAACATTATAAGGGAGAAAAAGCTGTCATATCGGATTGCTCTGTTGATTTCATTTTGCAGTGCATTGTTAAAATAATATCGATTGTTGATATTGGTAAGACTATCGGTAATCGCTATCTTTTCCATTTTTTCATACGCTTCATGCAGTTTTGCTGTCCGATCTATGACAATATTCTCCAATTCTGCATTTAAAACCGTCAACTCACGGTTTTTCAGTTCAATCATCCCTGAATAGTCGACAAATCTCTTTCGTATCCTATTTGATATCATATAAGAAATAATCAGTGAAATCAAAAGTATCATAAGGGAGAAAATTAGGATATTATTGAATTGTTTTTTATTGATTCTCGACAACTCCATTTTTTTATCCGCTATTTTCTTATTGAGTTCTTCCACGTAGAATCCGCTTCCAATGACCCAGTTCGTGTTCGGAATTCTCTTAACATAGGTGTGCTTCAGTTCTATGTGCATATTGGCAGGATTTTTCCACTTGTAGGTTATCCAGAATGGGTGATCGGAAGCAGCACTTTTGAGCAGCTCTTTAATAAATTCCTTCCCATCGGCATCCTTCAGCGATAAAACATTTTTACCTACCAAATCAGAATTTTTCCCTGCTGATATAAAATTTCCCGCTTGATCCAATACAAAAAAATACTCACTGTCGCTGGCAGCACTGTTATTGATAATCTCCAAAGTGCTTTTTTCCATCTCTTTCGTCGTGGTATCCAAATACTCTGCCGAACCGATATACCAATTATATAAACCCAAATTTTTTACATAGGCTAATTGTCTGAATTGTTTCTTCGGATCAAACTTGGGACGCGTAAAGGTATCCCATAAATAGCCTTCACCGGTGTTTTTTACTTTTGCGATTTCTTCACGGATTACATACCTTTTTGTAGCATCTTGGAAATCAATAATACTGTGCCCTTCTAAGTGCCTCAGATAATTCGGCGCCAAATGAAAAACTCCATCAAAATCCAGAATAAATATAAAACTCTCTCCACCATTCCAGACAAGAGGACGAAGCGAATCGGTGATCATTTTTTGAATCTCTTGGGGGCTTTTGGTGTTTTTGTTTTGGGTATATATATTTTGCGCTACCGAATAGGCGGTATCAACACGCGATTTAACTTTCTCCTGCAACATCCTCTCTGTGATCGATTGTTGATATTCCATCAGTTTTATGGAGCTATCTATTTTGGAAAGAATGACATTTTTTTGCGTATTGATGTAGGAATTTTCTATTTCTGCAATAGAACGTTTATAATATTGCTGATTTTGATAAATAACAACCGAGGATATAACGATCACAACAAACGGTATAAATATGAAAGGGCCGAGGGCAATCAGTCGTATTAGATTTTTTTCAAGTGAAAAGTTCAACAAACTACCTTCTCTGTAAATATCAATGATTATAAATTTTATATTTCACTAATACTTCATTATTATATAACATTATATCAAATTCAAAATAACAACAAATTAAATTCTCTTTTCCATGCATCCTTTTTCCATACAGGTAATGTTAGGCATTGGTTCGACATAACGTTCCAGAACGTCCGAAACTTTCTTCACATCAAATCCACACAGTTTTTCAGAACCGATAATCATAAGCGGACGGCGGATCAGAATCGGATCATCCATCAGTAATTCCATCGCACTTTCCTCATTCAATGTTTCGGGCAAGATAAGGCTGTTTTTGATAGCGGGGGCAGCGGGGTTAAACCACTCATGCACCGCCTTATCGCCCATGAAACTGCGAAGCGTCTCCGCATCCAGTCCGTGTTCAAGAAGATTGCGCTCGATCAGCGTGCATCCGCTCTCCCGAAGAATTTGCTTTTGCTTAGCATTTGCGGCGCAAAAAGGTTTTTCATAAAATACGACGAGTTTATGCATCACTCCACACCTATCAGGGCTCGCCCTTTACGGTTGAGATAAAAGGTATCGAATCCATCATCGCCTACCGTCATACACTCCCCTAAATATCCCTCAGCATAAAGCTCTTTCATCACCACTTCAACCGTTTCAATATCCATGCACGCATACTCAGCAATATCGGGAGAATCGTAGATGTTGTATTCGATCTCGTCACTTAGGGCGAAAAGTGCCTTCATCACTTTGAGTTTGGTCTCATTCATGCGATTCCTTCAATAGAACAATTTGCTTGGTCAGTACGATAAGTTGGAGAGGATGAAGCTTTTCGCTCTTCATCCACCGCTCAAACTCATCCACATAGTGCGCTTTGATCTCTGAATGCAACTTTTGTACTTGACAGATCAATTCACTTAAAAGCCTTTTCGCTTCATCAAACGTTTGGTGTTTAAGCGGTCGCAGACGGTGAATTACCCCCTCGATCAGTTTATCATTGAGATGGTTATGTGCCAGCTCTAAAAACTGCGACGCACGCAACGGTGAAGCATACTCTTCATTCCATATGCGCCCGTTGATCATCTGATCGCAAGCTAGATCGATAAAGACGGGGGCAAAAGCTAAAACGTCTAACAATTCGGTGAAATCATTATCAACCAGGGCACGAAAGAGCATCCGGCTACGATTACGAATATGACGGCGTAAATCGGAGTCACTGATCACGGTAGGATTCAATCGATGGTACCGCTCCAATGCTCCCAAACGAGAGTGATTGAATGCCATAATCGCTACGTCGGTATTTGGGTCGCCCACCTGTACCGGATGTGAACCGCTTGGACGATGAAAAGCCCACAGTAACCGCGCCTCATCGTCCTCATGATACAGATAAAGTCTATCCCCCTGCTCTTCAAAATCCAAATCGTCTTTCAACGCTTCGATATGTTCACGGTAAGTCAAAGTAGACGACGTCTCCATAACGTTCAAACCTTTTCAAATTTTTTTTCTCACTGAGGAGAAAGAGTGTCTGCATCGCCGGAGCTTTTTCCACCGTAAAATATCCATCACTAAGGATCACCGCCAGACTCTTTTCCCCTGCATGGGTGTTTAGATACTCTAAAACCGGTTCAAACTGCGTTCCGCCGTTCCCTTTCGCAAAACGTATCTCAGGCAATATCCCCTGTGCATCGTAACTCTTTTTCTCCTCGGCGTATACCCGCTCATCAAAAGGGATCACGCTCACCTCGAAATCGTGACTCATGCGAACAATAGAGTCAATAATTCCTAAAAAGCGCCCGAATACCTCAGCTGTGATACTCATAGATCGATCCAAAAAGATAAAAAAACTCAAACGATTACGATCATACCGGTATCCCGGAAGATAAAGCCCCTGATCTATAAAACGGCGATTGGGGTGAGAAAAATCGGACTCTTTATCGAAAAAACTCTCTGACATATAGGCATGTAACAACGTGTGTAAATCGATAGATGGTTTCGTGATCTCATCAAACATCTCCAGTAGCGAGGAGGGAATATTCCCCTGCTTCCGTGCCGCACCCATTGCCTGAATAATCAGTGCATCGAGTTCTTCCTCCGCTACCTTTGTATCCCCCTCGTGCTCGATAATATCCATCTTTTGCTCAGTTGGATTATCCTCACTCTGCTTCCCCTCCCCCTCATCACTCTCTTTATAGAGGGCATAGTACACCTCCTCGACACTTTTGTCGCGAAAAGATTCGATCACCATCGCCTCTTCATCAGCACTTCCGACGCGCAGAAAATCACTGAGGAGCAACCCGATAACAATATCACAGCTGTGATTCCATGTTGGCTTTTCCCGATCCTTCATCCGAAACGGGTGTTTGAGGAGAATGTGGAGAAGCACATGGGCATAAAGATATTTGAGAGCCGCATCATCGTATCCCAAAACCTTGCTCTCATCAACACGGATACTAACACCGTCAGTCTCGAAGAGCATGTGAGAATTGCTCTGGTATTTATGATGGATAGAGAGGGCTAGGACGCTTAAAAAAGGGTGATCGAATAGGAATTGAACTCTAATCTTTTCAAGACGCTCGTTAAAGGATATAGTCGCCATAGCACTTAATCCATGCATCAAACTCAGCACACTCCGCGATCAAAGCATCTTTGACGATGGTATCTTTGATCAGCATTACCCCAAACTCGGTCGGTAAATTTTGAGCAAAACCAAATAGATGTTTCGACGCCTCTTCACCACCTCGATAGAGTTCTACCATTGCTGAAACGAGCGCATAGAGCAATGCCGGTTCACTTTTGTCAATACTCGGATACACACCTTTATATATCGCCTGTACATTTGGAAGTTTTTTATACACCTTGACATACGAGAGAAACTCGATTCCTGCCCCGTATCCGATCAATCCGTAGATAATCGGAGCAATATGTGCTGTATTATCATTGTGTTTGAGGATGGAGGAGAGCATATGATAGCTTCGAGGGGTTGCAAAAGCCGGATTACTATCATCTTCACTAATGGGTTCAGAGGTGAGAAGATCGGGACGAAATCCTAAAAATCCGATCACATAAGAGTGCAGTCCCTCACGAATCGCGAAGAGTTTAAAATCTTCAAACCGTGCTTCAACATTCAAATGCACCATCCGATTCGCCAATGGAGTCGGGAGACGAAACACAACACCGCGATCAGAGATGCGATTCCCCGCACAGATAATCCGCCATCCGCGAGGGAGTTCATACTCTCCCATTTTACGGTTCAATACCAATTGATAGATCGCTGCTTGTACCGAAGGGGGTGCGGAGTTTAGTTCATCGAGGAAGAGAATACCGCTCGACTCGGTATCTTTCGGAAAAAATACGGGGCTCATCCACACCGTCTGTTCATCTCGTATCGCAGGGACACCGCGCAGATCGACGGGATCCATTTGTGAAAGGCGTACATCAACCAATTCAAAACCATGTTTTTTAGCCACTTCGGCAACAATATACGATTTTCCGATTCCGGGACTTCCGTGGATAAAGACAGGGATATCGGCACCGATGAGGGTATCAAGATGGATATAGAGTTCGCTAGTCGTTATCGAGGGGGTCTTCACGCACTCGCCTCGGCGATCAAACAGCTAAAACAGTGTTCCTGATCATTACAGCTCGCGCATGCGGGTGCAACTTTCCCTATGGCATCATAGAGAAATTTTTTCCAGAGTTTATCTTTGGGTTTAAGCTCGGCAAGACGGGGAAAATGGTGTGCCATATAGGTACCCATCTGAACACGGCTTTTAAAGCCCAGATCTTCATAGAGATGATTCATCTCCAGCGATTTAAGTGCAACGAGTGGTGCTATTACGTATCGTGATTCATCATCAATCGCGTATTTTTTTAGATAGCCTTCGATTTCATACCGTAATGCGTCACGTTCACTCATTGCGTTTCTCCTAATATATAGACAATCAATGCAATTTATATTCGCGATATAACCGATCCAAGATGAATAACTATGATTAAATAATAACCATAGATAAGAATAATTAATAGATATAAAAATTTGTATACCTGCTATATTTTCATAATAAAAATACCGATAATTTATTACCTAACAATATAATGGATACAACCGTATGGATAGTACAAAATTTTTAGAAATATTCCCGTTTATTCGCAACAGTGTAAATCTTTTCGATGATCAAAACAGATTTCTTAAAAAAATCATCCTAACCGGAAAAATTTGTGCTCTCGAAAAAGCGGCCAACCTATTCTCGTTTACCGAAAAAACCATTGAGACTTTTAGTAATCTCAAAGAAGAGCTAATCCCTCTGCTTATCCGAGAGAACTTGAAAAAATACACCGAAGAACTAAATTCAAAAGCTCAAATCAGTATCGATATCCTGATCCGAAATTTGTTTGAGCGCACGGCAGATGTCGGATTTTTGGCTACGGATACCGCTATAATCGATTTCTTAAATGATCGTTTTTCTATAGAAGATCTTAAAAATCGCCTAATCGAATATACGATGAAATACAGCGTTTATAACGAAATCATCATCGCAGACACACAAGGAAATATCCGTCTCAATATCAATCCAAACAATACGCTCACCCCATCAACATCGGATTCTATTATTCGCGATGCATTACAGAGCGACGGCTATGTTGAACGCTATGCCCATACCGATTTGTTTGCTTCACAGCAAAAAACGCTCATTTTTGCCCAAAGAATCATGGATAATAAAAAACCGATCGGAGTGCTGATTTTATGTTTTCGTTTTGACGATGAGATGAACTATATATTTTCATCCCTTTTAAACCCTTCAGAACACATTATTTTTACCGATGGCAAAGAGATTATCACCGCATCATCAGAATCACTCCAAACAAACAAAGAGGTTCATAAACTTTCATTCGATGATGACATCATCTACCGTAACGGATATCTCTATGTCTCGGCAAAAACAAAAGGGTATGAAGGCTATTACGGCGCTCCGTGGAGAAGTATCGCCTTTATTAATGCACAAAAATGTTCAAAAAATCCTCCGATTCAAGACCCTATCAGTGCCAAATGTACTTTGGATGAGAATATCAAAGCCATTATCTGCAAAGCAGATGACGTCATCGAAGATCTAAGCGATGTGATTATTAATGGTGAGCTGATTGCTTCAAAAGAGAAGGTGTATGTTTTAACACCCGTACTCGATAACCTTCGCACGGTAAGCACTGCCATACTCAGTACGATAAAAGATACCGTGACCAATCTTGAAAATACCATTATGGAAGGGTTGATTTACGATGTTCAAGCATCGGCTAAATTAGCAATCGACATTATGGATAGAAATCTCTATGAACGGGCGAATGATAGCCGCTGGTGGGCAATGACTCCTATATTTGAAGAAGAACTCTCCAAAGAGACCCCAGATAGAAAAGTCATGACAGATGTATTGCAGTACATTAATAGCCTCTATACGGTATATACCAATCTGTTTGTTTATGATAAAAATTCTACCGTTATCGCAACATCCAACGATTCCACGATCATAGGGAAAAAAGTTTCCGAGGAATATGTCTCAAGAACACTCAATAATCACAATAGCCAGAACTATTTTGTCAGTAAATTTGATAATACGCCGTTTTATGATGCTCAATCGACCTACATTTACAGCGCTACAATTCGTCAAAATAATAAAACATTGGGGGGAATCGGTATCGTATTTGATGCCTATCCGCAATTTAAAGCCATGTTAAACGACAGCTTTCCCCCCTCTAAAAACGGATTTTCGTGTTTTGTCGATCGTAAAGGGATTATTATCTCTACGACTCATCCCCATCTTAACCCTATGGATAGCATCGAATTAGATGATGAAATTTTACGTTTTAACTCGGATCAAGCAACCCATCGTTTTATCACCCATGAGGGGAAAAAATATTTGATCGGTATTGCATTATCACACGGATATCGAGAATATAAACGCCAAGATAATTATAAGAATGATGTCTTGTCACTCACTTTTATCGAGTATTAGTACTATTATTGCTACTTACAAGATAATACTTTCAACCAATCGCGTACTTTTTCAGATAGGCTTCAATGTCATACCATAATGTATCAAGGCAATTTATATTCGCACTATAATCAATTTCGTTAGAGATAATTTTCTGTATTTACTAATACTTTGGAAAACGTATCAAGGTAGTTCCAAAACGATTGGATGTTCTCTTTTGAAATCCCTTCACGTTCAATTTCCTGTAATAACGTTGCGTAACACTCCAGCCACACCTTGCGACCTTTTTCATCAATCCGAAACCGCGCATGTCGGGCAAGCATCCTCGGATCCCCCCGTGTTTGCGCGTAATAATCAGGTCCTCCGCACATTTGGATCAGAAAATCGGCAGCGTGTTTTTTGACCTTGTCAAAATCTTCTTTGTAATCGATCGGAAACATGAAGGAGATGGGTGTTTGACGAATTAGCTCGTAATGGTCATTCACCAATTTACGAAATCGTTCTTCTCCGACTTGTTGGAAAAACTCTGGATTTGGTTTTGTGATTGTAGAGTATACTTGCCCCAATGTCCCATCTGAAATGATAAGATTCATTTACTCACCCTTTCTCTTTTGCTATAGAGTGTAAGTATACAGAGGCATGCCTGAAAAATATAGACGAAAATTTACCGTTTCACCCTACCCGCAGTTTCGTCCGTCCCGTAAAGAGCTTCAAGAAATCGTAAATATCGCTAAGAAAAAAAGCTCGGGTGTCTTTATGTTCAAACCGCTGCAGCCATGCACGCTCACGATTTAGCAATCCGCGACACGGGATAACGAACTCCTCTTTAGGAAGGAGCGGTTTGAGGATACCGCACTCATTGATCGCCATTACAACCGCATCGAAAAGCTCATCAAGGCGATCATCTTCATCGTAATCATAAAGTTTACCGTCCATTTTGTAAAAACGATAAATGGCTAATATCTCGTGCGCTTTGTCCATTTCGTTCATGAGAATGCCTTATATGCCATCGCATGTGCCTCTGCAACCGCTTGATTGGTCACATATCCGTTATACGTGTTGAGCGCACCGGTATAGATTTCATCTTTTAACAGCGTATCCAACGGTGTCGAAGCGATCTTCAGCACATACGGCAAGGTCGCATTGGTGAGAGCTATCGTCGAAGTGCGCGGATACATCCCCGGCATATTGGCTACACAGTAGTGAACGATCCCCTCCACTTCAAACGTCGGATGAGAATGGGTTGTCGGATGAGAGGTCTCAAAACACCCCCCCTGATCGATAGAAACATCGACGAGGACGGAACCTTTCTTCATCCATGAAAGCATATCGTTGGTGATAAGTTTCGGAGCTTTGGCTCCGGTGACGAGTACCGTTCCGATGACGAGATCGGCCTCTTTGATACTGTGTTCAATCGCTTCATGGATCGAATACATCATCGTCACACGCGGACTCATCACATCGCGCAGATAAGTCAGCCGTTCGGTATTGATATCAAACATCGTAACTTCCGCACCCAAACCCGCCGCAGCGTCCGCTGCCGATTTCCCAGCGACTCCGGCTCCGAGGATGACGACACGATTTGTCTCAACACCCACCGCACCGCCGAGAAGCCGTCCGCTCCCGCCGTTGTATCGTCCCAACTGCACTGCTCCGAAGAGTGTCGCCATCCGCCCCGCGATCTCGCTCATCGGCTCCAACAGCGGAAGCCGTCTCCCCACACGTAACGTCTCGTACGCCAATGCCGTGATCTTCTTCTCGCACAACACTTCTGTCAAACGCTTATCCGCAGCAAGATGGAGATAGGTAAAGAGGATCTGCCCTTCACGCAAGCGGCCGTATTCGATTTCGATAGGCTCTTTTACTTTCAGTATCATCTGTGAGCGCTCATACACGGCATCGGCGTTTTCAATAATCGTACCGCCAGCATTCCTATAGGCTTCATCTTCAAATCCGCTTCCCAGACCCGCACCGGCCTCAATGAAAACCGTATGTGAGTGTTTTACAAGCTCTCGTACCCCGGATGGGGTAATACCGACACGGAACTCATCCGTTTTGATCTCTTTGGGTACACCGATAATCATAATTTGCCTCCTATTGCGACTGCATACAGCAGTGCATTATCCGACCAGGGAGACGCTTCATCATCATAGAAAGCGCCGATTCCGCTGCATCCGATTCCAAGTTCCTCACACGCCAGATAAAGATCCTGCGCATAGACCCCCGCTTCAATATGGGTTTCTGCACTAAAAATCTCTGCATAGATTAATACTACCATATTTGATCCTGAAATAAAACGCTGATCTAAAAGCAGATGGACTATTTCAGAATTAAAATTTTCGCTCACAGCACATTTTCCGTTACGATACACTCCAGGTTGCATAGAGTGTGCTTGCAAGAGTATTGCGACAACTTCTAACGACAGCGGAGCTTTCCGTTGCAGCAACACTTCGATCGCGCCATCCTTCATGGCGTGCAGATAAAACTCCCGTGCACTTCGGCGGGTACGATTGAGTGTTATAAAATTCTCCCATCGTTGAGCAGTGGGAATCTCACTGTAGAGAGGGCTGTTTTTAACACTCGTTACCAGCAGATCATTACTAATCGTGTAATCGGTCGGCTGAACATTCTTCAACGGTTTTTGCAGCAGTTTTACCGGTCTCTCCGACATCTCCCCAACTCCATAGAGTGCAACGATCCGTTCATCCTCTCCCATCCCCATGACACGATTAAGGGCATTTAAATCATTCGTAAACATTTTTGTCAGATGAAACCCAAAATGTTCTACCGATGCGCTAAGTGCTCCGATCTGATGTCCGAGATCGAGATAGAGGTATCGCCATGCACGCAGAGCGTACTTCCAGGATGAACGAAAAGGGACGAGTGAGAGCATCACAATGCATCCGCTAAAACGCCGATCCAATCCCAGAAGCGGTTCAATCCCCTCTGAGCCTAGCTCGACTATCATCACAAGCTCATCTCTCACTACGTCGAGATGATAAATACCGCTAAGCAGTCCCGATACATTACGGATCTGAACATAAATTTCGAGAGGGTGAAGATTTCCGGCAGAGGGTACATTAAGGCGATGATACGGTTTATATGCAATACGCTGCTCATCCGTGATACATCTTGTCTCTCTAAGCCATTGGAGGGAGGGATGATCACATAAAGGTACACGATAACAAAAATGGGGATAGTGTTTAAAAAGTGAGGGCTGAGAGTCCCAATCCAAGAATGATTGATTAGAAGCAACCCCCTGAGGGGTTAGAAGGGTTTCTTCACGCACTACGAAGTTGTCGGAAGACGTCACGATTACTGGTGAGTTCGATAGCACTGAAACCGTCTTCGTTGTGAAGAGATGGATCCGCACCGAGGCTAAGAAGCATTTTGACACACTCCACGCGCGAAGCTGATGCCGCATACATCAAAGCCGTCGTCCCCTCTTCGTTCGTATCATTGATATCAGCACCCGCTTCCACAAGGAGACGGATCACTTCGGGTGATGCAGCATAACAAGCATTAAACAATACCCCGTTGAAATCGCCGTTGATCGCATAGAGATTTGCCCCTGCCTCGATCAGACGTGAGACCATCATGGCATTCCCTTCCAAGGCGGCAAGCAACAAGGGGGTATTGCCGTTAAACCCTTTGGATTCTAAATCATCGGGATGAAATCCCCGCCCGTTTAACCACATAATGTATTGCTCGACCATACATATTCCTCATAATCACTGATAATAAAATACATGCAAAATACGTTCTATCCCTTTACTAAATACTAATTCTTATCCTGAATATAAAATTATATTCATTAACTATTTTTTAATAATCATGACTATTTTATAACCAAGAATCTGTTATAATTTTAGATTAGCGAGCAAAATAGAAGAGGAAGCGGTTATGTCGAAAGAAAGTACAACTAAAAAGCCTCTCATTATCGTTGGACTCGGTTCCAGCGCTGGCGGCTTGGAAGCATTACGACTCTTTCTCTCCAATGTTCCTGCGGAAAAAGGGGAGATTGCTTACGTCGTCGTACAACATCTCAGCCCCAATCATAAAAGCATGATGCTCGAACTCCTCTCTCGTGAAACACCTTTTGACGTTATGGAAGTCAAAAGCGGTCTCCTACCAAAACCTAATACTATTTATATTACCCCGCCAGATCGTGATGTGTTTATCTCCAACGGTCTTTTTCATTTAGAAAAGCCACCCGAAAATCGTATCGGGCCAAAACCTTCTATTGATAAATTTTTCATCTCCCTCGCCCAAGAACAAGGGGAACATGCCGTCGGTGTTATATTATCAGGGACAGGTTCGGATGGTTCGCAAGGAATCCGTGCTATCCGCGCTGAGGGTGGTATTACCATCGCACAAAAACCTGAAGAGGCGAAATTTGATGGAATGCCAATGTCAGCGATTCATACCAAAGGGGTCGATTACATCCTCTCTGCCGAAGATATGGCAAAAGAGATTATCCATCTTCTACGCTATCCAAAATCACTACGGGTTGAAAAAGAGGAAGAAAATAAGCTTTTTGACATTTTTGACATTTTACAAGAGCGTATCGGCGTTGATTTTAGCCAATACAAAAAAAGCACCATTACCCGCCGGATAGAGCGTCGTATGGCAGCAATCAAATCCTCTGATTTAGAAGATTACACCCGATATCTCCAAGAGAATCCCGAAGAGATTGAGTTACTGTACCGCGATATGCTCATCGGTGTAACCGCATTTTTTAGAGACCATGAGGCATTCGAAGCCTTAAGTACCCATATACAAGAGTACATTCATACTCAGCCGATCACCGATACGTTTCGCGTTTGGATAACAGCATGTGCCACAGGGGAAGAAGCTTACACCATTGCGATTTTACTCGATGAAATTATCGGAACTCACAGTGCGGTACATATCAAAATTTTTGCCACTGATATCGATGAAGAAGCAATTAAAAAAGCGCGCGAGGGGATATACCCTGAGATCTTGGTCGGCAACCTATCCGAAGCACGGTTAAAACGTTACTTTAACCAAAGAGGGAATGAGTTTGAGGTGAAACCGTTTCTTAAAGAGCGGGTTATTTTTTCACGCCATAACATCATGGTTGATCCGCCGTTTGTCAATCTCGATCTTATTTCGTGCCGTAATCTTTTAATCTATTTTGAAAATGATCTCCAAAAGAGAATTTTCACCACCTTTGCCTATGCGCTCAAATCCCATGCAACAATGTTTTTGGGCAAATCTGAAACGGTAAGTGCATCGAGCGATTATTTTGCAACCATTGATACAAAAAGCAAAATTTTTCAAGCGCGAACCACCGCAGAATCACGTAAAATGCTCTATCCTCAGATGATCAATCGTCCAAAATATCTCAAACCAACCCAAATCACCCCTAAACGTCAACTGGGCACTATTGAAGATGCGATACGCCAAACGCTGTTTGATTTTTATGAAGATAAATGTGTGGTTATCGACAACGATTTTAACATCCATTACATCAAAGGAAATCTAAACGATTTACTAAAATTTCCTAGTGGAATGGTTCAAAACAATATCCTCAAAATGCTACCCGATGGGATTAGTTTAGAGATACGTTCACTGGTTTATAAAGCCAATAAAGAAGAGACAAACCTTGTTTTCCCTGTCATCGCTGAACGTACCGAGGGAGATAGTATAATCCGTCTAAAACTCTCTCCATTAGAGGGTTATCGCGGTAATTATCTGATGTTTTTACTCTCATTTGAGCTACAAGAAGCGCGAAAAAATGAGATTGTTCTCGATGCGGTAGAAGCGACCAATACCCGCATTGTCTATCTTGAACAAGAGCTGATTGCGACACGTGAACATCTACAAACTGTAGTCGAAGAGCTCGAAACCTCCAATGAGGAATTGCAAGCTTCCAACGAAGAGTTGCAAGCCTCCAACGAAGAGTTGCAAGCCTCCAATGAAGAGCTCGAAACCACGAATGAAGAGTTGCAATCGACCAATGAAGAGCTCCAAACCGCCTATTCCGAAATACGGGCATTGTATGAAAAACAAAATATTCAAAAAAATCACTTAGCCGACAAAGCAGATGAACTCAACGCACTGCGCGATGAGCTAGAGGTACAGTATCAATTTATCAAGCAAATCCTCGATACGGAGAGCAATATTGTTATCGTAACCGACGGCAAAGAACTCAACTCTGCCAATCAAGCGTTCTTACATCTTTTCAGCGAATACGAGTCGTTGGAAGATTTCAAAAAAGAGCACGCATGCATTTGTGACTTTTTCGAAAAAATCGATGAAGACGGTTTTATTTACGATAAAAAAAGCGGTTCCAACTGGCTTCAGCTCATCTTGCATTCATCACGCAGTGATCTAAAAGTTAAAATCAAACGTAATAATGAATTGCGTACCTTTCATATTATTGCCAATGCGTTGGATAGTGATGAAGCTCTCTATGTTGTCACGTTAACCGATATTTCAGCCATCGATGAAGCCAAAGAGAAACTCAGACAAGCACTAACCGATGAGATACAGTACAAAGTGAGCAGTTCACGGGTCATTCATCAATTCTCTAGCGTATTAGGGGTTGATGTTTTCGTACGGCAGTTAATGGATCAGATGAAACGACCACTCAACTCGATCAACCATTTATATCATCAGATCGTCGAAAATATCCCTGATAGCAATGAACACCATCTTTATATTCAGCAGTTTCAAATCGAAAAAGAGAATGTTTTAAACGACATACAGTTTCTAAAAGAGTTTTTTATTCCGCAAAAAGAGGAAGTGATCAATACCTTCGGTGCCACCGAAAAGATTGGACTTTTACTGACGCAGTCCAAAACCTTTCCGATAGAGATTGAAGTGATAGGGGATCAAGATGCCACGTATCTCGATAAAACAGGGCAATTTCACCAATTGAGTTTACTGTGGATGATGTTTTTCGTTCGGGTCGCTCAAAGTACGCAACTCAAAAATATGAAATTACAGGTTGAAGTCAAAAAAGAAGAGGGATACATCCTTCTAAACATCACCCATCCGGGGAGTGAGTTGCTATGTCAAGAAATTATGAAGTGTGAATCTGCGGTTGTCGATCCATCAGGACAAACACATATGTTGAACGATACGTTTCACGTCTTTAAAGGGTTCCTCGAAGAGATATACCGTGGCACTTTCCAAATTAACGCCGATGAGTGTAAGTTGATTATACGCTGATGCAAAATTCACTCTTATTAAAAAATGTATCCGAGTGGTTTGAGCATTGGATGATGCCTTTGCCTGTGCCTGTCATCATCACCGATCAAGATCTCAAAGTACAGCGTATCAATGAAAAAGCCAAATCGGTTTGTCACGTCAATGATTTTCAACCCAACTATCTCGAAAATCATTTTAAACCCGTTTTTCTCCCAATGCTTCTTAACTTTAAAGCGCAACTTTCACAACAATTTTATGCCCAAGTCGATCTAAAATTAGATGGTATAGGGGAAAGCAGACTCATAGGGCACCGCTTTGAGGGGGATAAACCCTTTTTTATGATTATTATCTTCCCTGACTTTTACAAAGAGCGTTACAATGCACTTAACTCAAAGCTCCATCTACTGCTTGAGCATTTCAATGCAGGTGTTCTGATTACCGACAGGGATTACAAAATCATAGAGGTAAATACGGCTTTTAAAAAAATGACCGGATTCGATGCCGAAGATGTGATCGGTAAAATGCCCTCCATTTTAAAATCGGGCAAACAAGGGGTCGATTTTTATAAAAAGATGCACGCTGACATCCATGAGAAAGGGATTTTTCAGGATGAGCTCGTTGATCGTACTAAAAGCGGTGAGCTTATACAGGTTCGTTCCACCATCTTTCCACTCCAAAATGATTATAAAGATGTGACCAATTACGTCGGAATACTCGAAGACATCACTGAACTCAAATTTTTAAGAACCAAACTCTTATCTACCTCTTTTAAAGACCCTTTAACCGGTGTTTATAATCGAGAATCATTTTTGAACGTTTTGGAGATCAAAATCGATGTGGCGAGCGAAGAGAATCAAATTGCACTCCTCTTTATCGATCTCAATAAGTTCAAACAGGTTAACGACACCTACGGTCATCAATACGGAGATCTAGTTTTATCCAAAGCCGCCAACCGAATCAAAAAGATTCTACGTTCCAATGATATGATCGGTCGCTACGGTGGGGATGAGTTTCTCATTCTTCTTGAGCGAATCAATGAAGAGACAGCAAAAGCGATAGCTCAAAAAATCGATGAAGCCCTGAGCCGCCCCTATGAAGTGGATGAGCAAATTATTGATTTTACCTCGGCGAGTATCGGTATCGCACTCGCGCCTAGAGATGCCAAAAAAATGTCTGAACTCATCGAGCGTGCGGACGCCGCCATGTACGAAGCAAAAAAATCGTCTCACTCTAGCCGTGTCTTTATGGCAAAAGATTTTATTGTCGACAAAGCCAAAGATAAATCGATTCGGACAGAGCTCTTGAGCGCCGTAGGAGGGGAAGAGTTCTTTATACGGATACAGCCTATTATCGACATGGAAACCACTAAAGTCGTGGGTGGAGAAGTATTAGCACGATGGCTAAATCTGACTTTTAACAACGTTCGTCCCGATATCTTTTTTGCCTTGGCTGAAAAATTGGGGGTCGAGAAAAAAATTGATTCCCATATTCTCAGCTTAACAGTCGATTTTTTACAAAACAACCCCTTAGACGAAGCAATATTTATAAACGTCAATTTCTCAGGCAATCAGTTTGGAGACATCCATCTGATAGATAATATGCGCGCGCTGTTGGAAGCCACTCCCGCACTGAAGAATCATTTAGTCGTTGAGATTACCGAACACGTTATGATGAAAAATATGGAATTAACCTCTGAGTATCTGTACGCACTTCGGGAGATGGGGATTCGGATCGCGATTGATGATTTCGGAACCGGATTTTCATCTTTGGCGTATCTCAAACACTTTGAAATTGATTTTTTAAAGATTGACATCAGTTTTATTCAGCAGATCGAAGATAACCACAAAGACAGAGAGATTGTCCAAACCATTGTGACCTTAGCCAATGCCATCGGTGCTAAAACGATTGTAGAGGGAATTGAGCGACTAACACAATATGAGATATTGAAAAAGATGGGGGCAACCTATGCCCAAGGGTTTTATTTTGACAAACCCCTCTACCCCAATCAGTTTTATAAGAGATTGGGGTAAAGAAATTAAACGCCCATCCAGTTTTCGTGGTCGTGCCCTTTTTTCTTGAAGTTGGCCGCTTTATCCACCGCTTCGATACATTTATCGTAATCCACTTCATCCGTAATCTCAGGAACAACTTCGACGTAACTGATCATCCCTTCTTGGTCGATGACAAATACCGCACGGGCAAGGCGGTCTTTGAGCTTCCCCTCACTGATCAAAAGACCGAATTTTTTGGCAAAATCACGCGCCGTATCAATCACCACTTCGGCACTGTCGATCCCTTCACGAGTGACAAAATCGTTCACAAACTCGATATCATCGGTTGTAATCATCACCGTTTTGAGTTTTTTGAACTGTTTGATAAGATCATTGAATTTTTTAGCTCCCAATGAACACACTTCCGTTTTGAGCGAAGGGATTGCAATAAGCAGCTGCGCGCTCGGAGCAATCATCCCGATTACATTTTGGCTTCCATCCAAAGCCGTGACGCGCGCGGCAGGTGCTTCACGCCAAATTGTCATCTCTTTTCCCTCTAATGCGGTAAGTGTTCCGTGTACAGTAATGTGCATTTGTTCTCCTTGTCGGAATTTTGTAAGAGTGAATGCAAATCATGTTCTACAAACTGCCTATTTTTTAGACATAGGTAATGATTAAAATTAGTATACAATTACTTTACTATTTAATTGAAAGAGCATTCATGATGACGTATGAACCTAAACTACCTAACAATGAAGAGTGCCAGACCTGTGCACTGACATTCGCGTACAAAGAGATTCATCTTCTGTATGACGTAGCCGTCTTACTGACCAGTACTACTGATATTCATGACAGTATTGAAAAAGCGATACGTAAACTCAAACAACACGGATATCTCGAACGGTGTGCCCTCTTTCGTAAAAAAGAGGATGTCGATGAGCTTGAGTTGCTCGTCTCCATCGATCTTGAACCTCATCAAAAAAAAATGGCAACCTACCGTTTCGGGGAGGGGGCTACGGGACTTGCGGCTAAGAGCCGCGAGCCTATTGTTATCGAAAATATCCACAACAATATCAATTACCTCAACAAAATGGGAAATATCTCGACACAAATGGTCTCCTATGTCGCGGTACCGCTTCTCCAAGATGATGAGGTCATCGGTGTCATCTCAGCCAATATCGGTAAAAACAGCCCTCTGAATTTTGACGAAATTGTCCGTATGCTCACCATCGTCGGAACGCTGTTTGTCGGATCGATGAAAGTCCAGCAAACCATCGTACAAGAAAAAGAGTCCATCAGCGAACTGAAAACCTATTACAAAGAAGAGCTGCAAAAAGATTATAAATTTGAAAATATTGTCGGACGCTCTACTCGAATGCAGCAGGTTTTCAGCATGATCAACACCGTTGCCCCTACCGATGCAACTATTCTAATTCGGGGTGAAACGGGTACCGGGAAGGAGTTGATTGCAACTGCCGTACATAACCTCAGCCGTCGTCAAAATGGTCCCTTTATTAAACTAAACTGTGCCGCCATCAGTGAAACGCTCCTAGAATCGGAACTCTTCGGGCATGAAAAAGGGGCGTTTACCGATGCGAGAGAGATGCGTAAAGGGCGTTTTGAACTGGCAGATGGCGGTACGCTGTTTCTCGATGAGATCGGGGATATCACCCCCTCATTGCAAGTCAAATTACTCCGTATCTTGCAAGAGCAGGAGTTCGAACGGGTCGGCGGAAATAAAACCATTAAAACCAATGTTCGGCTTGTCGCTGCAACCAATCGCAATCTCGAAGAGATGGTACGAAAGGGAGAGTTCCGAGAGGATCTATTTTATCGTCTCAACGTCATCCCTATCAATCTCCCCCCTTTACGGGAGCGGTACGAAGACGTCAAACTCCTCATCGAACACTATCTGCATCGTTTCATGAAAGAGCACCGCAAAAATATGCACTTCACCAAACCGGCGATGGAGTTGTTACTTGATTATCCGTGGCCGGGAAATATCCGTGAGCTGCAAAATACTATGGAGCGAATCGTCCTTATCTGTCCGGATGGTGAAATACAGCCGGAAATGCTCAGTCATGTATTGCCGTTTAATTATCAAAAACTCTATATGCAGCCTGAACCCGCTCCCGCAGCACAACCCGTATATATGAGTGCACCTGCACACCTACCGCATGTCGAGACTCATTCCGGCGGACCGATGACGAAAAAAAGTCTTCAAGAATTAGAGAAAGAATCCATCATGCAAGCGCTGATCGATTCGCACGGCATTCAAACGAAAGCGGCACGCTTGCTCGGAATGACGGCCCGTCAAATTGGGTATAAGATTAAACAGTACGGAATTGAATTGTAACACTTATACCTCTTCGATTCGAACCGTATTCTTTCCGTCTGTTTTTGCACGATAGAGCGCCTTATCCGCACGTTCAATTACATTTTCAAGGCTTTCATTCGCTTTAATGGATGTCAATCCGAAGCTACACGTCATATGACTTATAGTCTCAAAATGATAGTTATCAATACGCATACGGATCTGCTCGGCAATTTTTACAACGCTTTCAGAATCAGAATATCGCAACAATATCATAAATTCTTCTCCACCCCATCGGATAAATATATCAGATTTTCGAATCGAATTACTAACCAATTTTGTCAATTCTTTTAGGACTAAATCCCCAACATTGTGTCCGAATGTATCGTTAATATCTTTGAATCCATCTATATCGAACATCAGCAAAAACATATCAACGGCATACCGTTCTTCAAGGCGCTGATGTGCATTGAAAACTTCTTCTAACAAACGACGATTACCTATTCCTGTTAACGCATCTGTTGTAGCCATTTTTAACAGTCCGTGCTCTCCTTCACCCACTAATCTTATAAGTGAATGGAGCATATTGTATTCATGCTTAATCATAGGAGTAAGTTGATTATAACAGAAGGACAAGAGATGACGTCTGTCTATCACATCAATAACACCTGTATCATACGTTACAACAATTTTGTCAAATAAAGCATTTTTCATCCCATCCAAAACTTCTGCAATACTCATAGAAGCGTGAAAGGTATGTAAAGGTGTCGTCATAAATTCTTTGACTGGACGTATCAGATTATCACAATTGTGAAGTATACGTATCAAATCTTTGAGTGTTATGATACCGATCGAGATCGCTTCATCTACAATTATGACGACATCAGCAGCAAAGGTAGTGAAATGAGTAAACACTTCTTTCATTAAAGTGTTACTTTCAAATGTATGAACTCTATATTCTTCAGTAAATAAATTTCCGATTGGTGTCGAATGATTAATAGCCAGCACTTCTGAGATCATCATATACTACTCTGAATATTACAATGGTATAAAAAATGCATCAAATCCGGTGCATGGTTCCGCATCAATTGAATATTACTAAAATACTCTTTTAGCGGGACACCATATAATCGTTTAAAATCGTTTAGAAAGTGGGATTGATCATAATAACCGTTTTCTCGTACACTTAATGAGTCATAATTGTTTTCATAAAGGGCTTGAATCATCTTTTTTCGTTTAATGGTAATAATGTAGGTAGAGAGGTTAATTCCAAGATATTTTTTAAAATATCGGCGTAATGAATTTTCAGAAATTCCAAAATGTTCCGCTACAGTTTTAGTAGGATTAGTAGGAAGCTCCGTAAAATTGGCATTGACATAACGTATAATTTGGCGTGTAAGTACATAAGAAGCTTCTTGAGACTCCGCATTCATAATTGATTCGACAGATCGAATATATTGTTCCGGGCTTTGTTCAGTTTCCAATTGCATATCTATTATTGAACCAGGTGCAATTTTGTTTACCATCGAGGCTATTGAAGTATTAGTCAGTCTAAACATGCCACATGCACTGAGACGAATAATCGTCAGTTTTTGACACGTATTTTTAAATACAATTTTGATCTTTGGAGCATGAGTAAATTTACCGCAAACTAAATCACCGTCAAATTCATACTTTTTTCCAGCAATTTCAAACATCAGTACAGCGCATCCATTATTTAAAATAATATGTTCATGTACAGAGGGAGCACCAATAAATTCAAAATCTTGCTCTTTTTTATATTGATATGTCGGAATGTGATAGATTGAATCAATAGAAGGACTTTGATGGCAAATAATATTCATTTATGTAATCCTTTAACTAGCGCAATGATAGGCTAGAAAGGGAAACATGTATTGTAAAATTCCGCCAATTAAACAAATAAGAATATTTTATAAGCAAATCAAGGAAAATATCCATTCAAAGAATGAATGGATAAACTATTATTCTCCCCGTCTAATTGCTACTACTTCAGAAGGGAACTTTTTCGCACCTGGCTCAATAAACCATGTTTCACCGTTTGATAGTTCAACTTCACCGCCCCATTTTTCATCCGTATCAAACTCACTTTTAACGATAGTCTCTTCCATATCTTTTTTAGCGACATAAAAAGAGATTGATCCTTTTGAATCGTAACGTAACATAACTTTTGCCATAACCTACTCCTTGTGTAAAATTACCTATTCAATTCACCGCACTACTGTGCGTGAAAAAACTTCCGAATACGATGCCTCCAGTCCGAAACGAGGTGACTTTCAAAACTGATTCGCAAAAATGTCCCGGCAAGCCGTCGTATAACGGTATCAACCTTATAATTGCGATCATCTCTTTGCGGGAAATCCTCTCGATAATGGACACCGCGGCTCTCTTCACGAGCCAATGCGCTCATCACCATCGCTTCGGCAACGGTGAGGGAGTTACGAAACTCAATAATGGACATCAACTCGACGTTATCGCTACGCTCTTTGTTGATACAACACAGACCCGATGACATTTTCATCAGATAATGAATATATTCGAGTGCACCTGCGAGGGAGTCGTGATGGCGGAATACCCCTACGTTTTTATAAAGGATATTTCCCAAATTACGGCGCATGGTATTGATATTAAAGCGGTTTTCCCCCTCTAAGATCATATCAACATAACGGAACTCTTTAGCTACCAGGGCATAATCGATCGGGTGGAATACCCCTTTCTTCGCCGCACGAGCCGCTTGTATACCGGCTACTTTGCCAAAATATGCCCCCTCCAGCAAACTGTTACCCCCTAAACGGTTGGCGCCGTGTACACCACTGTAGGCACACTCTCCACAGACAAAAAGGTTATCAATATCGGTGGAGGTATCGTCACGGCTCCAAATTCCCCCCATTGTGTAGTGCGCCGAGGGGGTAATAGGAAGCAGTTCGGTAAGAATATCGATCCCCGCTCCGTTAAGAGCATGTTTACGGGCAGAGGGGAGTTTTTTGTCGATTAATTCCTCCCCCAAATGGCGGAAGTCGAGATAAACGCTATGCCCTGCCATCTGATGGCGGACAATATCACGGGAAAGTTTGTCCCTCGTTTGGAGTTCATCGGTAAATCGAAATCCATTTTCATCGACAATATAAGCCCCCTCCCCCCGTGCTGCCTCACTGATTAAGGTTCCGCTGTTTAAAAGGGTCGTTGGATGAAACTGTACAAACTCCATATTGACCAGCCGCATTTTGGCCCGCAAAGCAATCGCCAGTATATCCCCGCTGGATTCTTGGGAGTTGGTCGAATGTCCTCGATAAATCCCCGCATACCCCCCACCGGCAAGTACCAGTGATTTGCACGCAAAAGCTATGACTTGCGAATCACGCCGCCGAAGCATCGTAATCCCCGAAAGCTTATTTTTAAAGGTTGCGATACCGAGCATAAGGTGGTTTGGAAACATTTCCACCCCCTCTTTGCGACACTGCACAAGCAATGTTTGGGTAATTGCTGCTCCGGTACGATCGGCGATATAGCAGGTACGTTTTGCCGCCGTCCCGCCAAAAGGTCGTTGAGCCACATCTCCTGACTCACTGACATCAAAATTGACCCCCATGGCTTGAAGATCCTCGATGATCTCCCGAGCGCCGCACACCATCGCATTGATCGCGGAAAATCGTCCAAGCTTGTCTGCTCCGTTAATCGTATCGGAAATATGCACTCGCACGGAATCGTTACGAGTGGTTTTGAGCACCGCATTGATTCCGCCCGAGGCTACCGCTGAATTCGAACGGAGTTGATTGCTCTTTGAAATCAGGGCAACATGAAGCCCTGCACGTCGTGCTTGAAGTGCTGCATTCAGCCCTGCGATACCGCTACCGACGACAATCACATCATACAGCATACGAATCGCTCATTAGGCTTTCCATGGCCTCTGTTGTGGCATTGGGCAGATAAGCCAAAATAGTGTTATCAATAACATGAGACGGTGCAACGGCACCAAAAATAGCCGTGATGGCTCCCGCACTTCGGGCAAACTGGAGGGCACTTGCCACATCACTCAAATCACTGGTTTGCATTAATTCACCGATCTTCGGCGTAAACGGTCGTTTGAAAAGATTTTTTTGCAACAGCGGTGACGAGCCTAAAAAACTAAGACCGAATCGGGCACAGGCATGCATCAGCGGATAATAAAATCCGTCTTCACACTGCTGATTGGCATATCCGTAAGCGTGGGGTTTGGCCATATTAAACGGACTTTGAAGGTATTTAAACCCATGCTCACCCCCTCCGATACGTCGTGCAATCTCCATGACTTTGGTAAGTGAAATATACTCCGTATGATCCTCTTCATATAAAAACCCGTTCCACGATGCAATCCCGTAAGCAATAATTTTATCTTCACTACGCAAGGTTTCGAAAAGCTCGAAGGCAGCTTCGATACGGGCATAAAAGGTCTCTTGGTCCACATACCCCAACTGCGTCTCAGGATTATGGAGAAACAAAATATCAATGGTATCAAGTCCAAGATTTTTCAGCGACTGTTCACAACTCCAGCGCAAATACTTGGGACTCATACAGTGCTGATCAATAATAATCTCATCCGCAGCCGCCAACTCTTTGTTGATAATATTCTCTTTTATCCAACCGTACGGGTTTTCGGGAAACGGAAAATCAAGCGGTATAAACCCGGCTTTGGAAGCGACAATCACCTCTTCACGCTTGATCTCACCCGATTGTATCATCTCACTCAATGCTTCGGCTATTTCACGCTCCGACATCTGATAGCGATAGTTAATTGCCGTATCGATAAAGTGGATACCGTTTCGCAATGCCGTTTTAATCGCTGAGCCATAGTTGATAATATAATTATCCTCTTTGTACGGCTCCGGTTTATAGGTTCCAATTCCGAGGGAAGGGAAAAACAGCTCTCCGTTAAAGCGGTAAAAATCTTTCGAATATTTACCAAACTTCTTTAGATACGAAAATGTCCCCTCTTTGGTTGCGTGTGACATTAGACCACCATCACTCGCAAATTGGATTTGAGTTTAAAATTGAGCATATCCTGCATACCGGCTAATGTTGTCGTCGTGTTCATGGAGCAGCTCATACACTCTCCCTTATACTGAATGTAGAGTTCATGTCCCTCTTCGGTCTCTTTGAGGTCGATTACTTCCACATCGCCGTGGTCGGCTTTGAGAGTTGGTCGAATGTACTCTTCGAGGATCGATTCGATACTGCGAAGTTTTTGTACCAAACTCATCGCATTAAAATTACCGTCCCCTTTTGCCTCTTTGATCTTTTTGCTGATCGCCTCTTTTTCGAGTTCAGCGGTAATCTCGGCCAACATGTCGATGAGATAAACATCTTTTTTCTCATGGCCGCCCGGTTTGATACACGATTTACAAAAGCCCCCTGCTTTGGTGTAATCGGTGATGCTTTCGATAGAGTCGAGTTTGTTAAGACGAATAACCTCTTTAAGAGTATCAAGGCTAACGCGGGCACATTCGCAGACGATATATTCCGTCTCAAACTCGCTCATATCGACCCCTTTATAGATCGATGCCGCTTTTTTGATTACATCATACGCCATAACCGAACAGTGCATTTTTTGCCCCGGAACGGCGGGGATATCTGCCTCATCACGAAGCGCTTTTTCGACGTCGATATTGGTAATTTTTAACGCCTCATCAACGGTTTTATCCATGCACAATTCTGCCATCATATCCGAACTGGCAATCGCTGTACCGCATCCGAAACTTTTAAATCGACTTTTAATGATCACGTCGTTTTTAGGATCAATCATCCAATACAATCGCACGGCATCCCCACAGCTCTCTGCACCGAAATCGGCAATAATAAGTTGCTTTTGCGCAGCATCGGCCTCCTCTTGGGTAATCTCTCCCATATTGATCGGATCGTTCATACGTCGTTGTACTTCTAATGAGTACTCTTCCCATAATGCTCCGCCGATTAATGTGTCTCGTGCCATTGATAGCTCCTTGGAATGGATATTTGCCAAAGGAATGCAAATGGTGTTCTCGCAGCGATGTAACATTTTTGTCATACTTTTTTACGGGAATACTCTATGCAAGGGCTTTTCTATAAGCTGCTTATAAAATAATCAGTTGGTTGGTGCGTGCTCACCTTAATTCAGCCTATAATGGCATATCAACAAACTTCAAAGGGGTTCCAAATGGTCCAGATTACCGCTGTATTCAACCGTCACTGTTTAAATGATGTTCTTCGTGAACTGTTTGATAATGAAATCGAGGGGGTAACTGTTACGGAAGTAATAGGAAAAGGTTCTCTCGGTATTGCAGAAAAAAACAACGCACCCGACTTGTATCCGAAAGTTATGCTTTTCATCGTTGTATCCAACGATAAAACAAAAGAGATAGCCATGGAAGCGATTCGTGCGCATACGCAAGATTTGGGTCACGGTGCAGGTAAAATGTGGGTCACCCCCGTCTTGGAAGTCGAACGTATCCGTACAGGAGAAAAAGATGAAGTTGCTCTTACTCAACCGATTCCGCGAGCTACGACCAAAAGCAACACCTTTTTCACCGCCGTCGACACCCCATCAAGCTAAGAGTTGTCTCTTAGCAATTATTCTGCGGATACCTTTTCGCCTCGCTCGATCTTCTCTTTTTTCTTAAAGCTCTTCATTTGCTTTTTGATCTCTTGCTTTAACTCTTTTTTGAGCAAATTTTTCACTTGCTTTTTGACAATTTTCTTAATCTTGCTACTCATTTTGGAATCCTTTAGTTTAACATCCGCTCATCATAGAGCACATTGCCTTGTTCCAATATTAACTGAATAAATACTAAAAAAAACAGAACGGTCACTTCAGACGAGAAGTGACCTAGAGCAATTCGAGTTTGTAAAGAAACTGTCGCTCTTTATAAGAGGGAATATCAAGTTCTTGTCGATATTTGGCAATAAGACGACGAACCATTTTAACGCCAAAACGCTCTTCAATCATCTCATGCAACGTTTTATCACTAAACGGGTCCTCTTTCTTTTCGCTTCCGACCAGCCGTTTCAAAAAGTGTTTAATCTCTGACGTCGAGACTTCGCCGATAGAGTTGGAGAAAAACTCTTTAAATGCATACAATCCGCGCTCCGTTTGGATATATTTATCCGCAATGGCGCGTGAGATCGTCGATTCGTTAAATCCCAACTCATCCGCCACATCTTGGAGTCGGAGCGGTTTAAGTTCTCCCCCCATGAAAAAGGTGTACTGCTTCTCAATCAAAACCAGCGCGACATTGTACAGTGTCGCTTTACGCAGATCGAGGAGCTTTACGAGTTCGCGCGCCTCTTTGAATTTTTGTTTGGCGAAATTATCGTATTTATCAATCATGCTTACTTTCAAGTCGGGATAAAACGCATGATTTATACGAATATCCAATTCTGAACCTGCAAACTCGACGAAAAGATCAGGGGTTATCTGCGCTTCGGGTTCCATATATTCCAGTGCCGGAGGATTTTTAAGATGTTGCAAAACATGTTTGGCGTCATGGAGTCTGGGATGATTAATGAATTTTTCCATCTTATCAAACTGCAAAATCATCGCACCGAGTAAAATACTCAGTTCATCATCCAAATCATGATCGCTCAATTGAAATAAAAAGGACTCTTTATAATCCATTGCACCGACACCGGAGGGTTCTAAGTGGGCAAAGCGCTGGCGCACCCGTTCTACCGTATGAGCATCGGTGTCACACTGCTGTGCTACCTCTTCTACAGACCCCTCAAAATACCCCTCATCGCTAATATAGTAGACAATCTGACGGGCAATTTTTTGGGATATCGGTGTCGGAAACAACGGTGCTACAATCTGCTCATCGAGTTTTTCATACAACGAGGTAGAGGAGATGCTGAGCCATTCGATTTGATCCGATGACGCATTCGAGACATAATTTTGAAAGGCACCGTAGGCTGCAGATCCTCCCGCTTGGGCATTCGATTCTTCAAACCCTGATCTCACTTCGATGCAAGGATTTTCATTGGTAATGACTTGTAAATGTTTTTCGAGGTCGTTGAGTGAGCATTGTAAAAGAGGCAGCCACGTCTGCATCGACAATCTTGGGAGTTGTTTTTGTTTATAAGAGAGTGATGTTTGCATAATAATCCGCCTAAAAAAATACACATTTACGCAATAAAATGCATATTTTGTTCTTATGAAAATTATAGGCTTTTTCTAGGCAATTATATGATTAAATAATAGACAACTCAGCAAAAACTGAGTTGTGAAGAGGCATTAGTATTTGATACGTACCAATCCGTTTGGCGCGACAACTTTCATTTGACACGCAAGGCGTGCTTTCGGGCTAGTTTCACCGACCGTTTTCAATACAGCTTTCTCTTTTGCATTGATTTCGCTCATAAATTCCATACCTGATTCGATCATTACGACACAAGTGCCGCATTCGCCATCACGGCATCCAAATGGCAATGCAGAACCTGAAGCTTCTACGATATCTTGGATCGTTTTGCCCGGTATGACGTTGATCGCCAAAAAGTCATTCATAATTTCTACACGTGTTGTCATCCCAACTCCTTTGTTGATTACGATTATTTAGCCGCAAGGGCACCAATTCCGCTTGATACGGTATGCAAAAATCTCAGAAGATGTTGATATTACTCCCCCTCTTCTTGAGATTGCGCCGCTTTCTCTGCGGCTCTTTGGGCACGATGTTCTTTGATCCATTTCAGCTCTTCGGCGACCTCATCGTATCCGTCATCTTCGAGTGCGCTTTCCAATTCCGCTTCGCGGCATCCAAAGACAAACCCCTCTTCGATAAAATTGACCTCATAGACCCGAATCGTCTGTAAAAAATCGCCGATCGCCCGAACATACCCTTCTGATCCCGCTTCGATGAGGACATCTCCCACTTTTGCATGCGGAAAAGTTCCGTCATTACGGATCGCTTTTATCAGACGTACACGTTCTCCTACCCTGAATAGGGAGAGAATTTCATCTTTGGTTGACATTTTATAGAGGTTCGTTTTACGTGCCTCATCATTAATGGGCATATTCTCTTCAATTTTAGGTTTATTATCTGCCTCTTCAGAGGCAAGCTTCAGTGCCATAGCGGCCAGCGTAGAATCGAGGGCTTTGCTCTCGATTCGCTCAGAACTGGATGGTTGCTTGGCTGACACAGGCGTGGACTCCATTGCTGACCTCCTCAACAGTGCTGCAGCTCGTTGACGTAGAACAGGTACCGCATGCACTTGGCTTATCAAACATTTCCCATACATCAGCAGCCGATGGGCTATAACCGTTTTCAAAGTTTTTGTACACGGTAATCAGAGCAAATTTATAATACTCAAGCAATTTTTCATCGCTTTTGAAATCATGCCCTTTTGCCTTTTCAACCAATTCGCCAAATTTTTTCATCATGTGGAACCGTTTGACCTGAACCAAACGTTCATCGTATTCAAGATTGAAAAAATCAAAGAAATCTTCGGTATCGCTTATTTGTTCAAATTCGCCCAACGTTCCCATTGTGTTCTCCTTATAATCCCATCTCGCTTTTGAGCTGACCAGCCCACTCTACAACCCGTTCTTCAGTCAAATCTTCTTGATTCACATCGTCGATCCCAAGACCGCAAAATTTCCCCTCACGCTCTGCCAGAGAAAATTTATACTCATACCCGCTAGTCGGGATAAATCCGTGTGCTTCCGCCCCAAGGGATACAAACAGATCATGCATTTTCCCCAGTGCGCTCAAAAAGTGTTCACCGTGCGTTTTTTGATCGCCCGCACCGAAGAACGCCACTTTTTTACCACTCAAATCAGGACGGTCATTGTCCAGTTCATACAAAGGATCAACCCAGTCACGTTGAGGATCACCTTGCCCCCAGGTAGAAGAACCGATAAGCAAGACATCAAAATCATCAAATTGCTCGATACCATCAAAATCTTCTTCCATATCGATCAATTCCGCACCGGAGAGTTGCTCTGCTAAAAGTTCTGCCGCTCCGCGCGTCACACCACTGCTGCTACCGAAAAAAATACCTACCTTTGCCATTTCACCCCTCCTGTGTACACGGTTTATATTGCTCATATATGGCAATTGCATTTGCTAAATGTTTATCTCCGTCTTCGAATAACCCCTCTAAGGTACGGAATCCAAAACGGTGTGCGTCTTTAAAATACTTATCGACGATACAAATACGCCCTGCGATAACTGCACATCGGCCGAACCCCTCGTGGCTCATCTCCATAATAACATTACAGACAATCCCCGTTTTACGTTCAAACGCCAACGCGATCGCTTTATAGATCATCTTTATATCGTTTATGAGCATCTCGTCAATATCCGCGATCAAAGGGATCGTTTTTAGATCCTCTTTGGTTTTGACATACTTTTTGACCAACAGCTCTTCATCACTGGTTTTAGCCCAGTTTCCAAACTGATCGAGTGCACGGATTTGACGTATCAACTCCACACCGTATTCATTCATTTTTTTCTCTGCTTCCATTATCTTATTCTCCCTATCTTATTTCATACGCCAACGGAATAAAACCCCTTTTGGCTACGCTAACGCTGAGTTCGCTTAGGCAGCGAGCCCACGCGCTCTAGCGCTTCAGCTTTCAGCTTGCCATCGATCTTGTCGCACATCGTGCTCGGTTTTCATTTGGATAATATTCTTGATCCACGGGGGAGGATTGCCGTTGATCATCGTTACCAAGGTTTTCAAAATATCTTCAATCGGTGTCGGCTCTGACACTTTCATCGGATGAATCCCTGCACGAATCACTTTTGCCGCCGCCGTACCGCCGATACTCTCGCAATACATAATGTTGACACCCTTGAGTGCACGCACACGGTAATCGGTTTTATCATCATCTTCCGGATCGGCACTGTCCGTTTTAATCACTTCGGATACTTCATAGCCGTCTTTAGAAACGTTGTAAACGACGAACTCTTTCGCTCCGCCGAAGTGAGCGTTAATCTCTTCCATATCTTTGGTTGCAAACGCAACTCTCAAAGCGCTATTCATCGTACCGTTCCCCTCTATGCTGATTTTAGTGTTCATGTTTAACCTTTCTCAATTCGTTGGCTATTTCAAACAAAAAGTACGTGCTTCCTTCATACAGTTGATCGTTTTTGAGTTGGTTCCCTAACTCTTCATAGTTCGGAAATCCTCGGATAACGAGCGCCGTATGATGAACACTATGCAAGATTCGTTCTGCATGGAAATTACTAATGACCATATCCGCTTTATCAAAAAAGCGACGCGCATCTTCCAAATCTCCGACGAATACATTCTCTGCTTCAATCATATGCAACGCATCGCTAAATGTTGTAGATACCGCTGCATCGATGGTTCCGCCGACACTTCGGATCAGTGCGCACATACCGACGAGCATATCCGGTTCACCCGTGATAACAAAATGGGAACTCCCGATAAGAAAGTGGGAATCCAGCATCGCATCTTGCAACCGCGAGCGCCAACGCTTCATAAACGGTTTTGGATCCATATGTCGGATTTTCATCAATGCACTGACAAAATTGTCGCACCCATCCAATCCCATCAAATGATCAAAATGGAGATGTACCATCGCGGGATTCTTTTTTTGAAGTGCCAATGCCGATTTTTTCATTGATGTACCGATACTGACCACGACCGCAGAGGTACCCAAATCACGAATCTGTTCCACCGTGATTCCGCCATTGGCAAGTTTCCCCTGCCCTGCTTCCCAATACCCGTCCAATGAGGTGGAGAGATCGGGCAGTGCATAGGTCTCAAACCCGAAATCCTCGCACACCGCTTTAATCTTTTCCACCTCGATCGGCTGCATACTCAGATGGGGTAAAAAAACAAGCTTATTCGGTTTTATTTCAGTTGCAGCAACGGTTAGTTGTTCGATCATTGCCGTGACGGTCAACGCCCAGCCGCTCTCCATCCCCCCCTCATAATCGGGAGTATTGACAAACACGTAGGGGATTTCGATGTGCATCCCCACTCCGCGAACATCATCCCCTTTGGTCTCGGTCAGACCCGTCGTATGGAGACCGATCATGCTCGGTTTGAGATTTTTCTCTTTGTTTTGGATATTTTCAATCGCCATAAGAATCGAGTAATCACCCCCGTCAAGGACGGCGGTGATATCGCTCACGGAAGTATTGTTAATCGCGATAGGTTCGTTGAAATGGCGGGTAAAAAACACTTTCGTATACGAAGCGCACCCTTGGGCGCTGTGCATCAGAGGCATACAATCCTTGACACCCAAGTATGCGAGAGTTGCCCCCATCGGCTGGGAATGTTTGATCGGGTTGACTTGAAGCGGTTTGTGCTCATGACGGGAAAGGGAGAATTCCATGGCAACTCCTTATGAAAGGAGTATTGCAAGATTTGTACGAGGAGAGGGTTTTAAAGAGTTAATCGGTGATTTTTTAGGGTTGGTGTATAATAACCCTATTCTAAATCGGAGAGGTCGCTATGACACAACAGTACATCATCGATTATCTCAAAAGCAAAAAAGACGAATTTCGCAATAAATACGGTATTACGACATTGGGACTGTACGGAAGCTATGCTCGCAACGAAGCAAAAGATAGCAGTGACGTAGATATATTTTATGAACGAGACAGTTCTGTCGAATTACAAAGCGGCTTTGAATTCTTACGAATCTCCGATGAGATAGCAAAATCTTTACATGTAGCAAAAGTTGATTTTGTACCGCTTAAATACATGAATCCGATCATCAAACATTACGCTAAAAAAGATTTTATCTATGTATAACGATGGAAATCTGATATATATTTTTACAATGCTTGAATGTACCGAAAAGTGCTGGGTATATTCAGCAGGTTTTGATAATCCAAACGATTTTGTCTGGGCAGATTCGCAAATACATCTCAATGCTGTAATCTCGATGTTTATTGCTATCGGCGAAGAATCCAAAAAAATAGACCAAGTATTGAAAGATGCTCTTGTGAGCAAACTAGACTGGTCGGATGTAGCAGGGATACGAGATAAAATATCTCACGATTATCGCGGTACGGATGCTGAAATTCTTTGGGCAGTTTTACCAAAACTCAAACAAGCACTTCTCGAAATGATCGAGTTAATCGATCCCTCAATCGAACTGTTAAACGAATTTTTGGATTCGCCATACTATCAACATCTTCAGTATTTGCGGAAATAGTTTACTTTTCCCTCACCGTATAATAAACCGTTCGTTCGCTTCCGTAACTCAAACAATATCTCTCTTAGATTTATTTATACCCTCTAATCGTATCAATAATTGATACGATTAATGTAAATCTCCTCAAAAATGATATGATAAATCTAAATAATTCCCCTAATCTTCCGTTTACCCTATCGGAGTACAATCCATCCTAATATACTATACGTAGGGAAACTACCATGAAACACGTCCTCCTCCTCAACCTCCACCAAAAATATGAAGGGTTTGCCAACGGCAATCTGACCCATGATCTCATGAACGAAGCCAAAACGTTTTTTCTAGAACACGGCTATGAAGTGCGGGAAACCACTATCGATAACGGCTACGATGTCGCCGTAGAGCTGGAAAATTTCACGTGGGCAAATGTTTTTTTCGTCCAATCTCCCGTCTACTGGATGGGGCTTCCGTGGCTGGCTAAAAAATACGTCGATGAAATTTTTTCAGCCGGAAACAACACAGTCACCTATACCAGCGACGGAAGAAGCCGTGACGATGCGTCCAAAAAATACGGAAGTGGCGGATTGATGCAGGGAAAAGAGTATATGCTCAGTTTCACCTACAACTGTCCGACGAGCGAGTTTGACAATCCGAACGGATTTTTCGAAGGGATGAGCGTCGATCAGGCCAATGTCGCTTTGCACAAAACGTTTCAATTTTGCGGAGCAAAACCGCTAAAAACGTACTCTGTCCATGATGTCTACAAATCAGACTTCAATCTGGACAAAGCACTTCTTGGATTACAAGACACATTAGCGAAAAACTTTTAGGACTAAGTTTTTAGCAGCTATTTAAAAGTACAAATCTGTTTTAGATATAATCACTTTTAAAATTAGTAATATAAGGTTATTTTATGAAAAAGAACATTTTAGTAATATCTATTATTTGTATAGGATTACTTATGACAGGATGTGTCTCTAAAATGATTGGAGGCGCAGTAGATATTGTAACTTTAGGCATTGTCAAAAACGATGTCAAAGAAACAAAAACTACACACAACAAACCTATCCTTCAAACACAGAGTTGAATTTCTCTAATTTTTTTAATGTAAACGTATCAATATTTGATACCTCTACAACTCCCATGGAGCTGGTTTTCCGACATTGGCGAAGACGGGATTACGAAAAGCATACTTCAAATCTTCCGCAAGATTGAGCAATCCGCCGTATCCGCCATAGCTCGTTTTCTTCTCCTGATTAACGTCGATAAAGGAGATCTTTTTCTTAATCGCGGTGTAGAGACTTCGCCCTCCGGCGAGGAGGATATGCGCACCCGTAGAATCAATTATTTTCCCCTGCTCGGAGGCGGGTTTCGTCATCAAAACTCCGTTTTCACCCAGATATTCCCGCGCTTTGTCGATATCATCCTGCGTCGATTTTGCCACACTCGTAGCAACCACTTCGATACCCAAATCCTGCAATCCTGACGCGATAGACCACGCTTTGTTTCCGCCCGTGTTAAGTACCGCTTTTTTCCCTGCGAAGAGGGCTTTGTAGGGGGCAAGTTTCTCTTCCAATGCCGCCTCTTCCTCCGCGATCACCGCTTCAGCACGTGCGATAAGCTCCGGACATCCCAAAGCATTAACGATCTCACGAATAGCAAACGTCGTATCACGCTTCCCGTAAAACGAGACCGAAATCCACGGGATACCGTATTGCTCCTGCATCTTACGAGTTAATGTAATCAATGATTTGGCACAGACGATGACGTTAAGCTTGGCTCGATGGGCGCATCGGATATCTCCGACGCGTCCGTCACCGCTCATGGAGCTGAGGATGCGAAGTCCGATCTTCTCAAAGATGGGGAGATACTGCCACATGTCCCCCGTGACGTTGTAGTCCCCAATCAGATTAATGTCATACGGAGTTGTCTGTTCAGGCTCTTTGGTACCGATCAAATGCTCTAAAACTGCTTCACCCGCAAGGCGAGAACCGAGATTTTTGCTCCCCACAAATCCTGCGGCATGAACAGGGACAACGGGGACGCCGTGTTTATCCGCAGCCAATTTACAGGTCATATCGATGTCATCCCCTACGAGTGCCGTCACACAGGTCGAATAAACAAAAATCGCTTCGGGTTTGTAGTGTTCCATAATGTAGTCGATCGACGCATCAAGCCGTTTGTCGCCGCCGAAGATGACATCGTTGGTGTTAATCCCTGTCGTAAACCCCATCTGCGTATGATCACGCCCCTTGTACGACGTTTTTGTCTCACGGGTCTCCCATGATGCACCCAGACAGGTTTGTGGACCGTGGACGAGATGGACGGCATCAGCATAGGGAAAAAGGGAGATTTGAGCGCCGTCAAAAGCGCATCCCCCTGCGGCAAGACCGGGTTTAGGCTTATCACACCCCTCTCCGGGTTTTTTATCTTTGCTGTGAGAGCAGGCACTCTCGTTCATGAGTTCTTTGATTTTAGCTCGGCTTACCACGGAAAACTCCTAGGGAGTGAATTACCGACAGTATGCAAGATTCATGCAAGTAGAAGTATTTTTATACTTTGATTGCCGTTACAACGAAAATCGGATAGCTTTTATCCTCTCGAACAACCGTATAGGCTTCGTGAAATCGAACACTTATAAAACCGCACTTCTCGATCGTCTGACGCAGCGCATCACGCTCAAATCCAAAATGGTAAACGCCCTCATTACCGTGGCTGTGAAAACTCCCGTCTTCCGCTTCGAGATCGGCAATGGCAACAAATCCGTCACGTTTGAGATGTTTATGAAAGGTCTCAAAAAGTGTGGCGGTATCTTTGACATGGTGCATTGCCATAGAGCTGACGATTCCATGAAACTTCTGATCTAACGGCTCATTCATGATATCTTGACATATCGGTGTAACCGATACGGTATCGCTGTTTTTAGCCTCGATTTGTTCCAACATTTTTTCGGATAGATCAATCCCGACAACCGATTTAACCTGCAGTGCGATTTTAAAACTGAGAAGTCCCGTTCCCGCTCCGAAATCGAGTATATCCATATGGGGCAACAGTGCGATGCGGCTTGCGATGGTCTCAAAAGTGGAGTGGGCAATATTTTGACGCATATCACCGCTATCCCACTGAGCGGCAGCTTCATTAAAACGTTCTGTCATGATTTCTCTTTTTTTGAACGTATTATGAACAAAATTTCTAAAAAAAAGATTTGATAAAAAGAAAAAGATTAGCTAAAAGTAGAAGATAAGAAAGTGAGCTCCTGCCGTAGCAAGAGCTCATAGTCGAAAGGAGATTACGGATTTGGTCCGTTGTGACAATCGTAACAACTGACCTTTTGTTTGGCAGCAAAGGTTTTAATTCCATGTTCAACACTTAGCGTTCGCGCTTGAGAGGTTGCGGACAATATCGTTCCTCGATAATCTGAACCGTGACACACGGTACAGCTCGCCCGATTACTCTCAGCAGCATGTTGATGTGAGCTAACAGCACTCTGTCCGGTAACGTGCATCCCGTGAGGTCCACCGGTAAAAGAAGTCGGTGTTGTCGTATGACACGTTGAACATTCCGCGATCGTTCCTGTGTGTCCTTGCAAGGCGATACTTTGTACATTATCGTTCGCATGACTACTTGGGTATTCCGCATGGGTTGAACCATGACACGCTTCACATTGAAGATCACCGTGCCCTTTGCTAAATCGGTAGAGTGATTTACCGGAAGCAGGAGCATTTGCCGTAGTGGCAAATTTTGGATCTACAATCGTTCGCAATGTACTTCCGCTAGAGAAAACACTGGTGAATCGTGTAAAGTTAGCCGTAGATGATCCGTTACGATCATGACACATTTGGCAGTTTGGTTGGTCCAACCACCCCTCACGCCCTGTTCGGCCTACATCAGACATTTTACCGTGACAGCTTTGACAATCGATAGCATTCGCACCACTGGTTGTTTTAGCATTACCCATAGCACCGCGTAGACATTTGGTCACGGATCCCGGGTGACATTTATAGCATGAATCGCGATTTGTACTGCTGTCCATCGAAAGACCCGTAGTCGGATCGGTCACAGTAGCATGTTTGCTGTGTAACGCTTCGGTCAACGGTTTAATACCGGTTTTCAAGCCCGTACCCAAGGCATTGGACTTATGACACGCTGCACACAATACCGGTTGTCCTGCATTGGCCGTAGCCAAAAGAGTTCCTCCCGTATAGGACGCACCCATACCCGCATCGGCAATCGCACTCGGATGTTTTTCATCATGAAGACGGAGAATATTTTGCTTCCAATCTTTTTCTACTGTCGCATTATTGACCCATCCGGCAGTTGGTTTTGCCGCAGCAACACTGTTGGAGGCGTGACAGGTCGTACAACTCATCTCATCCGAGACGGGAAGTACCACTTTGGTCGTTGCCAATACGGTACCGGCTGAATCTTTTGCAACCACTTTGACCATCGGATAGTAGTTTTTAATATTATTGTCATCATACGGAGTTACAGGGATCCCCTCGGCTTCCCACCATCCTTGAGTACTATTGTAATTCATTGCCGCAGGGGTTAAATTCGGCGTTGGATTCGAAATAGATGGGTTCGAAAGGTTAAGCCCGTGATCCGGTGCCGGAGAGCCGCCAAATAAAGAATAGACCCATGTCCAAAAATTGGTTTTCGTTTTACTCGTTGTATTGATAGATCCATTGGCATCCGCAACTGCTTCATAGGTCAGAGTCACTCCACTGATGATATTTTTTCCGCTCGTTACCGTTTTGCTAATAAGATGGGCATGAAGATTGTTATAAGGGGGAAGGATACTAAAGACCGAGTAGTCTTTGCCGTCCACACAGTGCATACCTAAGTCATTCCACGCCACAAGAGTGTAATTTCCAGTATTGGTACTTCCTGTTCCTATTGTTGTACCTGCTCCAATGGTTGGTGGTATATAACCCTTAGCGGCATTAGATGGTGTATCAGGTTTAAAATTACTTTGCGCTGTTGTTGAAGAAACTGAATAAGCATTTTTATTAATCATACTCAATACATCAGAATCAGTTATTGTTGAACTACTTAAATCAATACGAGATTTTGTTTTGAGCATAGCCACAACTGCTGGATCAATAGTGATACCGTTTGACGGATTTCCATCACTATCTAATGTTTGAAGTGTTTGAAGCATGCGAACAACTTTCGCATCTGAAATATTGCCTGTTTTTACAATATCCAATGGGGTGACTTTTCCATTTTTTACTGTTGAAGAACCTAAATAAAGATTACCGATATGAAAAGTGATCAACTCACCCTCTTTATAGATAAAATTACCATTGGAATCAGTTATACCGTGCTGCGTAGCACTCTCGAATTCCAATCCTGATACAGCAGCATCGATAAATGTTGCTGTTGATACCCCACTACCGCCGCATCCTGTGAGGATAAATGCCGCAAGTACCGATGAAACCAGTCCAATTGCTTGACGCATATTGACTCCTTTAGTTGATATTTAAGCGTTATGGTAAACTACCATTGTGAAAATTTGATGAACGAAGGTAACCCATGCATCTTTTAATTATTGATGACAATGAAGAATTATTGTATGCACTCCAACAACTCCTGATCGATGCTCATTATCATGTGGATATTGCTAAAACATTAGGGGAAGGGGATGAATGTATTACTCAAAAAAAATATGATTTGATTTTGCTCGACTGGATGTTGCCCGACGGAAGCGGCATTGATCTGCTGATACAATTGCGAAAAGAAAAAATGAGAACCCCTATTTTATTATTCTCCTCTAAAAAAGAGGTCGAAGATAAAGTCGAAGCACTCGATGGGGGGGCGGACGATTATTTGGAAAAACCGTTCTCCAATATCGAACTTTTGGCCCGCATTCGTGCACTTCTTCGTCGTGAAAGCGTTCAAAAACAGACCCTGCTAGAAATCGGGAATTTAAGTATTGATTTTTCTTCTCGTAGTGTACTGATTGATAATACCCCCGCAAAACTCTCGGCCAAAGAGTTTGAATTACTCGAATTACTTATCCTAAATGCCAATACCGTACTCACCCGGTATCAGATATCAGAACATCTAAGCAGGGATTTCGACCACGTAAGTGCCAGCAATATTGTCGATGCCCATATTAAGAATCTTCGAAAAAAGCTTAATGCCGATGAACTGATCCAAACGGTAAGAGGGGTAGGGTATATGATCGCACAATAAGGTTAGAAGGTTCTAAAATGAAACGAAGCCGTTGTCCCCTTCCCTTCCCCTTCACTGATAATATGCAAATCTCCCCGAAGCAGCAGTGCAATCCGTTTACTCAGGGCAAGCCCCAATCCGCTCCCCTCTGCCTGATCCTGTTCTGTCGTACGTACCCGATAAAATTCATCAAAAATATGGGATAATGCTTCATGTGCAATGCCGCGTCCTGTGTCTTTTACCTCTAATATAAATATCCCCTCACTGTAGCGAAGGGTTACATCTATACTGCCAAAAGCGGTGTATTTAATCGCATTGGAGAGTAAATTAATCACCACTTGACCAAACAAGCGCGGATCACTGATAAACGTATCTTTCACCGACACATACGACGTCGTAATACTCAGCTCTTTATCCTCTGCCAAAGGATATACCAACTCTATTGCTTCGCGTATCAATCCAATAGGATCGCAAGGCTCCATATGAGGTTCCATTTTCCCCGATTCTGCTTTGGCTAAATCTAAAATATTATTGATAACACCCAGCAAATGGTAGGCCGAATTTTCAATTTTTCCCAATGTTTCAGCTATTGCTTGGGGCGTTGAGGGTTGTATCATCATATACTGGGTCAAACTTAATACCGATCCCAATGGAGTACGCAATTCATGCGACATTGCCGATAAAAATGCCGATTTTGCGCTGAGAGCAGCCTGCGTTTTGCCCAGTAATTCAATACGTTGCATCTGTAATGCCAACATACGCTCCAATGCAGCATAAAAACGCTCATTGGCTTCTTTCGTCAATTGCGGATCAATAATGCAGATAGCCCCGTGAGTCTCATTGCCAACAGCGTCCAAAGCAATAGATACCCCCTTGATTTTAGATTGATCTTCACTAAAATAAACCTCTTTGGCATTACTGAAACGGCGAATTTCACTCATAGCAATCTCAATGGTCGATTCTTTGGTATCGGATCTGGTAATTGCATTGAAAAAAACGATCAGACTGACCAATTTATCCCAATGTTTTTCACGCTCAATCTCCAACCGCTTCATACTCATTCGAGTGGTAAACATCAGAGCATTAAAGGAATGAGCCATAATCCCCACTTCATCATTTCCCGTTTCAGGAACCGTTTGGGTATAGTCTCCCGTCGTCGCAATTGCCATTGCCGTATCGGAAAGGGAACGAAGCGGTTTGATAATGCGAAGAACAATAATCCAAACTAAAAAGGAAATTAATACGAGACCTACTCCAAACCCCACTAAAAAAAGCATTTGGAAATGGTACAACAGAGAAAGTGCTTCATTTTTAGGCATCGCGTAATGCAATACCCATCCCTCCAATATCCCGCTAAGGGTGTAGCTATCATGTAAATAAGCATTGGCATTATGGAGGGGATTAGTGTATTTGTACACTATGGATGTGGCTGAGGGAGGGGTTAACCACCGATAAAAGGTTTGATCGGTTTTTAATTGGTGTGAAAAATTTTCTAACGGATAGGAGAGTACCAAATATCCCAATAAATCCTGAGTGTAAAATGAGCCGTAAATAGGGGTAAATAGATAAAGTTTATCTCTCAAAAAAAGATACGTTTTTTTAGTATTAACAGCAGTAGCAATCCTCTTTATATCCTTCGACACGGTATTTATTTTAGATGCTTTGGAGGCGGCATAGATCATTCCGTTCGGAGTAATCGTGAAGAGGACAATGGACTCCCCTAAATCGGTCGCTTTTTGTTCAAGTACACTCGTAATACGCCGATCCATATCGCGAGCAACAATATCATCCATCACTTCAAGATGAGACAAAAAAAGGATCTCTTTATACAGTATATTCAAATGTGTATTCAGATCCTTTGCAACCAAAACCGACTGAGAATGAAGGCTGTCCTGCTCTTTTTTAAGCATCAGTTCTGACTCATGCACCCATAAATAGGTAAGTAAAATAATAACAATAAGTGCGATTCCTCCGACAATGGTCGTGAAAAGCTTGAAAGCTATTGATAATCGGTTCCAACGATGTTTCATCGATTACTCTTTTAAACGAAAAAGGATTTTTAAGTGATATTTCAATGCTGTATCTTCGTCTAAATACCCCATAGAATTATCTATTTTAGTCAAAAATTCAGCAACGGTTTCGGGACTTTTTAATACTTTTGGTGCATGATGTCCAAGGTAATGGGCTTGAAGCCAATTATGTGCCAGAGTATCCCTGTCTTCTCCCAGAACTTGTTGTTCAAACTTATTACGAAGCGGATTATCTATCCCTAAATTAAGGGGGAATAGTTTCTGATTTCCCAGACGGAATTTTTTACCCAGATAGATCGAACGTATCTCATCGATCCCTAAGACATTGACACCAAAACTTTCCCCTGCAGCAATGACGAGCGTTTCAGACTGCAGTTGTACTATTCCACTGAAAAGGAGCCAAAAAACCAATGCCATTTTCATCCTATTCACCTAAAAAAGGACCGAGAATGAAAAGAGCCAGCGATTGAGAAGGGTGTTTTGATGCGCTTCATACTCACTTTTTAAAGCAATATTATTCAACGGTCGATAGGTATACCCTACAATAGCACTTCCATCATGCGCATAGGTCAACGGTGTTTTTTCAATTTCACTACGAAAAATCAGATCATGTGCGGGTCGCATATGCCATACTCCTTGTGCATACACATCGTATGCTACACGCCCTTCACCACTATCGCGTCTTAGGATGGATTCGAGAAGAAATGTCCACCTCTTTTGTTCTGTTTTCATCGCACCCGAAAGATAATAAGCCTCCCTCCAAGGCTCATATTGAAAATATCCGCCACTAAAACGCCACAACGCCTCTTGATCTATGATATCACAGGTCGCGGCGTAATGCCGATAGGTATCAAAATTATTAAACCCGATATCTAGGTCACGATTGTTCTGCAGCGTCACTGAAATACGACGTACCGCACCAATGGACTGGCGTGACTCATACTGGATACCGGTGGTAAGTTTTGGAAAAAAATCACTTACAAGGCGAGGGCTTGAGGTCGTATCACGCAATACATTGATAGGGATTTGATTCCAAAACCCGATATCGGAATTAAATTTTCCGATCCGAAGCCGTTCGTTATGACCAAAAAAATAGTCTCCGTAGAGCCGCTCAACATGAATCGCACCGCTGCTGTTCTCATCGCGACGGTTTGAAAACTCTTTTTTATACAAATCCACCGTTTCAAGCTCTGCCAAAAAATCCATATGATCGTATTCACCGTATGCTAACAGTGCCACATCATCCACACTTACCATGCGGTTATTTTTATTTAGATCCATAATCGACGAGGCATATCCCCCCACAATCAAGGGAGAATCAGCCACCTGTACTCCGTTTCCAAAGCTATACTCTTCGGCATGAGTAAGAGTAAAAGTCATGATTGACACAATTATTATTATTTTTAATGCTTTCATGTCGTAATTATAATCTTCTTTGAATAAAACTATTTCCAGTGTGCTACAATTTTACAATTGTACGGAGGGGAAGAAATGTTAAAAAATTGTTTTATCGCACTTCTCTTCAGCACTTCTCTCCTCGCGAACGTATCGGAGTATGAACCCTACTTTCAAAAAGCGGGAAGTTATTATAATATTCCCCCTCTACTCCTCAAGAATATCGCAACCATCGAAAGTGCAGGCAATCCCAATGCCATTCGGATCAACGATAACGGAACCAAAGATTACGGTTTAATGCAGATCAATTCGATCCATTTTCATAAGTTATCGGCGTGGGGAATCAATGAACGTAACATACTCAATCCCCAAATCAATATCTTCGCCGGAAGCTGGCTCCTCTCGGAACATATCAAAGAACGGGGATTTAACCTCCAAGCTATCGGAAACTACCACTCTAAAACCCAAGCCCACAAAGAGAAATGGCTTCACAGACTCATTATCGCGTTAAAAACATCACCATAAGTTCTAAACTATTATTGCAAATTTAACGAGAAAATAGGCAATAGCATTGCGGTGACCATCACCCCGATTATCCCTCCGATAACAAGCATTAATGAGGGTTCCAGTACCGATAAGAAAAGGGTGATTTTGTCTTTGTTCGTATCGATGTAAAATGATGAAAGGTGCTCTAACATCGAAGCGAGTTCACTGGTCTCTTCGCCGATTGCCACCGCTTCGATAAATGAATCGTCAATCGTATATCCCACCTCTTGTCTTAGTGCCTTGGAGAGCGATGATCCCTCGACAACTTTTACGGAGGCTTGTTCGAAAAGCGATTTTATCACTTCGGATGAGAGGGTGATGCAGGAGAGTTTGATCGTATTAACGACCGGAATTCCTGAGCGGATCAGTAGCGAAGAGATCGTACAAAAGCGAGCCAAATCACTGGTCTCGACCATTTTTCCGACAATAGGCAGATTCAGAATAAAGGCATGAACCCCTTTTTTGAAGTCGTAGCTGGTCGCCATTTTATAGGAAAACAGCCCCACGGCGCTCAACACGCCTAGCGCCATCACAAACCAATACTGGGCAAAAAAATGGGCCATTGCAATAACAATCTGTGTTAACAATGGAAGAGCCTGCCCCGTAGACTCGAAAATAGAGGTGATTTTCGGAACCACAACGGTGAGCATAAATGAAATCATCAGTATCGATACTACTACGATAAACGAGGGATAGACCAATGCTTGAGCCAGCTGTTTTTTGATTTTTTCCTGTAGCGCCAAATAGAGGGAGAGTTCATTTAAAACTTCCGCTAATATCCCTCTGTCTTCCGATATTTTGAGTGTTCCGGTGTAAAAAATAGGGAGGGTATAGTGCTCTTGAGATTCAAGCGCTTGTGCAAAGCTTTTCCCCTCATTAATAAGGGCAATCACGGTTTCAAAAAAACGTTCCAGTCGGATATTCGCATGATTTTGATGTTTTAAAAGGGTCAATGAACGGATCAGCGGGATTCCGGCATTCAGATAGACGGCGAGATCACGGCTCAGTGTTGCCAGTACGCTGTCGGGGAATTTTTTTTGTTTAAACAGAGCAAGAACACCGAAAAAAGATTGCTCGCGTGTGGAGATGTCCGAGTACAAAATACCCAGAGCTTTGAGCTTCATCTTCGCTTCATCACTGTTTACCGCTTCGATCGTTGATTTTAGCGGTTTCCCTGTGCTGTCTATCCCTTTGTAATGAAACTCCATTACGCCTCTTTCACTCCCACACGGATAATTTCATCAAGACCGGTCGTGTGATCCAGAAGAAGTGCAATAAGTTGATTGGAGAGAAATTGCATCCCCCTCTCTCGCATAATTTCACGAATTTCAAAATCGTTTTCACTGTTTTTCAACAGTGGCCGTAACGAATCATCCAGCATAAAAAACTCACCGATGGCAACACGTCCCTGATACCCCGTATAATGACACTTGACACACCCTTTGGGTTGTGCCACGCTATGCCCGTGCGCAATCTTCAATTCATCGGCATCTTCATTCGACAAACTAACGATCTCTTTGCAGGAGGGGCACAAACGCCGTACAAGCCGCTGCGCCAATACTCCGATCAAGGTCGAAGTGATCAAAAATTTATCGATCCCCATATCCGCCAGTCGAGTCAATGCAGCAGTTGCGTTATTGGTATGAAGCGTCGAGAGTACGAGGTGTCCCGTCATCGCTGCTTGAATCGCGATATGGGCGGTCTCGGTATCACGAATCTCACCGATCATGATAATATCGGGGTCTTGACGTAAAATGGAGCGCAATCCCCCCGCAAAGGTCAATCCGGCTTTCGTATTAACGGCAATTTGACTGACATGAGGGGCATCGTACTCGACCGGGTCTTCAATGGATATGATATTTTTTTCCGGACTTGCGAGTTGCTGCAAAAAAGAGTGCAATGTCGTCGATTTACCGCTCCCCGTAGGCCCAGTGACCAAGATGATACCGTGTGAATATTTGAGAAGCTCTTCAAACTCTGAGGTCGTTTTCTCATCAAATCCAAGTTCCCGTAAGGCAGGAATCGAAGCCGCCTGCATTAAAAGCCGTAACACAACCCGCTCTCCGTGATACGTCGGAAGAACCGATACCCTTACATCAAGATTTTTTCCGGCTACTTTTACCTGAGTACGCCCATCTTGGGGAAGCCGTTTTTCCGAAATATCCAACGCCGAAATAACTTTAATACGACTGATAATCAAATCGATGATATTTTTATCCAAATCGATATGTTTTATGAGCGCTCCGTCAATCCGAAAACGTACTTCCCCTTTTTTCTCATGGGTTTCGATATGGATATCGCTCGCTTTACGCTTGATCGCCTGATAAAAAATCGTGTTAACAAATTTGATGATAGGGGCTGATTCTTCGCTGGTCAGCAAATCCGCCGAATTTTTAATAAAATCGATCAACGATAGCTCTTCATCGATAAATTCGCTGCTGCTCGGAGCCGTTGCAGAGATATCAAGATCAGTTTTCAGCTCTAAAAATTTCAAATAGAGATTTTCATACCCTGATTGACCTAAATAGGCTATCGGGTAGCTGAGTGAAAGTTTATTGTAAAGCTGAAGGGCTGTTAATCGCTGTCCCTCAGGGATAATGGCATACGTCTCCCCCTCAAAAGTACAAAACAAAAGGGAGTGGCGAATGCATAACGCAAGATCAATACTTTCAGGATGGGTGAATTCAATGCGCGTTTCATCCAACAGGGGGAATTGAATCATGGCTTGAGCTCTTTTTTAGCTTCAAAGTTTTTGGTTATGTTGGCAATATAACGATCTTGTATCGCATCAAGTTCACTCAACTGCACTCGAAGTGCGCTCAAATCACTGCTTTTTTCAATGATATAGGGAGTCAGTATAATGACGAGATTGATTTTATCGTGGGCTGTCACCTTGTCTTTAAAAAGATATCCGACTACAGGAATGTCACCCAAAAGGGGGATTTTTGTATTGGTTTCATCGATTTTTTCCCGAATTAACCCCCCGATAATAACGCTCTCTCCGTTATTGACGATAGCGGAAGTAATTACCTCTCGTTTGGTGGTGCTTGGACGATCGGCTATGGAATTGGGCTCAATATCTTCGAGTTTTGCACTCACCCCTAAAAGAACTTTATTATCATTGGAAAGACGCGGTTTGATTTTTAGCGTCAGTCCGATGTCCTGACGAGTATAATTTTGCGTTATCCCTGTTCCCACTCCCTGAGTTACCCCTGAGCTGATTGACTCTGTTTTCCCTACATAAATTGACGATTCTTGGTTATCAATACACAGAATAGAAGGTTCCGATAAAACATTTGCTGCACCGTTCGAATTTAAAAGGGCAATATTGGCACCTAGCGCAATCCCGCTTGTAAGACTTGGAAGGGTGATCGCACCCAAAAGAGTCGAATCAAGGGATACTGCCGATGTTTTGCCATCTCCCAAAAGAGAGTTAAAGGTAAAAAGCCCGTTTGACCCTACTTTGCCGCCGGAAAGACCGTATTTTATCCCGACTTCCTGAGATTTATTTTCACTGATTTCAATAATTTTCGCTCGCACATAGACTTGCTGTCGATTATGATCTAAGTCATGTATCGTTGATTCAAGACTTTTGAATAAATCATCGCTTGTTATAATAATCAGCGAATTGGTCGAATCATCACTTGTAATACTCGGCGGCTGCTGCCCCGGAATCAATGTCATTTTTCCAAGAATCGTATTGAGAGTGGCCACAATGGATTTAGCATCTGCATTCTTTAGAGAAATGATATGGGTAGTATTTGCTATCGTCTCATCACGCGCGTCAAGGATAACCATCGCTTTTTTGATAGTAGCAATATTTTCAGGAAAATCGGTCACAATAACCGAATTTGACTCCTTGGATGCAGTGATTTTGCCATTTTTACTGCTGAAGTGCTTAATCTTGGTTCCCATCGTTTCAGCGGAAGAAAAATGGAACGTAAAAATGTGGGTTTGCATTTGCGGGATGTCACTTTTTTCCATAAGTGGAAGATTCATTTGGATCGCATCCGCTGTCTTGACCACACTTAAATACCCACCTCCGGTATCCACCAGAGTATACCCACGCGCATCCAGTGTACTTTGCAAGATCCCGAAAAGATCCTTTTGCTGAATCGGTTTGTTACCGGCATAGCTGATTGTTCCGGGTATCTCATCCCCGATAAAAATATTTTTATGTGTCGATGCGGCAACCAGTTTAATAAAGTCGGAAATTCCCATTCCATCAATTGCGAGAGAGACCTTTTCCGTATGGATAGGAGACGCTATCAAAAGCGCCGCGAGTGACATCGAGAAGAGCAAAATTTTAACGGGTGATTTCATAGACGATATCCTTTTGGAGATTATTTCGGTTAACAGAGATGCGGATACTTCGCAGATGCGGTATAAGACCATACACTGCAAGCGCGTCGGCATAGGAGGAGAGTTTTTTATTATTGACGGAGAGGATGACATCTCCATTCATAATACCCAGTTGCGCAAATATTGATTCCGGAGCAATGGTATTGACTCGAAACCCGGTAATTTTATCTCCATTAGCAACTTCAGAGATATCAATATTTTTCCCGATATTTTGCAGATCGCTCATCTGATTCATAATGACTTGATACGCAATCGTGTGCCGTTCATTTGTACCCCCACTCTCTTGAGCAGGATCCGATATTGATTCGTTCATCACTTCTTGACGCGCCAGAGGATCGTCATGTCCCAATCTCAGCGTATAGCTCTTACCGAATCCGCGAAACGTTGCCGTCGTATCACGCAGGGCTGTAAGACGGAATACTTTTTTATAGATGCCGCCCAATGGGACAATAAGGGTTTTTTGCGCATCGCTGATACTCACAAACGAACCGGAGTTTGAGCGATAAATCGCTTTGATACGGTGCGGATCGGGAACAAGAGAGGTAGTGGTAACGGTTTTGGTATGTATCGCACCCTCAAAATGTTCTGCAATACCGAATTTTTCTCCAAAATGAAAAATTTCAAAAAAGGGATCAAAGGCAGAGGCAAACCCCTCGGTAGTGTAATGGGATAAAAACACTCCTCCGACACTTGATAAACTCCATACTATAACCAATGGCAAAGCCAAGAGATTGAATCTCTGAAAGAGGGCTTCATTAAAAAGTGCTTTCATATACCAATCCCCCTTTCTCCTGATGCAATTTACTCACAAGCAGCCCATAAGCGCGAAGTTGTGGTGTAGGATCAAAAACAACCCTAACCTTTTGATCGATCAGATCCACAGTACCCTCATAATGACCGAAATCGCCCTCTCCCTCGATCTCAACATGCAAAGGGTGAAGAAGAGAATAGGTAAAAGCGATAGTCTCAATTTTACCCGGAAAAAAGTTTCGATACAGCGGTGAAAAAGAGATATTTGAGAGCGTTAGTCGATTGATCAAAATCCACGGTGCAATTCGGATATGTTCCACCGAAGCAAACTCTTGGTTGTCAAGTAATACCACCCCGTTATCGGCATCAAAATAAACAAGTGCATTCGTAAACTCTTCATTGCTGATAAAAAGATGGTAGTGTGAAAGGATCGATTCAAACGTGAAATAAAGTTTTTCTTTCGGAATCATCACGATTATGACCAACAGAATGTACAAAGTGTAAAAAAAACGTTTCATGATTCAATCTCCACCGTAATGTACCCTTTTGAAGCACCGTTACGTTGAAGCGTTAGTTTTTTGATCACCAACATGGAATTAAGAAGTTTATTAGTGAGAATATTAAACTCGCTTGAGGAGAGATTATCATATTCAAAATAGACGTTCCCCCCCCGTTTTTCTTGTTTGATTAAGTTGGGATGATTTTTCAAATACTCAAAATCACGTTGTGACTCTTGGATTGACCAACGTCTTTTTAAAAGATCGATTGACTTAACCTGTTGTAAGAGAAGTGTATGTTCCTCATTTAATTCCTGTGCAAGTGAGTGTTCTCTAGCCCCTATTCCGGCAAGAACAATCAGAGCCACCATAACGTATAGGGTAAATATCAATGATTTAGGCTTCATTTTAACCGAACCTCTAATTGGGTGTCATGATCATTGATCTGCGCATGATTAAAATGTTTGGAAATCTCGCGCTTTAGAGATTCATTGGACGCAGAATCGTGTGTTTCTATTATCAAGTTAACGGCGTTTCCATCATAATTAAATGTCTCTATCCCCTCACCGTGAACATTGATATTCGCAGCCGATGCGGTATGTTCGATCAAAAGACGGTTCGGTTCACCCGGTTTTGAACCCGGAATAAGGACAATCCCCTCCGGCGTTGCATTCACAGCCGCAGAGATATTCGGAACCTTGGGATTAACAAGACTTTTCCCTTCTATAGGAAGGTCGCTGATCGCTTTACAAAGCTGACGAAAATGGAGTTGTTTGGCCTCTTTAACCTTTAAATTAGCCAGAATCGCGTCTCGCTCAATCGAGGTTTCGGGTAATTTGGATAATTCCAACACGCTTTGCATCTCTTGGCTCAGATGCTCTGAATTTTGATAACTCAAAAATGTTTCTGCGACAAGATTTGCCAAAAGGATCCCTAAAATAACTAGGGTTATTGTGAGTGTTTTTGGGGTGAGTTCAGCGGTTGATAACCCCTCTATCGGAATTGTTTTTAAAAAAGGTCTTGGATGAGAAAGCACTTCATCCAATGTAACGGAAGGTTTTGTGTCAATATATAAGGGATCTATTTCAACAATAATCCCCTCAAGCGTAGTTAAATATTTCCCGTTAGGAAGATAAATCGGGCGCGGCTCTTCGGCGAATACCCATTGGGCAAACGTCATTTTCTTGATCACTGAAAGGTGCGGCAGGAGATTGAAGCGTTGAGCGAGTTCATCGGGGCTGTAGGCAATGAGAATATAGCTATTCTCTCCCACTTTTTGTGCCTCGTAGCGATACTCCTTACCCAAATCAAACAATGCGGCACCATAACTTGCCGCCTCTTTGGGCGTTTTTACATTAAGGTTAACTGCTAATGCCCAATAATCACTCGGAGAGAGGATCAAAACCGATTCACTCGAAACAGACAAATCCCCCTTACTATAAATTAGATGGGCCGAGGGACAGAACAAACGGCTAACGCGCGGAAATGTATCACAAAAAAATCGGCCAAAACGCGTCATATTAAAGAAACTCAACACGTTGTACTTTTTTGTCCAAGAGATTGTATTGAAACCGTACATGTTCTTCATGTCCATTTTCACTTACTCGTACATCGTATACAAGATTGTAAGAAACTCCCGGCTTGTAAATGAAAAAATAGTTGTCAAATACAGGACCCAATGCAGGTTCTGCCAAAATTGCCTCTTCTTTTGACGCGTACGCTTTGGTGCGGAAGAGGGTCAGAGAACGGATTTTTTCAGCAGAAATCTTAGGTAATACCAAGGAGAGCGTTTCAGGGTTGAGGGCATTGAAATCCATCTTCTCTCCATCATATCCGATATACCGGTCCCATGGAATTGATAAAATCGTCGTATCTCGTGTCAGTTCTATGTAACGTTCCAATATGCGGTTAAACGCTCTAGCATCCGCGATCACACCGTTTTTAAAATCGGTGGATGTCCATGCTATCTCTGTATCCGTCCCACGTTCTACGGTATCAGTATCGATTGTATCAAAAAGGAGCTTAATAAAAATATCAGCGTCAGCAATCGGATACACAGCAAATATCCGCATTAATAATGCCACATTCATGTCATTAACTTGCCCCTCAGGGCTCATAAGACGATTGATATTTAATCGACCGTAGGGGGAAGAGAGTCGTGCTTTAAGAGAAAAGTCCCTTTTTTTACTCTCCAACTGCAACGGTAGGCGTATTGCCAAATCGAGTTGTTCCGCTCCGCTAATAACACTCAGCAAAGCAGGAAGTTGTTTTTCTAAATCATTTACAATCCCAAACGACGAACTTTGATAAAACGCATTATTCCCCACCCGTGACAAACGTTCACTCTGCGTCAATACCAAAGCGACGATTCCCATCAGCATTGTTATCAGGACCAACGTCATCATCAAAACCATGCCACGTCTTTTCATTCACATTCTTCAGTTTCATATATTTTTATTTATGAAGATAAGTATATCTGGTACAGATGAATTTTTTATGAATATAAAAAGGATCCAAAATATGAACCTTAAGTCACCTTTTCTTATATTTCAAATACAATCCTACAACTATTACAGACAACAGGAGCGATGAAATGCCGTTTTCTACCCAAAAAAAAGCGTTCACACTGATTGAAATCATGGTCGTTATCATTATCTTAGGGCTTTTGGCAGCCTTCGTCATCCCCAATATCACCGGCAAAAGCGGAGAGGCCAAACAAAAATTGGTCTGTATTCAGATGAAAAGTTTGAATGAAAGCCTCAAAATGTTCAAAGTAGACAATGGCTCGTATCCGACAAGTGAAGAGGGATTAAAAGCCCTCATCACGAATCCGAACGTTGATGCGTACACATCGTATGCCCCAAGCGGCTACATTGAGGGAAAAAACATCCCTAAAGATCCGTGGAATAAACCTTATCTTTATCTCAATCTTGATGGTGTGGTTGAACTGATCTCTTTAGGAAGCGATGGTAAAGAGGGTGGAAAAGACGAAGAGAAGGATCAAAAACTCTCTGAGTGCCGCTAATGAAAACAGCGCGTTCAGGGATGACCCTCTTTGAATTGCTCATCGTTATGACGATTATAGGGATCGTCTATTCGATCGGACTCTTTACGTTAAAAAGAGAGAAAGTCACCGCTGCGACGCTCAGTGCATCCACCTTGAAAACGACCCTCTTAGCCCTTTCCCAATCCAGTACCATTCGGTTGCTCTGCGATGTACCCTGCCAAGAGTGCCGAATATTCTCCAATGAGGGTAAACTCCTTACGACGGCACATCTACACTCGGATACTCCGGTGCTGCGCTATGGTTTTAACCGTTTCGGCGAACTTCGTGTATTGGGAAAGGTGGTTGCGCGGACGGATAATGGCTTGAGCCAAGGGTGTTTCGAGATGTCCCTTCTTCCCGATGGCTCAGTCACTCCGTTGATTCTAAAGAGCAACAACAAATTTTATGCTTATGCACCACTGGGAGGGGATAAACCCTATATCACTTACAGTGAAGAGAGTTTACGTAAATTTGTCTTTGATGAAACACTCTATCCTCAAAGAGGAGATGATATCTATGGCACTCACTAAAGGGTTTTCTCTGATTGAAACACTCGTCGCCATTACCATTGCTTCTATCGCGACGATGGCATTGATGAAAGTTATTTCCCACGCTTCCACTACTTCTGCCAATGCTTTAAAACGTTTTAACTCTTCTATTATGATGGGATTAGTCGCTGGAGAAGTCAATGATACCTTTCACGGCAGAACGCTTAGTGTAGATGAGATACTTCGTAATCGTTATAGCATCGATCATCCCGTTATTAGAGAATCTCTGCAATCAGCCACGTATGAGATTCGTCTACTGCCCAAAGAGATCATCAACCCCCTTATGAACACTCCGGTAAACGGTATGGGTTCTAGCGTGGCGCTCAGCTCTATCGCCATCCAAAAAGTGATCCTCCAAAATCCCAACGAAAAAAGATCATTTTTTACCATCACGTCGGGGCTCCAATGAGACGCAATGCCTTTACCCTTGTAGAGTTAGTCGTTTCCATCGCCCTTTTTGGTCTTATCACCGTTTTTTTATTCGGAGCGATTGATGAGTTGCGCAAGCAACAGAGCTTTTTTCAACAAAAAGAGGCTCTCATTTCCAAAAAAAACCAAATTATTTCACTGTTGCGAACCGATGTAGACCGCGCTCAAGCAATAAACGTAACGGCAAGCACGAGCAAAGATTTTGATCAAATATCGATTAGCGGTTCCAACCGATCGTTGTACGGGATAGATCGCCCTTTTGTCGTTTGGGTCGTACTTAAAGCACACAATACTCTAGTCCGACTCGAATCGGCTTACCCCATCACTTTGCCGATACGTCCCGAAGCACTCTATCTGATCCACAGTGATCTTATCGGCAAACGGTGTGAATTGTTTCGCCTTTATGACTCCCCAAAGCACCGGCTTATCTACCTAAAATTTGAAAATCAATCGCCGCTCATTGTCGAAACGGCTAAATAGTACCCGTTTGAATAAAGAGGCAAAGTTCTAAAAATGCCTCTCCGTATCGATCAAATTTCACCTCTCCGATTCCACCGATCTGCAACATTTCAGATCGGTTTTGCGGCAGTTTAGCTGCCATCTCCTGAAGTGTTTTATCGCTAAAAACAACATAAGGCGGGACATTTGAGCGCTTGGCAATTTCCGTTCTCAATCCCCTTAATTGCTCAAAAACCGTATGATTTTCTTCAGATCCGTAAGCTGTTTTTCTACCCTTTACGCCTCGCTGTTTCTCTTCCAACCGCTCTTTACGAATCGTTACAGCGAGGGAATTTTTAAGGATATGCAACCCGTATTCATCGATTGCAACCACACGAAACTCTCCTTGTGCCAATGCCCCGAGTTCCATAAGACGATCTCCGATGCTAAGCCATTGCCGGCGGCTTTTATCTTTACCTATCCCGTAAACCGAAAGGCGCTCATGAGCGTTTTGCTCTATTTTTTCATTTTTGGAACCGAGGAGAATATCAATTACATAATGGAGTCCAAACCGCTGACCGCTGCGATAAACGGCCGAGAGGAGTTTAAGCGACTCTTGGGTGATATCGATACTCTCTTTGTCCGGTTCCAGACAATTATCGCATCGTACGCCGCACGCAGTGGCACTATCATCGAAATATTCGGCGATCAGCCGATGGCGGCACACCTGAGAGGAGGCAAATTTTGCGGTCGCTTCGAGTTTTTCGAACGCCAATTTTTTATAGGGAGAGTCGCTTTGCGACTCTATCATCCGTTTACGCTCTAAAAAGTCCGAAGCCGAAAACAGCAGCAGCGTAGAGGCATCGAGTCCGTCACGCCCCGCACGCCCAATCTCTTGGTAATAGTTTTCGATCGTTTTGGGAAGCGAAGTATGAACTACAAAGCGGATGTTGCTTTTATCTATCCCCATCCCAAACGCTACGGTCGCAACGACTACCCGAATATCATCGTTTAAAAATGCCCGATAGGTCTCATTTTTTTGTTCGCTCGGGAGTCCCGCATGATAGGCTTGTGCCGGTATCTTTTTAGTTGAGAGAAATTTAGCAAGCTCTTCCGCCTCTTTGCGGGTAAAGGTATAAACGATACCGCTCTCATGCTCGTATTTGCTCAAAAATTCCATCAGCTGCTCACGCCCGTTTCCGTTTCGATGAAGGGCACCTATCGTCAAATTTTCCCGAGAGACTTTCGCCCGTATCAAGACCGGTTCTCTGAGCCGTAATTGAGAGAGGATGTCGTGTTCCACCATATGCGTCGCCGTCGCCGTAAATGCCGCTATAGGGACATTTGGAAACAACTCGCGCAAACGGTAGAGCTGCCGATAATCTTCCCTAAATTCATGCCCCCATTCACTGACACAGTGAGCTTCATCGACGACAAAAAAGTTTAGGGGGATGTTTCGTAAAAATCGGATAAATTCGCCGCTTTTTAGCCTCTCAGGAGCAACATATAAAAATTTGAGTTTTGCCACAGTCGCAAGCTGCATCGTTGCAGTGATCTCTTCGGAAGTCTGCATCGATGAGACCATCGCCGCTTCAATCCCAAAAGCTCCCAATGCCGTTATCTGATCATGCATAAGAGCTAATAGCGGTGAAATCACCACTGTAACCCCCTCCATCAACAACGACGGAAGCTGGTAACAGAGTGATTTTCCCGCACCGGTCGGCAAAATCATCATCACATCCGATCCCGCTACGATCGCATCAACGGCCTCTTCTTGAAATGCTCTAAAAGAGGAGTGCCCGAATACCCTTTTGAGGACTTCGTCCTTTTTACCCACGTTTACGGCTCATGCATACTATTTTAAGTTTCATCGAAAAAAGTTTCCTTGTAATAATTGTTCTTTTATCCCCATTATAGCACCTGAGCATTTAGCTCTCTGATATCGGGAGTAATGGCATTATTTATCTCTCAAATGCTACACTGTCATCATGAAAACTACCGATACCCGCTTTTGGGAAACAAAAAAACTTAATGAACTCTCTCATGATGAGTGGGAAGCGCTATGCGATGGATGCGGCTTATGCTGTTTGCATAAACTTCAAGACGACGAAGATGAGCATGCCCCCGTCTTAATGACCCGTGTCGTATGCCACTGCTATGATATCAAAGCCGGAGAGTGCAGCGACTATCCCAACCGTTTTAAAAAAGTACAGGGGTGCACCCAGCTCACCTTCCAACGGGCCGCAGAATTTGACTGGCTTCCCGAGACCTGCGCCTACCGTCTGCGCTACCATAATTTATCTCTCCCTTTATGGCATCCGCTGATCAGCGGCACACGTGAGAGTGTAAGAGCACATGGCGTTCATGCATTGAATCCGATTCTTGAAACAGACGATATCGATTTGGAAGATCATATTATTGAAGATTAAGTTTTAGTGAGGAAGTTTTGAAAAAGAGGTGGAGCGGGAAACGAGACTCGAACTCGCGACATTCAGCTTGGAAGGCTGACGCTCTAGCCAACTGAGCTATTCCCGCATCACGGTGCGAATTATAATCCATTCACCCTTAAGCATTTATTTGACGACTTCTGTCGTACACCCTTTTTTACAAAACCTCATCCCCCCCTCATCAGCTATAAAACAGCCAAGAGTTGATAGCATTAACCCAACAAAGCTATATTTTACGTCTAAACCATGGGAAAAGGCACAATGGCAGAAACTAATGATCCGATAGAGTTCGAAAAATTTCGTAGCCATATCCTAGAAATGCTTGTCAGCAGTGAATCGCTCAATGTCATACTCCAAGAGATTGTGTTGGGGATCGAAAAACTTCATCCTCAAATGCTGTGCAGTATTTTACTTTTGGATAATGAGGGGAACCATCTCGGCAATGGTATCGCACCGAGCCTCCCTGATTTTTACAATGAAGCAATTAACGGCGTTCAAATCGGCATCGGCGTCGGATCATGCGGGACGGCCGCCTATTCCAATGAACGTGTTGTTGTTGAAGATATCACGACCCATCCGTATTGGGCACCGTACAAAGAACTTGCACTTCGTGCAGGGCTCGGAAGCTGCTGGTCACAGCCTATTCGTTCTTCGACCAATCAGGTGCTGGGAACATTTGCCATCTATCATCACGATACCCACACCCCAAATGAATCCGATATTTACCTCATCGAACAAAGTGCCAGACTCGCCAGTATTGCTATTGAAAAAAGTGTTTCGGAAACCAAACTGCGTGAAAGTGAAGCCCTCTATAGACTCCTCACCGAAGATGTATCCGACGTGATCTGGAAGACCGATCTCAATCTGAATGTCACCTATATCAGCCCTGCCGATGAACGATTACGCGGCTATAAAGCTGAAGAAGTGATCGGGCACTCTGTTTTTGAGATGTTTACCGACGAGGGGATCGCTCTTATCCTCGAAAAACTCAAAGAAAGAGAAGAATCCGAAAAGAAGGGAATTAAAACGGGCTATACCACTTTCGAGTTGCAGCATCGATGTAAAGACGGCACGCTGAAATGGGGAGAAGTCCTCTCCAAACCTGATCGTGATCCCAACGGTACTATTATTGGCTTCCACGGTATAACCCGCGAGATCACTGAACGCAAGCAGATGCAAGAACAAGTGCATCAACTGGCATTTTATGACTCGCTTACAAAGCTTCCCAACCGTCGGCTCTTCTATGATCGCCTCAGACAAGCCATGGCAAGCAGCAAACGAAGCCACAAATATTGTGTATTAATGTTTCTCGATTTAGATAATTTTAAACCCCTAAACGATGCCTATGGTCACGCTGTCGGCGATTTATTGTTAATTCAAGCGGCAGAGAGGATTAAAAACTGTGTACGAGAGATGGATACGGTCGCCCGTTTCGGCGGTGATGAGTTTGTCATCATGCTGAATGAACTCAGTGAAAATAAAGTTGAATCGGTTGCTCAGGCTGAAATCGTAGCCGAAAAAATTCGCACGGCCCTCTCTGCCCCCTACCTCTTCAATGCAAATAACAATGAACCCGACAGCTTCTTCGAATATTACTGCAGTGCGAGCATCGGGGTAGTCGTCTTCACCAACCACGAGGGGAATGAAGATCAACTTTTACACGAAGCGGATAAAGCGATGTACACAGCCAAAGAAAAAGGGCGTAACACCATTCATTTCTGCACAGGAATAGATGCCCTTACAGATTAAGCAGCAGTGATCCTGCCCCTTTTGAAACAATTCCCAAAGGCACTTTAATCCCCTCTGCCATATGATCGGCAAAGATTCGGTTGAGCCATACGCGATTTGTCTGAACATTCCGTAAGATCAAGTATTCTTCTTTATCAACGCTCAAGGTCATGTACGAACCGATGTTCACCGCAAGCTTTTGCGTCTCCCCTTCCGGCAGAAGGATAAAATGGAGTGTTTTTTTGTTCGTGTCGACCGTTATATTTTCGACTTTCCCGTATCCGCGTGCACTAAAATAAAGCGATACTGCCGAGTTTAAAATTTTGGAGCGGATAGTGTCCATGGTGGAGATTTCAGCCCCTTGTATACTCCCTAAAAGGATCATAAACATAAAAATAAGACGTTTTAACATCGTTTACCTCGTTTTAAAAAGGCGATTATACCTCCTCTAAAGCGCAAACTCCCTAAAATACGTTCAAATATTACGAGGAATCCCCAAATGCCATTTTCCCGACTCGGACTCTCGCCGCACATTCTGCGCGCACTTCAAAAAAGCGGCTTTGTTGACCCCACTGCGATACAAGAAAAGGTTATTCCCCTCGTATTGGAACGTCACGATGTCATGGCCAGAGCACAGACGGGAAGCGGTAAAAGTGCGAGTTTCGTGTTACCGATTCTAGAGCTTTGGATGCGAAGCAAAGGGGAAGGAAAAGCGAAGATCAAAGCGCTAATCCTTACCCCTACACGAGAACTGACGTTGCAGGTTGCCGAAGCGTTTGAGACCTTCGGTGAATTTTTACCGAAACAACCGAAAGTGGTAAGCGTCATCGGAGGGGAGAGCATCGGCGATCAGCTCTACGCCATACAACAAGGGTGTGACATCCTCGTAGCCACCTCAGGGCGATTGCTCGATGTCGTGAAAAAGAGACAGATGAATCTCTCCCATCTCGAATTCTTCGTCCTTGATGAAGCAGACAAGATGCTTGACCTTGGATTTGCTGAGGAGCTGGAACTTATCCTTCAAGAGATCCCAATCCAGCGTCAGAATCTCCTTTTTTCAGCCACCTATCCTCCGAAAATGGTTGCAATTGCCTCCAAAATCACCCGAAATCCCGTAGAAATCACCCTCGAATCCGAAGAGCCGACGGTGATGAGTATCACTCAGCGGGTCATCGAGGTCAACCGGGAAAATCGCGGTCCCCTCCTCCGCCATCTGCTCAATACTGAAAAGTGGGAGCAGGTACTCGTCTTTATGGCCAATAAACGCGCCGCCGATAACATCGCGATGAAGTTCAAAAAATACGGTTTTTCAGCCGACTCGTTTCACGGTGACCTCCTCCAAGAGGAGCGAACCTTTACCCTCAACCAATTCAAGAACAAAAAAATCCGTATCCTCTTTGCTACCGATATTGCCGCTCGCGGACTCGATATTGACAATATCACCTGTGTCATCAACTTCGATCTCCCCCGCTCTCCTGCGGACTATATCCACCGCATAGGACGTACTGCCAGAGCCGGAAAATCAGGGATAGCCGTCTCCTTCATCTCCCACGAAGATCAAGATCATTTTGCCCTGATCGAAAAACGTTCCCAAATTAAACTTGTACGGGAGCAAATAGAGGGATTTGCCCTCACCGGAGAGGCTCCGATCAAAGAGCGTGGTCCTCAACCGGTCAAAGGAAAAGGGAAAAGTAAAAAAGACAAACTCAGAGAGCAAGCTGCCAAAGATGCCAGTAAAAAAATCTAACCATCTTCCCATGGAGAGACCGGAAGCCAGAGCCAAATGCTACACCTGCTATCGCCCTATGAGTTCGTGTATGTGTTCACACGTCAAACCCGTCGCTACGAATACGAAATTCATCATTCTGATGCACCCCAAAGAGTTTAAAAAGACCAAAAACGGGACAGGCCGCCTCACCCATCTCTCCCTTCCCAATTCAGAGATCTACATCGATGTCGATTTCACCGACCATACCGCCATCAATGCCCTGATCAATGATCCCTCCAATCTGTGCTATGTCCTCTATCCCGGCAAAAAAAGTGTCAATCTAAACACCCAAAAGATCGATACGGATGGAAAACAACTGGTCATTTTTATCATCGATTCAACGTGGCCGTGTTCGGTAAAAATACTTCGACTCAGCCACAATCTACAGCAGCTGCCGAAGCTCAGTTTTACCCACTCTAAAACGTCGCAATTTCAGATCAAAGAGCAACCCGCCGACTTTTGCCTCTCCACCATAGAATCGACACTGACCATACTCGAACTGCTCAATATGCAGGGGGTCGAATCGATACAACCCGAGTCATTGGAACATTTTCTAGACCCGTTTTTATCGATGGTGGATCATCAACTGAAATGTATTTCTACAGGAGATGAAGATACTATACGGTTTAGAACCTACGGATCGACAGATAAGGGATAAGGAAAAATGAAAACACGACGTATACCTTTTGGACAGACCAACCCATCGAAAAAAAATGCCGTTTTTCTAGCCATCTACGTCGAATCGATTTCACCGTGGAGATACTTCAAAGACGACATGCAACATCTCAAATGCCCTGCACTGATTATGATCGACCGATGGGATGGACGTATGGGATTTCCAGGCGGAACGGTGAATGAGGGGGAGAGCCTCATTGAAGCATTGGTACGGGAGATCAAAGAGGAGATTGGAATCACGATCAAACCCGATAAAGTACATCCGATCGTGAGCCATGAAACGCGCCTCGTCACCCACCTATACGGGCTAAAAGTACTCGAAGCAGAATTTTTGCATATCTATTACCACATCCTCAATAATTTCTCCCGTTCAATCCTCCTCCACGCCTACGAAGAGGGGGATGAGTCGCACTTTATGTCGGAGATTACAGGGATCAAAATCGTCCCGCTGATTCAGCATGAGAATAAAGGGATCGTCCGCTTTATCGAAAACTCTTTTGCCGGCTCATCCCGAGAAGACCTTGACGTATTGCTGCGAGAAATTTTTCACATCAATCTCTAGGAAACACTTTCTCCCCCCAATAACATCCCGATACTCGCTATCTCATTGTCGGTGAGTTCAAATTCAAAGAGTGCCAAATCCTCCTCAATATGCTTCTTTGATGTCGATCCGATCAACGGGACAATCCCCACATGACTCAAATAGCGATAGAGTATCTGTGCTTCAGTTTTGTCATACTTTTGGCTCAGGGCAAAAAACTCGCGGCTTGCTAAAATATGGGGATTTGCGGTCAAACTCCAAAAACTTTGATAGATAATCCCCTTCTCAGTGCACCAGCGTCTAAGTTCGACGTCATATCCGCTCTCAGCGTAAAAGCGGTTTTGTACCACGGCAGGTTTTATCTCCGCCTCACCGTACAGCCGAACCAGTAATTCCAGATCATAGCAATTGCTAATCCCAAGCTGACGCGCTCCGCCGCTATGATAAATACACTCCATAGCTCTCCACACTTTTAAAAGATTGGCATACGGAAAAAGAGGGGAATGGAGCACCAGTGAATCGACATATTCCGTTTGGAGATTTTTTTTCGAATGCTCAAACGATTGTGCTACCTGAACGTCTAAAGCCCCCTTAGGATCATAGGGGATTCGCATAGGGTCTTGTCCCGAGAGAGGGGTAAACTTTGTCTGGACAAACAGCTCGTTACGCCCTATTCCCATCAGGGAGAGACGCATCAATGCCTCCCCAACCAAAGCTTCTTCATAATGTTTGGGCTGACACGCCGTATCGATTCCACGAAATCCGCATAGAATCGCTTGAACGACCAAATCGGCGGTGCGCTCTTTTTTCCATGCCGTACCGTAGATCAGTTTGGGCATCTTAATATTTTCGGATGTGGTGACATCTAGGCCAGTGTGCATGCGGATATCCTCTATAAAACTGCGGATAGTATAGTGGGTACCAACTCACTTTTAACTTTGCAAAAATTGCATTTTCTCCCGATTCAGGAGAGCTTTAAAAATACGCATCACCACAGCGGCGTGCTATAATCTCCCATTTATTATACAAAGCGATAACACCATGACATTAACACCCGAAAAAAAAGAATTGATTAAAGAAGCTACACTCGCCTATAAACACGACGTAGAACAACTCAACCGTCTTCTCGAAGCAGAAAACGACGATGAGCGCCGAGAAAAACTCTTCTGGCTTCGTGCCATAGCAAGTATCGAGCAAGGATATAAGATCGGTCTTTTCGACAACGAAGAGCTAGACGAAACACAGCTCGACGCAATGGGACAAGAGGCACAAAAACATTTTCATAACATGTACGATCCCGAATTGGTCGATGATATAGCTCTGCTCGACGATGATATGAAAAACCAATTTTTTGATGATCCGTTAGGGTCAAAAAAAGCTCTTATGGCAGAATTAAAGATTACGCTGTAGAGGGATCAATCCTCCTTGCTGCTTATCGGTTGCAAAATATACTCTTTAACCAAAGCAGTGATCTCACCATCCAATGCCGTAGCATTATCCTCTGCCGTTTTTTTCTCTGCAGCAGACATTTCTGCTACCGCTTCCTGATGTAACTCCCGTCTCTCTTTGATTTTATTTTTCAATGCGTCAAATATTGATTCTGTCATGATTATTTTCCAAATTATTATTAAACGATGGAAGGGGCTACCTTTTCCATGTAATGTAACGACCAATGTCTTTTGAATCTCTACGAATAAAGCGCCAAGAGCAAAACTAATTTAGGGCGAATACTCGACTAGAAGAGTATATTGGCCCAAACACCGCAGGTATTTTCAATTTTATTGAGAAAAGAGTTGTAGTTTTTAACGAAAATAGGGATCATGGCTGTATCACCTTTAGTGAGATATTGAACGTCAAGCCATTTACATCCGTTTTATCAAATGAAGAGCTATCTATACAACAAGCAATAAACGTACCTAATTGATATTTCTTATCAAATATACTTATATATAATAAATTTAAATACTATTGAATTGCAAAGAGAAAAGCAACATAAATCAAAAAAGCAGCTCTGAAAAATGGGGATGATGCCGAATTGGGTATTTCAACGATTCATTTGATTGAGATTTTATAAAATAATGAGGGAAAAAGGGCAGGAAGTAAGAAGATTAAATTATGCGCCAGTTAGACACATTAAATAATCTTTTCAACACGTATTATAACGCAATAACTTTTTGGTCAACCAGAATATTCGGGTTAACTTGATTTATTAAACATCGGCGTCATCAAAGAATCAACGATTCACTCTTCGCCGTATGCCATTTTGATATAGCCTTCAAGTTTTCCGTCCATTGCACCCATAATAGAGGTCAAAATTTTATCTTTTTCATCGTTAGATAATTTATTGCCCGTTGATTTTTCAATAGCATAAATCGCCGTTGATGCTGCGGTATCGAGTACATAGTTGTTTAGTGCCATTGCCATTTTTGCCGTGTGATCACCGACCACTTGAGCGATATGTTGTTGAAGTTCTACTAATATTTTTTCATCCATTATGAAATCCTTTTTGTATTGTATGCGACAGTAACATTATATCTAACGGGAGGGCTTGAGTATACTTTGCCATTCAGTTGGGGAGTGTACGGTGGATTTATCCTGTATTCTTAAGCAATTTCATCTTTATAAGAGGATGGGCTATTGGTATCTGTATCACCATTTTCAATTCCCATACGTGCTTTTCGAGCAAGTGCTTGATAAAGATTTTGATAATTTTTAATAATTTCTTCTTCGAGCTCTTCCAAATCCAAAAGTGCATTATGTGCCCCCAAAGTCGATCGTATTAATTCATCAAGCTTAATCTGGATTGCACTGGTATCTCTATTCTGTGTATTTTGAATAACAAAGACCATAATAAAGGTGATGATAGTAGTAGAGGTATTAATAACGAGTTGCCATGTATTGCTGAAATTGAAATAAGGCCCGGTGAGCATCCATACCAATATAGAAGCGATTGCAAGACCAAAAGTTGATGATCTCCCTGAAATTGCGGCAAATCTTTTAGTAAATGCCGTGTACCACTTTTTATTATGTATATACATCCCTCAATCCTTTAAATAATAAAATAAACCATATCATGAATTATATATATTTTTATTAATTATATTATATTAAAGCATTTTAAACACTCGCCATTTATAACTGCAGATATTATTGTGAAAATTTTAATTAATCCGTCTAACAAAACAATTCTATGATACTAAAGGTAAAGATGCTATTTAAAAAACGCTTGTGTCTGATTAGACCGATTGTAAACGGAAAAGCACTTCATTAATGATCTTCAATATGTAAAATATGACATATTGTGAGTTAATACTATTTATTCTAAAAGTACCAGAGAGATAACACTATGTTAATAAATTTTAAGATTAAAATATGATAGGATAGTCGTATTTATGTAACGTTAAAGATAAACTGAGAATCAATAAAAGAAGTTCTTATTGCTTTATGATTCATTTGTGGGTTGTATCGATAAACAGTAAAAATATACAAACAGCTCACAGTAATGAGGAATAATTAGTTGACAGCAGAAAACTTAAACATGTATGTAGAAACATTTGAGAAAGTGGCTATTGGTATTGCCCATGTGGATGTTGAAGGTCGATGGATACATGCAAATAAGCAATTATGTGACTTTTTAGGATACACGCATGAAGAGTTATTGGCAAAAACATTTCAAGAGATTACCTTTAAAGAAGATATTGCACTTGATTTGTATCATGCTAATGAGCTCTATCAAGGAGTACAGGACAGTTTCAGTATTGAAAAACGGTATGTGCATAAAGACGGAACACCTACATGGGCAAACCTAACAGCAACTGCAGTACGAAACGAAGCAGGAGCAATAGAGTATTTCATTGCTGTAGTAGAAGACATCACGAATCGTAAAATTTCCGATGCACTATTAATTGAAAGTCAGGCAAAATTTCGGGATTTTTTTCAAAAAAATTCTTCGGTCATGTTACTTATAAATCCTGAGTCAGGCAAGATTGAAGATGCTAACAATGCTGCAGCAAATTATTATGGGTATTCCAAACAGCAACTAATCGATATGCCTATAAACCATATTAATATTCTACCAGCGGAATCACTCACCAATAATTTACAAATGGCGGTGAATGAAAATTCTAACTACTTTTTATTTTCTCATCGATTAGCATCTGGTGAAATACGCGAGGTCGAAGCCTATACCTCCCGTATAAAAAGTGACAATAAAGTACTTTTATTTTCAATTATTTACGATATTACAGAGCGAAAACAGGCTGAAGAAAAACTCCATCTTGCCGCAAATGTATTCACCCATGCAAATGAAGGCATTGTTATTACTTCACCTGATGGAACTATCATTGATGTTAATGATGCTTTTAGCCGCATCACTGGTTATCAAAGAGATGAAATGATTGGTGCAAATCCACGTATTCTAAACTCTAAACTACAAGAGAAAGAATTTTATTCTAGCATGTGGCATGATCTACTCGAAAAAGGTCAGTGGGATGGAGAACTTTGGAATCGACGCAAAAACGGCGAAGTTTATGCTGAGATGCTCACTATCAGTTCCATTGTTGATACTCAGGGAAATACACAGTATTACGTGGCACTTTTTTCCGATGTTACTTCTCACAAAGAACACGAGCAACAACTTGAATATATCGCCCACTACGATGCACTTACAGGATTGCCTAATCGTGTTTTAAAATCCGACCGATTGCGACAAGCTATGATTCATGCTGAACGAAGAAATGAGAAAATAGCGGTTGTTTATCTTGATGTGGATGGTTTCAAACAAGTCAATGACCGCTATGGGCATTCAATTGGCGATCAGCTTCTGATAGCTCTTTCAACACGTATGAAACAGGCATTACGAGAAGGAGATACCCTCTCACGATTAGGTGGGGACGAATTTGTAGCGATTCTTATTGATATGGATGATACTTCTACTGCATTGCCTGTTATCCAAAGGCTTCTCGATACTACAAGTCAAACTATAGAACTTGATGATATTGTAGTTCAAGTTTCAGCCAGCATAGGGATAACTTTTTATCCTCAACATGAGGATGTAGATGCCGATCAGCTTATTCGTCAAGCGGATCAAGCAATGTACAGTGCAAAGCAATCAGGTAAAAATCGCTACCATATTTTTGATCCTGAACACGATCGTACAATACGCATTCAACATGAACGTTTAGAGAGAATACAGCAAGCACTGGATAATGACGAATTTGTTCTTTACTATCAACCTAAAGTTAATATGCGAACAGGGGAGCTTATCGGTGCTGAAGCCCTTATACGTTGGCAACATCCCGAAAAAGGGCTGATTCCTCCACTTGAATTTCTTCCGATTATCGAAAATCATCCCCTATCTGTCAAAATTGGTGAATGGGTAATCAATAAGGCTATTTCTCAAATCAAACAATGGCAAACTGAGGGGCTAAATTTACTTGTTAGCGTCAATGTTGGAGCTAAACAATTATTGCAAGGAAATTTTGTTCAGCGTTTACAATGGATCCTAGCTCAACATGAAAATTTTAATTCTTCCTCACTCAAAATTGAAGTACTCGAAACCAGTGCATTGGAAGATATTGATCTAGCTTTTAATATTATTGAAGAGTGTAAAGCAATGGGAATTTATTTCGCTTTAGATGATTTTGGTACGGGGTATTCCTCTCTTACCTATCTTAAACGTCTTCCCGTTGTTACACTAAAAATAGATCAAAGCTTTGTCCGTGATATGCTTGAAGATCGTGATGATTTGGCTATCTTAGAAGGAATTATTGGTTTGGCCAAAGCTTTTGGTCGCGAAGTGATTGCGGAAGGTGTTGAAACTCATGCACACGGGCAACAACTACTTTTACTTGGGTGTGAACTTGTGCAAGGGTATGGAATCGCACGACCGATGCCCTCAGAAAAATTCATTGCATGGTCTCAGAAATGGGAGAAAACTCATGAATGGGTCATTTAATTGGCGAAAGTTGATAATTCCTTCACCGATTTTCCCTGTCATAAAGGGACTCTTAAAAAACAATATGATGACGATAAGCAGAAAGATCGGCCATGCATTTGAAAACATCGAGCTATAAAGAATAGCTGGGTCTAACATCTATTTTCCTTATTATTTTCTATATTTAAATAGCCTATCCATTCCAAAATTAAAATATTAAACAAAAAGCTTTTTATAATTTACATTTCCATAGGTAAGATGCAATATTTTAATCAAACTTATCGAAGGATTGTAATGATAAAAAATGAGGTAATTATCTACGATCAAAATCCGACAATCAGATTTAATTTTTTTCTTTGAGCAGACAACGCCTATCAAAGGGGTATGAGAAAGATTGGCAATCGCTTTTTCAAGCCGATAAAAATAAGATCTTGCAGATTGAGGACTGTCTTGATATATATGGTCGATTAAAGCCTCAAACTCATCAAGAGCCGTTTGAGTGTATTCGATTGTAGTCAAAAAGCGTACTTAGTCTTAATTTGACTAATAACTTCTTGATGCTTAGCAATGGAAGGTGCCTCTATTTCCCGATTTAAAAGGATTTCAAGCTCTGTCTTGAAATCATCTTTTTCAGGTGTCAACATAACGGCATTAGCAGGTAACGTTTGAACGAATGCTTTGAGTTTATCAAGAATTGTTTCGTCTTGAACTTCAAGATGATAGGCTAACATGAGTCTTCTCTCTTTCGTTTTATATACCATATAATACTACATTCTACGTCAACAAATGTATTTTTCTATATTTTAAACTGTTAAATTTATTGAAGGATAGTGTATTTTGTAGGTGGTGGGTCAAGCAGGATTTGAACCTGCGACTACTCCGTTATGAGCGGAGGGCTCTAACCGCTGAACTATTGACCCGATTGAGGAGCGGTATTATAAACGCTCTTTGATTAGACGAAGCTTTTTTTGCCGGTACTGTCATACAGATAACGAAATCGATACGCCAATAGGTTTTCCATAATCCCAAACAGAACCATAAAATTGACAAAACTGCTCCCGCCATAGCTGAACATCGGTAGAGGTACTCCGACAACCGGGGCCACTCCGATCGTCATCGCGATATTAATGCTCATGTAGATAAAAATAAACAACGATAATCCGGCAGAGACGACTTTAATGTAATAATCCTGTGCCCAGGAAGCAATCATCAGCAAATGGATAATTAGTGCCGCATAGAGTGAAATGAGCATAAACGCGCCAAGAAATCCGGTTCGCTCTACGACGTAAGCGAAGATAAAATCACTCGATGCGATAGGGAGAAATTTCATTTGAGTTTGGGTGGCATCTTCTTTGGCTTTACCCAAAAATCCCCCTGAACCAACAGCGATAATCGACTGCTCTACGTGGTAACTCGGCTTTTCTCCGACAAAATCAACAAGACGCTGTTTTTGGTAATCGTGCAATTGGGTATAAATCAGCGGCATAGAAACGAGCAATACCGTTGCTAATCCGACCCAAATTTTCCAGTGTACTCCCACAACAAATAAAATTCCATACCCCAGTATTACAAGTACCGTTGCCGTCCCCAAATCGGGTTCTTTGGCAATCAGGAGAAACGGTAAAACAATAAAGAAAGAGAGTTTTACAAAATCTTTGAGTCGATAACCGTCTCTCGGCGGCGGATTACGATGGATCAGATAAGCGAGCATCAGAACGAATGCAGGTTTTATCAGCTCAGAAGGCTGAATCGTAAAATGGACGAACGGGATTTCAATCCATCGTTTTGCCCCTAGACGGGCATGCCCTACGAATTCTACCGCGACAAGCAATATAACACTGCTCCAATAAAAAATAGGGATAGTCCAGAGCATTTGACGTACCGGCAATAAAAAGAGCGTTATAAATGCTCCGATCCCTACAGCAACATAAATAAGGTGCTTTTGCCCGAGTACGGGATGAATCTCATGTATTAACCAACCTGAAGTAAAGACAAGAGGAATCAATAAGATAACGGTTATAAAATCAAAATGTGCTAGAATTCGGCGATCAATATTAAGCACTGCAATCTCATTCGTAAAAATTTTTAGCTGATTGTATCATAAAGGGCGTCAATGAACAGAGAAAATGTGACACTTTATGTCGAGGAAGCGATTCGTCTTGACCTTTTTTTAGTCCAAAAACTTGGACAAACCCGTAATCAGATCTCCCAGTTGATCGAACAGGATTGCATCCGTGTCGATGGAAAAGCGACCTCCAAGCCCGGTCTCAAACTCAAACTCGGCCAAAACGTCGAGATTATTTTTCCGGTGGCCAAATCGACTCCGGCGTTGAAGATCGATTTTGAGGTAGAGATACTTTTTGAAGATGACGATATTCTTGTCATCAACAAACCCAGCTCTCTCACCGTACACCCCGCACCAAGCGTCAAAGAACCGACGCTGGTAGATTGGCTCAAACATAAGGGAATCAGTCTCTCCACCCTAAGCGGTGAAGAGCGCCACGGTATCGTGCACCGTCTAGACCGTGGAACCAGTGGCGCGATGGTGATCGCCAAAAACAATGTTGCCCACGAAGCCCTCTCGGCACAGCTGCAGGACAAGAGCATGGGACGCTATTACATGGCGGTCTCTACCCCTCCGCTCAAAGAGGATGGAATGATCATCGACAAGCCGATCGGACGGAGTGCTCAAAATCGTCTGAAAATGGCGATCAGCGAGAGTGGCAAAAGTGCCAAAACACAGTTTCAAAAAGTGCTGTTGTCCAAAGATGAAACTCAAGAGCTGGTTGCCTGTAAACTTTTCACCGGACGAACTCACCAAATTCGGGTTCATTTAGAGTCTATGAGCCGCCATATTATGGGCGATCACCTCTACGCATTACAAGCAAAAAGTGATAAGATGGAACGTATCTTGCTTCATGCTTACATACTCTATTTTACCCATCCTACGACCCGTGAGCGCGTCCAATTCGTAGCTCCTCTTGAGGCGATGATGGAAGATTATTTAAATAAACATTTTGACGAAAAGGAACTTCATGCACTCATCGATCCGTTACGCTTTGAGCGTCTCTTTAGCACTGAGCCTCTTTAGCGGCTGTGCACCGAAACCGGTACCCGAAAAAATTGTTGCCATTGATTCGACCCTCCCTGTCCTTTCAATGAACGGCTTCATCTCCGATATTACCTCATCGGCTTTTGAGTGGAAACCGGTCGAAGATACTCGTGTAGTCGGAGTCTATGTGTATCGAAATTCTCCGGGAACGGACGATCAAAAGCTTCACCGTATTGCCACTATCGACAGCCGTTTTTCGACCCATTTTGTTGATAATGATCTAAAACCCAATACGCAGTATCAATACCGGTTTTCAACATTCAATAAAGAGGGAAGCGAATCCATTGGTTCCGAGACCCTTACCGTTGCGACCCAGCCGATGATCCCACCGGTCAGTTTTTTCCAATCCGTCGGAAATATGCCTCGCAGTGCAAAACTTCTCTGGCGTCCTCATCCAAACGGAAAAATCAGCGGCTACACCATTGAGCGTCAAAATGTCAACGACCAGACATGGTCTGAAATCGCAACCATTAATGGCCGTTTGAATGCCGAATATATTGATCATGATTTAAAAGACGGGCAGGTATATTATTACCGTATCAAAGCTCATGCGTATGACAAACTTGTCACGGAACCAAGTGAAATGACCAAAGTCATCACAAAACCTCTCCCCCCGGAAATCAAAAACATCACCGCTACCAACGATGTACCTCGTGCAATTATCCTTACTTGGGAAGCGAGTACGCTCAAAGATTTAAGCCACTACAATATTTATCGTTCTACCTCTCCGGATGGGCTATTTGATTACTATGTCAAACTCGAAACGACCACCTTTAGCGATGCTATAAAAGAAGACGGGAAATTTTATTTTTATAAAATAACAGCAGTCGATAAAGACGGTTTGGAAAGTCCACTCTCGTCAGTTGCAATACAAGGATCAACCCTCTCAAAGCCGCAGCCTCCAATCGCTTATGAAGGTAAAATTCTCGATAAAGCGGTGGATTTGCAATGGAGTAAAAATGATCCTCGCACCGTCTCGTATACGGTCATTAAAACAACCAAAACCAGTTGGATCAGCAAAGAGAGCGTCGAAATCAATGCTATTACGGAACCTAAGTTTCATGATGCCGCTATCCTGCCAAATACTGATTATATGTATCAAATAATGAGTGTTGACAAAGACGGGATACGTTCAGTTCCGACCAAAGCAATTGAACTCAGTTACGAGGCTAAATAGAACCTATGCCGCATTTACACCTCGAATCTTTTAACACTCTCTCCTTCCCCGCTACGTGCGGAGAAGTCGAATTTGACTTTATCGCCACCAACACTGAGCGCGAACAAGAATCGCTGATTGCTACCCGTTATAAAGGGCGAAAGTTTTTTCTCCTTCATAAAAAGACACAGACCAAAGAGCTTCTCAAAAGTGACAAGATTACACGCCCTTCTCCCAACTTTTTAGTCAAACATGCCCTCTTGGCATATGCGGAGTGTTCCGGGTCAAAAGTCCTCGATTCAAACGTCGATAATGCCCCTGAAAACACCCATCTAAAATCGCAGAGTGCCCTTAAAACCATCGATTTCTTTGCCAATGATTTTCCAACTGACCGTGAAGTGCGAATTGAGATCGGATTCGGTTCGGCACGCCATCTGCTTCACCAAGCAGCCGCTAATCCCGATATCCTCTTTATCGGATTAGAAATTCACAAACCCTCTATCGAACAGGCACTCAAACAAATCGTTATCCAAAATCTGAATAATATTATGGTGCTTGATTACGATGCACGCCTATTTTTAGAATTTGTCCCCTCAAATATCGTCGGTACAATCTATGTCCATTTCCCGGTTCCATGGGATAAAAAACCGCATCGACGCGTTATTTCCAAAGCATTTTTAGAGGAATCCACTCGAGTACTTAAGGTGAATGGAACGTTGGAATTGCGTACCGACAGTGAAGAGTATTACCGATTTGCCTTGGAGACATTCAGCTCACCGACGCAAAGCCGTTTTGATGTTCGAAAAAATCAAAACATCGCTATCAGCAGTAAATATGAGGATCGATGGAAACGTCTTGAAAAAAATATTTATGACGTCACCTTTACCTGCGAAGTCCAAAGTCCTGAAGCCTCAAGTGAAGGAGACTTTGCCTTCTCATCCTCCGCTATTTCAAAAGATGCCATTGAGCGGATCGGACGGGAAACGTACAAACGCGAGTGGGGCTTTCTCCACTGTGAACGAAGCTTTTCTATCAATGAAACCAGCTGGATGCTTCGTCTTGCGATGGGAAGTTATGACCGTCCGGAACACAGCTATCTCATCGTTGAAGATGGCCAAGCGCGTTATTATCCTACCCAGCCGGTTCGTTCATCCGCAAACTTACACGCCCACATCTTACTAAACGAGTTGCTTAATGGATAAAGTTATTATCGCCGACAACCTTTCCCTCTCCTACAAAGAGTTCGAATCCATTATCTCTAAGGCTACTTTCTCGATCGATGCGGGAAGTTTCGTATTTATTACCGGTGCCAGCGGAAGCGGGAAATCAACACTGCTCAAATCGTTTTATGGAGCGATAGAACCTCGTGCCGGAAGCCTTATCGTTGGTGGGGTCAAAATGAACCGCATCAGCACCTCTAAACTCAATTTCCTACGCCGCCACATCGGTATCGTTTTTCAAGATTATAAACTGATCAAAGAGTGGACCATCGAGAAAAATGTGATGCTTCCGCTCATCATCTCAGGGTATACCAAAGACGTCAGCGGCTCACAAGTCGAAAAACTCCTCGGTCACGTCAAACTTATCCATCAAGCTGGAAAATATCCTCCAGAGCTGAGCGGAGGGGAACAACAGCGGGTTGCGATGGCACGAGCCCTCGCCCACAACCCGATTTTAATCCTTGCCGATGAGCCGACCGGAAATTTGGATGACTATTCGTCCCAAGTGATCTGGAATCTTTTGGAGGGGGCAAATACACAGCTCAAAACGACCATTATCGTCGTTACCCACCATATTCCTGAGGGGCTCAATGTCCCATACAAACACTTTCATATCGAGTTGGGGAATATCCATGAAGTCGCTTAAAAATCATATCTCACTTATTATTGCCCTCTTTACCGTCCTTTTTTCCGTCCAAATTTATGTGGGGGTGGACCGTACGATTGCCGCCTATGAAACCCATCTTAAAAATGATTATTCGATCATTGTGGTCGCCAATAAATCCCTTACCGAACCCGAATTCAAAGCGATGCACTCTCTGATAGAGCGGAGCGAAGCAATCAGCGTCGATCAAGTATTGCAACGGCTTCAAGGGGAAATGTCCAAAAAGAATCTTGATCTTTTGCGGATTACCCTTCCAAAATTTTATCGTGTTTATTTGAATCGTTTCCCAACCCCAGAAGAGATTACCAAGCTTCAGAAACGTCTCCAAAGCAATGCTGCCATTCAACGGGTAGAGGGGTATTCCCAAACGCATGACACCGTTTATAAATTGATGCTCTTGTTTAAAGATGTTGTCCAAATTTTCTCCATTGCCATTGCTGCCGTAACATCGTTGCTCATCCTCAAAGAGATGCGTTTATGGCAATTTCAGCATGCAGACCGCATGAGCATTATGGCCCTTTTCGGTGCCCCTGTGTGGCTTCGTTCAGCAGTTCTCTTTCGTCTTGCGATCGTGGATGCCATTATCGCTACGATCATTTTGTGTTTAGCTTTTTTCATGATTGACCAGTATGGCTGGATGGACGTATTGCTCCATACCGTCGGAATCGATGTGCAATTATTTGACTTTTTGGGTGATTCTCTGCGCTCACTTCTCATTGCTTTGGGAGTTTCGATTCTGTTGACCCTCACCATCGTTATCGGGCATCAAGAAGAGGAATAAATGAAATTTTCCCATTCTCTTGTCTTAGCCTGTTTCATGTGTGTCGCAGCCGATGCGGCGAAGATCGATGAAAAGATTCAATCCACATCAAAACAACTGAGTGAAACCAAACAAACCTATTCTTCTCTCAATGCAAAACTCGAAGAGACCGCCGGAAAAATCATTCAACAAAAGCAAATCGTCGGGGTGCAACAAGATCATATCAATACCCTGGTCGAAGAATTAAAATCCAAAGAAACCGTCTATCAGACAAGTAAAATGACCCTCAAAGGGCTCGAAACACAGCAAAATCAATTGATAAAAACCCAAAATGAGATTGAGCAACGCCTCGTTTTTGCCATTGCACGAAATACATCGATCTCCTTGCTCATAAACGATGACCGCGCAAAAGAAGCCGATGCTATTATTACCGAAGAGGCTCTCAAACTCCACCTAAAACAAATCAATCAAGAGATCAAAGAACTCAATTTTATCTTTTCGGAGAATGCGGATAAAATTGCAGGACTCTCATCACAAACCACGGTCTTAAAAAAATCGATTGCCGTCATCGATCAGCAAAAAAATAAAGTTTTAGAGACTAAAAAAGAGAATGAAAAAGCGATCTCCCTCCTCGAAAAAGAGAAAAATGAGTATAAAAAATCGCTTGATCGGATTCTCAATCAGCAACGTTCACTCCAAAATACGCTGGCAAGTCTCAATATTATCAAACGTGAAGCGCAACGCCCTAAAAAAGCTCCACCGCCTCTCGTCGCACCAAAACCAGGATCTAAACCGGTTCCTGAAGATGTTCGCCAAGCGGTAGCCGATTATCAACCCTCTGCAACAGCGGCCTACTCCGGTGAGCGAACCATTGCTCCACTCGACAGTTATATCGTAACCAAACGGTTCGGTCCCTATACCGATCCTATCTATGGAATTAAAATATTCAACGACTCCGTTTCTCTACGGCCGAATGGAGATGATAAAGTTAAAGCCGTATTCAACGGAAAAGTTATTTTGGCAAAACCGACTGCAATGCTTGAAAACGTTATTATTATCGAACATGACAACGGATTACATACCATATACGCGCATCTGGATAAAATAGCCCCTACTGTAGAGGTGGGCAAACGGATTAAACAAGGCTCTATCATCGGACGGGTTGGAAAAGAGCTGATGTTTCAAGTAACACAACGCAATGCCCATATCGATCCATTGCAGATGATACGATAAGGAAAAGTTAAAGCATAGAAATGTGCTTTAAAACGGCCAAACGGCCTCTACAAGCTTACTTCCCCATCCTCGATTGATGGAACGGTCAACATCGCCTTGATTGGCGTACATAATTTTCGCGTCTGAAATCTTGGCAGAGTTAATTTGGTTGTTTTGATCAATATCATACGGACGAATGACTCCGCTAAGCTGCATAATCTGTTTTTGATCATCCACCATTATTTCTCGTCGTCCGGTAATAAAATAATTACCGTTTGCCATTACCTTAACGATTCGGGCAGATACCGTCGTCGTAAAAGTAGCATTTTTAGTGGCTGCCCCAGATCCTGTATAACTGGAGGTTGATCCCCCTTTAAATCCAATATTGGCCAGCCCGTTCAATTTATTTTCTGCTGAATTCACCGCAGCATTATTGCCAGTGGAGGTAAACGCACCGCCCCCTAATCCTAAAGTATCTGCTTCACTGAGGGCTTTACTCGCCTTGCTTGAACTGGTTGCCGTTTCTGAAATAACAACCGTTACAATATCATTAACGTGCATTGCTTTGTGATCGGAAAAGAGAGGACTGTCTCCTTGACCGAACAAACTTCCCCGGGAAACGAAATTGCTCTCTTCTTCTCGCGCCGGCATCTGCTCAACATACGTTGGGGGGGTAAAAGCCATTTCCGGATCTGACAACCTCGCGGTACAACCACTAAACAGCAATGACGCTGTAAGAATCGAAAAATAAAAAGGTATACGCATTTGCCATCCGGATAATTGTTTGGGGCATCTTTAAATACCCTTTAGCTATAATAAAAGCAATTATAGTTCCAAGGAATACTGATGACACTACGTGAACAAATCAACGACGATATTAAGACAGCTATGAAAGAAAAAAACGTTGCCAAACGTGATGCACTTCGACTCCTTAGCAGTGCGATGAAACAAATTGAAGTGGACGAGCGCAAAGAGCTATCCGATGAAGATATTATCAAAATTATCCAAAAACAGGTCAAGCAGCGGAATGATTCAATGGCACAATACCGTGAAGCGGGTCGTGAAGATTTATACGTTATAGAAGCGGCAGAAGCGGCGATTTTTGAAACCTATTTACCGCAGCAACTCAGTGATGAGGAACTTGAAAGTGCCCTCCGTGCTATTATCACAGAAGTGGGGGCCACCTCCATGAAAGAGATCGGTAAAGTGATGGGAACTGCATCCAAAACTCTCGGTGCACAAGCTGATGGTAAACGAATCAACGAGTGCGCTAAAAAGATTTTAGGCTAATACAGCTCAACTAAGTGCATGCGGTCTCCCATAGTGGAACCCTTGCGCATAGTCTACACCAATCTCTTTCAGTACCGCTAATGTTTCCTCATCTTCAACATATTCTGCAATCGTTTTTTTACCAAACTCTTGGGCAATTTGATTGATATGTTTGACAAAAATACGATCTTTTTCATTAACCGTAATATTTTTGACAAATTCGCCATCTATCTTAATATATTCGGTATCGAAATATTTCAGATAAACAAACGAGGAAAAACCGGATCCGAAATCATCCAGGGCAAATGAAATTCCTTTCTCTTTCATTGCTTCAATAATATCCATCAATGCCCTAACATTATGAATTGCTTCACGTTCCAGAATTTCAATCACAATCCCTGTATCCACTCCAACTTGATCGTTTTTCATCGTATGCTCTTCGATTACCGAGAGGTAATTCCCACCAAAAAGACTGTGTGTCGAGAGATTAAAAAAGAATTTTTTGTCCCACATCTTCAGATTTGCTCTATTATCAAGCCCTTTAGACAAAATAATCTGATCAATTCTGGATGCCATACCAAGACTCTCTGCGATTTCAATAAACTGTCCCGCCGCCATATAGCGTTGTCCATCACGGATACGGGCAAGTACCTCATATCCGAAAATTTCATTGGTTCGAATATTATAAATGGGCTGAACAAACGGCTCTAGACGATCTTCATCGATTGCACGGCGTAAAAATTCCCCTTTTTTCTGAATCTCAGCTGCCATATCCTGATCGCTTTGGTCGGCGCGGGATATAGTGTTTTTTCCGGCACGTTTTGCTTTATACATCGCCAAATCTGATCCGGTAAGTAAGGCCTCAATATTCTCTCCCTGCTCGGGATATTCCGCTATACCGAAACTCGCCGTAAGGGTAATCTGATCAAACATCAGTGAAATCGGCGTAGATTCCAGACGTGAACGGAGCTTCTCGACGACAGCAAAACCGCTTTCATAAGGGGTTTCAGGCAAAATAACCGCAAATTCATCGCCCCCTAATCGGGCCAATATATCGGCATTGCGCAAATTTGCACCGAAAATTTCCGTTACCTCTTTAAGAACTAAATCTCCCGATGCATGACCATAGGTATCATTGATGTATTTAAAATTGTCCAGATCGATCATGAGCATTGTGAATTTGTGATGATGCCGCATCGAACGTTTAATCTCATAGGAGAGAAACTCTTCAAACTTTCGACGGTTATAGAGCCCCGTAAGATAATCACGATCCGAAAGATGCTGAAGCTTTTCATAATAATCCTGGATCGAATCGAGCATCTTGTTAAAATAATTCTCAATATTTTTCACTTCAAGGATTCTTGTTTTAAGACTGACCCGTTTGGCCATATCATTTTTATTGATAATATCTTGGATCATTCCGATAAATTGTTTTAACGGCTGTACCAATAATGCATTCAGCCGAAAATAAAGAAGAATGAAAATAGCAATAGTAAAAACCGTAAAAAAGACTATAAAGGAGTTAATCATCATTGTAAGGGAAATTTTCAGGTTCGCAACAGGAAATCGGACATCGATAACTCCGTTTATATCTCCGATTTTGGCATTGGTATGACAGGCAAGACACTCTTGCTTGACAACAATCGGGTAGAGATAACGTATTTCATCTTCCCCCGTCAATATCTCTTCCCCCTTCATCGCTTTAGCAACCATCGGATCATGTTCCCGAATAGTTTTATCATTGATTCGATCTCCGAAGAGTGAGGCGACGATTGGGCTTCGGTAGGCATTAATGCGCATCTGCGGTTCAACATTATTCAGTCGTACAATGATTGCATCCACTTCTTGCTTACTCCACCCTTTTTCCATTGCAGAGTAAAGTGCTTCAAAGGCCATTCGGCTTGTTTTACGTGCATCAACACGGGCAAGATCATCAACAGCACGCTTTTTAATATACAATCCATATACAAAGGCTATTGACAGACTCGCTATTAATGAAAAAATAACCGTTTTAGCGATAAGTCTTCTGTACGTTGTATACGATTCCATAAAAAACATCCAATGTTATTAAATTAAATAAGTATAACATGAAATTTATAAACAATAAACATAAGAATTACTATTTAATCCGTCGATGCGATTCGAAAAGCAATCGAATTTTGAAAAATAAGAGGATGTGAATATTGACAGGTTATTACTCCATCACAAGGAGCAACGATTTTCTCGATTTTTTTGCCGCTCAATGCATCCGTAATCCGACCAAGGGTTTCCCCTTTATAAATATGGGTACCGCAGGCAACGGCTGATTCAAATATCCCGGCACATGAGGCTTTGAGGATATTTATATGTTCAGGTTCGATAATATTACTCTCATATCCGTCAAAAACCGCCAATCCAAGAATCCCCCGTTTTGCCATAAAACGGACCAGCGCTCCCTGTACTTCATCGCTCGTATTCGGGTCAATCGTACCGTTTTTTCCAAAAACAACCGACATTGCTTTAGTCCCCCACAATTGCCAATTATATTGGAGCATCACCGTTTCTATCGGGCTGTAAGGGCGATAATGGATAAAGCGCATCCCAAACTCTTTTGCCGCATCAAGATCTTCATAACCGCTTTGGATAATTTTTACATACGGCAAACACATCCCCTGATCTCGACGACCTTCGAGGATTATCCCATAATCGTACCCTTGTAATGCTTCAAACAAAACAGCTGCAATCCGCTGTGTCGTCTCCCCCTCTTTGTAGCCTGGAAACATCATATTAATATCCGTTTTGTCCAAAGGCCAAAATTTTTCTCCCATATTCAAGGCATAGGTATTAACGGCAGGAATCACTAAAATTTTTCCCGAAATTTTTCCCTCTTCTTCTTTTTGGCGAAGATATTCAACCAAATGGGAAGCAACATAAAGCTGATTAACGTTATCACCGCTCATTGCTCCCACAATGGCGATTGATGGCCCCTTTTGATCTTCTGCGAATAAAAATCCTTCTACTTTCAAAGGGGCACGATTGGGAGATTTCAGGTTTAAAATTTCAAATCGTCTCATCGGTTTTCTCCGAAAATCCGGCCAACCAAAGAACCTTCATACACAATAGGATAAGCTCTTAGGGTAAAAAGAATCCCGCCGATCGGAGCAATAATTTCATCGAGGGTTTTACCGCTGAGAGGATCGACAATATGCCCCACAACAGAACCTTCTTCGATCATTTGGCAATGCTCGATAGCCGGAACAAATAATCCCGGAGAGGTAGCATTAAGATACGCCACTTCTCCGACATGAGACTGTATCGGAAAACGGATCTTCGGAGGTTCGATAGCCAAAAAGCCCTCACTTGCCATAAGATGTAAAATTCCATCCAAAAGCTGATGCCCATAGGCTTGACCCAAGCGCATTCCCACACCCATTTCAACGACGAGAGTTTTGGTTCCAAGGGTATTCATCGCATGGGCAAAGGTGGATTCCAAAACAGTTACCGCATCATGAACCCACACGAAATCGATATTGAGCTTATTGGCTAAAGGGACAAGAACTGCTTCTTGTGATTTCGCGATACGTACTTGGGGGATTTCGCGTAGAAAAACATTGCTGGAGTGGATATCAATCGCGATTTCAGACCCCTTCATCGCATTCACGACTCCATCTGCAATTTGAGCTGGGAGAAAATCATTTTTACTTCCCGGAAAAATACGGTTTAGATCAACATCATAAAAAGGGACAGAGCGGGTAATACTATCGATTCCAAGAGAGTTTATCGCCGGATAAATATCAATCGTTGCTTTAATCTTATCCGGATTAGCACGAAGCCATTGCCCCAGTAAAAAACAGACATATTGCCCTTCCAGCTCATCTCCGTGAATTCCGCTCACGATCGAAATACGCTTCTCTGTTTTACCGCCAATGGGGGTGTAACGGCACCGTTGAATCCGAAATTGCTCCCCTACCGGTAAATCGATTGCAAAAACCTCTTCTATAATACCCACCTACTCTCCTATTACGCTTGAGATTGAGATTGTAACGACCCAAAGGGCTCTTTGTGAATAACTTTATCTACAACACCGTTCAAAAATAAAAGGAATTTCGGAATATCCGAAGTAGTCACATTGATAGGACGATACTGACGGTTCAACTGGCGCGCGATGCTGTTAATCACGTCGATATCGGCAACTACCATATCCAACTCTCCGTATAAGCGCAAAATAAGATCGAAACGCTCGATCTGCTGCCCAAAACGGATCAGCTGATAGGCTCTAGTACGATCAAGTTCCGATGAAAATATCCCCAAGATTAAACTGCAATTATCGATAATTTCTTCCAGATAGGCAGGGCTGATTGCCCGGTCATGTCCCTCACACAAGTGGTTATAGATTTTATTTAACGTAGCAAATCCCCGTTCATCCAAAAGGTGGCGAGTCTCAATTGCATTTTCTCTCGCCATCTTGATGATCGAATCGACACTCCCATAGTGAGAGCCGTAAACACCGACTCTGAGAAAATCGAGGCCACTGTTATACTCGGCTTCGATCCCTAATTTGGCAAAGAGTTTTTTACCATGTTCAAATTCTCGATCCAGTACGTAATCATAGCTTTCCAACATCTCTACGAGCAATGTCTGAGCACGCTGAACATAACGTCCAAACCAATAAAGATGCTGTGCCGTATTGATTGAAATCGGTGCACTGTTCATCATAATTCCACCACCCATGTATCTTTAAATCCGCCCCCTTGCGAGGAGTTTACGAGGTAATTACCCTCTTCCATTGCGTAGCGCGTCAACCCGCCCATACTCACGGAAATTGTATCACCATGAATGACGTATGCTCGTAAATCGGCTTTACGGGGGACGATACCCCCTTCCATCATACAGGGCAAATCGTAAAACTCAATCACTTCTTGGGCGATAAAACGACGCGGATCAGCCAAAATCAGATCAATAATCTCTTGACGTTCCTGAGGGTTGAGACGATTACCGAACAGCACCCCATACCCTCCTGCTTCGGCAACATCTTTAATAACCAGCTTATCGATATTCGCTAAAACATACTCTCGATCTTTTTCATAATAGGGCAAATAGGTCGGCGCGTTGGAGAGGATAGGTTCTTCATTCAAATAATATTTAATCATCTCAGGGACAAAATAATAGATCCCTTTATCATCGGCGACTCCATTACCTATACTGTTCATAATCGCTACGTTTCCGGCACGGTAAGCTCTTGTCAATCCCCGCACTCCGATCAAACTGTCCGGCTCAAAAGCTTCGGGATCGAGAAAATCATCATCCAGCCGTCGATAAATTGCTCCGACACGAAGATGTTCCCCATTATATGCAAGCAAAAAGACTTCATCATTCTCAACCACCAAGTCTTCTCCCAGTGCCAAGGTTGCACCGGTAATTTTGGCTAAATAGCTGTGCTCATAATAGGCCGAATTGTACCTTCCTGGGGTAAGGACAACATTCAAACCGCCCGTATTCACATAATCCATCGCCGCTTTTAACTGGTCGCCGTAATGCTTGATCTTCGATATTTTCATCGACTCAAAAAACTCCGGATAAGTATGACGAAATGCCCGACGGATTGTGAGGGGATAACTCACACCGCTTGGGACACGCAAATTATCTTCCAAGATAATCCAATTGCCGCTTACCGCATCTTTAACCAAATCAATACCGCTGATATGCGTACGAACCGCTTGGGGGGGGATAATACCCATAAACTCCGGTAAAAATCCTTTGGCTGAATCAACATATTCACGCGGAACAATTCCGTCATTCATAATTTTTTGATCGGTATAAATATCGTTCAAAAAAGCATTTAATGCTTTAACCCGCTGAATAATTCCTGCTTCCAAATGGTCAAATTCTGCTTTAGGGATAATCCGGGGAATCATATCAAAGGGGAAAGAACGCTCAATAAAATTTCCCTCTTTGAAGAGGTTAAAATTGACGGCATTGGATTCTAAGAAATCTTTAAAATCGGAGACTTTGGTCTGATCCACACTCTCAAAAATATCGTAAAATTTTTGTAATTCTGGACTTATCGGTTCGATCATGAGTACCCCTTGTCAAAATTAGGACTGACTCATCATATCCTAAACTAATCATAAGGGTTGCTTAAATAGTAGGCAATTATCCGTTTTTAAGTTTTTTAAGAGCTTCTTCCACATCGTCTTGGCGCATCAACGATTCTCCCACCAAAAAGGCATCGACTCCCGCTTTGTTTAAATCCTCTAATTGACCATGTTCATAAATACCGCTCTCGGCAACGATAATCTTGCCGTTCGGGATCAAGGGGATCAGTTCATAGCTCAAATTCATATTCATATCAAACGTTTGAAGGTTACGGTGGTTGATTCCGATGATGTCGGCACCCGCATAGATCGCCTTGGTAAGTTCGGATTTGTCGTGGATTTCAACCAATGCTTCCATCCCTAAATGGCGCGTGTAGCTAAGCAGCTCTTTGAGCTCGTCTTTGGTGAGTGCCGCCGCAATAAGGAGGACAAAATCGGCACCGTATACAAGAGCTTCAAGAAGTTGGTATTTGGAGATAATAAAATCTTTACGCAATAGCGGGATGCTCACATAACGGCGAATTTCTGCGAGGTAATCCAAATTTCCCTGAAAAAAGTGCGGTTCGGTCAAAATAGAAATCGCATTAGCACCGCCACGCTCATAACTTTGGGCAATAGCTACAGGATCAAAATCTTCACGGATGACTCCGCGCGAAGGGCTCGCTTTTTTCACTTCCGAAATGATTCTGTACGGCTCTTGGGGGGTCGAGGTCAAAAACGGGCGCACATCACGAGGTGCACGGGAATTAAAGGCAAGTGAACGCCCTAGCCACTCCATACTAAAAGCCGCTTCGCGCTCTTTTAAATCTTCTTTGGTTTTTTTGATAATGTCATCTAAAATCATCATTTCTCCTTAGTTTTACATGCTTCAATGGCTTTTAGATGCTCTTTTACTTCCTGCTCATCACTTCCGATCACCGATTCGACCTGCTTCATCAAACGCAATGCTTCTGCACACTCGCCGAGTTTATAATTTCCCCATGCAAGCGAGTCAATGTAAAAAGGGGATTCCGGCTGTTTTTTAAGAGCACGGCGAACATACTCCATCCCTTCACTGATATTCAAATCATGATCAATCATTAAATACCCGAGATAATTGAGATACAAAGGCTCTTCAATCTGCATAGTTGCTTTTTTGAGTCCATCCACGACTTTGGCTAGCATGAGAGGATCATTTCTGTTTTTCGCCCCTTCATAGGTGTATACAGCACTTTGAGCGAGAAAAAGAGGGTTATTCTCCCGTTCATATAATTTTTGAGCAAGAGCAGAGGCTTTATCAAAATTTTTCTCTTTAACATACAGCTCCAAAAGCAATGGATCATTAATTCCCGATTTTTCTAAAATGGATACGAGTTTCACATAGTTTTGGGTGTAAAGATAAATTTTGACCGCTTGTGTGGCAGCATCCGAATCGGTCGTCAAATCATACGTTTGAGCATAAATCTCTCCCGCATCCTCATACGCACCGCTATCAGCATACAAACTCCCTAATCGTTTTCCGATCAGCTTGCTATTTCCGTGTGCTCCGATATGTTCTTTTAGAAATTTAATCGCCTCATTTTTTTGTCCCAGGTTAGCATATTGAATCAAAGCCATTCGCTCTGCCGTCGCATCATCATAGGTGAGTGCGTACGCATTTCTCAATGCACTCATCCCCCCCTCATAATCATCAAGTTTCAACCGCGATTCGGCATAAAGGAGATAATCAGACGATTTTTTAGTTTTTTCACTCAATGCTGCCGCTTTTTGAGAAGCCTCGCTAAAGCTCCCCCCTTTAAGGAGTGCAATAATTTCAAAACGTTTTAATGTCTCATCCTCAGGAGATAGCGCCAACGCATCTGCCGTTGATTTTGATAACATTTTGGTATCATTGGATTGCTCCAGCATCCGCAATGATTGATAAAGATACTCTTTTTTAGACGTTTGCTTATACAGTTCGGCAAAGTATTCCGATGCTTGATGCGGTTTTTGGCGCATTTGTGCATCCAGAGCATAGAGGGTAAACGTATCTTCAAGCATAGTTTTGTTCATCATCGGATTAGGAGAGGCGAACATTACACCGCTCAACAGCAAACTGGTTAGAACTATTTTAATCATGTATTATCCCTGGACATTCAGCTTTAAGTTCATCGATACGATGGCGAAAATAATCCCAAAAGGGAAACGTTCGACACTGCAACGGACGAGCAGTGTAAATACTACACCCATTTAGTGAACGGTCAAAAAACACACAGTCATAAGAGCCGTTTACTTTCCGTTCTTTAAGCGAAAATCGAAACCCCTCTTTACGCAAGAATGTTCGACGAAACTCACCTTCATCCCTATTCAACAGCTTTGCGATGGCGGTGATCTCGGTCACAGAGACAAAAATATTGCCGCTCTCTCCGGTACAGCAATTACCACCGCATGAGGAGCATGCAGAGGGGTCAAATGCGTAGCTGAAACCTTCTTGTGTCATATAATCGGACATTTAATACTGTGCGCCTTTGCTTTATCGTAAATCGCCTGCACCGCAGGGGTATAACTCTCTTCCGAAAACGTGATTAACGGAGGAAGAACATTCAGCATCGCTTTGCTGTTTTTTTTCAGATGGAGCATCACCAGTGTACTGGGACGATCCTCTTTAGAATGGACGAATTGTACCTCAACGACTCTTAATCCTGCACGTTCACACGCAGTGCAAAGCTGGACAAATTGACGTGCATCGTAACAGATCGCCGCCTCGCCGTTGGATCTGAGTAGTTTAGCAATTTTGCTCATAAACGGCTCAATCGGTAAGTGAACATTGTAACGGGCCTGATGGAGTATCGGATTTTCGGAACGTGAAACATTTTCATGATAAAACGGAGGGTTGGAGACGATCCAGTCATAGCTTCCATGATTTCCGAGTTCTAAAAAATCCCCCTCATGCAGTGTGTACTCGATACCGTTGATCGTAGCATTGCGACGGGCAAATTCGGCATACAACGGCTGTTTCTCGACCGCTTCGAGTATCACTTCCGGAAAATCGCGTCCTACCAATAGTCCTACGATTCCGCTCCCCGCACCGACATCGAGCATTTTTCCCTTCGGGGCAAAACGGGAGATGAATCCGTACAGCAATATCGAATCGCTGTTGTAACAATAGCCTCCGTCAGGTTGATAAAGGAGCATTTAGTACATTACCTTTTCTATCATATTTTCTAAATATTTACCACTCTTTACTTTTAAACCCTTTTGGGGTAAAATTCTTCCATAATTACCTTCGGGATGCCTCTTGGTTCTGCCAAGGGGAGAAAATCTACACATTTAACAGCTCTCTTACTCGTATTTTTAGCTTCTCAAAATCATTTTTATTCATCATGCCGATTTTATTTTCCAACCGTTTTACATCGAATAATCTACCTTGAACGACCAACGCATTACTCTTTACACCTGAGAGTTCAAACTCAAAAAAGAAATTACCCTCTTTTAGTTGCGTTGATAACGGGATGCCGAAAAACATATTTCTCGAAAATCTTTTTACGATGACAACAGGGCGTGAAAAAATCTCACCTTTTCCGTTTTGTTCATATCCGATATTTTCACCGATACTCACCCAAAAAACATCCCGTTCTTTGAAGATAATAGACTTTTCATGAGTATCTATTTCTTTTTTAACTTCATTCCATTCATTAAATTTTTTCATTTTTTTCCTCTATCTCGTTGAGAAAGATTGTTGTGACAGTGTCACAATAATCGTATGCGTATATAGCATGTGTCATATCGTGCATTGCCGAACGAGATTTATTCTTTCCCTAAAAAATGTTATAATCTTCCTTGAAATTCCCTTGTAAGCCTTCATACTTGAGATGCAGCCAAGGGTATTGAAACTCATTAAAATTCTTTCATTACTTCATCAATTAGCTGTAAATAGTTGTTATTTTAGCCAAAAAACTCAAATACCCCAATCTTTCACCCTTTGGGATATAATTGCTTAATTATATCACTTCATATCAGGTTTAACTATGATTATCATCCCTGCCCGTCTCGCCTCAACCCGCTTTCCCGAAAAAGTTTTAGCCGATATCGGCGGTTTGCCGATGGTGATCCGTACTGCCAAACGGGTCGCATCCATCGACCGTGTCGTCGTCGCGTGTGACGATGAAAAAATCCTCGAAATTTGTGCCGCTCACGGTGTCGAAGCCCGCCTCACCTCTACGACCCACAAAAGCGGAACCGACCGTATCAATGAGTGCGCCCAGATCATCGATGTACCGAATGATGAACTCATCATCAACGTCCAAGCAGACGAACCGTTTATCGAAACGGAAGTGCTTGAACTCCTGATCGAGCGACTTAACGCCCTCAAAGCGCTAAACGCTCCATTCATCATGGGAAGCTGTTACAACGCGATCAATACCGAATCGGCACAAGATCCGAATCTCGTAAAAGTGATCACCGATGCGGATCACAATGCCATCTATTTCTCCCGCTCTCCGATCCCGTTTAACCGCAGCGGGGAAGCGAACTATTTCGGACATATCGGGATTTACGGATTTACGAAAAAGTCTCTGCACAATTTTTGCGCACTAGGCGAAGCACCGCTGGAGGACATCGAAAAACTCGAACAGCTCCGCGCCCTCTACCACGGCAAAAAAATCTCGATGGTAAAAGTGGCGAGCGCAGGATTCGGTATCGATACAGTGGAAGATTTGGAACGGGCAAAGAAAATTTTCGGATTTTGATATAAAGGTTTTTCACTGCTATACTGTTGCTACACTTAAAGCGTAAAATTATCAAAACGAATAAAGGAGTAGAAATGTCACTCATAGAACTGTTTACCGATTATGTCCTAAACCGCAAAAGCCTAAAAGAATATGTAGAGCTTCGTAAAACGATCCACGAGCGTGGCGAGTTTAATGATGCGAAACTGATCCAAGCCGAAGAGAACCTGCAACGTCTTAAACAAGAAGAACCCGCAATTTATGAGGGAATGTACGATACCTTGGCAAAAATTTACACAAAAAATGCCGGCCTTTCCATCGAATACCCACTCGATTTCATCCGACAAATTCTAAAAATGTACAAAAACTCACTCACACCTGCGCAAGTGTACGAAGAATACAAACGGGTATTAGAACATTATCATCATGATGTGTGATCGGTTAAACATAGAAGTTAGCGGAAGATAAAAGAATATTTTATGTAAGAAAATCTGCCTCGCAAGAGGCAAGTTCAGTGCCATAGCGGCTAGCGAAGCCAAAGGAATGTATTCCTTTGGCGTTCTAAATGAAGTGATTTAGATATTGTCGCGGATTCCAAGATCAGCAACAAGTTTGTTGTAGCTTTCGCGGTTTGTGCGTTTCAAATAACGCATCAAACGACGACGTTGACCAACAAGTTTCAAAAGACCAAGACGTGATGAGTGGTCTTTTTTGAAGATTTTAAGGTGGTCTGTAAGACCTGCAATACGAGTAGAAAGAAGAGCGATTTGCACTTCACTTGAACCGGTATCACCTTCAGTTCTTTGGTATTGTTTAATAATTTGCGCTTTGTTAGCCGTATCTAAAGCCATAATAGCCTCCTGATGGGTAGTTAAATTTTACATGAAAAACATTTTTCTCAAGCAAGGTCGGAATTATAGCAAAAAAACTCCCCTTTTGCAGTCAAAACTATCTCTAATAATTTTTAGCTATAATTGCCTAGATAAAGAAAGTACAAAACGATATTTTCTGCCTCTGAATGAGGCAAGCTTCAGTGCCTTAGCGGCTTAGCGTAGCCAAAGGGATTTTATTCCTTTGGTATTCAAAAATAATAAAGGATGCCGATGCTGATGACAAAAGCGAGTGAATACGCACTATTATCGCTGATCGTCTTGGCAAAAGCGGGGCATGCGATGGATGCGGATACCCTTTCCCGCGAACTCGACATCTCCAAAAGTTTTTTGGCAAAAATTCTCCAGTCGTTAGCACGCAAGGGAATTTTAAACTCCTACAAAGGGGTAAACGGCGGATTTGAACTGGCACGCAAAAGTTCTGAGATCACCGTACTCGAAGTGATGGAAGCGGCGGAAGGAAAAAGTCCTGCCGTCTTTAATTGCTCTCCGTCCCAAGAAGATTGCCCTTCCAATAAAGCACCGACCTGCGGCCTATGGCCGTTTCTGAATCGACTCCAAGGGAAAGTCGACGCCTTTTTGGGAATCCTCACCCTCGAAGCTATTTTAGAAGAGTAACGTTTGGCCAAAGCAAAAAAAAGTCCCGATGTCAGAACCGTTTTAGGGGTACTATTCGCTTCACGCGATTTAAGTATGGTCTTTTTCGTTATGGCCATTTTAGCGATTATTATCGTCCCCTTACCCAGCGCCCTGCTCGATTTGCTCCTTGCGGTCGTTATCGCCATCGCTGTTTTGATTTTATTAATTTCACTCTACATCCCAAAACCAACCGATCTAACGACCTTTCCGACGTTGCTACTCGTCATCACCCTTTTTCGCCTCTCGCTGTCCATCGCCACAACCCGTATGATTCTCAGCCACGGGCATGAGGGGCCTGAGGCGGTCAGTGATATTATCACCAGTTTCGGTAATTTTGTTATCGGCGGCAATTACGTCATCGGGGTTATCGTATTTAGTATCCTTGTCCTCATCAACTTTATGGTCGTTACCAAGGGTTCGAATCGCGTCGCGGAAGTCGCAGCCCGTTTCACCCTCGATGCGATGCCCGGTAAACAGATGGCGATCGATGCCGATCTCAACAGCGGTCTCATTGATGAAGCGCAGGCAAAAGCCCGCCGTGCCGAAATTTTGCAGGATGCAAACTTCTACGGAGCCATGGACGGATCGGGCAAGTTTATCAAAGGGGATGCGGTCGCCGGGATCATCATCACGATCATCAATATTATCGGCGGATTTTTGATCGGGATTTTCCAGTTCGGTCTGGATGCGGGGGCAAGTGCGCAAACCTATACCATCCTAACGATCGGGGACGGGCTTGTAATGCAAATCCCTGCCCTCATCATCTCTACCGCAACCGGTATCATGATCACCCGTGCTTCCAATGATGCGGGGAACTTCGCCGAGGGAAGTATCAACCAGCTCATGGGGAATGCTAAAATCATGCTCATCGTCGGTTTTATAATGATGCTTTTTGCCGCTGTTCCGGGGTTGCCGACCCTTTCCATGGGATTTGTGGGATTGGTTTTTGCCGGTTTGGGATACGCTTTGCACAAATTTCAAAAAGGGGAACTTCTCCTTACCACAGGTCCCTCGACCAAAAAAGGTACCAATGCACCGGAAGATACAGAGGATTCTACGCTAAGTTCACCGCGTAAAAAAACCAACGAAGAGATTGCCAAAGAAGAAGAAGCCGCCCTCGAAGATATCCTCAAAATCGAAATGCTCGAACTTACTCTCGGGTATCAGCTCATTCGGCTGGCTGACAGTGCGCAGGGGGGAGATTTATTGGAGCGTATCCGCTCGATGCGGCGGAAAATCGCTTCCGATTTTGGCTTTTTGATGCCGCAGGTACGTATCCGTGACAATCTTCACCTAAAACCGACCCAATATGAGATACTCCTCAAAGGGGTCAATATCGGAGACGGATTTATTCAGCCCGATCGCTATTTAGCCATGGATAGCGGCATGGCCATCGGTGAAATTTCAGGAGAAGCGACTAAAGAACCGGCATTCGGTCTGGATGCGCTTTGGATCGATCCGTCGCTCAAAGAAGATGCCATTATCAACGGTTACACCGTCGTTGATCCGGCTACCGTCATCTCCACACATATGAGCGAGCTGGTGAAACGGCATGCCGAAGAGCTTCTCACCCGCCAAGAGACGCAAACACTTATTGATAAGATCAAAGGGGACTATCCGGTTGTCGTGGACGATTTGCTCAAAGTTGCCAATATCGGTCTGATTCAGCGGGTATTTAAAGCGTTACTTCATGAACGTATCCCGCTGAAAGATATGATTACCATCTTAGAGACGATGGCCGATGTCGCCGAATATACCAAAAGCGTCGATATCATCACGGAGCATGTACGCGCAAAACTCTCCCGTATCATCACGCAAGCCTACACAAGCCCCGACGGAGTCATTAAACTCCTGACGTTTGATGCAATGAGCGAACAGCGCCTCTTGGAAAAATCCCAAGAGCGTGACGGAACACGTCAGCTCATGCTCAATGTCGGGGAGATCAATAATCTGATCCAAGCGACCAGTGCCAAAGCCACTGAACTCCTCCAAAAAGGGGTCTCTCCGATCATTGTCATTGTTGATCCTAAACTTCGCCGCCCGTTGGCTGAAATTTTTGAGCGTTTCAGCCTCGACATCGTTACCCTCTCTCATGCTGAGATCGATTCAGGGGCAAAATTCGAAGTACTCGGCTCCATAACTTTAGATACTAAATAGGATACTTATGCAAAAAACCATTTATCACCTCTCCCACATCGATCTTGACGGGTACAGCTGCCAGCTTGTTATGGCACAAACTGCCCACACCATGATCAGTTTCAATGCCAATTACGGTGCCGAAGTAATGGATCGTCTCGAAGAGATTATCGATACCATCAAAAAAGTCAAACAAACCGCCACGATCCTTATCAGTGACCTTAATCTCTATCCCGATGAAGCGCGTTGGCTTAACAACGAAGTCAATCGCCTGAATGAAGGGGGCTGGGAGATCACGATCACATTGCTCGATCACCACGGAAGCGGTAAAGATACCGCAGCACAATACCCATGGTATTTTCTCGACACGGAACGTTGTGCAACCAAAATCGTCTACGAATACGCAATTGAGCATTACGGATTACAAGCCGGAGGATGGCTCGAAGCGTTTGTTAAAGTGGTTAATGCAGTCGATCTGTGGCATCAAGATGAAGAGGATGATTTCGAGTATGGCAAAGTGTGTATGCGCCTTATCAGCGATGCTAAAGAACTCAGCCGTGTCATGTTCGGCGATGAAGATCGTGTCTATAAACTCGCTATGCTAGAACAAGCCGCTACAATGCGTTTTCTCCCCAATGCCAATATTGTCCTTGATGAAGCACTCCATAAAATGAAAAAAGAGTTTTTCAAAGACGATGTGGATAATACCCTCGATAATCTTTCAACCAAATACATCGTGGCACTGCTCGGAACCAAACGTTCTACTATGACCATCTATTACAAAGGATGGCGCGGCTTTTTGAGCTACGGCTTGGGCAATACGTCGATTATCGGAAACGGTTTTGTCACCGCATTCCCTGAATTTGATTTTATTGTCGATGTCAGTACACGCGGCACTATGAGTCTACGCGGACATGATCAAGTCGATGTGGCAATGATGGCCGCAGAATGGGCAGGCGGAGGCGGACACCCCAATGCAGCTGGTGGACGGATCAACGGGTTTAAAGAGCAATTTCGTTATGACAAAGTCAAACGCCAAATCGAAGATTTGCTCTCCAACAAAGAGGCAATGCCCGGTAAACTTCCCGCTAAAATAGAGAGTTAACACCTAGCGCATGATTCAACTTAATAACCTTACCAAAAGCTACGGCACACGCGTACTCTTCGAAAATCTGAATCTCAAAGTAGGTTCAGGCCAAAAAATCGGTTTCGTCGGGCGAAACGGCTCAGGAAAATCGACCCTCTTTAAAATCATCCTCGGCGAAGAGTCCTATGATGAGGGAGAAGTTCTTATCCCCAGAAACTATCGTATCGGAACGCTGCGTCAACACCTCCACTTTACCCATAAAACTGTACGGGAAGAGTGCGCATCGGTACTTACGGGGGACGCGGAACACGAAGTGTATCGGGTCGAAAAAATTCTCTTCGGGCTTGGATTTAGCCAGGAGGATTTGGATCGTGACCCCTTAAGTTTTTCGGGGGGATATCAAATCCGTCTCAACCTGGTCAAACTTCTCGTTACCGAACCCAATATGCTCTTGCTGGATGAACCGACGAACTACCTCGACATCGTTTCGCTGCGATGGCTTGGCGCCTTTATCCGTACGTTCGAGGGGGAAGTGATCCTCATCACCCATGATCGCGATTTTATGGATTCGGTGAGTACCCACACGATGGGATTACGCCGTCGAAATGTATCGATCATCAAAGGCGACACCCATAAATATTACACATTTATGGCACAAGAAGACGAAATTTATGAAAAGACCAAGATCAACCACGATAAAAAGCGTGCGGAGTTAGAAGATTTTGTCGCCCGAAACAAAGCCCGCGCTTCCACAGCGACACTTGCCCAATCCAAGCAAAAAGAGTTGGATAAGATGGGGGTCATGGAGTCATTAGAAGGGGAGAAAGATTTATCCTTCTCCTTTTCCTATCGCCCTACCCCTGCAAAGATCATCATGGAAGCAAAAAATCTCTCTTTCGGCTACAAAGAGGATGAATTGCTGTTCCAAAATCTCTCTTTTGTGTTGGAGACCAAAAAATGCCTTGCCATCATAGGGAAAAACGGTAAAGGTAAATCGACCCTCCTCAACACCCTCGCAGGGGTTCTGACACCGAAAGGGGAAATCGCGTTTCACCCCTCTACGGCGATCGCCCATTTCGGGCAAACCAACATCGACCGTCTTGATAAAAACCGTACTATTACCGAAGAGATTCAAAGTGCTGACAACACCTTGCAAAATGTCCGAATCCGAGGTATCTGCGGGACGATGATGTTCAGCGGCGACGATGCCGATAAAAAGATCAGCATCCTCTCAGGAGGAGAGCGCAGCCGTGTCATGCTCGGAAAAATCATCGCCACCCCTGCCAATCTCCTCTTTCTCGACGAACCGACCAACCATCTCGATATGCAATCGATCGATTCGCTCTGTGACGCGATCAAACGGTTCGATGGCTCCGTCATCATCGTCACCCACTCCGAAATGCTGCTGCGTGAGCTTGCCGATCAGCTTATTATTTTTCGTGAGAGCGGTGCAGAATTTTTTGACGGAAACTACGACACCTTTTTGGAGAAAATTGGATGGGATGAAGAGATCAGCGATGCTCCGAAATCTGTAAAAGCGACACAAAATACGAATAAAAAAGAGCAAAAGCAGCAACGTGCCGAACTCATCCAAGAACGCTCACGTGTATTAAATCCTCTCAAAAAAGAGATCGATCATTGTGAAAACACCATCATGAAACTTGAGGATAAGATGAAGGTATCGCATGAGCAATTAATCGTCTATTCCAATCAAGGGGAAAGTGGTAAACTCATGGAACTCTCCAAACAGGTTGCCGCTGATGAAAAAATGATTGAAGAACTGTTTGAGCGGCTCGAAGTCGCAACCAACGAATTTGAGCGAATCACCAAAGAGACCGATGAAAAACTCGAAGCCCTCTAAGATACGTCTGGACAAATTGCTCGGCGCACTGGGCTATTGCAGCCGTAAAGAAGTTACGGTTCTTTTGCGAGCAGGGATCATTACCCACACCAAAAATCTCCCTCTGAAATCCGACACGAAAGTCTCTCACGAGGATATCCGCTTTGGGGGAGAGCCTCTCGATCCACCGCAGGGGATCGTGATTCTGATGCACAAGCCTATCGGTTATATTTGTTCTCACGATGACAGTGAAGGAAAGCTGATTTACGATCTCCTCCCTGATCGATGGAACAGACGCGATCCAAAAATATCAACCGTCGGACGGCTGGACAAAGATACGAGCGGGTTGCTCCTCCTCACCGATGATGGAGCATTGCTTCACCGCCTCACCTCCCCGCGCCATCATGTTGCCAAAGTCTACGAAGCAACCCTTGAGCGGCCACTCAGAGGTGATGAAATGGAAATTTTCGCTTCGGGAACTCTGATGCTCAACGGCGAAAAAGCTCCGTGTCTTCCTGCTAAACTTACCCTTGTCGACGAGACACACGTGACGTTAGAGATTACCGAAGGACGCTATCATCAAGTACGGAGGATGTTCGCAGCGGTGGGGAATCATGTCGTCGCTTTACACCGTTCCTCTTTCGGTAATTTAACGCTGGATGATTTAAAGCCCAGAGAGTATCGCTTCATAAAGGAAGCTGAGTATCAAACGCTAAGCGGCGACATTGGATACCTTTTTACCTAAACTACTTTATACTTGTATGATATAATCAAAGTGGGTTGATTTTCGATCCAAGGAGAACCGGATGGGTAAAATGCCCTATAGAGCTTTGCTCCTCTATTTACTCACCTTTGTCTACCTGATCGAAGGCGGAGCCTTGTTTGCCATGGAACAGAGCTGCAAAAAAAGGGGCGCAACACTTGTTGAAATGCGACAAATTGTGGAAAAAGCAGGCGAACGCGTTTCCAAGTGGGATGGTCCCACATCAGGTCCCATCGGACAGCACGGCATAAAGATAGCGGTAGTGTGCGAGGATTTGCGTAACGGAGGCGTATTGGGTGTTGCCAGAGGATTGGGCGAAGCGGCAGACGTATTGGGATGGCATATCAAAATGATTGATGCACGCGGTACCTTAAACGGCCGAAAGAACGCACTTGATGCAGCACTCTTGATGAAACCCGATGGTCTAATATTACTCGGAAGCGATGCGCGCACTCTTGAATCCCGTTTGGTCGAATTTAAAAAGAAAGGCATTCCGGTGGTGGGATGGCATGTAGGACCAATCGCGGGCAAACTCTCTTCAGGGAGCGTGGCGATGAATGTATCCACTGATCCGTTCCAAGTAGCCCGAGTAACTGCCATGAAAGCCGTCGTCGAAAGTCATGGCAAGGCGGGGGTGATCATTTTTACCGACAGCAACTTCGAAATTGCAATGAGCAAAGCAAATGAAATGGCAAAAATCATCCAAGAATGCCCGAAGTGTACCTTGTTGGAAATACGCCGTGTACCGATCTCGCAAAGCGCGCAGCTGATGCCGAAAATAACACGGGAGTTACTCTCACACTACGGTACACGCTGGACATATGCCCTGGCAATCAATGATATCTATTTCGACTATGCGGCTCCCGAATTTACCAAAACGGGGCGTGATATCCATCTTTTCTCTGCTGGAGACGGGAGTCCGGCAGCTTTCATGCGGATACAGGCCGGAACGTTTCAATACGCAACGGTAGCTGAACCGTTGAATCTGCAAGGATGGCAGTTGGTGGATGAGCTAAACCGCCTACTATCAGGGCGTAGTGTCAGTGGTTATGTCATCCCTCCGCACCTAGTAACGCCGAGTAATATCGCCTATGATGGCGGAATACGGATGGAATTCGATCCCGATAACGAGTATCGAAAATTTTACCATCATATCTGGAAGCGTTAGAGGAACGGTTATGGTCTTGTTTAAACTTTTCACCTCATGGTTGCCGCATACACTGCGCCAGCAGTTCCTGCTGGCGATATCCGTATTAACGCTTCTGATACTGGCGGGCGGAGGCATGGCGGTCTATACCCTGAATACTTCGGCAACAACCATTCACCTATTGGCAGAACATCGTCTACTCCAAATGCAAGAAGCGCAGGATCTGGTACGGCTAACATTTCTGATCGAGCGTAAGACCTATCAGTTGGAACAGTCTGAATCACATACACAGCTGCACACTCGTTACGGAGAAATTTTGGAGCAGTTGAGTACGTTCGACAAAGTTGTCGATCGACTTGCCGCCGAGTCTGAAGGGAACGCATTACTGGAACTGCATCGTGCCAGTCAATTATTCCGTAACACGACGAATATCGCAGCACAGCTTCGTGAAAAGGAGCTACAAGCTGATAGAAAACACCCGGATATGATGAAATCTGAACAACATTATCTTAAAGAATTGCACAAACAAGCTGAGGAGCTGATAAACGCGACACAGGTACAATCAGCGCAATTCACCCGATACTATCGCGAATCCGTGCAACAGCTCAATAATATGACCCAGAGTAATGTGCGCTGGGTGACATTCCTGCTGGTCGGAAGCCTCATGATTGCAGGGATGGTGGCACAATGGTTTCTTGGACGCCATGTACTGGGTCGTTTACAGCAGGTCAGCCATGATCTGCGCATAGATGCGAACACTACGTCCACAGGAAAAGAGGAGTACGCTCATCGTTGCAATGTGCCGTTCCACGATGAAATCGATGAAATGGCACACGCCGTAGAACTGTTTTGGGAAGACCGCCGGCATTTGGGACAACGCACCATAGACCTGATTCAAGCACGCGATGCGGCGGAAATGGCCAACAAGTCCAAAAGCCTGTTTCTTGCCAATATGAGCCACGAACTGCGTACCCCTCTCAACACCATTTTAGGGTTTTCAGACATACTCCGCCAAGATCCCCTATTGAACAATAACCAGCGCCAAAATATCGATATTATCACCCTTAGCAGCGAATATCTTCTTACCCTCATCAACGATATTCTGGAGATTGCCAAAATCGAGTCCGGTAAACTGCACCTGCAAATTTCCCCTTTCGACATCGACGCTATGATACGCAATATTTTGGAAATGATGCGTATACATGCCGAGCACAAAGGGCTTCAATTGCACTTCGAGCAATCCTCAGAATTCCCGCATTACATTAAAGGTGACGAGGCCCGTATTCGCCAAATTCTTATCAATCTGATCAGCAATGCCATCAAATTTACCGAAAAAGGGAGTGTGAATATCCGACTGAGTATCAAACACAATCTACGCGATCACCTCATAATCGAGATCCAAGACACTGGTCCGGGGATTACTCTCGAAGATCAAAAGCATCTTTTCCCTCCGTTCGTCCAATTTACCAAAGAGACTCCAAAAAGACTAAGAGGTTGGGGTCTCACCATCGCCCGTCAATTTGCACAACTGATGGGCGGCAATATTGTTCTCATCAGTGAACCTCTCAAGGGATCATTGTTTCAGATCGAGCTGCCCTTGATAGTAGCCGATGAGGATGAAGTGCGTCATCATCTCCTTAAGAGAGTTGAAGAACGTACACAATCGCTCAAGGAAAGCGAAGAGGAATACATCTACGCTGCTCGAATCGATCCATGCTGATATTTGAAAACAACGATTTTATCATCGTAGCGAAACGCGCTGGAACAAACTTCCATTCCGAAGGAGAAGCCGGATTCGTCGTCCAAATCACTCAACACTTCGGCATCCCTCTCTTCCCCGTCCACCGCCTCGATAAAATGACCTCAGGACTCGTTATCCTCGCCAAAAACTCCGAAACCGCCGCTCAGTTTGGAAAGCTGTTTGAAAATCGAAAAATCGAAAAATATTACCTCGCCATTTCGATGCGCAAACCGAAGAAAAAAATGGGGTGGGTCAAAGGGGATATGAGCAGTGCTCGGCGGGGAGATTATAAGCTCCTTACGACGATGGAAAATCCGGCTATTACTCAGTTTGTGAGCTGTGCGTTGCGAACCCATGAGCGATTTTTCCTCATCAAACCCCATACGGGAAAAACCCATCAGATACGTGTCGCCCTCAAATCTCTGGGTTCCCCTATCGCAGGTGATGAGCGCTATGCGCAAGCTGACGAAGCGCGCAAAGAAGAGAGGGGATATCTGCATGCCTATGCATTACGATTTACGTTTAACGGGGAGCCTTTTAGTTTTGTCTCGCCGCCCGATGAGGGGGAACGGTTTATCAGTTCGGAGTGTCGTACACAACTTGAAGCATGGGATAAACCGTGGGAGCAGTTTTAAGTCAAAACCGAATTTTAGATAAAGCACTGTACAATAAGTACACTTTTTTACCAGACCAAAGGGCTTAATATGGGTGAACATTTTTTAAAATGGATCAATATTGTTGATTTCAAATGCTTCCATAATTTTGAATCCAAAGATTTTCAACGGATAAATCTTATCAGCGGTAAAAATAATGTTGGTAAAACGGCATTTATGGAAGCATGTTTCATTAATATGCGAGCAATGAATATTAAAAATTTTGTTGGTGCCTTATGGGGAGTTAAATATATGAGAGAAAACTTAAATATATTAGCTAACAATACAACCAATAATGCCAAAATTTTTATGGAACGTTCTAATGGCATAAATTTAATATCCAATATAAATAAATCATCATTTAAAATTGAAGAACAAGATGGTATCAAACTTTATAATTTTGAATTTAATAAACAATATATAAGAGTTAACACAAACGATTTTTCATATGAAATAGACATCATTGATAATATCAAATTTATAGATAGTTTTGGACTATCCAATGGAGAAATCATACGTTATTATTCTACTATACAGAAGAAGGATGAAGAGACATTTTTAAATACTATTTTAAATGAATTTGATAATAGCATAGAAGCTTTTAAAGTTATTGATGATTTACCACAATGCAAAATCAATGAAACCTGGTTAGAAATTACAGAATTTGGAGATGGTGTAAGACATGTTATTTCAATTGTTAATGCACTATTCCAAGCCCAAAATGGATACTTATTTATAGATGAGCTAGAAAATGGAATTCATTACACTTATCTCGATAGAGTCTGGGAAGTTATTTTAAAAGTTTCCAAAGAACAAAACGTCCAAGTTTTTGCCACTACCCATTCAAAAGAGTGTATCGAATCATATGCACGGGTAGCAAAGAAACTTGAAGATCAAGAGATTGCCTACATACGGATGAGTAAATTAAGTGACGGGCAAATAAAAGCAACGACATTTGATTATGAACTTATCGAAAATAGCATCGAACAAGACCACGAGGTCAGAGGATGGTAAAGGTTGCCATTTTACATGAGGGAAATGCTAAAAAAACAAATGACAATGAGCTTTTAAAACTTTTAATAGAAAAGTTGGGTTTCTCTGCCGATAAAGTAGAATTTTTTGGGATGGGGACTAAAAGTAATTTTTTTAAGTCAGATCATGTCAATTATCGGCAATTACAAAGCAATATAGATGCAGAAATGACAAAAAGAGTTCTTTTTGTTGTTGATGCAGACTATAAAGAAAATGATGCTACATATGGAGGATACGAAAACACTACCAAAGAACTTAAATCTATCATTGATAATTTAGGGTTAACAAAGCAGTCTGATATATATGTAACCTGCGATGAAAAACAATGCGGTTACTTGGAGTCTTTGATTTTATCGACGATTCCAGACGAACATCGAGGGTGCATTGAAACTTTTTTAGAGTGCTCAGAGTTTACTTCAAAAGAAAATCACAAAGCTATTCTAAATCAAATATATAAAACAGCCTATCCAAAAGCACCATTTGATTTGGAACATCCAAATTTTACTCCACTAAAAACAAAATTAATAAACTTATTCCAAGAATAAAAAACTATTTTGAAAACCTTTACTACCGAATCCATGACCGACATTCTCTCATGGGCGCAAGAAACCCTCAAAGAAGCCGAAACCATCACCATTGAAGTGCTCAATCCCGATATCGGACGTGGACACTACGCAGGTGAAACTCTAACGATCAATGGAAGTAACTATCTCTATCGCAGCTACAAAGGATGGAGCGATCTGGGGGAGCTGCTGTTTTGTCGGATGCTGACACCGAAACCGATATCCGAAAATACCATTGCTATCACCTACGAAAAACTTGATCTCAGCGACTCATTTCACCACTGTGATGCCCAAGAGGAAAAATACGGGATAACATCCCGTTTTGCTGCAATCCACAAAAATGAAGAACCTGCATTTCTCTCCCCCTACCTACGTGCATTGCGAAATGTCAAGATCGGGGAAAAAAAACGGGTTTTAAATTTGGGGATCAATACAGGCGACGAATTTGACCTCATCCGTCAAATCCTCCCTCGCGAAGAGTATCTGAGTCTTGAACTTATTGGAATTGATCACTCCGAGAGTGCTATTAGCGTTGCAAGAGAGCGCTTCGATGAGGGCAATGCCACCTTTTATGCCCATGATATCAATGATCTCGATTCACTCGGATTAGGAAAATTTGACCTTATCATCACAATCGGTACCCTGCAAAGCAGCGGACTGGAATTCAAACCTCTCTTTATGTCCCTGGTACAAAATTATCTTAGCACAGATGGCGCGATTATTCTAGGGTTTCCGAACTGCCGCTGGATGGGGGGAGAGATGATTTACGGAGCCAAAGCACCGAACTATCCCTATTCAGAGATGTCGATACTGGTAAAAGACATTTACTATTGTAAAAAATATTTGCAACAAAAAAAGTTTAGAGTAACACTTACAGGAAAAGACTACCTGTTTCTAACCGGAACAAAAATTAATTTAATACACAGCTAGATTATTTTTCCCTTTTTCCCTCCCATGGATCTTTTACCGGATGCTGAGTATGAATTTCTTCCATGATATTTTCTGTTTTTAAATGATAGACTTCTGCATCCGGGGTAACGCAATAAATCTCATACTCAAGAAGATGCGGATTTTGTTTAATAACCACCTCTTTAATATTCAAATCCATTGCAAATTTTCGTATAGCCACAACTACATGCATATCTTTGGTGGTAATTTTAACGACCAAATCACCCTTGTATCCCGAATAGGTATTGATATCATCAATCTCAAAATCCAGTGCATATTGAATGATTTTTTTTCTTTCCGCTTGCATAGTCTCTACCTCCTCTTCAACTTTGAATTACTAAAAATGTTTCAACTAGTATAACATATTAAAAATATTGTCTAAATAGTCTTTGCAATTATGCTATACTGTAAACAACAACCTAATTTCATAGAGATAGTACAGAATGCCCAGTAGAATCGGTTTAGCTAATTTTGAATCCCCTATCATCGCACTCTATCCACTGAAGGGATCGATGCTCGGAGTAGTAACCGCCAATCATGAAATATACCTCTATAATTCAACGGACAATACCCAAGAGAGGCTTCTACGTCTTAATTTACCGGAAGAAGCAAAGCTCTATTGCGTATTCGATCCCATTCATAACCGTATTGCTTTTGGAAGCAACCACAGCAAAGCACTTCATCTCATCGATCTGGATCAAAAAAAAACCATCCGCAAATTTGAGTTGAATGAGCAATATCCCACCGTACTTTCATTTGATCCAAGCGGATCATATCTCATCTGCGGAACGGATCAAGGACGGGTACTTCTTTGGCGCTGCGACTCATCAACACTTATTGCACGGATGCACTCTTTTCCCGAATATGCCGCCTATTCCACCATCAAACCAAAAGTAAACTTCGTTTCCGCCATTGCCTTTGAAAAAGATTTGGTAGCAACGACAGGCTATGGAGGGAGTATCGTCATTACCGATTATCTTGGGCAGACCAAGACACAACGTCTTCATGCCGGATATGTCAAAAACGGTGCCCTCCTTTTCCATCAGGAGTCTCTTGTCGTCGGAAATCAAAGCGGAACCCTTTTAAAACTGGATCGAAATACCAAATACCCCAATCAACGTCTCAGTACTGCGTTAGGACCTATCACCCATTTGCTTAAAGCAGGGACAGAACCCTATATTCTAGTCGCTTCAGAACAGCGCCATATTATTTTGGTTGATGCAGAAGAGATGAAAATACTCAATGACTCGTATATCGAACTCGAACATCCGATCACGGCAATGTGCAAAGATGAAGAGGATAAACTCTATGTCGGAACCCAAAAAGGGGAACTCTTTCGTTTTGACCTTGAACCGCAACATCATCTTGATACCCTTATTGCTTCGAAAAAATATTCTGATGCGTATCTGTATGCCCAAAAAGAACCTTTACTCCAAAAAAACCGATCCTATAAAGAGCTAGAATCGATCTTTGAGCTTAATTTAGAATCGGCACGAGTTGCATTGGAAAAAGGAAATGTTGACAAAGCCAAAGCCATTTTAGCCCCCTTTCATCCGGCTAAATCCAAAGAGATAGCTACACTCACCATCGCCTATTCCCATATTGACCGACTCACCTATCTTTTTAACCAGCAAAAGCTCTCCCCCTTTTACGGTTTAGCGGAACAATACCCTCAGTTACAATCAACTTCATTATTTTTAATGGCAGAAAAGTTTTGGTCAGAACGGTTTGGAAAAGCTCAAAAGTTGATGCTTATGGGGAAAATAAAAGAGTGTAGAGCAGAGATTCAACCCTTTACCTCCGTTAGTGTAAAATGGCCTTTTATCCAACTGCTCCTCCAACATTTTGACGTACTTAAAAAATGTTCCAAAGCAATTTATGAGCACGATTATAAAACCTTAATGCAATTAAGCCATCGATACCCCATAATCCGTAAACTTCCCTCGTATATACAACTGATATCAGAGGTAGGAGAACTGGTTCCGGCCATTACCGATGCATTAAAAAGCAAATCCTTCGAACGGGCAAATCTATTGTTGGAAGAACTTACCAATGTCATTCAATATGAAGAAACGTGTAGTGAGTTAAAAAAATTTGCATCTCTTGCATCGAACTTGCATCATGCCATCAGCCATGAGCATATGCGTTCTGCCTATCGTCTGCTTGATTCCCATCGCGAGCTTATGATCCTCCCCTGGGCTCAAGAACTCGAAATACAATGGAATGAGAAGCTGCAGAGAAGTGAACGTTATGCCATTAGCGGTGATGCAACGTCGATCAAGAAAGAGTTCGCAAATCTCATCACTCTCCCCAAACGGCATGAACGGATCGGGGATCTTTTGAGAACAGCGTATCACGTGCAGCTCAAGCAACTATTACGTAAAGACACCCACCGTTTTAAAGCCGGTATCGATACGTATTGTGAGCTTTTCGGTATGGATACGGAACTCCGTTTTCTTATCAAAGAAGCTCAGGCGCAAGGTCTTAGCATCACGCTGCACGCCATCCAATTTCAATCCAAAAACCGTGATCAATGGCTTTCTCATATTACTATGCTTCCCAATCGTATCAGTTAATTACGCTATTTATCCCTCTAATATCACTTATAAGCTCTCCTAAGTTATAATAAAAGACTATATCTATTTTGGAGTTTTAATGCCTGCTTCTACCTCCTCTATCCTCCGTCAGGTTCTGACACTCCCCGTCATCGTCATTGCAATGGGGTATTTTGTCGACATTTATGATTTAATCCTCTTTGGTGTTGTCCGTGTAGCGAGTCTTGGAGAACTTGGTTTAAACAGTGATCAAATTACCTCATGGGGATCTATCATCCTCAATATGCAAATGGGTGGAATGCTGATCGGCGGTATTCTGTGGGGGATAATGGGAGATAAAAAAGGGCGTCTTTCCGTATTATTTGCCTCTATTATCCTCTATTCTATTGCCAATTTTCTCAATGCCTTCGTCACCAATGTCGAGCAATATGCCGCATTGCGCTTTATTGCCGGAATCGGTTTAGCAGGAGAACTTGGGGCAGGGGTTACCCTCGTAGCCGAAATTCTTCCTAAACATTTGCGCGGGTATGGAGTTATGAGTATCGCAAGTTTCGGGGTACTTGGGGTTGTTGCCGCTAATCTGGTAGCACAAAACTTCGATTGGCGTAATGCCTATATTATCGGAGGGATTTTAGGGCTTTCCCTTCTAGTCCTACGTCTAAAAGTACGTGAATCCGGAATGTTTGAACATAACCTTAGCGAAAAGATCAAGCGTGGAGACTTTCTATCCCTCTTTACCCACCGTCGTCTCTTAGGCAAATACCTCAAAGCTATTGCCATCGGGATTCCATTATGGTTTGTCGTAGGTGTTATGGTGATGTTCTCCCCTGAATTTGCCAAAGCTCTTGAAATTACTGAGCCGGTTACCGCAGGACAGGCACTAATGTACTGCTATATCGGACTTGCAATTGGGGATTTAGGCAGCGGATACCTCTCCCAAAAACTCCGAAGCCGTAAAAAAGCGTTTACCCTTTTCCTCTTTTTCTCCACACTCAGTGTATTATGGTATTACACCCTGCGCGGAGCGAGTGCAAACGAATTTTATTGGGCATGTATGGCATTAGGAATCTTTTGCGGCTATTGGGCCCTTTTTATCACCATGGCGGCAGAACAGTTTGGAACCAATATCCGTGCCACAGTGGCAACTACCGCGCCAAACTTTGTCCGTGGAGCCGTTGTACCGATCACCACGTCATTTATCTTTTTAAAAGAGAGTTATGGGGTACTTGGTGCAGGTGCAATCGTTGGTGCCGTATGTTTTCTCCTCGCAGCCGTAGCCCTCTACTATACACATGAAACATTTCATAAAGATCTGGATTACATCGAAGCATGAGGATTCTGATCCAAAGCTTCTTATTGGCGTATATCCTAGGATATACTGCCCTTAGCGCTGCACCCACTTCAGAAGCGCTTAATGCTTCTTTAGAAGCTCTTGGCTCCCCCGAGTCTTACGATGAAATAAGCGCCCTAAATGGAGTTCAAGAGCGCTATCACACGGGATATATCGCATTATACAAACGCTATCAGGAGACCACCCAAGAGTACAAAGAGGTTGAACAAAAATTCATAGAAGCAGGAATCCCTACGTATTTCGCACTCGTCCCTTACGCCGAGTCCAAATTTCATCCCAATTCTCGCGGGTACGGGACAGCCGGGCTATGGCAATTAACCAAACAAAGCGGTCGTAATTTTGGACTTACCGTGACAAAAAAAAAGGATGAACGCCTCAGTATCAACCGTTCAACCGATGCAATTATTCACCTCTTACTGGATCTTAAAAAAGAGTTTGGAAGCTGGTATTTAGTCGATTTTGCTTATGCGGCCGGAGAAGGGACAATCCATCGTCTTATTGAACGAAACGGCAGTAAAAAAATCTCTGTTTTACTCAAAGATCCCCATTTTCCAGCAGGAACAAAAGCCCATTTTGCCAAAACGCTTCTGCTGGATGCCAAAATTCATTATTCACAAACGAATGAGAAAGAAAAGGGAGAATAATTCTCCCGAGGGAGAGAAGTAAAATTAACCGATATTCGTGTAAACGGCTTGGACGTCATCGTCCTCTTCGAGCTTATCAATAAGCTTTTCAATATCCGCCATTTGTTCATCACTAAATTCAACCGGAGAGTTAGCAATACGCTCCAATGCTGCACTGGCAGGTTCTATCCCCAATGCTTCAAGAGCGCTAGAAAGGGCACCAAAAGAGGTATATTCGCCATACACGCTTGTTTCACCCTCTTCGTCTTCAATACTCTCAATTCCTGCATCAATAAGAGCAAACTCAAGCTCCTCTAAATCCATAGCCGGTGTTGGAAATCGAAAGACCGCTTTACGGCTAAACATAAATTCTAAAGATCCATTATTAAGGGTTTCACCTTTGGCACGGCCAAAAATCGTTCGAACATTCGAAATGGTCCGCGCATTGTTATCGGTAGCACATTCAACGAAAAACAAAACACCGTGCGGCCCTTTTCCCTCGATATTCATTTCCGCCAATGAAATAGCATCTTTACCGGAAGCCCGCTTGATCGCCGCATCAATATTGTCTTTGGGCATATTTTGCGCTTTTGCCGTCAAAATAGCACTGCGGAGTTTCGGGTTCATATCAGGGTCTTCACCACCCTCTTTAGCAGCCATTGTAATAATTTTGCCCAATTTTGGAAATATTCTCGACATATTTCCCCAACGCTTCATTTTTGCCGCTTTGCGATATTCAAACGCTCTTCCCATACCGTATGCTCCTCTAAAAAATATAAAAAATTATGAAATTATAGCGATTTTAGCTGCTATCTTCAACGTGCTAAAACCGAAGAAATCAGTTTTAGGCGTCAATATAAACAACATCGCTTTGGATGCTGTTGAAGAGGAGTGAGCGGTTATCCACTCGATGTTGATACAAGAATGTATTCGGCTCCATCGAGCGAAGTACCGTTGTGTTGTAATAGTAGGCGTTAGAACAACGCCCCACAAAAAGAAAGGAGAACAGCAACTTGATACGAGGGTTTTCAAACATCTCATGCGGCTGTGCCAAAAAGGTAAGCCCAAATTTCTTGAGATTGACAAGGTCGAAAATATAAAAAATAAAGTCTTCGAATTTGGTGTAAAACCCTTCCAAACTGGAAATTTCCTGCATAATGTAGTAATAATTATTCAAAAGTTCCCGTTTCTGCATCATCTGAGAAAGCTTGCTTTTGATATCCCGTTTGCTGGCAAAAAAAGAGGGGCTTACCGCCATATAAATGTTCTGACGCTGTTCAATAGCCGTATCCAAAGCGGCATTAAATTCATCACTCTCATTAAAGCACATATAATGAAAATCAGACCCCTTTTTAAATTTCTCCTCTACCTCATCCGGGGTAGGATTGGAAAAATCAAGATACAGGGTAGGAATACCGCTGTCAATGACAAACTCACGAATTTTATTTGCAAGATGGGTTTTTCCTGAACCCGGTTCCGCCAAAATAAGGGTATTTTCGCGCAATACGCGGTCTTGGAGTTCGAGGGTAGCGATAGAGCTTTTAAATTTTCCGATTTTTCGTTTCATAGTTTTATCCATCAAGGGAGATAATATAGGGAGCAAGTATAACCAAAGGTAGCGGATTTAAAGATAAATCGGGAAGCAGGCGTGAAGAAAGGTGACGTATTATCGCCATCTCTCTTGCATTATTGTAACATCTCCCCGCTCACTGTGAAAACTGAGTTCACCGTCGCTAATATTGCATTGCAGACGCATGGAACGCTCACACAATTTTTCTATCCCCTCGGTATAAAGATGAATTACCTTGAGATTTTTAAACCGCTCAAACGTCGTGCCATACTGTTTCCACCACGCAGTAGCACTTTTGGTGTTGTAGGTATAAATGATCACCTTCTCGGATCTTCCACATGCTTTGCGGAGCCGTTTCTCATCCATCTGCCCAAGATCGATCCACAACTCGATCTCTCCTCCGTAATTTTTCTCCCACAGTTCGGGTTCGTCATCTCCTCCGATCCCTTGGGTAATCACTAAGCGATCAGACGCATTGAGGGCAAAGGCGACGAGACGGATCATAAGCCGCTCATCGGTTTCCGAGGGGTGTTGGGCTATCGTTATCTCATGGGTCTCATAGTAATTACGATCCATATCGGCTATACTGAGTTGTACTTTGTAAATCGTTGAACCTGCGGCCATAAAAAAACTCCCTTATACGTGCTGAAACTATGACATAAAGGGGCTTATACTATCGTACTAATCGATAATTTTGAGGTAGCGTCTATTGATCTTTAAGGATTGGATTTGTATTCTTACACTTTCAAAACATTGGGGTATCGCCAAGCGGTAAGGCAACTGGTTTTGGTCCAGTCATTCGGGGGTTCGAATCCCTCTTCCCCATCCACAATTCTGTACACTTCATGCTTTTTTTTGAAATCCGTCATGTTTACAATAACTGCATTCTTTTTATGGGAAAAATAGAGAGAAATCCCCGCCGAAACGGGAGGGAAAAGAAGAAGCTATTAGCCTTTGACTTTTGCTTCGATCGTCGCAACGATACTTGGATCTTCGAGAGTCGAGATATCCTGAGTAATCACTTCACCTTTTGCGATGGAGCGAAGGATACGGCGCATGATTTTACCTGAACGGGTTTTCGGCAATCCCGGTACGAAAACGATATCATCACAAATTGCGATATTACCGATCTCTTTCATGATCACTTTATTGATCTCTTTGACCATCTCCATCTCTTCACCGACGGTATCATCACCTTTGAGTACAATGTAAGCGAAGATCCCCTCACCTTTGATCTCATGCGGTTTACCGACAACGGCAACTTCGGCGACGTTAGGGTGCTTTTTACATGCCGCTTCCACTTCAGCGGTTCCCATACGGTGACCCGAAACGTTGATAACGTCATCGGTACGTCCTGTGATCGTAATGTAACCGTCTTCGTCGTAGATCGCGCCGTCACCCGTGAAGTATACCGGCTGACCATCTTTTTTGACATCACCGAAATACGATTTCACGAAACGCTCAGGATCACCCCAGATGCCGCGAATCATTGAAGGCCATGGACGTGTTACACACATATAACCGCCCTCCCCTACTGCTACCTTTTCACCCGTTTGGGGATCTAAAATTTCTGCCATAATCCCCGGAAGCGGGAATGTTGCGCATGCAGGTTTGATCGGAGTCGCTCCCGGCAATGGAGAGACGATGTGTCCTCCTGTCTCGGTTTGCCAGTAGGTGTCAACGATCGCACATTTGCCACCACCGACTGCCTCATAATACCATTTCCATGCCGGTGGATCGATCGGTTCACCAACGGTTCCGAGCACTTTCAAGCTGCTGAGATCGTATTTTGCCGGTTCATCTTCACCCATTTTGTGCAATACGCGGATCGCGGTCGGAGCGGTATAGAATTGGTTGATTTTGTACTCTTCGACCATTTTCCACGGACGTCCCGCATCCGGATAGGTCGGTACCCCTTCGAACATGACGGTTGTCGCACCCATAGCTAACGGGCCGTAAACGATATAGGTGTGTCCGGTAATCCAGCCGACGTCTGCCGTACACCAGTAGGTGTCGTTCTCTTTGACATCAAATACCCATTCCATTGTCATTTGCGCCCAAAGGATATACCCGGCTGAGTTGTGTTGAACCCCTTTCGGTTTTCCGGTAGAACCTGACGTGTAGAGGAGGAATAGAGGATCTTCAGCGTCCATCACTTCCGCTTCACAAATACTGGATTGGTTTTTTATGAGTTCATTATACGAATAATCGCGTCCCGCTACCCATGTCACATCCTCATTGTTGCGCTCAACAACAAGAACTTTTTCGACCGGTGATTTTTCATCAATCGCCAGGTCGACTACCGGTTTGAGCATGTACGGTTTGTCTTTTCGATATGCACCGTCGGCGGTGATGACCAATTTTGCCTCGGCATCTTCGATACGGTCTTTTAACGCTTCAGAAGAGAACCCTCCGAATACGATCGAGTGGATCGCACCGATACGGGCACATGCGAGCATCGCGTACGCCGCTTCAGGGATCATCGGCATATAGATAACAACGCGGTCACCCTTTTTGACACCAAACTCATTTTTTAGAAGGTTGGCAAATTTATTAACGTTGTAATAGAGCTCAAGATAGGTAATGATTTGTTTATCACCGCGGTCCCCTTCGAAAATGATCGCCGCTTTGTTTTTACGCGAAGTAAGATGACGGTCAATACATTGGTGAGCAACATTGAGTTTACCGTTCAAAAACCATTTGTAAAACGGTGCGTTGCTCTCATCAAGTACTTGGGTATACGGTGAGAACCAGTCGATTTTCTCAGAGGCAAAATGTCCCCAGAACCCCTCATAATCTTCACTTGCCCATGTTTGTAAATCATGGTATTCACACATATTTTTGATACGGGCTTGCTTGGCAAACTCGCGGTTCGGTTGAAAAGTTGGTTTTACGATATCACTCATAGTTAAGGCTCCTTAATGTAGTTTAAGTGTATTTTTTAATTTTATATAGACCATTGCGGTCATGATAGCATCGTTCAATGCATTGTGCTGTCCCATCCTTGGAACATTCAAATCTCGCAGGATGGTGTCAAAGCGTAAATCAATATTTCCTTGAGGGATAAGGGCGATTTTTTTATCAAAAAAAAGCCCTGAAACCTCAATCTGTTTATGGGGAAGTTCACACCCAAGCCACGGTTTGACGAGACGATTTATCATCGCCATATCAAACTCTAAATAATACCCTACCAAAGGGCGATTTTCGATGAATTTCAAAAATTTTTTTACCCCTTCCAACGGTTCCATTGCGTTCTCCAAATCGCAGGGACGAATATGGTGGATTTTGATACTTTCAACACTGATCTCACGAGAAGGTTTTAAGAAAATTTCAAAACTCTCCGAGGTCAAGATACGATCCCCTTTAACTTTCACCGCACCGATACTGAGTATCGCATCTTTTTTCGTATTTAACCCGGTAGTTTCCGTATCAAACACGACCACTTCATCCCCATCGTAGGGTTCAAACATCCATAAATAGGAGTCATCTTTGAGAGAGCGACGATTCCATGAACGTCTGAGATTCTCAAACATCAAACTACCATTCCTAAATGAAAATGATACGTAAGAAACTTTTTGAACGTATTGACGATTTTAAATGCATCTTTGAGCAGATCTCGATCCGTTTTGCTAAACAGTTTCGGATTGACATAGTTTTGTTCTTCACTTTGCTGCTTTTGGGAGAGCATTGAGCGCAAACGTATCCCCAGCAATGTATCATACGCTTCTATCAACTCACTCGCAAACCGTTTGTCAAATAATCCGGCATTATTAAGTTCTTTAATTCGCTCCGTTGTATTGGTGCATTCGATTTTGTATTCCAAAGCCAAAATACGGACACCGTGGACAATCGCAAAAATTCCCCCTTTTTTAATATCCAGTTCACTTTCATGCCCGGCATGTCCGAGAACAAAACCCGAAAAAAGACTTAATGGGGTATCAAACGCGAGTGCCGCTTTTGCCAAATGGGCCAGCACATCGCTACGTCCCTCAAAATGTTCACGAATATAATCTCTGCATGTTCCAAGCAACTTCTCATCCCCTGCGACACACGTAGCATCCAAAAAGATTGATAACGAGCGGAGTGCATCCTCGTTTAATGTCTCTACCCATTGCGAAATCATGGTTTTATAACCTGATACGCTTTGACGCCAGTATGGATTACTTACCATAACATTACCGCTGCATTTTGGAAACCCGAGACGTATTAAATACGCGTTAAACCGGATCATGTACGGCTCAAATTCGGCTTCATCCGCACCATCTCGAATTATAAGGGCATTATCCTGATCGGTACGCAAAATCTGCTCGCCGCGTCCTTCACTCCCCATTACAATCAAGGCACATTGAGAGTGTAATTTTTGCGGAACAACCATCTCAAATACTTTACGATACACCTTTGCATTAAGTTCGCTGACAAGTTTAGAGATATAGCGAACCCGCACCCCCTTGGAGGTCAAAGAGCGAACCAGGTAGTTTAATGAACGCTGCGTGTTTTCAAGTTCTTCAATACTCGATGAGCGTTCGATGGAAGCAACAATCAAATGGGTGTGATTTGCAAAATGACTCAGCAAATCAAGCTGCTCTAAAATACCGACAACCTTCTCCCCTTCGACAACCACCAGACGCATAATCCCGTGCTTGGTAAAAAGGAGCAATGCATTGAATAAAAAATCGCTTCGCTCAATCGTTATCAGACCGTATGTCGCAATATCACCGACCGGATCATTGGTACTTTTATCAACCAATAAAACCCGCTCACGCAAATTGCTATCCGTAACAATCCCCATATGACCGGCATTATCAACCAGCATCACGTTTGCATTTTTCTCCATCATCACTTTCAGCGATTCTTTGATGGATTGAGAGGCATCTACGATACAGGGGGTATGGAGATAAATTTCATCCACACGCGAAACCATAAAAGGGGTCAATTCGTTTTGGTGCTGTCGCTCTTTGAGGTTTTGATGTTTGGTGATAAAGTCTTGCATAAAGTAGTTTTGAAACGGTTCGACATCCTGGAGAAGGTTGAGAAAAGATTCTTTGGGGAGGCAGTAACAGATGAGATCTTCGGCAACGCTAAAAGTGCTTTGGGTATTTCCGTATATCAGGGAATTCGCGTCAAAGCTGTCGCGTTCCCCGTATACATTTTGGAGTTCACCCTCGATGGTTTCGTTGACAATACCTTTGATTATGATATAGAGAGATTCTGCCCTAACCCTCGGAGCGATCAAGACCGTCTCCTTCGGATAATAGGCAATATCCATCTGTGTCATCAGTTTTTCGATCATCCTCTCCCCTAAAAGATCAAAAGGATGGATCGACATCAATAGTGCTTTTTGGTCAAATAGACTCAAAGCTGACTCCTAAAAAATCAATGAAAGAAATCTGCCTCGATAGAGGCAAGCTTCAGTGCCATAGCGGCTAGCACAGCCGAAGGGGCTTTTGCTCCTTCGGCGTTCAAATCAATGTTCAACAGCACCTTCTGCACCGATACCGGTTTGGCTACGGATAAATTGTGCTTCATACCCTTCTTTCTCACGTGCCGCATTGTCGCTTTTGTCGGTAATCGAGAAGAACCAGATTCCGATAAACGCCGCACTTACCGAGAAGAGAGCCGGATATTTGTATGGGAAAATCGGTTCTGCATTTTTAAGGAAATCAACCCATACGGTTGGTCCGAGAACGACCAATACTGCTGCCGTCAAAAGACCCAAAGATCCACCGATCAATGCACCGCGAGTGGTGAGTTTTGACCAATACATAGAGAGGAACAAAATCGGGAAGTTTGCACTTGCAGCAATTGCAAACGCCAATCCGACCATGAACGCAATATTTTGCTCTTCGAACGCAATACCCAAATAGATAGCAACAAGACCCAAAATAACCGTAGCAATTTTAGAAACTTTCATCTCCATAAGACCGTCGGTTTTACCTTTTTTGATAACACTGGCGTAAAGGTCATGCGAAATTGCTGATGCACCCGCCAACGTAAGACCGGAAACAACCGCAAGGATCGTCGCAAACGCTACCGCAGAGATAAATCCAAGGAAGAAATCGCCGCCCACTGCATGGGATAGGTGAATTGCCGCCATATTGTCGCCGCCGAGAATCGGGTAGCCGCCATCAACCGCTTGTTTAGCAAGGTCAAGATATTGTGGATTTTGGAATACCATTACGATTGCACCGAAACCGATAATAAACGTCAAGATATAGAAATACCCGATAAATCCGGTCGCATAGAAAACCGATTTACGAGCTTCTTTTGCATCACTGACGGTGAAAAAACGCATGAGGATATGCGGAAGACCCGCGGTTCCAAACATCAACGCGATACCGAGTGAAATTGCCGAAATCGGATCACTTACCAGTTTACCCGGAGCCATGATAGAGCTGTCTTTCATACTAACAGCCGTTGAAAACAACGATTCAAAGTTGAAGTTATAGTGAGCCATAACCGCGATCGCCATAAATGTCGCACCGGAGAGCAACAAGAACGCTTTGATAATTTGGACCCATGTTGTCGCCAGCATACCGCCGAATGTTACGTAAAGGATCATCAACACGCCGACCAAAATAACCGCGATTTCATAATCAAGACCGAAAAGAAGCTGAATAAGTTTACCTGCTCCAACCATTTGAGCGATCAAATACAAAATAACCGTTACAATTGATCCAAATGCCGCCAATGTACGGATCGGGGTTTGTTGTAAACGATACGATGCGACGTCTGCAAACGTATATTTTCCGAGATTACGAAGCTGTTCAGCCACCATAAACAAGATAATCGGCCAACCGACCAAGAATCCGATAGAGTAGATCAAACCATCATACCCTTTACCGTAAACGAGGGCTGAAATACCCAAAAACGATGCCGCGGACATATAGTCCCCTGCGATCGCCATACCGTTTTGGAAACCGGTAATTCCGCCACCTGCGGTGTAGAAATCTTTTGCCGTTTTAGTACGTTTGGCTGCCCAATAGGTAATCCCTAACGTTGCACCAACGAAGATCAAGAACATAATAATGGCAGACATATTTAACGGTTGTTTTTCTACCGCACCGCTAAGGGCTTCACCGGCAAATGCAGCAACCGAGAAAAGAGCTAAAAATAACGCTTTCATTATTCCCCCTTTGCTTTATTTTTGATACGTCTTGTAAGTTCATCAAACTCACCGTTCGCACGTCGAACATAGACCCCGGTAAGGATAAATGCACTGAGAATAACACCGACACCGACCGGAATTCCAACTGTCGTTACAGCGCCAGCCGATAACGGAGTCCCCAAAATTGACGGATCAAACGCAATCGTCAATACAAAACCGAAATAAATAACCAACATGACGATAGTTAATGTCCAAGCGAATTTACTTCGCACACTAACAAGGTGGTGAAAATCGGGATCGTTTTTAATACGATCGACAAGTTCTTGTTTCATACTCGTACTCCTTTAAAAGTTATAATTGACGATAAAACGGTATTCACTCCAGCTGATAGCGCCAGTCGTACTTTGATAAAAATCATCCGTATAGTTCGCACGAAGGCGAAGTTGAAGATTTTTGACTTTCTCTGGAGAATAGATGACATCCACACCAGATTCTTGTGCCGTCCATGCATAATTGGTAGAGTAACCATTGAGGGCATCCATTTTAAACGAGGTATAGTAAATGCCCGTATTCAGATTGACCCCAAAATTTTTCCAGTCGTAACTTCCTGCAAGTTTCCACGCATCGGTTCCTGCCATAAACTGATGACGCGTTACCATACCCTGAGTATAAGCCGGCATCCCACCCCATGGAGAAATTGTTCCACCGTTAACCGCTGCGGTAGCATCTTTACTGTTATGCGAAATTGCACCGTATACATCGAAATTAGCAACTTTCACCCCTGCTTTTGCCGCAGAAAAATCACTTTTTACTTTTGTGATAACACTGTTGCTACCCACATCTCTTTCACCGATGTACTGTGCCGCAACGTAGGGAGCAATGCCATTTGCCATCGTAAACCCATAACTAGCTTCCCCATATATTGCATTGAGAATATTGCGGGCATAATAATCCCACAATTGAAGTTTCAGTCCCGGAATTCCTGAATAAATAGCTGCGGCAACACTTACACCGCCGGTATTCTGACCGATCGCATAACTTCCCATATCGACAAACTGGCCTGTGTCGGTATCTCTAATGTTATTCAGTGAATATCCTGAAGTAACACCTAGAACTCCACCGTTATATGCGCGTCCAAACGTCCCCTGAGCAAATTTGGTTACTTGCGCTGCGATAAACGTTGTATCTTTAAGATCGGTATTACTGACGACATATGCTTCAAAAAGATTCGGAAGCATCCTTGCATCATCACTTCCCGCCATAGGGGTATCAAGCTTCTGGCGTCCCCCTTTGAAGGTTGTGTTGCCATATTTATATTGCACATACGCTTCACCCAGCTGACTGTAAGAACCGTTATTATTACCAAGCAAAGTTGGATCAACTCTGTAGTAGTCCATTTTCGTATCTTGCAACAATAAACCGTTGGTTGTGTAGAATGCGGCCCCTAAACTCAAACCGTTCCATGCAGCTGTATCGTATTTTAAATATCCGCCGATAACATTTGCTTTTCGAGTATAATCTTTACCCACAACTCCTGATACTGGACGGGTATCTTCTACATCACGGCTGATCGAGAACTCTCGGATCTGTCCACTAACTTTTCCCTCTTTGAACATGCTCTCCAAATCATCGGCTGCTGATGCGTTCATTACGAGTAATGATGCTAAGAGTGAAAGACGTACTGTATGTCTCATTCTGGCTCCTTCAAGTTTTTACACCGTCATCATAAAAATAAAACGTAGCACGAACGTAGCAAAAGGTAAATTAGAAAAAATTATTCTTTAAAAGTAAATTTCAGCATGCGATATGAGTAAAAAGGTAACACTAATGTGGGCGTGGAATATCAATCATGTAACCTAATGCCCGTATGTTTTGAATAAAATCTTCTTTGAGACTCTTGTTCAACCGGCTCACTTCAGCCCGTATCGTTGCATTGTCAACGTATTCATCGTCCCATATATAGGTGCGAAATTGTTCAAAATCAACGACTCGGCCACGATTACGTGCCAACAAATCGATAATTTGGAGCTGTCGTTTAGTAAGCGGATGTGTTACGTTATCACACAACAAAGTTGAGGTTGAAGCATCGTACGCGTAACTCTTCGAAAGCCGTACATGACTTTGAGGAATGACACAATTTTGCATCACTTTATCGATGCGCAATGAAAGTTCTTTGAGATGAAACGGCTTTTTTAAATAATCAAAACAGCCAAGGTCGTACGCACGGCTAATCCCTTCAATATCAACTAACGCGCTGATATAAATAGCGGGAGGGCGAATTTTGAGCAAATGGAGTTGTTCCAGTAAATCCAACCCGTCTATCCCCGGTACATTGATATCGAGAATGAGCAAATCAAAGTTATCGGATTGTATACGTACCAATGCATCATTTCCGTCATAACACGGAACGATTCGATGTCCCAATGCGACAAGGTACTCGCTGATCGCTTCGCTTAGCATCTGTTCATCTTCAAGTAAAAGGATTTTCAAACATTCCCCTCTTTTATAAACCGGTATTCAAAACGGGTGAAATCGTCATTGGATTCAATCGCTATGGTGACCCCTTCTTCATCGCAAATCGATTTCACCAAACTAAGTCCCAGTCCAAATCCATCTGTTTTTTTTCGTTCCCTGTAGTATGCCTCAAAAATCTTTTGCGCGTCATGAATTTTTTGGGAACGGCTCTCTACCCAAAATAGACAAGCATCAACGGTATAGCGAATCCCTACATGAATAATTTCACCGTTTTTGGTATATTTAATCGCATTGGTAAGATTATTATCGATAACCCGCTGCAACTTTGTTTCGTTAAATTGTATCCATGAAGGAAAATCCGGTTTACTAAATTCAAACGAAAGATTGGAAAAATGGGCAACCTCATCAAAAAATTCGAGACGTGTTCCGATATATTCTCCCAAATCAATCGCTTTTAAGGGATACTCAATTTGATCTTTTTTGACCAAATAACTCAGATCATCATAGATACTAAAGATATTTTTTACCGCCGCTTCGATCTTTGCAAGATAGCGATTTCGCCCCTCGTGCATTGTAAATAACTCAATATTAGCCATAATAACCGAAAGTGGGGTATGGGTTTCATGAATCGCATAACGGATAAACTGTTTATGCGATTCTAATAGTCCTTGTGAAAATTTTTGTTCCTCTTCCAATGCACTGTTTTTGAGTTCCAGTGCCTGAGTTTTAATGCGAACTCGCTCTTCCAAACTGGCATTAAGTTGATATAAAGACTCTTTTTGCTGCTCTAATGTCAAAGCCATCTCATTGGCATAGCCCGCCATCTTTTTGAACTCCTTAAAATAAAGGTCGTTCGATGAAATCGGTTCCGCTTTTTCATGGGCAGCTTCAAAAAATTCCATAAACCGTTCCATATCACGAGCGATCATACTGTTAACAATTTTGGATATACCTACGATAAAGCCAAAAAGGATCATCGCCAATGTAGCTATCTCCACCATAACTCTTATAAGCCGTGTTTTGGGTAAATTTTGAAAGGAAAGGGCGCTGTTTAGGGAGGCAATTTTGTTGATTTCAATCCCGCTTTGTGCTGTTTTTAAAAAATCTTTGTATTCATCGTAGATCAGCAAAGAAGAAAAAATAACCGTAAAAAAAAGGATAAAAACAATAGTGTAAAAGTTAACCTGATTCAGGCTGATTTGAGACCATCTACGACTAAACCAATCTCCCATCCCAAACCTGCTTTTAGTAAATTAATGAGATGTATTATAACAAGTTCATCCAAGCCTCTTAAGATAAATTCACTATAATTGCAAAAAATTCCCTCAAGGATCACATTCATGTTCGGACGTAAAGAACTTAAAACCTACACTCCTACCGCTGAAGAGCTAGCAAGTTACCAATGGGCAAAAATGACCACAGCCAAAGGGGTTATGTGGATCAAATTGTATAACGATGAGACCCCAAACACCGTTGCAAACTTCGCAGCACTCGCAAACGACGGGTACTACAACGGCCTTAATTTTCACCGTGTAATCCCAGGATTCATGGCACAAGGCGGCTGTCCTCACGGCACCGGTACCGGCGGCCCGGGTTGGGCGATTCCGTGTGAAACAGCGCTTAACACGCACCGTCACGTAAAAGGGGCTCTTTCTATGGCTCATGCAGGACCAAATACCGGAGGAAGCCAGTTTTTTATCTGTTTCGTAAGCACTCCGCATCTTGACGGCGTTCACACGGTATTCGGCGGTATCGAAGCGGATGATGCAGAATCCATGGCGGTTCTTGACAGTATCCAAATGCGCGACACTATCGAATCTGTAGAGATTTTAGCTTCTCGCGACTAATTATGCTCGTACATATCTGTTGCAGCGTCGATTCTCACTTCTTTATCGAGAAACTGCAGCAGGAATTCCCCGATGAAAAACTCGTCGGGTTCTTCTATGATCCCAATATCCACCCTTACAGCGAATACCGACTCCGTCTTCTCGATGTAGAACGAAGCTGTAAAAAACTGGGGATTGAGCTGATAGAGGGTGAATACGATTTTGAAAACTGGATAGACGCCGTCCGAGGTTTGGAAAAAGAACCGGAAAAAGGAGCGCGCTGTGAAGTGTGTTTTGATCGTCGTTTCGAAGTAAGTGCCCACAAAGCGATTGAACTGGGTGAGTCCACTATGACCACCACCCTCCTCGTTAGTCCCAAGAAATCTCAAGAACAGCTTATCCGAAGCGGTGAGGTGTTTGAAGCCTCACACGGCGTCAAATTTGTCGCGTTTGACTACCGTAAAAACAACGGAACTGCCGATCAGGGACGGGTTGCCAAAGAACAGCAACTCTACCGTCAAGACTATTGCGGCTGTCTCTATGGTCTTAGTATGCAGCGTGATCAGCAACATAAATTGATGGATGAGATGTTCTCACCTCTAAGCTGCCAGATTCTCCCTGCCTCGATCGAAGAGAGGCTGGAACTCTATACCCGCCGCAATGAACTCGAAAAGCAAGGCATCCCCTATCGCATACTCAAAGAACGGTTTTACAACTATCGTCTGATGCGTGCCTCCGTAAAAGTACTCAACACGGTTATCCCGTCCTATCCCCTCTTTTACTCCACCATCAACCGCCTCGCCATCGAGGGAAAAATCGATTTTGAGATTAACGGACAGTTTTTTCTTAACCGTGAAGAGGTACGATTTATCACCCTAGACACCTTCAACACCCTCAGCGAATCATCGTACAAAAATACGAAAGAGCTCATGTTTAATGCTCCCTCTGTCGAAACCGAAATAGTTTTGCGCACACAACTAACCGATAGCCCTTTTAACACCTCAGCGATCATCGTGGTCGATGTAATCCCCACTGAAAAAATCTCCCTTTTGTTAGAGACAAAAACATACGACGATACGAGAGAAAAACTTATTCGTTTGGAATTAGCCTGATTTTGTTATAATCTTCGCAATAAAAAACCGGTATCTTTAGTAGGAGGGAAGTGTAAATGACAAAAATTGATATTTTACAAAAACTCTCTCAAGAAAAAGAATACCTCCAAAAAACCTATGAAGTTGATAAAATCGGACTGTTTGGAAGCTATGCAAAAGATATGCAAACACCTGAGAGTGACATTGATATTTATGTCGAATTTAAACACAAAACCTTCGATAATCTAACAGGTCTCTGGAACCATTTAGAAGAGTTATATCATACAAAAATAGACTTATTACACAAACACAAAAGAAGCAAAGGGGCTATCTTCGAAAGTATCCAAAAAGAGGTAATCTATGGATAAAGCCCCTACTGCTGAACTTTTAGACTTTATCCTTGAGAGTCTGCGATTAATCAAGCGAAGATTTAGCGGCATTGCTTCGAGTGATGATTTTCTAGACAGCGATGAGGGGCTAGATAAACTCGATGCCATATCCATGCGATTGCAGTCTATCGGGGAAGCGTTAAAAAATTTGGATAAATGCCAACAAGAGCTACTACTCATGGTTGCCAACAAAGAGTATTGGAATAAAATCATTCGAACGAGAGAGATTTTAACCCATCACTACATCGATATTGATGCAGAGACTATTTATATGATCTGTGATGAAAAGTTAGAAGAATTAGAGCAAAAAATTTTAAAACTTCGAGAATATTTAAAATAGTAAAGATTGAATAACTGACCCCTATATCTCGTGACAATAAAAATGAAGATTAAGTACCTACCCCTTTCCTTTTCAGAGCTTTGGAACGAGTAAAAAAGTTTATTTAAGAATAAATTGGCATTATTCCTTAAAATTACTATAAGGATATTAATGGCGCCGAGAGCAACCAATAACGGGTTTACAAAATTCTTTAATAGTATCACATGGAAGATAGTCGCTTTTTTGATTCCATCAACGATTTCAATTGCTACATTCATATTAGTCTATCTTAAACTACCAGACGAAATTGCTACATTTGTAAAAAATACTAACGAAACTCATGATAATGTAAGTGCTATTGCCTGTACTTTAAAAGACAAAATTGCAGGTGGACAAGATATAAATGTTGGGGTCAGTAAAAGGGCTATTGATGGACAAGCCATTTTATTGACGAATAGTGATTTGCCATACATTCAGGGACAGAGTATCATTTTATATAATCCTGGCAGTAACTACAAGCCAAGAGTTAAATTGTTAATATCAGTAGTTGAAGAGCCAAGCACGCCTGCCGAGGAAGATGGCAAAATTCAAATGTATATCAATAAAAAAACAGTTTCCATGATGGATTACAACTTTCATGAAGGATCTAAAAAACTAAAAATTATGGCTTATGAGAATGGTGAAAACGAAAAGCGTTAGCAAGAGGGGTGTTAAAAAATAAAATCTCGTATTCCACCCTCATTTTTCCCCTATGCCATCTTAACCGCCTACTTTTTAACCACCTCTAGCACAGACCTTGCACTATAATGTCTGTATGGAAACTTTACTACTAACCATCTTTTTAACCGTTGCCATTTCAACGGTTCTCAACATCATCCTAAAACGGTTTGGAATCTCCCATATCATCGGCTATATCGCGACGGGAACGATCATCAGCTACCTGTTTGGATTCAACGGGGACGGAATCGATTCGCTCAACCTCATCGGTGAATTCGGGATCGTATTTTTGATGTTTACCATCGGGTTGGAACTGAGTCTGGAAAAAATCAAAAAGATGAAAGAGATCCTCCTTACCAACGGTCTGCTGCAGGTCCTGTTCAGCGTCGTAGTGATTTTTATCCTCTCCCATTTTCTTTTTCGTCTCGATTTCAACACCTCTTTGATCATCTCGTTGGCGTTTTCCCTCTCCTCCACCGCCATCGTCCTCACCTATCTCAAAGAGTCCAAGGACATCCACACCCCTTATGGGCAAAAATCGATGGGAATTTTGATTTTCCAAGACCTCGCGGTGATTCCGATTTTATTGCTCATCACTTTTTTGTCCAACGACACCCTCTCACTGGGAGAAGTCATCGGCAAAACAATCCTATCTGCCGCTTTCGTCGTTTTGTTTATGTTTACTATAGGGGATAAAATCGTTAATACCCTCTTGCAGTTTTCGGCTAAAACGGAACTCGAAGAACTCTTTTTGGGCTCGGTATTCTCCATCCTCATCGGAACGTCACTGCTTGCACACAGCATGGGGTTTACCTACTCCTTGGGAGCTTTTATCGCCGGGATGATCATCGCCGATACCCGTTTTAACGTCAAAGTCGAATCGGACATCGCCAGCTACAGAGATCTCCTTCTCGGAGCCTTTTTCTTCGGGGTGGGAACGAAAATCAATATGCTCTATTTTGCTGAAAACATTCACATTATAATTTTTGTTTTCATTTTTGCGATGCTTTTTAAAGCGCTCGTTATTTATGCGATCATACGGCGTAACTCCGATAAGAACACCTCAGCTAAGACAGCTCTGTCCCTCGCACAAATCGGGGAGTTTTCCTTTGCCGTTTTTGCTTTGGCAGGGGCACAAAAACTGATCAGCGAAGAGATGGCAAGTTTTTTGATTTTGGTGAGTGTTATCTCGATGATTCTAACCCCGTTTATTATCGGAAATATCTATAAACTCTCCTCCTACTTTGAAAAAGAGTTTTACGAATCCGACGTCATCACCCCTATCGAACGCCAGGATCATATTATTGTTGCCGGATTTGCGATGCTTGGAAAAATTGTTGCCGCTTCGCTGCAATCCAAAGGGGCAAACTTTGTCATCATCTCCGATAACTTGAAACATGTTTTACATGCGAGAAAGCTCGGCTACATGGCGTACTTCGGGCACTTAAACAAACTCCCGGTTTTAGAGTCGTTGATGGTAAAAGAGGCCAAAGCGATCATCATTACCATGAGCAGTGAACAAAACCGACGCCTCATCAGCGAAGCGGTACTCGGCTATGACAACGAAGCCCATATCATTGTCAAAATCGACAGTGTAGAAGAACGAAAAAGCATGAGGGACTTACCGGAGTTGGAATTTGTGGATGCCAGTTTTGAAGTAGCAGATCTTCTTGTACAACGGGCATTTAAAAAGTAGTTGTCAGAGGATTAAAATTCATTATTATTAATTAACCATTTTTGAGGTAAAATTGGGGGATTTTTTACCCAAGGTGCTTACTAACATGATAGATGTCGTTCAAATTCAAAAAATTTTGCCTCACCGTTTTCCTTTTCTCTTGGTTGACAGAGTAACGTCTCTTACGCCCAATGAATCCCTTATCGGCTTTAAAAACGTCACTATTGGCGAACAAATTTTCGAAGGTCACTTCCCGGGGCATCCAATCTATCCGGGTGTTATGATCCTAGAGGGGATGGCTCAAGCCGGAGGAATTCTCGCATTTCAAAGCATGGACATGACCGAAGAGGAAGCAGCACACAAGGTGGTCTATTTCATGAGCATCGACGGTGCGAAGTTCCGTGCTCCCGTCCGCCCGGGAGATCGTCTCGAATATCGTATGAATGTGGTTAAACATAAAGGATCTATCTGGGTTTTAGAAGGAAAAGCGTATGTCGATGACACTCTTGTTTCCGAAGCAGAACTCAAAGCCATGATCGTTGATAAGTAAGCGAGCAGGTATGAGTAACATATCTCCACTTGCCCACATCGAAGAGGGTGCCATTATCGGTGAAGATGTCGAAATCGGACCTTTTTGTTTTATCTCCGGTAAAAGCAAAATAGGACGCGGGACAAAAATTGCCGCCAGTACATGTATATACGGTAATACCACCATCGGTGAATACAACGACATCTTTTCACACGCCGTACTCGGGTCGGTACCGCAAGATTTGAAATACGCGGGTGAAGAGGTTGAACTTATTATCGGCGATTACAATAAAATCCGTGAGTTTACCCTCTTTAATCCCGGAACAGCAGGGGGCGGGGGCAAAACCGTTGTCGGTTCACACAACCTGTTTATGGGGTATGTTCATTTAGGGCATGATGTGATCATCGGCGATCATTGTATCCTCGCCAATGCCGCCACCTTGGCAGGGCATGTCGAAATGGGTAATCATGCCGTCGTCGGCGGTATGACCCCCATCCACCAATTTGTCAAAATCGGCGATTACGCGATGATAGCCGGAGCTTCTGCCCTATCGCAAGATGTTCCCCCTTATTGTCTTGCAGAGGGAAATCGTGCAGTATTGCGCGGGCTAAATCTCAACGGTCTTCGCCGTCATATCGAGCGCCAAGACATCGACGCATTGCGCGCTGCGTATCGAGAACTGTTTGAATCGGGCAAACCGCTTCAAGAGAGTGCAACAGCACTTTTAGAGAGTGCTTCAAGTGAATATGTACGTAATCTTTGTACATTTATTATCAACACAAAACGGGGCATCCCCTTTGAAAGGAGTCAATCATGATACACCGCCATTGTAGCTTTTGCGAGGCACAGGAGAGCGATCACAATCCTCTTATTGCCGGCAACAATGTTTATATCTGTAAAAACTGTGTCTTCTCGGCTTATAAAATTATGTTCGGCGACAATGAAGCCGATTCAAAAGCTGCTGCCGCACACGCCCATACCGAGTTGTTAACCCCTAAAGAGCTCAACGCCTTTTTGGGTCAGTACATCATCGGCCAGAACAGAGCACGCAAGCTCCTCTCTGTGGCCGTATACAACCATTACAAACGAATATTTAAACACGCACACGTTGATGATGATACCGAAATCGCCAAATCCAATGTCTTGCTCATCGGACCGACCGGTAGCGGTAAAACCCTGATGGCACAAACCATTGCCCGTGTTTTGAATGTACCTATCGCAATCGCCGATGCAACCAGCCTCACCGAAGCAGGGTATGTCGGTGAAGATGTCGAAAACATCCTTACCAAACTTCTTCAGGCCGCGGATGGCGATGTTGAACGGGCTCAGCAGGGGATCGTATTTATTGATGAAATCGATAAAATCTCCCGTATGAGCGAAAATCGCTCTATCACCCGTGATGTCTCCGGAGAAGGGGTTCAACAAGCCCTACTGAAGATCATTGAAGGGGCTGTCGTCAATATCCCTCCCAAAGGGGGACGAAAACATCCGAATCAAGACTTCATCCAAATCGATACCTCTGGAATCTTATTTATCTGCGGCGGTGCATTTGACGGTCTTGGACAAATCCTTGAGCGCAAACAAGGGAAGAATGTTATGGGATTCGGTCAAGATAAGCACAGTACTGCCGATATCAATGACAGTTTTGAAAATGTTGAACCCGATGATTTGGTCAGTTACGGTTTGATCCCAGAACTTATCGGACGTCTTCCTATTATTGCTTCTTTAAATAAAATTACCGAAGAAGAGATGGTTCGTATCCTGACCGAACCTAAAAATTGTCTCATAAAACAATACACCAAACTCTTCGCCATCGATGAGGTAGAACTCTCATTTGAAAAAGAAGCGCTGAATGCCATTGCATCCAAGGCGCTTGCACGTAAAACCGGAGCACGTGGACTTCGTGCTATTCTCGAAGAGATCATGGGTGAAACCATGTACGAGCTTCCTGAATACAGCGGTTATGAAGTACTCATTACCAAAGAGGTTGTTGAAGAGGGTTCTACCCCCGTCTACATCAAAAAACCCAACCAAAAAAGTGCATAGGACAAATAATGTTATTTAATAAATTAATCGGTATGTTTTCAAACGATCTCTCTATCGACTTAGGGACAGCCAATACCATCGTTATTTCTAAAGGCAAAGGGATCATTATCAATGAACCCTCCGTCGTTGCGGTAAAAACCGAGAAATACGGTCAACAAAAAGTCCTTGCCGTAGGGCGTGAAGCCAAAGAGATGGTGGGGAAAACTCCGGGGAATATCAAAGCAATCCGCCCGATGAAAGACGGTGTTATCGCCGATTTCGATATGACCGAAAAAATGATCCGACGTTTTATCGAAAAAGCACACGGTCGTACCACACTCATCAGCCCACGTATTATTATTTGTATCCCTTACGGTCTAACACAGGTTGAACGCAAAGCGGTTCGTGAATCGGCAATGAGTGCAGGGGCGCGTGAAGTGTATTTGATTGATGAACCGATGGCAGCCGCTATCGGTGCGGGAATCGATATTCGTGAACCAAAAGGAAATATCGTTGTTGACATCGGAGGGGGTACGACTGAAATCGGCGTTATCTCCCTCGGTGGGTTGGTACTGTGTCGTTCTATCCGTGTAGCAGGGGATAAAATCGACCGCGGGATCATGGATTACGTCAAACGCAAATACAATCTTCTGATCGGTGAACGTATCGCTGAAGATATCAAAATTAATATCGGTACGGCTATGCCGCTTGCTCAAGAGCTTAAAATGATCATTAACGGTCGTGACCAAGTAGAAGGACTTTTAACCTCTCTTGAACTTTCCAGCGAAGATGCCAGAGAAGCGATGCGCGATCCCCTTAAAGAAATTCTTGAAGCAATCCGTGATGTACTTGAAAATATGCCTCCTGATCTTGCCGGTGACATTGTTAACAACGGAGTCATCCTTACCGGTGGCGGGGCATTAATCCGTCAACTTGATAAATATCTCTCTGAAATTATTAAAATTCCGGTGTATGTTGCCGACGAACCATTATTATGTGTTGCACGAGGGACAGGACGTGCCCTAGAAGAGATTGATCAACTCCACGAACTTTTCGACAATGAATAAACAAAAGCTTTTTCTTCTCCTTTTTATCGCTTTAGTGATAGGAGGAGCCCTCTATTTTACCAATCTTTTTCAATCCCCTATACTTTACCTTACCCATGCGATCAAATCGACCTACCTTGATGGAGTAGAATCGATACAAAACGGGTTTAATGAACACTTTAAGCAACAAGCAACCATTATCGATTTACGCAAAAAAAATCAATACTACGAAAAAGAGCTACTAACTCTTCACCAAGTTGCCGATGAGTATCGCAATATCATACGTGAAGAAAACAGTACCATTGCCATTGAGCCCCATATCGACTTAGTCCGTGCCCTTTCGTATGTCCGTTTTGGTGATCCTCATAAGCTTTGGATAGAGATGGACCATTTTGATCCTAAACGGGTTTATGGATTACTCTATCGAGGATATGCTGCAGGTATTGTTGTCTCAAAAAATAATCGCCCTATTGCCTTGCTTAACGGTGACCTCAAAAGTTCCTATGCGGTTAATATCGGCGCATCTGTTGCTCCTGGCATTGTAAGAGGCAATAATACACGCCGTCTTATCGTCGAGTTTATCCCCACATGGATCCCGATTTCTGTCGGAGACGAAGTACTCACGTCCGGATTGGACCGAATATTTCTATCCGGATTAAAAGTGGGAAAAGTGGTCTCGATTTCCAGAGCCCAAGGATATCAAAGTGCCGTGGTAGAACCGTACTTCTACGGTAAGAATCCTGCCTATTTCCATCTAATTCGCGAGGTCAGATAATCGGATTTTAAGTGCCTTTCGACTATAATAATAAAATTTTTGTAAGAAGGGTCACAATGCCAAAACGCGAAGACATCAAAACGATATTACTCATCGGATCAGGCCCGATCGTCATCGGTCAGGCATGCGAATTTGACTACTCTGGGACACAAGCGGTTAAAACGCTTAAAGAGTTGGGATATCGCGTCGTTTTGATTAACTCAAATCCGGCGACGATTATGACTGACCCGGAATTCGCCGACCGCACCTACATCGAACCGATAAAACCTGAAATCATTGCCGAAATTATCAAAAAAGAAAACGTTGACGCTATCCTGCCGACCATGGGAGGACAGACTGCCCTCAATGCTGCAATGAAAATGCATGAACTTGGGCTGCTGGAGGGGATCGAATTTCTCGGTGCCAATCCCAGTGCCATCAAAAAAGGGGAGGATCGCCAAGCATTCAAAGAGTGTATGGTGAAAATCGGAATGGACTTGCCAATCTCCCGTTATGCTTATAACATGGAAGAAGCAATGGCGGCTGCCGAAGCAATCGGTTTTCCTATCATCATCCGTGCATCCTATACCCTCGCCGGCGGTGGAAGCGGTGTTGCGTACAATATCGATGAGTTTAAAATGCTTGCTCAACGCGGACTTGATGAATCTCCGATCACAGAAATATTGATCGAAGAGTCACTTCTGGGATGGAAAGAGTACGAAATGGAAGTTATCCGTGACCGTAACGATAACTGTATCATCGTCTGTTCCATCGAAAATTTCGATCCAATGGGTGTCCATACGGGAGATTCTATCACCGTTGCCCCTGCCCTCACCCTCACCGATAAAGAGTACCAACGTATGCGTGATGCGTCATTCGCGATTTTACGTGAAATCGGTGTCGATACGGGTGGATCGAACGTTCAGTTCTCCGTCAATCCTGAAACGGGACGTATGATTGTTATTGAGATGAATCCTCGCGTATCGCGTTCATCCGCCCTTGCATCCAAAGCAACCGGATATCCGATCGCCAAAGTGGCAACCTTGCTTGCCGTCGGGTTTACCCTTGATGAAATCACCAACGATATCACCGGAACCCCGGCAGCTTTTGAACCGGTTATCGACTACATCGTTACTAAAATTCCTCGTTTTACCTTTGAAAAATTTCCTGAAGCCGAGTCTACCCTCACTACCAGTATGAAATCGGTCGGAGAAGTCATGGCTATTGGCCGTACCTTCAAAGAATCAGTACAAAAGGCACTCTGTTCTCTTGAAACCGGTCTTAGCGGTTTTGATCCAATCAACGGAGATTTGGAATTTGTTAAGCACGAAATCCGCCGTCCTAATGCAGAACGTATCCTCTACGTCGGACAAGGTTTCCGCATGGGGCTTTCCAAAGAGGAAATTTTTGACCTCTCCAAAATCGATCCATGGTTCCTGACCCAAATCGAAGAGATTATTGCTCAAGAGCCTCTTATCTCTGTAGCAACACTAAAAGATGAAGTACAACTTCGTCGCCTTAAGACCGAAGGGTTCTCCGATAAAAATATAGCCCGTCTCGTAACCAAAAACGGCGGAAATGCAAAAGAAAATGATGTCTATGATGCACGTAAAGCCTTGGCAATCGCATTTGAATACAATGAAGTTGATACCTGTGCGGCAGAATTCGGTTCATTGACCCCGTATCTCTATTCCACCACCAATATTACCCGCCTCGGACTTCAGGCACCGCGCAAAAGTGACAAGAAAAAAGTGATGATCCTAGGCGGAGGACCTAACCGTATCGGACAGGGGATCGAGTTCGACTACTGCTGTGTTCATGCCTCTTTCGCCCTTAAAGAGATGGGGATTGAGACCATCATGGTCAACTGTAATCCCGAAACGGTCTCTACCGACTACGATACGTCCGATGTCCTCTATTTCGAACCGATCGATTTTGAACACATCCGATCCATCGTCGAAGTAGAACAGCCTGATGGAATTATCGTCCATTTTGGAGGACAAACTCCCCTCAAACTGGCCAACGGGCTCCATGCTATCGGTGCTAAAATCGCCGGGACTTCGGCGGAAGTGATCGATTTGGCAGAAAACCGTGAAAAATTCTCGGCATTTGTCGTAGAACAAGGTCTAAAACAACCGGAGAACGGCATGGCTATGACCAAAGAGCAAGCCTTCAAAGTTGCCGAAGAACTAGGTTATCCGGTTCTTGTCCGCCCTTCGTATGTTTTGGGTGGACGTGCAATGCGTATCGTTTACAACGAAGATGAACTTCGTACGTATATGGACGTTGCCGTATCGGTCAGCAATGATTCTCCCGTTTTGGTCGATAAGTTTCTTGACCAGGCGGTAGAACTCGATGTCGATGCGATCACCGATGGAAGCGAAGTGTATATCGGTTCGGTAATGCAGCATATTGAAGAGGCAGGGATTCACTCCGGTGACAGTGCATGTTCACTCCCTCCGGTAAGTCTCAGCGCTTCTCTTCAAGCCGAGGTTGAACAACAAACCAAAAAAATTGCATTGGGGCTTGGAGTCATCGGGCTTCTTAATATCCAATACGCAATTTATCAAAATGAAGTCTATTTAATCGAAGTTAATCCCCGCGCATCCCGTACCGTACCGTTTGTTTCCAAAGCAACCGGAATGCCGCTTGCCAAAGTCGCTACCCGTGTTATGCTCGGAGACAGTTTGCGCAATGCGTTGAAATTCTATGACAATTACGACATCGTTATGGAAGAAGACGGCTTGCTCAAACCGCGACTTAAAGGTCACGTAGCGATCAAAGAGGCTGTGTTCCCGTTCAACAAACTCTACGGTGCCGACTTGGTTCTCTCTCCGGAGATGAAATCAACCGGTGAAGTTATGGGTATCAGCCAAAATTTCGGTATTAGCTTTGCAAAAAGCCAGCTTGCAGCAGGAAATAAAATTCCAACCTCCGGAACCTGTTTCCTCTCGTTCATCGAAATGGATAAAGTCCATGCCCCTGAGATTGCACGCGGTCTTCATGCACAAGGGTTTAAACTGGTGGCAACTCGAGGCACCCAAAAGATTATTGAAGAAGCAGGGATTCCGTGTGAAGCGGTTCTCAAAATTTCCGAAGGACGCCCAAATATTGAAGACGTTATGAAAAACGGCGAAATTTCTCTTGCTATCAATACTTCCGATAATAAAACATCGAAAAAAGATGCCGAACAAATTCGTCAAATCGTTCTACGCATGGGAATTCCCTATTTCACAACACTCAGTGCAGCACGTGCTGCTATCGAAGCAATGGGACATATGAATGATGATACCTGGATGACTCCGGGTGCCCTTCAAGACTACCTTCGCTCCTAAATAATGAAAGTTCTCCTCGCCCAAACCGATACAACGGTCGGATTTCTCTCGCAAGATCCCTTGCGGCTCCGAGAGATCAAAGGGCGTGATGAGACAAAACCTTTTTTAAAAGTTTTCTGCGATTTCAAAACCCTTACTCAACACACCCGTATCCCTATGAAACATAAACGGCTCGTCAGATATGCTCGGAAAACTACTTTTATTGTCAAGAATCAAGCTTTCCGTTATGTTGATGATCCTTCTCATGCTGCTCTAGTAGAAGGTTATGGTTGGCTCTATTCTACCTCTGCCAATCCAACCGGTCAATCGTATGAAGAAGATTTCTGTACCCGAAATGCCGATTGGATTGTTGAAGATAATCGCGGATTAAGTGAACAATCCCCCTCTAGAATTCTCAAACTCGGTCAACACCGTTTTCTAAAATTACGTTAAAGGAATCTGTATGAAACAATTTATTAGTGCAAAACATGCCTACATGGGAACGATGGGATTAATTGTCCTCAGCGCCCTTAGCGGCTGTCAAAGCGCCCCTGAAGAGAATCAAGCCACAGAGGGGAAAAATAAATTTTTGGTTGTCGAACAACAGCCCAACGGTAAATTTGTCGTTATAGAAGAGGCTCCGACCGATGGTCCAAGTCACGCTATCATACGCTCGACCGATGAAAACGGTACCGTAACGGAACGTGTCATGAGTGAGGCGGAGATGAAAGAACTCGCCGATCAAGAGTATAAAAAAATGCAAGAGGGAAAATCGGAACTCAATGCGGAACCTCATAGCGAAGGGATGGGGCTTGGTGGAACGATTCTCGCTGCTGCCGGGGGAGCCTTGCTGGGTAATATGATCGGAAATGCATTGATGAATAACTCCAATTTCCGTAAAAATCAAGATGCTTCCAACCGCTCCGCATATCACCGCTCTGCAGGTGGTATGAGTTCTTCTGCCGCTTCAGGGACTCAGAAAAAAAGCTTTTTCGGCGGCTCTTCAGCGAAGAGTACCAGCGGCGGCGGATTTTTCGGAGGATGAATATGATAACACTTGAAACAATAACCCCTATAAACGACACCATTTTAGAAAATATGGGATTTGCTTGGCATACCGATAGTGACGAGAGTAAATACATTGCCGATCAGCTGGTGGTTGTTAGCGATGCCGAAGCAGAAGCGTACTACGAAGCGGTCAATGAACTCTACGATATGTATGCCACTGCCGCACAGCATATCATCGATAACAATCTCTTCTTCGATCTTGGTATCCCTTTTAACCTCATCGATGCCATCAAAAAAAGTTGGGAAAACGATGTCCATTGGCACCTCTACGGTCGGTTTGACCTTGCCGGAGGAATCGGTGGAGCACCGATAAAATTGATCGAATTTAATGCCGATACCCCTACCTCCCTCTTTGAAACCGCTATTTTGCAATGGGCACTCCTCAAACACAACCGTATGGATGAAGAACGACAGTTCAACAACATCTATGAAGCAATCAGTGACAACTTTCGTCGTCTCGTAACCTTGTTTGATGATCCGGAGACTTTCGAACAGCACTACGACGGATGGAAAATCCTTTTCAGCTCCATAAGCGGTAATATCGAAGAGGAGCAGACCGTTCGTCTACTCCAGCAAATGGCGATCGATGCCGGATTTGAAACCGGATTTGAACCCATCGGCGCCGTAAAATTTGATGATGAGGGGATCTATGACAGCAATGAAGAGCCGTATGAGTATTGGTTTAAACTTTTCCCTTGGGAAGATATTGCGATTGAAGAACCGGAACTGGCTACGATGCTCTCCACGATTATGAATAATCAAAAAGCGATTATTATCAATCCGGCCTACACCCTACTCTTCCAATCCAAAGGAATGATGAAAATATTGTGTGACCTTTTCCCAGATTCACCGTATCTTCTTAAAACCTCATTTGAACCGCTCAAAGGAACTGCATACGTAGAGAAACGGATGTTTGGACGAGAAGGGGCAAATGTACGTATCGTAGATGCATCGGGAACAACACTCGAAGCCAACGACGGACCGTACGGAAATTTCAAACCAATCTATCAAGAATACGTCGAATTTCCCAAAGATTCCCAAGGCAACAGCTATCAGGCAGGGGTATTTTTTGCCTATGAAGCATGCGGACTCGGTTTCCGCCGAGGAGGTAAAATTTTGGGGAATATGTCCAAATTCGTCGGACACGTGCTGCGTTAGCGTATCTCTTTTTGATTCCAGTGTGCTTGGAGCGCATTGGAGATATTCATCAAGGAAAAAGTAACCATAAAAATAAGCAACCCCGGAAAAAAACTCACCCACCATGCGATATCAATAACCTCTTTACCGGTACTGAGAATACTCCCCCAGCTCATTTGCGGTGCGGTAATTCCAAGTCCTAAAAACGAAAGCCCAGACTCAGCTAAAATTGCCCCACCTACTCCAAATGTAAAGCTCACCAAACAAATAGGGGCAAGAAGCGGAGCATAATATTTGAAAATAATTTTGAGCGGATGCACCTGTGCCATATGAAGAATACGAATATAGGGGTTGGCACTGATTGCAAAGCTCTCAGAACGGATTAATCGTGCAGTCCCCATCCACCCCGTTATGGACAAAATCAGGATCAGAACCCAGACCGAAGCATTCACGTAACTCACCAAAGTTAATAATAAAAAAAGGGTCGGAAAGGTCAAAAATATATCAACCACAATAATAAAGAGTTTGTCAAATCCTCCACGCAATAATGCAGCACTTACCCCATAGAGTAACCCAATCAAAGTTGCAATAAGCGCACTGACAAAACCGATGATTAAAGAGACTTGTCCCCCCTCCATCATGCGTGCCAAAAGATCACGGCCCAATCGATCGGTACCAAACCAATGGGAGGATGAAGGGGGGAGTAAAATTGCATTGGCATCTAAATATAGGGGATCACAATGATAACCCAAAGGGCCCAGAAAAGAAAAAAATATTACCCCAAGCAACAGGGCAATACTGGATTTAGCCATCAGGCCTTGATGCCTAAAAGTGTAGTCATCATTTGATCAATTGTCGTAATCACTTTTGCTGAAGCTCCATAAGAGGTTTGATAACGGATCAAATTTGCCATCTCTTCATCCGTATTTACTTTACTGATTGAATCTTGCTCTTGTTTGATCGCATTGTATTGCGCGGTAATAGAATCATTTGTGCTAATTGCCGAATTGGTTGCCGTCCCTACTTTGGTAACCATAGCGTCATAATTTCCATATATGGTATCACTGGACGTCGTTAACCCATTCGAAAAATCAACCGAAGAAAATTGGAGATTTACCATATCCAACGCTGTTTGATTATCTCCACTGACGGGTACTTTAAATCCATTAATTTGGGTGGAATCGTTTTTAAGAGCCGCATTCAAACTGATTGTTTTTGCATCTTGTCCATCAAAAAATCGACTAACTCCGGTTACGCCGGCAAAATTGGTACCGTTATCTTGAATAGCAAATTTATATCCCTGAGCAGCATACGTTGCAGACAAATTCAAACTAAACGTATTCGACGGAGTTGTAAATGCCGGATTTAGAATACTGTTAATATCATTTAACGCATTGTTATCTTTATTATCATCTTTTTGAGCTTTTAGCTGTTGAACAATACTATTGGGTGTACCATCCGGAAGCAAATTCGTTGCCGCTGCATTATCCATAACGGTAGCAGCATTGATGGTAATAGTACGCCGTGCTGTCTCGTTACCATTAATATCGTAGGCTACCACATCAAACGTACCGGCTTTGAAATTTTGTCCTGTGCTGAGCAGTGACTCGTTATTTGAAAATGAGAGGGGGTTTGAACTCATCTGCGTGGTCGCACTTTGCGCGTACAAATTATTGCTTGATTGAATCAACCCTTTGGCAAACGTGTCCATATTGTTGATTGTATCTTGCAAGATTCCATCTTGAAACTCTCCGTTCGAACCGATGGTGGTCCCTCTCAACTCTAATAATGCCCCTACTTTTCCTCCGGTAATATTTTGGCTAAAAGGGATTTTTGTACCGTCTTGACGCTGATAATAGAGATCGTTGTAACCGTTTTTGCCCGAGTTGTCAATTCCTATAGGATGAAAACTAGCTCCGTCAACAATGTTGAAACCTCCGATTTGCATCGTATATGTTCCATTATTGATCGCAATATTACTATCCACACCATTATTAGTTGTAATTTGCCCGTTTAATGCTTTGGCACCTACTAGATTAGACATCGTTAGCTCAAGCTGACTACGCTGATCCCGAAGATCATTAGCATTATTAGCTCCACCGGCTTCAGCTATACTAATGGACTTATTCAGTCCGGCAATTTGTTGAGCGATTCCATTCACTTCATTGATATTAGAAGCGACCTGATCATTTAAAGACTGTTGAAGAGCAACAACCTGCGAACGCGTTTGATTAATATGTTGGGTAAGTGTTTGCGTTTGCTGAGATAAAGCAACTTTTTGTGCCACATTACCCGGATTACTTGCAAATGACTGCCATGAATTAAAATAATTCTGCAAATCATTTTTGATGCCGTTATTTTGAAGATCCGGAAAATAAGTAGAAAGTTCCTGCAGATTACTTTTTAACGTATCTGAATTCGATTTATTTTGAGAGGCTACAGAATATCTATTAAATGTAAACTGATCAAAAATACGTGCTATTTGAGTAATCTGTGTCCCATTACCCCGTTGACCCGGATCAATACTGATCGGCATGGCCTCAGCAGTCACTACCCGCTGTCGGCTGTACCCTTCAGTATTAGCATTCGAAATATTATGCCCCGTTGTATCTATACCGACTTGTGCAGCATTTAGACCGCTGTACCCGATACCTAATGCATTAAATATTGATGCCATATTATGCTCTTATTTCCAAAAGTGATGCTTCACCGGATGCCACTTTTTGATATCCCTGCATATGTGTCGGAACAATTCGCTCCAACAAGGTATTATAAAAAGATCCGACACTCAGTACCATTTTTGCGTAATGTTGATTTACCTCTCGCAAGGAAGAGAGATGTGCTTTGAGACTGTCGAGCTGCTGATGTTGTTCACTATCTAAAAGTTCTGAAAGAGGTTTGGCCGGATTGCTGGTCATCAATTTGGATATCTCATGGTCAATCATCGCTTTTTTATGTTCAAAACTTTTGATTTTTTCTTCTTTGATTGAAAGACGTTCAAACTGAGGATTGTGATTCGCTTCTCGAATATCTTCTATATCTTCTTGCGAGAGAGAGATTAAGGTATCAAGATCTTTTATGGCACTTTGCAACTGATAGGACAACATCATATACTCCTGCGTGTTAAGTTAGCTCTTGCGCGATACGCTTAGCCAACGATTCAATATCGACACGATATTCACCTTTTTCAATCGAGCTTTTAAGCTGATCAATTCGGCTTGTGTCACCTTGTTTGGTAATAGACTGCATGGATCTCTCCTGCTCTTTAGTTTTTACTGACGGCTCTTGGTATGAGCTTCTGATGAGTGAGCTATTCACACTTGAAATCATGGTGAATCCTTATTATCCGTATATGATGTATACACGCTATATCGGCAAGAATTACCAAAAATTTAGTTTTTCACCCCTTTTTGACTCAGGCTGTCAAACAACATTTGCGAAAACCCAAATCCTCCCGCACTTGCATTTGAAAGTTCATCACGATACATCGATTTAAAAATCTTATCTCCTGGGTCATTCGCACCGGTAAAAAGATTTTTTTCATCTTTCATCGCTTCATCCAGCATCATTTTGATAATGATCGCTTCAAATTGATCCGTTTTTTCCCGTAATGCCGTATTGGATTCTTTGGTTCCTAGCACAGGCATAGCTTTTTGATACTGTACATTTGAGATATCCATTAAATAACCTCTAAATCAACTGAGATCGCACCGGCACTTTTCATAGCCTGTAATATATCAATCATCTCTTTAGGGCTAGCGCCCATTTTTTGGAGAGATCGGACGATATTAGCCACGGTTGTCGTCCCTTTTTGAGTATACACTTCGTTTTCATTCAAGCCGATAACCAAACTTTTATCCATACTGACACTTCCGGCAGGTTTAGACACAGTATCTTGTGCCAATATCTTAACGGTAATATCTCCTTGGGTAATCACAACCGGCTTAACCTCAATATCCACGCCAGCTACAATAGTACCGGTTCGCTCATTGATAACTATTTTAGACTCGGGTACATAATTAATATCAAGATTTTGGACTTCTGCCAAAAATTCAACCATTGTTCTGTTTTTAGGAAGTTTCAAGCTGATGGTACGAGGATCAATCGCAACGGCTATCGAATCTTTGTAGCGAGTATTAATCACATTCTGAATTGCCACGGCATTGTTTAAATTTGATGATTTGAGAGAAAGCGTCGCATTTTCCTGATGAATCATATCTTGCTCAATTTCACGCTCGACCAATCCACCGCCATATACGATACCGGCAGTAGGATGCGATTCTATACGGACGCCCTTTCCATTGATTCCGCCGATACTCACCGGCCCTTGAGCAAGAGCATAGATTTTTCCGTCTACCCCTTTAAGCGGAGTCATAAGAAGTGTCCCCCCCTCGAGTGATTTTGCATCACCGATAGAAGATACGGTTACATCCAATGCATCTCCCTGTCGGGAATAGGGTGCAAACTTTGCCGTTACAACAACTGCGGCGGAGTTTTTAGACATAATATCAACAGAATTCATACCAATATTCATCGCTTTAAGCATGTTGGCGATGGATTGGAGGGTAAATTTAGAGGTGGTACCGTCTCCGGTTTTTTTCAAACCGACCACAAGCGAATATCCAATGATCTGATTATCACGAACTCCGACGATATTTGCCACTTCACTTACGCGTGTCGCCCATAAACTGCCGAAAAGCATCACTAGTACTACAAAAATTCTCATGCTCACCCTTTGTAATTACAGAGGTTAAAGCAAATGCTATTCCAAACTAAGCATAATAACTGAGTGTCGTTTTTCCAAATTTTTTGGCTTTAATACGGTTAAATACCCCTATTGTCTCTGGAAGTTCCAAGGTGCTCATATGTTCTATGATAAATAGCGTAACTAATGATTGAGGAAAAGAGGCGATAAGATCAATGGTTTTATCATAAATAGCCTCCATCCCCTCACGATATGCAAAGGGTGGATCAACGTACACAAATGCGCTCTCGCCAAGGTTTTCAAGCCGTTTTTTTACTTGAGAAATAGTGGCAAAGCTGTCCCCTTCTACCACTTCACACGCACTTGGATCGGTTTGGGAAATATTGGTTCGCAATGTTTTAATCGCATCACGATCTTTTTCCATAAAAATAATTTTTTTTGCCCCTCGACTCAAAGCTTCCAAGCCGATCGATCCGCTCCCTGAAAAAACTTCGACAACGACCGAATCAATGATATCAAACTGAATGGTATTAAAAAACGACTCCAGAACAATCGCTTTGGAACTGCGTGTTGTCTCTTTGGAAGGGAGACGGAGGGTTTTACCTTTAAAACGTCCCGCTACAATTTTTTTGGTAATAGTCTCATTATTTTTCATAAAATGCCCGAATTGCTTTGAGGATATTCGCTTGGTATTCTTGCGTTAATTTATCGATGTGGCGTTCAAGTATCTCAAAACTGACACCCTCTTGCGTATTGTCTTGAAACGACTTTGTTTCCATCGCAAGAATAGGAGATATTTTACCTTTTTCGATCGTTTGAGCCAGGGCATGAAAAAGTTCCGCTTTTGAAAAAGGCTTGATCAAATCCGACCCCTCTTGCGTACCGATGATAAAAGTTGGATGTTCGTCATCTCTGATATTTTTATCTCGGATAAGGATGTCACAATGCCGATATGAAGTAAGATGACCCTCTAAAAAAAGCTCCAATGAACGTTGCAGTAAAGGGGAATCGCACTGAATAGCTACTTTCAAAAACACTCCCTTTACTTAATTATTCAGTATTTTAGCATAGTTTATTTTACATCAACTTGCATATCTGTGACTTAACACATTCGTAACAAATTAATACTTTTAAGGTTATAATATAATAAAATAGTATCGGACCGTCCTAAATATAAATGAAGGGGCTCTCTAATGATCAACAATATTTTGTTATTAAAAGACAAACGTGTCCTATTTTGTGACGATGACGCGGTCACCCGAACCCAAATCATCGAGGTACTTCAAATGCTTTTCGGCCAAGTCTATTCTGCGCAAAACGGGGAAGAGGCCTATCAACTCTACCAAGATGAATCGCCCGATATCATCCTAACCGATATTAAAATGCCCAAAAAAGACGGCTTAGCTCTCATTAAACTAATACGCCAAAACGACTACAATCTTCCTATTATATTAATGACCAGTTTCGCCGAACAAAATTTGCTCGTAAGTGCCGCGAATCTCTCTATCGACGGATATCTAGTCAAGCCCGTTAATCTAGAAAAACTCACAACTGCGCTGGCCAAAGCGATGCAGCGCACCCATAAAGAGATAGGGTTAATTCCACTGGCGCATAAACTTTTTTACAATGCGGCGACCAAAGAGCTTTATCATAACGGCATCGTTGTAGAACTCGGAAGTAAAGAACAAGAATTACTGGTCTTGCTGATAAACAACCGTCATAAAACCGTAACCAAAGAGGAGATCGAAAAAAAGCTATGGCCGCTTGATCCGATATGTGAATCCGGCATCAAAAATATCATCCTCCGATTGCGTAAAAAACTGGGTATCAACATTATCGTCTCAGTAAGAGGGATCGGATACCGACTTGATGCCCCAAGATCCAGTATATGACACTTCACCGTTCCCTCAGCATCTTCCTAGCCATCTCTGCCGTTCTCCTCTTCACTCATATTGGCTATCCAATCACATTCGCACTCCATTTCCTAATGGAAATCGCTTTAATCGCCGCAATTGCTCTTTTGATCATCCTCACCTATAAAATCAAATCACTCGAAAATGAACGGGATAGTGCACTGAAAAAACAAAGAGCCGATTCCAAAGTTCTCTTTTTAAACTCACGCTATACCTCGATGGGTGAAACCGTCGGTAACATCGCCCATCAATGGAAACAGCCGCTCAATGCGATAGGAAGTATTCAAAATAATATTAAAGCTACTCTGATTTTTCAAGGGGAAATTTCCAAAGAAAAACTTCTGAATTCAGTTGACACCAGTTTTAAACTTCTCCAGCATTTAGCCGAAACGATTGATACGTTCTACAGCTTTTTATCGCAAAAAAATAATGCGAATAGAAGTTTTTTAATTGCTGATGAATTTGAGACCATACGAAAAATAACGGAATACTCATTTGAGAACAGTCGGATCAATCTAAACTTTAAGTTGGATGTCAATCCGACGATAAAAGGGAATCCAAATGAGTTTACGCATGCGATACTCAATCTAATTCTCAATGCCAAAGATGCGTTTGACGAAGCACCCCATGACGCAGCCACCATCACCGTCCACGTTAGAGGAGGAGAAAAAAACTGTACTATTACCGTCACGGACAATGCAGGAGGCATCCGTATACAACCGGTTGAGATGGTTTTTGACCTTCATATCACGACCAAAGAATCAGGCTCCGGACTGGGGCTGTTTATGACCAAAAATATCATTGAAAATCGCTTCGGCGGCACCATCACTGTCAAAAACAATAAAGACGGAGCATCCTTTAAAATTGACTTGCCCTATTCACAATACGATGAATATTTTGCCGATACGGTAACATCGGATGAACGGCTGAGCTTGGAGCGAATCAATCAACTTACCCACAAAATTATCGAACTTGAAGAACTCGAAAAAACACTCATAAAATGGGCCGATATTTTTAAACAGGCCCAGTGGGGTATTGCGATGCATGTCGGTAAAAGCAATACATTTGAACTCACCAATGCCGCGTTTCACAAACTATACGGCTATACCACCCAAGAGATGAGCAAGCTAAGCGTCCCCGATCTCTTTGCCTCCGAATCGCTGCCTATCCTTCCTATGATTCAAAAAGAGGCGTTTGAAAAAGGGTACGTTGCTTTTGAATCGATTCACAAGCGTAAAGATGGTTCCACCTTTCCCGTATCGGTTGAGTTGATCGTTATCAAAAATGAAGAGGATGAGATCCTCTACCATATCGCCAATATCTGGGATTTGACACAGAAAAAAGAAGCAGAAGATCGACTGATGCTCAAAAAATTTGCCCTTGATCATATCAAAGATGCCGTATTTATGATCGATGAGAATGCCCGTTTTCACTATGTTAATCAGGGAGCTTGCGCGTCATTAGGATATACCAGTGAAGAGTTTGAGGGAATGAACGTCGGCGATGTCGACCCCGACTGGCCTAGAGAACGATGGTTGGAGCACTGGAATGAGCTCAAACAACAGGGGAGTTTCACGATGGAGCTACGCCACAAACGCAAAGACGGAACCCTCTTCCCCGTCGAGGTGAGCGCCAACTTTATCGAATACAACGGCAAACATTACAATATGGCGATTGCACGGGATATCACGGAGAGACTGCAGCTCGAAGAGCAAAAAGAGAATCGTCGTATTCGGACTATCACTGAAAACTCTCCCGATATCATCGTCCGTTTTGATCTCGAAGGTCGCCGTACCTACGTCAATCCCAAGGCAGCACAACTCTTTTCTATCGATACGCTAGGGAAAACGCTTAGCGATGTCACTCCGGTTATAAACAAAGAATTTTTTGCGGAAAATCTGAAAAGTGTTATCCGTACTAAACAAGAAATATCTTTTGAAACTGCCTATATCGATGCTTCCGGTAAAAATGGATGGGCAGATATGCGTATGGTTCCTGAATTCGGCAGTGACGGGACTATCAACAGCGTCCTCTCTATCGGACGCGATATAACCGGGCGAAAACATGCCGAAGAAGTGTTGGCGCTCAAAGAACGCGAATTCCGCTCTTTGGCGGAAAATACCCCCGACAATATCGCTCGCTGGGATGCTAATGGAGGATATCTCTATATTAATCCTGTGCATGAGCGGACATTAGGCATCTCTCTTGTAGAAGCAGTCGGCAGTTATATTCCGGAAAGTCATATAGAAGTTAAAGCAGCTATCGCACAGGTAGCCACAACAGGACAAACGATAATCGTTCACCAATTGGTGCCGGGTGAGAACGGCGAAATGGAGATACATGATGTCACATTAGTACCCGAAAGAGATGACGATGGAAAAATCATCAGCATACTGGGAATCGGCAGAGATATGACCGACATCTATCGCCTACAAGATGAGATTACGTCCAGAGAGGCGCAATTCCGTACCTTGGTCGAAAATCTCCCAGATAATGTCATCCGTTACGATACTCAATCCCGTTCCGTCTATGTAAGCCCAACTATGGCGCGTGTAGTTGGAGATGATGCCGTAGCAATAATAATTGGCAAAACACCTAGTGAAATCGATCAAAATTCTTTGGAAGCAGAGCGTTATCAGCACGCATTGGAACAAGTCATGGCCACAGGGGAAATGGAAGAGATTACCATTGATGTACCTTTACCGTTTGGAGAGATGCAAGTGCACCAAATCCGCTTCGTTGCCGAACGGGATCATATGGGTGAAATATGCGGAGGGCTAGCAATCGGCACCGACATCACCAAACGAAAACGTGCCGAGGAGGCGCTGCAATCCAACAGAAACCTCCTTCACGCAATCTTAGAGAGCTCTCCGGGGGTCGTTACCTTTGCACTCGATAAAGATTATCGGTACATAGCGTTTGATTCAAAACACGCTGTTGTAATGAATACGATATTCGGCATAGAGATAGCTGTCGGGATGAATATGCTGGAAGCTATTCCTTCTGATACCGACAGAGAAATTGCAAAACGGAACTTTGATCGAGCGCTAAGCGGCGAAAATTTCATCGCCGAAGAGGAGTATGGTAATGAGAGGCTCTCACGCAAATACTGGCAGATACACTATGCCCCTGTCCGCTCCGAAACGGATGAGATTATAGGACTTACCTGTTTCAATGTTGACATTACCCAGCGCAAAGAGCTAGAGGCTCTTTTACAAAAAGAGCATACCTTCCTCATCGATGCACAACGCGTCGCCCATACCGGCAGCTGGCATCTGGATATAAAAAATGATGTACTCACATGGTCGGATGAAACCTATAAAATATTTGAGCTTGACAAAGAGAGCGTAACCGATCTACACAAAACTTTCTATGAGTGTGTTCACCCTGACGATCGAGAGATGGTAAATGCCCCTTATTTAGAGTCCCTGAATACGAAGATTCCCTACCAAATAGAACACAGAATTGTTATGAGTGATGGTAGAATCAAATATGTTATAGAGAGATGCGAACACACCTACGACAATGACGGTACCCCTCTGTACTCGATAGGAACCGTACAAGATCTTAGCGAACGCAAACAAACTGAAGAGATCATTAAAGAACTCAATAATACCATCGAAAAACGGGTACGAGAGCGAACGGCTCAGTTTCAGGAAGCGGTCACTACGCTTCATCGTGAAATCAACGATCGGAAAATACGTCGATGATTTCCCCGATGACGAGAGTGTGCGCAAGAGTATTGTAAAATATGACCGCTGTGTAAAATCGCGTGAAATGATCGAAGAGATAGCAGAACTGGATTTACCAATCGGACGAAAACAATTCTGCTCGACGCTGATACCGATAAAAGATGAGACGGGCCGAGTATGCCGCATCATCGGTCTGGCAAAAGACATTATGGAAGCAGCAAAATAAATTTTGGTCATATATCAGTCTCGTATATTACCAAATAGTTACCCCATATATGACCATTTAAATGGTAAACTGGATATAATGAATTGTCATAAAAAAGGTACATTAATGTTTTTTGGAAATAAGCAAGAAGTAGAGCGTGCTGTTAAGCCACTCTATTCAAAAATAGAAGAGTTAGAACAAGATATAAGTACCCTTAGAGGCGAAAATAGCCAACTTCGCCAAGAGAACAATAAATATAAAAATAATGCGGTCATGTTTGATTTAATTCAGCATTTGACAGAGAATTTAACAAATGGTTGTCAAACAGATTTGTCATTGTTGCAAAAAGACCTTGCTGATAATGTCGGTAATTTAGAAGAGATCGAAGTTCTCAATAAAACAAATCGCACCAATGCGATTGAAATCAATTCAGATATCAGTGAAATCCTTGAGATACAACAACAATTAGTGAGCAATATCACGGATAATTACGGTTCAGTCGGTCAGCTTAATGATGGGGTAGGATCAATCGGACAAGTTATCGATTTGATTAAAGATATTTCAGATCAAACAAACTTATTGGCCCTAAATGCGGCTATTGAAGCAGCACGTGCGGGTGAACATGGACGTGGATTCGCCGTTGTTGCGGATGAAGTTCGTAAGCTTGCTGAACGTACTCAAAAAGCTACTTCTGAAGTAGCTATGAGTGTTCAAAGCCTCAAGCAAAATGCTATGGAGATTTATGAGCGTTCTAGTACAATGGAAACCATTTCATCAACCTCTAGCAATAAATTAGAAGAGTTCCGTATAACATTACAAAATCTAGGAAAGCGAACGCAAGAGATTGAGAATGATTCAACCAATGTTCTCTATTCAGTCTTTATGATATTGGTTAAACTCGATCACTTGCTCTTTAAAGCTAAAGGGTATAAAAGTGTCTTTACCAATAAAGTTGATGATGAATTTGCAGATCACCACCATTGCCGCTTAGGTAAATGGGCACAGGGTGGAAAAGGTGCAGAAATTTTTGGAAATACTCCAAGCTTTCAAAATCTCGAAACTCCTCATAAAGCAGTACATGATAATATTATTTCAGCCGTCAAGTGTGTCAGTGCAGGTACGTGTGATCAAGAATCCAAAAATATAATGACCTATTTCAAAGATGCGGAAAATGCAAGTCATAAGGTTATCGAAACATTAAATGCAATGCTCAGTGAAGAACGACAAAAAAGATCGGGGAAATAAGTATCCACATTCGCTAAAATATCGTACTTGAAAAGGTGATGTATGAAATTATTGGTAGTAGATGATAGTTCTACAATGCGCCGTATTATCAAAAATACCCTCTCTCGGCTTGGACATGAAGATATTTTAGAGGGTGAAGATGGAGTCCAGGGATGGACGCTTCTATCTGAAAATCTTGATATCGAAATGCTCATCACAGACTGGAATATGCCGGAGATGAACGGATTGGAATTGGTGAAAAAAGTGCGCGCCGATAACCGTTTTACCGATCTTCCGATCATCATGGTCACGACAGAAGGGGGAAAAGCAGAGGTTATCACCGCGCTCAAAGCGGGTGTCAATAACTATATCGTCAAACCGTTCACTCCCCAAGTGCTAAAAGAGAAGCTTGCCGCCGTTTTAGGAACGGCGCTGTAATGTGAATAAGCGGGGGAAAAATGAGTGATCGTATCTTATTGGTAGACGATAACAAAACATTATCAAAATTAATCAGTTTAAAGGTGAAAAGCGAGTTAAATACGCAGATCGATATCGCCTATTCACTGGCGGAAGCTGAGCTTTTAACCCAAAATCACTTCTACACCCTGGCCATTCTCGATCTGAATCTCCCCGATGCCCCCAACGGTGAAGTAGTAGACGCCATACTTAAACAAAAAATCCCCTCAATCGTTCTTACCGGAAGCGTCGATAAAGCGTTCCGCACATCGATGATGAAAAAGGATATTATCGATTATGTCCACAAAGGGGGCATTGAAGACATAGACTATGTGATCGATATCATAAAAAGACTCTTCAAAAATCGCCGCCATAAGATCATGGTCGTCGATGACTCCTCGGTATTTCGAAATCAGATGAAAAAAATGGTCGAAAATCTTTTCTTTCAGGTGTTTGCATTGGCACATGGAGAAGAGGCTCTTTTTATTTTGGAGGAAAACCCTGATATTAAAATTGTCATTACCGATTACAATATGCCCGTCATGGACGGCTTGGAATTGACCAAGGCCATTCGCAAAAAGTACACCAAAAACCAACTCTCCATTTTTGTCCTCTCTTCGACGGACGACTCGGATATTTCCGCCATGTTTCTAAAGCGTGGAGCCACCGACTACATCAATAAACCGTTCAGCAAAGAAGAACTCTCCTGCCGTATCAACAACGCTATAGAAGCCCTTGAAAACATTGATACCATTAGTAATTTTACCCGCCGTGACTTTTTGACCGGTCTTTATAACCGCCGTTATTTCTTTTCAACCGTGGAGCCTTATTTCACGGAAGAAGCGGCGCTGGATAACGGGTTTGTCACGGCTATGATCGACATAGACCATTTTAAAAACATAAACGATACTTATGGGCACGATATCGGAGATAAGGTGATCGTCCATTTCTCCGAGATAGTGCGCTCAAATGTTCAACATCACGATATCGTTTCCCGTTTCGGGGGAGAAGAATTTTGTGTTCTTTTAAAAGGGAATACTAAAGAAGAAGCGTTAAGTGTATTTGAACGTATTACCCAAACAGTAGCAATGACACCGCTAATGCTAGAAGATGGCAGTGAAATAGTATTTACTATCTCGATCGGGATGGTATTCACGTGCGAAAATACACTGAAGGACACTATCAATGAAGCCGATCAGAGACTATACGAAGCCAAAAAGAATGGTAGGAACCGGATTGCTTATTGATTAAATAAGAGCAATTAATCGCGTAAATAGTATTCGATGCTGTAGCGTAAATCTTCATCCATATCCATTACGCTATCCAGCATCCATTTCAGATACGCGGAATCTTTCATTGCGATCGTCTCAATCCTCTTTTTGGCATATTTCCCGAAAGGGAGACGGCTTAATAACAGTCGCGCCTGACTCAATTCCACCAACCTCTCATGCGAAGCCAAATCAAGCAGATATTCATACACCATACGCGAGTGCAATGCATCGCTGAGGGCATGATGTGCGCTCGGAGTGACTCCATACGGCTCGAAAAAATCTTTTTCCTGCCGATAAAGCCGCAATTCATAGCGTAAAAACTGCAATCCGTACCCATCAAGATCGTCCATAAGGGCTTTGGAACATTTGAGAGTATCAATCACTGCTCCCTGCCATGTTATCCCCTCTTTTTGAAGCATTGCCAAATCAAACGGGGCATTATGGGAGATAAGGGTGTTCTCAGCACTGTTGAGTGATCGTATAAGTTCATAGCTCTCTGAGGTTCCAAACAAAGAAGCTTCTTGGATCATTTCATTGGTAATATGGTGTATAGCCGACGCTTCGGGGGGAATTTTTTTACCCGGATGGATAAGTTCGTAATGTACCTCATCATCCATCACCAAGGCAAGCGCGCAAATACGGTCTTTGACCTCAAGTCCTGTCGTCTCAACATCCACTACGACCGTCATAATTAGATGCTTGAGTCCGATTTATTCTGTGCCAAAAGATTGTGATAATGCTCTAACGTCCGAAAACTTTTTTCAAACCGCCACCCCAATACAAATGCTACGATATCTTTCACAACTGGTTTTTCAAGTTTTTCAGCACGTCCGAAATAAGCCAAAGAGATGTTTTTATTTTTAACTTTTGCCTCTTTATCGTAGATAATGGCAATAATCTGAGCGTATTTTCCCTCTTTGGTTGCTCCCAAATCATCATCTGCGAGTGAAATACCTGCAAGGTTGATCGCTTTAAATTCAAACAGTTTCTCAAATTCAGAAACTTTGGCATTAATCCCTAAAAGAAGGAAGAGCCGCTCTAACTCTTTAAGATTACTTTTACGCTCAAGCTCATAGCTGGAGATCTGTGCGGTCAGATTTTTAAGCCGATCAAGTGCTGAACTCACACGTTCCCCTTTTTTATTAAAATTATAGCACTGTTACGTAATTTAACGAAGTGTAGTTTATAATACCAAACTTTTTTTACATTGGAAATTTTATGGACTATCTACGTATTCAAGGCCCAACCAAACTCCAAGGCACTGTTGTCATATCCGGCGCAAAAAATGCCGCGTTGCCACTCATCACATTGACGCTTTTAGCGCATAATCCGTTAAAAATTACCAATATGCCAGAAGTAGTAGATATTAAAACCCTGCTCAAACTTCTCCAAAACCTCGGAGCCAGCTGCTCACTTGAAAATCATGTTCTTAGTGTTGATACCTCTACCGTCAATCATACCATGGCCAATTATGATATTGTTAAAACAATGCGAGCTTCGATCCTAGTCCTTGGCCCCCTACTTGCCCGCTTCGGACATTGTGAAGTTTCTCTTCCGGGCGGATGCGCTATCGGTCAACGCCCTATCGATTTGCACCTAAAAGCATTGGAGCAAATGGGTGCCCAGATTACCATTCATGCCGGATACGTTCATGCCGTTGCACCTGAGGGGTTAAAAGGTGCCCATATCATTTTTGATAAAATCACTGTTACCGGAACTGCCAATATCGTTATGGCTGCCGCTCTTGCTCACGGTAAAACTATCCTTACCAACTGTGCTCGCGAACCGGAAGTGGTTCAACTGTGTGAAATTCTCCGTGACAGCGGTATCGATATCAGCGGAATCGGTACCTCCGAGCTCACCATCATCGGTACAGGTGGAAAAACCATCGATATGGTTGACTTTGAAGTTATCCCTGACCGCATCGAAGCGGGGACCTACTTATGTGCAGGTGCCATTACCCATTCGTCCATTACCCTCGAAAATGTCCGCGCAGACCATCTCGATGCCGTGACCGGAAAGCTAGAACAAATGGGATGTACTTTTGACATTACTGAAAGCACCATGACGATTCATCCGGCACCTCAGCTCAAACATGTCAATATTATCACCCAAGAGTACCCTGCATTCCCGACCGATATGCAAGCCCAATTTTTGGCTCTTGCAACCCTTTCAACCGGTACCAGTATCATCGAAGAACGGTTGTTTGAAAACCGCTTTATGCACGTCAGCGAATTACAGCGTTTAGGAGCCGATATTATGCTAAACGGCCATACGGCTACCGTTATGGGTGGAACACCGCTGTTCGGTGCCGATGTTATGGCAACCGACTTACGTGCCTCCAGCGCTCTTGTTCTTGCAGCAATGGCGGCAGAGGGGACAACCAATGTTCACCGTATCTATCACCTTGATCGCGGATATGAAAATCTGGAGCAAAAGCTGCAAGCTCTCGGTGCCAAAATCGAACGTCTTAAAGAATAATATTCTTTCCATTCCCGATCTCAGATTGGGAATCTCCTCTCCCGATTACTTCCCGCTGTGAAATCTCAAATTGGTAACGTAAAACTCGCATGAACGATCCGATGAACGTCGGCGAAACAATAATTTTAATAGCTTTTTCATACCGCATATCATGCAAAAAATATTCCATATTTAAAAGGAGACTATTGAGGGAAAGGGAAGGACGATAAAAAGGGAGGTTAAAAGAAGAGTTGCCGACGCAATGTCGGCAAAGGCTTAACGAATCTCTTCGTACGGAGTAGCCGCAACAACTTTACGAGATACAGTGTATGGTACCAATGCAGCAGCACGAGCTTGCTTGATCGCGATAGTAACCATATCTTGGTGACGTTTACAGTTACCTGTAAGACGACGTGGCATGATTTTATAACGCTCAGAGAGCGAATATTTCAAAGATGAAACATCTTTGTAATCGATAAAATCAACTTTTTGCTCGCAGTATTTGCAAAAGCGTTTTTTGTATTTTCTTTTTTCTGACATGGTTATTTCCTTGTACTTTTTCTAAAACGGAATTTCGTCTTCGTTGATATCAATCTCCGGGAGATTGTTTTCAGGCATTTTAGCCGGTGATGGTCGAGTGTATGCCGGTGGCGGTGTATACGCTTTTTGTGCAGGTGCATCATAGCCCCCGCCGTAACTGCCGCTATCACCCTCATCACTGTAACCACCCTGAGAAACTTCGCCGCGTGAATCGAGCATTTGCATCGTTTCGACGATAACAGAGTGTTTAGAGCGCTTTTGTCCGCTGGTTTGGTCTACCCATTGATCAAATTTCAATCGACCTTCTACAAGGATTTTAGACCCTTTGCGAAGGTATTGGTTGGCCACTTCACCCGAACGTCCGAAAAAAGTGATGTCGACAAAACATGTCTCTTCTTTTTTCTCTCCGTTCACCGTAAATTTTCGACTCGTTGCTATAGCTGTATTGGCAATCGCCGATCCACCTTGTGCATATTTGAGTTCAATATCACGTGTGAGATTTCCAACCAAAATAATTTTATTAAACATAGGTTTTCCTTAGGGGTTAAGCTACTACTTCTTCTTGTTTCTCAACAGCTTTCTCAGCAACAACAGCAGCAGGAGCGACTTTTTTGGTTTTATTAACCATGTCATTCCATGCTTTGATTTCACGTTTGCTATCGTATTTCATAGTTACGAAACGTAAAATCTCTTCGTTGATACGAAAACGTCTTTCAATTTCAGCAATTGCCGCAGGTGCAACTGTGTAATACATTACGTGAAAATAACCGCGAGCATTTTTCTCGATCGGGTAAGCCAATTTTTTCATTCCCATTGCGTCGCGTGCAATGATCTCTCCGCCGTTAGCAGTGATCACTTCTTCAACGAGAGCGATAGTGTTTTTAATCTCTTCTTCTGTAAGAGTAGGTTTTACGATTACTAAGTTTTCGTAATGTCTCATAGCGTATGTCTCCTTATGGTGTTCGCCCCTTATGGTTGTTATACAGCACGACAATCGTGTTGCAAAGAGCAAGGAACGCGCGGATTATACTGAAAAACAGCTTAATATTAGTTTTAGTTAAAGGATGCTTTGCAGCTTCAGCAGTGCAGACAATAGGAGAGCCTCTTGATCCGGAGAACCCGTCGATTTCATCTTCAGCTCGGTATCGAGAAGTAGATTAATCCCTCTTTTGTAGCCGTCGGGCGTGATTTTAATCGAGAGGGCCGCACGCTCTTTTTCGACAAACCCCGGAAGTTTGTACCCCAATACGAGAGCCGAATCAGCAACACCGTGAATTTTAATCGCACTATTAAAGAGATACAGCTGTGTCAAAAATCCGCTGATAGCTGTGAGCAGCTGAATCTCGTTTTCACCCGATTCAAGTAAATGATGTAATGAGGGGAGAAACTCTTTTTTCTCTATCACACGGGCGATGAAATGGTCCAGTTTGATTTCACTCAGACCGAAAACATACTCATCAATCTCTTTTATCGTAATTGTTTTGCCTAAAATAGAGAGTTTCGAGAGTTCATTGCATGCTAAGGCCAGATCATTATTGTGGGCACTCAGCAGATGCACTGCGGCTTGGTGATCGATCTGCATCCCCAGAGCAGACGCCTCTTGCATCACAATCGCTTTTGCTTCATTGGCATAAGGGTGAAAAAAACGCACCGACCCGGCATGCGATCCTTTAAATGCTGTGTCCGCCCCTTTGACATCCTCCCCCATATAACAATAAACAAAGGTATTATCACTGTTCTTGCCCACCAGTTCTATGAGAATATCTAACTCCGCTTTGGGAAGTTTTTTCTCATGTTTGATGATGAGGAGATTCTGATCACCGAAAAGAGACCCTTGGGACAGGTGCGCTTTTGCCGAATTAAAATCATACTCATCGTGATAGAGACTCAACACCGAAGCACCCTCTATCCGAGACAAGGCTGCCGCATAACGGTCGATTAGAAAATGGCTCTCACCGAATAATGCCATCGCACGCGGGACGCTGTTATTCTGAAGGTGACGGTCAAGCTCTTGTCTATTCATCCGCTTCCTTCTCTATTTTACTGACAAACGAAGCGGTAATTTTGGTCGTAGCGAGATCCGCCGTCTCAATTTTAACCATGATATCATCAAAAAGTCCCAGGCCGAAATGGGAGGTTACCATCACTTTGGCTCCCGTAATCACATCATGTATCTCGGCGCGAATTTGATCCTCGGTCTGCATGACGCGTGCTTTGAACGTTTGCCCGATAACGGTAGATGCCCAACGGGCGAATTTACGCTCTTGGAAGCGGATTTCGATGTCGCTCGCCTCACGCTCTTTTTCACTGATCGAGGTACACAGCGATTCGATATTGCGTAAGACATAGGAGCCCTCTTCCGTATCTCCTGCTTTGATCGCTTTGAGAAGACGATGAACGATCAAGTCGCTGTAACGGCGGATCGGAGAGGTAAAATGGGTATAGCGATCAAATCCTAACCCGAAGTGCCCCATATTGTAAGGGGCATAGCGTGCCTGCATTTGAGCACGGATAATGAGGGTATCCACTTCACTGATGAGATCGCGTTTTTCGGCTTCGGCTTGGATAGCGGTGATCGTCTCTTTGATAGAACCTTGAGATTCCACAAAAATCCCGATGGACGCGAGTTCGGTATAGAGACTTTGGAGCTTCATCTGAGAGGGGGACTCATGGATACGAAAAACACCCCGTTCATACATTGAGGCGGCCGCTTTATTCGCTAGGAGCATGCAATCTTCGATCAGGGCATGCGATGGTGTCTCAACGGCAAACTCCGTTGATACAATATTTTGATCCGCATCGATTCGCATTTCCAACTCACTGGAGCGGAAGTTATACCCTTTCTTCATCCGTTCTTCTCGGAGTTTATAGGTCAAGGCATTGAGAGAAGGGATGTATTTAAGGACTTTTGCCTCTTTGTCATTTGAAGCGTGGAGATTTCCCTCTAAAAACGCATCAATCTCTTCGTACGAAAATCGACGATGGGAATGGATGATCGACTCATACAGCTCGAAAGAATCCATCTCATAGGTTACGGGATCGATATGCATTTCAAACGTATAGGCCAGCCGATCCACCAACGGCTGCAGGGAACAGAGGGTTTCGCTCAGTTCACGCGGCAGCATCGGAATCGAGCGATGGGGGAGATAGATGGAGAAACTGCGATAAATCGCTTCGGCGTCGATCGCTCCGAAAGGGTGAACATATTCGCTCACATCGGCGATGGCAACGTAGAGGGTGGACGTTTCGGGAATGTAGCAGATCGCATCATCAAAATCTTTGGCGGTGACGGGATCGATGGTACAAAACGGCAAATGGCGTAAATCCCGCCGCGCAGGATAGAGTGCGGCATCTACCTCTTTGGGAAACGAGGCCGCCATCTCCAATACGTCCTCTTCAAATGCGTCGTGTTTATTGTAGAGGGCTAGAACAATTTTCTCATCCACTTTGGGATCACTCAGATTCCCAAGATACGCGGCTATCGTCCCGCTTTGGTTATTGATCTGATACACTGACCCCTCGGCGGTTTCACTTAGATCACTCAGAGCGAATCCTGCCGGATGGGAGGTACGAATATCGTATAGACCTAAATGACCGTTTTGATACGTAACAACGGCTATACTGAACGTCTCACTCCGACCGGCGATTACGACCACTTTTGCCTGCGGTCCGCCGCGACGCCCCAACAAACGCTGAGCAATAACCAAATCGCCGCTTTTAGCCCCCATAAGATTAGTAGAATCGATAAAATGATCCCGTAAGCTCTCCCCCAATGTTTGGAGATACGCACCGCTCTCTTGGGCAAGACTTATCGTCCCTGCACGGTATTGTGAAGGGAATTGATACTTACCCCCCTCATGCGTCAGTAGTTTCATCCCCTCCCATTGTTGAACAAATTCTCGTTCTTCAGGGGCAATATCTTGATCGTATAAGCCATGTGTCAGGCGAATTAAGAGTGATTTCATGAAGGTATTATAGTCAAAATTATGCTAGAATTTTCGCTTAACTCTAAAAAGGATCATAAACTATGACGCAAGAAGCCATCCTCAATCAACTCGGATACACCCCTAATGAAGCACTAGGCGAACAACTATCTCGCATCGAAGCCAATACCGTCGGCTACGATAAAATTATTAAACATATTTTGGACTTGCATGAAGCGCTTAAAACGGACAAATCGTATGTAGCCCTTTCAAACAGTAACGATTATTTCAAAATCAAAATCGATGCAACCGGAGAGATCAGTGCTTCCGATGCGCTGACAAAAATTAACCATTTTTCCGAAAAATACAAAGTTCGTCTCCAAAAAGTCGATGGAAAGCCAACCTATTACGTCGTAGGTTTCGCGTCGTAATGCTCACGGAGCCTATGACACCGCAAGGATATGATGCGCTTTTACGAGAGTTTAAATATCTTAAAGACGTTGAAAAACCGCGTGTCAATCAAGAGAAACAGCGGGCAGCCGAACTCGGCGATCGCAGCGAAAATGCCGAATATCATGCCGCCAAGGAAAAACTCCGTCATATTGATAAACGGCTCTTTTATCTCAATGGAATGATACAAAAATCTCAAATTATCGACCCCGCTCTTCTCGATCATTCCCGTGTCCATTTTGGTGCTACAATAATTATCATAGAGAGTGAACGTGACGAAGAATATCGTTACACCATTTGCGGAACGTTAGAAAGTGAACCCGAAAATGGGCTGATTTCGGTCCATTCACCCCTTGCACGTGCTATGCTTGGAAAAATAGAGGGAGATGAGTTTAGCGTCACTCTTCCGAGTGGAAGAAAGAGCTATGAGGTGAGTGCAATTAGCTACATTGATATTTTTTCGCTCAAAAAAAATCTGCGCAGTGAAAAAGATTTCGGGTTTAAATAGCAGTGCTTTAAGATGGATGAATATTCCCCTTTGGTATAATCGCGTCACTATAACTATTTAAGGAAACTGCCGTGAGCGCTCCCCTCCAAGACATCGAAAAAGTTCTCAAACAACATAAACTCTCACTAGGGGATTATGACCATATCAAAAAAATCCTCGGACGTGAACCAAATCTCGTCGAAATCGGTATTTTTTCGGCGATGTGGAGTGAACACTGCAGTTACAAATCCTCTAAAAAACATCTAAACGGTTTCCCGACCAAAGCACCGTGGGTTATCCAAGGACCGGGTGAAAATGCGGGAGTTATCGATATCGGCGGCGGCTATGCGGCAGTCTTTAAAATGGAGAGCCATAACCACCCAAGTTTCATCGAACCGTATCAAGGGGCTGCAACCGGCGTCGGCGGAATCATGCGCGACGTCTTCACGATGGGTGCCCGTCCTATCGCGAACCTCAATGCTCTCCGTTTTGGAAACGTCTTGAATAAAGATGACATTAGCGCCCATCAGCGCTATCTGGTACGCGGTGTCGTATCGGGTATCGGCGGATACGGTAACTGTATGGGAGTTCCTACCATCGGAGGAGAAACGAGTTTCGATGAGTGCTACAACGGAAATATCCTTGTCAATGCCTTTACACTCGGTCTTGCCAAAAGCGATGAGATTTTCTACGGAAAAGCCGAAGGGATTGGGAATCCGGTAATCTATGTCGGATCAAAAACAGGTCGTGACGGTCTCGGCGGCGCAGTCATGAGTAGTGATAGCTTTACCGAAGCGTCCAAAGGGCTTCGTCCTACGGTACAGGTTGGTGATCCGTTTACTGAGAAACTCCTTCTTGAAGCGTGTTTGGAACTTTTCAAAACCGATTACGTTGTCGGTATTCAGGATATGGGTGCTGCGGGACTCACTTCAAGTTCATTTGAGATGGCGGGACGCTCAGGCAGTGGTATGATTATGCACCTTGACAAAGTTCCTGCTCGTGAAGAGGGGATGATGCCGTACGAATTCATGCTCTCCGAATCTCAAGAGCGGATGCTTATCTGTGCACGAAAAGGGACGGAACAAGCGATTATCGATATTTTTGAAAAATGGGATCTTGACTGTGCCGTTATCGGTGAAGTAACAGCAACGGGGAATATGGAGCTTTTCTGGCACGGTGAAAAATGTGCGGAAGTCCCTGTTGATCCGGTCAGCGAAGAAGCACCTATTTTAGATCGTCCTATGGCACGCCCTGCATATCTTGAAACCATTGCGGATACAACACTCGCCAATTTCGATGCCGTCGATAATCAAAGTGCATTTGAAAAACTACTCGCATCCATGGAAGTCGTTGATAAAGGGTGGATATATCAGCAGTATGACTCTATGGTACAAACCAATACGATTAAAAAAGGGGGCGAACTCGACGCCTCTGTTATCCGTGTTAAAGAAAACGGTGTAGCGTTAGCAATGAGTGCTGACTGTAATGTTCGTTATTGCTATATTGATCCAAAAGCCGGAGCGGCAGCCGCCGTTATTGAGAGCGGACGTAACGTTGCTATGAGCGGTGCAACCCCTAAAGCGATCACCGATTGTCTGAACTACGGTAATCCTGAAAACCCTGAAGTAATGTGGCAATTTGCACAAGGGTGTCTCGGGATAAAAGAGGCGTGTTTAGAACTCAATACTCCCGTCATTGGAGGTAACGTTTCTCTTTACAATGAAACAAACGGTAAATCCGTATTCCCGACACCTTCTATCGCTATGGTCGGAGTAAATGAAGACCAAAACAAAGTTCTCCTCTCTGCTTTCCAAAAAGAGGGAAATGCCCTTTATCTTGTTGGCGAGTGTAAGTCAGAGTTCGGCGGATCACTCTATATGAAAGAACTTTACAATATTGTTGCCGGAACAATCCCGACAATCGAGTACACCAAAGAACGCGCACTTTGGAATCTTGTCATCGAAGCAAATAAAAAAGGGCTTCTGACGTCTGCAAAAGACTGCAGTTCAGGTGGTGTTGCTATCGCACTCGCCAAGATGGCATGCGTCAGCGATAAAGGGGTCACGGCATCGGTAAGTGTCTCCGATTCGCGCGATATCTTTGCGGAGAGCATGTCACGCGCGATTATCGAAGTGTCTCCTGAGAACTGCTCGGCATTTGAAGCGATGATCGGTGATTTGAGCTGTCAAAAAATCGGAACCGTCGGAGGTGCAGCATTTACCCTCAACGATGTTAAAATGGATCTTGCCGCCATGCAAGAGATCTATTACGGCACTTTCAAAAAAGTGATCGAAGGAGACCTTTAAGGTCTTCTTCACACCCGCTTAACGCACACTCGCCTGATTTCTGAGCTTCTCAACGGTTTTAGGACCAATCCCCTTTACATTTTCCAATTCATCGACCGTTTTAAACCCGCCGTGAGATTTACGATATTTAACTATCTCCTGAGATTTCACTGGTCCGATACCGTTTAGGGTTTGTAGTTGTGCCAAGCTAGCTTTATTAATATTAATTGCCGAAAAAAGAAGTGTTGCTAGTAACGGCAACAGCAGTAAAATTTTAATCATATATAACCTTTTAGGTTTGAATTAAATATTCTAACCGATTAAGAAAGTGATGTCAATATTACTAATCCATCCAACGTCTTGGGTCATAACCGTCAGATGGTCGTATGACTGCAGAAATCTGAAGTTTTTTTATTAAAGTGATAACATCACTCGCATCGACAGGACTTTGCTCTACAGAACCACTATCATGCTGCATAAACCCATGTCGCTCATAAAAACGTAAAGCCGGTGAATTGCTTACAACACTAACACTGATATTCTCATACAATGCCCCTGCTTCAATAAATAACTGCTCAAGCATCTGCGAGCCTATTCCTTGAGCTCGATGTTCAGGAAGTACTGCCATATTCAGAATCGGGGTATTATCATCTATATAACCGTTTGAACCGTGATCGGCATTAAGGCGACGTATCCAGACAGCACCCGCGAGTTGATTATCTACAAGGGCATAAAGACCCAAATCTTTGCTGGTAAAGCCGTAGAATTCGTTATAAATAGCAAGTTCTGGAATATCGGATAATGATTTATTGAGCTCATCTAAGCGCATTGCATAATGGAGCATATCAGTAAGAATTTTTTGTTCGGAAGATCTGAGAAAATAGAGTGTTGCATTCATGAAGAAAAGTATACAGCAGCAATGCTAAGGGATCGCAATATTGCGATGATAAAAGTTGGTTGGGATTAAATTTAAGAAGTGATTGGATTTTGATTTGTAAAAAAAAGAGTTGAAGGATTAAATCTGAGGCCAGGCGGCGACCTACGTTTCCACACCTGAAAGATGCAGTATTATGAGCGAAGAGGGTCTTAGCTTCCGGGTTCGGAATGGGGCCGGGCGTTTCCCCCTCTCTATAGCCACCTGA